>Ga0247728_10006_pt1 | contig 534561 bp, 418 predicted proteins | sample SalenrCarbi39_FD_183048 | JGI IMG/M metagenome (GOLD analysis project Ga0247728, IMG submission 183048) | Saline wetland microbial communities from Lincoln, Nebraska, United States - Carb-i39 | ecosystem: Environmental > Aquatic > Non-marine Saline and Alkaline > Salt marsh | place: USA...
CGGTACCCTGACCGGACCACATGGACCCCGCCCCCCCATCATCAGCGCCGCACGTGCGGCGCATCGCTTGGAACGGCATCAGCCTTTCCGCCCCGTCCGACTGGCAGCCCGCCGACGTGGAAGCACATTTCCTGTCGCTGGCCCGGCACGGCCGTATCGCGCTGGAGTGCGCGTGGCGGCCCGACCCCGCCGATTTTTCCATCCCTCGCCGCCGCGCGGCCCTGGAACGCCAAAACCGTCGCCTGCCCGGCTTCACTGCCGACCCGCGCCGGGTGCCCGCCCGCTGGGCGCAGGTGCTGGCCGCGTTGCGCCCCCGGCTGACCTACGTCCCCTTTGCCTGGCACGGGGGCTGCGGCGTGCTGGGGCACGATGGCGAGGCTGGCAGTTGCATCCAGGTGCGCTTTCCGTCGCTGCCCGCGACTGCCCCAGCGCCCGCCGTTTCTCCCGATCCCCCTGCCGCCCCCGCTTCGCCTGACGCACATGACAGCAGGGAAACCGCAGGATTCCGCACGGCACCCGCCATTACCCGGTTGCACCCCCCGCAACCCGACGAGGCAGCCCTGCTGGAAGCGGCGGCGGTGCTGTCCACACTGCGCCTGCACCCTCGGCACAAGGCAGCACCTTTCCGACTGCACGACCTGGAGCTTTCCGTGCCCGCCGGTTTCGCCCTGCGCACCTTCACCTTCAGGCCGGGGCTGTGCGCCCTGCACTTTCGCCGGGGGGCGGACACCCTGTCCATAGAGCGGCTTTCACCCGCCAACGTGGTGCTGCAGGGGCTGCCCCTGCGCCACTGGGCCGCCCGCCGGGCCGGGCTGGACACCCGCGAGGTGCATTCACGCCTGCCCCACTGCCAACCACCCCGTGCCCGCGAAGCCGCCTTCTGGCAACGCGTGGCGCGCCATTCCCTGCTGGGCGCCCTACCGATGCTGCGCGGCTTGGCGCGCACCACCACCCACGAGGAAGGCGCGGCATGGCTCGTGGGGGACGAAAACAAGCTGCTGGCGATATGCCTGCGCTGCGCCGAAGGCCCAGATACCGACGCCATGGCCGCCCTGTGCGCAAGCCTGCACCTCATCGAGACGGATTGACGCAGGGCAGCCTTCATCGCGCCCGGCGGCACCGTTGCCCCCCTTACTCCGCGCCCGACACCCGCCGTCGGTGCGTCTTGCGCTGGCACAGAAACCGGGGCTGGCACGGCCCTTTCCGCCCTGCCCTAGCCCTGCCCGCTCCGTGCCCGTGTCCGGCGTCGCGCCCGTCGCCAGCAGATGCCGTGCAGGCGGCTTCCGGCGGGCAGGCCGCGCCCATCCACACCCCCGGCGCGGCACGAACAGCACGCGGCGGACAGGGTATTCCCTGCCCGCCGCAACGTTCTGAAGCCTCAATCGGCACCGTCCGGGCGGTTCCGTACGCCCGGTCCGCCCCGGCACATGCCGTGCCGCGCCGACTAATATACCTTGCGCGAGGAAAACCCCGTCCCCAACACGTTGAAGGTGTTCTCCACGATCATGAACGCGTTGGGGTCGTGGCGAAACACCGTTTCTTCCAGCCGCTTCAGCTGGTAATTCTGCACCACGGTCATCAGCACCTGCTTGTCCCGCCCGGTGAAGGCTCCCTTGCCTTGCAGAAATGTCGCACCCCGATGCAGGTGCTGCAATATCTCCGCCGCAATGCATTCCGAACATTCGGAAATGATGAACACCATCTTGCGCTGGTTGAACAGCGAATGCACGTAATCCATCACCTGCGAATACGTGTACACCAGGATGACGGAATAGAGCACCATGTCCACGTCCAGCGTGGCCAGACCCACCATGAACAGCAGGAAGTTGTAGAGAAAACTCACCTGCCCCACGCGCATGCCCCAGCGCTGGTGGAGTATGATGGCGATGATGGTCGTGCCGCCCTCGCTGCCCAGCGAACGCAACACGATGCCAAGGCCCGCCCCGCACACGGTACCGGCCGCCACCGCCGCCAGCAGCGGATTGGCGATGTGTGCCTGCCAGGTGATGAACTGCGCGGCGATGGTGGTTACCGCCGTGCCGTACAGGCTGTACAGGAAGAAGCGGCGGCTGACGAACAGCCAGCCCAGCACGAAGATGGGCAGGTTGAGCAGCAGATACCATATGGCGGGCGACAGCACACCCGTGGCATAGTAGATGTAGATGCCCGTGCCGAATATGCCGCCGGAAATGAACCCGTGCGGCACGGCAATGGCGTTCATGCCCAGCGAGAACAGCACGCCCCCGATGGTCAGCAGCGCAAGGTTCCACCACACGGTCATGCTGACGTTGCGCAATTCGCGTTCGAACATCTGATTCCTCTGTGTTGTCCGCCGGCACCGGGACAAGGCGTGTCCGTGCCGGTCATGAAACGACGCTCGGCTGCCCATTCTACCACCACTCACCCCGACCGGACAGCCCCGCCATGGCGGCCTTGCACTGTCGGTCCTGCCCTGTCGGTCCAGCACTATCGGGCATGGCAACCCGGCAGGATTCCGCGCGGTTCTTCCCGCCGGACGCCTGGGGGGAGGTTGTGCTCCGACCGAAAACAGGTATAGAATGGTTCCAACAGGATACCTAGTCCATCAACGCGTACCATCCGCCACGAAGGAGGATTCACCCCATGCTCATTCGCGAATGGATGACCCAGGATGTCATCACCGTAACGCCCGATACGTCAATGATGAAGGCCTCCAAGATCCTCAAGGAAAACCGCATCCGCCGCCTGCCCGTGGTGGACGCCGAAGGCCGCCTGATCGGCATCGTCTCCGACCGGGACATCAAGGAAGCATCGCCCTCCAAGGCCACCACGCTCGACATGCACGAGCTGTACTATCTGCTTTCCGAAATCAAGGTTAAAGACATCATGACGCGCGACCCGTTCACGGTGCGCGCCGACGACACGGTGGAAACCGTGGCCCTGAACATGATCGAAAAGCGCATCGGCGGCCTGCCGGTCATCGACGACGCGGGCAAGCTGGTGGGCATCATTTCCGACAGCGACGTGTTCAAGGTGCTCATCACCATCACCGGGGTGCGCCACGGCGGCGTGCAGTTCGCCTTCGAACTGGAGAACACCCCCGGCACGCTGAAGCCCATCGTGGACACCCTACGCGAACACAACGCGCGCATCATCTCCATCCTCACCTCCATGGACGACAGCAACGGACCCACCCGCCGGGTGTACATCCGCATCCTGCCCATGGACCGCGCCGAGGAAAACCGCATCATCGAGGCGGTAAAGAGCCGCTTCTCGCTGATGTACTGGGCGCGCGACAACGTGCACCCCGCCTAGCAAGCGCACCGGGAAGTCCCGCGATCCGGCTGCCCCCAGCCCCCTCCCCCCTCCCTTGGACCGCACACGGCCCGCACCCAAAGAGGTGCGGGCCGTTTTTTCGTGCCTGCTGCCCGGAGTTTGCCCTTCTTTCAGGTTCCGAAAAAAAACCGGGGGCCTCGCGGCCCCCGGCGGGGTGTGCGGTTTCAGGCAGGGTAAGGCTTAGAACTCGTAGATGAAGTTGAAGACCAGCTTCTTGGCGTCGGAGTAGTCGTCCGAACCCCAGGTGTCTTCGTCCATGTCGAGCTTGATCCAGCCCATTTCGACCACGAGGGAAAGGTTCTCGTAGATCTTGTAGGTGGTGTCGAAGTTCACTTCGATGGCGCTGTCTTCGTCGGTCAGGAACACTTCGCCAGAGGCGGGAGCGAACGCGGTGATGGCGGCGGAGTTGCCCTTGATGGAATCGGCGTCGTTGGTGCCCTGCATGTAGACCACGCGGAACACGTGCGACAGGTTTTCCATGAAGGTGATGTCGGCCAGCTGCAGGCCCACGGCCCAGGTGCCAGCGCCATTAAGACCGAAGTAGGTGTCCTGACGGTACACGGAACCGGGGAAGCCGAAGCTGGTCACGCCCCAACCGGTGGGGGAGATGGAAGGCATGCGTTCGGAACCGTCGGTGATGTCGTCGTCTTCACCAGAGCCGTACCAGGCCAGGATGCCGGGCTTCACCATGTCGAGCTGGTACTCGGCAAGGGCGGCAACCAGCCAGCCAGCGCGTTCGGCGGATTCGGCGTCGTCGTCGGCGGTCTTGGAGCCATAGATGGCGTCGAGCTTCAGGGAGAAGGGAGCGAAGGCGCTCATTTCGAACGCCACGCCGCCCCACCAGGCGCCGTAGGTATCGGAGGAGGAATCGATGCCGCCGCCGATGGTTTCGGCCATGCTCAGCATGCCCTGGCCGAATTCCCAGCCGCCGTTGGTGGAACCGGAGAAGCTGGCATCCTTGCCCACGGAAGCGTACACGCCGTAGGGGGTGATCTTGAAGCCGTCCAGGGTCACGGGCACGATCAGGGCGAACACGTCGGCTTCGTCCTGCTGGCTGTTGCCGCTATTGCCGCTGTTGGTGTCGGCGGGGCGAGCCCACAGGGCGGTCACGCCGACTGTGTCGTTGATGGCGTAGGACAGGGTAAGACCGGCCACGTCGTCATCAAGCACGGGCGAGGAAGGCGCCACGGCGCCGGGCAGGGAGAGACCCTGGATACCCATGCGGACCTTCAGGTCGGTGTTGGGCACGATCCAGTCGATGTACGAACGGCGCACTTCGACGGTGCGACCATCGGCGCCCAGGGCGCCGCCCTGGTCAGTACCGGAGCTGGCGGCGCGGCCCCAGATGGTGTTGCCGATTTCGAAGAACACGACGCCCTTCAGGGATTCGCTGGCGATGATGTCGATCTGGGTGCGGAAGCGCTGGCTGGCGGTGAAGTCGTCGTCGCTGTTGCCGTCGTCATCGGCAGAGGTGTAGTCGCCGCTGTCCAGCCACGAAAAATCGAACGCCCACACGCCCTTGGCCTTGATGTCGGCGGCCTGGGCAGCGGAGAAGGCGCCCAGCACCAGCGCGAAGGCCAGCATCAGGGTAGCAAAACGTTTCATGGAATCTCCTTCCTTCTTTGCGGTTGGGGTTGCCTGAAACCACCCGCACTACCTACCGGAAGTTTAAAATTTTGGCAACAATCGTGCGACAGGCTCTTTTTCCCCGCTGCCAAGCACATTTTTTGTACGACAAAAATGGCAACAACAGCATTGCGCGGTTCAGCACGCACCTACACCACCCCAATTGTCACATGGGCGCCGCTAACACCGCACCCTCCACCAGGTACAGCCCGTTCCGTCTGCGCATGCCCCCCGGAACTGTTATGCCCCATACCACGATAAGACTTCCGTACATGGACAGCAAAAACCCCGCGCGTGGCGCGGGGTTTTCTACATACAAAAAGGGGAGGCCTTGCGGCCTCCCCCTCGGGATGCGTCAGGAACACTGCGCCTTAGAAGCTGTACTTCAGGTTGAAGCCGAGCTTCCAGGCGTCGCTGAAGTCGTCGGAACCCCAGGTGTCTTCGTCGGCGTCGAGCTTGATGTAGCCCATTTCGACGATGAGGTCCAGGTTCTCGTAGATCTTGTAGAAGTGATCGAAGTTCACTTCGATGGCGCTGTCCTTGTCGGTCAGGTACAGGCCGTTGACGGCATCGGGACGAATGCTGGCGACGCTGGCCATGTCTTCGTCGTTGGTGCCTTCCATGTACACAACGCGAACGGTGTGCTTCAGGTTCTCCACGAAGGAGATGTTGGCCAGCTGCACGCCAACGCCCCACATGCCGGTGCCGCTGACGGACACCAGCGAGTCGGTGGCGATGGGGGCGCCGACCTTGTCGAAGCCGAACGAAGTGGGACCGAAGTCGGGCGAGATGTAGGGCATGCGCTCGGAGCCGTTGGTGTCGTCGTCGTCGTCACCAGAGGCGTACCAAGCGAAGATGCCGGGGGTCATCATGTCCATCTTGTAGTCCACGGAGCCGATGACCAACCAGCCGGAGCGGTCGGCTTCTTCGTCGTCGCCGTCAACGGCGCCGTACATGGCGTCCAGCTTGACGGACAGGGGCGAGAACATGGACACTTCAAAGGAAGCGCCACCCCACCAGGCGGTGGTTTCTTCGGCAAGGCCGTAACCGATGGAGGTCAGACCGTAGGCGGCCTGAGTGCGCGAAGCGCTGTTGCCGGTGGTCAGATCCACGTCTTCGCCGATGGAGCCGAACATCGCCCAGGGGGTGATCTTCACGCCGTCGAGGGACACGGGCAGGATGGCGCCGAACAGGTCGATTTCGTCGTTCTGCACGTTGCCGCTGTTGCCGCTGCTGGTGTCGTACGGACGAGCCCAGAAGCCGGTCAGGCTGACCATGTCGCTGAACTTGTAAGACAGGGTAAGGGCGGCCACGTCGTCGTCGAGGATCGGGGAACCGGCCACGGCGCCGGGCAGGGCCAGGCCCTGGATGCCCATGCGGACCATCAGGTCGGTGTTGGGCACGGTCCAGTCGATGTACGAACGCTTCACTTCAACAGTGCGGCCGTCGGCGCCAAGGGCACCGCCCTGGTCGGTGGAACCGGCGCGACCCCAGATGGTGTCGCCCATTTCGAAGAACACCACGCCGCGCAGGTTTTCGCTGGCGATGATGTCGATCTGGGTACGCAGACGCTGCACGGCACCGAAGTCGTCTTCGCTGTTGCCGTCCTGCTCACCATCCTGGAAGTCGGTGTTGTCCAGCCACTGGAACGCGAAATCCCACTGGCCCTTCACCTTGATGTCGGCGGCCGAGGCGCCGGCGACGGAGCCGAGCACCAGCATGGCGGCGAGCATCAGAGTTACGATGCGCTTCATTGTTTTCCCTTCCTTCCTTTGCGGTTCAAGTGCGATGTTCCTGACGCGGGAACACAAGGTTCGGAGTGCAAATTACTCCACCCGGAAAACCTTGGCAAGAGCCGGTGTAAAATTTTTTTTACGGTAGAGGATTTTTGCCCGGTTCCGACAAAAAACGACACAATGCCCGGCCATGCCCCCCTAGCACCCCGTCCACCCTTGACGCGCGCGGCCCCGATGGAGGAGATGGGTGAGACAGGAACGCGGCGTCCCTTGCCCCGCCCCTTGCCCTGGCCATCCCCTGCGCACGGCCCGTCACCCGAAAGTCACGTTTTTGACACATGGCACCGCCCCGGCGGGCCGCCCCATTTCCGCATGCAAAAGCCCGTCATGTCGAGCATTCCCGATACTCCCGGCGTCTACCTGTACAAGGACGCCGCCGGGCGCATCCTGTACGTGGGCAAGGCCAAGCACCTGCGCAAACGCATCGCGTCCTACTTTCGCGAGGCCGCCGAGGGCGCCCCGCCGCCCCAGACCCCCAAGACCCTGGCCATGCTGCGCCAGGCCGAACGGCTGGATACCCTCAGCACCACCACCGAAAAGGAGGCGCTGCTGCTGGAGGCCAGCCTTATCAAGAAGCACCGGCCCCGCTACAACATCGTGCTGCGCGACGACAAGCAGTACGTGCTCTTTCGCCTGCAAAAAAAGCATCCCTACCCGCGCCTGGACATCGTACGCGCCGTGCGGCGCGACGGCGCCCAGTACTACGGCCCGTTCACCTCCGCCGGGGCGGCCCGCGCCACGTGGAAGGCCATCCACCGCGCCTTTCCCCTGCGCCGCTGCACGGACAGGGCACTGGAAAACCGGGTGCGCCCCTGCCTGTATCATTTTATAGGGCAGTGCCTTGCCCCGTGCGTGTTCGACGTGCCGCAGGACGAGTACGCCGCGCTGGTGCAGCGGGTGGAAATGCTGCTCTCGGGCCGCTCTGGCGAACTGGTGGGGCAGTTGCGCAGGGAGATGGAAACCGCCTCCGAGGCGCTGGAATTCGAACGGGCCGCCGTACTGCGCGACCAGATCCGCGCCGTGGAACGCACCGTGGAGCGCCAGGCCGCCGTGCTGCCGGGCGGGGGCGACCTGGACGTGGTGGGCATAGTGGATACCGGCGGCGGGCTGGGCCTTGGTGTGCTGTTCGTGCGCCAGGGCGCGGTGCTGGACGGTCGGGCCTTCCTGTGGCCGGGCCTTGGCTTCGAGGAAGCCCCAGAACTGCTGCTGAGCTTTCTGGGCCAGTTCTACGGCCCGCATTCGGCCATTCCCTCGCGCATCGTGGTGCCGTGGCTGCCCGTGACGGATGGAGTGGACGGGCCGGATGGTGCGGACGGGCCAGAGGAAACGGACGAACCGGAAAGGCCGGAACGAGGCGTCGAGGCCGGAACTCCCGTGCCACAAGCTGCGCCGGGCGGACCCCGAACGGGGACCGGATTGTCCGTATCGACCGACGCAGCCACGTTGGCTGATGCAGCCGAGTCGCACGGGGCAAAAGGACCGCACGCCCCGGGCGCCGTAACTTCCGCTGCGGTGTCGGAAGCTGCCGCGTCCCCGCCCGCGCCCCTCCCCTCCTTGGCGGCCACGGACATGAGCCTGCGCGCCATAGAGGAAACCCTGGCCGACCTGCGCGGCGGCCCGGTGCGCATCGTGGCGCCCCGCTCGCCCGAAGAGAACCGGCTGGTGGACATGGCCGCAGCCAATGCCCGCGAACATGCCCGCCGCGAAACGGAAGCCCCCCTGCCGGACCTGCTGGCCCGCGCCCTGCACCTGCCCGCTCCCGTGCGCCGGGTGGAGGCCGTGGACATTTCGCACACCGGGGGCCGGTCCACTCGCGCGGGCATGGTGGTCTTCGAGGATGGACGCCCGGTGCGCGACGCCTGGCGCGCCTATGCCCTTGATCGTCCCGTGGACCGTCCCGTGGACCGTCCCGTGGACCGTCCCGTGGACCGTCCCGTGGACCGTCCCGTGGACCGTCCCGCGGACCGTCCTGCCGACAGTCCTGCCGACAGTCCCGCCGAGCTTCCCGCCGACAGCCCGGCAGAGGGAACGGCAAAGCAAATGGCGGGTGGACAGGCGGACGGACAGACAGACGGGGCACCTGACACTCCCCTCGAACACACCGACCAGTTCCCCACCTTCACGGCGGGTGACGACTACGCCGCCCTGGCCGAGTGGGCCCGGCGTCGCATTGCCTCCGGCCCTCCGTGGGCGGACCTGGTACTGGTGGATGGCGGGCGGGGCCAGCTTTCCGCCGTGCACCGGGCAGTCCGCGAGGCAGGCGGCGAAGGGCTGTTCGCGCTGGCTTCCATCGCCAAGGCCCGCACCGAGGATGGCCGGGCCGACCGCCGCGCGGGCAACGTGGCCGACCGCATCTTCCTGCCGGGCCGGGCCAACCCGCTGCCCCTGCGCGACGGTGCGCCGGAGTTGCTGTTTCTCCAGCACGTGCGCGACGCGGTGCACGACTTCGCCATCGGGCGGCACCGCCGCGCCCGCGCCGGGGCGGCCCTGACCGGCGAATTGCAGCGCGTGGAAGGGGTGGGTCCCAAGACCGCGCGCCTGCTGTGGGACCGCTTCGACACGCTGGCAGCCATGCGCGCCGCCAGCGAGAAGGAACTGGCGGAGGTGCCGGGCATCGGCCCCCGCCGGGCACGTCAGATACACCAGCGACTGAAGGAGATGGACACCTCCCGCCGCCGCTGACCGGGCTGCCTCCCCCTGCTGACGGGCACGGCTGATCGGGCACGGCTGACCGGGTACCCTTCGGGGCAGTGCCGGCCGGGCTGTTTCCCCGTGTGTCCCGCAGGTTCCGTGCTCCGGCCCATTGCCTTGCAGCGCAACTTTGCGCAGTATGGGGCCACCATGGAGACTCCGGCGGATTCCCCGCCGTACCCTTATGGACGCGGGAAGCACATGACACGCCTGCTGCACGACCATGCCGGAACCGGCCTTTGCGCGGTGGCCCCCTCGGGCCGCGTGCTCGGCGTGAGCGGGCTGTTCCTGCGCGCGCTGGGACTTGCGGCGGCCCCACCAGACGCCATGCTGCACGACCTGCTGCCCCTGTCCGGCGCCTGCCCCCCCTGCGCGGGGTGGCACTGGCTGCTGGACCTTCCCCCCGATGTGCCCTATCCGCCCGCTCCGCCCATTCCGCCCGCTCCGCCAGCTCTGCCAGCTCTGCATGACACGGCAGGCAACGGGCGCACGCCTGCCGGGATACCACGGCCCGCCAGCGTGCGGGGCGGCGTACTGATACGCACCCTGCTCCCCGCCGAGGCCCGCGCCATCCCCGGTTGCCCGGAACTGCGCGAGCCGTGCGATCTGCATGACGACACCGGCGCCAGGCCGACATCCCCTGGCCGCACCGGCGTGCTGCTGCAACTGCATGCCCCAGACCTGCCGGATTTGCCGGACACGCCGGACATGCCAGACATGCCTGACATGCCGGACACCCCAGACATGCCGGACATGCCGAGCGCGGCGAACGGGGCAAGCCTGCCTGGGCATCCCGCTCAGGCCTGCCCGGCTCACCCTGACGCCCCCCTCGCCCCTGCCGCTGCCCCCGCCGTGCCGGACGCCCATCTGCGCCAGGCGCTGGACGCGTTGTCCGTTGGGCTGGCGCACGATTTCGGCAACGTGGTGGCCTCCGTTCTCGGCTTTGCGGAAATCGCCATCTCGCGGCTGCACGCCGCACCCACCACCCCGCACGCCGCCGACCCCATGGTGCTCCGCAGCCTGGACAACATCGTGCGGGGCTGCCAGCGCGCCCGCGAGGTCATCGCCTTTGCCCAGTCCATTGCCGGTCGGGTGGACCTGAACGCCGAACCGGCCGACCTGCACGCCCTGGTCACCGCATGGTGTGCCGAACTGGCGGGTGAACTGCCCGCCGACGCCCGGTGGGCGGTATCCTGCGGCCTGCCCCCGGAGCGGCACCCCCCGCCCTCCCCGATCGGCACCGGCCAGCCCGGCACTCCCGGCCAGCCTCCCCCCCCCGACCGGCTGCCACCAGTGCGCGTGGATGCGGCCCGCCTGCGCGAAGCCTTTGCCGAGATATGGCGCAACGCCGCCTGGGCAGTGCAGGGCACGGCTCCGGACGCTGCGGGGGACGGCGCGGGCACTGCCTCGCCGGACGCCCCGGCCGCAACGGGCCATCCCGTTTGCCCGGCCCACACGGCCTCTGATGACGACAGCGCCACCGGACGCATTGTGGTGGAAACCGCCCTGGTCCCGGCCTCGCCCCGCCTTCCCGGACGTTGGGTGCGGGTGCGCGTGCGCGACACTGGCCGGGGCATGGATGCGGACACCCTGTGCCGCATGCGCGACCCCTATTTTTCCACCAAGGCCCGGCACGAGGGCAAGGGGCGCGGCCTGGCCCGCGCGGCTGGCATCGTCCGGGCCCACGGCGGGCGGCTGGACATCGCGGCGGGGCCGGGCCTTGGCTGCATGGTGGACATCCTGCTGCCCCTGGCCGATGGTGCCTGACCCTTACGGAGCCTGACGCATGGCCAATGTGCTGATCATCGACGACGACGAGTTGTTCTGCGAAATGCTGCGCTCGGCCATGGAGATGGAGGGACACGCCTCGTCCGCCGCCCATTCGCTGGCGGCAGGCGCGCGCCTGCTGGAACGCGACGTGTTCGACGCCGTCTTCCTGGACGTGCGCCTGCCCGACGGCAACGGACTGGACATGCTGCCCCGGCTGCGCCACATGACCAGCCCGCCCGAGATCATCATCGTCACTGCGGCGGGCGACCCGGACGGCGCGGAACTGGCCATCACCGACGGGGCGTGGGACTATGTGGAAAAGCCCGCCTCGCTGGAACAGATGCGCTTCTCGCTCGAACGCGCCCTGCGCCACCGCAACCGGCAGGCCCGCCAGCAGCGCCGCCCGCTGGACACGGGGGGCATCGTGGGCGACAGCCAGCGTCTGGCCGCCTGCCTGGAACGACTGGCCGAGGCAGCCATGGGTGACGCCGCCGTGCTCGTCACCGGAGAAACGGGCACCGGCAAGGAACTGTTCGCGCGGGCCTTGCACCGCAACAGCCGCCGCGCCTCCGGCCCGTTCATCACCCTGGACTGCGCGGCCCTTTCGCGCTCGCTGCTGCACAGCGAACTGTTCGGCTACCAGCGCGGGGCGTTCACCGGCGCCATGGAATCGCGCGCCGGGCTCATCCGCCAGGCGCACGGCGGCACCCTGTTCCTGGACGAGGTGGGGGAGTTGCCGTTGGCCCAGCAAAAGGCCTTTCTGCGCGTGCTTCAGGAGCGCCGGTTCCGCCCCATCGGCAGCAAGGAGGAAGTGGAAAGCGACTTCCGCCTGGTGGCCGCCACCAACCGCAACCTGCCGGACATGGCCGAGCGCGGCACCTTCCGCAAGGATCTGCTGTTCCGCCTGCAAGCCGTGGAACTGCAACTGCCCCCCCTGCGCGAACGCAAGGAGGACATCCGCGAACTGACCACCACCCACGCCGCGCGCATCTGCCGCCGCGACGGCATCGGCGCCAAGGGCTTCGAGCCGGAGGTGTTCGAGGCCCTGGCCGCGCACGACTGGCCCGGCAACGTGCGCGAACTGGTCAACGTGGTGGAGGGCGCATTGCTGCTGGCCCGCGAGGAACCGTTGGTGCATCTGGAGCACCTGCCCGTGCCGCTGCGCGCCCGCATGGCGCGCCACCGGCTGGCGCCCGGTACCGGGGCCAGTGTGTCCGGAGGGGGGGGAACGACCGGCCCGACTGGCGAGGCGGGGCAGGCCGGTCCGCTGGCAGGCAGGCCCTGCATGGCACCATCAACGGCACCGGATGGCGGCCTGCTGCCCGGCATCTGCGCAGGCACCGCCGCTCCCCCCGGCTCTCCCTGTCCCGGCGAAGCTGCCCCGGCGCTCCAACCCACGCGCGGCACGCCTCTGGCCTGGAAGGACTACCGCAACGCCGCCCTCGGCAACGTGGAGAAAGGCTACCTGCACCAACTGCTGCTGGACAGCGGCGGCAACATCACCAAGGCCGCCCGCATGGCCGGGCTGTCGCGCCAGCGGCTGTACGCACTGCTGCGCAAGCACGGGGCAATGCGCCAATGGGTGGGCGACGATACGTCAAGAAAAGCATGACACTGTAATCTTTTTCAAGACAAAGTAATATTTAAGGTTACACGGCGTCTCGAAGCCCAGCCGTGTTCACAACGCAACCATCATTTTTTATTGATTAATCACCAAAATAACACCGTGGTACGACTTTTGATAAGGCGTGAGTGTGTAGCTCCAGATCACCAACCAGGAGACCGCTCATGCTTTCGGAACTGACCAAGATCGTCCATGGCATCGTGCTGGACAGCCCCACTCCGGCCAAGGCGCTGGCCAAGGAAATCGGCAAGCCCTACTCCACCCTGCTGCGCGAGATCAATCCGTACGATACCGGGGCCAAGCTGGGCGTTGAAACGCTGCTTGAAATCATGAAGCACACCGGCAACATCAGGCCGCTGGAATACATGGCGCGGCAACTGGGCTACCGCCTGGAGCCGGATGCGGGCGGCGCGGAAATCCACCGCACCCTGCTGCCCCTGCGCATGTCCGCCGAGCGCTAGTCCGGCCCCCACGGGGATGCAGCCCGACCGCACCCCGTTCAGGCCCCGTTCGGGTACTGACCGGGTACTGACCAGGTCCTGACCAAGTTCTGACCGGACACGGGCACCGGATGGCGTGCGGACATGGGGTAACGGGACGAAGCGGGCCGACGGCAGACAGGCCACCCCGCGCGGCCTCACGGCGCGCGATCACCCTGCGGGGCTTCCCGCAGTCTCACTGGAGGTCAAGGTGCGGATTCTGGTCGTGGACGACGATGCCGTGACGCTGTGCTTTCTCGAAGCCCTGCTGTGCAGTTGGGGGCACGAGGTGGCCACGGCGGACAACGGTCGCACGTGCATGACCTGCCAGCGCACGACCCCCGCCGACGTGGTGATCACCGACATCATCATGCCCGAACAGGATGGTCTGGCCACCATCGCGCAATTGCGGCGCGAGTTTCCGGGGGTGAAGGTCATCGCCATGTCCGGCGGCACCCCGGTCATGGACATGGAATCGGCCATCCGCACCGCCCACCTCATGGGCGCGGACGCCGTGCTGCCCAAACCGCTGGATACCGACATACTGCGCGGGGCACTCAGCGCCGTATCGACACCGCGCGTGCTGGCCGCCACCGCCAGCCACCCGGATGCCCACACCCTGGCCATGCCCCTGCCCAAGCTCTGCTGAACCGGATCACTTTTCTCCGTGTCGCGCCGCCTGTCTCTCCGCAACCGGGAGACCGGCGGCGCGGTGCGTTGGGGCGGCCACCCGCCCTTGCCGCAAACGCGAAACCGCCGCGTCCGGAAGAACGCGGCGATGCGAAATGCGGGCTGATGCCCCCTGCGTCACAACCGCCATGCGGCGACGCGGCTGCCCCTACACCGGCCCCAGGATGACGCCCCCCGCCAGCACATGCCCTTCGGCATCATACACCGCCGCCACCTGCCCCCGCGCGGGCGGGGTTTGCGGCTCGCGGAAGCGCACGGCCATGCCGGTGTCGCCCACGGTCACCCGGGCGGGCTGGGGTGCCTGACGGTAGCGGGTGCGCACGCTGATCTCGGCGGGCCAGTCGGCCGGGTCCACCAGCAGGTTCACGTCCTCGGTCAGGCAGCCGCGCGCGGCCAGGTGCTCGCGCGCGCCCACCAGCAGCACGTTGTTCTCCATGTCCTTGGCCACCACGTACAGCGGTTCTTCCCAGGCGATGCCAAGGCCGCGCCGCTGGCCTTCGGTATACTGCCACAGCCCCTTGTGGCTGCCGATCTTGCGACCCCGCATGGTCACGATGGGGCCGGGACCAGGCAGGCGCACCTGCCGGTCGCGCAGGAAGGCGCGATAGTCGTCGCCGGGCACGAAGCAGATTTCCTGGCTTTCCGACGGCAGCGGCGGCACGATGTTGCGTTTCACCAACTCGGCCTTCACCTGTTCCTTGCGCCAGTTGCCCAGCGGAAACACGGCCTGCTCCAGCCGGGTGCGCTCCACCAGTGACAGGAAGTAACTCTGGTCCTTGGCCGGGTCTGTCCCGCGTTGCAGGGTCATGCCCCATTGCGGGTGACGCAGCTGGCGCACGTAATGGCCGGTGGCCAGGCGCGCCGCCCCAAGGGTATGCGCGGCGTCCAGCAGCAGGCCGAACTTCATGGTGGCGTTGCACCGGGCGCAAGGGTTGGGAGTGCGGCCCACCACATATTCCTCGATGAACGGGGCCACCACCGCCTCTTCGAAGGCATCGGCCAGGTCCACGGCGTGAAAGTCCACGCCAAGGCGGGCGCACAGGGCGCCGATGGCCTCCGCGGGGTCCGGCTTGCCGACTTGCGGGGGCATGAAGCGCGCATGCAGACCGAACACGTCCTGCCCCTGCTCCAGCAGGAGCAGGAGCGCGAACAGGCTGTCGGTGCCTCCGCTGAGTGCGACGGCGATCCTCATGCCGGGTGCGCTGCCATGGTAGGGGGTGCGGTCATCCGGACGCGCTTACGCGCCTACCCCGGCTGCGGCGGCAGAAACGGCGGGTGCCACCCCCGGCACGCCCAGCGCACCGGACAGCACGTTGGCCGCCGCCAGCAGATCGCCTTCGCCAAAGGCCCGGCCCAGCATCTGCAAGCCCACGGGCATGCCGGAACGGCTGCCCATGCCCACGGGAATGCACAGGCCCGGCAGACCCGCCAGGTTCAGCGACAGGGTGAACACATCCATCATGTACATCTTCAGCGGGTCGCTGGTCAGCTCCCCAAGGCCCCACGCCGTCACTGGCGATGCCGGGCCGCACAGCACGTCGCACTGCGCAAGGGCCTTCTCGTAGTCCTCGCGGATCAGGCGGCGTACCTGCGCGGCCTTGCGGTAGTAGGCGTCGTAGTAGCCGGACGACAGCACGTAGGTGCCCAGCATGATGCGCCGCTGCACCTCGTCGCCGAACCCTTCCGCACGTGAGCGCACGTACAGGTCGGCGAGGTCGCGGGGGCTTTCCGCCCGGCGCCCGTAGCGCACCCCGTCGAAACGGGCCAGATTGGAACTCGCCTCTGCCGGGGCGATGATGTAGTACGCCGCGATGCTGTACGGGGTGTGCGGCAGTTCCACGTCCACGATGGTGGCGCCGAGGCTTTTGGCCGTATCCAGCGCGGCCTCGCAGGCGGCGGACACCTCGGGGTCGATCCCCTCGCCCCGGAATTCGCGCGGCACGCCGATGCGCACCCCGGACATGTCCCTGCGGGCGGCCAGCGCCCCCATGTAGTCGTCCACGGGCAGGGCGGCGCTGGTGGCGTCGCGCGGGTCGTGCCCGGCGATGACCGACAGCAGCAGGGCCGCGTCCTCCACGGTGCGGGTCAGCGGGCCGATCTGGTCCAGCGACGAACCGTAGGCCACCAGACCGAAGCGCGAGACGCGCCCGTAGGTCGGCTTCAGCCCCACGCAACCGCACAGGGATGCGGGCTGGCGGATGGAACCGCCGGTGTCGGTACCCAGGGACCCGAAGCACTGCCCGGCGGCCACGCTGGCGGCGGAACCGCCGCTGGAGCCGCCCGGCACGCGCGCCACGTTCCACGGGTTGCGGGTGGGACCGAAGGCGGAATTTTCGGTGGACGACCCCATGGCGAACTCGTCCATGTTGGTCTTGCCGAGGATCACCGCACCCGCCTCGCGCAGCCGGGCCACGGCAAAGGCGTCGTAATGCGGGGTGAAGTCGCCCAGGATGCGCGAGCCGCAGGTGGTGCGGGTGCCCGCCGTGGTCAGGGCGTCCTTGACCGTCAGCGGCACGCCCCACAGGGGCTTTGCCGGGTCCGGCCCGGCCCCGTCCAGCGCGCGGGCTTCGTCCAGCGCGGCCTGCGCCCGGTTGGTCAGCAACGCGGCAATGGCGGGCTCGGTGGCCGTGATGCGGTCAAGACACGCGGCGGTGACCTGCTCCGCCGTCAGTTCGCGTCGGGCCAGCCTGTCGCGCACTTCGGCCAGCGACAGGGAAACGATTGCGGTGGACGTATCGGACATCTCACTATCCTTGGCTGTGCATGCCGCCGCCTGCGCGGGGGCTTGTCTGTGAACTTTCAGAAAAATATTTGCGAGAGAGAGGGGTAAGGAATCGGGGCGCCGCCCCGTACCCCGCCGGGGGAACATGTTCCCCCGGTCCCCCTGCATTGCCTGCCACCGGGCCGGACAGGCATCGGCAACCGCATCACACGCTTTTGCGCGTCAGGCAGGCACCCCTTCTTCCTGCCTTTCCCCCGCCGCGCCTCCGCGCGTCAGGTGCGGGAAGTCCGTGCTGTGGCAAGGAAGGCGATCTTTCCGGGGCGCAGGAATACTCTTTCCGTATTTCAAGCCCCGGAAAGGAAGCCTGACGCCGCCACGGCGCGGAATCCCCGCACCGACTAAACGATCCGGGGGACAATGAAGAATTCGGAATCGGCCTCCGGCGCGTTCCGCAGCACATCCTCGCGCGTGCAGCGCGGGGCGACCTCGTCGGGCCGCAGGGCCGTGGCATGCTGCACGGGACTGTACAGCGGTTCGACGCCAGTGGTGTCGAGGCCGTTCAGCATCTCCATGTAGCCCAGGATGTCGCCGAACTGCCGGGCAAAGGTTGCAAGCTGCGCCTCGTCCGGGGCCAGCCGGGCCAGCCGCGCGATGGCGGCCACCTGATCGGTGCTGATGGTGGTCATGATCGATCCTGTATGGCGTACGGATTATTGCGGGGTTGCGGTGGCCGCGGCCTTGGCGCGGGCCTCGTGGCGCTCGCGGGTGCGTTCCAGCTTCTGGCGGAACTCGGTGGGTTCCACGGGCTTGAAGCCATCGGACGTGGGCGAGAACAGGAACAGGTCCTGCGCGGCATGACCGTCTGCGCTCCAGTGCAGGGCGCCCATGGCCCATTGCATGCGCTGGGCGTCGGCCAGGCGGCGGTTGACCTCTGCCGGGGTCCAGCCTTTTTCCGGCAGGCTCAGGGTGGTGGCAAAGCGCACGAAATCGTAGCCAAGCCCCACCCAGAAATCGGGGGCGTCGGGGTTGCCCGCCTCGCGCAGGGTACGCGCCAGCGCATCGCCCGCCGGCGAGGCCTGCGCTCCGTTCCACGCACCGGGAAACACGGCGAGGCCGAAGTTGCGCACGTCCACGCTCTTCTGCCCTGCCAGCCCCTGCTCCCACAGGGTGGTACCCAGCAGCACCTGCCGGTCCTCGCCGTGAAAGAACAGGTTGGGCACCAGCATTTCGGTGTTCTTCCAGCTATCGGGCAGGAAGGTGGCTTCAAAGGTGGCGCCCGGCACCGGGTAGCTGTTGACGGTGTGCACCTTCACGAAGCTGCCCGCGATACGGTTCCATTCCTGATGTTTGCTCGCGGGGTAGGACATGGTGGAGGCCACGTTGCCGCCGCGCGCCCGGGCCCGCTCGGCGAAGAGCGAGGCCATCTTGCCGCCGAAGGCATCGTCGGGGTGCAGCACGCCGTAGCTGGTCACGCCCAGACTGTCCTGGGTGAAGCCCAGCAACGCGTTGACCTGGTCGTCGGGGCTGGTGAAGAAGCGCCACGCCACGCGGCCTTCTTCGCCGCCGTCAAGCTGCGGCAGAAAGGTGAAGAAGGCGCGCTGGCCGGTCAGGCCGCGTTCCTTGGCGGCGCCGAAGCTGTTGGTGCGCAGCGGCCCACCCACCACCACGCACTGGGGCGGCAGGGCGGCCAGCTTGTCCAGCCAGTCGGGCGATTCGGTGTTCAGCACCACCACCTCGACTTCCACGCCGGTGCGCGAAAGTTCCCACTGGGCGGCGCCCGCCCCGCGCGAGATCTTCCACCCGATGTTGCCGAAGGCGCCGGTCATGGGCAGGGCCAGGGCCACGGTGCGCGAGGCGCGCATGCCGCTCTGCTCCAGCGGGGTCAGCACGGTGCCGAGCAGATTGGGGTCGTTGAAGTTGCCGCTGCGCTGCAAGCGGGTAAGGGTTTCCAGCGCGCGCAGCGAACCGGCGTTGGCGGCGGCCATGCGCCGGGCCGACTCCAGTTCGATGATGTTGTAGGGGTAGCGCCCCTCGTTTTCCGGGGTAACGGTGGCGGCAAGCTGCTCCACCGTGGCGTTGTCGGAACGCTTCAGTTCGTCGAACAGACGGTTTTCCAACGCGGCGCGGAAGGACTGGCTGCCAGCGCCGCCCCCGGACTGCGTGCCCGCCTGCGCCCACAGACTGGACAGGGTCTGGAGCGAACCGGAAATGTCGCCCCCCTCCCACTGCCGGGTGGCCACGATAAGCCCGGCCTGCGCACGCAGGCCCCATGGGCGCGCGGTATCCGCAAACACGGCGCTGGCGCGCTGGCGGCTTTCGGTCTTGGAAATGCGGGACATGGCGCGGTACCAGGTGTCCTGCCAGTCCTGCCCGGCATCGGCGGCCGGGTCCAGCCTGCGCCACGCATCCAGGCCGTCCAGGGCCAGGTTGGGGTGGGCGTTGGCCTCGGCGGCCATGCTGTAGCCGCGCCACGCGCCCAGGCGTTCCTCTGGCGTGATGTCGGTACGCGCGGTCATCATGCCGAAGATGCGTTCCGCCGTGGCCGCGTCACCGCGTTTCAGCGCCTCGGTGCCTTCGTCCAGCACCGAGCGCCGCACCGGCTGCACCTGCGGGGTAACGGGTTCCTGCGGGATGATGATGGACCGCTTGCCGCCGCACCCGGCGGCGGAAAGCACCATGAGCGCGAGCAGGGCAAGGACCGTGGCGCGCGAAAGAACGTGCTGCATCGTGGGTACCGTGGTGTGGACCATCACGAGATGGACCGTTGCGTTCCGAATGAGCCCGCACGGGCTCCGCGCGGCCCGGCCTGCGCCCGACGTGCGCCCGGCATGCGCCTGACGTGCGCCCTACGCGCCGCTGACGTGCGCCCTACGCGCCGCTGACGTGCGGCAAGAGGTTCGCCACGCGAAAAACGCGCCGAAGGCTGCAACCGGCGCAAGGGCGAAACCTGGGCCGCGAAACGGGGGGACTGCACCGGCAGGCCCGGCGGCGAATCGTATCAGGCTATACATTGTGGCCCCGGAATGCAAGCAGGGCGCGCCCTGCGTCCCGACCGACACCCCAAGGGGGCATGGCCGGGCACGGACGCGCCCCGGAGCATTCCATCCTTGCCCCATGCAGGGCAGGAAGCGGCAGCCTACTTCTTCACTTCGGTGTAGTCGGCGTCCACCACGTCGTCGTCGCCCTTGGCCGAGCCGCCTGCCTGACCGGCATCACCCGCGTCCGGCCCGGCGCCGGGCTGGCCCTGCTGGCTCTGCTGGTACAGCTGTTCGGCCAGCTTGTGCGAAGCGCGCGACAGTTCTTCGGACGCGGCCTTGATGGCATCCAGGTCGCTGCCGTCCATGACCTTTTTCAGGGCTTCGATCTTGCCCTCGATGTCGGTCTTGGTGGCGGCGTCCAACTTGTCGCCAAGGTCGGCAATGGACTTTTCGGTGCCGTAGATCAGGCCATCGGCCTGGTTGCGGGCCTCGATGAGTTCCTGCTTCTTCTTGTCCTCATCGGCGTGCGACTCCGCTTCCTTGATCAGGCGCTGGATTTCGCTTTCCGACAGGCCGGAAGAGGCAGTGATGCGGATGGACTGTTCCTTGCCGGTGCCGAGATCCTTGGCCGACACGTTGACGATGCCGTTGGCGTCGATGTCGAAGGTGACCTCTACCTGCGGGGTGCCGCGCATGGCCGGGGGAATGCCGGACAGCTCGAAGCGGCCCAGGGTCATGTTGTCACCGGCCATGGGGCGTTCACCCTGCAACACGTGGATGGACACCGAGGGCTGGTTGTCCGCCGCCGTGGTGAAGGTCTGGCTCTTGCGGGTGGGAATGGTGGTGTTGCGGTCGATGAGCCGGGTGAACACGCCGCCCAGGGTCTCGATGCCCAGCGAAAGCGGGGTCACGTCCAGCAGCAGCACGTCCTTCACGTCGCCCGCCAGGATGCCGCCCTGGATGGCGGCGCCCATGGCCACCACTTCGTCGGGGTTCACCGAGCGGTTGGGTTCCTTGCCGAAGAACTCGCCCACCTTCTTCTGCACCAGGGGCATGCGGGTCATGCCGCCCACCAGCACCACTTCGTCGATCTGCGCGGCGGAAAGACCGGCGTCGGCCAGGGCCTTGCGACACGGCTCGATGGTGCGGTCCACCAGGTCTTCCACCAGCTTTTCGAGCTTGGCGCGCGAAAGCTTCATCATCAGGTGCTTGGGACCGTTCTGGTCGGCGGTGATGAAGGGCAGGTTGATTTCCGTTTCCATGGAGGTGGAAAGGTCCTTCTTGGCCTTTTCCGCCGCTTCCTTCAGGCGCTGCAACGCCATGCGGTCCTTGGAGAGGTCGACGCCGTTCTCGCGGCGGAACTCTTCCACAAGGTAGTTGATGATCCGCTGGTCGAAGTCTTCGCCGCCAAGGAAGGTATCGCCGTTGGTGGCGCGCACTTCCACGACGTTGTCGCCCACTTCAAGGATGGAAATGTCGAACGTGCCGCCGCCAAGGTCGAACACCGCGATCTTCTCGTTGGCCTTCTTGTCGAAGCCATAGGCCAGCGAGGCGGCGGTGGGTTCGTTGATGATGCGCTTGACCTCAAGGCCCGCGATGCGGCCCGCGTCCTTGGTGGCCTGGCGCTGGGCGTCGTTGAAGTAGGCGGGCACGGTGATGACCGCGTCGGTCACGGTTTCGCCAAGGTACGCTTCCGCGTCGGCCTTCAGCTTGCCGAGGATCATGGCCGAAACTTCGGCGGCGGAGTACTGGCGGCCCTGCACTTCAACGGCGGCATCGCCGTTGGCGCCCGCCACGATGCGGTAGGGGCTGTGGGTCTTCCAGTTGTTCACTTCGGGGGCGTCGCCCTTGCGGCCCATCAGGCGCTTTACGGCGAACACCGTGCGCTCGGGGTTGGTGACGGCCTGGCGCTTGGCGATGTCGCCGACAAGGCGCTCCTTGTCGGTGAAGGCCACGATGGAGGGCGTGGTGCGCCCGCCTTCGGGGTTGGTGATGCACTTGGGATCCTTGCCCTCCATCACGTAGACGCAGGAGTTGGTGGTCCCGAGGTCGATGCCGATGATCTTGCCCATTGTCTTCCTCCTCAAAGGGTACGCGAGCATGTCGCGAAGTGATCTTGCGCTGGCCGCCGTTCCGGTGCGAGCCGTTCCGGCGTTGGCTGGTGTGAATAGTAAGGCGGGGTTGCCCGTCGTAAAGAGGGGGAGGCCAATTTTTCGTGCAAGGATGTGCACCGGCATGCTCCGGCGCGGGGTTGCGGGGCGGAAAAAGCGCAAGAACCGCGCAGGCGGAAGGCCCGGGTACGCGAATGCGCCGGGTATGCCGGGTATGCCGGGTATGCCAAATGAGCCAGATGAGCCAGATGAGCCAGTTGAGCCAGACGAGCCAGACGAGCCAGACGAGCCAGACGTGCCAGACGTGCCAGACGGGCCGAATGCGGACTACCCCCCGTCGCCGGACAGGGTGGCCCGCAGCAGGCGGGCCAGTTGGGCCAGCACCGCTGGCGGTGGCGTTGCGCCCCCCGGCACGGAAGATGATCCGGACAGCAGCACCAGTTCGACATCAGGCAGGGGCGGAAGGGGGGGAAGGGACGGAAGAAGGGGCGGGGAAGGACACGGGGCCAGCGAGGGATGGTCGGAAAGGGCAGAAGCCACCGCCGATGCGGGCAACGGGGCCACGCCCGCACCCCCCAGCACCGCCGCCGTCAACGCTGGCAGCGTGGCGGACACCACGGCCACCCGCCACGGGCGGCCTGCCGAGGCCAGCGCGGCCACGGCCAGGTCGCGGTAGGCGCACCCTTCCGGAAACAGCACCAGCGGCAGCACGCCATCACTGTCCGCCGCCACGCCGCCGGGCGGAGTCAGCCAGCCCAGGGGTTCGCGCCGCAGCACCAGCCCCCCGGCTCCCGCCGCCTGCTGCACCAGCGCGGCATCCAGCGCGCCGCTGGCCACCGCCTCGCGCAGGTCGCGCGAAAGGCCGCCCCGCAATTCCAGGCGGATTTCGGAATGCGCGGCGCCAAGGCGGCGGAACAGTTCCGGCAGGTCGCCGACAATGACGTCGTCCGGAAACCCCAGCCGCACCGTACCGCCCTGCGGAGTGGACGCCCCACGCCCGGCCCACGGCGCAAGCCCGCGCAGGGCGGCATCGTTCAGGCGCAGTATCTCGCGGGCGGGTTCCAGCAACTGGGCTCCCGCCTCGGTAAGCCCGGCCATGCGCCCCTGCGCGCGTTCCACCAGCCGCACCCCGCAGCGCGCCTCCAGCCTGCGCAACCGCCCGCTGACGGCGGGCTGGCTGAGAAACAGCCGCTCGCCCGCCCGGCTGAAGCCCCCAGCGTCGACCAAGGCCACGAATACCCGCAGCAATTCCATGTCGAGATCGGTTGCCATGTGCGCTCCTGTTCCGGTGCGGCAGATCGACCGCCAGCCGGACCGGCGGACAGACGGTTGCACGGCCAGAAGCCCTGGTGGCGCGCACACGCGGCCCGCGCGGTACGGGGCATCACGCCCGCCCCCTTTTGCCATGCAGCGCCCCCTGCCCCTTTTACGGGCAGTGCGCCGCCAGTGCTTGTGCCGTGCGCCGCCTCCGCCCGTCAATGCCCGTCAATGCCCGTCAATGCCGGAATGACGTGCCTGGTCAGGACACATCTGGTCAGGACAGACCGGGCAACATCACGGACGGAAATACCCCACGAAGAAACGGCGATTTCCCCGGCGCACATCCGGCATGCTAACGGGACAGGATTCCACCTTCACCCCGGAGCCCGCATGCCCGCCCTGCGCCTGCCGTCCCCCCTGGTCCTGCTGTTCTGCTGCGTCTGGAGTTCCGCGTTCATCGCGGGCAAGGCCGCCCTTGCCCATTGCCCGCCCCTGCTGCTGCTTGCCTTGCGCTTTCTGGCGGCGGCACCGGTACTCTACGCCATGGCCGCCGCCACCGGCCAGCGGATACGCCCCGACCGCGCCCAGGCCGCCTGGCTGGCCGCGCTGGGGCTGTGCAACAATGCCCTGTACCTTGGCTGCGCCTTCACCGCCCTGCCCTTGGTCAAAGCCGGCCTCGTCGTGGCCGTCCTGTCGTTCTCGCCGCTGCTCACCACCCTGCTGGCCGCGCCGCTGCTGGGCGAACGGGTGCACCCCGCAACCCTGCCCGCCATGCTCGCCTGCATGGCCGGGATATGGCTGGCCACCCTGCCCCCCGGTCTGCCCGGTCTGCCCAGACTGCCCGGACTACCCGGACTGCCCGGACTGCCCGGACTGCCCGGTCTGGCCGGACTGGCCGGACTGGCCGGAGGCGCGGCCACCCTGCTGCCAGGCCTCGGCACGCTGCTCTCACTGGCCGCTGCACTGGCCCTGGCCCTGGGCACCGTGCTGTTCAAGCGCGCTTCGGCGCGCCTTGGCGGGCTTGGCCTGTTCTCGGTGGTGGGTCACCAGTCGCTGGCCGGGGGTATGCTGCTGTTGCCCGTGGCCCTGGCGACGGAAGACCCGGCGGCCCTATCCGGCACGCCGGAATTCCTGGGTGCCTTCGCCTACCTTGTCCTGGCGGTGTCCGTGGGTGCCACGGCGCTGTGGTTTCGCATCGTGCGCACCAGCAGCGCGGCTACCGCCGCATCCAGCCACTTTCTGAATCCGGTGTTCGCCACGCTGCTTGGCTGGATGGTGCTGGGCGAAACGGTACAGCCGCGCGAATGGATGGGCATGGCCCTGGTACTGGCAGGCATGGCCCTTGGCGAATCCCGCCGCACACCGGGCCAATCCGCATGACGCGCGCTGACGCGGTCGCACCCTCTGGCCCGTAAACACCGACGGCCCCGACACAATGCCGGGGCCGAAGGGGGATCCTTGCCATCGCTGTCGCAGCTGGAGGAAGGGTAATTCTTGAGGTCAGGTCAGTACACGGTCGGTTACGCCAAGCGTGCCGTGCGGAGGGCCAGCGGCCTGCTCCGCTGCAACCGTCTCCACCTTAGGCGAGGCCCATCTCGTTCCGCAGCCACTCCTTGATTTCCGGGGTGGGTTCGTAGATGCCGCGCAGGTCGCCGAACTCGGCCAGGAAGAGATTGGCCAGCCGCTCGGGCAGGGGCGCGCTGTAGATGTCTTCCGCCGCCTCGGAATTGCGGCGCACCAGCCGCACTACCGGTCGTGGCCCCCAGGTATCCACCACGAAGTAGGTGGAGTAGTCGTCCTTGGAGCGCACCGGAGGGTATTCCGCGTGCCAGTTGTTGTTGCCCCACTCAAGGTACATGGTAACGGCGTGCTCGGGGCTGAGATTCCAGTCGATATCCATGTGGCCGAGCGTCTTCAGGTCTTGCATGGGTCACTCCTGCCGTAAGGTTGCGCGCACCGGGCAGCCTGCATGCCGCCCATCGCTAGAAACGTCTTTCTGGCGACGTACGCGTCGCCCGGGGCCTGAAATTTCTCGCTGGCGATCAGCATCGCCCATGGCTCGAAACATCGTGCGGTCGGCTTCCTCGGTGCTGCGGGCATCCGGTCACCTGAGCGGGCCGGGCTGCCACTCCCGGCCCGCAGGTGAACCGTCGCCAATGTGAAGGAGAGAGCGTGGCTGAGGAAGCACCACTCGACTACACAGTAACAATTACCATTAGCGAGTCAACATCTTTTTGCGAAAATATACGACTCGCGGCGCTCCGCCCTGCGTGCCGGGTGCCACTCGCCCCCCGTGGCGCAGGGATTGGCGCAACACCACGGCATCAGTGCCAGTTATCGCCAACTTGACGATTGGAGGCCGGTGTGTCTTTATGGTGACGTTGGGAAAGCCCCGGGTTTGCCCGGCACTTTCCACGCGTACGGACATGGTTCCGCCCGTTGCCGCCCGCCCTGCTGCCAGCCGGAGCGCGGGCCTGGCGGCGGGCCCTTCTCGCAACACCGCGACCTGGGAGGATACATGAAACCGGAAGAATTCGCCCACAAGTTCATGCAAGCCGCCACCGCCATGGGCTGCACCCTGAGCCCGTCGGGCAACGTTGTCTGCCCCGGCGGCAAGAACATCTCGGCCGGAAAGGCCGCCGCCGTGTACAAGCGCCATGGCGACGCTGTCGAAAAGGTGCCTTCGGCGGAATTCCCCAACGAGCCGAACAGCCTGAAGCTGTTCCGCTCCATTGCCGCCAAGGCCCTGGGCTAGTCCCGGCGGCAAGCCTGCCGCTCCGCACCATTCCCCACCGACAGGCCACGAACAGCAGCGGCGTCCGAAACCCGGCGCCGCATCTGCCTGCATGCCGGGCCGGAGATTCCGGCCCGGCTTTTGTTCGAAACGCGCCCCGCTGCCCCGCGCCGTGGGCACACCGATGCAGACGCCCGTTGCGGATGCGGCTGAGGCAGATGCCCTGCCCGTGCAAAGCCCCGCCAGCGGTCAGCACAACCGACATGAAACGCGCGCCGTCCCACAATGCAAACGGCCCGGAGGTTTCCCTCCGGGCCGTCGCTTGTCGTCGTTGACCGGGCTTGCGGTGCGCTAGGCGACGCCGCGAACCCTCATGCGCGCCAGGGCGCGTTGCAGGGCGGCCTGGGCCCGTGCGCTATCAAGCTTTTCCTTGGCCTGGGCCAGGCGCTGCTCGGCACGTTCCTTGGCCTTGCGGGCGCGTTCGAGGTCGATGTCCTCTGCGCGTTCCGCCGATTCGGCCAGCACGGTCACCTTGTTGTCCGAAACCTCGGCAAAACCGCCGGATACGAAGATCCAGTGCGTCTTGCCGCCAGCCTTGTAATACAGGCTGCCGATGTTCAACGCGGAGAGGAAGGGAATGTGGTTCGGCAGGATGCCGAATTCGCCCTCGTAACCGGGGGCGCCCACATAGTCGACCTTCTCGCTGAGCACGAGCCTGTCAGGCGTGACGATTTCGAGATGGAGCGACTTTTCCATGGGTCACTCCTTATTGCTGCTCCTGGCGCTTCTTGTACTTTTCGAGGGCCGTCTCGATGCCGCCCACCATGTAGAAGTCGCCTTCCGCCAGGTGGTCGTAGTCACCGTTCAGGATGCCCCGGAACGCCTTGATGGTGTCTTCCAGCTTCACGTACACGCCGGGCGTGCCGGTGAAGGTTTCGGCCACGTGGAACGGCTGCGACAGGAAGCGCTGGATGCGCCGCGCGCGCGCGACGGTCAGCTTGTCTTCGTCCGACAGTTCATCCATGCCGAGAATGGCGATGATGTCCTGCAAGTCCTTGTACTTCTGCAGAACCTGCTGCACCGCGCGGGCCACCGAGTAGTGTTCGGCGCCGACCACGTTGGGGTCGAGGATGCGCGACGTGGAGTCGAGCGGGTCCACCGCGGGGTAGATGCCGAGTTCCGCGATCTGACGCGAAAGCACCAGCGTACCGTCAAGGTGCGAGAAGGTGGTGGCAGGCGCGGGGTCGGTAAGGTCATCCGCGGGCACGTACACGGCCTGGACCGAGGTGATCGAGCCCTTGACCGTGGAGGTGATGCGTTCCTGCAGGCCACCAAGGTCGGTACCCAGGGTGGGCTGGTAACCCACCGCCGAGGGCATGCGGCCGAGCAGCGCCGACACTTCCGAACCCGCCTGGGTGAAGCGGAAGATGTTGTCGATGAACAGCAGCACGTCCTGGTTCTCGATGTCGCGGAAGTATTCCGCGCAGGCGAGGGCGGTCAGGGCCACGCGGGCACGGGCTCCTGGCGGTTCGTTCATCTGGCCGTAGATGAGCGCGGCCTTCTCCAGAACGCCCGCGTCCTTCATTTCGTGGTACAGGTCGTTCCCTTCACGGGTACGCTCGCCAACACCCGCGAACACGGAGATGCCGCCGTGCTGCTTGGCGATGTTGTTGATCATTTCCATGAGGATAACGGTCTTGCCCACGCCCGCGCCGCCGAACAGGCCCATCTTGCCGCCCTTGGGGAACGGGATGAGCAGGTCGACGACCTTGATGCCGGTTTCGAGCAGTTCGACCGTGGTGTTCTGGTCGGTGAACTCGGGGGCCGCACGGTGGATGGGCAGGTATTTGTCGGTATCGATGGGGCCCATTTCGTCAACGGGACGGCCCACGACGTTCATGATGCGACCAAGCGACGCCTTGCCGACAGGCACCATGATGGGCTTGCCGGTGTCCACCGCTTCCATGCCGCGCACGAGACCTTCGGTCGCGTCCATGGCGATGGTGCGGACGACGTTGTCGCCGAGGTGCTGGGCAACTTCGCAGACCAGCTGGGGCGCGTCGCTGTTGTTGGGGTTCTTGATGTCCAACGCGCTCAAGATGTTCGGCAGGTTGCCGCCCGGGAACTCGACGTCCACGACGGCGCCGATGACCTGAACGATCTTGCCAATGTTAGCACTCATGTGTGTACGCTCCCTTATTAGCCTTTCAGCGCCTCGGCGCCACCGACGATGTCCATGAGGTCGCGCGTGATCGAAGCCTGCCGCGTCTTGTTGAAGAGCAGCGTCAGGGAACCGATCATGTCGTCGCAGCTGCGCGTGGCGTTATCCATGGCGGCCATGCGCGCCGCGTGCTCGCTGGCGGAGGTGTCGAGCAGGCCACGATACAGCTGCACCTTGATGAAGCGGGGCAGCAGTTCGGCCAGCAGGCCCTCCACGGCGGGTTCGTAGATGTACTCCTTGTTGGTGGCGGCAACCGGGGTGGCCTCCTCCAGCTTGGGAGCAATGGGCAGGATGGGCAGGGCAACGGGCACCTGCTTGGCCATGCTCACGAACTCGCCGTAGACCATGATCACTTCGTCCAGTTCACGCGTCAGGTAGGCATTGATGACATCGAGCCCGATCCGGTTGGCGAGCTGGAAGTCGAAACTGCCCATCTGGTCGGCAAGCGCCATGGCGACCTCGTGGTCGGTCTTGCGGGCCGCGTCGCGGCCTTTCTTGCCCACGCAGTAGAACTTGACCTTCTTGCCTTCCGCGGCCTTCTGGACGGCCAGCTTCAGGGCGGTGGAGATGAGGTTGGAGTTGAAGCTGCCGCACAGCCCGCGGTCCGAGGTGGCGAGGACGATCCCACACGTCTTGATTTCCTCGCGCACTTCCAGAAGCGGGTGGGCGGTGCTGTCCGCCTTGCTCGCCAGGTCTCCCAGCATGTCATAGAACTTGGCCGCGTAGGGGCGGAAGCGTTCTATGCGCTGCTGGGCACCGCGCAGCTTCGCCGAGGCCACCATGTTCATGGCCTTGGTGATCTGCTTGGTCTTCTTGACCCCGGCGATCTTGACCTTGACGTCTTTCAAAGAAGGCATCGGTTACCTCCCGCCTAGGCTTGGAAGCCCTTTTTGAACTCGGCAACAGCTGCCTTCAGGCGGTCTTCGATGTCCGCGTCGAGAGCCATCTTGGTCTTGATGTCGTTCAGGATGTCGGCCTTCGAGTTCTTGAGGAAGTCGATCATCTCGGCTTCGAACTTGCGAATGTCGGCAACGGCCACTTCATCCATCAGGCCGCGGGTGGCGGCGTACATGGAGGCGACCTGCTGTTCCACCGGCATGGGCTGGTACTGGGGCTGCTTCAGCAGTTCCACCAGGCGCGCGCCGCGGTCGAGCTTCTGCTTGGTGGCCTTGTCGAGGTCGGAACCGAACTGCGCGAAGGCAGCCAGTTCGCGATACTGGGCAAGGTCGAGACGCATGGTACCGGCAACCTGCTTCATCGCCTTGATCTGCGCGGCGCCACCCACTCGGGAGACCGACAGACCGACGTTGATGGCGGGGCGGATGCCCGCGTTGAACAGGTTGGGTTCCAGGTACACCTGACCGTCGGTGATGGAGATAACGTTGGTCGGGATGTACGCGGACACGTCACCGGCCTGGGTTTCGATGATCGGCAGGGCGGTCAGCGAACCGGCGCCCAGCGAATCGTTGACCTTGGCCGCGCGTTCCAGCAGGCGCGAGTGCAGGTAGAACACGTCGCCGGGGTAGGCTTCGCGCCCCGGAGGACGGCGGAGCAGCAGCGACATCTGGCGGTAGGCCACGGCCTGCTTGGAAAGGTCGTCGTAGATGATCAGGGCGTGGTCGCCCTTGTCGCGGTAGAACTCGGCCATGGTGCAGCCGGAGTACGCCGAGATGAACTGCAGCGGCGCGGGCTCGGAAGCGGTGGCGGAGATGATGGTGGTGTATTCCATGGCACCGTGCTTGCGCAGGGTGTCGGCCACCAGGGCAACCGTCGCCTTCTTCTGGCCGATGGCCACGTAGAAGCAGCGGATGCCGGTGTCGCGCTGGGCCAGGATGGCGTCGATGCACACGGCGGTCTTGCCGGTCTGACGGTCACCGATGATCAGTTCGCGCTGGCCACGGCCGATGGGCGTCATGGCGTCGATGGCCTTGATGCCGGTGGGCATGGGTTGATGCACCGACTTACGGGCGATGATGCCGGGCGCCTTGAGTTCCACGGGGCGGAACTCCTTGGCTTCCAGCGGGCCCAGGCCGTCGATGGGCTGGCCGAGGGGGTTGAGCACGCGGCCCATGACCTCGTCACCCACGGGGACCGAGAAGATCTTGCCGGTACGCTTGACCGGGTCGCCTTCCTTGATGCCGGTGTCTTCGCCCAGAAGAGCAACACCCACGTTGTCCTCTTCAAGGTTCAGCACCATGCCCATGAGCCCGCCGGGGAACTCAAGCAGTTCCATGGCCATGGCGTTGCGGACGCCGTAGACGCGCGCAATGCCGTCACCGACCGAAAGGACGGTGCCGGTTTCGCTCATCTCGACCCGCTGCTCATAGCTTTGGATCTGCTCTTCGATGATCTTGCTGATTTCTTCGGCTTTGATCTGCATAGCCCTACTCACCCCTCTTGATGTTGTCTTTGAGGATACCTAACTGCGCGCGCAGACTGGCATCCAGCACCCGGTCGCCGACCTTCAGCACGACGCCGCCAAGGATGTCCTTGTTCACGCTGAAGGTGAGTTCCAGCTTGCGTCCGGCCTGCTGTTCAAGAGCTGCCTTGACCTGTACGCGCTTTGCTTCCGCAAGTTCAACGGCCGTCATCAGCTCGCCGCGGATGACACCCTTTTCAGCGTCGAGGAGAACGCCGTAGAAGGCCTGGATGTCGGAAAGGCAGTCAAGGCGCCCCTTGTCCGTCAGCAGCAGACAGAAATTGCGGACGGTGGCGCTGACGCCGTACTTCTCGACCAGTTTGAGGATGACGCTCCGCTTCTCATCGCCGGTGATGATGGGATTGCGGAAGATGCGGCCAAGTTCGGGTGCCATGTCGAGAGCCCCGGCAAGCGCGGCAAGGTCATTGCCGTACTTCTCGAGCTCACCGACGCCCGATTTCGCGCCCAGCGCGAAAAGCGCACGGGCGTATCTGCGAGCTACGATGTTGCCGGTCAATTGAGCACCACCTTCGTTAAGTATTTGTCGATGAGCTTCTCGTGCTCCTCACCAGTGAGCTTTTCCTGAAGCATCTTCTCGGCGGCGGCAATGATGTGGTCGGCCATCTCGGCGCGCATGGTCTCCATGGCCTGCTTGATCTCGTTCTCGGCCGTGCGCCCGGCCTGCTCGGTGATCTGGACGGCGGTCTTTTCCGCCTTCTCGATGATGGCGGCCTGCATGGCTTCGCCCTGGGCGCGGTATTCGGCAAGAATGGCCTGCCGCTCCTGCTCAAGGTTCGCAATGCGGCGTTCAACATCGGCCAGGTTCTTCGCGGCCTCGGCCTTGCGGCTTTCAAGGTCGTTCAGTTCCTGCTCGATTCCCTTCCTGCGGCCGGAGAAGAAGCCCACAATCTTCTTGCCCGCGGCCCAGTAGATGATGCCGATGAAGATGACGAAGTTGGCGACACGGAAGGCGAAGTTGCCCCAGTCGGCATGATGCTCGCCCCCGCCTTCGGAGGCCAGCGCCACGCCGGCGGTGGCAAGCACCAGTCCGAGCGCCGCTGCACTGTGTTTCAGCCCTTTCAACGCCGATCCCTCCTTGCTGTTGCGCACTGACGTGGAGTCTTAGCCCAGCACCTTGGCGGTAGCCTTGGCGGCCAGCGCGTCGACCTGCCCCTTCAGGGTGTCCATGGCGGTCTTCACCTGCACGGCCACCTCCTGACGGGACTTTTCGAGGTAATCCTGGGCCTGCCTGCCGGCGCTGGCCAGGATCACCTGCTCCCGGGCCACGCCCTCGGCGCGGGCCTTGTCACGCTCGGCCGTGGCTTCGGCGCGGGCCTTGACAAGGGTGGCCTCGTAATTCTTCAGCTTGGTGTCGGCCTGACCGGCGAACTGCTCCGACTCGCCGAGAAGACCGGACATCTTGTCACGCCGCTGTCTGATGATATCCCGCACCGGCCGGATGAGGATGGCATTCAGGACAACCAGCGTCACAAGGAAGTTCACCAACTGGAAGAAGAAGGTGATGTTCAGATCGATCATGCCTGCTCCCTTGGTGAGGTTGTGAATTTAAGCTCAAAGTCGGGTAGGATTTAGCTGATTACCACGGGGGTGTCAAAGTCTTTTTTCCTTTCCAAACAGTCTTCTGCAAGCCAACCCGCCGTCATTCCGATACAAATGAAAAAGCCGCCCAAAGGCGGCCGGAAAAGGCATGTGAACGAAGGGGGTTTATTCCGTCTTTTCCACGGGCTGCATGGTGATGCGCCCTTCGATGACGGCGCCTTCCTCCATCACCAGCACGGGGGTGGCCAGATTGCCGTTCAGATTGCCCGTACGGTGCAGGATGACCTTGCGCTGGGCTGCCACCTCGCCGGTGACCCTGCCGGACAGGATGAGCTGGCCCACGCGCAGCTGCCCTTCCACGTTGGCGTCCTTGCCCACGATAAGGGTGCCCTCGGAATGCACCTCACCCACGAAGTTGCCGTCAATGCGCACCGCGCCCTGAAAACTCAGCTGGCCCTGGTATACGGTGCCCGCGCCGAGGAAGGCGTTTATCTCGTCCCTTGCCATGTGTGTCGCCTCCTTTGTGAGCGAAAGTGCAACGCTGTCGCGCTTCGTAGTTTCAGCAATCACGAGGTTTTGAACATGAATCTCCGCATGGAGACATTGAGCACGATCCCAATCAGGCAGAAATTGACCAGGGTTGCGCTGCCGCCGTAGCTGATGAACGGCAGGGGCACCCCCACCACCGGCATGAGCCCCATGACCATGCCCATATTGATCAGTATCTGCCAGAAGAAATAGAAGAACACCCCCACCGTCAGGTAGCTGCCGAAGCGGTCCTTGGCATCACGCGCGGTGTTGAAGATGCTGAGCAGGAACAGGCAGAACAGCACCACCAGCAGCACGCACCCGATGAACCCCCATTCCTCGCCGAACACGGCGAGGGCGAAGTCGGTATGCTTTTCCGGCAGAAAGCGCAGCTGGCTTTGCGTGCCCCCCAGAAATCCCTTGCCCCACAACTGGCCGGAACCGATGGCTATCTGCGACTGGATGATGTGGTACCCCGCCCCCAGCGGGTCGTTGCCGGGATCGAGAAAGGTCATGATGCGCTGCTTCTGATAATCGTGCAGGCGAAACCACGCCAGCGGCAGCATGGAGGGAACCACCACCAGGCAGGTTTTCAGCACGCCCGGCTGTACCCCGTGGAACAGGGTGATGCCGCCCAGCAGCATGAGCAGCAGCAGCGTGGTGCCAAGGTCCGGCTGCATGACGATGAACCCGGCGGGCAGTCCGCCCAGCGCCAGCACCTCGAACACCCCCTTCCACCCCAGCGGCTCGCGGCTGCGCGACAGAAAGCGCGCCCCCATGATCAGGATGGCGATCTTGGCCACCTCGCTGGGTTGCAGGTTCATGAACCCCAGCGGCAGCCACCGCCGCGCGCCGTAGACCACCTTGCCGAACACGGGAATGGCGGCCAGCAGGATCATGGTGACGATGAACAGCGGCAGGGCCAGGCTTTTCATGTGCCGGTAGTCGAACAGCATGAAGAAAACCATGCCGCCAAGCCCCATCAGCCCCCACAGCAACTGCTTCTGGTAGAACGTGGAAACCACGATGCCGTCTTCCATGCGCACGCCGCTGGCCGAGTACAGGTTGGCCACCCCGAACAGGAACAGCAGCCCCGTGAAGCCCACCAGGCCCCAGTTCATGTGGGTGATCAAGCGTCGGTCGATGGGGCTCATTGTCCGTCCTCCGGGGCCACGTTCTGGAAGCGCCGCAGCGGCGGCACCACGCCGTCGTCGCTGCCCCGCCCGTCCGGCGTGGCGGCGTCGGGATCGAAGGTGTCTGGATCGTAGCGGTGCTGCCCTTCGCGCGCGTCCTCGACTTCGGAAGACCCGGACGACCGGGATGCGCCGTGTCCCGCAGACCGGGCCGGGCGCCCCGTGGGCACCGTGCGCAGGCCTTCTTCCACACTGTCCTGCGTGTCTGGCGTGTCTGGCGTGTCTGGCTCGCCCTGGCGGGCGGACGGTGTGGCCGGGCGAGTGACCGGGGCGGGGGGCACCTGCTGCACGGGGGCAGCCACGCCCGTGCTCGCCGGGCTGGCCGGACTGGCGGGGCTGGCGGAATTGGCCGGACTGGCCGGACTGACCGAACTGGCGGGATTGGCGGGAACAGCCTGCACGGCGGGCACCTGCGGCACAGAGCCCGGCGGCAGGCCGAAAAACTTGTCGTACACCCGGCGCGCAACCGGACCGGCGTCCGAGCCGCCATGGCCGCCATGCTCCAGCATGACCACGACGACCAGCCGCTTGCCCGCCTTTTCACCCCAGGTGGCGATCCAGGCGTGGTCGCGGTGCTCGTAGGCTAGGTTTTCGGTGCGCACGCGTTCTTCACCCACCATCTTCAGCTTGGTGACCTGCGCGGTGCCGGTCTTGCCGCCCATGACGGCATCGGCGCGGCGCAGCACCTTGGCGGTGCCCCGGTCGTCATTGACGGTCAGGCGCATGCCGTCGAGAATCATCTTGCGCCCGGCGGCGGTGAACGGCAGCGAAGACCGCACCACCGGGTCCTCGTCCACCAGCAGGCTGGGCTTCAGCAGCTTGCCCCCGTTCATCAGGGCGGAAACGAAGGCCGCCACCTGCACCGGCGTGACCAGGGTGAAGCCCTGGCCGATGGAAACGTTCAGCGTCTCGCCCCGGTGCCACGGCTCGCCGAAGCGGCGGCGCTTCCACGCCTTGGAGGGCACAAGGCCGGACTTTTCGTGCGGCAGGTCGATGCCCGTGGGCGCGCCGAAGCCGCAGGCCTTGGCGAAGGCCTCGATCTTGTCGATGCCGAAGCGGTCGCTCATCTGGTAATAGTACACGTCGCACGATTCGATGAGCGAGCGCATCATGTCCACGCGGCCATGCCCGCCCTTCTTCCAGCAGCGGAACACCTGCTTGCCCAGGGCCACCTCGCCCGTGCACCACACCGAGTCGGTGGGGTTCACGCCCTCGTTCAGCAGCATGCCCGCCATCATCAGCTTCCACACCGAGCCAGGCGGGTACACGCTCTGGATGACGCGGTTCTGCAAGGGGTGGCGGGGGTTGTCGCGCAGGGCCGTCCATTCCTTCAGCGAAAGTCCGGCGGCAAAGGCGTTGTTGTCGAACGACGGCTTGGTGACCAGGGCCAGCAGCTTGCCGGTGTCGGGGTCCATGGCCACCACGCACCCGGTTTCGTCTTCCAGCGCGTCCCAGGCCACCTGCTGCAACGCAAGGTCGATGGCAAGGTCGATGTTCTCGCCGCTCACCGGCTCCTGCACCAGCTTCTTGTTCAACTGGCGGCCCAGCACGTCCACTTCCAACTGGTGCAGGCCCTTCTGGCCGCGCAGGCGGCGCTCCAGCACCAGTTCCAGCCCCTGCTTGCCCACGAAGTCGCCAAGGTTCAGGTCCTTGTCGTCTTCCAGTTCCTTTTCGTTGGCTTCGGCCACGTACCCCAGGATATGGGCCATCAGCTCGCCCTGGGGGTAGTTGCGCTTGGAGCGGGTGACGATCTCGAGCCCCGGCCATTGCAGCACCCGGTTCTCGATGCGCGCCAGCAGGTCGAAGGGCATGTCGGAGATGAGCAGCAGATGCTCGAAGGGCTTCACCCGCTGGCGGTCCTGGTTGAACTTGGCGGTAAGCTGTTCGAGGGGGATGCCCGTCCACTCGCTGACCTGGGCCAGGGTGGAGGGAATGTCGCGGCAATCTTCGCGCACCAGGGCGAGGCCGAAGGCGGGCCGGTTTTCGGCCAGCAGGCGTCCCTCACGGTCGCGCAGCAGCCCGCGCGAGGCATAGATGCGCTCCTGGCGCAGCCTGTTTTCGCGCGCAAGGCGGGCAAATTCCTCGCCCCGGTGGATTTGCAGGTACCAGAAGCGCACCACGAACAGAAAAAACAGCCCCGCGACAATGCACTGGAGCAGTATCAGGCCCGCGCGGGGCGGCTGAAAGCCTTCCGGCTCAAACTGAATGCGCATCGCCCATGCATCTCCGGCGCACGAAATGGGTCAGCCACCAGGCCGGGGGAATGACACAGGCCTGCCACACGCTTTCCAGAAACAGCCTGTCCTGCGGAATGTCCAGTTGCTGCAAAGAGGCCATCATCAGCGTGTACAGGAAGTGGCATGCCCCAAGCCCAAGGCTGAGCAATACCACGAAGGCCAGGTTTTCCGCCTCGAACAGCCAGCGCCCCACGTTGAAGAAGACCACCAGCGTGCCGTACCACAGGGCGGTGGAACCGAAGGCCAGCGTGCCCGCCCCTTCCTGCACCAGCAACAGCACCAGCAGCAGCCAGAAGGTCTGGTAGTGGCGCCGCTCCTGCAGCGACACCAGCAGGCCGGCCACCAGCACGTCGATGCCCGGCAGCACCTGCTGGAGCCACACGCCCGCAAAGATGAAGCAGGTCCACCATGCAAGATTGCTGAAATTCATGAAGGTTCCGGCATGGCTGGGTGGTTGTGCCCGGACGGGCGTGGGTTGGCGGGCCTGGGTTTGGATGCCGCGCGCGAACGGGGACGACCGCGCGTACGCCGAACCCTGCGGTGCGGCGCAAATCTGCGAATACTGCCTATTGCCGGGGAGCCTGCACGGGCGGCTGCGCGGGCGGTGCCTGGGCAGCCTGCCCCGACTGGCCCGACTGTCCCGACTGGCCCGACTGGCCAGCTTGGCCCGACTGCTGTGTGGACGGCTGAACAGACGGCTGCGGGCGCGGTGCACGCGTTCCCTGCTGGCCGGACTGGACGGGCTGGACGGGTTGGACGGGCTGCACGCGCTGGCCGCCGTGTCCGGAGGTGGCGTTGCCCTGGCCGTGGCCGGTGCCCGGTCCCACGCCCTGCGTGGCATTGACCGTGGGCAGGGGCGGCGTGTGCGCGCCGGGCTGCACGGGTGGCCGTTCCAGCAGCAGCACCTCTTCCAGTGCCTCCAGGTCGACCAGGGGGCTGGCGTACACGGTCTGGAACAGCGAAAGGTCCGACTGGGACACGCTTTCCACACGGGCCACCGGCACCCCCTTGGGAAAGGCGCCCTCAAGGCCGGACGTCAGCACCAGTTCACCCACTTCCACGCGGGCGTTCTGGGGCACGTACTTCATCTCCAGCAGGCCGCGCGGCCCGGTGCCTACCAGAATGCCCGCCGTACGGTTGACCGCACTGAGCACGGCCATGCGGCTGCCCGGATCGGTCAGCAGCAGCACGGTGGAGGTGTATGGCCCCGCACGGTACACGCGGCCCACCACGCCTTCGTGGGTGACCACGGGCGTGCCCGGCCCCGCGCCGGAATAGTACCCCCGACTGATGATGGCCGATTCCAGCGCCGCCTGCGGGCCAAGCCTGTTGGCAACCACGCGCGCGCCCAAGGGCCGCCACCCTTCGGGGGGTTCCAGTTCCAGCAACGCGCGCAGACGGGCCAGCTCGGCCCGCTCTTCGGAGGCAACCTGCACCTGTTGCGAAAGAGTGCGCACCTGTTCGTGCAGCGCTTCGTTTTCTTCGCGCACCCCGACCAGGTCGAGGTAATTGTTCCACGACGAAACGACCTGGTCCCTCGCCCACACCCCCGGTTTCAGGATGGCGCCCACGAATTCCAGACCGGCGTGTTCCGCCAGCCTGTCGAGCACGCCGGTTCTCTGGTTCCAGGTATACAGGCCAAGGTACAGGAACAGCGCCAGTACCAGAAGCAGGATGATGCGCTTGAGCGAGGCGTTAATCTATGCACACCTCCTTCAGGATGTGCAGATTGTCCAGCGCCTTGCCGGTGCCGATGACCACGGTGGAGAGCGGATCGTCCACCACGGTGATGGGCAGCGAGGTTTCTTCGCGCAGCAGCTGGTCGAGCCCCTTCAGAAGGCCGCCGCCGCCCGTGAGCACGATGCCCCGGTCCACGATGTCGGCCGCCAGTTCCGGCGGGGTCTGCTCCAGCGCGATGCGCACCGCCTGGACGATGCTTTCGACCTGCTCGGAAATGGCCTTGCGCACCTCTTCGGAGGTGATGATGATATTCTGCGGAATGCCGGTGACGAGGTCGCGGCCCTTCACCTCGAGCTGCTGCTCGGGGTCCATGGGGTAGGCCGAGGCGATCTTGATCTTGATCTCTTCGGCCGACGATTCACCGATGAGCATGTTGTACTTGCGCTTGACGTGGGTCATGATCGCCTCGTCCATCTTGTCACCGCCCACGCGCACCGAGCGCGAATAGACGATGCCCGACAGCGAGATGACCGCAACTTCGGTGGTGCCGCCGCCGATGTCCACGACCATGTTCGAGGTGGGTTCCTGAATGGGCAGGTTGGCGCCGATGGCCGCAGCCATGGGTTCCTCGATCAGGTACACTTCACGCGCGCCCGCGCTCTGGGCCGATTCCTTCACCGCGCGCTTTTCCACCTGGGTGATGCCGGTGGGCACGCAGATCATGATGCGCGGCCGCACCAGGCGGCGGGAATTGTGCACCTTCGAGATGAAGTGGCGCAGCATGGCCTCGGTAATCTCGAAGTCGGCGATGACGCCGTCCTTCATGGGCCGGATGGCCTGGATGTTTCCAGGGGTGCGGCCCAGCATGCGCTTGGCGTCGTGGCCCACGGCCAGCACCACGTTATTGCCGCGCGTGTCTTTTTTCACCGCCACCACCGAAGGCTCGCGCAGCACGATGCCCTGGCCCTTGACGTAGACGCAGGTATTGGCCGTACCCAGGTCTATGGCCAGGTCGTTGGAAAACATTCCAAGAACGAAATCCAGTATCTTTGCCATTTTATCTTACTTGCCTCTCTGAGGGGGAATGCGTATCAACGTTGAAAACAGGGCATTCTTCCAAAAGGACAGCCATTGTCAATGGAAAACACCACGGCCCGGCTGCATCTGCTGGCGACGTATTTGCGGTTGCGCTTCGGTGCGCGCGTCCAGAAGGTGCCGCTTGATGCGGGCTTCTCCTGCCCCAATCGCGACGGCACGTTGTCGCGCGGGGGCTGCGTGTTCTGCAACCCGCGCGGTTCCGGTTCCGGGCTTGGCGAAGATGGACTGACGCTGGAAGAACAGTGGACGGTCTGGACGGGACGTTACGCCCGCACGCGCAACGCCGGTCTGTTCATAGCCTATTTGCAATCGTTTTCCAACACATATGGTCCCATTGACAAATTACGCCGTGTTCTCGGCGTGTTGCCTGCTCTGCCGGGCATCGTGGGAACGGCTGTGGGCACTCGTCCTGATTGTGTGGACAATGAACGACTGGATTTGGTAGCGGCGCTCCCCCTTCCGGAAGTCTGGCTGGAGCTGGGGTTGCAGTCCGCCCACGACGCCACGCTGGCCCGCATCAACCGGGGGCACGACTCTGCCGCGTCCGAACGGGCCGTGCGGGATGCCACCGCGCGGGGCTTGCGGGTATGCGCACACCTCATGGCCGGGCTGCCGGGCGAGAGCGGCGACGACTTTCTGGCCACGGTGGACTGGGTGAACCGGCTGCCGGTGCACGGGGTGAAGTTTCACGGCCTGTACGTGTGCGAAGGCACCGCGCTGGCCCGGCAGTGGCGTGAAGGCGCGTATGTTCCCATGACGCGCGAGGCGTACGCGGACCTCATTGCCCGCGCCCTGCCCCGGCTGCGTCCGGAAATCGTCATCCAGCGCCTGACCGGCGACCCGGCGGGGAATGAGCTGCTGGCCCCGGACTGGGCGGGTGACAAGCGCGCCACCACCGCGCGCATCCACGAACTGCTGGCCCAGCGGGACACATGGCAGGGGAAGGAGATCGAGGGGAACGCCATGGACGGCCTCGGCGCATCGCCTGCCCTGGCTGCACCCCCCGCCTGGTTCGCCGTGCCTGCCCATCGCCTGCCGGGGGCCGCGCCGCGTCTGCGGGACACGGAGCAGGCCCGCGCGTGGGAGGCCGAATATGCGGCGGCCTGCGTGGCTTTCCCGCATCTGCGCCCCGTGGCGGACGGCGAATGACGCTGACCGCCCTGCACTGCTGAACGCGTCCGGCTCGCAGCCGACAACCATCTGCCCAGCCTTCGGCCTTGCCCAACCGGTGCGCCTCGTCCAACCGATGTGCCTCGCGCGGCCCATCTCGCGGGCACCCCTTTTCCGTCGCCGGACTTTCCGGCTATGGAAACGGCAGGCTGTTTTTTCGAGGCCGCCTCGCTGGACTGCATTGCCCGGCCTGCCGCGCCTTGCCGCGCCCCTCAATCCGGCAGAGCACACCCCACGCCCGGAACACATTCGCCTTTCACCTTCGGAGACCCCATGTCGCACCCCCGTTCCGCCACTCCCCGCCGCCGCGCCGCGCTCGACATCCCCGACACCGCACTGTTCGACGAGGTGCGCGAACGGCTGGTGGCCGGGCCGCTTTCGCTGATCCTGCACTGGCGCGCACACAACGGGCAGGACAGGCTGCGCGAAATTTCCATGAGTTGGGACGGCGCGGCGCTGGCTTCCGCGCCCGCTACGCGCGACGGCTGGGCCAACCCGCGCCCGGACGCCTGGCCCGACCTGCCCGCAGGGCCGGTCACCGCGCATGGCCGCGCCGTGCAGGCCGCACTGGCCGACTACGTGGCCGGAAAGCCAGTCCGTTGGCCCAACCTGCCCTTGCTGCTGGACGGGCTGACCCCTTTCACCCGCGACGTGTTGCTGGCCCTGCGCGACAAGGTACCGCACGGGCAGATCACCACCTATGGCGGGTTGGCCGCACTGGCGGGCCGCCCCGGCGCGGCGCGCGGGGTGGGGCAGATCATGGCGCGCAACCCGTGGCCGCTGGTGATTCCCTGCCACCGGGTGCTGGGCGGCTCTGGCCGCAATATCCGGCTACACGGCTTCGGCGCGTCCGGCCTGCCCATGAAGCGCTGGTTGCTGCTGCTGGAAGGGGCCATCGACGACACCATGAAGGACTGACCCGGCCCATGCTGGACAAGACCACCCTTATCGCCACGGTGTGCGAGCGGCTGCCCCGGCTGGAAGCGGGCCACTGCCTGGACCTGCGCACGTACAAACGCAACCGCTCCGTGGCCATCGTGCGCACCGGGCCGGACAGCTATGACGTGTTCGAGGCGGGATTCCACGAGGAAAACTGGACCGGACTGACCGCCGACGCGGTGCGCCGCCTGCTGAAGACCCTGCTGAAACGGGAATTTCCACGCAGCCACAAGGTACGCCTGTACACCCTGCCCAGCCGCGAGGCCGCCAACGTGAACCGCATGGGCCACGGCGCGGGGAGGTTTGGGGAAGATTAACACCACACCATATACTTTTTTCTATTTTTAAAATAGCCTCAGCGAAACACTCCACTTGGAACATCGCAAACGGAGGCTTACATGACGAAAGAAAAGAAAGTCGTTTTGGCTATCGTCCCCAGCCCGGACGACATGCACACTGCCGTGGTTGAATTCGACGGAGAAAACCCCAAATTTATCCAGACGGGCAAAGAAGTACACAAATTCCAAGATCGAGCACAGCAAACAGATAACATCTCAGTAGCCTATGAGATCATCGCAAGCTTGATCAAAGATAACGGCGTTACTGATGTACACATCTTAAAAGCAATGACACCACGAAAGGGTGCGGTATCGCCAGAACGTGTTAAGGTAGAAGCAGCCGCGCAACTGGCAGCAAAACACGCTGGCACGAATGACGAACTTGTTGCCCCGCAGACCATAGCTGCACACGAAAAGAAACAGGCAAAAGGCGACGCCCCCACCGTTGACCAAGAACTAGGTGAAAGGTTTTCGTCAAAGCCGAAACGCCTTGCCGCTCTTATCGCGCTTAAAGGGGCAAAAGAGTAACAGTCCCTGGAAGCAGCCTTGCCAAAAACGAGACGGCCAGCGCTCCCGATTGCGCTGGCCGTCTTGTTTGGAGGAGGCGGAGGTATGCCGAGACTTCCCCTCAAGAGGGGCTGCCCCGTCCGGAAACGCTCGCAACGCGGGCGCTTACGGTGCCGCCGATGTGCTCGTGCGGTATGAACACGACACACAACAGATGAAGGCACAAGTTTCCTTGTGCCTTCAGGGAGCCGGACACCCGGCCACAACCGTTACCGCTGCTTCCTTTCGGACCTGACGGGGTTGGCGGCGTTGCCGCCGTCCGGCTCCCGATCTGCGATCAAGCGAAAAAAACTGGCGGAGAGGGAGAGATTCGAACTCTCGGTACGCTATTAACGTACACACGATTTCCAATCGTGCTCCTTAGACCAACTCGGACACCTCTCCGTGCGAGAAGGCAGTCTCTAGCAGACGCCGGGGCAGCATGGCAAGCGAAAAGTGCGGGTTGCGCGCCAAACCTTCTCGCGCCGTTCCGCAGGGTGCATTCCGCCGGAATCCGGATGGGTTCGTGCCGCCGTGCGCCTGCCCGGCAACGTGCGGTCCGGCCAACTCGGCTGCCTGGCCGTACGGTGGCTGCCCTGCCCGGCTGTCCGGCTATCTGACATGCCTGAATCAGCCCGCCAGCCCGCCTACGTCCTGTCCTTGTCCTGTCGCGCGCGGTGCCGCGCGTCATCTTCCATCCCGGCACGCTCCCGGCGTGCCCGTGGCGGGCCTCAGCACCCGCCGCCCGAAGGCAGAAACCGCCCGGCCACCACCAGCCACACCACCAGAACGGCCACCAGTATCAGAATCTCCCACATGGGGAACGGCTCCTTGCGTACGACTGCCGGAGCGCAGGCGACCTGCCCGCCATCTCCGGCGCATCCGCATCCCTACGCCCGCCCCTTCCGGACGGCAACAGCGTGAGAAGGCCCCCCTGCATGGCGCCCGGCAAGCGGACGCCCCCTTCTCCACTCACACCCGCGCGGCAACACGCAATTCCCCTGTACACCCCAAACAAAAGGCCCACCCTTGCGAGTGAGCCTTTGAGAAAACGAAACCGTGGCGGTTCGCAAGGGACTGTTCACACTGCGGAAATTTCGTTCTCCGGCAAGGAAGACGAGCCCTTTTGCGAAGGGAGCGTACTCTTCCGTACGTGACCGGAGCAAAAGGCGACGTCTGACGCTTTGCTCTCGATGGCCGTAAGGCTCGCAAGCTCGCCTAACGGCCACGCTTCGCGCCCTCCGGGTCGGTCCGCCGGAGGGCGAAAGAACGCAGTGTGTACAGTCCCGCCTAGATGCCCATGACGTTGTAGCCGGAATCCACAAACATCACCTCGCCCGTCATGGCGGACGACAGGTCGGAAGCCAGGAACACGGCGGCGCGGCCCACGTCCTCGGTAGTCACGTTGCGGCGCATGGGCGAATGTTCCTCGATGTGGTCCAGGATCTGCTTGAAGCCCGAAATGCCCGAGGCGGCCAGGGTCTTGATGGGACCGGCGCTCAGACCGTTAATGCGCACGCCCTTGGCGCCCAGGTCCACGGCCAGGTAGCGGACGGAGGCTTCCAGCGCGGCCTTGGCCACGCCCATGACGTTGTAGTTGGTGATGACCTTCTGCGCGCCGTAGTAGGTCATGGTCAGCACCGAGGCGCCGGGGTTCAGCAGCGGCTCGAAGGCCTTGCACAGCGCCACCAGCGAGTAGGCGGAAACGTCCAGCGCCAGCTTGAAGCCGTCGCGGGTGGTGTCGATGTAGCGGCCATGCAGGTCGTCGCGGTGGGCAAAGGCCACGGAATGGACGATGACGTCCACGGTGCCCCACTTCTCGCGCACCATTTCGGCGGCGGCAGCCACCTGCGCGTCGTCGGTGACGTCACAGGGGAAGGTGAAGTCGCCGCCCAGTTCCTGGCAGATGGGCTCCACGCGCTTCTGGATGGCCTCGCCCACGTAGCTGAAGGCCAACTGGGCGCCCTGGTCCTTGAATTCCTTGGAAATGCCATAGGCAATGCTCTTGTTGTTGGCCACGCCGAAGATCAGAGCCTTCTTTCCTGCGAGCAGCATGCGGTTCTCCCTGTTGTTCTGGGTAGATTGCAAAAAACGGGAATGCGGCGCGCGGCGCGGCATCCCGGCGTGCGGCGACGCGGCGTTCTTCCCTCGAAAACGCCGCGTGCCGTGATGAAACGTGCGGTAACTAGACGGCCAGCTTCTGGCCGGTCAAAATCTCATACGCCTCGCGGTACTTCTTCCCCGTCTCGGCAATGACGTGCTCCGGCAAGGCCGGGGGCGGCGGGGTCTTGTCCCACGGCTGCGAGGCCAGCCAGTCGCGCAGGTACTGCTTGTCGAAGCTGGGCTGGCCCTTGCCGGGCGCGTACCCCGCGGCGGGCCAGAAGCGCGACGAATCGGGGGTCAGCACCTCGTCGATCAGGATCACCTCGCCATCCACCAGCCCGAACTCGAACTTGGTGTCGGCAATGATGATGCCGCGCCCCTCGGCGTATTCGCGCCCCTGCGAGAAAATGGCGATGGCAAGTTCCTGCACCTTGGCGGCCAGGTCGTCGCCCAGCAGCTTCGCGGCCTGCTCGATGCTGATGTTCTCGTCGTGCTCGCCCAGTTCCGCCTTGGTCGAGGGGGTGAACAGCGGGGTTTCCAGCTTGGCCGATTCCAGCAGCCCGGCGGGCAGCTTGTGGCCGCACACCGCGCCGGTGGCCTTGTAGTCCTTCCAGCCGGAGCCGGTGATGTGCCCGCGCACGATGCATTCCACCGGCAGGGGCTTGGCCTTCTTCACGATGACGGCGCGGCCTTCCAGCATGTCGCGGTAAGGGGCGAGCGGCGCGGGAAAGCGGTTCACGTCGTGCTCGATCAGGTGGTTCTTCACCAGCCCGGCGAAGCGGTTCATCCAGAACAGGGTGATGCTGTTCAGGATCACGCCCTTGTAGGGGATGGGCTCGCCCATGATCACGTCAAAGGCCGACATGCGGTCGGTGGTGACGATGAGCAGGGTCTGCGCGTCGATCTCATAGATGTCGCGGACCTTGCCCCGCGAAAGCAGCGGGTATTCCTTGATGTCGGTTTGCGTGACGACCTGCATGTATCTTCCCTTGTCTTTCGGTTGTCTTCGGCTGCGGGGCCGATGCTGCGCGATGCCTTGCGGCGCCACGATGGCGGATGCCGACAAGCCCGGGCGCCCTGCCGCGCGTGCGCGGGCCGGGCCGCCGGGCCCTTGGATACGATAACGCGGGACGGGCGCACCGTACAAGACGGGCGGCCCGACCAGCGCGCACCCTACCGGATGCGCGCCAAAAAATGCCAGCGGGGCAGGATGGCCGTATCACCCGCCACGCCGTGGCGGCAAAACGCCCCCTGCCCACCGCTACTTGTTGCGCGATTCCGCCGAGCGGGCGTGCGCCTCCAGCCCTTCCAGCCGTGCCAGCCGCGCGATGGAGGCGGCATGCCCGCGCGTGAACGCGGCGGTGGCCGAAATGACGCTGGTGCGCTTGCAGAAGGTCTGCACCGAAAGCGCGGACGAAAAGCGCGCCGTGCCCATGGTGGGCAGCACGTGGTTGGGACCGGCGTAGTAGTCGCCCACCGGTTCCGGCGACCAGCCGCCCAGAAACACGGCCCCGGCATGACGGATGGTGCCCAGCAGCGCCCACGGGTCCTTGGTCAGCACTTCCAGATGCTCCGGCGCGATCATATTGCTGATGGCGACCCCGGTGGCCATGTCGGGCACCACCACTATGGCGCCCCAGTCGGCCAGCGCCTTGCGGGCAATGTCCGCGCGGGGCAGCGTGTCGCACTGGGCGACCAGTTCCAGCTTCAGCGCGTCCACCAGCGCGGGCGAATCGGTAATGCAGATGGACGAGGCCAGCGGGTCGTGCTCGGCCTGCGACAGCATGTCGGCAGCCACCCAGTCCGCGCGGGCGGTGTGGTCGGCCAGGATCAGGATTTCGCTGGGCCCGGCGATCATGTCTATGCCCACCCTGCCGATAAGCAGCCGCTTGGCCGTGGTCACCCAGATGTTGCCCGGCCCGGCGATGACATCCACGGGGCGCACCGTTTCAGTGCCGAAGGCCAGGGCGGCGATGGCCCAGGCGCTGCCCGCGCGGTGCACCTCGGTAATGCCCAGGTGGTGCGCGGCGGCAAGAATGAACGGGTTCAGCGTGCCGTCCTTGCGGGGCGGCGAAATGACGGCGATTTCCGGCACCCCGGCCACCTGGGCCGGAATGGCGTTCATCAGCAGGCTGGAAATGAGCGGGGTGTTGCCGCCCTGCCCGCCGGGCACGTACAGCCCGGCGCGGTCCACGGGGGTGACCATCTGCCCCAGCACCGAACCATCGGGCCGGGTGGTGAACCACGACCGCTCCTTCTGCGCCTCGTGAAAGGCGCGGATGTTGGCGGCGGCTTCGGCAATGATGGCCCGGTCGTCGGGGCCGACCTCTGCGAGGGCGGCGGCGATTTCGTCTTCATCCACGCGGATGCGCGCGGCGTCGAAGCCGGGACAGTCGAAACGGCTGGTGTAGTCGGCCAGGGCGGCATCGCCCCCGGTGCGGACGGTATCCAGAATCTCGCGGACGGCGGGTTCCACGGTGTCGCCGGGGTTGTCGCGTCCCGCGAGCAGGGCCTGCAGTTCCTTCCAGTCATCCACCGACCGGAGGAAGAGCGTACGGCAGGGCATGGCGGCCTCCTTGAGAGTGCGACCTGTATGCGGCGGTGTGCTTCGGAGTGCCGCGCGGCGGGCGGGCCAGCGGTGGCTGCCTGCGCGCACAGGCGGCAATGGGTGTGTCCGCGCCACATACCGGAGCGCCGGGCAAAAGTCGAGAGTGCCGCACTGACGCACGGTCCGGCCCCGCTGCGGTGGTGGGCTGGCGACGGACCGGGGAGGAAGACCGGGGGAACGGGGGAAACAGCGGGCGCAGTGCGCGCAGGGGCCACTCCGCAGGCGTTACGCCGCCCGTCAGCTTACGTTCAGGATGACCGAAAACACATTGATCAGCACCCACACCGGGGTGCCCACGGCCAGGTCCAGCGCGCGCACCCTGTCGGATGTGAGCACCGAACATATCTCGGTGCCGTCCGCAAGGCGCGCCACCGCTTCTGCCGTGGCCGCGCCCACCACCACCTTGACGATGGTGGCCGGGTACACGTTGCCCGCCGTGGACGACGGGGCCTCGCTGCCCACGGTCAGCACCACCCACGGGGCCTTCACCTCTGCCGCCGCGAACACGCCGGGGCGCAGCCCCAGATTGTCCAGACTGTCGTTGGTGATGACCGATGCCACCCGGATGCCCGACGGCGTCTGCACCGAAACGACGGACTGCACGTCGCCGCGCACCACCGCCGCGATGCGCCCGTAAAAGGCATTGCGCGCGCTGGTGCGGCGGCGCTGTTCGCGGTCCAGCGCGTGCCCCACCATGCGCTGCATGTCCTCGCTCGAAACGTCGATGTACGCCGCCGTCAGGCTGGCCGTGGAATGGCCCAGCAGGCGCTGCACCACCGGCAGCGGCAGGCCGGAACGCAACAGCTCGATGGCCCGCGAGCGGCGCAGGGCGCTGGGGTTGGCAAGGTCCGGGGCAAGGTCGCATTCGTGGGCGCGTTCGTAGAACTTGCGGCGCACATGGGCCTGGTCCACGGCGAAGGGGTGTTCGCCCTCGCCCGCCACGGCCTCGTCCAGCAGGTCGCCAAGCTGGGTGACCAGGTCTGGCGGCAGTTGCAGTTCGCGCACGGGTTCGCCCAGCCGGGCCACGCCGCGCGCCACGTCGATGTCGCGGGTGGGGGCAAGGGCCAGCACCTCGCCCAGGCGCGCCCCGGTATGGCGAATGAGCAGGAACACCAGCAGCATGCGCAGGCGCGAGCGGCGCACGTCGCCCCGCGCCGGACGGGCGGCCCACAGGCGGAAGGCTTCTTCAAGCCGGGCCAGTTCCACCGTGTCCAGATACTTCACGTCATCGGGAATGGAGAGCATGCCCGCCGGGTTGTGGCGGCGTTCCGCCACGTTTTCGGCCAGCGCTTCCCAGATTCGTTCAAGGCTGTCGTCCTGTCGCATGGGTGTCCCGTTGGTTGCGTACGCGTGGTGCCGGATGCGGCCCATCCGGTGCCCGAATTTCCATCATATAGGCGCAGCCGCGCGAAAATCAAAGCCGAGATTCATTTCACGCACAGACATGGAAATAAAATAATCCGTGACAACGGACCATCGGTGCGCTATCTTTTCATTGACACGAAGATTATAAAAAACGTGTCAGCAAGAGTCAAAAAAACAGCCGGACAAGGCAACCGCACCGGCCAGCAAGCCCGCCCGGCATCCCCAACCGGCCCCGTCAGCCAAGCGCTCCCATCGCCCTACCCACCCCGGCATCCCGACACAGGAGGACACCATGTACTTCCCCGTCGCAGGCATACACGCGGAACCGTGGCTACCGCCGCTGGTGGCCTTTGTGGTGTCGTTCTTCATGTCCATGGGGGGCGTGTCGGGCGCGTTCCTGCTGCTGCCCTTCCAGATGTCCTTTCTGGGCTACGTGAACCCCTCCGTCAGCGCCACCAACCAGTTCTACAACGTGGTGGCCATCCCCAGCGGGGTGTACCGCTACATCCGCGAAGGGCGCATGGTCTGGCCGCTGACGTGGGTGGTGATCATCGGCACGCTGCCGGGGGTGCTGATAGGGGCCTTCGTACGGGTGACGTACCTGCCCAACGCACGCGACTTCAAGCTGTTTGCCTCGTGCGTGCTGGCCTACATCGCCCTGCGCATGGTGCGCGACCTGACCAAGAAGAAGGCGGGCAACGGCAAGGCCACGGCGGAGGAAAAGTTCCGCACGCTGGTGCGCACCCACCGCGAAAAGGCGGCGGCGGAAGGCAGGAACCCCGACGACCTGCCCGCCGTGTGCCTGAACGAGTGCTGCCTGTCGCGCATCTCGTACAGCTTCTACGGCGAAACCTACAGCTTCCGTACCGTGGGCATCTTTACCCTGAGCTTCATCGTGGGGATCGTGGGCGGGGTGTACGGCATTGGCGGCGGGGCCATCATCGCGCCGTTCTTCGTCTCTTTCTTCGGGCTGCCGGTGTACACCGTGGCGGGCGCGGCCCTGATGGGCACCTTTGTCACTTCCGTGGCGGGCGTCGCCTTTTACATGGCCATCGCGCCGCTGTACCCGCACATGTCCGTGGCCCCGGACTGGACGCTGGGCCTCTTGCTGGGCATTGGCGGCATGGCGGGCATGTACCTGGGCGCGCGCTGCCAGAAGCACGTGCCCGCAAACCTGATCAAGTGGATGCTGTGCGTCATCCTGCTGTTCACGGCGGGCAAGTACGTGGTGGAGTTTTTCAGGTAGAAACAGTGGCGCCCACACACGCGAAAATTCCTCGCCTCAATCAATGGATCCATGGAGCATGGCCCCAGAAGCGGTCTCTGCGGCGGAGCAAAGCTCTCGATTTGGCTACCCAATCATTTGAACCTGTTCGAAATCTTGTCATATATACGGGTGACTACTCCTGCCGTCTTCTCATACTTTCTTTCCATAAGTTCCACAGCCACCTTGCGCAGCATCGAACTGTCGCTCAACAAGATCAATTTGACTTCCCTCCCGTTCTTCAAACGCACATAGCAGACTACGCTTTCTCTTGAAAATTTTACACCTTCGATATCCACATATGCAAACGCATCCCATTGTCCAGTTTTCCAGTTTCTCCATATCATCATTTCATCATCGCAATACACACCAGAAAGCCTCATGTAATTCATAAATGAATACGCCATATAAAACGTGATGCATACTATCGGCAACATCACCACACCTACAACAAATTCATCAGGAAATTTTCTGCAAACATCTATCATAAGCGCCATCGGAAAGCACGCAATTACCAGAAATGATACAACAAAAAATACGCCGCACCTATACCTCTTCTCAATCTTGCGCACGCTTCCCACATCCTTGACTCCGAAACCCACGAAGTCCGGCATTCTATTCTGAACGGCCAGCGCCTTTCGCCTTGTCCATATTTCCAGAAATATCCCATAAGCGGCGCACAACACTATCGCCAACACAACCGAAACCATAGACACCTCCGTGCCGCGCCCCCAGGTTTCCCCCGCACAGACGCCCTGCATCTTGTGCTAGCGCCACCCATACCCCACTCGATACAGGATAGTCATGCACTGATTCCCCCCTGCATGCGCCCCTGCACGATACACCCCGGCCTCCCCCTTGCCTTTTGCCCCGCTCCGTGGTGATTGTGTGCCCGCCGGGCGCACCATGCACATCCGGGCCTGCATCGCCCAGCCAACACCACCAGACGCCGCCCGGCCAGTCCGGAACTCCGCGCAAGGAGCCCTGCAATGCGCAATCCCGTGCCGCGCGTGGCGGCCATCCACGATCTTTCCGGCTTCGGCCGCACCTCGCTCACCGTGGCCATACCCGTGTTGTCCGCCATGGGTGCGCAGGTGTGCCCCATGCCCACCGCCGTGCTGTCCACCCACACGGCGGGCTTCACCGGCTACAGCTTTCTGGACCTTACCGACCAGATGCGCCTGTTCCTGGACCACTGGCAGGCCCTGAACCTGAAGTTCGACGCGGTGTACAGCGGCTTTCTGGGTTCCCCGGCGCAGGTGGACATCGTGGCCCGGTGCATCGACATGTGCCGGGTAGAGGGCGGCCTTGCCGTGGTGGACCCTGTTCTGGGCGACAACGGCCAGCTGGAACCCACCATGGACATGGAGATGGTGCAACGCATGCGCTGGCTGGTGCGCAAGGCAGACATCATCACCCCCAATTTCACAGAAGCCGCCCTGCTGCTGGACGAGCCCTACCGCGAATCCATCTCCACGGCAGACCTGATGGTCTGGCTGCGCCGCCTGACGGCCATGGGGCCGCGCGTGGCGGTGATAACCAGCGTGCCGGTGGCCGGGCATGCGGGCGTCAGCTCCGTGGCGGCCTACCACAGCACCCACGACAGATTCTGGAAGGTGGACTGCCAGTACATACCCGCCCACTACCCCGGCACGGGCGACACCTTTGCCAGCGTGCTTACCGGCAGCCTGTTGCAGGGCGACAGCCTGCCCATTGCCATGGACCGCGCCGTGCACTTCGTCACGCTGGGCATCCGCGCCACCTTCGGGCACAATTCGCCCAGCCGCGAGGGCATCCTGCTGGAACGGGTGCTGGACACCCTGCGCGCGCCGGTAACCGTGAGCAGTTACGAACTTCTGGAGGACGAGGACCGATGCAAGTAGACGGCCCCGCGTGCGGCACCGCCGCCACGGGCTACGACCAAGACAACACGGGGACTTCCGCCCCCGGCACTTTCGCCTCCGGCACATCCGCCCCCGACGCCGCCAACCTGCCCATCGGCATGTTCGATTCGGGCGTGGGCGGCCTTACGGTGCTGAAGGCCCTGCGCACCCGCATGCCCTGCGAGGACATATTGTACCTGGGCGACACCGCCCGCCTGCCCTACGGCACCAAGAGCGCGGAAACCATCACCCGCTACGCCGTGCAGGCCGCGTCCAAGCTGGTGCAGCGGCGCATCAAGCTGCTGGTGGTGGCCTGCAACACGGCAACGTCCGTGGCGCTGGACGCCCTGCGCGCCGCCAACCCCGGCCTGCCGGTGGTGGGGGTGGTGCAGCCGGGCGCGCAGGCGGCCTGCCGCGCCACCCGCCGGGGCAACATTGCCGTCATCGCCACGGAATCTACCATCCGGGGCCGCGCCTACCACAAGGCCATCCACAGCCTGCGGCCCGACGCGCAGATCATCGGGCAGCCCTGCCCGCTGTTCGTGCCGCTGGCCGAGGAAGGCTGGGTGGACGGCAAGATCGTGGAAGACATCGCCGCGCGCTACCTGGACCCCATCTTTCGCCCTGCGTCCGGCAGCGACACGCCGGAAACGCCCGACTGCCTGGTGCTGGGCTGCACCCACTTTCCGCTGCTGGCGCGGGCCATCCGCAACGTCATCGGGCCGGAACCGGTCATCGTCGATTCCGCCGCCACCACCGCCCTTGCCGTGCAGGCGGAATTGCAGGCCGCCGGACTGGTGCGCCCCCTGCGCACGGGGCCAGGCGGCAACGAATGCGGCGAGGCCCGCTTTCTGACCACCGACGACGTGCCCCGCTTCGCCCGCACCGGCGGGCTGTTTCTGGGCACGGCCATTGCGCCGAACGAGGTGGAGTTGGTGGACTTGTAGGGGCTATCTCCGACTTGTCTTTTTGCCCGTTGGCTGACCGACCCGAAGGGCGCGTAGCGTGCCCGTTAAGCGAGCCCGCGAGCTTTACGGGCATTGAGCGCAGAGCGGTCAAACTTCGCCTGCCATATCGGTCGAATACAACAAGAGTATACTCCCTCATGGCAGGCTCGTTTTCCTTGCCAACGGGCAAAAATCCTACGTTGGAGACAGCCCCTGACGCGCGCGACACGCAGCCGCCGCGCGGCTGTGGCATGAAAACGCAAGGCAGCGTACCGTAAGGCACGCCCCCAGCTTACGCCGCACGGCAAACATCACGCACTTTCCGGAGGTCACCCCCATGGCGCACAAGCCATACGCCCCCATCCCCATGGTGCCCGGCCCGGTCACCCTGCACCCCGCCGTGCTGGCGGCCATGACCCGCGACTACGGCTCCGGCCAGATCGAGCCGGACTACCTGAAACTGTACGCGGAAACGGGCCGCAACCTCGCGCAGCTCATGGGCACGCAGCATGACGTGGTGCTGATGACCGGCGAAGGCATGCTGGCCCTGTGGGCCGCGCTGAAAAGCTGCCTCGTGCCCGGCGACAAGGTGCTGTCCGTGGGCACCGGCGTGTTCGGCGACGGCATCGGCGACATGGCCGCGTCCATCGGCTGCGAGGTGCTGAAGGTCTCGCTGCCGTACAACGAAACCATCGACGACCTGACCGGCATCGAAGACGCCATCCGCAGCTTCAAGCCCAAGATGCTCACCGCCGTACACTGCGAAACGCCGTCCGGCACGCTGAACCCGCTGGGCGACCTTGGCGCGCTGAAGCAAACCTGCGGCGTGCCGCTGTTCTACGTGGACGCGGTGGCCAGCGTGGGCGGCGCACCCGTGCAGGCCGACGCATGGCACGCGGACCTCGTGCTGGGCGGCTCGCAGAAGTGCCTTTCCGCCCCGCCGTCCATGAGCTTTCTGTCCGTCAGCCCGGCGGCGTGGGAGGTCGTGGAGACCGTGGGCTATCAGGGCTACGACGCCATCGGCCCCTTCCGCACCGTGCAGCAGGATGGCCGCTGCCCGTACACCCCGTACTGGCACGGCACCGCCGCGCTCAACGCGGGCGCACTGGCCATCCTGAACGAGGCGGGCGGCATGCAGGGTTGCTTCGACCGGCATCAGGAAGTTGCCGAACGCTGCCGCGCGGGCCTCGCCAAGCTGGGCATCGACCTGTGGACGGCGGAGGGCGCGGTGAACTCGCCCACGGTGACGGCGGCCCTTGTGCCGGAAGGCTTCGACTGGCCGGAATGGCGGCAGCGCCTGCGCGAACGCGGGCTGATCGTGTCCGGCAGCTTCGGCCCCATGGCGGGCAAGGTGTTCCGCCTTGGGCACATGGGCACGCAGGCCACCGAAGCGCTGGTGGACGCGGCGCTGGATGTCATCGAAACCGTGATGCAGGACTAGGCCGTCACGCGACAGGGGCGCGGAAACCACCGGCAACTTGCCGGACAGGCGCACCGGCCCCTCCGGTCTCAACAGGAACCGACAGGCACCAACAGGCACCAACAGGCACCAACAGGCACCGACAGGCACCAACAGGCACCGACAGGCACCGACAGGCACCCATCGGCGGCTTGCCGATTCCGCAACCTGCCGCCGTTGCAAGATATTCCACTTACGGAAAAGGCCCCCGGCACGTCCTGACTCACAGGGACGTACCGGGGGCGCTGTTCATCTGCTGTCGCGGAAACGGTCCGCGCGGCTACTGCACGGGTTCGAAGTATTCCTTCTCGGCGTCGCACCACGGGCACACCCAGTCCTCGGGCAGGTCGGCGAAGGGGGTGTCGGGGCCCACGCCGTGCTCGGGATCGCCCTCGGCGGGGTCGTACACATAGCCGCAGGGGCACTTGTATTTCTGCATCGGTGTCTCCTTGCGCCATGTCGGCGCCTTTTTGGCCTTCCCCGCATGGCCGCGCACGGCCCGCGCGCGGATGAAGGAATGAGGTGACGGCTACGGAATCAGGAACGACTTCACCGAACGCACGCCGCCCACGGCGCGCGCCACCATGACGGCGCGGTCCACATCGGCCTGCGCGCGCACCATGCCCAGCAGCACCACCTGGCCGCCGTACACTTCAAGGTCGATCTGGGTGGAGCTGAGGGCCTTTTCCGCGATGAGGTTGGTGCGCACCTTGGTGGCCACGGCCAGATCGTCGGCGGTGTGGCCGGTGCCCGGGTCGAACCAGTGGGTGGTCACGGAGCGCACGCCCTTGGCCTTGCGGGCAATGGTCACCGCCGGGTCGCGGAACGCCGACGGCACCTCGCCCACCAGAAAGACCCGCCCGGCGTAGCTGTACACCTTCACGGCGTAGCCGTCGGAGGCGTCGCGCTGCATGAGGTCGCTCTTGATGGCGGTGCGGATGGTGCTGTCATCCACCATGGTGCCCACGGTGCGTTCGTCCTGCGGCACGGAATAGACGGCACAGCCGCCAAGGCCGGAAAGCGCGAGCGCCGATGCCGCCAGCAGTAGGGCCGACATGACGGCGGAAAGGATGCGGCGTTTCATGGCTGTCTCCTGCGTAGTGTGCTTGCGGTTGGTTGCCCCGTCCCCTGCTGCCACAGGAGCGGCACGGGCGCGAGGATTCAGGGTAAAATATAGCACGCGTCGGGCGCGCTGTCACCGGGGCCGGGTGGCATTCGGACGCCCTTCGTGCGACGTACCCCGGCACCAACGCCGCGTGCCACTGTTCCCGAAACGTCGTGCCGCGCGCAGGACGCTTGCCCCTCTTGACCATGGGCATCGCGCCCACCTACCATGCGCCACGCGGTACCCGCCGCCCATGCCGATTCCATACGCAAACGCGCGGGATGGGAAACGCCACGGCCAAAACGCGCCATGGATCGGAAGCCGCCCACCCCGCACACCACAACCACAACACATCCCCCGAAACGACGCCCCTAACGACGCCAAGGAGATCGCCGCATGACCCCCGAACAGCGCGCCGTCCTCGACCATATCCTGTCCCGCGCCCTTGATGCCGTGGCCCCCGACCGTGCCGTGCACCGGCATGTGCGCCGCGACGGCAACACCCTGCACATTGCCGGGCGCGACTACGATCTTTCCGCCCACGATAGGGTGTACGTGGTGGGCGCGGGCAAGGGCGCGGCCCCCATGGCCGCCGCGCTGGAGGACATCCTGGGCGACCGGGTGCACGACGGCGTGGTGGTGGTGAAGTACGGGCACACCGCCCCGCTGAAGCGCATCGCCCTGCGCGAGGCCGCCCACCCCGTGCCCGACGCCGCCGGTGAACGCGCCGCCAACGAGATACTGGACCTGGTGCGCACCGCAGGCCCGCGCGACCTCGTGCTGTGCGCCCTTACCGGCGGGGCCAGCGCGCTGACCCCCGCGCTGCAACCGGGCATCACCCTGGACGACATGCGCGCCGCCACCACCCTGCTGCTGGAATGCGGGGCCACCATCCACGAGATCAACGCCCTGCGCAAACACCTGTCCGCCTTCGGCGGCGGCAACCTGGCCCGCGCGGCGGCCCCGGCGCAGGTGGTTTCGCTGATCATCTCCGACGTGGTGGGCGACGACCTGGACGTCATCGCCTCCGGCCCCACCTCGCCCGATGCATCCACCTACGCCGACTGCACATCCATCGCCGACAGGTTCGGCATTCTCGACAGGCTGCCCGCGCCGGTCATCGAACGGCTGACAGCGGGCCTGCGCGGCATGGCGGCGGAAACGCCCAAACCCGGCGACCCGGTATTCGGCGCGGTGCAGAACTGCATCGTGGCCAGCAACCGGCTGGCGCTGGAAGCGGCGGCGGAAGCAGCCGCCGCGCACGGCTACCGCCCCCGCATCCTTACCGACACCATGACCGGCGAGGCCCGCGTGCGCGCCCGCGAACTGGTGGAAGAAGCCACCCGCGCAGCCGTTGGACTGTCCCACCCCGAAGGGCCGTTCTGCCTGCTGGCGGGCGGCGAGACCACCGTCACCATCACCGGCGGCGGGCTTGGCGGGCGCAACCAGGAAATGGCCCTGGCCGCCGCCATCCACATGGACGAACTGGCCGACTGCCCGCACATCGCCATGCTCTGCGCGGGCACCGACGGCACCGACGGCCCCACGGACGCCGCAGGGGGTTACGCATCGGGCAACACCCTGTGCGTGGCGCGCGACTGCGGCGTGGATGCCCATGGCCACCTTGCGGCCAACGACGCCTACAACTTCCTGGACCGCACGGGACATCTGCTGCGCACCGGCCCTACCCTGACCAACGTCATGGACCTGGCCGTGCTGCTGGTTGACGCGCCCAAGGGCAAACCCGCCGCCTGAGCCGGCTCGCCGGACAACCCGACCGGACGCCCTGACCGAATGCCCTGGCCGGACAGGCCACCGCGCACGGCTACGGAAGGACACATGAAGAACACGCACGCAACCGCGACCGCGACGGGGTCGAAGAACACCGGTGGTCGACCCGCATCCCGTCCCGCGCACCCCTTGGCCGGGCTGCGCTCGATGGGTCCGGCCACCCAGCGCGACCTCGATCTGCTGGGGGTGCGCACCTTGGCCGGACTTGCGGCGGCGGATCCGCAGGAACTGTACGACCGGCTGTGCACACTCACCGGGCAACGCCACGATCCGTGCGTGCTCGACGTGTTCGCCTGCGCCGTTGCCCAGGCCCGCGCCCCGCACCTGCCTGACGCCCTGCGCGACTGGTTCGCCTGGACGCCCCACCGCAAGGCCGGAACCTTGCACGCGGCCCTGCCCCCTCGCCCCGACGGGTGCACGAGATAGAAGGCTGGAGAGAAGGCGGGCGGGGGCAGACCCCCTGAATATCCCGCCCCCTTTTCCCCGCGCAGGTCGGTGCGTTCCTTCCCCCACCCACCCCCGAAAACGCGAAACGCCCCGCATCTCCTTGCCGGAGACGCGGGGCGCGGAAATCTGCGGCCCGTGGGCTGCCTACTTCACGGAATCCTTCAGCAGCTTGCCGGGGGTGAACTTCACCACCTTGCCGGAAGGAATGGTGATTTCTTCGCCGGTGCGGGGATTGCGACCCTTGCGCGCGGCGCGTTCGGTCACCTTGAAGCTGCCGAAGCCGGTGAAGGTCACGGATTCGCCAGCGGCCAGGGCGTCGGCGAGCACGGCGATGGTGGCGTCAAGGGCGCCTTCGGCCTGGACCTTGGAGGCAAGACCGGCCTTGGCGCGGATCTTTTCAACCAGTTCAGCTTTGGTCATCGGTATCTCCATATGGGGGGTTTCGGTCCGCGCGCGCTCCGGCGGCGCGGTATTGCATGCACATGGTGCAAGGGCGCAGCTTTTACAGAGGTTGGCCCCCTTGTCAACAGTTTGTGCCCACGAAGGCGCGTCGTTGCTTGATTCGTCACCAAAATGCCCCGCTCCGTGCATGGTTCGCGCAAGCGCTCCGCCGCTCCCTCGGGGCCGGAACAAGCCGTAACGACGGCAAAACGCACTCCGCAACCCTTTGATTTCGGCCCCGCTTGCGCTATAACGGCCCCACAGAGAGAAGGAACAGGGAGACGCAAGCCAACCATGGAAGTGCGCATCGAACGCCTGCCGGAACTTCGCGTGGCCGGCATCCGCGTGCTCGGCCCCTATGCCGAATCGGGGCCGAAGGCGTGGAAGCTGCTTACGCCGTGGATCGCACGGCGGCAGGTGACCGGCGCCTCCACCATGTTCCTGGGCCTGTGCCACGACGACCCGGAAATCACCCCGCCGGAGCGCATCCGCTACGACGCCATGGTCACCGTGCCCGAAGACTTCGAGCCGGACGACTACGTCATCGTGCGGGTCATCCGCTCTCGGGAATACGCCGTGGCCGTGCACAAGGGCCCCTACGCCACCCTGCCGTGGTCGTGGTCGGCGCTGTTCTGGGAATGGCTGCCCGCCAGCGGGCGCACCCCCCTGGGCGCGCCCCGCATGGAGGCCTACCTCAACGCCCCGGACGCCACACCGGAAGACGACCTGCTGACCCGCCTCTACCTGCCACTGGCCCCGCTGTAACACCCGCCGCCCCGGCGGCGAACATGCATGCGCCGCGCACCGCGCACCGCGCACAGGAGGAACAATGCTTCGCCACAACGTCTCGCGCACGCTCGCTGCGCTGCTGCTGGTTCTTGCCGCGCTGGCCCTTTCGGCCTGCGCCCCCGGCAATTCCGTCCGCCTGCTCTACTCGCCGCCCGATGCCGCGGTGCTGCCCGATCCTTCCGCCCCCCGCGTGACCGTGGTCATGTTCGAGGACAAGCGCCCGGTGGTGCAGGTGGGTGAACGCAAGGACGGCACCTCCTTCGTGGCCTCGTCCACCGTGTCCGACTGGGTCAGCCGCTCGCTGGCCGACGAACTGGCCCGCCAGGGCTTGCAGGTGTCCTTCGCCCTGACCCCGGAACAGGCCCGCGCTGGCGGCCCCGACTACATCGTCACCGGCGTGGTCAACGAGGTGTGGCTGAAGGAACTGAAGACCACCGAATTCAGCACCTCCATGAAGCTGGCCGTCTCCGTGTCCGACTACACCAAGGTGCTGTACACCGAGCATCTTTCCGGCGGTCAGTCCAAGCAGGTCATTCCGGCTTCCGACGTGGTCGAAAAGCTGCTGGCCGAAACCCTGCGCGACGTGCTGCAACCCGCGGCCCGCAAGATACAGAGCACCGTGAAGAAGTAGATGCACCATTCCGGACGGGCGGCGCCGGGCCTGCATGCAGGCCCGGTACCGCCCCCTTCCGCCCGCCCCCGCGCCGGGCTTGCCCCGCTGCTCTGCGGCATCGCCATCCTGCTGGCGACAGCCGCCACCACGCACGCCGCCAGCACCGTCGCGGTGCCCTTCGGCGGCGGCCTGCGCAAGGAATCCGCCACCGTCATCGCCCGCTCCGCCGCGCGTCTGGCCGCGCTGCGCGAAGGGATGCCCGCCCTGCTGGAAGGCTCCGCCGGGTCCTTCGCCGCTCTGGCCGCGCATGATCCGCAGCGCCGTCTGGCCGTGGCATCCGCCGTGCTGGTCACCCGCGTTACCGATGTCACCGTGCAGGGATACCCCCCCGAGGTCCGCGTGGCCGTAACCGTGCAGGCCGACGCCCCCCCGGACACCATCCCGGACACCACCCAAAATTCCCTGACGCCTGATGCGCCGTTGCCAAACGCGGCAGCGTCAAACATCCCGCCAGACGCGGCAGCGTCAAACATCCCGCCAAACGCGGCAGCGTCACCCCCCTTGCCGGGCAGCGCAGACCCCGTCCGCGCCGTGCTGCGCAACGACCCGCTGTTGGAACTGCACGAAGAGGTGCTGCGCCGCGAGGCCGCCCTGACCGAAGAGGCATTGGATGCGGCCCAGGCCACCGCCCGCCACGTGGCCCGCCACGGCGGCGAGGACGAAAGCCCCTTTGCCCAGCGGCTGGGCGCGCTGGCCCGCTCGCTGGAGGCGCTGGACCTGTACCGCGCCTGCCTGTCCGGCATCCCCGTGGGCACGGACGCCGCAGGCGGACAGACATCGAACAAGGACGCCGCAGGCGGACAGGCGTCGGGCAAGGAACCGGCAGCCGGGCAGGCAACGGACGCCCCGGCCCCGCCCGCCGTCAGCACCATGGGCGCCACCGTGGGCGGCTGGGGCCTTGCGCCAGAGGCCATGTTGCGCCACATGCGCCGTGCTGTCTCGCTGGACACGCGCAACCCGCTGCTGTGGAACGCGCTGGGCGAAGCCCTGCTGCTGCTCGATCGCCCGCAGGACGCCATGGAGGCACAGGACCGCGCCCTGAAGCTGTCGCCCGGCTTTGCCCGTGCCCTGCACGCGCGCGCCGTGTGCCACCTGCGGTTGCAGATGCCCGCCTTGGCCGTGGCCGACGCCGCCGCCGCCATCCGCCTGCGCCCCGACGTGGCCGCCCACTGGCGGGTACGCGGGGCGGCGTGGCAGGTGCGCGGTGAACCCGGCCCCATGTGCGACGATTTCTACCGGGCATGTGCCCTGGGCGACTGCGAGGGGTTGAGCCTGGCGCGCGGGCGCGGGCAATGCCGCCCGACACCGAACGGGACGGCCACGCCGCGCGCGAACGGCGGAACAAACGGGCAAGACCAGCCGACAGGGCAGGACCAGCCGACAGGGCAGGCCGGGCAAACCGGGCAGAACGGCACCAGCGCCGACCCGGCCACGGCGGTGCCTGCCGTCGTTTCGGGTGGCACCCCCGCCATCCCCGAAAAGGCCGTGCCCGATGCCCCGCAAAACGTCCCGCAGAATGTCCCGCAGGACGCCGCCATGTTCAACGAACACGTCCCGGCGGGCGACATTCCGGCCACGCCTGCCCCCCGCACGCCGGGCGGCCCCAACGGCACGGCGCCCGATGTCCAAACAGGAGTCCGGCGTGATGCCGGACGGGATGCCAGCCTGTACGAACTGCCGGACGACAGCCCGGCCCCGCGCACACTGCCCTGAGGCGTGGCCTGGAGACACCATCCGCATGGTGCTGACGGCATGCTGTTGCCCGGCTGGCAAGGTGCTGCCGATACGGATATGATGGCCCGCAGATGATGGCCCGCAGATGATGGCCCGCAGATGATGGCCCGCAGGCGACAAGCCGAACAGGATGGGCCGGACAGGATGGGCCGAGCAGGGTGAGCCGGACAGGGTGAGCCGGACAGGGCGGTGCAGGCGTGACGGTGCGAGCATGACCACGCCAATGCCCGGCCTTCCGGGCATCGTCCGTCATGCGCCTCTCCCCGGTCCGCCGCCGCGCGCGACAAAAGAGGTCGGCCGCGCTCCGAGGGGCTGGAACGCGGCCGACGCTGCAAGGGGGAGGATGAGTGGCCGGGTTGCCCGTGCCGCGTCCCTTCGGCGATACGCATGCTGCCGTACGTATCTCCCGGGTTTGGGTCCCGCACGCGGGTACGGGGCGGAAGCGGCGTGGAAACCGTAAACGGGTTTCCGGGGCACCACGCGTCCACCCTAGCACGGCGCGATGCCCCGGCAATGATAACTTCGCCGCCACGGCAACACCTTTGCACACCGCGCACCCATTGGAGCATGCCATGTACGATGCCGAAACCCTGGGGAAATATGCCGACGTCATGCTGTGGGGGCTTGCGCGCGGGCGCCGCGCGCCCCTGCGCAAGAGCGACTTCGTGCTGGTGCGCTTCGACCTGCCGGGCCTGCCCCTGGCCGAGGAACTGTGCGGCAGGCTGCACGACATGGGCATGATTCCCGTGCCGCGCATGCAGCCCACCCCGCGCATGGAGCATGATTTCTACGCCCGCGCCAACAACAAGCGCCTGACCACGCTGATCCCCGGCGAACGCGACCTGTACAGCCACCTTGGCGGGTGCATCACCATCATCGCGCCGGAATCGCTCACCCATCTCGCCTCCATCGAGCCGGAGCGCATCGCCATGGCCCAGGCCGCTCGCCGCCCGTTGCAGGACATCGCCCACCTGCGCGAGGACATGGGCGCCTACGGCTGGACCCTGTGCATCTGGCCCACGGCGGCCCTGGCCGGGCAGGCCGGGCTTTCGCTGGCCGACTACGCCGACGAGGTGCGCCGGGCCTGCCTGCTGGGCGAGGCAGACCCCGCCGCCACCTGGGCCCGCGTGGCAAAACAGGCCGAGGCCATCCGCGCCAGGCTGGACGAACTGGGCGACGCCACCCTGCACGTGGAGGCCGACGGCACCGACCTGCGCCTGCGCGTGGGGCGCATGCGCCGCTGGGCCGGGGTGACCGGGCGCAACATTCCCAGCTTCGAGCTGTACGTCTCGCCCGACTGGCGCAGCGTGGAAGGGGTGTACACCGCCGACCTGCCGTCGTTCCGTTCCGGCAACATCGTGCAGGGGGTAAGGCTGGAATTCCGGCAGGGCCGCGTGGTGCGGCTGGATGCCGAGCAGGGCGAGGGCTTTGCCACCGGGCAGTTGAACAGCGATCCCGGCGCGGCCATGCTGGGTGAATTCGCCCTGGTGGACCGACGCTTCTCGCGCATCAGCCGGTTCATGGCCAACACCCTGTACGACGAGAACCACGGTGGCCCGCACGGTTCCATGCACGTGGCGCTGGGCCAGTCGTACGCCAACACCTTTTCCGGCCCGTCCGACGAGCTTACCGCAGACGCCCGGCGCGACCTGGGCTTCAACAGTTCCAGCCTGCACTGGGATCTGGTGGCCACCACCCCGCGCAGGGTTACCGCCGTTTCGTCGGAGGGCAAACGCGTGGTTATCTACGAGGACGGGGAGTTCCGGTTGTAGGCCGTCCTCAGGCGCGTTCTTTTTTATACGCCTCCGGCGGGCAGGACGGCAGCCGTTACACGAGTCTCCGAGTGTTACGGATGGCGATCGCAGCGCGGACTCCGTCCCCTGCACCCCACTCCGGGACCATCTCTGGCGAATTCACAAAAACAAACGCAATAATAACGGTGAAATTGGATTTCTGGCATACCCACGATGGGGGTGCAGGGGGTTTCCCCCCTGCCCGCCGGGAGCATAAAAAACACGCGCCTCCTGCCCGCCAGACACGCAACACCGCCTGTCGGCACCCCCCGGATACACGCAAAGGAACCCGCATGGCCCGCGACATGATTCAGGAAAAGGTGTACGGCTCGGTGTGGCCCGCCGGGCAGGACATGCTGCGAGCGGCGGCCACGGCCATCGGCGAGGAATGGGTGGAACTGGAGGGCGACCTTTTGCGCATTGCCTACGAAGGCCCGTATTGCGACGCGCAGGAACTGGCCGACGCCATCGCCCCCCACCTTGCCCCGGATTGTCAGGGGCGCATCGACCACATCGACATGGACGCCTGGCGGCTGACCCGCTTCGTGATCACCGGCACGGAGATGAAGAAATCCAGCGCCGGGCTGAACCACGTGCTGGCCTATTCCGGGCACTAGCGCAACGGACGGGGCATGACGGCCCCGCCCGGCCTGTCCGCCGTTCCGCACCGCCTGCCATCATCCGCCCCCTTCCGGCCAGACTCGCTCCTGCTCCCTTCCTTTCGCGCACTCCGCCCCCCTGGCACGCCCACCGGGGCGTCCCCTTTTCGCCACCCGCCAAAATTTCCCCCGCGCCTTGCCGCCGCCTGCACGGTATGCCAAGGTGGCGCAGAGTCCGTGGCGTCCGCAGCCGTTTGGCAACGGTCCGGGGCGACCACGACCCGAGACACACCGCCATCATGCCAAGAAGGGAGGCACGCCATGCCGAGAGACATCGAACTCGTCCTGCACGGAGAACCGGTCACCGAGGGCGCGGGCGTACGGCTGCGCCGCATGTTCGGCTACTACGAGGCCCCCATGTTCGACCCGTTCCTGCTGCTGGACGACTTTCGCTCCGACAGGCCGGAAGACTTCATCAAGGGCTTTCCGTGGCACCCGCACCGGGGCATCGAAACCATCACCTACATCCTGCGCGGCGATGTGGAACACGGCGACAGCATGGGCAACAAGGGGGTCATTTCCTCCGGCGACGTGCAGTGGATGACGGCGGGCAGCGGCATCATCCATCAGGAAATGCCCAAGGGCGACGCACACGGCGCCATGCACGGGTTCCAGCTGTGGGCCAACCTGCCCGCCAGCCACAAGATGATGGAGCCGCGCTACCGCAGCATCACGGCGGCGGAAATCCCCGTGGCGCAACTGCCGCATGGGGTGGCGGCCAAGGTCATCGCCGGGACGGTGCACGGCGCGGGGGGCCCGGTGACGGGACCGGCGGCGGACATCGTCACCGACCCCGGCTACCTGGACCTGACCATTCCGGCGGGGGTGACGCACGAGCACCCCGTGCCGCACGGGCATACCGCCATCGCCTATGTCATTGACGGGGCGGGGGTGAGCATCGGAACGGGTGGGGAGAAGGCGGAAGCAACGGCAGGGGGCGGCGCCGGGGAAACCGCCGTGGCCAACCGCACCCTGGTGCTGTTCCGGCGGCCCGCAGGCAATAATCCGGGGGAAGGCGGCGACAATCCGGGAGCGGGCGACGACAGCGTGGCCTTTCGCGCTGGCGAAGGCGGTCTGCGTCTTCTGCTGTTCACGGGGCGCCCGCTGGGCGAGCCCGTGGCCTGGCGCGGCCCCATCGTCATGAACACCGACGCGGAACTGGAAACGGCGTTCCACGAGGTGCGGACGGGCACCTTCATCCGCCATCCGACACCTGGCGGACTGGACCGGTAGAAGGCTTCATGCCGTCCGGCCCGGCCAACACGCCCCGTCGGCCATGCCCGCCAGACGAAGGGCAAGGGCCGACTGAACCAGACGGAGCCAGACGGGAACGGACGGTGAACGCGCGGCGACAGGCACAAGGAGGCCACATGCCCACAGGGCACAAGGTTCGCAAAATCGGGCTCGCGGCGGCGCGGGCCTTCGTGGAAAGGCGCACGGGCATCGTGCTGGACGTGATGGTGCCGGAGTATTTCGAGTTGCGGCACATTCCCGGCGCGGTGCAGGCCTGCGTGCACGAGGTGGTGTTCTGCGATGCCGTGGCCGCGCTGGCCCCGGACCGCACGGCGCCAGTGCTGGTCTACGGCGCGGGCGCGGGCTCGCTGGACGGGCGCATGGCGGCGGAAAAGCTGCTGCGTCAGGGGCACGCCGACGTGCGCTGGTTCGCGGGCGGGCTGGAGGCATGGTGTGACGCCGGATTGCCGCTGGAGGGCAGCGCCCCCCATGCCCGGCCGGACGCACACCCGCCCGTGGTCATGCCTGACGGCGCCTACGCGCTGGACGCGGCGACATCCGCCATCCGCTGGACAGGCCGCAACGACAACGGCGCGCACACCGGCACCGTGGACTGCGCCGGAGGATCGCTGATCTTCTCGCGCGGGCACGGCACGGGCAACCTGCGCATCGACATGCGCACCATCCACGATCAGGACATCACCGACGACGCGCTGCGCCCGGTACTGGAAGCGCATCTGGCCTCGGACGACTTCTTCTTCACCGCCCTGTTCCCGCAGGCCGCGCTGGAGGACATGGCCCTCACACCGCTGCCCTCGGCCACGGCCACCACCCCCAACTACCGGCTGACAGGGCTGTTCACCCTGCGGAGCGTACACAGGAAACTGGCGCTCAATGTGGCGGTGCGGCGCAGCGGTGATGCGGATGGACTGAGCCTGTCCGGGCACTGCGACCTGGACCGCACCCGCTGGGGCGTGCTGTACGGATCGGCGCGCTTCTTCAGGCACCTGGGCTACCATCGGGTGGATGACGCCATCTCGCTGGATTTCCGGCTGGTGTACACGCCCGCCAGGGGCCGATGACGAAGCGGACGCTACGGATTGCAACGACACAACAGCAACGGCCGGGCGGAAAACGGCCCGGCCGTATGCGTTCGTCAGGGAGAAAGAAAGCGAAGATGGACGGGCGGGCAGGAAATGTCGAACGCCTGACCGTACGGAGCAAAAACGACGGCCTGCCGGTACTGCCCGGCCCGGCACCCCGAAGCCGAGGGAAGCAGGCCGGTTCAGCAGACCTCGTCCAGCATGTCCATGATGTCGTCCACGTTGAAGGGCAGCACGTCTGCGAAACAGATACCCGCCTGCACGCCGCTGCACCAGGCCACCCGGCCCTGCGCCCCTTCCAGCGCGCCAGCCAGGGCCTTGGGCACATCGACCAGGCTCACCACTTCGCCAAAGGGCAGTCCCTCTGCCGCGCAGAAGGGGGGCAGTTGCAGCATCACCCCGCCCGAGCTGATGTTGCCGAGCATGCACGGCAGGTCTCCGGCGTCGCGGCGCAGGGTGATGAAGCAGGGGCAGTCCAGTTGCAGCCGGGGAAAGACGCGGCGTTCGTCGCTCATGAATTCTCCTTGCCGGATGGCTGGCACCGGGGCCATGCCGCCGGGGCTGGGTGCTGCGGCAGTGTGCCGCCGTGCGGACAGACGTGTACGGGCTTACGGAACAGGGAAAGTCTGACGCGGAGAGGGCGCACAACGGGCGCGGGACAGGCCGCCGGAAGGGCATCCCAGACCGCACCGGACCGCACCGGACCGCACCGGACTGTACCGGACTGTACCGGGGGGTGCGTCACGCGCCGGACGCGTCCGGCTCCGGGGTAGCCGGTTCCGTCCCCGTGGACTCCGCTCCGGTCCGCGCCGAAGCGTCCTTTCCGGAATCGTTCGGGGCGGGCTCATGCGGCACCTCGCCCCCGTCCGGCACGCCAGCGCGCATGCCGGTCAGGACAAATCGCAGGAACTGCTCGGCCACCGCCAGCCCCGGATTGGCTGCCAGCGCACGGCGCAGGCAGTCGGCGGCCTTCTGGGGCCGCCCCGTCTCGTAGTACACCCGCGCCAGGTTGAACAGGATGCGGTCTTCCTGGCCGCTCACCACCAGAGCGCGTTCGTAGTAGTATTCCGCCGCCGCGTAGTCGCCGCGCTTGCGCAGGCCAATGGCCACCCCGGCCACGCGGTTCTGGAAGTCGGGCACCATGCGCAACTGGCACATGCCCGCCAGCATGGCCCGCAGGTCGGGCACGTCGTGCGCACGGGGCACCAGTCCCGGCCTGCCCCGCAGCACGGCCAGCAGGCCGTCCAGCACGCGCAACTGGTCAAAGGGCAGGGCCAGCGGGCTGAACTGCTCCACCGAAAAGGGCAGGTCCGTCGGCAGTTCGTCGATGTAGACGGCCAGGGCCTCGGCTGCCGGACGAATGAACTTGTCGTAGCAGTCCGGGTCGGGCAGGAAGTGTTCGATGAAATCGGCCTCCGGCAGGTCCTTCACCAGCCCCGAGGGCAGGTACGCGTCGGTCAGCGGTTGCAGGATGTAGCGCCCGCCCTCTGTCCGGTCTGCCTGCTCTGCACGACCTGCCCGGCCCGCACGGTCTGCCCGGCTTGGTCCATCTGCCCGGCTTGGTCCATCTGCCCGGCTTGGTCCATCTGCGCGGACTGGTCCATCTGCACGGACTGGCCCGGCGGAACCTTCCGCGCCGTCAGCCTGGCAGGCCGCCAGCCAGTAGATCTTCTGCGAAACTTCCCTGCTCGTGGTGCCCATGCCCGTGCGCTCCGTGCGCATGGAAACGTACACTCCCAACACCTGCGGCACCATGTGCCCCTCCCTTCCCGCGCGGGTCTGGCCGGTTGCCCGGACTGCCCCGCCAACTCACTTGGCTCGACCGGCCCAAGGGGCTCAACTGGTTCAACCGGACCCGCCAGTTCAACCAGGCCAACGCGTTCCATCGTCCCCGGCGGCGTGCCGGGGCTGTCAGCGCCACCACGCGCTCCCGTTCCTTCACGGGCAGATTGCATGGTGCGCCCCACCGCGTCAATGAAACTTGCGCAACGCCCGGCAGCAGCCGTGCCATGTCCGGTACGCCCAATGCCGCCGGGGCCCTGCGCCCCCTGCCAGCCGGTTTCCGAACAGGCTTCCGGGCCGACGCGGCACCCACGAATCCGGGCCGCGCCAGCCCGGCAGACATCCGCACGTCCGCCACGCTTTCCACGAACCCGACAGGCATCCGTATCTCCGCAAACTCTCCGCACGTCCGCAAAACTCTCCGCAAGCCCGGCAAACTCTCCGCAAGCATGGCCCGAACCCTTGGCGCGGCGCATGAAATGATGCATGATGGCGGTGGACCAGCAGCCATCGGATGCCCCGCACTTCACCGGTCAACGCTTGGCATGCGACGCTCCCCGTCATCTGTCACGAGCGGACCGCCAAACCGGGGCGTCCCGATTCCGGAAAGCCCAGTTCCGGGCGCCCGCACGGCCCCCGAAAGCCCCGCAGGCCGCGGGTAGCCCAGCAGGTTGTCATGACGTCCGAGCAGCCCCCCGCCCCCCCGTCCAACACCACCCCTCCCGCACCGCCGCCCGTGCTGGGCGCAGACCACGTTTCCGGGCGCATCCGGGCCAAGCTGGCCGACTACACGCGCTACAACTTCAGCGCACGGCAGATTTGCGCCTTCAACGTGTTCTTCGACCTGGCCCAGGAATTCGACGCCCTGCCCGACCTGTACGCGCTGGCCGTGCTGGTGCCGCGCATCCTGTTCGACATGCAGGCCGAGCTGTACGTGCTCGACGCCTCGGGCACCCTGGTGCGACGCAACCCGGACATGCCCCCCTTCGCGAACAACCCGCCCCAGCGCGACCACCTGGCAGAAGGGCCGCACATGCAGGACGGCCAGTACCGCATCCCCGTGCGGGGCCGCCATGCCGACCGCGAAAGCCTGCCCTTCACCCCCGTGGGCGACGTGCTGGGCATGATGGTGCTGCACCCCGCAACGCCGCTGACAGAGCACGACCGCTTCTACTACGAAAAATACGCCAACCGCGTGGGTTTCCAACTGCACAACAGGTTGCTGCACATGAAGAACCGCGAACACATCCGGTTCATCCGCAGCCTGGTGCATGACATCGGCCACAACGTCATCGTGCCCAACATGTACTTCAAGCTGCTGTTTCGGCAACTGGAGGGCAAGATACAGGCCATGGGTGAACTGCGCGAAACCCTCAGCGCGGGCGGGCGCATGCCCAGCGGGCCGGAGGCCGAGGCCATCCGCCAGTTGGGCTACCTGCACGAGCGGCTGGACGAGCAGTACCGCGAAATCTACCGCCACTTCCTGCAATCCAGCCTGTTTCTGGAAACGCTGCTGCGCCAGAGCCACTTCGACCAGGGACACTACGTGCTCCAGAAGACGGAAATCGACATCGCCCAGCGCGTGGTGCTGCCGCAACTGGAACGCTTTCGGTCACGGCTGGAGGAAAAGGGCATCAAGGTGCGCATGGACATGCGCCCGGACTGCGAGCACGTGCGTGTTTCCGCCGATGTGGGGCTGATCAGCCAGGTGCTGGCCAACCTCTTGTCCAACGCGGTCAAGTACACCCGCCCCACGCCGGGTGCCCGGCGCCAGGCCGTGCACTGCCGCATCTGCCGGGTGGCCGATGCCTTCGGACCCGGCCACCCCGGTGCACGGGTGGAGGTATTCACCACCGGGCCCGCCGTGTCCGACGCCGACAGCCCCCACCTGTTCGAACCGGACTTTCGGGGGTCCAACACCCATGGCGAATACGGCACCGGGCACGGCCTGCATTTCGTGCGCGAAATCGTGGACCTGCATGGGGGGCGCGTGGGCTACGAGGCGCAGGAAGGCGGCAATGCCTTCTACTTCCTGTTGCCCTGCGACACCCCGGCCCGCGACTGATCGCAGTGGCGGCGACCGGCCCCGGCTGGTCCTGACCGGTCCCGACTGGTCCTGACTGGTCCCGACTGGCCCCGACTGGTCCCGACCGGCCCGCGCCTGACTGGGGGCGGCCCGACTGACCGGGGGTGGCCCCAGTGGCCGCATCCCTCCCGGCCTTGCGTCGGCGTGCGCGAACATGGGGCAGCACGCACGAAAATGACAGGACCGCCCCCGCCAAATGCTGACAATTTCGCAAAACAGCGCCCCCGCGCGCGGGCCGCATGCCCCTTCACACGTGCCAACCACCCGCCATCAAGGGCGATATCCGACGTGGGCATGTCGCGACCTTGCGACGCAACGCCGTGAATTGAAACATTAATGTCAAAAGCGTAACCCCACGGGTTGCCCGTATCACCGTATTCTGCTACTTCGCAGGCGCGGGGCGCGTCGGCTGCCGCCATGGCCGCAGTGGCCCGGTCACCCACCGCGCACGGCAACGCGCGAAACAGTGCCCGAAGCCGTTCGCAAGACCGCCCCAGCCCGCCCAGACCGAACCGTGGAGCACCGCGTGATCAAATTCGACCATGTGCACAAGTGGTACGCCAGCGGACTGCATGTGCTGCAGGATATCACCCTTGAAATCAAGCAAGGCGAGGTTGTCGTCATCTGCGGGCCCAGCGGGTCCGGCAAGAGCACGCTGATCCGCTGCATCAACAAGCTGGAGCCCATCCAGAAGGGCCACATCGTGGTGGATGGCGTGGACATCAACGACCCGCGCACCAACCTCACCATGCTGCGCGCCGAGGTGGGCTTCGTCTTTCAGCAGTTCAACCTGTATCCGCACATGACCGTGCTGGAAAACATCACCCTGGCCCCCCTGCTGGTGCGCAACACCCCCCGCGCCGAGGCAGAAAAGACGGCCATGGAACTGCTGGAAAAGGTGAACATTCCCGACAAGGCGGGCGCCTACCCCGGCCAGCTTTCGGGCGGGCAGCAGCAGCGCGTGGCCATCGCGCGCGGGCTGGCCATGAAGCCGCGCATCATGCTGTTCGACGAACCCACCAGCGCGCTGGACCCGGAAATGATCAACGAGGTGCTCGACGTCATGCGCCAGCTTGCCCGCGAGGGCATGACCATGGTCTGCGTGACGCACGAAATGGGCTTTGCGCGCGAAGTGGCCGACCGGGTCATCTTCATGGACCAGGGCGTCATGGTGGAAGAAAACACCCCCGAGGCGTTCTTCAGCAATCCCGTTCACGACCGCACCAAGGAATTTCTCAGCAAGATCCTGACGCACTAGGGGACGCATCCATCGGAAAGCGCCCCCCGGACAGCCGCATAATAACGTTCCGTTTTGACTGTTGAGCCTTTCTTGCCGCTGTCGGCCCGACGTCCCTTTTGCCGAAGGGACCGCAGCCCCGCTGGGGCCTGCCCGCATGTGCGGGGGCCGTGGGCAACCCAAAACAGGGAGAAGGATATGCGCTTGGTCAAACTGCTTGCAATGGCTTCGGCCCTGACCGTGCTGATGGCCTCCGTGGCCATGGCCGGTCCGGTCTTCGACCGCATCCAGAAGGAAAAGAAGATCCGCGTCGGCATCATGACCGACTCCATCCCCGGCGCCTTCTACAATGAAAAGGGCGAATGGGGCGGCTTCGACTACGACATGGCCACCGAAGTGGCCAAGCGCATGGGCGTCGAGATCGAACGCGTCCAGGTGAACAACAAGACCCGCATCGCCCTGGTGCAGTCGGGCCAGATCGACCTTTCCGTGTCGAACATGACCCACACCCGCGAGCGCGACAAGTCTGTCGACTTTTCGCTGACCTACTTCTTCGACGGCCAGAAGATCCTGTCCAAGAAGGGCCAGTTCAAGTCCGTGAAGGACATGGTGGGCAAGAAGATCGCCACCATGCAGGGCACCACGTCCGAAGTGAACGTGCGCCGCGCCCTGAAGGAAGCGGGTGACCCCAACGCCGAAACCAACGTGATTTCCTACCAGAAGGAATCCGAGTGCTTCCAGGCGCTGCAGAACGGCCGCGTGGCCGGCTGGTCCACCGACGCCTCGATCCTGGTCGGCTACGCCGCCAAGACCCCCGGCCAGTTCGAACTGGTGGGCGACTTCCTGTCCGACGAACCCTACGGCATGGCCATGCCCCAGGACGATTCCGCCCTGCGTGACGCCGTGAACGCCGCCATCCAGGACATGTGGAAGGACGGCACCTACAAGAGCATCTACAACAAGTGGTACGGCCCGGGCACCCCGTTCGAAATGCCGCTGGCCGGCCAGATCGAAATGTGGCCCTAACGGTCAACCTCTGCTGAACATTGCGCGCAAGCCCGGCCCGTCCGGGCTTGCGTATTGTTGAAGACCCGCGCACCAGCGCGCGGGCGCGCGGCAACCCTGCGGCCGCACGCCCGCACATGCACCAAGACCACGCACGCGCCACCGCCCCGCATCCGCCGGGACATACGGCGCGCCCCTCTCCGGAACGGCACATGATCCGATACTGGCTGGAAAAGACCTGGGTCCAGAACGCAGTCCTCATCTCGCTGGCGGCGTTCGCCATCTACTACTGCGGCTGGGTCTTCGACTTCGGCTACGAATTCAAGTGGAGCATGCTCTTCACGCGCAACGAGACCTACGGCGTGGTCATGGGCGCGGAAATCCTGAAGGGCCTCGCCAACACGGTGCGCATCTCGCTGATCAGTTCCGCCCTGGCGCTGCTGCTCGGCACCATGCTGGGCCTTGCCCGGTTGTCGCTGTTCCGCCCGTTGCGGGCCACGGCCACCAGCATCATCGAATTCTTTCGCAACACGCCGCTGCTCATCCAGCTGTTCTTCTGGTACTTCGCCTTCCCGGCCATCCTGCCCGACAACGCGCGCGAGGCACTGTTCTCCATCCCGTTCGAGTTCTGGTGCGCCACCATCGGCCTGTCCATCTACACCGCCTCGTTCATGGCCGAAGTCATCCGCGCGGGGCTCCAGTCCATCCCCAAGGGGCTGCTGGAAGCGGCCTACTCCTCCGGCCTGTCCTATTTCCAGGTGCTGCGCACCATCATCCTGCCACTGGCGTTCCGGGCCATCATTCCTCCCCTGGGCAGCGAGTTTCTGAACAACATGAAGAACTCGTCGCTGGCCATGGTGGTGGGCGTGGCGGAACTTACCTGGCATGCCCAGCAGGTGGAATCGCTGACCTTCAAGGGCTTCGAGGCCACCAGCGCCGCCACGGTGCTGTACCTTTCGCTGTCGCTGATCATCTCGTTCATTCTCAACGGGGTGAACGGCCGCATGCGCCTGGATACCGCCCCCGGCCGCTCGGTGCCGGTGCTGGTGGTGGGCGCGCTGCTGGCCCCGTTCGGGCTCATCCGCCGCCTGTTCATCCGGCCCGTCACCCGCGCCCTGCGGGCCCGCCGCCGCTCCGCCGCCCAGACCACCTACACCCCGCTGGCGGCCATGCTGCACCAGTTGGGCAGGCACGCCGCCCGCGCCGCGGTACTGGCGGGCAAGGGGCTGTTCGTGGCGCTGCTGGCCGGGCTGCTCTATTCGGTGGGCAAGGGGCTGCTGGGCTTTCAGTGGCACGTGGTGTTCGAAAACCTGCGCTCCCTGCTCATCTGGCACTTTCCCAACGGGCGCTCGGACGAGATGTTCCTGGGCCTTGGCGGCCTGGCCTATTCGCTGCTGATGGCCGTCATCGCCATTTCGGTCAGCTTCTTCATCGGCCTTGCCGTGGGCGTGGGGCGCTCGTCGTCCAACCGGGTGTTCCGCATCCCCTGCCTGCTGTACATCGAGTTGATTCGCGGCAACCCGCTGATCATCGTCATCTTCTGGGTGTACTTCTTCATTCCGGTCATGTTCGGCACCACGATGAACGTGTTCTGGTCGGCCACGTGGGCGCTGACGGCCTTTACCGGGGCCTACATTGCCGAAATCGTGCGCACCGGCATCCAGAACATTCCCGCCGGGCAGGTGGAGGCGGCCTACTCCACGGGCCTCACCTACCTGCAAGCCATGCGCAAGATCGTGCTGCCCCAGGCGCTGAAGCAGATGATTCCCGCCATCGTGGGCCAGTTCATCGCCATCTTCAAGGACACCTCGCTGGCTTTCGTGCTGGGCGTGCTGGAACTGACCTTCGTGGCCCAGGGCATCAACAACCGCCTGATGGTCCACCCCATGGAAATCTACGGCACGGTGGCCTTTCTCTACTTCATCTGCTGCTACACCATGTCGGTGTTCGCGGCGCGGCTGGAACGCAGGCTGTCGCCCGAAAAGATCAGCCTGCGCATGTGATGCGCCCGGCGCACCGCAACCTTGATGTTCAAAAGGCCCCCGCCGTCCTTCCCCGGAAGCGACGCGGGGGCCTTCTTGCAGATATGCATGGGACCGTCCCCCCAGCGGACAGATCACCCGGTTCACCATCGGGATTCACAGCGCGGCAGCCGAAACAGGGGCAGCCCGGCACCCCATGGCCCCCCCTGCAAGGAACCGTGCGACGTGGGATCGGCTTCTGTTTGCGCCCGCGCCGCAAGGACAAAGGCAGGTTCACCCGGCGGCATGGTTGTTCGCACAACCTTACCACGCGCAACCTGCCGCCCCTTTTCAGATTCCCGTGGCGCATGTACAGTGCGGGGTGAAGGACAGTGCCCCGAGCGCATGGGCGCGGCCATGCCGGACGGATATGCCGAGCTGATATGCCGAAAGGCTATGCCGGACGAACATGATTGACGGATCCGGCTGACGGGTTCCGGCGGGCCTTTCCACATTCGGTCGCCCCGGTCCCGTCGCTCTGGTCCCGCCGCAGCGGCTGCTCCTGCGCGCGCGGCCCCTCCACGGTCACTCACGATCATCCACGGACCCCCACGGACCCCACGGACCTCAATGACACGTCTGAACACCCTGCTCGCCCACCCAGACCCGGAAGTGCGGCAACGCCTGCGCCGCCTGCTGGCGCCCGTGCCTTTCCTGCGCGTGCTGGGCGAGGCCGTGGACGGCGACGAGGCCTGGGCGCTGCTCGACGCCCTGCCTTACGGGGTATTCTTTACCGGCGTGGACCTTGGCGGTGAAACCTCGGGCCTGGAACTGGCACGCCGCCTGCTTGGGCAACGCGACCGCCCGGCGCTGGTGTTCATCGCCGAGGACGAGAAACTGGCCTTCGAGGCCTTCGACCTGGACGCCACCGACTACCTCATCTTTCCCTGCCCCGACGAACGCTTCCAGCGCACCGTTGGGCGGCTGGACCAGTTCCGCGCCAACTTCCGGCTGGCCCCGGAACCGGCAGCCCGCTGGCGCGAACCGCATCACGCCCCGCAGCCGCAGCCGAACCAGCAGTCACAGCCGAGCCCGCAGTCACAGCCGGACCAGCCCCCCACGGCTGCACGGCAGGGCTCGGGCACCCCTTCCCGACCACAACCAGCCAGCGCCAATGCCCCAGCACCCACCCAGCCGGGAATTCCGGCCAGCGCCGCCGCCCCCCCTTCCGCCGTGCGGGCGGCCATCGCCTCCGGCGACATCGAACCCCTTGGTGGCTGGCAGGACGGATGGCCCAGCGGGAGCCGGGACGGCTGGCACGAGGAATGGCGCCCCGGCACACATGATGCTCATGACGCACATGATGCGCATGACGCACATGGCGCGCATGATGCCCACGGTCCCAGCAGCACCTTCGACGCGTACGACGGCCCCCCCGTGCAGACCCTGCAACTGGCGCTGGGCGACGAGGAGCAGGACAGCTTCCTCTCGGCCCTGGGCTCCGCCTGGGACTACACCAGCCGCTTCCGCCCGGTGGAAATCGGCAAGCTGGCCATCACCCAGGACGGCACCACCATTCTGGTGCCGTACAACGAAATCGTCTTCGTAGAGGCCTACGAGGACTACAGTTACGTGCACACCTCCACCGACAAGTACCTGACCTCATACCGGCTGAAGGTGCTGGAAGGCAGACTGCGCCCGCACCGGTTCTTCCGCGTGCACCGCAAGTATCTGGTGAACCTGGACATGGTGACGGAAATCGCCTCGGTGCCGGGCGGCAATTGCATGCTGCGCACCATGGGCCGCACCCGCATCGAACTGCCCATCAGCCGCAGGCGACTGGGCGAACTGAAAGATATACTGGGGCTTTAGCCATGCCGCGCCGCAAACATCCCGCACAGCCATCCGCAGCGCCGGACACCCCGGCCCACGCCGCGCCCGGCATCGGCCCCGACGTGCAGCCCGATATTGCCCCCGACACGTCCGGCGCAACCGGAGAGCATGCGGGGCGCACCGCGCCCATCGTCCCCGACGCGCATGACGACGGCACCCCGCCTGCGGGCGCCGTGCCGCCCTTGCGCGACCTGCCCTTTACCGGGGGCACCATAGACGCCCTGCTGCGCGAGGAACGCGTGTTCCGACCCCTGCCGCAGGTGGTGGCCGGGGCCGTGGTCAACCCGCAGGATCTGGCCCGCGCCCGCGCCAAGGCCGCCGCCGACCCCGACGGCTACTGGGAAGAGGCGGCGGAAGAACTGGAATGGTTCCGCCGCTGGGACGAGGTGCACGACGGCAGCAACGCACCCTTCCACCGCTGGTTCACCGGCGCGCGCTGCAACATCGTGCACAACGCGCTGGACCGGCACATCGAAACCGGCACCAAGAACCGCCTGGCCCTTATCTGGGAAGGCGAATCGGGCGACACGCGCAGCTTCACCTACTACCAGTTGTACCGCGAGGTGAACCGCCTGGCCAACGCGTTGCGCGGCCTGGGCGTGGGCAAGGGCGACCGGGTCATCATCTACATGCCGCCCCTGCCTGAAACGGTGTTCGCCATGCTGGCCGCCGCCAAGATCGGGGCCGTGCATTCCACGGTGTTCGGCGGCTTTTCCGCCCGCTCGCTGCGCGACCGCATGGAGGACGCCCGCCCCGCCGTCATCGTCACGGTGGACGGCTTCTACCGCAATGGCCGGGTCATCCCGCTCAAACCCATCGCCGACGAGGCAGTAGCCACCCTGCCGCCCGACCTTGCCGCCGGGGTGCGCCACATGGTGGTGGTGCACCGCGCCCACGTGGAAACGCCCATGACCGAAGGGCGCGACATCTGGTACCACGACGCCGTGCGCGGCCAGCACCACGAAGCGCTTACCGAGATCATGGACAGCACGGACCCGCTGTTCCTGCTGTACACCTCCGGCACCACGGGCAAGCCCAAGGGGCACGTGCACGCCCACGGCGGCTACATGGTGGGGGTGCACCGCACCATGCGCTGGGTGTTCGACGTGAAGCCCACGGACATTTTCTGGTGCACGGCGGAGCCGGGCTGGATCACCGGGCACAGCTACGTGGTGTACGGGCCGCTCATGGCGGGCACGACCACGGTCCTCTATGAAGGGCACCCCCTGTACCCGGAACCGGGACGGGTGTGGTCCATGGTGGAACGCCTTGGCATCACCATCCTGTACACCGCGCCCACCCTGGTACGCATGCTGATGCGTCACGGCGCGCAACACGTGGCCCGACACGACCTGACCACCCTGCGCCTGCTGGCCACGGTGGGTGAGCCCATCAGCCCGGAAGCGTGGCTGTGGTTTCACCGCCACGTGGGGCGCGGGCGCTGCCCGGTGCTGGACACCTGGTGGCAGACGGAGACGGGCATGATCATGCTCAGCCCCCTGCCCGTGTCGCTGCTGAAGCCCGGTTCGGTCACCCGCCCGCTGCCCGGCATCGAGGCCGACGTGGTGGACGAACACGGCAAGCCCGTGGGGCCGGGGCGCGGCGGCCTGCTGGTGCTGCAACGCCCGTGGCCCGCCATGTCCTGCGGGGTGTACAACGACGACGAAAGCTACCGCCGCCTGTACTGGGAACGCTTTCCCGGCTGGTACTGCACCGGCGACGTGGCCCGGCGCGACGAGGATGGCTACTTCTGGATTCAGGGCCGGGCCGACGACGTGCTGCTCATCGCCGGGCACCGCATCGGTACGGCAGAGATGGAGGCGGCACTGGCCTCGCACCCCACGGTGGCGGAATGCGCGGTCATCGGCGTGCCCGACGACTTGCGCGGCGAGGTGGCCAAGGCCTTCGTGGTGCTGGTGGATGACCACCCACCGCTGGGCACCATGGTCAGCGCCGACGACCTGGCCACCGAACTGGTGGAGCACGTGCGTCGCGAACTGGGGCCGGTGGCGGTCATCCGCGAGGTGTCCTTCCGCGAGGGGCTGCCCCGCAACCGCAGCGGCAAGATCATGCGCCGGGTGCTGCGCAGCGAGGAACTGGGCCGGGATACGGGGGATTTGTCCACGCTCGAAGATGGGTACGTATAGCCGACGACAGCGCGGGGGGGGGGGATGTGCCCCGGCGCGCGCAGGCTGCATCTGCTCCCGGTACCCCTACTGTTTCGACCTGGCTCCCCCTTGCCACGCAATCCCCCAGCCTATACCCGGCCTTTGCCACCGCCGGGGGCCGAGAAAATCGCGCAACAGGGCAAACCTGCATCAACCGCCATCTCTAGAAAAATCACGCCAAAGTCTAAAGTTTTTCGAACAGGCTTTCCCGGTCTGAAAAACCAGTCTACAGTTTCTGGACATCGGACATCCGACGCCCCGAAGGCCTGAAATACGAACGCCGCCCCCACGCCATGGTGGGGGCGGCGTTCGCGGCATTGCCCGGATTCCGTGGGCAAGGGGAGGCGCCGGGCGGCAATGCGGGCGCGCTCGAAGAACGGATGCTGCGGCGGACAGGGGGCCCAGGGGGCCTGCCCGCGCCGGGGCTATCCTTCCACCTGCCCCCGCCGTACCTTCAGGATGCGGCCAGCCAACGGCTCCAGCCAATCGCGGTCGTGCGAGACCACGATGACCGTGGTGCCGCGCTCGGCCACGGCGCGGGCGGCGTCGGCGATGCGCGCGGCGCTGTCCTCGTCCAGGCTGGCCGTGGGTTCGTCCATCAGCAGCACGCGCGGCGAAAAGGCCAGCCGGGCGGCCAGGGCCACGCGCTGGGCCTCGCCGCCGGAAAGTTCGAACCAGCGACGGCGCAGGAACACGTCCGGGTCCAGGGCCACCAGTTCCAGCGCGCCCCGCACGGCATCCGCCGTTTCGCGCACGCCGTGCCCGGACCGCCAGAACCGCACAGACCGCCCAGACCGCACGGACAGGCCGAAGGCCACGTTCTCGTACACGCTGCGGCGCAGCAGGTAGGGTTCCTGCAACAGCAGGGTCACCGAGCGGCGCAGGTCCGCCGTGCGCCCGGAAGACAGCGGTCCCACCGCCTCTCCCGCAAAGCGCAGTTGGCCCCGGCAGGGGGCGTCCAGCAGGGCCAGCAGGCGCAGCAGGGTGGACTTGCCGCCGCCATTGGGTCCCACCACCCCGGTGATCCCCCCGGCGGCGATGTCCAACCGGGGCACGTCAAGCACCGTCCGGTCGCCGTGGCGGCGCACCACGCCCTCCAGTTGATAGAGCGGCGCGTTACCGCGCGTGCACGGCACGCCGGTGCCAGCCTCGGCAGGATCGCCGCATACGTGAGCAACCGGGGTATCGGGAGGCAACGGGTGCCCGGATCGCGTCTCGTGTCCGCTCATCTTCCCGCCCTCCTGCGCAACCCCGCCAGAACCAGGTTCAGCAACAGGGCAATGGCCAGCAACACCAGTCCCAGGGCAATGCCCAGGGCGTAGTCGCCCTTGCCCGTTTCCAGCGCAATGGCCGTGGTGATGGTACGGGTATGCCACTTGATGTTGCCCCCCACCATCATGGAAATCCCCACCTCGGACACGATGCGCCCGAAGGCCGCCACCCCCGCCAACATCAGGTGGTAGCGGGTTTCCCACAGGGTGGCGAAGAGCACCTGGCGCCCGTTGGCCCCCAGGGTGAGCAGGGTCAGGCGCAGGCGCGCGTCGGCCTGCTCCACGGCCAACGCGGTCATGGCCATGACGATGGGTATTCCCAGCAGCGTCAGGCCCACGGACATGCCGGGAATGGTGAACAGCAGCCCCAGATCGCCCAATGGCCCCTGCCGCGACAGCAGCAGGTACACCAGCAGGCCGATGACCACGGTGGGAAAGCACAGCGCCGTATCCACGGCAATGCGCACGGCCCGGCGGCCCGGAAAGTCATGGTAGCCGATCAGGAACCCCAGCGGCGCGCCGATGGCCAGACACGCGGCAATGGACATTCCCGACGCCGCAAGGGTGATCCATACGGCGGAAAAGGTTTCGGCGTCGCCAGCGGCCAGCAGGCGCAGGGCGGTGGCAAGGCCGTCGATCAGATAGTCCATTGGGCTGCGGTCTCCTTGCAGGGGACTCTAAACGCCATCCCCCATGCGGGCAACGACAGGGGACGAAAGGCGCCGATCGTCTGGCACGCGGACATGCCTATTCCACTGCCGCCCGCGAAAAGACGGCGGAACGGCACTGCCGCCCCGCCGCCGGGTATCCGTCAACGACGCTGGCTTACTTGCCCGCGTTGGGCGTAAACAGCGGCTTTTCCATCAGCTTGAAGTCGGCGATGCGCTTCTGGGTAGAGGGGCTGGCCATCCATTTGGTGAAGGCGTCGGCCAGGTCGGCCTTGGCAGACGGGCACTTGGCCGGGTTCACGGTGATGGAGCTGTACTGGTTGAACAGCTTCTGATCCTTCTCCACCACGATGGACAGCGGCCCGGCTTCCTTCAGGCCCGCCTCGTACTTGATCCAGGTGCCCCGGTCGGTAAGGGTGTAGCCGCCCTTTTCCGCGCACATGGCGATGGTGCGCATCATGCCCTGGCCCGCTTCCACGTACCATTCCTTGCCTTCGGGCACGCCCGCGCCGGTATCCTTCCACAGGCGCAGTTCCAGCGCATGGGTGCCGGACTTGTCGCCACGGCTGATGAACGGGGCCTTGCCCGCAGACAGGGCCTTCATGGCCTCGGCCACGGACTTGCCCTTCACGCCCGCCGGGTCGGCCTTGGGGCCCACCATGACGAAATCGTTGTACATCAGTTGGACGCGATTGATGCCGAAGCCGTCACCCACGAACTTGGCCTCGGCCTCAGGGTCGTGCACCAGCAGCACATCCACGTTGCAGCTGCGGCCCATTTCCAGCGCCTTGCCGGTGCCGGTGGCCGTGAACTTGAGCTCGATGCCCGTCTCCTTCTGGAAGGCGGGGGCAAGATCGTCGAGCAGGCCGGTATCGGCGGTGCTGGTGGTGGTGGCCATCATCAGCACCTTGTCCGCCGCCATGGACTGCGCAGGCAGCATTACGGTGAACAGGCAAAGAACGAGAAGCAGACGACGCATGGCATCCTCCGGGTTGGTCGTTGGTCGTTGTCTTCGGGTGTCCGGTTACTCTCCAATGGGCATGAATGTTAGCAGTCCAAACAGTCACGAAACAAGTAGAAAACGTGCACAAGGATTGACACCATCAATCCGGAACGACGACCCGGACAAACCTAAACAAACCTGACACGACCTAAAAACACCTTTGCCAACTAAAACAAACATGTTGAAAAAAACAGAAAGGAATACCGACCGGGTGGCGGGGGCAGGAAACATCCTGTCCAGCCCTCCTGCGCTGTCATGCAACCAGGCGCCTGGCGCACGATGTGCACCAGCCACGCCGCAACGACAACGCCCCGCCCCGGATGTCCCGGAACAGGGCGATGGGCCACCCGTGACGGCATGGCCGGGGTGGCGACATGGTGCGACGGATTCGCCGCTGCGGACCGGGCGTTCCGGCAAGGCTGCGGTTACGGGCCCGATGCGTCTCCCTCGCTTGCGCCCCCGCCCGGCTCTCCGTCCGGATCGCCTTCGGGCATGCCGAACTCTACCAGCTTGCGGTATACCGTCTGGCGCGAAACACCCAGCAGTCGCGCCGCGCGGGCCTTGTTGTTCCCGGCCCTGCGCAGGGCATCGGCCAGCAGTTCGGGGGTCAGCCGCAGGCGGCGGCCCGCATCCCCACCGTAGGGGGCGTGCCCCTCGGCAACCTGGCCGCCGTACGCACCACTCGCCAGGCCTGTCGGCATGACCGGCAAGGCCGATCCGCCCAATCCCGGCGATGCGGGGGATGCCTTTCCCCTTCCCCGTCCGGCGCCGACCAGGCTCACGGGCGTCCCGTCCGGATAGATGCCGGAATGGTCAACCTCGGCACGCTCGGCGGGTGCACCGGCGGCAGGGCCGTGGACCGGGGCACCGGATGACCATGCTCCATGGGGGAACCGGGCCATGGCGTCCGTACTCCGGTCCATCTCCCGATCCCTGGCCCATTCCCCGGCCCACCCGCCGCCCACCGCCCTTGGCGGCAGGTCGGTATCGCAGGCGATGCTGCGCGGCATGGGCGCGACGGTGGCCGACATCCCCGTTGCGGTGCGCACCTCGGGCGGCAGGGCGTCCACGTCGATGACGTCGCCGCGCGACAGGATGAAGCCGTGCTCCAGCGCGTGGCGCAGTTCGCGCACGTTGCCGGGCCAGGAATGCGCCATCAGCGCTTGCAGGGCGGCGGGGGTCACCCCGGCCATGCGGCGGTGGAAGTGGATGTTGAACTGCTCCACAAAGTGGTCCACCAGCAGGGGGATGTCCGAACGCCGGTCGCGCAGGGCGGGCAGGTGCAGTTCCACCACCCGCAACCGGTAGTACAGGTCCTCGCGCAGCCTGCCGGAACGCACCAGTTCGGCCAGTGGCCGGTTGGTGGCGGCGATGACCCGCACGTCCACCTTGACGGTGCGGGTGTCGCCCACCCGCTCGAACTCGCGCTCCTGCAACACCCGCAGCAGCTTGAGCTGCACGGCGGACGAAACATCGCCGATTTCGTCCAGAAAGATGGTGCCCCCGTGCGCCAGCTGGAACCGGCCCACCCTGTCGCGCACGGCTCCGGTAAACGCCCCGCGCACATGGCCGAACAGTTCGCTTTCCAGCAGGTGTTCGGACAGCGCCGAGCAGTTCACCTTGACCAGCGGCCCCAGCGCGCGCGGCCCGCCCCGGTGCAGCGCCTCGGCCACCAGTTCCTTGCCGGTGCCCGATTCGCCGGTGATGAGCACGGTGGTGTCGGTCTGGGCCAGTTCGTCCAGCAGATGGAACAGCTCGGACATGGGCGCGCTGCGCCCGATGATCTGGTTCATGCCCGCCCGGTGCCCCAGGGCTTCTTCCAGCCCGGCCAGACGGGTGACATCGCGCGCCACCAGCAGCGCTCCCAGGAATTCGCCGCCGCCACCAACCAGCGGCGCGGCCTCGATCTCGAACACCTGCTCGCGTCCGTCGGCCAGTTGGGCGGAAACCCGGCGCCGCCGCGAGGCCCGGCGCGCCCCCAGGGTTTCGTCCAGCACCGGGCGGAACAATGGGGCGAACAACCCCAGCGCCTCGTCAAAGCGCCGCCCCGCCGCCTGGCGCGCATCGCGCGCACCGCCCGGAAGTTCGCGCGCGGCACGGTTCATGCGCTGTATCCGCAAATCAGGGGTCACGGTCACCAGCACGTCGGGCACGGCCTGGAACACCGCCTCCAGGTGCACCCGCAGGTTTTCGCGTTCGATCACCAGGGCGCGGCGCTCGTCGTCCAGGGCCTTGTGGCGCAGGGCCGTCCGGGCAGCCTGAAGCATCTGTTCCTTGTCCACCGGCTTGGTCAGGTACTGTTCCGCCCCTTCCGACACCGCCCGCACGGCGGATTCCACACTGGGCCGCCCCGTCAGCAGGATGACCGGCACGAAGGGGCAGCGTTCGCGCACGGTACGGGCGAAATCCAGTCCGTTTTCGCCGCGCAGCACGATATCGGTGATGACGAGGTCCGGCGGGCCGCCGTTGGCCGGTTCCAGCGCATGCAACGCTTCTTCCAGGCTGGCCGCCGTCACCACCACGTGGCCGTCACGGCGCAAAAAGGCCGAAAGGGTGAAGCGGATGCTCTCCTCGTCGTCAACGAGCAGTATCTTCGCCATGGGCGACCTCCCCGTGCGTGCCTGTGGTGTGACCGGGCGCATCCGGACTGCCGGGCGCCGCCGCGCCAGCCTCGGGGCTTGTCTCGGGCGGGGCCTCGGGCAGCACCACCACGGCGCGGCTGCCCGAAACGCCGTCGCTGTCCAGCATCAGCGTGCCGCCGTGGCTCTTGATGATGCCGTAACTGATGGACAGGCCGAGCCCGGTGCCCTTGCCCTCCGGCTTGGTGGTGAAAAACGGCTCGAACACCCGTTCCAGCACCGCCGGGGCAATGCCCGAGCCGGTGTCGGCCACGGTGACGCACACGCACGGGCCGCTCACCGTCAGGCGCCCGCCTCTTCGCCGCGCGGCGCGGCGTTCGGGAATGCATACCCCCCGGCAGCCATCGCCCCCCCCGTCAAGCGTCACACCCTTGCGGGCCACCTCGCGTTGCGGCCCCAGCGAGGACCGCGCCGCCGTCAGGATCAGGCGCCGGGAACGCGGGCCAGCGCCGGGTTCCCCGGGTTCACCGGTCGCCGCCGCGTTCAGGGCATGGTGGGCATTGGCCAGAAGATTCATGAAGACCTGCTGCAATTCGCCGGGGCGGCCCACCACCATCAGCGGCACATCCGGCAGGTCGAGTTCGATGACCACCCCGTCGCCCTCCATGTGGGTGCGGGTCAGGGCCAGGGCATCGTGCAGCACCTCGCGCAGGTCCACCCGCACGTCGGCGTCGCGCCGGTCGCGCCCGAAGAACAGCAGGTTGCGCACGATGCCCGCGATGCGCTGCCCTTCGCGCAGGATGCGCCCGGCCAGCTCGGGCTGCGGCTCGTGCCGCATGCCGCCCTGCGCGGCCACGTCGGCATCGTCCAGCATCAGCTGGGCGCAGTTGATGATGCCGTTGATGGGGTTGTTGATCTCGTGCGCCACCCCGGCGGCCAGTTCGCCCAGGGCGGCCAGTTGTCCGGCCCGCACGGCCTCGGCGCGCAGGCGGTACAGTTCGGTCTGGTCCTCCACCACGCCCAGCCCGAACAGGGGCAGGTCATCGGTGCCCCAGATCACCGTGGAGGTGACGCGGCACAACCGTATCTCGCCGTCGGGCCTGCGCACCCGCACCTCGAACCGGGCCACCCGGTCACGTTCCGCCCGGTTGCGCTGCATCTCGTAGGTCAGGGCTTCGCGGTATTCGGGCAACACCAGGTCGAGCACGTGGGTGCCGCGCATCTCGCCGAGGGTCAGCCCGGTAATGGCGCACAGCGCCCGGTTGGCCTCGATGACGTTGCCCGCCGCGCTGGTATGCAGAAGCCCCACGGGCACGTCGTCGTAGATGCGCCGCAGCAGCCGTTCGTGTCGGCCCAGAGCCGCCTCGTGGGCATGGACCATGCGGTCCTTGCGCTCCAGGGTGGCTTGCAGTTCCTCCTCGGCCCGGCGCTGGGTGGTCACGTCGTGCACGTACGCGGCGATCTGGGCTACCCGGCCTTGCGCGTCGTACACGGGCACCAGGTTGTGGCGCAGCACGCGGCCGCCGTCGTGGTCCTCGAAGTAGCCGCCGCGCCCGGTGGCCACGCAACGCGCAAGCTCTGCCCGGCGCCTGGCGGCCATGTCCGGCGGCATGTGGGCGAACACGCTCTCGCCAGCCATGTCCTGCCCGTCGCGCCAGGCATGGCGCGAGGCAGCGCTGTTGTGGGCCACGATGGTACCGTTCGGCTCCATCAGAAAGGCCGCCCCCGGCGCCGCGTCCAGCAGGGCACGACGGGTTTCGCCTATCTCGCGCAGGGCATGGCGGGCGGTGACCGCCTCGGTTATTTCCACCCCCACCAGCAACACCCGGCACATGATGCCGCTGCCCGGCAGGCCGCGCCCGACCAGGGTAATGTTGAACCAGCGCTGGCCCGTGCGGTTGGTGACGGCCAGTTCTCCGGTCACGCGCGCTTCACCGGCAAAGGCGCGGGCCAGCATGGGGGACAATTGCGCGGCCACCTCCGGGGGGACCAGTTCCGCCAGCCCCCGGCCGCGTGCCTCCATGCGCCAGACGCCGAACAGCGATTCGAAGCCCCGGTTGACCATGCGCATCCGCCCGTCGGCGTCGATGCACAGCGCCAGCAGGGGCACCGCGTCCAGCAGCATGTCCGGTGTTTCCGGGTCGGCATTCAGGGGCAGCAGGCGCGCCTCAGCCTTGCGCAGCCGGTGGCGCAGCACGGCCACCTCGGCGCGCAGGCGTTGCAGTTCCTCGTCCGGTGTCCGGGCGGAGGAGTGCGTGGCGGACGGGGGGAACAGCTCCGGCCGGGGCTCGGCCCCTCCAGCGAAAGAATCGCCCCCCCCGGGCAATGCGGCGTGGGCGGAGCGGGCGGGACAGTGGGGACTGCCAGAGCTGGCAGGACTGCCAGAACTGCCAGGACTGCCAGGACTGGCAGGGCAGGGCGAGGGAGCAGGATTGACGGACGCAGGCGATGCCGCTGCGCCGGGCAATTCCGGCGACACTCCCCCGGTGCCGGAGGCCTTGCCGGTACGGGAAACGGCGCGCTTGGGCATGGTCTACTTGCTCACCCACAGGGAAAAACGGTTCACCCGGTCGTGCAGCCGTTCGCTGACGCTGCGCCCGAACATGCGGCGCATCAGGGTATCGGGCAGGGCCGTGCGACGGCCCACCGCCACCACGGCAAACCTGTCCTGCTCGGCCACGCGCAGGATGGCTTCGGCCTTTTCCGCCCTGTCGGGGCAGGCACGGGTGTCCAGCATCAGCACGCGCACCCGCGACTCGTCCACGCCGTTGGCCAGCACGGCCTCTCGCGCGGCGGCGATGGCGTCTTCGCCCAAGGGCTGCGCGTCACCACCGCCCTTCCCCGCCCCGTGATGTCCCGTGGCGGTGTCCGGTTCCCTGCAATGCAGCAGGGTCACGGTGTGGTCCTCGGCGCCGGGGGTGGCCAGCATGAACCCCACGTGGTCGGCCATGCGCAGGTTCTCGCCAGACCCGTCAACGCACAGCAGCACGTTGGACAGGTCCGGTTCCGGCTGGTGGCACACCCACAGGGGAAAGGCGATTTCTTCGCCCAGCAGCCCGCGCGAGACGCTGGTGGTGTAGGTCTGCTCCAGCCAGCCCAGATAGCGGCGGCCGGATACCACGGCATCGTACAGGCCCTTGTGGGCTTCCTCGACGATGTCGCGCACCACGCCGAACTGGCGGGGCACCGCGCGCGTCTCCACGTATTCCGACGCAAAGCCGTGCTCCACGGCCCAGCGGCGCGCCCTGGCCAGTTGTTCCAGCCCCTGGCGCATCTGCGCATCGGACAGGACCACCTCGCCGGGGCCCGAGGCGTAGGCATCGGGCACCACGTAGAACAGCGTCAGCCGCAAGGCCGACTTGCGGCGAAAGAAACCGGCCACGAAGCGCAGGTTCCACGATTCGCCGCCGTCTCCCCCCATGGTCAGCAGCAGGTGGCGCTCCATGATGGGCCTACTGGAACAGGTAGCCGTAGCGGACGGAAATGCCGTCGGTGCGCTCGACGATGTGCGCCACAAGGTCTTCCACCGTCTCCGCCGTCACCACGCCCACCTCGCGGGCCAGGTAGTGGCGCAAGGTGCCTTCGCTCTGCGAGAACACCCAGACCACGGAGTAGGCCGAACCCACAGAAGGCCGCGACGGGAATTCCGGCGTGGTGGAAAGCAGCACGCGTATCTTGGGGGCATCCTTTTCGGACAGCACGAACAGTGAACTGGAGTTGAAGGTATCCTTCAGACGAAAGGCCAGGCGCGCGCCCAGACTGTCGGTGCCTTCCAGTTCCACGGCCACTTGCACGGCCCGGTCCACATTGGGGGCGGGCTTGTCGGCCACGGCCTTGGGCGCTGCCTCCGCCGCCAGCGCGGTGGAGGCGCCGAAAACGCCGGAAAGCGGAAGGAACAGTGCGGCGGCGATCAGGAACAGCGAAACGGACAGCAGCAGGGGCGCCCATGGGCGCGACTTCGATGCGGGCGTGCGGAGCGGGAACGGGCGCGACATGACACAACCTCCTTGCGGTTCACGGATCGTACCACAAGGGTAGTCGCTGCCGGACCATTTAGCAAGACGCGCCCCGCGCGGGCTGCCGCATGAACAGTGTCGCCACCAGCGAACACCCCGCCAGCACGGCCCCCAGATAAAACGGAATGCGAAAGTCCATCATCCACAACATGCCGCCCACCACGGGCACCACCACCGCCGCCACGTGGTTCACCGCCACGCTCACGGCCATGCTGGGGGCGATGTCCGCCGGGTCGGCTATCTTCTGGAAATAGGTACGCACGGCCACGATGAAATTGAAGAATATCTGGTCCAGCACATACAGCAGGCCCACCAGCCAGCGGTCCTCGACCACGGTGTAGGCCAGGCAGATGCACCCCAGGGACAGGCATTCCATCACCAGCAGCCTGCGTTCGCCCACGGCGTTGATGGCCTTGCCGATGAGCGGGTTCAGGAACCAGTTCACCGCGTTGTTCAGCATGAAGAACAGGGTCATCTCGCGCACGCCGAATTCGAACCGTTCCACCAGCAGAAAGGCCGAGAACACGATGAATATCTGCCGCCGCGCCCCGCCCAGCAGGGTAAGCAAATAGAACAGCCAGTAGCGTTTGCGCATGACCATGCCCCGCCGCTGCACCGGCAGCCCCTGGGCGCGCGGATCCTGCGTCAGGGCCCACAGGCCGGCCAGTATGGCCAGCCCGCCCGAGATGGCGAACAGGCCGGAAAAGGGCAGCGCCCCGGCGGCAACAAGGATCACCGCGCCGATGGCCAGGTTGCCCCCGGCGTTGAGCCCGCGCAGCCGCCCGATGACCAGCGGCGCAGTGCGCACGTCGAAGTATTGCAGGATCAGCGACTGGTTGGTGGTCTCGAAGTAGTGAAACCCGAAGGACATGAGCATGGTGGTGAACACGATGCCCCCGAACGACGGAAAGAACCCGGCCGCCAGCACACCCGCGCCCAGCATGACCACCGAAAGCGCCGCCAGGCGGTGTTCGCGCAGCACCAGCAGCAGCAGAATGACCCCGAGGGACAAGAGGCCCGGCACCTCGCGCAGCGACTGCACAAGGCCGTTCTGGGCGCCGGTAAGCCCCGCCTCGTGCACGGCGAAGTTGGTGTAGAGCGTGCTCCACCCCTGGTACCCGATGGCGTTGGCCACGGTGAGCACCAGCAGGAAGATGTACATGGGCCTGTTGGGAATGGTGGGCAGGTCGGGAATGCGCTGCACGCAATACTCCTGCGGACGCAAGCGGAAAACGCCGCGCCGGATGAGGGGGACGGAAACGGGGCTGCATGCGGGCTGAAGGCCCGTGCACGGGTTGGATCCGGAAGGTGTGCCCTACGCCCGCGCGTAGACACTGTCAACGCGGCGAGCGCTCACCAGCGGCCAGCGTACGGATGCCGCGCATGCACAAGCACGGCGGCATGCCGGTAGCGGCGGAACAAGCTGTCGAGGCGGGAAGCCCCCGGCAGGGAGCGGAAAGGCAGAATGGATGCGCCGGACGGCAGGCCGTGTTCACAGGTCGCCGAATACTTCGGCCTCGAACCAGTACAGCTCGGTACGCCCGTCCTTCCAGGCTTCTCGCCATGCATCGGGCGGCAACCCCGCCTTGCGGCAGGTCTGGGCCAGGAAGGTTTCGCGGTCCCAGCCCCATTCCACCGGCACCTGCGGCAACAGCACGCCAGAGCGATACCCCTGGCGCACCAGCAGTCCGTGCCGCCCCACCCGCACCAGCGACGGATCGGGACAGCGGGTGAGCGGGCCGAGCACGGAAATGTCCAGTTCCAGCGCGGATGCCTCGGCGGCGGTCACCGGCGGAAAGCGCGGGTCCTCGAAGGCCGCCGCGCGGGCCATGCGCGCCACGGTGAGGTACAACGGCCCGTCGCCGACCATGGAACCGATGCAACCGCGCAGGTGGCCGTCCTTCTTGAAGGTGACGAAGGCACCAAGGGAACGGTGCAGCACACCGGGGGGCGGCGTGGGCACCCCGGAGACATCCGGACTGGCCGGATCACCACTATCGGCCTGACCAGCACTGTCGGCCAGACCACCGGTTTCATCCGGCAAGGCCCCGGCTTCGGCCAATCGGTGCAGCACGGCCCAACGGGCCAGGTCGAGCAGCCACGCCCGCTCGTCGGCGGACAGTTCCAGCCGGAACGCGCCGGAATCCGCGCCAGCGGCGCCATGGGTGCCATTGGCTCCATTGGCGCCATTGGCGTTAGTCGCGTCCGTCACGGGGGGCGAATCCTCGGGGGCATGGGGCGCGGACATGGGGACTCCCTTGCGCGGCATGGTGGCGACACCATGCCGCCCAGCGCTGACCGCGCAGCCCCATGGTGCCAGAGCCTGCCCGGCGCGTCCACAGTAACGGCGGAGGGAGCGCGGCCCGCCACGTCACGGGTGGCCTCACCAGCCCCCCGCATGCCGCCCGATGGACTTTAGCCCATGGCCACTATAAGATTCGGCCATATCGCCACCGCGAGGGGTCACATGGCGCACGCAGATCACGGGGATACCCCGGGCCAGAAGCATGCCCTCCAGCAGGGCGTCGAACCGGGCCGCCGCCAGCGCCGCGCCCTGATGGCTGCCGTGGCCATGGCCGTTGCCGTCATGACCCTTGCGGCCCTGGCCGTCCTGCTGATCCTGCGGCGCGAGCCGGACACCGTGCGCATCGGCTTTGCCGGGCAGCTCGAAGGCCTCACGTCCGACCTGGGCGTGCAGGGGCGCAATGGCGCGCAGTTGGCCGTCGATCACCTGAACGCCGCCGGGGGCGTGGCCGGACGCCGCCTTGAACTGGTGGCCGAGCACGACGGCACCACCCCCGACGAGGCCCGCGCGGCGGTCACCCGGCTGCTTGCCCGCAAGGTGCAGGTAGGGGTGGGACACATGACCAGCGGCCAGACCGTGGCGACCCTGCCCCTGTGGGAAACCGCCGGGGTGCCGTTGATCTCTCCCACCGCCAGCGCCCCCGAGCTGGAAGGCAAGGAGGACGGCTTTTTTCGCGTCATTCCGGCCAACACGGCCTGGGCCGAGACGCTGGCCGCGTACGCCCGGTCCGCCGGTCTGCGCGAGATGGCCGTGGTCCGCGAGACCGCCAACGCCCCCTTCTCCACCCCCTTCGCGCAAGCCTTCGTGGCCCGGTTCCGCGAACTGGGAGGCACCGTGGCCGCCGACCTGCCCTATGCCACCTCCGACCGGGGGGAATTCGCCGAAGCGCTCCGCCATGCCCGGCAATCGGCCTCATCGGGCATGCTGCTGGTGTGCCCGGCACGCGATGTGGCCATGGCCGCCCAGACCTTTCACCGCACCGGATTCTTTCCCGCGCTGTACAGCTCACCGTGGGGGTATACCCGCGAACTGGTGCTGGCGGGTGGCCGCGACGTGGAGGGCATCATCTTTGCCCACGCCTACGCCGCCGACCTTGACGACGATTCCTTCCGCAACTTTCACGCCGCGTATGCGGCACGCTTCGGCTGGGTGCCCAACTTCGCGGCGGCCTTCGCCTACGAGGCGGTCATGGTCCTGGGCGATGCCCTGGCCCGTGCCGGAGGCGACCCGGCCCGACTCCGCGCAACCCTTCCGGAAGTCCGCAACCTTACCGGCGTGCTCGGCCCCATCAGCCTCGACCGGTACGGCGACGTGCACCGCCGTTCTTTCATCCTGACCATTCGCGACGGCGAATTCGCGACACTGCAATGAACGCACTCCCAACGCCCCCCGGCGACCAACCCCGCACCGCCACCCCGAACAGCCCGGAGGGCGGCCCCGCTCCCCGCCGTACGCCACGCTCGTTGCGCCGCCTGCTGCATACCCGGCTGCTGGTGTGGCTGGTGCTGCTGGGCCTGTGCATCCTGGCCTTCGCGGGCACCTTCACCTACCTTGGCCGCAAAGCCGACTTCGAACGGCAAAGCGCGCTGCTGACGGCCACCCTGGCCCACTACCTCGAAGAGCACGTGGACAACGCCGCCCTGTCGCTGGCCCGGCTGGCCTCGGGCCTGCCCGCCTCGCCCTCGCCCGCGCGCGTGGCCGAGGAACTGGGACGCCGACGCGCGTTGCGCCAGCACTTCGCGCGCATCATGCTGCTGGACGATGCGCAACGGGTGGTCTTTTCACTGCCTGACGGGCCGGTGATGGTGGATTTTCCCGTACTGCGCGACCGGCAGGGCAACAGGCCGAACGGGCGCGGCTATCGGCTGGGCAGCCCCGCGCCCCTGCCGGACACCGGCGAGGTGGTGGTCTACATCAGCGAACCCCTTGAGGGTGGCGGACAATTGGTGGGGGCGCTACGGCTGAACGCGCTGCAGGAACACGCACTGGAACTGCTGCCGGGCAACGACAGCGCGGTGCTGCTGGCCGACGCGTATGGCAACCTCATTGCCCACCCCGACCTGACCCGCGTGCAGCGCCAGGAAAACATCGGCCACCTGCCCTTCTTCAGGCCCGCCGGGGGGGGACTGCCCAAGGCCGGACCAGCCATGCAACGCGTGCGCTATGACGGCGAAACCTGGTTTGCCTGCACTGCCATGGTGACCGGGCCGGACTGGACCATCGTCACCCTGAAGCGCCAGAGGGCCGTGCTGTCCGAGGTGGCGGGCGAGATGATCATCTTCCTGCTGCTGCTCACGGTTCTGCTGACCGTATTCGCCGTGTCGCTGCTGGCCGAACTGGAGTGGACCATTGCCCGGCCCCTGACCGGGTTCTGCCAGTCCATCCGGCTGGTTTCGGGCGGCAGCTACGACCTGCCGCCTTCCGGCGGGGAGCAGCTGGCCGAACTGGCCACCGTGGACCGCGAATTCCGCGACATGGCAGCCACGGTGCGCCAGCGCGAGGCCGCGTTGCGCCGTACCCGCGCCTACGTGCAACAAATGATGGACGCCATGCCTTCCGCCATCATCGCCCTGGACGGACATTGCCGGGTGGTGCGCATGAACCCGGCAGCCCTGCGCCGCACCGGGCATGCCGTGACCCCGGCGGGCACCCCCCTGGCCGACCTGCTGCCCGACCACGCCGACATTGCCGTGCGGCTGGCGGCGGCCATGGCGCGCCGCACCCCGGTGGACCGCGAGCGGGTGGTCACCCTGACAGGGGGCCACTACCGCTACGAAGACGTTTCGCTGTACCCCATGGGCAGCGGAATGACCGACGCCCCGGAAGGGGACGGGGGCGTGCTGCGCATCGACGACGTGACCGACCGGGTGCGCATGGAAGAGGTCATGGTGCAATCGGAAAAGATGCTGTCCGTGGGCGGGCTGGCGGCGGGCATGGCCCACGAGATCAACAACCCCCTGGGGGCCATCCTGCAAGGGGCACAGAACATCCAGCGGCGCCTGGCCGACGGGCTGCCCGCCAACGAACAGGTGGCGCAACGCCTGGGTTGCCCGTTGCCGGTGATCCGCGCCTACCTCGCCGAACGGCGGGTGCTGGAATTTCTGGACAGCATCCGCGAGGCGGGTTGCCGAGCCGCCAACATCATCACCAACATGCTGGAATTCAGCCGCAACAGCGGGACGCGCCGCACCACGGTGGACCTGCACGCCCTGCTGGACCGTACGGTGGACATTGCCGCCAGCGACTACGACCTGAAGAAACGCTACGACTTCCGCAACATCGCCATCGTGCGCGACTACGCGGCCAACCTGCCGCCTGTGGTCTGCTCCGAACAGGAAATCACCCAGGTGCTGCTGAACCTGCTGCGCAACGCGGCCCAGGCCATCGCGGCACGGCCCGAGAACACGCGCCAGGAACACACGCTGCCGGATGGCGCGCGCGCGGAAGGAGAGGTGACGGATGGTGCGGCCCCGTCCGGCGCACCCGGCCCGTCTGGCGCACCCGCCCCGTCCTCTCCACTCGCCCCGGCGGGCGGAACCGGAAGGGACGAGCCGCGCATCGTGCTGCGCACGCGGCGTGAAGGAACGTGGATGCGCATCGACGTGCAGGACAACGGCACCGGCATGCCGGAAGACGTGCGGCGGCGGGTGTTCGAGCCGTTCTTCACCACCAAGGAGGTGGGCGTGGGCACCGGGCTTGGCCTGTCGGTGTCCTACTTCATCGTTACCCGCAACCACGCGGGCACCTTTGGCGTGACCTCGGAACCGGGCCGGGGCACCACCTTCACGCTGCGCCTGCCGCTGCCCGGCAGCGAGCAGGCACCCGAAGTACCGCGCGATCATCCCGGCTGCCCCGTGTAACGACCCGAATCCGGGCAAGACTTCCGGCCAAGGGGGGCGCTGCCCTTGCCCACACGCGCCCAGTGGCGGGCCGACGGCATGTAGCGGAATGCTGGCCACATGCACGAAATCCCTGCGGTGGCCAGCCGCCCATCAGCATGTCCGTCACGCGGCCCGGCCAGCCCCCCTTTCCGAACGGGCCAGCCCTACCCGCGCAGGAAGGACACCACGCTTGCCCCCGCAAGAAGCAGCAGCAGTATCCCGGTCAGCCGCACCAGATGCAGGCCGTGCCGCTCGTAGAAGCGGCGCATGGGCGCGGTGTCCAGAAAACGCACGAAGATGGTCCAGCCCACCAGCGCCTCCAGCACGATGACCGCGCCGTAGGCAACCCGTTCGCCCGTCGGCGTGCCTGGGGCCACGAACTGCGTGAACACCGAAAGGATGAACAGCGTCACCTTGGGGTTCAGCAGGTTGCAGAACAGCCCGTCGCGAAAGCCCTCTCGCAGGGTGGGCGGCGCGGCGCCCTCGCCACCGCCGTCGGCCCGCGCCCGCAGGGCCTTCCACCCCACCCACGCCAGATACGCGGCCCCGGCCAACTGCACCGCCTGAAACGCGCGGGGGCTGCCCTGCAACAGGCCGGTGCCCAGCACCGCCCAGGTCACGTGAAAGGTCAGCCCCAGACAGATGCCCAGCACGCAGGCATAGGCCGCGCGCGTGGGACCGCCCGCGCCGTGGCGCACCAGCAGCATCATGTCCGGGCCGGGACTCATGCGGCCCACCATGCACAGGCCGAACAGGGCAACGAGATTGTACAGCATGACGGGGGAGGGCTAGTGATTTGCCATCTATCTTGAATAGATGGTGAGAAACGAAACCCGCGTGTTTGCGCGCCGGTTACACGACAGGATTTTCGTTCTCCGGCAAGGAAGATGCGTCTTTTACGGAGGAAGCGTGCGGCAGTCGTTATGCGAGTCTGCGAGCATTACGAATGGCAGCCGCAACGCGCTCTGTTCGTACGTGACCGGAGTAAAAGACGAAATCTGACGCGTTGCTCTCGATGGCCGTAAGGCTCGCAAGCTCGCCCAACGGCCACGCTCCGCGCCCTTCTGGTCGGTCAGCCGGAGGGCGAAAAGACGGAGTGTGGATGCCTAAAATCCGGGCTCAAGCGCCGGCCACACCAACCACGGCCCATCAGGGATGCCTGCTGCCACCTTGCCGTCGGGGCGCGGCAGCACCCGCACCACCCGGCCCTCCTGCCGCAACCGGCCCTCGGCCAGCCACTGCAAGGCCTGCGGGTAGACGCGATGCTCCATGGCGTGAATCCGTGCCTTCAGCGCATCCAGCGGTTCGCCGGGGTTCACCGGCACCGCCGCCTGCACGATGACCGAGCCATGGTCCATCTGCTCGTCCACGAAATGCACGGTGCACCCGGCCAGCGTCACGCCATACGCCTGTGCGTCCGCAGCGCCGCGCAACCCCGGAAAGCTGGGCAGCAACGCGGGGTGGATATTCATGACCCGGCCCGGAAACGCCGCCAGAAACCCCGGCGTGAGCAGCCGCATGTACCCGGCCAGCGCCACGGCGTCCGCCCCGTGGGCGCGGATGGCCGCCACCATGGCCGCATCAAAGGCCTCCCGGTCCGGATGATCCGCCGGAGAAAGGGCCAGATGCGCAACCCCCGCCGCGCGGGCACGTTCCAGGGCGCGGGCCTCCGGCTTGTTGCACAGCACAAGGCACACCCTGGCGTCCAGCGCGCCGCTGGCGATGCGGTCCAGAATGGCCTGAAGGTTCGACCCGTTGCCGGAGGCCAGCACGGCCAGTTGCAGCGTCATGGAACTCCCTACACGGGGTTGTCGGGGGTTGTCGTCGGGCGGGATGGGCGCGCCCGCAGAAGGGCTACCCTTCCGTCATGTCGATGGCATCCCCGGCCCGCAGCACACCGCCGCGCAGCACCCTGGCAAACACCCCTTCGGTGGGCATGATGCAGAAGCCCACGGTCTTGTGGATGTTGCACTTGGAATGACAGGTCTTGCCGATCTGGGTGATTTCCAGAAGGATGTCCGGCCCGGCGGTCAGCCGGTCGCCCACCGTGCAGCGGGTCAGGGGCAATCCTTCCACCAGGATGTTTTCCGCAAAATCGCCCGCCGCCAGTTCCGGCATGCGCGGGCGCATGATGTCCACGCTTTCCACGGCCAGCAGACTGACCTGCCTGCCGCTGCCCGCGTGGACGTCTTCTTCCACGCCGTAGTCCTCGCGCAGGGTGATGGCATCCACCACCCGCTTGCGTTCACCTTTCCGCTCGCTGATACAGACGGCTCGTACGGTGCCCATGCGGTGTCCCTTCCTTGAATGTCCGTAAGGATGCCGCGCCCGGCACGGGGCCGGGCGGGATTGCGGACCGGATCACTCCGGTCACGCATTCCTCACAACACGGGACGTTCCGCCTGTCAAATACCGTCGCACTGGCGCACGGTCCGGCACCGGACCAAAGCTAACTGCTGAGCCATAATTCCACGCCGTGACGCCTGGCGCGGCCAAGGGCTGTCTCTAAATTAGGATTTTCGTTCGTTGGCAAGGAAAACAAGCCTGCCATGAGGGAGTATGCCTCAGCCGTTAGGTGAGCAAAGCGAATCTTACGGATGAGGACCGCAGCGCGCTCTTCTCGTATTCGACCGAGCCTTAGCCGTTAGGCAAGCGCGTAGCGCGAGTCTTACGGATAAGGACAGCAGAGCCATGGCAGGCGAAGTTTGACGACGCCAACGGGCGAAAGGACAATTTAGGGACAGCCCTACATCTCGGGCAGACGCCTGACCAACTCGTCAACCAGCGCGGGGATGGTGAAGTCCTCCGGCTGGATGTGGCAGGTCAGGCCGTAGCCTTCCAGCGTCTTGCGGGTAACGGGACCGATGCAGGCCAGCTTCACCTCGGGGTGGGCCTTCACCATGTCCACGGGCACCAGCGAGAAGAAGTTGTCCACCGTGGACGACGAGCCGAAGGTGACGCAATGGATGCGCCCTTCCTGCATGCGGGCCAGCACGTCGTCCTTGCGGGCGGTGCTGGGCACGGTTTCGTACACTGGCAGCACGTCTACCACGGCCCCGGCCTTGCGCAGTTCGTCGGGCAGCACCTCGCGCGCCTCGCGGGCGCGGGGCAACAGCACGCGCTGGCCGCCCATGCCGCGCGCCAGCATACCGTCCACCACGCCTTCGGCCACGTACTTTTCGGGGATGAAGTCCGGCTCGATGCCCTTTGTCCGCAGCACGTCGGCGGTTGCGGGGCCGATGGCGGCCACCTTGCGACCGGCCAGCGCGCGCGAATCCTGCCCGCACGCGGCAAGGCGGTTCCAGAAGTGCTTCACGCCGTTGACCGAGGTGAACACCACCCAGTCATAGCCGGGCAGATCGCGGATGGCCGCGTCCACCGGGGCGTAGTCGGCAAGGGGAATGATCTCGATGGTGGGAAACTGCACCACGTCGGCGCCCAGTTCGCGCAGGGCTTCGGCCAGGCCGCTGGCCTGCTCGCGGGCGCGGGTGACCACCACGCCCTTGCCCAGCAGGGGCTTCTGCTCGAACCAGTTCAGCCGGTCGTGCAGGTTGACCACGCCGCCCACCACGATGAGCGACGGATTGGTGAAGCCGTGCTTCGGCCCTTCTACCGGCAGGGTGGCGATGGTGGCCACAAGGCTGCGGTGGCGGGCGGTGGTGCCCCAGTGCACCAGGGCCGCCGGGGTTTCCGGCGACATGCCCGCCTCGATGAGCTTGCGCGAAATTTCGGGCAGGTTCTTCATGCCCATGAAGAAGACCAGGGTGCTGGCGCTGTCGGCCAGGGCCTTCCAGTTGTGCACCGAGCCGGGCTTGGTGGGGTCTTCGTGCCCGGTGATGAACGACACGGACGAGGAATAGGCGCGGTGCGTCAGCGGAATGCCCGCGTAGGCGGGGCCGGCCACGGCGCTGGTGACGCCGGGCACTTCCTCGAAGGGAACACCCGCGTCCAGAAGTTCTTCGGCCTCTTCGCCGCCGCGCCCGAACATGTACGGGTCGCCGCCCTTCAGGCGGGCCACGGTCTTGCCTTCCTTGGCCTTGTCCACGATCAGGCGGTTGATGCCGTCCTGCGTCAGGGTGTGGTCGCCGCCCTTCTTGCCCACGTAGATGATTTCCGCGCCGGGCTTGGCGTAGGCGAGAAACGCGTCGTTGGCGAGGTAGTCGTAGACGATGACGTCCGCCGATTCGAGGATGCGCTTGCCCTTGAGCGTGAGCAGGCCGGGGTCGCCGGGTCCCGCGCCGATGAGATAGACCTTCATCCTTCCTCCGGTATGTGTCGCGCCGCGCGTGGGCGCGCATGGGGCGCGAACCTGCACGGAATTGCGTCTGTGTATTTGGACAATACGGGGCACGAACGCTGGCATGGCGCACCGACCGCCCGAATGGACGCCGCGTTGGCCATTGGTCGCAGCCAGCCCTGCCGCCCGTTCAGACCGAACGTAACGCAGGGCGTGTGCCGGGCTTTTTCGACCGCCGCAGCCTACAGGTAGCGGGGCGTTTCGGCAAGGGCGTGCAGAAAGGCGTCGCGCCCCGCCTCGCGGATGTGGTCGTTGCTGGCGCGCCACTTCTGCTCCAGCCGGGGCGGCAGGCCGGTGTCGGCGCAGGGGTAATCCGCACAGTCGGCGCAAAAGTCCAGCCCGCGCGCGGCGGCGCACCCGGCCACCTTGCAGGTGGGCAGACAGGTGCGGCGCTCGGTCTTGCAGCCGGGACAGGTGCCTTCCGCCAGCGCGTCCAGCACGCGGGCAAAGGCCGGGTACTCGGCCAGGGCCGGGTTCATGGCCGCAAGCCGTTCGGCAAACGGACCGAAGTTGGGGCCAAGGATGTCGCGGATGGTCCTGGCATGGGCAGCCACCTGGCCTTCGCTACAGTTCACGCAACGCGAACAGTCCAGCCCGCACGGGGCAACGAGATGCAGGGGAGCGGTGTCGGTCATAGGGGGGCCTCGAAATCCTTCGGTAGTGCGAGATATTGCGGAAAAGTCCGGGGTGGCAGGCAGATGGCCAAGGGATCTTTCCCCACGCCCACTTTCTAATTGCAAGACGATATTCGCCATGCGAATCAACACGTAGATGCCGGAAAAGGACCGGCGTCCCCCTTTCTGACCAAGGAGGACACCATGCGGCACAGATTATGGTGCGGGTTGTTGCTCGGGTTGGCCCTGCTGACGGCCGGGTGCAACCACGCGCGGTACAGGCAGATGGAATCGGTGGCCAGCGACTGGTGCATGACCATCCGCGCAAGCCAGGTCATACCGGTCTACCCGCCGCGTGAGGACCTGGAACCGGGAGACGTGTTCCTGGTCACCCAGCCCCTGCCCCAACAGGCCAGGGAGTACAAAACCAAAGGCTACCTGCCGCTGGACCAGTCGTACCAGCGCCTTAATCCTTATCTCATCCGCCTGCACTACTCCATGGGATATGTACCCACATTCCTCGCCCATCCATTCGCCAATGTGCCTCACCCCGTGCCACGCAGGGGCGGCGCGGAAGCCATACCTGCCGTCAAACCTGCCTCCACCGCAACGCAACCCGCAGATTCCGGCGGTAGCGGCGCAATACCGCCCGACACGCTGTCCGCGCGGGCCGACGCGCTGGCCGAAGGGTTCGCCAATGCCACCCTGCCCTTGGCCTTCTTTCCTGCCTACAGCTTCTCGGTGGATGCGGGCGGCAAGCTGGACCTTGCAGTGCCCATCAGCGGGTTGCCCGTAGCGCTCGGCCTTCTCGCGGGCAGCAAGGCCAGCGGACAGGTCATCATCAAGGACGCCTTCACCTACGGTCTGCAACTGCAATCCATGGACGACATCCTGCGTAACTGGGCAAGCCGCCGCGACGTGCAGGCAAGCTTACGCTACCTTGTGCAGGCCCATCTCCCCACTCCGATATATCTGCGCGTGGTGAACCGGGTCTACCTGACGGGTGCCGTGGACGTGGGCATCCAGAGCGATGGCAGCTTCGGCGGCGCGCTGGCGGCAGGAAAGACACAGGATGCCGATGCCAGTGCGGCTCCCCAGGCCGCAGGCAGCACCGGGGACGGGCAATTCACGGCCCTGACGGACAAGGTCAACGCGGCCCTGGCAAAGTCCGCCGCAATGCCGCGCGGGGCGGTAGCGTTCCAGTTGGCGACATCGCGTAGCGTGGCCCTGCGCGAAACCTTCGAGCGCCCCCTGGTCATCGGGTACATCGCCTTCGATGTGCCCGTGCTGTCCGACGGGCGGATCGGCCCCCCCAGCCTGACCCGCGAAGCGCTGGCCAACGGCATCGCCAAGCCCGTCGATGCCCAGGAGGCGGTTCCGCCAGCACAGCGCAACTACACCGCCTGTCGCGACCGGTACATGAAGCTGACAACGGATACCCGAGCGCAATTCATCTCGCGCATGGCCGAGCACCTGCCTGAAGCACTGTTCGGCCAGTTCTCCCCGGCCCAGTATGAACAGGCCCGCGCACAGGGGCATCTAAACGCATTCATTGACCGTTATGTATCTGTGGAGACAGACTTTTTCCTCAACGATCCGGACAACACGAACATGGCGATTCTCGACGCTGCCTGCCGGTACACCATGAGCACGGCAACCACGAGATAGCCCCGGAGGTAACCATGCAGTGCACCTGCAAGTACCGCGATATCACGGATCTTTCCAACGAGCAGATCGGCAAGCTGGTGCTCATCCGCAGCACCGACGCCAACCTTTCCTGCATCCGCATCGTGCAACGCAACGGCAGGTTGCTGATGGAATTCCTGTACGGTGAAGGTTGCCCCTGCGCGGAAATTCCGGGCGCCCTCGCGGAAAACTAGCTGCCCATCGCCTCCGCCCCGCTGTCCCCCCATGCACGCGAAAACGCCGCGCCGGTTACCCGGCGCGGCGTCTGCATATCCATCTCCCGCACGGCCCGACCGGACAGTGCGGGCAGCACGACGGCCCCTTACGCGATGGCCTCGCGGAACCGTTGCTGCAACGCCTCCAGCTTGGCCTTGGCGTCGGCCAGTTCACTGGCGCGGGCGCGTTCCTTGGCCACCACCTCGGCGGGGGCCTTGTCCACGAAGCTCTCGTTGGCCAGCTTCTTGTTCACCTGCACCAGATCCTTCTCGATCTTGCCCAGCTCCTTGTCCAGGCGGGCAAGCTCCGCCTCGAAGTCCACGGCGCCGGTCAGCGGCACGATGACCTCGTTGCCGCACACCACGTTGCTGGCCGAAGCCCGTGGTGCCTCGATGGCCGGGCCGAACTCGGCGTTTTCCAGCCGGGCCAGCACCAGCAGCATCTGGCGGTTTTCTTCCAGCACCTGCCGGTCGTGCTCGTTGGCCGTGCGCACCAGCGCGGTCAGGCGCAGCGAGGGGGCGATGTTCAATTCCGCCCGGATGGTGCGCACCGCGCCGATGACGCCCTGCACCAGTTCCATGCGCGCGGCGTCTTCGGCTTTCACGCAGCCGGGGCGCGCGGCGGGGAAGGGCTGCACGGCAAGGTCGGTGCCCGCGTTGCCGGGCAGGGCCGCCCAGATTTCGCACGTGATGAACGGCATGATGGGGTGCAGCAGGGTCAGCGTTTCGCGCAGCACGGTAAGCAGCACGTGCTGCGCCGCGGCCTTGCGTTCGCCCCCGGCCTGCATATCTGGCTTTATGAGTTCCAGGTACCAGTCGCAGAACTCGTTCCAGATGAACCGGTACAGCCCCTGCGCCGCATCGTTGAAGCGGTAGCCAACGATGGCGGCGTCGGTGGATTCCTTCATCTCTTCCAACCGGTGCAGAATCCAGCGGTGGTGCAGCCCCTGCACGGTGTCCAGGTCCACCGGGGCGGGCACTTCGTCGTCGGGCAGGTTCATCAGCGCGAAGCGCGCGGCGTTCCACAGCTTGTTGACGAAGTGGCGGTAGCCCTCGATGCGTTCCTCGCTCAGTTTGATGTCGCGCCCCATGGCCGCGAAGGCCGCCAGAGTGAAACGCAGCGAGTCGGTGCCGTACTTGTCGATCATTTCCAGCGGGTCGATGACGTTGCCCGTGGACTTGGACATCTTGCGGCCTTCGGCATCGCGCACCAGGGCGTGGATGTACACGTGGCGGAACGGCACCTCGTCCATGAAGTGCAGCCCCATCATCATCATGCGGGCCACCCAGAAGAACAGGATGTCGAAGCCGGTGACCAGCACCGAGGTGGGGTAGAAGGTCTTCAGTTCGCGGGTGTCATCCGGCCACCCCATGGTCGAGAACGGCCACAGCGCGGACGAGAACCACGTGTCCAGCACGTCCTCGTCCTGCGCAAGGCTGGCGGAACCGCAGGTGCAGCGTTCCGGCGCCTCCACGGCCACGATGAGCTTGCCGCAGTCGCCGCAGGTCCAGGCGGGAATGCGGTGGCCCCACCATATCTGGCGGCTGATGCACCAGTCGCGGATGTTGTCCAGCCAGTTGTAGTAGGTCTTTTCCCAGTTGTCGGGAAATATCTGCGTTGCGGCGGGCACGGCGGCGCGGGCGCGGGGGGCCATCTTGCTGGCCGCCACGAACCACTGGGTGGACACGTGCGGCTCGATGACCGACTTGCAGCGGTAGCAATGGCCCACGCTGTGGTCCAGTTCCTCTTCCTTGACCAGCACGCCCTGTGCGGCAAGGTCGGCCACCACGCGCTTGCGGCATTCTTCCTTGGTCAGGCCCGCGTAGATCCCGGCGTGTTCGTTCATCACGCCGTTCTCGTCGATGACCTGAAGGAATTCCAGCTTGTGGCGGTGCCCCAGTTCCCAGTCGTTATGGTCGTGCGAGGGGGTGACCTTCAGCGCGCCGGTGCCGAATTCGCGGTCCACGTAGTTGTCGGCGATGACCGGAATCTCGCGGTCCGTCAGGGGCAGCTTCACCATCTTGCCGATGAAGGCGGTGTAGCGCTCGTCCTCGGGGTGCACGCACACGGCGGTGTCGCCGAACATGGTTTCCGGGCGGGTGGTGGCGATGACCAGCTCGCCGCTGCCGTCAGCCAGCGGGTAGCGCAACTGCCACAGGTGGTCCTTGCGCGGCAGGTGATCCACCTCGTCGTCGGCCAGGGCGGTGTGACAGCGATTGCACCAGTTGATGATGTAGTCGCCCTTGTAGATCAGGCCGTCGTCGTACAGTTTCACGAACACCTGACGCACCGCGCGCGAAAGGCCCTCGTCCATGGTGAAGCGCTCGCGCGTCCAGTCCACGGAGGCGCCCATGGCGCGGATCTGGTTCAGGATGCGCGTGCCGTACTCCTCACGCCATTCCCATACCCGCTCGATGAACTTCTCGCGGCCCAGATCGTGGCGGCCCTTGCCTTCCTTGGCCAGCCCGCGTTCCACCACGTTCTGGGTGGCGATGCCCGCGTGGTCGGTGCCGGGCACCCACAACACCTTCTTGCCCTTCTGGCGGGCATGGCGGCACAGGATGTCCTGGATGGTCAGGTTGAGGGCGTGGCCCATGTGCAGGGCCCCGGTGACGTTGGGCGGCGGTATGACGATGGAGAAGGGTTCGCCGGGGGCGTCCAGGTCGGGGGTGAAGGTATTGTTCCCCTCCCAGTGGGCACGCCAGCGGGATTCAACGTCCCGAGGCTCGTAGCCCTTGGGCAGCGCGTTATCCGACATGTTGTAATCTCCGGAAAAGATGATGTAGGGTGCCGCACCGGCGGGCGATGCGCGCGGCGGTTACCCGGGCGCTGGCGAAACGCCGCGCCGGGCATGCCGCGCGGACGGATCGTCCTGGCGGCAAGGCCCGGCGATGCCCCCGGTAAAACGGCTTCCCCACCCTAATGAGCGGCAGAGAGATGTCAACCCTTCACATACTTTGGGACGAATCCCACGTCTGGGGGCTGCTGGCCTGGCGCGCGGCCGAGAGCATGGGCCTGCCGTACCGGCTGGTGCGGGCGCAAGAGATAGCCGACGGCCTGCTTTCCCGCAATCCCCCCGCCCTGCTGCTGGTGCCCGGCGGCACCGCCCGCCTCAAGGCCGACGCCCTTGGCGAGGCGGGCATGCGGGCCGTGCGCGACTACGTGGCCGGGGGCGGCAGCTACCTTGGCTTTTGCGGCGGCGCGGGCCTTGGCCTTACCGGCGAACACGGCCTTGGGCTGTGCCCGTGGTCGCGCGCGTCGTTCACCGACCGCATGCAGCATTTCGTGTCCGGCCACGTGCACGCCACGGTCAGCGCGGGGCACCCCCTGACCCCCGGCACCCTGCCGCCGGAACCGGCCCTGCCGGTGTGGTGGCCCGGCCGCTTCGCGCCGGAAGACGGCCACGACGTGGAAATACTGGCCCGCTACACCGAGCCGGGCAACGATTTCTGGGTGGCCGACCTGCCGCTGGACACCCTGCCCCCCGGCACCTTCGCCGAGTGGGAAGACCTGTACGGCATCCGCCTGCGGCCCACCTTTCTGGCCGGGCAGCCGTGCATCCTGCACGGCAGGTACGGCGCGGGCAGCTACACCCTCAGCTACACCCACCTCGAAACGCCGGAATCGCCCCAGGCCAACCTGTGGCTGGCGCACCTGGTGGAGCGCCTGACCGATGGCCCGACAGCCCCGGCCACCCCCGGCGGCCTGCGCGCCGCAAACCCGCTGGTGCCCGCGTGGGAACTGGACGCCCTGCCCGCCCGCTGGCACGACGACGGCCTGCTGCGCGCCCGCGCGCTGTTCGACGACATCGTGACCATTGGCATCAACCACTGCCTGTTCTTCCGGCGCAATTCGTGGCTCATCGGCTGGCGCGCGGGCATACCCGGCGCCAACCTGAACAACCTGCACGCGGCGGTGTGCACCGCCGTGTCCACCCCGCCCACCGCCCCCGCCGAAGCCTACTGGAACGCCCGCAAGGCGGACTTCCTCGACCGGCTGGCCCTGTTCCACAAGGGCGTCACCGGCTACCTGCTGGCCGAACGGCTGGCCATGACCCTGTCCAAGACCTTTCCGGAAACCGTCTCGCGCCAGAGCCTGAAGGAACAGCGCGCCGCCCTGTTCGGCCCGCCCATGGCCAGCGGCGGCCTGTACGCGGAACTGCTGGACGTGCTGGACCAACTGGTGTTCCTGCAACTGCACGGATAACCGGCACCCTCACCCGCCTGTCCCGTCGGCCCCCGCCAGCCCCCTTTGCCCGACGCCCCGCCCCGGCTGGACAGCGCCCCCAGCCGGGCGTAGGTTGCATGGGCGGACATCCCCCAACCGCCAGCCAGCGCACGCGTTTTCACCGGGTTGCGCCCCATGCGCCATCACTCTCCGGGGGCACCTTCGCAAGGCCCGCGCCATGAACGCATTCATCGTCCAATTCCATGACCTGCTGCCCGACCTCGCCCGGCTTGCGGCGTCCGCCCTCTTCGGCGCGCTGGTGGGCTACGAGCGGGAACGCAAGGGCCAGGCCGCAGGTTTCCGTACCAACATGCTGGTGGCCGTGGCCGCCTGCCTGCTGGGCCAGCTTTCGCTGTACATCGCCACCATCGCCCAGGCAGACGCCGCGCGCGTGGCCTCGTACGCCGTGTCGGGCATCGGGTTCATCGGCGGGGGGGCCATCCTCAAGGGCAAGAGCCGGGTGCGCGGGCTGACCACGGCCACCATGCTGTGGGTGGTCACCGGGGTGGGGCTTTCGGTGGGCGTCGGCATGTACGTGCCTGCCCTGTGCACGGCGTTGGTGGTGACGGCCATCGTCTACCTGTCGCCGCAGATGCACCGCATGTCGGCCCATGCACAGCGCTACTACACCCTCACCGTGTCCTCGCCCGGCGGGGCCGCCCCCTTCGACGCGGTGGTGGCCGCCCTGCACGGCTTCGGTTGCGAGGACGTGCAGGTCTCGGTCTACGAGTGCGACGCCGCCACCAACCGCTGCCGCCTGGTGGTGCGCATCGCCACCGACGAGGACCTGGACTGGCACGCCCTGGTACAGATGGTGCGGGCCATCCCCGACGTGTCGTCGGTATACCTTGGCGAATCGGGCGTTCCCTAGGACCGCACGGAGGGCTGCGCCAGCCGCATGGGGGTTTCCCCCCATATTCTTGCGTGTGCGTCCAACCGACTACCATAGCAGTTCATTTTCCAGGCTGACGGGCGTTCCCCGCACCCGCCGAAGTCACTCCCGCCAGATACCGCGCGTGCCCACCCCCGCAGCACGGTGCCCGGTGCGCCCCGCAACAGTCCGGCCCGGCCCCTGGGTGGGCATTCCACCACCTTGCCCAAGCCCTGATATCGCGTATAGCCTTACATCATGGACCGTCCCGCATCCGTTGAAGCCACCGCGCCCCGGCCCGTTGCCGGTTCCGCCTGGCTTTTCGCCGCCCTTGCCGCCTACTGTGCCGCCACCTGGCTGGACGCCAACGTCTTTGCCCTGGGTTCGCACAACCTGACCCCGCTGCGCCTCGGCGCCGGGGTGGCCATGGTGGTATGCCTGCGCACCAGGTGGCAGGCCATGCCGCTCATCGCGGTCCTTTCGCTGACCGTGTCCCTGCTTGCCGGACCCGCCCGGCACGACGCGCTGCCCCTGTCCTGCGCCCTGTCCGCCGCCGTGTCCGATGCCCTTGCCGGGGGCATGGCCGCCATGCTCCTGCAACACGTGTTCGCCGCGCCCCCCGCCAGCGTGCCCGACCTGTTCCGCGCCGTGGGCACGGTCTGCCTGCCCGCCGCCGTGGCCGGATCCGGGGTCATCGCGCTGCAACAGGCCGTCGGGGGGTACGTGCCGTGGACTCAGGCCGGGCACATGTTCGCCACGCTGGCCATGGCGATCTGCCTGGGGTTGCTGCTGGTCTACCCGCTGTACCGGGCCTGCGCCGCGCAACGCCACCTCACCAGCCGAGAATGCCGTTGGGTGGGCGGCGTGCTGGGGGGCAACCTGGCATTCCTCCTGCTGTCCTTCAACGGGTATGCCGGGTGCATCTATTTCATCATGCCCCTGCTGGTGCTGCTGGCCTACCACGCCCGCCTGCACGGGCTGATGCTGGCCCTGGCGCCCTCCATGATGGCCGTGGCCTACGGCGCCACCATGGGCTTCGGACCATTCCAGATGCCCACCACGAACGAGGCGGCCTTTCTGCTGGCCACCTTCCTGTGCAGCACCACCATGGTGACGCTGGGGGTGGCCCTGCACAACCGCCAGTTGCTGAACGCCGACAGCACCCGCGAAATGTGGGAACAGAAGGCCATGTGCGACCCGCTGACCGGGCTGTTCAACAGAAGCCGCCTGGACTGCGCCCTGGAATCGGAACTGCGTCGCGCCCAGCGCTCGGAGGACGTGCTGTCGCTGCTCATGGTCGATGTGGACAACTTCAAGGCCTACAACGACATCCACGGGCACCTGGCGGGCGACGCCTGCCTGCGGACCGTGGCGCACACCCTGCGCACGGTGGCCCACCGCGCGCAGGATATTGTGGCCCGCTACGGCGGCGAGGAATTCGTCTGCGTGCTGCCCGGCACGGCGGAAGCCGGGGCGGCCCAGGTGGCCGAACACATCCGCCGGGCCGTGGCCGAACTGTGCATCGTCCACCCCGGCAACACCCCGGCGGGGCACGTCACCGTCAGCGTGGGCGTGGCCACGGTGCGCGGCGGTCACAACGCCACGCCGGACCAACTCGTCGACATGGCCGACAGGGCCCTGTACCGCGCAAAGGACGAAGGGCGGAACAGGGTGTTCGCGGCGCCGCAATCCCTGCCACCGCTGGCCTGCCCGCACGGCGGACTGCGCGTGCCGGGGGCACTGCTGCGCCTTGCGTGGAGCAGGTCGTACGAATGCGGCGAGGAGCGCATCGACACCCAGCACCGCCAACTGTTCGAGATGGTCAACCGGCTGCTGACCGCCTTTCTGGACAACGCCCCCCGCGCGGCCTGCCTGGCCCTCATCCACGAACTGCTCACTGCCCTTGCCGAACATTTCCGCGACGAGGAAGCCGTACTGCGCAGCCGGGGCTACCCCGACGCCGAACACCACGCGGAACTGCACGCCACCCTGCTGGAGGCGGCGGGCGACCTGGCCAGGCGCTACGAACACGCAAACCTTCCCCTGGACGCGGCGCTGGCGGTCATTGCCCACGAGGTGGTGGCGCGCCACATGCTGGACGACGACACCAAGTTCCACCCGTACGTGCAGGCAACGTCCGAGCCGCGCGCCGCCTGACCTGCGGGCAGCCTGTCCCGCAGGCGGCCCGATCCAGCGATGCCGCCGCTGTTACGGCTCCCTGTCGCCCGACGCACCCCCCGTTTCCCTTACTCGCCGCATTCGCCCGTCATCACCGCATCAGGCCCCGTCAGCTGATCGCCAGCCCCAACGCATCCTGCCCCCGACAACGAAAAACGGCGGCCAAGGCCGCCGTTTCGCGGAACACCGCACCGTGCCCCTCCGGGGGAACCGACGGTACGGCACGCGCCGTGTGTCGTCATGCATAGGGAATCTCGCGCTCTCCGAACGATTCGTAGTCCGATACCGGCGCAAACCGGGGCAGCGGCGGAATGGGGTCGTCCAGTTGGCGGATGCGCCTGCGCGCCCGGCCAAGCAGCCCGTCGGCGATCATGGACGGGCCGTTGCACGCGTTGACCACGTAGTCGCGCACGTCGGCGATGTTCTGGAACACCACGGCTCCGCGCAGTACGCGGTACCGGGGAAAGTTCAGGTAGAACACGGAGGAGAGCACGAAGCCCCCGGCTTCGGACCGGTACAGGGCCAGTTCCCACCAGTTGGGGGCGATGCCCATCCATTCGCGGTCATCCACCGTGGCCAGGTGTTCGCCGGTAAAGACGAGGTCTTCGCGCCCGTTACGGTGCAGCCTGATTTCGTACATGGTGCCACTCCCGAGGTGAGGGTGAAAGGGGTGACCGCAAGCCCGTCGCTCCGCCGAAAAAGGCCGGTGCGTGAACGGGAGAAGAGAATCCTGCCGCCAGCGTACACTGAAATGGACGCCAGTGTGAAATGATTTTCCGAAAGACCGTCGCGTATTATCATCGATATCACGCACCGGTACCCGACGCCCTGGCAATCCGCCGGGTTACGGAATATCCTGTCCATGGTCACCCTTGGCCGCCCCGCACCCCTTGCCGCAGCAGGAAACGCCATGCCGCCCCGCCAGCCGCACCCCCACCAGTCGCCGAACCAGCCACACGGCGTCCTGCGCCGCGCCCCGCGTCACGTGCTGCCATGGGCGCTGCGGGGGCTGGCGCTGGCGGCGCTGGGATACGTGCTGGCCGTGGCCGTGCTGGGCGCAATGCCGCGCCCTGCGGGTGGACTGCCTTTGCCCGCTTGCTGCCCGGCCACGGGGACCGCGCGCACTGCCACGGAACAGCGGCAGGGCATGGCCCCGTCGGATGCACCGGGCCAACCAGCCCCGGCGGGCGGCGAAAACGCGAAAATGGCGGACGCCGCAATGCAGAAAGCCCCGCTGGTGACCATCCAGGTGATCAGCAACGGGGTGCATGCGGACATCGTACTGCCCGCGCGGGTGGAAGGGGAACCGGGACTGGCGGAGGTGCTGGGCCTGAACGGCGGGTCAAACCGTGGGACAGGCAACGAATCGGGCAACAAGCCGGTCAGCGAAACGGACGTCCCGCCAGCCCCGGCTACCCGGAGTACCCAGGTTATCCAGGTTCCCCAGACTCCCCAGACTCCCCTGACGGGCAACGCCCATCTGGCCGTGGGCTGGGGCGCGCGGGAATTCTACCTGGCCACCCCCACCTGGGGTCAGATGCGCCCCGGCGTGGCCCTGCGGGCACTGGTCCTGGCACCCGCCGCCCTGCACGTGGAGGTGATGCCCGGCCCGCCGCTGCCAGATGCGGACACCCGCACCCTGCACCTGTCGCGGCAGGGCTACCGGAACCTCGTGGCCTTCGTGGCGGCCAGCCTGAACCGCGATGCCGAGGGGCGGCCCGTGCGCATCCCGGTCACGCAGGAAAACGGCAACACGGGCTACGGGCCGGGCAGCCGTTTTTTTGAAGCCACCGGACGCTTCAGCCCCTTGCACACCTGCAACACCTGGGCGGCAGACGCACTGGCCGCAGCCGGGGTACGCACCCCGGTGTGGACGCCCCTGCCCCACTTCGTGCTGTACCACCTGCCAGCCGCACCGCGCTGACCCACTGGCGCAGCCAGTTCCCCTTGGCCTGTGCAGGCTATGAGGATTTTTGTTCTCCGCCAAGGAAGAATGGTTTTTCATGAAGGGAATATGTCGCCGTCGTCGGTAAGCCGCAGCGCGAACATGTGGATGAGAACCGCAGCGCGCTCTTATCGTATTTTACCGGAATAAAAGACTATTATGGCGAAGACAGAGAACAAAAGACCATAGTCTGACAGGTCCTGAAACGGCGACAGGCCGAAGGGACCGCCCCTTCGGCCTGCGACCACATGACTCGCCCAGGAGACAGGGCGTTGCCAACTTCGCGTTGCGGCCGTGCCGCGCGGCGGCAATACAGCCGCCGCGCGCACGTTCCGCCACGCAAGGTTTCGGCACGCATTCGTGACGACCCCATGCGGCGGATCGAATGCGCACGTTTCCGGCACGGGTGTACGGGCACCAGGGTGTCGGAAAGCATGGCGGATTCGCCTGCCGGGAAAGCCAGTGTGGAAGCGGAGGACGGCAGCCCGCACGGGGCGGGTCTGCCTGGGACACGGTGGGTGTCCGGTGGCACCCCGGCATCGGCACGATCACACAGGATCGGCCCGTCAGCCGGGTCGCGGGCGGGAGCCGCCTGCGCACGGGGCGCGGGCGGTCGCATGCCGACCGGAGTCACGCGTGGCACTCTGTCCTTTTACCTGAGAGTTTCGCCGCCCCGGTTCCCTGCGAGGACACGGGCGGTTTGCTCCTTCGGTGCTCCACGGATGGAGGCTCTCCAGAGGTTCGTCGGGCAGCAGTCCTTTCGCCTGAAAGATTCACTTCGTCGGCGCCCCATGCCGTTTGCCGCCGGCTGGGGTCTCTCCTGCTGTCGTCATCCGAAACCAAGCGTGAATGGGGGTGTATCCGGTTGCCGGGGGAAACGCAAGCGCCGTTGCAATGCACTTATATTGCAGGATAAATATACCGTTCACGCAAACAGTCTCCGCCCCGTGCGCCGGGGCATGCCCCAGCCCTGCCAGCCCTGCCATTCCTGCCATTCCCGCCAGTCCGGCCAGTCCGGCCAGCCCGATCCGGCCCGCCCCAACTCGGTTCGATCCGGTTCGAATCCGGCCCGCCAGCGTACCGGACGGCGCCCCCTACCCCTGCGCCAGTGGGCGTACGGCCAGCAGGCGGGCCTTCAGCTCCGCCGGGTCGGTGATGGGCGGGGAACAGGCGTAGTTCTCGCACAGCCAGGCCGTGGCGCGGTCCTCCACCGGGGCCAGGTGCGCGGTGAACGGCACCAGTGCCGCAAGGTCGCGCGCGTTGTCGGTGGTGCGCAGGTGCAGCACCGTGGTGGGCGCATAGGTACCCCGCACGGCGGCCAGCATGGCTTCGGTATCCGGCTGGTCCGGCTCGCCCGCCACGATCACCGAGCGCCCGCCGCTGAGCGCGAAATCCACGCCGCACAGGAACATGGTGGACCCGATGGGATGATGGCGCACCTGCGTGGCAAAGGCGCGCAGCACGCCCCGCGCCCGTTCGCCGTATTCGGGCCGCCCCAGCAGCAGCGCCAGCCGCAGCAGGTTGAACAGCGCGGCGGCGTTGCCCGAGGGCAGCGCGCCGTCGTGCCCTTCCTTGCGGCGCACCAGCAGGGCGTCGCCGTCCGCCGGGGTCATCCAGTACCCGCCGCCCTCCGGGTCGTGAAAAAAGGTGTCCTGCACCTCTTGCAAGCGCAGGGCGCGGCGCAGCCAGCGGACCTCTCCGGTGGCGCCGTACAGTTCGATGAGCCCCCAGATCATGAAGGCGTAGTCGTCCAGCAGGCCGGGCACGGCGGCCTCGCCATCGCGCCAGCGGTGCAGCAGCCGTCCTTCGGGGGTGGCCATGCGCGTAAGCACGAAGTCCGCCGCCGTGGCTGCGGCTTCCGCCAGATGCGGCGCGTCGAAGGCCTGGGCGCAGCGTGACATGGCGGCGATGGCCAGGCCGTTCCAGTCGGCCAGCACCTTGTCGTCCAGATGGGGGCGCGGGCGTCGTGCGCGCAGGTCGAACAGGGCGGCACGGGCCGCCTCCAGCCGTTCTTCCACCTCGCGCGGGGGCAGGCCGAGTTCGTGCGCCAGTTCCCCCGGCGCGCGCGGCAAGTGCAGGATGTTGCGGCCGGTGCGGCTGCGGGTGGCCTCGTCCTCGTAATTGCCGTACGCCGTGCAGCCGAAGGCCCGGGCCGTCAGGTCCGCGTCGGGAATGTAGGTCGGGTCCGCTTCGGAGATGGGGACGCCGCCCCCGCCGCCACCACCCGCCCCCGGCCTCGCATCCAGCGGGGCGCAGGCCGCTTCGATGTCCGCCAGGGTGAAGGTATAGAACAGCCCCTCGCCGCGCGTGCCGCCCAGTTCGCTGTCGGCGTCCTCCGCGCTGTAGAAGGCCCCCTCGGACGAGGTCAGGTCGCGCAGGACGTAGGCGGCGGTCTCTTCCGCCGTGCGGCGGAACGCACCGTCGCCGGTGGCCAGCCACGCCTCGGCGTAGGCCAGCATCAGCATGGCCTGGTCGTAGAGCATCTTCTCGAAGTGGGGCAGCAGCCAGCGGGCATCGGTGGAGTAGCGGTGAAAACCGTAGCCCACGTGGTCGTGGATGCCGCCGCTCCGGATGGCCCCCAGGGTCTGCGCGGCCATGTGCAACGCCTTGGCCCCGCCGGATTGTTCTCCCGTCGGCACGGAACCTGCCTGCGCCAGCCCCGGCTGCCCGACGGCGTAACCATTGCGCCGCGCCCAGCGCAACAGAAACAGCAGGTTGTGCGGCGAAGGAAACTTGGGTGCCGCGCCGAAGCCGCCGTTCACCGCATCGAATTCCGAGGCCATGGCCTCGCAGGCGGCGTGCAGGGTGCCCGCGCCGGGCAAACGGCCATCGGCGGGCGGGCGCAGCATGGCTTCGGCATGGCGGCGCACGTGCTCCACGATGCTGTCGGCGGAATCCAGCACCTCGTCGCGCTTGTAGCGCCACACATCCAGCACGCGCGGCACCAGGTCCATCAGCCCGATGCGGCCAGGCTGCGAATGCTTGGGCAGGTACGTGGCGGCAAAGAAGGGCCGCCCGTCGGGCAGGGCGATGATGGTCAGCGGCCAGCCCCCGGTGCCGGTCAGCATCTGACAGGCAACCATGTAGGCGGCATCGATGTCCGGGCGCTCCTCGCGGTCCACCTTGACGCACACGAAGGCGTCGTTGAGCAGGCGGGCCACCTCGTCGTCCTCGAACGATTCGTGGGCCATGACGTGGCACCAGTGGCAGGTGGAATACCCGATGCTGACGAACAGCGGCCTGTCCTCGTCGCGGGCGCGTTGCAGGGCCTCGTCGCCCCACGGGTGCCAGTGCACGGGGTTGTCCGCGTGCTGGAGCAGGTACGGACTCTTGGACGCGGACAGGCGGTTGCCTGCCGGGATCAAGGCCGCCTGACTGGCGGCACCCTTTTTGGAGGTGTCGTGCAGCCCGGTCGGTGTGGTGGACTTTCCGGAGAGGTTGGACATGGCATATCCCCCTTGCCCCTTTGCCCTGTGGTGTCGCGGGCGGTGAACGGCCGTGACGGTGCACGGCCCCGGCACCGGACCGTCCGCCACGCGGACGCCCCGCTCCCCTCCCGAAGGCGCGCACTGGCCAGGGGTCCATGGCTCGCGGCAGCAGGCAAATGGATGTACCCGACCTTATGCATGCCCTATCAGACTCGCGCCATGCGGGCAACGTGGCTGCAAGAAAAGAAAAGGCTCGTAACGCGACGCGTCAAGAGGGCAGGCGGGCGGGGCGAACGGACAGGATGAGCGGAACCCGAGTACGCCGCGATGGCGGAACTGAAGGGAGGGGGAACAAGGCCGCGGGGCAAGATGGCGCCCCAGGCAAAGGCCCCGCACTCCCGGCCCCGGTGCGGCCCGCCCACCAACTGGCGCCCGCCCTTGAGGAATGCTTGCGGCACGGCGCGGCATCCTGTAGGTTTCCGCAACGTTTGGGCATGCCCCCCTGACAGTGCGCCCGGACCCTGTGCCCCAGACAGTGTGCCCCGACCATGCGCCCCAGACCATGTGCCCCAGACAGTGTGCCCCAGACAGTGTGCTTCAGACCATGCGCCCACTGACCATGCGCCCACTGACCATGCGCCCCTTCCCCCGGCGCGAGGACCGAGATGCGGGTCATTCCCCTACGGCAACGTCTGTTGCTGCTACTTGCCACCCTTTCGTCCCTGGCGCTGGTCGCACTCGGGACGTTCTCCTACGTACGCGCCAAGGACGTCATGCTGCACGGGGCCGAATCGGCCATGGCCCTGCAGGCCGACACCCTGGCCAACACCATCGTCAGCCAGTACGCCGGTGAATACGCCCGCGCCGTGGCCAGCCTGCGCCAGGACCCGCGCGTGGTGGCCTGCCTTTCCGGACGGCCCTGCGACCATCAGGGGCTGACGGCCAGTTGGTCCAGCTTCCTGCGGCAGCGCCCCGAAGCATTTTTCGTCTACTTTTCCGACCTGTCCGGACACATCCGGGCCCTTTACCCCCCGCGCGACCTGCCCCACGACTTCAACGGCAGCACGCGGCCATGGTTCGTCCGGGCCATGCGCAACCCCGGCGTGGTGGGCTGGTCCGAGCCGTACGCGGAAATCATCACCGGCAAGACCGTGGTCAGCACCGTGGCCACCGTGGACGACCCGGCGGGCGGCAAGCCGCTGGGCGTGATATGCCTGGACATCACCACCGACGGCCTACGGAACATCCTTTCCGGCGTGGCCCTGCCCTCGGGCAGCGGGCTGCTGGTGCTTACCGCCGATGGACACCCCGTCACCGCCACCGGGTTGGGGACGGTGCTGGCCGACCGCGTGGACACCACCCCCCTGCGCAATCTGGCGCGCGGCACCTATGCGGCCCACGGCACGGACAAGGCCATCGGCGGCACCCTTGGCGACAATGCGGGCAACGGCGCCACGTATCTGAACGTGGACGGCGAACGGGTGCTGACCGCCGTGCGCGCCGTGCCGGGCCCCGGCTGGCGGCTGGTGCTGCTGGTGCCGCAGGAAGAACTGCTGCGTGCCCTGGCCCCCATCCGCTACGGCACCATCCTTGCCATCGGCGGCATGCTCATCCTGTTCGCACTGCTGTTCACGGTAGCGACTGCGGGAGCCTCCGGCCGGGTGAGCCAGCTTGCCGAGTACATGCGCAGCGTTGCGCGCGGCGACTTCACCGTGCGCAACCTGTTTACCGGCCGCGACGAATTCGGCGCGCTGAACCGCCACCTGAACGAACTGGTCACAACCCGCCGCGATGCGGAAGCCGCCCTGCGCCATGCCGAGCGCCAGCACCGTGAACTGGTGGAAAACGCGCCCATCGGCATCTTTCGCACCACGTGGGATGGCACCATCACCGTACTGAACCAGCACGGCGCGGCCCTGCTGGGCTTTCGCGACGTGCCCCACGCCCGTGCCGTGCTGGATGATTCCGTCATCCCCCTGTACGCCGAGCCCATGGACCGCCTGGCCATGCTGGACGACCTGACCGCCGGAGAGGTGGTGACCGGCCAACGGCTGCGCTGGTACCGGCGCGGTGGCGAGGCCATCTGGATATCGTTGTACGCACGGCGCACCGGCACGCCGGAAGCGCCGGAGGTGGAAAGCTTCTTCCTGGACGTGACCGACCAGGTGGAGGACACCCTGCGCCTGGAGCAGTTGGCCACCACCGACGAGCTGACCGGCGTGGCCAACCGCCGCCACTTCATGGCCCGGCTGGAGGACGAGGCGGCGCGCTCGCAACGCTATGGTCGCCCGCTTTCGGTGCTGCTGCTGGATGCCGACCACTTCAAGGCCGTCAACGATACCTGGGGGCACGAGGCAGGCGACATGGTGCTGCGCCACATCACCGACGTGATGGGTCTGTCCCTGCGGGAAAACGACCTTATCGGCCGCCTGGGGGGCGAGGAATTCGGCGTGCTGCTGCCGGAAACGGCGCTGGAGCGCGCCCTGCGCACGGCGGAACGCATCCGCTCTGCCGTGGAGGACGCCCCCGTGGCCGTGCGCGACGTGTGGGTGGGCTGCACCGTCAGCGTGGGCGCGGCGGAATACCGGGGGGCCAACGATTCGCTGGACGACCTGATCCGCCGTGCCGACCAGATGCTGATGCGCGCCAAGGAAGGGGGCCGCAACCGGGTATGCGCCCAGCAGGCCACGCCCACCTGTGCGGAAGGCACGGGCGGTGCAGGCTCTGCCGGGGGCGGACAGGACGCGGCCTGATCACGCGAAAGCGCCAGTGCACCTGATCGCGCGAAAGCGCCAGTGCACCTGACCGCGCGAAAGCGCCAGTGCACCTGATCACGCGAAAGCGCCAGTGCACGCGAAAACGAAAGGGGCCGCCACGCTGTCGTGACGGCCCCAGGTCATTTCGGGTCGGCCAGGTCTGCCGGATCAAGAAGGTCTACCGGATATACCGTATCTGGCGGAGCGGGTGGATTGGCCAAGCCAGCACCAGCCGCCGCGAGCAACCGGCGCCACCGCCTCGGGTCGGCGCCTACGCCACCACCTCTTCCGGATAGATCGCCTCGAACCCCGCCTTGTACGCAGCAAAGCGTCCCTCGGCGATGGCCGCGCGCGCGCCGCGCACCACGTCCAGAAAATGGGTCAGGTTGTGCACCGAGTTCAGGCGGAAGGCCAGCAGCTCCTTGGCCACGTACAGATGGCGCAGGTAGGCGCGCGAAAAGGTGCGGCAGGCGTAGCAGTTGCACGCCGGGTCCAGCGGGCCGTCGTCCTCGGCGAATTCCTTGCGCTTGATGTTGATCTTGCCGAGCGACGTGTACAGCGTGCCGTTGCGCGCGTTGCGGGTGGGCAGCACGCAGTCGAACATGTCCACCCCGGCGGCGATGCCGTTGATGATGTCCAGCGGGGTGCCCACGCCCATCAGGTAGCGCGGCTTGTCCGCAGGCAGCAGGGGCGCGCTGTGGTACAGGATGTCCATCATCTCCGGCTTGGATTCGCCCACCGAAAGCCCGCCCAGCGCAAAGCCGTCGAAGTCGATCTGCGTCAGTTCGCCGATGGAGCGCTCGCGCAGATCCTTGAAAAAGCCCCCCTGGGTGATGCCGAACAGCAGGTTGCCCGCCGTGCCCCTGGGGTAGGCGTCGCGGCAGCGTTGCGCCCAGCGGGTGGTGAGACCCAGTGACTTTTCGGTGTAGGGCTTGTCCGCGCCGTAGGGCACGCACTCGTCCAGCACCATCATGATGTCCGAATTCAGGTTGCGCTGGATGGACACCACCTTCTCCGGCGTGAACAGGTGCTTGGACCCGTCGAGGTGCGAACGGAACTCCACCCCCTGCTCGGTGATCTTGCGCAGGGCCGACAGGCTGAACACCTGAAAGCCGCCGCTGTCTGTCAGGATGGGCTTCTTCCAGGCGTTGAAGCCGTGCAGACCGCCGCGCCGGGCCACCAGTTCGTCGCCGGGGCGCAGATACAGGTGGTAGGTGTTGCCGAGAATGATCTCGGCCCCGATGGCGTCCAGGTCGTCCGGGGCCACGGCCTTCACGCTGCCCACGGTGCCCACGGGCATGAAGATGGGCGTGCGCACCGGGCCGTGCGCGGTGTGCAGCACGCCGGTGCGGGCCGCGCCGTCGGTGGCGTGGATGCGGAAGGTGCCGGGGGCCTCGGCGGGGATGGAGGCCGGGGCGTCGGCAGGGGCCATGGCGGTGGAAATTTCGGTCTGGTTCGGCATGGCGCGCACCATAGCGGCGCGCTGCACGTTTGAAAAGGGGGGGCGCCGCACCGATTATGGTGACGCCATGCAGCCCCGCCCCGCAACGCCCCGAAGCGGCCCCGGCCTCGCCAGTTTCGCCAGTCCCGCCAGTCCCGCCAGTTCAACAGGTCCGCCTGCTTCACCTGTTTCTCCTTCACCCCCCGCACTGCCCGCGCCGCTTCCGCTCCCCCCTCCGCCGCCAACGCACAACGCCCGCCCCGGTTCCCCGGAACGGGCGCATGCGATGCGTCAGGATGCGGCGTTCGCCAGCGGCTACAGTTCCACCTGCACGGCAGCGGCAGCGCGGCGGGCCTTTGCGCGGGCATCCTCTATGCTGGCGCCAAGGGCCAAGGCTACGCCCATGCGGCGCTTGCCATGCACCTCCGGCTTGCCGAACAGGCACAGCCCGGTATCCGGCTCGGCCAGTGCCGCCTCAATCCCATGGAAGCTGGGCGAGGTGCTGTCGCCTTCGGCCAGCACCACGCACGAGGCCGCGGGGCCGTTCTGGCGCAACGCGGGCACCGGCAGCCCCAGAATGGCCCGCGCATGCAGGGCGAATTCGCTGAGGTTCTGCGAAATCAGCGTCACCAGCCCGGTGTCGTGCGGGCGGGGCGACACCTCGCTGAAGTATACCTTGTCACCCTTGATGAACAGTTCCACCCCAAAGATGCCCCACCCGCCAAGGGCGCCGGTAACCGCCTCGGCCATGCACCGGGCCTCGGCCAAGGCGGCCTGGCTCATGGGCTGGGGCTGCCACGATTCGCGGTAGTCGCCGTCCTTCTGCAAGTGCCCGATGGGGTCGCAGAAGGTGGTGCCGCCCGCGTGGCGCACGGTAAGCTGGGTGATCTCGTAGTCGAAGTCCACGAAGCCTTCCACGATGACCTTGCCGCCGCCCGCGCGCCCTCCGGTCTGGGCGTATTCCCAGGCCTTCATGACGTCTGCCTCGGTGCGCACGGTGCTCTGCCCCTTGCCGGACGAACTCATCACCGGCTTGACCACGCAGGGCAGGCCCACGGCGGCCACGGCATCGCGGTATTCCACTTCCGTTTCGGCAAAGCGGTAGGGAGAAGTGGGCAGGCCCAGTTCCTCCGCCGCCAGACGGCGGATGCCCTCGCGGTCCATGGTCAGGCGGGCGGCGCGGGCCGTGGGCACCACGCGAAAGCCCTCCTTCTCCAGTTCCAGCAGGGTTTCGGTGGCGATGGCCTCGATTTCCGGCACGATGCAGTGGGGACGTTCCGACTCGATGATCTTGCGCAGGGCCGCACCGTCCAGCATGGACACCACGTGGCTGCGGTGAGCCACCTGCATGGCGGGCGCATTGGGGTAGCGGTCAACGGCAATCACCTCCACGCCAAGCCGCATGGCCTCCAGGGCCACTTCGCGGCCCAGTTCGCCGGAGCCGAGCAGCAGGATGCGGGTTGCGGAGGGGGTGTTGGGGGTGCCGATGGTGACCATGTGCTGCTCCTGCGCCGCGTGGGCATGCTGATGATGAAGGGAAGGGCCGGGCCGACTGCACGGATGTGCCATGCCCGCCCCCGCTGTGCAAGGGGCGCGCACGCGGGACGCCCGGCAGGGCAGCCGCACGCGTGACTAGTTCCTCCACCGGCACAAGGGCCGCGCCCCCCACCGGGCAGGGCACTCCCAAACCGTCCGCCACCCCATCCGGGTCGCAACCGGATTGCGACAGGACTGCGGCCAGACGCCGGCAAGGGCGCAACCGGGCCGCGCACAAGCCGCCACTCCCCATGCACTCCCCTGCGCGACAGGGCCACCCAGATGCATGCCCCCGTACCCTGCCGGTGCATGGGGTGCCACTGTACCCCACCTTGCGGCTACGGGCCTCATTGGGCTAAGCAGAACAGACGGAGGGACACCCTCCGCCACGGCAACACCCGTCCGCCGCACACCGTCCGCCGCACACCGTCCGGCACCCCTCACCAGCGCGCCGAGCACCGGCCGCTTCGGAGTCCTGGATGACCACCGCCACTGCCACCCCGCTGCCGTCCGCCACGGTGCTCATCGTCGATGACGCCGCCCCCAACCGTGCCCTGCTGCTGCTTCTGCTGCGCGACACGCCGCTGCGCTGCATGGAGGCCGATTCCGGCCACGCGGCACTGCGCATCTTTCGGGAACACCCCGTGGACCTCGTGCTGATGGACGTGGTGATGCCCGACATGGACGGCACGGATACCGTGCGCGCCATGCGCGAGGAAGAACGCCTGCTGGGCCGCGCCCCGGTGCCCATCGTGGCCCTGACCGCCCACGACAGGCACGAGGACCTGCTCCGCTGCACCGACGCGGGCTGCAACGGCCTGCTCACCAAGCCCATCACCCGCCAGGACCTCATGGACACCATCGCCGCCCATCTGGCGGGGTGAACCTTCCCCGCCCGGCCACCCCAAACGTGAAAGGCGCCCCGTTTCCGGAGCGCCTTTTTGTTTGCTTCATGTCTCGCGGTTCCATTCGGCACGCTGCGAGGATTTCGTTCTCTGGCAAGGAAGATGAGCTTTTTACGAAGGGAGCGTACTTTTGCCGTACGTGACCGGAGTAAAAAGCGAAATCTGACGCAGCCAGAGGGCGAAAGACCGCAGCGTGGCACTGCCCCTAATGGCCGGAGCCACCAAGGTACGCATCCTGCACATCCGTATTGGCCAGCAGGTTCGCCGCCGAATCCTCCATGACCACCCGGCCCACTTCCAGCACGTAGCCGCGCGTGGCCAGCTTCAGCGCGGCGCGGGCGTTCTGCTCCACCAGCACCACGGTCATGCCGGTCTTGTTGATGGCGCGCACGGTCTCGAAGATGGACTTCACCAGGATGGGGGCCAGCCCCAGCGAGGGTTCATCCAGCAGCAGCACCTTGGGGTCGCCCATGAGGGCGCGGCCGATGGCCAGCATCTGCTGCTCGCCGCCGGACAGGGTGCCCGCAAGCTGGTCCTTGCGCTCCAGCAGGCGGGGAAACAGCTCGAATATCCAGTCCCGCGTCGTGCGGATACGGGCCTTGTCGTTGCTGGTGAAGGCGCCAAGGTTCAGGTTTTCCAGCACGGTCAGGGTGCCGAACACCCGCCGCCCCTCGGGCGACTGGGTAATGCCCTCGCGCACCACGGCATGGCTGGGCATCTCGTGCAGGGCCTTGCCCTTGAAGTAGATGCCGCCCTGACTGGGCTGCACCAGCCCGCTGATGGACATCAGCGTGGTGGTCTTGCCCGCGCCGTTGGCGCCAAGAATGGTCACGATCTCGCCTTCGTCCACATGCACGTTGATGCCGTGCAGGGCCTCGACGTTGCCGTATTTCACATGCAGGTCGCGCAATTCCAGAAACATCGTCTCTCCCGGTACCCGTTAAAGCCAAGGCCCGCAGGGGTGGCATGTTCCGGCAATACTGTTGTCGATCATCTGCCCGGTGCGGCTGCAAATGCCGTTTCCGGGCTGGTGGCCGTGTCGCTTGCGCGACATGGAATCCGTTCCCGAAAGAGTATTTTTGTTCTCTGGCAAGGAAGGCGAGTTCCGGGCGGAGGGCGCATATTCTTTCATATTCGACCTTCGCACGGGACGAGCCTGACGCAGCCAGAGGGCAAAAGGACCTTTCGGGGGCGGATTCTAATCATCTGTATCAACACCAAGATACGCCTCGATCACGCGCGGATCGTCCTTGATGGCCGCAGGCACGCCCTCGGCCAGCAGCGCCCCGTATTCCAGCACCACCAGCTTCTCGCACACCTTCATGACCAGGCTCATGTCGTGCTCGATGAGCAGCACGGTGATGCCCCGGTCGCGGATGGCGCGAATGGTGTCGATGAGCGCAGCCGTTTCCTGGTCGTTCATGCCCCCGGCGGGTTCATCCAGAATGATGAAGCGCGGGTCGGTGGCGAGGGCACGGGCAATCTCCAGCAGGCGCTGGTTGCCGTACGACAGGTTCTTGGCCAGGTTGGCGTGTTCGTCGGCCAGCCCCACGAACTCCAGTTCGCGCGTGGCCCGCAAAAGGGCGCGTTGCTCTTCCGCCCGCTGGGCCGGGGTGCGCAGCATGGCCGCCAGCATGCCCGACTGCATGCGGCAGTGGCAACCCGCCAGCACGTTCTCGATGACCGACATGTTCTGGAACAGCCGGATGGTCTGAAAGGTGCGGGCAATGCCCTGCTGCACGATGCGGTGGGTGGGCAACCCCTTGATGGTGCGGCCATCGAAGAATATGTCGCCGGAATCGGGCTTGTAGTTACCGGTGATCAGGTTGAACACCGTGGTCTTGCCCGCCCCGTTGGGACCGATGAGCCCGACGATGGACCCTTCGGCCACGTCGAACGTCACGTTGTTCACGGCAACCAGGCCGCCGAAGGTCTTGGTCAGGTTGCGCAGCGCAAGCAGGCTCATGCCCCACCCCCCGCCTGCGCGGTGGCCGCGTCCCCGCCCTTGCCGGTTATGCAGCGGATGCGCTCCGGCAGCTTGTAGAAGCGCGGCATGGGCGGCAGCATGCCCTGCGGCCGGAAGATCATCATCACCACCATGGCCAGGCCAAAGGCCAGCATGCGGGCGCTGGCGAATTCACGGAAGAATTCCGGCAACCCGATGAGCAGGAACGCCCCCAGCAGCACGCCCCGGTTGGACCCGCCGCCCAGGATGACGATGGCGAAAAGCACCACAGACTCCCAGAACGAGAACGATTCCGGAGAGATGATGGTCATCTTGGCCGCGTAGATGGTACCAGTCATGCCCGCCCAGAAGGCGCCCAGCACGAAGGCCCACAACTTGTACGAGGCGGTGTGCACCCCGCTGCCCTCGGCGGCGGTGTCGTCTTCCTTGATGTAGTTGAGCGCGCGGCCGAAGCGCGAATTCTCCAGCCTGCGGAACAGCAGGATGGAACAGGCCACGTACGCCCAGACCAGATAGTAGAAATGCATGGGCTTTGCGATCTTGAACCCGAACACGGTGGGCCGCGATATGCCGAAGATGCCGTTGGCCCCGCCGGTAAGCCCGAACACGTTGTTGATCAGCGCGATGCGCACGATCTCGACGATGCCGATGGTCACGATGAGCAGGTAGTCGCCACGCAGGTGGATGATGGGCCGCGCCACCACCATGGCGAACAGCGCGGCGGCCAAGCCTGCAAAGGGCATGGCCCACAGCACCGGCACGCCCCACATCGTGTTGGCGATGGCCGTCACGTAGGCGCCCACGGCGTAGAACGCCGCATGGCCCATGTGGAACAGCCCGGCCTGGCCCAGGATGATGTTCAGCGAAAGGGCCAGCACGGAATACAGGCCGATGCTGACGAACACGTCGGTCCAGTAGGGGTCCAGCAGCAGGGGCAGCACTGCCACCACCACCGCGAGGCCCGCGTAGCTCGTGGTGCGCGACACCGTCATATCTTGTCGGCCACCCTTTCGCCGAGCAGGCCCGTGGGCCGGATGATCAGGATGAGGATGAGCACCAGGAACGCGATGGCGTCCTTCCACGCGATGGAGATGTAGGCCGCGCCCAGCGCCTCGATGACGCCCAGCAGAAGGCCGCCCACCATGGCGCCGGGAATGTTGCCGATGCCGCCCAGGATGGCGGCGGTGAAGGCCTTCAGCCCGTAAACCCAGCCCATGGTGAAGTCCACCTGGCCGTAGTACAGGCCCACCATCACCCCGGCCACGCCGCCAAGGGCGGGGCCGATCATGAACACCAGCGAGATCACGCGGTTGACGTCGATACCCATGAGCTTGGCCGCGCCCTGATCAATGGCCGTGGCCCGAATGGCCGCGCCGATGCGGGTGCGCTGGGTGAACCAGTACAGCGCCAGCATCAGGGCCAGCGAGGCGGCGATCATCATCAGGCGCACCAGCGGCACGTCGATGCCCATGATGGACAGCACGTAGCTGGGCCGGATGTCGTTGGGGTAGACTTGGAACTTGGCCCCGTAGATGAGCATGACCGCGTTCTGGAAAAAGATGGAGGCGCCCAGCGCCGAAACCACGGCGGAAAGGCGGCTGGAAGAGCGCAGGGGGCGGTAGGCCACGCGTTCGAGCAGAAAGCCGATCAGCGCCACAAGCCCCATGACCATGACCAGCACCAGCAGCACGCCGCCCGGCCCGGACACCCAGCCCGCAAGACCGAAGGCGGTGAACAGCGTGAAGCCAAGGTAGGCCCCGATGGTGAACAGGTCGCCATGCGCGAAATTTATGAGTTTGAGCACACCATAGACCATGGTGTAACCCAGCGCGATGAGCGCGTAGATGCCCCCCACCGCAAGACCGTTGGTCAACTGCTGAAAGAATTCTTCCATAGACGTTCCTGTGCTTCTTCCCCCCGCGCCGCCCGGTCCGGCGGGTACCCCGGCAAATGCCCTGGCAGATGCCTTGCCGGATGCCCGAACGCTGCGGCGCGAAACGCGGACCCCGGAAAGGGTCCGCCTGCGGATGGGGCGGTGCGCGCCCCGGTTCGGCCCTGGGGCCGGATTCTGGTCATCCCGCCGCCCGTGCCACCTGCGGTCGATGGCGGAGCGGCGAAACGGGGCGGGCGGCAGCGCCCGCCCCGTCGTGCAGTCATGTCCGGCTCATGTCCGGTCGTGCGCGCTGCTAGGGCTGCAGAATGAATTCGCCGTTGGCGTTCACTTCGTACACCCGGTACAGGTCGCCCACGCGGTCACCCTTCTCGTTGAACGAGATCTGGCCGGTGAAGCCGGGGTAGTTCTTCAGCTTGGTCTTCAGGTACTCGGCGATGGCGGCGGAATCGGCCTTGCCGGTGGCCTTCACGGCCTCGACGATGACGTTGAACGCGTCACCGGCCAGCACGGACCACACGGAGCCGGGCACGCCGTTGTACTTGGCCTTGTAGGCGGTCAGCATGGCCTTGGCGGCCGGGGCGTCCAGGTCCTGCGGTCCGGGGGGGCTGAGGAAGAAATAGCCCTTGGCCGCTTCCTTGCCGGAAATCTTCACCAGGTCCGCATGGTTGGCGGCATCGCCGCCCATCATGGGCACGTTCCACTTCATTTCCATCTTCTGGCGCAGCAGCATGCCCACTTCGGGGTAGTAGCCGGTGCAGAAGATGATGTCGGGGCTCGCGGCCTTCAGCTTGGTGAGGATGGCGGTGTAGTCGCGCTCGCCCGGGGTAAGGGCGTCGTAGAACACGATCTTGGTACCGGCCTTGTCCAGCAACGTCTTGGTCTCGTCGGCCAGGCCCTTGGCGTAGGACGAGTTGTCGTGCAGCAGCGCCACGGCCTTGTAGCCCTTGGCCTTGATCAGTTTCGCGGCCACCATGCCCTGTTCGTCGTCACGGGGGGCGGTGCGCAGGAAGCGCTTCAGGCCCTTTTCGGTCAGGCGCACGGCGGTGGAGCCGGTGGCGATCTGCACCACGCCCGCTTCGTCGTAGATGCTCTGGGAGGCTTCGGTGACCGCCGAGCCATAGGTGCCGATGGCGGCGATGACGCCCGAGGTGGTCAGCTTCTGCGCGGCCAGGGCTGCGGTGCGCGGGTCGCCGCCGTCGTCTTCGACGACCAGGTCGACCTTGTTGCCGTTGATGCCGCCAGCCTTGTTCAGTTCATCGGCGAGCAGGGTGACGATGTTGCGCATGTCCTGCCCTTCGCTGGCCCACTTGCCGGTCAGGGGGCACATGAGGCCGATCTTCACCGGTGCCGCAAAGGCCGTGGCGGCCATGAGCAGCGAAGCGGCAAGTGCGAGCGTCAGCGCCTTGATCACGTGTTTCATGTCGAAACCTCCCGGGAACCCGCGGATTCCTCGCTAGACTGTTTCCCCGATACCTTATCCTCGCCTCTTCGCATGGTGCGACACGACGGACGACTGGCCCGCCGTGGTACCGTCCCGTGGGTGGACATACTTATCAACGTAATTGTTAACGCGAGCGGACGGCCCGCGTCTGATGCGGGCCGCTAAACGACATTTTGCGGAAAAAGCCGAAGAAAAGCAATCCCTCTGACACGATAACTGTGCGTCATGCCAATGATCGGGACGGGCAAGAGAGGGGCGGGGCCTGTCCGGGATACGGCGGGCGCCATGCGGAGGTGACCGGAAGGCGCCGGATTTGCCTGGCCACGCGGCACGAAGCGACGACGACATGGCACGCAGGCGGCCAACGCATGACGACGCGGTGCTCGGTTACCGTATGTCGACGCAGCAGGCCATCAACGCATGACGGCGCTGCGGACGATCAACGCATGACGACGCAACAGGCGATCAACGCATGACGACGCAACAAGCGTCTGGCGTCTCCCGTCCCGGTGCGTAGACCAGTTCGGGACGTTTCAGCAGCACGCCGCCGCAGCCGGGGCGCTTCCAGGTGGCCAGCCAGCGGGCCACGCGGGTGTCCGTCTTCATGGCCGGGGTATGTTCGTGGGTCACCGGGCGCACGTGGGGCACCCGCTGTTCCAGTTGGCAGAACAGGTCGGCCAGCAGGTTCACTTGCCGCCATACCGGAATCTCCGGGTGGATCAGGTCGTAGATGCGATAATGGGCGGAACCGTCCTGCCCGCGCAACAGGGTGCCGTCCATGGACACGGGAAGGGCGGCGGATGCGCTTCCCGCCAGCGCCGCACCCACGGCGTCGCGCAGCACGGCCAGCTCCCCGGCCAATGCGTCCAGCCCCGGCACAGCTGCACCCGCCTCGTCCACGAATTCCTGCGTGCCGCCATCCCATAACAGATGTGGCCCCGGATAGCGCATGCAGTGGAACAGCCCGCCCAGGCTGCCGCCGCAGTGCTGGCGAAAGGCCTCGATGTCGGTGCCGACGATCATGGGACGAAGGGCGCTCTGCGCCATGCGGCCAAGCTGCATGCGAAACTCCTGCGAAAACGGTTGTACACCGTGCGATTGCTGACGGACGGCTGACGGCACTGCCCGAAAAAAGGCGAGAGACTGGCCGAAACAGGCCGGATCGGGCCGCATCGGGCCAGACCGGACCAGACCACACACCTACCTCACCGTCCCGAGGCGCGGCAACCCCTTGCGCTGCGACGGACCGATATGCCATGCCCCATCAAACGCCCCGGAGGCCCGCATGCCCTTTCTCCGCCCACTCGCCCTGCTCCGCCGCGCATTCACCGCCGCCCTGTCGTGCCGTGCCCTGTGGGTCATGGCGTTCGTGGTCGCCCTGCCGCTGCTTTCGCCCCCTTGCGGCATGGCCGGCCCCATGGCCAGCCAGGAAAACGCAATGTCGTCCGCCGGGGCGGGGCAAACCTCTCCTCCGCTCCCCCCGACCAACGAACCGTTGGCGGGGCTCACCGCCCGGGCGAAATCGGGCGACCCGCGCGCGCAACTGCAACTCGGCATGCTGCATGAAGAGGGGCGCGGCGTGCCGCAGGATCTGCGCCGTGCCGAAGCCCTGTACCGGCAGGCCATCGCCAAGGGGGACGCCAACGCCATGAACCAGCTGGCCGTCCTCATCGACAGCGGCAGGTCCAGCAGCAGCGACCGTGGCGAGGCGGTGCGCCTGTTCCGCAAGGCCGCCGAAAAGGGCAACGGTTTGGCCGCCTATAACCTGGGCCTGATGCTGCGCGAAGGCAGGGGCACCCGCAAGGACTGGCCCCAGGCGGCCTACTGGCTGGCTTGTGCCGACGTCCTGGGCGAGGCGCGGGCCATGAAGGACCTGCCGCCCCGCGTGACGCAGGCCGGAAGTTAGCCGCTGGGGACTCTGCCCCGCCAGCAGCCGGGCAGGCCCGGCCCATGCCCACGGCCTGCCCGAACCGGCCCGAGGCGGTCACGCATGCCGCGCCCTGTCCGCTGCCCCAACCCGCACGGCCACTGCATGCAACCCCCCAATGCACAAGGACATATCCTCGCGCCAAAGTCCGAATGAACGCACAGGTGTGCAAATCTAACCGTTTGCCCTTCACACCCGTCCGTTGTACCTTTGCATGGTCCGCGCGACGTCCGGCCTCGCCGCCGTGTCGCCGCGCGCCCATCCGGCATCCCTCCGGACACCAGTCCCGGACACCGCGCCACGGCGCGTGCCCCGCCCCATCCACCGCCATCCGGACGAACGGCAACGCATGAGCGGCCACATCCTGCTGATCGAAGACGACACCGCCTTCCAGTCCATGCTGCGCGAGGCACTGGAGGAACGCGGCCATCGCGTCACCGCCGCCGGGCGCGCCGAGGACGGCATCGCCCTGTTGCGTGGCGGCGGCTTCGACCTGGTGCTGTCCGACGTCATGCTGCCCGGCATGTCCGGGGTGGAAGCCATCCCCCACCTGCTTTCCGCCGCGCCGGGCACCGACATCATCGTCATGACCGCCTACTCCACGCGCGAGCTGGCGCTGGAGGCGGTGAAGCTGGGCGCCTACGACGTGTTCTCCAAGCCCTTCAGCCTGAAGGAAATGGACATCGTCATCCGCCGGGCCATGGAAAAACGCAGGTTGCAGGCGGAAATCGCCGCCCTGCGCGATTCGCTGCGCCGCGACGGCCCGGCCAGCCGCATCATCGGCGAAAGCCGGGCCATCATGGAGGTGAAGGCGCTCATCGAAAAGGTGGCCCCGCTGGACACCACCGTGCTGATCATGGGCGAATCGGGCACCGGCAAGGAGCTGGCCTCGGATACCATCCGGGCGCTGTCGCCGCGCGCGTCCGCGCCCTTCGTGAAGGTGAACTGCGCGGCCATTCCCGAGCATCTTTTCGAAAACGAACTCTTCGGCCACGAGAAGGGCGCCTTTACCGGCGCGGCCACGGCGCAGCCCGGCAAGTTCGAGCTGGCCCAGGGCGGCACCCTGATGCTGGACGAAATCGGCGACATGCCCCTGGCCATCCAGCCCAAGCTGTTGCGGGTGGTGGAGCAGAAACAGGTGGAACGCCTGGGCGGGCGCAGACCCGTTACGCTGGACGTGCGGCTCATCGCCGCCACCAACCAGAACCTTGCCGACCGGGTGCGCGAAAAGGCCTTTCGTGAAGACCTGTACTACCGCCTGGGCGTGGCCGTGGTGCATCTGCCCCCGCTGCGCAGCCGCAGGGAAGACATCCCCCTGCTGGCCCAGCACGTGGTGCGGCGGCTGCAAGGCACCCTGGGCCTGCCCGTGCACGGGCTGACCCCGGCGGCCGTTGCCGCCCTGTGTTCCTACGACTGGCCGGGCAACGTGCGCCAACTGGCCAACGTCATCGAGCGTGCCGCCATCGCCGCCGAAGGCCCCATCGACGCCCCCGACGTGGACCGCGCCCTGGGCCGCGCCCCCGGTGCAACGTTCGAAAGGTCCGCGCCCGAAGGGATGGTCTCCGGGCACATGTCCGGGCCGGACGACGCCGCAGGCCGACCGGACCGCGAGGGAACCGACGCCACCGGCCAGCCCGCCCCGTCCACCCTTCCCACCCCGCCGCCCACCGGCGCATCCCCGGTTGGCACGCACTCAGCCAGCGCTTCGGCGGGCGCGTCCTCCACCCACGCCTTCGCGGCGGCGGCCCTTACCGGCCCCATCGACCTGCGCGAAACCATGCGCATGGTCGAACGCAACCTGCTACTGGACGCGCTGCGCCGCGCCGAGGGCCGCCAGACCGAAGCCGCCGTGCTGCTGGGCCTGACCCCAAAGAACCTGTGGGCCAAGCTGCAGAAGCACGGCATCAAGCCGCGCAACGGACTGCCCCTGATCCAGGAATCCTAGATTTTCTTCCGCCGCGCCCCGCAGCGCCCCCCCCCTCGTCCACGCTTTCCATCCCCCCGCCACGTTTCGCGACACGCCCGTATCCCCTCTGGACGGTGACGCCCCGACACCGCCAACTGCGCGCGGCTTCGAGCCGCTCCAAGAATCCTAGATTCTCGCGCAGGCCGCTCGCCCCATTGGACTTCCCGCCCCGTTTCCCCTGCCCGGCGCCCTCCGCGCCCGCCCTTTTGCCATCCCCACTCCAAGATTCGTGGATTCCATGCCGCCGCAGTTCCCCGCGCGCCGGTCCATCCGCCCGGATATCATCCGCGCTAACAGCCCCTTTTGGCCCGTGTAAAAAAACATTCCGTACTGTTTCAGAATGTTAACGCGTATTACGTTCTGCATGACGTTCCTTGGCACGCGGGTTGCTGAATGGGAGTCAACAACGGCCCCCCGGCCAGCCAACAGCCCCTAACGCAGGAGAGACATCATGTTTGAACGCTTCACCACCCTGATTCGTGACGAAGAAGGCGCTACCGCTCTCGAATACGGCCTCATCGCCGCCCTCATCGCCGCCGTCATCGTCGCCGCCGTCACCGCCCTCGGCACCAAGGTCAGCGCAACCTTCTCGTACATCGACTCCAAGATGCCCACCCCCGGTTCGTAGCCCACGGCACAACCGCACAGCACAGCAACGAAGGAATAAGAGGAGAACAGCCATGTCGAAGATCATCGCCCGCCTGATCCGTGACGAAGAAGGCGCCACCGCCCTCGAATACGGCCTCATCGCCGCCCTCATCGCCGCCGTCATCGTCGCCGCGGTCACCGCCCTCGGCACCAAGGTCAGCTCCACCTTCTCGTACATCGACTCCAAGATGCCCACCCCCGGTTCGTAGGCCCCGTTTATAATCGCGCAAAAACCCGAAAGGAGTAAGATGATGTTGAAGTCCCTCACCACCCTGATCCGTGACGAAGAAGGCGCCACCGCCCTCGAATACGGTCTCATCGCCGCCCTCATCGCCGCCGTCATCGTTGCCGCCGTCACCGCCCTCGGCACCAAGGTCAGCTCCACCTTCTCGTACATCGATTCCAAGATGCCCACCCCCGGCTCGTAGCACCCCGCGACGGCGTACCGGCTTCCCGCCACCGCTGCACTCGGAGGGGCCGGGGCGAACCCCCGGCCCCTTCGCCATCGAAAGCGCGGACCTTGCGATGGAGAACCCGCCCGAATCGGCACCCCCCAAATGGCACCCGCCGACAGGGCAGTCCGCCCGGAAACGGCGACACCCCGTTTCCCCGGTCACCCCGGTTACAAGAGGAGAGCACCCATGAACCCCATCCTTGCCGCCCCCCTCGCCGCCGTACTGCTGGTGGCCGTGACCACCGACCTGCGCGCCATGCGCATTCCCAACTGGCTCACCTTTCCCGCCATGCTGGCGGGCGTCGTGGTCAACACGGTGCTGGGCGCCTGGACCGGCGGCCTTTCCGGCGCCTGGGACGGCCTGCTCTTTTCCCTGTCCGGTTTCGGCCTGGGCCTCGGCCTGATGCTGATCCCCTTCCTGCTGCGGGTCATGGGCGCGGGCGACGTGAAGCTGCTGGCCGCCGCCGGTGCCTTCCTGGGTGCCGAAACCGTGTTCCGCGCCTTCATCTGGACCAGCCTTGCCGGCGGCGTCTACGCCCTGGGCGTGCTGGCCTTCCACCTGCCGCAGTTGCGCGCGGTGTTGCGCTCGCTGCGGGTATCCGTCGAACTGCTGGCCGTCACCGGTCGCTTCGACTACGTCCCCGCCACCGCCAGCGCCCGCCTGCCCCGGCTGTGCTACGGCGTGGCCATCGCGCTGGGTACCGGCCTTGCCATGGCGCAAGCCGCCTTCCCCTCGGCCATGTCCGCGCTGCTGCCCGCCTGGGCCGTCATCCTGTAGGGGGGCACGGTCATGCGCGCCTCCTCACTGATCCAGATTTCCCTCGCGCTGGTGCTGGCCCTGGTGGCCGGGGTGCTGGTGTTCCGGTTCATGCAGGTGAACCGCGCCGCCGCCCCCCAGATGGCCGCCCCCGAGCAGGTCGAGCTGGCGGTGGCCGCCGCCGACGTGCCGCGCGGCGCCAAGCTGACGGCCGAACAGATCAAGATGGCCCCCTTCCTGAAGTCCAGCGCGCCATCCGGCGCGTTCAACAAGGACGCCATGCCCGTGGGCCGGGTGCTTTCCTCCGACGTGACCGCCGGTGAACCCATCACCGAAGCCCGCCTGTTGCAGGACGGCCAGGCGCACGGCGGCGTCAGCACGCTGATCGCCCCCGGCATGCGCGCCGTGGCCGTCAAGGGCAACAAGGTGCTGGGCCTTTCCGGGTTCATCCGCCCCGGCAACCGCGTGGACGTGCTGGCGACCCTGGACGACGAAAGCCGCGAGAAGTCCAAGTCGCGCACCAAGCTGGTGCTCGAAAACGTGCGCGTGCTGGCCACCGGCACCGAACTGAAGCAGGAAGGCGACGACACCTCCACCTCTTCGGTGGACGTGTATACCCTGGAAATCTCGCCCCAGCAGGCCGAACCGCTGTCCCTGGCCGCCTCGCGCGGCGAACTGCACTTCGCCCTGCGCAACCCCGCCGACGACGGCACGGTGCTGACCCCCGGCACGGACGTGCCCGGCACGCTGGCCCTGCTGACCAGCACCCCGGAGGGCAAGCCGGTTCCCAAGGTGCGTGAAACCAAGGTGGAGATGATCTCCGGCACCGAACGTTCAACACTGAGGTTCCCGCAATGAGCCGCCCCGCCCACCTCACCCGCGCGGCGGTTCAGCCCGTCGGTTCCCTGTCGATCGTTCGCGCCGCATGCGCCATGTTGGCAGCCGTGCTGGTTCTGGCCGTCGCCACACAGGCCCTGGCCGACGCAACCCCGCAGTCCGTGCCGCTGGCCATGGGCAAGTCCATGGTGGTGCGCACCGCACAGCCCGCAGCCCGGGTTTCCGTGGCCGACGAAGGCATCGCGGGGGTGGTCGTACTGTCGCCCCAGCAGGTCTACATCACCGGCAAGAAGCCGGGCGGCACCACGCTTACCCTGTGGAACGGGGCCGGGGCCATCACCCAGGTCTACGACATCCAGGTCACCCCGGACCTTGCCCAACTGAAGGAAATGCTGCACCGCGTGCTGCCCGACGAAAAGGACATCATGGTCATGGCCGTGGGCGAATCCATCACCCTGGCAGGCACCGTGCGCAGCAGCGCGGGCATGACCACCGCCCTGGACGTGGCCAAGCTGTACGCCCCGGACAAGGTGACCAACCTCATGCAGGTGGGCGGCGTGCATCAGGTGATGCTGGAAGTGAAGGTGGCCGAGATGCGCAAGTCGGTGCTGGAACGCCTGGGCATCGACCTGACCTACGCCTGGAACAACGATTTCGCCTTCGGCATGCTGAACCAGCTGTTCACCCTGGACAGCCAGAAAGGCGTGGTGGGCGTGGGCGGTACAGGGGCCGTGATCAGCCCCAACGTCACCGGCATGTTCCGCGCCACTGCGGGCCAGGCGAGCCTGATGGGCTTTCTGGACGTGCTGAAGCAGAACGGCCTGGTCAAGGTGCTGGCCGAACCCACCCTGATCTGCCGCAGCGGCGAAACCGCCGACTTCCTCGCCGGGGGCGAAATACCCATCCCCGTGCCGCAGGGCCTGGGCACCGTGGCCATCGAATTCAAGAAGTACGGCGTGACCCTGGGCTTCACCCCCACGGTGGTCTCGGACAAGCTGATCAGCATGCGGGTAAACCCCGAAGTATCGGAACTGGACTATACCAACGTCATCGAAATCAACGGGTTCACCATTCCGGCCATCTCCTCCCGGCGCGCCGCCACCACCGTGGAACTGGCCGACGGCCAGAGCTTTGCCGTGGCGGGCCTGCTGCGCGACGAAGTGCGCGAGAACATCAAGAAATACCCCGTGCTGGGCGACGTGCCCCTGCTGGGCACGCTGTTCCGCTCCAGCAACTGGCAGAAGAACGAGACCGAACTGGTCATCATCGTCACCCCGCGCCTGGCCAAGCCGCTGGACGGCGCCACGGCCAAGCTGCCCACCGACGGCTTTCGCGAGCCATCGGAGTTCGAATTCTTCCTTCAGGGCAAGATGGAGGGCGCAGCCCCGGCCATCACCGCCCCCGCCGCCTACGCCGCACCCCGCAACACGGCCGATGCCCCCTCGGGCATGGAAGGCGAGTTCGGACACGTGCTGCCCGGCCATGCCCAAGGAGGCACGAAATGAACGCCAACCGGATCGTCCCCCAGCCCCGCCCTGCCCTGTTGGCCCTGCTGCCCCTGTTTGCGGCCATCTTCGTCCTTGCCGTCCTGACGGGCTGCGCCGGGCCGTCCAAGGACTCGCCCATTTCCGAATGGACCTTCACCCAGGGCGAGGCCTTCCGCGCCCAGCGCGACGCCCAGCGGCTGAACCCCGGCCCGGCGGACGACGACCCCGTCATCGGCCTGGATGGCCGGGTGGGCGAGCGCGTCATGAAAACCATGCGCGAAGGCGAGAAGAAGCCCGATGAAGGCAACACCCTCCGCTTCAAGATCGGCAAGTAGCGAGAATCCGCCATGAACATCACCCATCCCGTCTGCCTGCTCACCAAGCGCCTCGCCACGCGCGAGGAACTCACCCGCGTCCTCGCCCGGCAGGATGGCTTCCGCCTGGTCACCCCCGGTGAAGCCGACGACCTCGGACTGGTTGTCCTGGAATTGGGGGAAGACCTGGAGGACGATTTCGAGTCCATCGCCTCGCTGGTGTCCGACCCCCGCGTGGGCGAGGTGTTCGTGGCCTCGCGCCAGAAGGACCCGGACCTGATCATCCGCGCCATGCGCGCCGGGATCAGCGAATTCCTGTCCCAGCCGTTCCGCTCGGACGAGGTGCTGGCCGCGCTGGAAGGCTACGCGCGCCGCCGCCGTACCGCGCGAGCCGCAAGCCCGTCGGCTGCCGCGCCCGCCGCCGGTGGCCGGATCATCCACATCATGGGGGCCAAGGGCGGCGTGGGCGCCACCACCGTGGCCGTGAACCTTGCCGTGCTGGCCGCGCGTTCCCTGGTCGGCACCGCTCCCGCGTCCGATGCGAAGAAGACGGGCAGGGGCCTGACCGGAACGAACGGACGCGGCACCAATGCCGCGCGCGACGTGCAGGCCATGGGCGACATGGCCCTGGCCACGGGCGGCCCGGCCGCCAACCCCGCCGCGCTGCCGCTGGCGGCGCTGATGGACATGCGCCTGCCCCAGGGCGACGTGCCGCTGTTCCTGGACATGGAATATTCCCGCACCTGGGCCGACGGCGCGCGCAACCTTGGCCGCCTGGACGCCACCTTCCTGCGCAGCCTGGCCGAACGGCACGCCAGCGGCCTCGAAGTATACGCCTCGCCCGACACGGGCGACGACCTGGACGCCATCAGCCCCCGCGCGGTGAAGGCCGTACTGGACCTGGCCCGCGCCCTGTACGCCGTCACCGTGGTGGACGGCGGCCCCTATGCCGACGAACTGGCCCTTGTTTCCATGCAGGAGGCGGAAACCATCCTGCTGGTCACCGACCTGGCCCTGCCCGCCCTGGCGGGTGCCCGCCGCCTGCTGGACGACGTGGCCGCCGCTGCGCCCTCCGTGGCCGCGCGCATCCAGTTGGTGGTCAACCGCATGTCGCCCCAGGCCGGGGTGGACCTGACCGAGGCCGAACGGCTGCTGGAACGCAAGGTATTCGCCACCGTGGGCGACGACTACGGCGCTGCCGTGTCGGCCATCAACCAGGGCGTGCCCCTGTGCGAGGCGGCGCCCCGCTCGGTGGCCGCGCGCTCGTTGGCCAAGCTGGCCGAACGGCTGGCCCCCGCCGCCGCCGCGCCCGGCAACGGCGGCACCGCGCCCGGCATGAAGGCGGGGGGCATCTTCGCCCGCCTGCTGCACCGCAAGGGCGACGACACGCATGAACCCAATCGGCGCGGCATGGAACGCGACCCCGAACGCGAACGGGGCGGCCTGCTGCCGCACGGCGTCCTGTTGCAGGGCGCAAGGGGATAGCCATGAGACTGGCCGAACGACTGATGCGCACCACGCGGCGGCAACCCGCCCCCGCGCTGACGCCGGAATCCGAGACCCCGCCATTCGTGCACGCGGATGCCGACGTCTACGGGCATCTCCAGCACGAACTGGACAGCCTGGAGCGCGGCCCGGAGTCCGCACCGTCGCGGCAGGTGCCCCGCCTGGGTGCGTCCGGCCTCAACGCCCGCAGCCATCTTTCCGGCAACGGAACCGCCATGCCCACCCCGCAGGACCTGCGCGAGGCCCCCACATCTTCCGCACCCGTCACCTTCCTGAACGGGGCAGGTGATGCAAACGGGACGGATCACACGGACGAAACCGACAACGCGCCCATCCCGCGCGTACCGGTCAACGACGCCACCCTGTTCCGCGCGCCGCGTCCGGAATCCGCGCCGGTGTCCGAACCTGCGGCGGCCTCCGCGCCTCACGCGGTGCCCCGCGCCGACACCCCGAAAACGCAGGCCCCTTGCGCGCAATCCCCTGACGCGCAGGCCGCAAACCCCCAGACCACCGACGCGCAAGGCCCCCAGGCCGCCAAATCCCGTCCGCTGTCACGCCCCGCTGCCCGCCCCGCCAGCGCGGAGCAGGTGTGCGACGTGTCCACCCTGACCCTGCACGGCGACCACTACTACGAAATTCGCGCCCGCCTGCAAGACCGCCTGCTGGAGATGATGGACCTGGCCGCCGCCGAATCGCTGCCGCCCGACAGGCTGGCCGCAGAAATTTCGCGCCTGGTCGAAAAGCTGCTGCGCGAGGAATTCCGTCAGGCCCCCCTCAACGCGCAGGAGCAACGCCAACTGGTCGAGGACATCCGCGACGAGGTCATGGGCCTTGGCCCGCTGGAACCGCTGCTGCGCGACCCCACGGTCAACGACATCCTCGTCAACAACTACCGCATGGTCTACGTGGAACGGCGCGGCAAGCTGATCCGGGTCAACACCCGTTTCCTGGACGACGACCACCTGCGCAAGATCATCGACCGCATCGTGGCCCGCATCGGCCGCCGCGTGGACGAGGCATCGCCCATGGTGGACGCGCGCCTGGCCGACGGGTCGCGCGTCAACGCCATCATCCCGCCGCTGGCCCTGGACGGCCCCAGCCTGTCCATCCGCCGCTTTTCCAAGGACCCGCTGGAACTGGAAGACCTGATCCGCTTCGGCGCGCTGAGCCCGGATATGGGCGAGGTGCTGCGCGGCATCGTCAAGGCGCGGCTGAACATCATCGTTTCCGGCGGCACCGGCTCGGGCAAGACCACCATGCTCAACTGCCTGTCACGCTTCGTGCCGCACGACGAGCGCATCGTGACCATCGAAGACGCGGCGGAACTGCAACTGAAGCAGGACCACGTGGTGCGGCTGGAAACCCGCCCCGCCAACATCGAGGGGCAGGGTCAGGTCACCGCGCGCGACCTGGTCAAGAACTGCCTGCGCATGCGGCCCGATCGCATCATCGTGGGCGAAGTGCGCAGCGGCGAAGTGCTGGACATGCTGCAAGCCATGAACACCGGCCACGACGGCTCGCTGACCACCATCCACGCCAACACCCCGCGCGACTGCCTGATGCGCCTGGAAACCATGGTGGCCATGGCCGGGCTGAACATCGGCACCCTGTCGCTGAAGCGGTACATTTCGTCCGCCGTGGACGTGATCATCCAGGTTTCGCGCCTGTCCGACGGCTCGCGCAAGATGACCAGCCTTTCGGAAATCACCGGCATGGAAGGCGACGCCATCACCATGCAGGACATCTTCACCTTCGAACAGACCGGCGTGGACGAAAACGGCAAGGTGCAGGGGCGCTTCCGCTCCGGCGGCATCCGGCCCCGCTTCGCCCCGCGCCTGGCCGCCATGGGCATCGAGCTCGGCGGCGCGCTGTTCGACCCCGACCTGTCGCAGTAGCGCGGCAGCCTGAACGCAAAGGGGTTTCGCCATGATGCTCGTCATCGCCGTACTCTCGGTCATCGCCATGTTCGTGTTCGTCATGGGCGTGCTGGACCTGGCCTACGGTCGCCGCCGCGCCACGGCGCAGCGCGTGGGGCAGCGCATGGAAAACCTGCTGCGGGCGAAAGACGAGCAGGACCGGGTGGACCTGGAACGCCGCCGCTCCCTGTCCGACGTGGACTGGCTGCACCGGATGCTGGCCGCCCAGTCGTGGACCAAGAAGATGGACCTGGCACTGGAACAGGCGCAGGTACGGGCCACCCTGGGCGTGCTGCTGCTGGCCTCGGTGCTGGGCGCGGCCTCGAGCTTTCTGGTCATGCACCTGCTGGTGGACAACCTGTTCCTGCTGGTGGCGCCGCCGCTGGCGCTCGGCTACGCGCCCTTCCTGTGGGTGCAGCGCAAGCGCAACGCCCGCATGGGCCGCTTTCAGCGTCAGCTGCCCGATGCGCTGGACCTCATCGCCCGCGCGCTCAAGGCGGGGCATGCCTTCAATCAGGGCATGCGCATGGTGGCCGACGAATTCGCCGATCCCATCGGCCCGGAAATCCAGAAGACCCTGGACGAAATCAACTTCGGCATCCCGGCGAACGCGGCCCTGTACAACCTTACCCGCCGCGTGGACTGCCCGGACCTGAAGTTCTTCGTGGTGTCGGTGAACATCCAGCGTGAAACCGGCGGCAACCTGGCGGAAATCGTCACCAACATCGCCCGGCTGATCCGCGAACGGTTCAAGCTGGCGGGCCGGGTGCGCGTGCTTTCGGCGGAAGGCCGCCTGACCGCCTGGATCCTGTTCGCCCTGCCCTTCGGCATCGGGTTCATCATCAACCTGCTGAACGCCGACTTCATGAGCGCCCTGTACGCCACGCCCGAGGGGAACATGCTGCTTACCGGATCGCTGTTCCAGATGGCCATCGGCGGTATCGTGCTCAAGCGCATGACCACCATCAGAGTCTGAGGATATCCGCCATGCCGTTCGACGAAACCATGATCCCCTTCCTGGCAGCCCTGCTGGCCTCCGGCGCGGTATTGCTGGTGGCGCAGGCTCTGCGCGGCATGTTCGGCAATCGCCAGCGGGTAGAGCGCATGCATGGTCGCCTCACCCGGCACGCCACAGGCGCCCGCGCCGTGGCCGTGGCCGCCCCGACCCTGCCCGAATCCCCCTTTTCGTCCCTGAAGGCCGCCCTGAACGCCGTGGCCGAGCGGGTGGGGCAGAAGGTGGTCAAGGACGACGGCGAGGAAGTGAACGAGGCGGGTCTGGCGCTGGTGCGCGCGGGCTTCCGCAACCGCCGCGCCCCGCTGGTATTCTGGGGCGTGAAGGCCGGGCTGACCCTGTGCGGCCTGCTGCTGGGGCTGACGGTCCGCCTGCTGGCGGGCAACGACATTCCCGTGGGCATGGTGGCGCTGCTGTTCATCTGTCCGGCGGTGGTGGGCCTGTACGCGCCCAACGTGTGGCTGTCGCGGCGCATCAAGGCACGCAGGCTGGACATCATCAACTCGCTGCCCGACGCCCTGGACCTGCTGGTGGTCTGCGTGGAGGCGGGCATGGGCCTGGACCAGGCCTTCTCCCGCGTGGCCCGCGAAATGATGGGCACCAACCCGGTGCTGGCCGAGGAACTGAACCTGGTCATCCTGGAACTGCGCGCGGGCAAGTCGCGCTCCGAAGCCCTGAAGAACCTGGCCTCGCGCGTGGCGCTGGAAGACGTGAACAGCCTGGTCACGCTCATCGTGCAGGCGGATGCCTTCGGCACCAGCATTTCCAGCACGCTGCGCGTCTACTCCGACACCATGCGCACCACGCGCTTCCAGCGGGCCGAGGAAATCGCCGCCAAGATGCCGGTAAAGCTGCTGTTCCCGCTGGTGTTCTGCATTCTTCCGGCCCTGTTCGTGACCATCATGGGCCCCGCGTTCATCAAGTTGATGCAGGTCTTCGCCCAGATGGGCCAATAGCCCCGGCGGGATTTCATTCCTCCGGCGCCCGCTGGCTGGCGTGTTCTCCTTGCCAGCGAACGAAATCCCCAGCCGGGGCGAAGAGAGAAAATCGCCCGGTTTGCAACAATGAAGGAAAACGCCATGACCGCCCGCACCGCCACCCGTCCCGCCCTTGCCCTGCTGGCGCTGTGCGCCCTGCTGCTTGCCGGTTGCGGCGCGCAGCAGCCCACGCGCGGCTCCAACCTTTCGCTGATGGAACGCTACCACAGCAACAAGGATCTGCTGCACGACGGCGAAGGGGTGCAACCCACCCCCCAGGGTGATGCCATGAACGCCCAGGAACATTTGCAGCGCGGCCTGAACTTCCTTGCGCAGAACCGGCAGGAACTGGCCTTCGAGCAGTTCAGCCGGGCCTGCCAGCTCGATCCCAAGCTGGCCGAGGCCAGATACCAGCGCGGCGCGCTGCTGGTGGCGCGCGGCGTCACTGCCGAGGCCCGGCCCGACATCGACGCCGCCCTGTCGCTGGCCCCGGACAATGCCCGGGCCTGGGAAACGGCGGGCATGCTCAGCTTTGCCGAAGGCAACCTGACCGAGGCCGGGAGCCGCTTCGAACGGGCGCTGGCGCTGGACCCGCGCCTTGCCGGGGCTGCCAGCCACCTTGGCGCCATCCACAATTACCAGGGGCAGCCGGACAAGGCCCTGGCCCTGTTCGTGCGGGCGCTGGAGCAGATGCCCCGCTCGGGCGAACTGCACAACAACGCGGGCATCGCGCAGGCCATGCTGGGTAGCGACGCCGCCGCCGTGGACCATTTCCGCGCGGCCATCACCTACGGGGCGCCCGGCAACCGGGTGTGGAACAACATGGGCCTGTCGCTGTGCCGCCTGGGCCGTTACGACGAAGCCTTCGAGGCCTTCCGCAACGCCGGGGGCGAAGCCGCCGCGCACAACAACCTGGGCGTGTACCTTTCGCAGCAGGGCGAGCATGCCTTGGCCCTGTACCATCTGCAACGCGCCCTGGAAGTGGAACCGCGCTACTACGCCCGCGCTGCGGAAAACCTGAAGCGAGCCCGCCTGGCCGCGCGCATCGCGCAGGGGCAGGGCCCGGCATCGTCCACCGCCGCGCCGCTGCCCATGGCCGGGCCCGACACGGTGCCCACGGGGCCTTCGGGGGCCATGGGAATCGGCCCCGTACCGGGCGCGCCCGGTGTAGCCACGCCGGTGACGCTGCCGCCTTCGGCAACGCCCCTGAAGGCGCGCGCCACCCCGGCTGCCGTGCGCGAAGGCGAATTGCGCGACGGCAACTAGGCACGCAGAAATTTCGGGCGCGCCACGCGCGTCCACCATTGTCCGTTGGGGGCACCGCTGATGGATCTCGCCGGGGGGCGGACCATCGCAAGGAGTGAAACCATGTTCGAAACACGCAACACCATGCCACCGGCCCCGCCCGGCGGAACGCGCAGGGGACTGCGCCACCTTCCGTCGTCGCGGGCGCTGGCCCAGCGCGGCCTGGCCGCGCTGGAAGTGGCCCTGATGCTGCCGGTCATCGCCGCGCTGCTCTACGTACTGGTGGAGGGAGGCAACACCATCCGCGCCTACTCCGCCCTGACCGAGGCCAGCCGCGCGGGTGCGCGCCACGTTGTCATGAACGACGACGCGGCGGGCGTGCAGGCTCTCGTCCGCTCGCTGGCCACCACGCTGGACCCCAACGCCCTGACGGCCACCGCCGTCAAGGACACGGGCAAGCAGATGGTCACGGTAACCGTGCAGTATGCCTACAAGTCGGTATTCACGAGCAATCCCTACAACGGAGACCCCCATGACGCGCTCTACACGTTTTCCGCAAGCACCAGCATGCCCACGCCGTAACGCGGCCCGGCCTGCCGGTTTTCGCGCCCTGCTGCGCGGCCTGTGGCGTGGCACGCGGGGTTCCATGGCCATGCTGATGGCCGTGCTGCTGCCCGTGGTGCTGGGCCTTGCCGGCCTTGGCATCGATTCTGGCATGCTCTACCTCGCGCACAATCGCCTGCAGGGCGCCGTGGACGCGGCGGCCCTGGCGGGCAGCCTGCAACTTCCCTACGACCCGCAACTGGACAAGGGGCTGGTGAAGGGCGCCGTGAACGAATACATGGCCGCCAACTACCCCACCGCCGTGCTGAAGGGCGTTGCCCCCGGCACGGAGGAACGCAGCGTCACCGTGAAGGCAGAGGCCACCGTGGCCACCATCTTCATGGGCGCCCTGGGCATCGGTTCCTCCACGGTGCGCGCCCAGGCCACCGCCGGGTACAACAACCTGGAAGTGGTCTTCGTCATCGACAACACCGGCTCCATGAAGGGCACGGCCATCCAGCAGGCCAACGCGGCCGCCACCCAGCTTGCCGAACTGATCATGCCCGAAGGCATGGAAACCTCGGTCAAGGTGGGGCTGGTGCCCTTCCGGGGCAAGGTGCACATTCCCGCCAACGTTGACGGCCTGGCCGACGGCTGCCGCAATGCCGACGGAACCCTGGCGCCCTCGTGGATACTGGAGGAGTACAAGCAGGCCAAGTACCGCACTCCCACGGGTTCTTCGCTCAACGTGCCCAAGGGCACCTGCGACAGCATTCCGCGCGTGCAGGCCCTGACCGGCAACCGTTCCACCATCGTCAACGCCATCGCCGAGCAGGACGCCCTGGGCGACGCCTCTGGCACCGTCATCTCCGAAGGCATCAAGTGGGGACGCCACGTGCTCACCCCCGAGGCACCGTTCACCCAGGGCTCGTCCAACAAGGACATGCGCAAGGTCATGATCGTGCTGACCGACGGCGACACCGAAGACGCCAAGTGCGGCGGCAACTACGCCCTCAGCTACACGCCCAACGCCTACTGGACCAACGCCTACTACGGCATGTTCGACATGAACACCCACTGCGAGAACGGCGGCAAGCTGAACGCGGCCATGCTGAGCGAGGCACAGCTCGCCAAGGACAAGGGCATAGAGATCTTCGCCATCCGCTACGGCGACTCCGATTCCACGGACATCAGCCTGATGAAGGCCATTGCCTCCAGCAAGGCGGGCACCACCGACCACTACTACAACGCGCCCTCTGCCTACGACCTTGAAGAAATCTTCAAGAAGATCGGTCGGCAGCTCGGCTGGCGGCTGCTGCGCTAGCGCGGCGGGGAGGACACCATGCGTGCATGCCGCATATCGCCGTTCCGTCTGTGGCGCAAAGAAGACGGCGCCAGTTCGCTGGAGGTGGCGTTCATGCTGCCCGTGCTGCTGGCCATGCTCTTCGGGCTTGTGGAATTCGGCTACAACCTCTTTGCCCGCTCCACCGTGGAAAAGGCCGCACAGGTGGGGGCACGCTTTGCCGTCACCGGCGAAGGCTTCGACACGGGCAACCGGGTGACACTCATCAAGGACGCGGCCCGGCCGCTCACCGAGGTGCTGTCCGGCTCCACGGGCACGGGCGTGACCATCCTGGTACGCAGCTATCCCAACGGCACCGGGGCCGCCGCTGTCGAAAACAACGGCGGCGACCCCTGCCAGACGGTGGAGGTACAGGTGGACTACAGTTACGCGCCGCTGACGCCGCTGGTAGGCTCCCTGCTACCGCCGCAGATAACCGTCAGCGGGCGCGAACGCATGGTCAACGAACCCTGGGCGATCTGCAAATGATGCGCCGCCTGGGGCTTTCGCTGCACTGCGTGCCCGAGGCACACGACATCGTCGCCGGTTCCGGCTGGCCGGGTGACAGTGGCTGGGCCGGTGATCCCGGCGGGGCGGGCGGGCTGCGGCCCGTGGCCCCGCCGGAACCGGACGCGCCGTGCTCACCGGGCGCACCGGGTGCCCGCCCCGCCGAGCCTTCCCCGCCGGAGCAGCTCCCCCCGGTACATGGCGGGCCACCCCGGTTTGCGGGCGTGGCCCGTTCTGCTATCATGCGGAGCACGTCGGCCCCCGACTGGCCGGTTGACGTCGCTCCGGACATTGCGCCAGACATTGCAAACGACATTGCAAACGACATTGCGGCGGACTGCCTGGCGGACATGCCGGGCATGATGCCCCCGGAATGGCCGGTGGCCGCCCGCGCGGCGAAAGGTGCGGCCGGTTACGTGCAGCCGCAGCCACACCGGACCGCTACCCGACGGCCTGCCGTCCTTGCGTTGCTTGCGGAAACCGCCCTCGGCGTCCTTCCTGACACCCATGGGCCTGCCACCCATGGGCCTGCCACCCCCCGGCCCGCCACTCACCGACCCGCCACTTACAGGGAAGCCATGCCCGCATCCCCGCCACCTCCATCCACCAGCACGCCCGACCAGGACGTCGCGGCGGCACGCGCGGCGCGGCTCAGCCTGCTCATCGTCTCCGAGTTCGAGGAATTCGCACGCGGACTGGTGGCGCGGCTTGCGGCCTGCGGGCTGGAGCCTTCGTACATGCTGGCCGAAACGCCGTCCGAGCTTTCGCGCCTGATCACCGAAGAACCGTGGGACATGGTGGTGGCGGAAGCCGAGGCTCCCGGCATGACCTGGCAGGAAGTGCTGATGCTGGTGCGCGGGGTGCGCGAAGACGTGCCCTTCGTGCTGGTAAGCCCCACCCCCGACGAAGGGATGGCCCTGGAGGCCATGCGCGAAGGCGCAGACGAGGTGCTCTGCGCCGACGACTGGCACCTTGGCCCCGCCTTCCTGCGTCTGGTGCGCGAGGCGGAACGACGGCGCACCCTTTCCGTGCACTGGCGCGAGATAAACCGCGACGCCCGCCAGTGGCGCGGCATGGTGGAAGGTACCGTGCTCGGCATCTTTCGCTGCCGCCCCTGGGGCGACCTGATAAGCGCCAACCCCGCCTTTGCCGACATGTTCGGCTACCCTTCGCCCGATGCGCTGTTCGCGGCCATCCGGACCGGCGGCGCAGCCGGTGTCGCCCCCGGCGGCCCCCTGCCCGACGGCTGGCTGCCCGGCGGTTTTCTGGACCGGGCCACCCTGGACCGCATGCTGAACACCCTGCGTGACGAAGGCGAGGTGCGCGACTTCGAAACCACGGCCCGCCGGGCAGACGGCTCCACCTTCTGGATTTCGGTGAACGCCCGCGTGCAGCGCGGCACCACCGGAGAAATTTCCGGCATCGAAGGCACGGTGGAAGACATCGACCGCCGCAAGGCCGTGGAAAACATGATCATCCGCGCCAAGCAGGAATGGGAGAAAACGTTCGACAGCGTGCCCGACATCATCATGATCATGGACGCGGGCCAGCGCGTGCGGCGCAGCAACATGGCCCTGGGCAGGCTGTTGGGCCTGCACCCCAAGGATCTGGTGGGCCGCCACTGCAACGATGTGCTTGGGGCCTCCGTCATGGCGGACGACGTGTGCACGGCCATCCGGGCCATGCCCTGGGGCGAAAGCCGCACCGAGGAGCTGTACCTGCCCAGCCTTGGCGGGCACTTTCTGGTCACCCTGTCGCCCTTCCTTGCCGACAGCCAGTACGACGGCGAACCGATCCGGGAGGGGGACGCGCCCGGCACGGTGCTGGTGGCGCACGACATCAGCAGCCGCAAGCAACTGGAAGCCCGGCTGCGCCAGGCCCAGAAGATGGAGGCCATCGGCACGCTGGCCGGGGGCATCGCCCACGATTTCAACAATATCCTTGGCGTGATGATGGGCTACACGGAAATGAGCCTGGACCAGACCGAAGACGGCGACGCCCAGCACCGCCGCCTGACCGAGGTGCTGGCCGCCGGACGCCGGGCGCGCGACCTGATCCGCCAGATCCTGACCTTCAGCCGGCAGGAGGAACCGTCCCGCCTGCCGTTGCCGCCGCTGGCGCCCATCAAGGAAACGGTGCGCCTCTTGCGCGCCACCCTGCCCGCCAATGTGGACATCCGGCTGAACCTGGCCGACACCGGCCCGCTGCTGGCCAACCTGAGCCAGTTGCAGCAGGTGATCATGAACCTGTGTGGCAACGCGGCCCATGCCATGCGTGAACGGGGCGGCGTGCTGGAACTGACCCTGGACGCCGTGGAACTGGACGAGGACGAGGCCACGGTCCGCTCGCTGCCCGCCCCCGGCGGCTATGCCCGGCTGCGCGTGCGCGACACGGGGCACGGCATTCCTGCGGATATCCTCGAGAACATCTTTGACCCGTTCTTCACCACCAAGAAGCCGGACGAGGGCACGGGCATGGGCCTTGCGCTGGTGCACGGCATCGTCACCGCGCACGGCGGGGCCGTTGCGGCGCAATCCACCGTGGGTGTGGGCACCGAATTCGAGGTGCTGCTGCCCCTGGCTCCGCAGGCGGGCGAAGAGGCCGCCTCGGGGCCGGATTCCGCGCACAGCGGCAGCGGCGCGGCGCTGGTGGTGGACGACGAGGCTCCGCTGGCGGCCATCATGGGGGCCATGCTGGAAAAGCTGGGCTACCGCGCCGTGGTCACCGCAAATCCGCTGGACGCGCTGGAACGCTTCCGGGCAGACCCGGCAAGCTGGCGGCTGGTGGTCACCGACCAGACCATGCCCGGCATGACCGGCACGGAACTGACCCGCCAGGTGCGCGCCCTGCGGCCCGACCTGCCGGTGGTGCTGTGTTCCGGCTTCAGCGAGGGGCTGGGGCACGACGCGGCCACGGAGGCGGGGGTCAGCTTGATGCTGGCCAAGCCCCTGCTGCGCGCCGACCTTGCCGCCGCCCTGTCCGAGCTTGGGCTGGAGAACGGGAAGGGGTAGCCCCGCGCCACGGATTGGCATTCACCATCAACTCAATATCGTAGTCTTGGGATACGGCACGAACCCCAAGCCATCGCACAGGACAACACGTGACGTCATGCCGGCCTAAAAAACACATTAGCAGATGCAAGCCACCTGAAGATGATTACGAAAAATGCCAGCAATGGTACCTTGACGGAACCCTTGCGGGCATAGTTGCCACCTTTATTCATTGCGACAAGCCGTACCATGACAGGGAGAGGGCTCATTACACAGCAGATGACACGCTTGAAAAGCGCATACGAAAGGCTGCCCGCTCCATCGGACACGAAGGGAAAATGTGTGGTCATCAACGCAGAATAGGAATGCTAAAGCTAGAGACTGCCATTGAACAATGCCTGATTCCAGCTGCCATGCGCTTAGACGAAGCCGCGCAGACAGGATTCGACAGACTTCACATGACAGTGCAGGAGATTCTTTCCAAATTCGCAGGTGTAGGCACGCTATTCTACTACGATTTTTCCGAGCGATTTGGCCATTACTACATGGCACACCCGCAGATGGTACATTTGCACTGTGGAGCGCTGGAAGGTGCCAACGTACTTGTTAAGAAGAACCTCATGGAACAATTCCAAGGGGACAAACTGCCCGTCAGTGCTTTCCCTGCCCCGCTCAACACCCTCGATGCCCGAGATATCGAAAGCGTGCTCTGTATATATTGCAGCAGGTTGTAGCGTCACCCATACCTGCGGGTGAAGTTCAGCGCCCGTCCCCGCCGCGCACCGCACCCGCTTCGCGCAGCAGTTCCAGCAGGCCGCGCACCAGCAGGTCCGCGCCGTGCGGGCGCCCGTCTTGTATCCCCGGCTCCCCCGAACCCCCATCAAGGCCCAACGCGAAAAGCAGTTCCGGGCCGGTAAGCCCCCTGGGGTTGCAGGCCATGACGGAAAGCAGCGCCTCGCGCAGCAGATTCAGCCCGGCCTGGGCCTTGCGCGGCGTCCCTTCGGGCACGGCAATCCCCTTGCCTGCGGTCTGCGCGGGGGCAATGCACGACAGCTCGCCGCTGCCTGAGCCTGCATGTGCATCCATGGTTCCGGCAGCCCGCGCTACATCCGCGTCCACCAGACCGGACAACAGGGCGGCCAGGCGCTCGGCCTGGCGGGCGGTCAGCCCTTCGGCCAGCACCACCGGGCGCGCACCGGACAGCGGCAAGGAGGGCGGATCGTCACGCGCAGGAATGCCCGGCGCAGGCTCGTCCAACGGCGGGGCATCGTCCTGCTGCCGATTCTTTCCTTCCTGCCCGCCGTGCTGACACGGCTCGGGCCTGATCCGTACCAGCCGCAACCGTTCGCCGCGCGTACCCAGCGCGGCATGCACGCAATACCGTTTCTCGTCCATGTATCCCCCAGGATACGGACCGGTGCCGTGGATGGTGTGTGTCTCGTTCCTCCGCGCCGCCGCGCGGCCTCGCATTCCCGGCCTACAACCGTTCGCGGTCCAGCGCGCGGCAGTTGATGGCTTCCGCCAGGTGCTGCACGCGGATGGGACCAGCGGGTCCCATGGGGCGGGCGCTGGGGGCATCACCGCCCGCCGGGTCCGTTCCCCGCGCCACCGCGTCATCCGGAAGCACGGCATCCGGGACCGCAGTTCCCGCCGCGCCTCCGGGCACCGCATCCAGACCGGCGGCCAGAGCCTGCTCCGCCAGTTCCACCCGTCCCGCCTGTTCTGCCTGTTCTGCCCACTCCAGATCCGCGATGGTCCGCGCAATGCGCAGAATACGCGTGTACGCCCGTGCCGACAGGGCCAGGGCCCGCACCGCACCCTCCAGAAAGGCGTGCTCGTCAGGGCCAAGGGCGCAGTGTTCTTCCAGCAACTTGCCGGTAAGGTCCGCGTTGGTGCGGCACGGAGTGCCCGCGTACCGCGCTGATTGCACGGCCCGCGCCGTCGCGATGCGGCCCCGCATTTCTGCGGATGTGCTGCCCGTCATGCCGCCGCGCAAATCCTCGTAAGGCACGGCGGGCACCTCCACATGCAGGTCGATGCGGTCCAGCAGCGGACCGGACAGACGTGCCCGATACCGCTGCACTGCCGGGCCAAGACAGGTGCAGGTGTGCCTGTCGTCGGTGCGGTAGCCGCAGGGGCAGGGGTTCATGGCCGCCACCAGCATGCTGTCCGCCGGGTAGGTCAGCGAGACGGCGGCGCGGGCGATGGTCACCACGCCGTCTTCCAGCGGCTGGCGCATCACTTCCAGCGCTGTCTTGCGGAATTCGGGCAATTCGTCCAGAAACAGCACCCCGCGATGCGCCAGCGAAATCTCGCCGGGGCGCGGGTTGGCCCCGCCGCCCACCAGCCCGTAGTCCGACACGGTGTGGTGCGGCGCGCGAAACGGGCGGCGGGTGATCAGCCCCTGCCCGTCCAGTTGGCCCGCCACGCTGTAGATGGTGGTCACCTCCAGCGCTTCCTCGAAGGAGAGCGGCGGCAGCACCGTGGGAATGCGCTGGGCCAGCATGGTCTTGCCGCTGCCCGGTGGGCCGATGAACAGCAGGTTGTGCGCGCCCGCCGCCGCGATTTCGATGGCCCGCTTGGCGTGCTCCTGCCCCTTCACCTCGGCGAAATCCACGGGCCAGTCAGCGCCGCGTTCCCACACGGCGCGCCCGCCCGAAGGCACGGCGGATATGTCCGCCTGCCCGGCCAGAAAGGCGGCGGCCTCGCCCAGCGAACGCACGGGGTACACCGGCAGCCCTTCCACCACGGCGGCCTCGGCGGCGTTGTCCGCCGCCACCAGCATGCCGCGCGCCCCTTCGGCGCGGGCGCGCACGGCCACGGGCAGCACGCCCGGCACGGGCTTCAGTTCGCCGGTAAGCGAAAGCTCGCCCAGCAGAAACCACCCGTCCGTGCTGCCCTGGGGCAGTATCTCGGCGGCGGCCAGCAGGCCGATGGCAAGGGGAAGGTCGAAGCCGCTGCCGCTCTTGCGACGGTCGGCGGGGGCGAGATTGACGGTGATGCGGGCGGGCGGCAGGCGCAGGTTGCAGGCACGCATGGCGGCAAAGACGCGCTCGCGCGATTCGCGCAGCGCCCCTTCGGCCAGGCCCACCATGACGAAGGCGGGCATGCCCTGCCGGGCAAGGTCCACTTCCAGGTCCACCCGGAAGGCGTCCACCCCGTGCAGGGCGGCACAGGCCACGCGAACGATCATCTAGCCCCCTGCGCGGAAAGAGTGAGGAGCGGGCGAAGCGGAAGCGACAGGCAGTCGGGCACGTCAGGCACACCAGTACAGCCAGTGCAACGGGTGCGGCAGGCACCAATCCGGCCCCGTTTGGCGCACGCGCCCGGAGCATCAGCCGGGCTGCGCCGCAAGGCCACTGCATGCGTCCTGCGATACCGCACAACAACTAAAGCAAAACGTCCCGCCCCGCAATGACGCGCGGGACGGGACGGATATGAAGCGAATGCGGTACCGGCGGAATGGTCAGGCTGCGGAAACGGCGCCAGGGCCATTCACCGCGCTGGTACGCGGTTGCCGTGCGGGATCAGTGCAGGACCGTGCCGATGCGATCCCAGCGCACGTTGCCAAGCCCTTCCCACGACCAGTAGATGACCCACGCCTTGCCCCGGATGGCCCCGCGCGGGACAAAGCCCCAGAAGCGGGAATCCTGCGAGTCGTCCCTGTTGTCGCCCATGGCGAAGTAGTGACCTTCCGGCACGGTGACCGGGCCGAAGCTGTCACGCACGGGCATGACGATGCCGGGCTGCGAATGACGGATGTACGCTTCCTGCACTGCTTCGCCGTTGCGGTACAGCTGCTTGTTGCGCACCTCTATCACGTCGCCGGGCTGCCCCACGATGCGCTTGATGTAGTCGATGGAAGGATCGCCGGGGTACTCGAACACGATGATGTCGCCGCGCTGCGGATCGCCCACGGGCAGCACCACCTTGTGGGTGAAGGGCAGCTTGACCCCGTAGCTGAACTTGTTGACCAGCAGGTGGTCGCCGATCTGCAAGGTTTCAAGCATGGAACCGGAAGGAATCTTGTACGCCTGCACCACGAAGGTGCGGATGAGCATGGCCAGCGCAAAGGCGACGACAAGCGCCTCCACGTATTCCAACAGCAGGCTTTTCTGTTGCATGCGGGTGCCTCCGCCATCCGTTCGCGCGGCCGCGCGGGGACGGGGATTTGCGGTTCATCGAAAACCCGCCAGGGGCTGACGCCCAAGGCGGGGCCGGTGCGCGCCCCCGCTGGTGCGGAGGCCGCATGGACATGCCCTGCGCCGCGCCCCGCATGGTGGGGAATGTCGGGGACGGCGCTTTGAAACAGCCGGGCTGCGGCGCATGCTGCACCTGCCACCCGGCATTGTTCACGTCATTCTCTTTTCAAACGCCCCCCGCACACGCCTTGCGCCACGCGGGGCTCATTCATACCCCCGGCCTGCACCACCGCAATTTCGCGTCAGGGACGGCAAGGGTTTCGCTCACTTCTTCACGCAACGCACGCGCCCGTAGCGGTGCGCACGGTCGGCAAGAACAAGGAAAACGTCGGCGTCCGCGAGGAGAGCGTACGTCTTCCACAGGTAGTCCACCCTGACCACCCACCGCAATTTCGCGTCAGGAGTGGCAAGGGCAAGGAAAGCGTCGGGGTCCGCGAGGGGAGCGTACTCTTTGGTACGTGACCCGAGCGGCAACGGCGCATGACGCCGCCATTGCCACTCCTGACGCGAAATTACTCGTCGCCCACCTGAAGGGCGGCAAGAAACGCCTCCTGCGGCAACTCCACGTTGCCCATGCGCTTCATGCGCTTCTTGCCTTCCTTCTGCTTTTCCAAAAGCTTGCGCTTGCGGGTAATGTCGCCGCCGTAGCACTTGGCGGTCACGTTCTTGCGCAGCGCGGAAATGGATTCGCGGGCGATGATCTTCTGCCCGATGGCCGCCTGGATGGCCACCTCGAACATCTGGCGCGGGATGGTGCGCTTCAGCTTCAGCGCCAGCGCGCGGCCATAGTGATAGGCCTTGTCGCGGTGCACGATGACGGCCAGCGCATCCACGGCTTCGGCGTTGATCAGGATGTCCAGCTTCACCAGGGCCGACTCGCGGTAGTCGATGAACTCGTAGTCCATGGACGCGTAGCCCTTGGTGCCCGACTTCAGCCGGTCGAAGAAATCGAACACGATTTCGGCGAACGGCAGTTCGTAGGTGATGACCACACGGTTGGAGGCGATGTAGCCCATGTTCTTCTGGATGCCGCGCTTTTCCTCGCACAGCTTCAGCACGTTGCCCACGTAGTCGTTGGGCACGTGAATGTCCATGCGCACGTAAGGTTCGTACAGCGCGGCAATCTTGGTGGGGTCGGGGAGCTTGGAGGGGTTGTCGATGTCGTTCTTCTTCCCGTCCACGGTGTCGATCTTGTAGATCACCGAGGGGGCGGTGGCGATGAGCTCCACCTGAAATTCGCGCTCCAGCCGCTCCTGGATGATTTCCATGTGCAACAGGCCCAGGAACCCGCAGCGGTAGCCGAAGCCGAGCGCCTGCGAGGTTTCCGGCTCGTACGAGAAGGCGGCGTCGTTGAGCTGCAACTTTTCCAGCGCGTACTTGAGCTGTTCGTAGTCGGCGGAATCGGTGGGGTACAGCCCGCAGAACACCATGGGCTGCACTTCCTTGAAGCCTTCCACGGGTATCTCGGCGGGGCGGTCCACATGGGTGATGGTGTCACCCACCTTGGCGTCGCCCAGTTCCTTGATGTTGGCGCACAGAAAGCCCACTTCGCCCGCGCCAAGCTCGGTCATGTCCACGATTTCGGGCGAGAACACGCCAAGGCGGATCACTTCGTAGCTGCGTTCGGTGGCGAACAGCTTGATGCGGTCGCCCTTGCGCAGCACGCCGTCCACAACGCGGAACAGCACCACCACACCCTGGTACGAATCGTACCAGGAGTCGAAAATCAGGGCCTTCAGCGGGGCGTTCAGGTTGCCTTCGGGCGCGGGCAGGCGCTCGACGATGGCTTCCAGCACCTTGTCCACGTTCAGGCCGGTCTTGGCGCTGACGGCCACGGCGTCGGTGCAGTCGAGGCCGATGCTTTCCTCGATCTCGTGCTTCACGCGCTCGGCGTCGGCGCTGGGCAGGTCCACCTTGTTCAGGACCGGGATGACTTCCAGGTTGTGGTCCAGCGCAAGGTACACGTTGGCCAGGGTCTGGGCCTCCACGCCCTGCGAGGCGTCCACCACCAGCAGCGCCCCTTCGCACGCGGCGAGCGAGCGCGAGACCTCGTAGTTGAAGTCCACGTGGCCGGGCGTGTCGATGAGGTTCAGCACGTACTTGCGGCCATCCTTGGCCGTGTACGGAATGCGCACCGACTGGGCCTTGATGGTAATGCCGCGCTCGCGCTCAAGGTCCATGCGGTCCAGGTACTGGTCGCGTTTTTCGCGGTCGCTGACCAGTCCGGTAACCTCAAGGATACGGTCGGCCAGGGTGGATTTGCCATGGTCGATGTGCGCGATGATGCTGAAATTGCGGATGTGTTCCTGTCTGGGCATAGCGTGGGTGCCACCGTGCGGCGGCGCGCCTCCTGAAATGTATGCGGCATGGGGTGGGTACGGGCGCCGATGGAGCCGTGCGCACCGACCGGCCACGGGGTGGCGTCTCGGCCCGGCGCGCGTCGCCGTACCATTCGAATCGGTTTTCATACTGCATTCGGGGGCGGAAGTCCAACCGCCCCGCAGCGCACGGTGCGGGCGGCATTGCGGATGGAAGGGGCCCACCGGACTGCGCCGATGGAGGGGAATCGAACGAGGGAATAGGCGGGCAAGCGCAGGAACAGGCGGTCGCAACGATGGACGTACACAGGGGGGGGCAGGCCCGCAATACGGTTTCGGATTGCCGATCACCACGCCGCGCGGTTGTCCAGCGCACTGTCCGCCACACTGTCCAAAAATCGGACAGTCATGATCCGGTTTGCACATCCTGCACAAGAAACCGTCCAATAATCATACACCGTGTTGGTGACCGTTGACCGCGCCATGGCGGACGCAACAGGCGCCGCGCCTTGCGCCGCAACGCATTGCGGTCCCATGCCCCTGCCGTGCGCGCCATGGCACGCCCCTTGCCTTATGTGCACTACACACCCGGAAACGGAAACCACATGCAGGAGCAGTTCATGAAGATCACCCGCATTCTCCCCGCCGCGCTTGCCGCCCTTGCCGTCCTGACCATCACCGCAGGCTCGGCCCTGGCGGCGGGCAGCACTGGCGCCCACGATACCCACGCCACGCCCCCGGCGGCCTCCGCTCCGGCAGACAAGGCCCCCGGCGACGCCCAGCCCGCCCCCATGCAGGGCTGCGGCTGCTGCCAGATGATGAAGGACGGTCACGGCGACATGGGCAACATGGGCAACATGGACGCCAAGCCGGGCGGTGCCGGGCACATGATGCCGGGCATGGATGGCAAGGCGCCGGTCCGCCACAGCTAGGGCAACAAGACGCGGCCCCCCGGACAATGCAACCGGGCTTATGGGGCCGCCAGCCTTCCCACGGCAGACACAAGGATTCCCCCGTGGGGCCGACACCTCCTCCTCGCCGGCCCCACGGTTCCGCCTCGCAGCGTACGCGCCCCCTTCACCGGGGGCGCGTTGCGTTGTGTGGCCACGCCGTGTGCGCCTGCATGCCCCGCAGCCGTTGCTTCCTCAATGCCCCTGCCATTGCAATGGCCCCGCACAATGGCTCCGTCACGTCCCTTCTTCGGCGACTGTCCAAAATCCATACAGCCGTCCCAATGCTGGACAGGCAAACAACAACGGACTGCCCAAAAATTATCCGCCGAAACAGCACACCCGCACACCGCAACAGCATAACACCATCAATTCTACATGATTACTCCATTGGCACGCCGTTTGCCTTAAAGAAAGCATCATCCGGCAACGGAAATCATCCACAGGAGTTCATCATGAAGATTACCCGCATCCTTCCCGCCGCACTGGCCCTGGTGGCCATTACCGCCGGAGCCGCACTGGCCGCGCAGAACGTTTCCGCCACCTCCATGGGCATGCAGTCCTGCTCCGGCTCCGCGACCATGCAGGGCCGCCACTCGGCCATGACCGCCAGCATGGGTCAGATGATGCAGAACGGCGGCCACATGATGGGCAACGGCCAGCACATGACGCAGAACGGCGGCCAGCACATGATGTACGGTACCATGTCCGCGCCCGCCACCGGCCAATCCCGTGCGCCGGGCCTGACCTCCGACGCCATGCCCGGCCTGACTCCGGGCAGATAGCCAGTCTTCGAGCTCTGCGACCCGCGATGCGATTCGCAAGCGCACCGCCCACCGCCGTAACGCCGACTTCCTCCCGTACGCGCCCCCTTCACCGGGGGCGTGTTGCGTTATGGCGCAGGCAGTACCTGTGCGGGCACCGCCTGCCGTCCCCCGGCGCCCCCCCGCCCGACGCACAACCGTCATGCACCAGTCCGCCGTCAGCCATTGCCCCCGGTCAGCCAAGGGTGGTACATGCAACGCAAGGTGTGCGGCCTTCCGGACCTTGCAGCCCTTTCGGACCATCCGCGTTCCGCCTCTTGACCTTCCGCCCGTTCCGAACAGTCTCGCACCCGTTGTCCATCTTCGCGCTCCCGTGCCCGGCCTTACGCCCGAGGCATCCCCCCACCCCGCCCGCAGCGCGCCGCCCGGCGCAAGGAGGCATCATGCGTCGCAGGGACTTTCTGAAATGGCAGTTGTCCGGCGCATTGTGGCTGGCCGCCGGGGCAGGCCTGCCCGCCATGCCGTCCGCGCTTTCGCCTCGTTCCTTTCTGTCGCCGGGGCCGGGCGAGGCGCTGGCCGCCAGCGCGGAGCCGGACATTGCCGTGGTCAAGGGCGCCCCCGCCGCCGCCACCCATGCCTGCGTGGGCATGCTGGGCGGCATGGGCCGCTTCGTGAAGACCGGGCAGAAGGTGGTCATCAAGCCCAACATGTCCTTTGCCTCCGCCGCCAGCCTGGGCACCAACACCCACCCGGAAGTGGTGGCCGCGCTGGTGCGCATGTGCCGCGACGCGGGCGCCGCATCCGTGCTGGTGCTGGACAACCCGCTGGCCCCGGCGGAGCAGTGCATCGAGCGTTCGGGCATACGGACCGCCTGCGCCGAGTTCGGCGACATCGTGCAGGCCCCCACGGCAGAGCGGTTCTACCGCGAACTGGACATCGACGGCGCGCAACAGATGACCACCAACACCTTTTTGCGCGACGCGCTGGACGCCGACGTGCTCATTGCCGCGCCCACGGCCAAGTCGCACAGTTCCACGGGCGTCTCGCTGGGGCTCAAGGGCATGATGGGCCTGATCCGCCAGCGCGGGGTGATGCATTCGCGCTACGATCTCGACACCTCCATCGTGGACCTGAACACCAGGCTGCGCGCCGCGCTCACGGTCATCGACGGCACCTACGTGCTGACCACAGGCGGACCCGGCGGGCCCGGCAAGGTCGTGCAGGAGAACACGGTGATCGCCTCCGCCGACCCGGTGGCCGCCGACGCCTGCGCCGTGGAATCATTCGAATGGTACGGACGGCGCTTTGCCGCGCGGCAGGTCAGCCACATCCGGCTGGCCCATGAACGGGGGCTGGGTTCCATGGACCTCGCTTCGCGCGCCGTCACGCGGGTCACCCTGTAGGCCGGGGCCGCATGGCATGAACCGTCAACGGGCGCGGCTGGCCAGCCGCTGGCTGTGCTTCGCGGCCTTCGTGCTGCTGGCGTGGGGCGCAGGGCAGGCCCTGCCCGGCAACGCTGTCCTGCCCCGCGACGTGATGCTGCGGCTGGACCCGTCCGTGGCCCTGGCCGCCAGTATCGCAGGGCGCGCATTCATCGGCGCGGCGGTGCCGGGGCTGGCGGTGCTGACCCTGTCCCTGCTGCTGGGCCGGGCGTTCTGCGGCTGGGTGTGCCCGTTCGGGGCCATGGTGGACGCTGGCGACGCCCTGTGGAAACGCCTGACGAAGGCCCGACGGCGCACTTCCGGGCGGCGGCAATCCGGCCGGAACGACGCCATACCCCGCTCCGCCGTGCCGCGCCTGCCCAAGTACGCCGTGCTGGCCGCCATGCTGACGGCGGCGCTGGCCGGGCTGGACCTGGTATTCTGGGCCGCGCCGCTGCCGCTGGCCGCACGCTTCTGGACGCTGGCGGCCTGGCCCCCGGTGGCCCGGCTGGCCGAGGCAGGCCTTTCACTGGCCGCGCCGCTGGCCCACAGCATGGGCGCCACCGGCCTGGCCTTCGCCGAAGTGGCCGTGCCCGGCTACGCGGCCACCGGCTACATCGTCGGGTTCTTCGCACTGGTGCTGGCTGGCGGGCTGCTGGCCCCGCGCCTGTGGTGCCGCATGCTCTGCCCTGCCGGTGCGGCCATGGGCCTTGCGGGACGCGCGGCCCCGTGGCGGCGGCGGGTGGAACACGCCTGCACCGCCTGCGGCGCCTGCGCGCGGCAGTGCCCGGCAGGGGCCATCCCGGCCACTACCCCGCGCGCCACGGACCACGCCGAATGCCTGAAATGCCTGCGCTGCGCCGATGTCTGCCCCGTGGACGCGGTGCGCTTCACCTTCCGGGACGTTCCCGACAGATGCCCACCACGTGTACCCGATGCATCGGCGGAACTGCCGCCCCATGCCCGGTCCCAACGCCGCGCGCTGCTGGGGGGTCTGGCCGTGGGCACCTGTGCCGCCGCGCTGGGGCACGCCGCCCCGGCGCTGGGCAGGCCGGAAGGGGTACTGCGCCCGCCGGGCGCCCTGCCGGAGCCGGACTTTCTGGCCCGCTGCGTGCGCTGCGGGCTGTGCGCCGCTGCCTGCCCCACCAACACCCTGCAACCCGCATGGCTGGCCAGCGGGGCATTGGGCATGTTCAGCCCGGTGGTCACCCCGGCGCGCGGCTTCTGCGACCCGCCCTGCCACGCCTGCGCCCGCGCCTGCCCCACCACGGCCATCCGGCGGTTGGCCGACGAGCGCACCTTCGCCAAGATCGGCACGGCAGAGGTACTGCGCGACCACTGCCTGGCCTGGGCCAAGAAAAAGCGCTGCTTGGTCTGCGACGAGGTGTGCCCCTACGACGCCATCGCCCTGAAGCCGGAACCCGGCTACACCGTGGGCGTGCCCCACGTGGACCCGGCCCGCTGCGCCGGGTGCGGCTTCTGCGAAAAGCACTGCCCGGAAACGGTACCTGCCACCGGCCAGAAGGCCATCGTCATTCACCCGCGCGATGCCCTGCGCATCGCCACCGGCAGCATGCGCACGGCGGCGGAAGCACGCGGCCTGCGCCTGGTGTTCACCCCCAGAAAGCCCGGCGAGACCTACGCCCCAGACCTCACGGGCGCCGTGCCGTACCCGCACACCGACGGCACCCGGCCGCCGTTGCCCGGCACGGACGGTGCGCCGCCATCCGGCGGCCTGCCGCCCGGCTTCACCGAATAGCCTCCAGCCCCACCGCCTCGCGCTTCTTCCTTCCGTGCGCCCAAACGACGGGGCCGCCGGATTGCTCCGGCGGCCCCGCAGGTTGTTTCACGCTCAAGTACGTTCACTACCCCTTGCACAACAACCCGACACGCTATCTTACAGGGGGTGCTTCCAAAGCAGGATTTTGAGCCGTTGGCTAGGAAAACGAGCCTGCCATGAGGGAGTGCCCTAGCCGTTAGGTGAGCGAAGCGAACCTTACGGATAGGGACCGCAGCGCGTACTCTTATCGTATTCGACCGAGCCTTAGCCGTTAGGCGAGCGAAGCGAACCTTACGATAAGGACAGCAACGACATGGCAGCGAAGTTTGACCGCGTTGCGCACAATGCCCGTAAGGCTCGCGAACTCGCCTAACGGGCACGCTACGCGCCCTTCGGGTCGGTCGCCAACGGCCCAAAAGACCATTTGGAAGTGCCCCCTAACGCATGTCGTCGATAATCCCATCCAACTCCTGCGCCAGCCGGGCAAGGTCGCTTACGGCCCCTGCAGAATGACGCATGGAATCGGCCGTATGGCCGGAAATGGTGCTGATGCGGTCCACCGCGCGGGTAATCTGCTCGCTGGCGGCGGATTGCTGCTCCGCCGCCGTGGCGATGGCCCGCACCTGGTCCGCCGTGCGGTCCACGGTGTGCACGATGGCCAGCAATGCCTCGCCGCTGCGCCCGGCCAGCCCGGTGGACTGCTCCACCAGCCGCACGGCCTCGTCGGTGGCGGCACGGCTGCGGGCAACACTGGCGCGGATGGCCCCCACGAAGCCCACCACCTCTCGCGTGGCCTGCATGGTCTTTTCGGCCAGCTTGCGCACCTCGTCGGCCACCACGGCAAATCCGCGCCCGGCGTCTCCGGCGCGGGCCGCTTCGATGGCCGCATTCAGGGCCAGCAGGTTTGTCTGGTCCGCGATGTCCTCGATGACCCCGATGATCCGCCCCACGCCCTCGGCCTGGGTGCCCAGTTCGCCCATGTCCTGTTCCAGCACGCGGGCCTGCTCGGCCACGCGGTTGATGCAGGCCACGGCCTCTTCCACCACGGCAGAGCCCTGCCGGGCCTGCTCGTGGGCGGAACCGGCCAGGTCGGCGGCGGTACCGGCATTGCTGGCCACCTCCATGACGGAGGCGTTCATCTGCTCCATGGCCGATGCGCTTTCCACGGCCAGCCCGCGCTGTTCGTCCGCACCGCTGCTGGCTTCTTCCACCTGTTCCGACAGTTCGCCCGATGCGGAGGACACCCGCGCGGAAACCTGCCGCGCCGCCTCTGCCGCGCGGGCGATGCGGGCGTGCTGTTCTTCCGTGCGGGCCTGCTGGCGCTGCATTTCGGTAATGTCGGTGTACACGCTGAACGCACCGATGAGGTTGCCGTCCAGATCCAGCAGCGGCGCCGAATCCACCACCACGTGCACCTGCCCGCCCTTGCGGCTGTCCAGGGTGACCCGCTGGCCGGTGTGCGCGCTGCGTTCGCGCAGCACGCGATCGGTCACGGTGTCGCGGCGCGGATCGCCGAACATCAGGTCGCCCACGGTCTTGCCCGCCTGCGCCTCCGGTTCGCCGTCCAGCCCCAGCATGCGCAGCAGCGCCGCGTTGCAGTAGCTGACGCGGCCATCCGTGCCTGCCACCAGAAAGGGCAGGGTCATGCCGCTCAGGATGCCCTTGGAAAAGCCCAGTTCCTTTTTCAGGCCGCCCACCATGCCGTGCAGGTTTGCGGCCAGGCGGGCCAGTTCGTCATGCCCGCCCACGGCCAGGTCCGCGTTCAGGTCGCCCCCGGCAATGGCCGTGCTGGCATCGGTGATGCGCTGCACCCGATCCACGATGGCCCGCCGGATGAACAGGATGACCCCGGCCAGCAGCGCCACCAGCCCCGCCGCCGAGATGCCCGCGCTTTCCAGAATGCGGCCGTTCACCCCGGCCAGGATGGGCGTGACGTCCTGCATCACCACCAACTGCCCCAGCAACGGTTGCGAGGCGCCGTGGCAGTGGTGGCACGACGGTTCGTTGCGGATGCCGACAACATGCGCGAACACCGACCGCCCGTCCCGCTCGAACAGCAGCGACGCCTCCAGCGCCTCGCGCCGGGCGCGGCCCGTCAGGTCGCGCAGGCCGGGGTCCGGCAGCACCTCGGACAGGTCGCGCCGCTCTGCCTCTGGCCGGGTGGAGTAGGTGATGTTGCCGTTGAAGCTGGCCAGATGCACGGTGGTGTCCGCGTAGTGGCGCGCAAGGTCGGCGAATTCGGCGCGGGTGCCCGCGTCGTTGCCCAGCAGCATGGGCCGGTCGATGGCCGTCTTGATCATGGCCGACTCGCGGCTGACCACCGCCTCCAGTTCCTCCAGGGCCGCGTAACGCTGGCGCCACGCCCCGGTGCCGATGATGACCGCGAACACGCTGACGGCGATGACCGTCACCAGAAGCGACGTGCGCAGGCTGAGCGACCGCGCGAGAGTTCCCCCCATGGTGCCTCCTAGGGGCTGTTTATAACGCAAGATTTTCGTTCGTTGGCAAGGAAAACGAGCCTGCCATGAGGGAGTATACTCTTATCGTATTCGACCGACATGGCAGGCGAAGTTTAACCTCGTTGCGCACGATGCCCGTAAAGCTCGCAGACTCGCTTAACGGGCACGCTCCGCGCCCTTCGGGTCGGACGCCCGCGGACGAAAGGATAAGTTAGAAACGCCCCTAGTGCGCGCCGCTGTGGAGCAACGGTTTGAAACCGAACGAGCGCACCCGGCTTGCGTTGTGACAGCCTTCGCAGGTGGCCATGGTGGGCTTGCCGATAAGCGAGGGATCACCCGCGTCGGCGTGGGCCGCGCCGGGGCCGTGGCAGGTCTCGCAGCCCACGTCGGCAAACTGCGGGGTGGCGGCGTAGTCCACAAAGCCGCCCTTGCCGTACCCGGTCACGTGGCATTCATAGCAGCCGCGCAGTTCTTCCGGTGTCAGCTTGGGTGCCATGGTGGCCACGCTCTTCCACGATTTGGCCTTCTTGGAATGCTTCTGGAATTTCTCGTATTCCCCGGCGTGACAGGGCTGGCATGCGGTGCTGCCCACATAGGGCGAAGCCGCCCGCGCGGGGGTGACCGCCGCGACCGCCATCACCCCTGCCAGGGCAGCCATGCAACACAGGATACAGATTGATCGGACGCGGATCATGAATCTCTCCGGAAACGGGCGGGTCCCCTCTTGCGCAACCCCACTCGTTTGTGAAAAATAGCACAGGCGATGTGGACCCGTAGTAGGGGAATTACTGACACACGTCAATGTTGCCGTGCGGCTTTCCTTTATAATGGCGCCGACATCAGCACCAGACAAAAAAAGCGCGCGGCGCGCCCACAGGGCGGACCGCGCGCTTCGGCGCGTTCGGAAGGGGGTGGCTAGCCCTGCTTCAGTTCCTCCACCAGGCGCTTGAGCACCTGCGACTGGTTGGCCAGTTCGTTCACGGCGGTTGCCGCCTCGCGCATGGCCTGGGCCGTTTCTGTCGAAATGGCGCTTACCTGTTCCACGGCACGGTTGATTTCCTCGCTGGCGGCGGACTGCTGCTCCGATGCGGTGGCGATGCCCCGCACCTGGTCGGCCGCCGCATCGACAAAGCGCACGATCTCGCGCAGCGATTCGCCAGAACGGCGGGCAAGGTCGGTGGCCTCCTCGATGGTGCCCACGGAACGGTCCACGTGCTCCATGTTGGTGCGCGTGCCCTGCTGGATGCCCCGCACCGCCGCGCCCACCTCCTGGGTGGCGTGCATGGTCTTTTCCGCCAGCTTGCGCACCTCGTCGGCCACCACGGCAAAACCGCGTCCGGCGTCACCGGCGCGGGCCGCCTCGATGGCGGCGTTCAACGCCAGCAGGTTGGTCTGGTCGGCGATGTCGCTGATCACGTTCATGATCTGCCCGATGGATTCCGCCTGCCGCCCCAGTTCCTCCATATCGCGCTTCAGCGCCAGCGACTGCTTCTGCACCTGCCCGATGCCGTCCACCACCTTGCCGACGATGGTCGACCCTTCGTCGGCCATGCGGCGGGCGTTTTCCGAAACGTCCGCTGCCCCGCCCGCGTTGCGGGCCACCTCGAGCACGCTGGCGTTCATCTCTTCCATGGCTGTGGCGGTTTCCGCCACCCGGCGCGCCTGCTCCTCGGTACCCCGGTCGGACTGTTCGATCTGGGCGGACAGTTCTTCCGACGCGGAAGACACCACCTCCACCACGCCCTCCAGCTTCTGCGCGGCCTGCAACATGCCCTCGCGCTTGGCGCTTTCGGCCTGGCGGCGGGCCTCGTCAGCCTCGCGCATGGCGGTCAGGGCTTCCTGCTCCTTGGCGGCGGCCTGACGGCTCTTATCATCAGCCTCGGCGATCTTGGCCTTCAGGGTGGCCACCATCTGCTGCATGGCGTCGTACACGCCCTTGTACTTGCTGGACCGGAACGGCACGGCAAGATTGCCCGCCGCGATCTGGCGCGACACATCGTACAGGTAGCCTGGGTCTTCGCCCAACTGGGACAGGGTGGAACGGATAAGGTACAGCGCGGCGCCAATGCCGATGCCCAGCGCCACCAGCATCAGCACCAGGCTGACCATGCGGGCCTGGCCCGCCTCGTCTTCGGCCTGTTGGCCGGACGTCTGGGACCCCTTGTCGTTCAGTTCCACCAGTTCCATCATCCCTTGCATGGCCGAGCGGAACGCGGGCCGGGCCTTGCCCACGGACAGCGCGCGGGCCTCATCCGTCTTCATGGCCCGCGACACGGGAATGATCTGCGGCAACACGGCAAGATAGGCGTCAGCGTCCGCCTTCATCTTCGTGAACATGCGCCGTTCTTCATCACTGGAAATGAGCAGTTCGTACTTGCGCGCGCCGTCGAGAAAGGCGGTGCGCGCCTTTTCCATGGCCCGCTCCTCTTCATCCATGGCGGCGGTGGTGTCCGAAATGATATGCTGCGACTCTGCCCGGCGCACCGCGTTCAGCGATGCCTGCATCTCGCCCAAGGACTTGATGCTGGGCAGCCAGTTACGGGTCACGTCGTGGACAGCCACCAGGATATCCCCGAACATGTAATTGCCGTACACCCCAAGCATGAGCATCAGCACCAGAAGCGTGCCGAACGCACCGGAAAGTTTGACAGACAGCTTCATGAACAGTGCTCCTTGCGCAGCGTGCGATATGTTTCGAAGGTTCCGCGTCGGCATGGCCACGCGGCGGCCCAGCCCGCCTGAAAGCATCCCTTGTTCTCAGGGGGGACATTTCTGGCTCGCATAGTCGCAAGAAGCATAATTATTTGACATTAGATTCTTGACGGCATGCAGTGGCCACGTACTGCATGACACGTGACCACCGCAAAAAGAGAATACCCGCTGCCACGGACGAATGCCGCCTGTCCGTTCCGAAGCATGCCCTGCCTGGTCGCTGCCAAGGCACTGCATGTCAGGACGGCAAAGGTACACCGCCCCAGACCCGTTGCTTGACGCGGGCAACGCGCCGCGCCACCCTGCACCAATGGCGGTGGGCATGCTCCCGGCCCGCCGCAAGACACACACGGAGGTTCACCATGCCGCTCATGATCACCACGGGCGCCCGCATGACGCGGCGCGCCGCACTGGCCGCGCTGGCCCTGCTGGGCGGCACGCTGGCCGTGACCGGGCTGCCCTTCCCGGTGGGGCGAAGCCGCAACGCCGATGCGAAAGGAATGTCGGGGCTGGCGCACCGGACCCTGCACGCCCTGCACCCCAGAGAGGCCCGCGCCGCACGGGGCACGGTGGCCCTGCCGCCACCGGACATCTCCGGCGCGACGGGCGGGACGGGAAACAAGCCGCTGATGCAGGCCCTGGCGGCGCGCGCCTCAACCCGCTCGTTCCGCGAGGACGCCATCCCCGACCAGGTTCTGGGAGACCTTTTGTGGGCCGCGTGGGGCGTCAACCGGCCCGATGGACGGCGCACCGTGCCCACGGCCAGAAACCGCCAGGGCATGGACGTGTACGTGGTGCGCGCCGACGGGGCCTGGCGTTACGACGGCACGGCGCATGCCCTGGAACCCGCCGCCGAAGGTGACCTGCGCCCCCTGCTGGCCCGCCAGTCGTTCGTGGCCACGGCCCCGCTCACCCTGGTCTACACGGCATCCGCGTCGGAAGACCCGGTGTACGCGGCCATGCATGCGGGTTCGATGTACCAGGGCGCGGGGCTGTACTGCGCGTCCGCCGGGCTCGGCAACGTGGTGCGCGCCAGCTACGACGAGGCGGCCCTGCATGCCGCCTTGCGCCTGCCCGCCGACCGGCGCATCGTCATCAGCCAGACCGTGGGCTGGCCCAGGAACTGAAACCGCCCGCCGGAGGGAACGGCGGGCGGCTGGGGAGAACCAGAAGCTGTTCGCGGATTCGTGAGAAGCCGGAGCAACCTCCGGAACTGATTCGGGCTTTTGGGGTTGTTTCCAAATTAGGATTTTCGTTCGTTGGCAAGAAAAACGAGTCTGCCATGAGGGAATGCGGTAGCCGTTAGGCGAGCGCGTAGCGCGAGTCTTACGGATAGCGACCGCAAAGCGTACTCTTATCGTATTTGACCGAGATGGCAGACGAAGTTTGACGACGCCAACGGACGAAAAGGCAATTTCGAAGCAACCCCTAGAACTTATAGGTAACGCTCAACCCCGCCATGTGGGCATGGGCATCCTCGCGGTCCACTTCGCCGTAGATGTAGTCCGCCGGGCGGGCGTCGTAGTGGCGGTCGGTCATCCACAGGTAGCCGTAGAACACGTCCAGCACCCAGTTCTGGTCCACCTTCCACCCTGCGCCCACGGTGACGATCTGGCGGTCGGAACAGGGCACGGCGAAGTCCTCGTAGGTGCCGTTGACGGGGCTCTGGTCGTAGACGTAACCCGCGCGCAGGTCCACGCTGTCGGTCAGGGCGTATTCCGCACCGAACTGGAAGCGCCAGGTGTCGTTCCAGTCCTTCTTCTTGCTGACCGAGGGGTACACGCCCAGCAGGGACGGGTTGTAATCCATGGTCAAGGCCTCGTAGGCGCTCCAGCGGGTCCAGACCACGTCGGCCTCAAGGCTCAGGCGGTCCACCGGCTTGACCATCACGCCGAAGGTGATCGACTCGGGCAGGGGTTCGGTGCCGGAAATGCCGCCCTGGCCGATTGTCGCCGGTGAGGACGAGCTCATCCGGGTGTAGTCCACGTTGCCATCCACCTTCAGGTCGATCTGGCTGCGCCAGGCCAGGCCGAAGGCCAGCCAGTCGTACGGCTTGTAGCGTGCCCCGGCGTTAAGCCCGTACGCCCAGCCGTCGGCGTCGATTTCCTGCTTGATCTCGGCGCCGGGAATGGTGGAATCGTACAAGAAGCGCAGGTAGGTGGCTTCCACCCCCACGGCCATGGTGAACTTGTCGGAAAACTTCATGGCCAGGTTGGGGTTGAAGGTAAGCGACTGGATGCCCGCGTACGAACAGTTGTAGCGCCCGGCCCAATTGTCGCCGCCCGCGTATTCGGTGCCCAGCCCCACGCGCGAGAAGATGCCGAAGCCGAACCAGTAGTGGTCGTTCAACTGCTGCGTGTAGTAGGCGGTGGGCAGGCCCCAGATGGCATCCGAAAAATCACGATCGGTCTGGGACGCGCTTTTGAAGTCCATGGTGGCGGCGGGCTTGATGGCCGTGGCGCCCACCTGCACCTGCGCCCCCGACAGATCGGTGATGTTGGCCGGGTTGTAGGCGACGGACGAAGGATCGGCGTCGCGGGCCACCATGGCGCCACCCAGCGCGGTACCACGCGCGCTCCATTCGTAGACGGCATAGCCAGAGGCGTGCGCGTGCTGCGGCAGCAGCAGCGCAACAAGGACAAGGCACAGCAGGAACAACGGCTTTTGCATGACAACTTCCCGTACTTGCAGAATATGCCCGCCGAATGTTGACAGGACCACGGGAGTGTAGCAGGCAGAAGTACAGCGTCAATGAACATCACCAAACTTTCCATTCATATCTCGTGAACGCACCGCCGTGCCGTTCAACCGTGGTGAACCCATGACCCGTAATGACCTTGTCGCGTTCTATGCCGCCCGCCTGGATGCCCTGGATGGCCCCGCCTTGCTGCTGGATGAAGATGGCGCGGTGCTGTACGCCAACGGCCCCGCCCGTCGGCTGCACGGACGCGGGGACGGACACGGGGACAGACCCGACGAAGGTGGCGGGGAAGGTGGCAAGGCAGCCGTGGCACCGGAAGGGAAGGCCCCCCACGGCTGGCTGCACGACGAGGTGCCCCCCGTGCCCGAAGCAGGAGAGCCAGTGCGCGAAAGCCGCACGCGCATCACCCTGCCAGACGGTGCGGGCATCCGGCAGATAAGCTGGACCTGCGTGGCCGTGCCGGTACCCGGCACTGGCGGGGATACGGACGGGGAAACAGGCGCGGGCAAGACCGTGGACACGGGTACGGGCAAGGACGCGAGCAAGGACGCGGGCAAGGACGTGGGGAAAGCCATGGCAAGGGACGGGGGGAAGAAAACGGACGGCAGCGCCCGGTTCGCCCCCCACCCGCCCCGCACGGTTCATCTGGCCTGGGGCAGGCTGCGCACCACCGAGGGCGGGCAGGAGATGGGCTTCACCATTCTGCCGAGCGGGGTCATCCAGGCGGTCAGCCCGGCGCTGTGCGCCATCTGCGGCTACACGCGGGACGAACTGGTGGGCCGGTCCGCGCGGGAGTTCTATTTCACATCCGCCGCACGCAAGCGCATCGTCAGCCAGCTGATCAAGCGGGCAGAAGTGGAAAACGGCGAGGTTACCCTGCGCCGCAAGGACGGATCGCCCCTGACCCTGTGGTACACGGCGGAATCCATTCGCGATGCGGCGGGCCGCATGGTGGCCTACAGCGGCTACTTTCAGGAACGCCCGTTCGCCTTTTCGTCCAAGCTGGCCAGCGACTTTTCGCGCGTGGTGGATGCCCTGCCCGGCCTTGCCTGGGTGTGCGGGCGCGACCTGCGCATCGTGGCCGTCAACGACGCCTACCTGGCCGCCTATGCCCGCACCCGTGACGAGGTGATGGGCCGCACCGAATACGACTTCCTGCCGCCAGGACTGGCCCGCTACCCCGTGGAGGCGGCACTGAAGGTCTTTGAGGACAAACGGGAACTGGAGCACCCGGCGGTGCCCCACCTGCTGGACCCGGCAGTATGGTACCGGGTGATCCGGCGGCCCATCTTCGACGACAACCGGCAGGAGGTCATCGGGCTGCTGGGCATTGCGCAGGACATTTCCGCCAAGGTGGTGCAGGAAAACGCCTTCATCGAACAACTGCACACCCACCAGGGCGACGTGGTGGTGGTGACCGACGACCAGGGGCGAATATTGCGCCGGTCACGCCAAACGCTGACCCCCGCCATCTTCGGGCGGCAGGAACCGTACGACGCCTACACCCTGGACATGGGGCCGGTGCTGGACCTGCTGCACGAAGGCGACCTGCCAGCCGTGCGCCAGGCCCTGCTGCGGGCCATGCGCGAACACCGCGAACAGCACTTCGAATGCCGCATCCGCAACCTGTCGGGCAGTTATTCCACCGTTCACTCGCGGCTGGTTTACAACGACACCATCTACGGCGAACCGCGCGTGTACGTGGTGGCGCGCGATATTTCGGGCGAGGTGGGGCTGCGCCGGGCACCCATGGTGCTGGAACGGCTGAAGGAGGCGGCGGGGGCGCGCACCGACCGCGAGTTGGCCACCTTCCTGAACGTGTCGGCGGCGTCCATTTCCAATGCCCGCAAGAACGGACGCATCCCGCCGGACTGGCTCATCGATGCGGGACTGCGGACGGGGAAGTCGATTGATTGGCTGGTGAGGGGTGTGGGATAGGGCGGCGCGGCAATGGCGCAGCCCGGATGCCGCCCGGGTGCAGCTAGCCCGCCAATCCCCGGCATCAGGGGGGAATGGACATGTCCGGCACGAAAACGTATCCCTCAGTGATCGCCCAACTTTCAGCAGATGACCGCGCTCCCGGCAAGCGCCTGAGGCACGACGGACCGCCCATGCATGGCATCAAAAAAATATGGAAACGCCTGCCGTCACAGGTTCAGCAAGCCATCCTGAAGGCATGCTGCACCCTGCTCTCGACCAGACGCGACGGGCACACGCGCGGCGACGGCCCCGTGTACGTGGTAGGCAGCCTGTGCAGCGCCACGGGCATTGGCGAAGGCGCCAGGCTCTACCTTGGGAACCTGCGCGGCCAAGGCATTCAGGCTTGCGGAGTGGATGCCACCTCCGCCATGCTCCAGCAGGCGGTGTTGCCCCCGAACGCCGACGACGGGCTTGCGCTGTCAAACCTTCCTTCCCGCACCGGCGGCGGAACCGTGATTCTGCACGCCAACCCTCCGCTTTTCCAGATGGTTCTGCTGCGCATGAACAGAAACTTCCTGCGCGGCAAACGCCTTGTGGCCTACTGGGCCTGGGAACTGGAATGCCTGCCCGAAATCTACCTCGACGCCCTGCCCTACGTGGATGCCGTGGAGGTACCCAGCGAATTCACGGCCAATGCCTTCCGCCGCGTGACGGACAAGGACGTGCGCGTCGTGCCGCACAAACTTCCCGAACCCGTGCGCCGCAAGACGGACTTTTGCACGGACGGCGTGATGCGCTGCCTGTACGTCTTCGACATGGCCTCATCGTGCGAACGCAAGAACCCCTGGGCGGCCATTGCCGCCTTTGCCACGGCCTTCCCCGACGGAAGGGACGCCGCTCTCACGCTCAAGGCCAGCCAGCGGCAAGCCGCGCCGCAGACATACCAGCGCCTGCTGGCCCTGGCCGAGGCGACACCAGGCGTGACCCTGCTGACCGACGACCTTTCGGCAAGCGCACTGGATGACTTGTACCTGAGCCACGACGTGTATCTTTCGACGCATCGGTCCGAGGGATACGGCCTGACCATCCACGAAGCGATGTTGCGCGGACTGCACGTGGCGGCCACGGGCTGGTCCGCCAACATGGAATTCATGAAGGGGCCGTTGGCGCACCCCCTGCCCTACACCCTGGTGCCCGTGCCTGCGGGACAGATGCCCGCCTGCCGGGAAGCCATTCGCTGGGCAGAAGTGGACGTCCAGGGCGCGGCCGAAGTGTTGCGCGGCTTGCGAACCACATTGTGCCAGGGGTAGCACTGCCCGCAGTGCCCGGCCCCGGACGCAATTTCCGTTCGAAACACACGAAACAGAAAACCGCGTTCACAACGTGAACGCGGCGGAAGCATTGCGGGTGCGGCACGGCTACGGGGCGCCCCGGGGCAAAAACAGCCACACCGGACGGCATTGCCAGATGCGTGTGTGCAGTATGGCGGAAGGGGAGGGATTCGAACCCCCGGTGGGGTTCCCCCCACAACGGTTTTCAAGACCGCCGCAATAAACCGGACTCTGCCACCCTTCCGCAGGTGGAGCAGGGCATGCCGTACCAGAACCGATGCGCCGCTGCCCTGCCTTGCCGGGCGGTTATGCCCTGACCGCCCGTGGCGGTCAAGATGGAGCCCCACCACGCGGACGCACCCAGTGCCCTCAGCGCGGCTGAAACATGATGATGCCCATGCCCGCCAGAGCCACCAGGACCCCGGCCATGTCCCATTGCGTGGGACGCACGCCGTCCACCAGCCACAGCCAGCCGATGGCCACGCAGATGTACACGCCGCCGTACGCCGCGTACACGCGCCCCGCCGCCGTCTCGTGCATGGTCAGCAGCCATGCGAACACAACAAGGCTGGCGGCGGCGGGGGCCAGCAGCCACGCCGTCTTGCCGCCCTTCAGCCACAGGTACCCAAGGTAGCACCCTGCAATCTCCGCGATGGCCGTGGCGAAATACAGAAGAAAGGTCTTCACCCGGCCACCCGCTGCGTCCGGGGGCATTGCGCATACACCGGAAAATCCCCGGTCCGGTTCACACCACGCACGGGACGCCGCCCGCACGACGACGGCAGAAGCATGACACGCCTGAGCACGACTACCCGGCCCCGGTGCCTGCGGCCCCGCCCCGGCGACACTTCTGGATGTGCTTCAGCAACAGGCTGCGCAGGTTGTCGGAATTGATGGGCTTGCCGATGTAGTCGTCCATGCCCGCCGCCAGAAACTGCTCGCGGTCGCCCTTCATGGCATGGGCAGTCATGGCGATGATGGGCACGCCGCTGCTGGTGGCCATGCCCTGGGCCTTGCGCACCATGCGCGTGGCCTCCATGCCGTCCATGACCGGCATGGCGATGTCCATCAGCACCAGGTCGAATTCCTGCTTGCGCAATGCGGGCACCACTTCGCTGCCGTCCGTCACGGACTGCACCTCGTAGCCCTGCTTTTGCAGAAACTTCTCGATGAACATCAGGTTCATGGGGTGATCTTCCGCCACCAGGATGCGCGCCCGGCACTCCGGCTCCGGCGTCTGCACCGGCGCGCGGGCGGCTTCTTCACCTTCCAGGCGCGCCGCATCGAAGCGGGCCGTGAAGTGGAAGGTGCTGCCCTGCCCCGGCGTGCTGTCCACGCGGATGTCCCCGCCCATCAGCAGCGCCAGGCGCTTGCAGATGGCCAGCCCCAGGCCCGTGCCCTTATGGCGGCGCGACAACGATCCATCCGCCTGCACGAACCGCTCGAAGATATGTTCGCGGTGCTTGTCCAGAATGCCGGGGCCGGAATCGGTGACGGAGAATTCCAGCAGCGTCGATTCCGGCGTGGTTTCCACGACGCGCAAGGCAAGCGAAACGCGCCCCTGCTCGGTAAACTTCAGGGCGTTGTCCAGCAGGTTCACCAGCACCTGGCGCAGCCGCATGGGGTCGCCCACCAGGCCGTCGGGCACGTCTTCCGGCACCAGGAAGGCAAAGCCCAGCCCCTTTTCCTCGGCCCGGTGCACGAACATGGTGTGCAGGGTGGACAGGCGCTTGCGCAGGCGGAAAACCTGGCTGTCCAGTTCCACCATGCCCGCCTCGATCTTGGAAAAGTCGAGGATGTCGTTGATCAGCGCCAGCAGCGATTCGGCGGAATTCTGCGCCGCCTCCAGGTATTCGCGCTGTTCCTCGTCCAGCGGGGTGTCCAGCGCAAGGTCCAGCATGCCGAGCACGCCGTTCATGGGGGTGCGTATCTCGTGGCTCATGGAGGCCAGAAACTCGCTCTTGGCCTTGTCCGCCGCCTCGGCGGCCTCCTTGGCCACGCGCAGTTCGCGCTCCATGCGGCGGGTTTCGGTCACGTCGCGCACGTATTCCGCAACCATGGCCACCTGCCCGGTGGCGTTGCGCACCGGAAACACGGTGATGGACCGAAAGGTGCGCAAATCGGGATTGTACAGTTCGATGACCTTCTGGCGCCCGGTATCGAAAACTTCCGCTATCTGACAGGCATCGCAAGATTTTTCGCCACGGAAGTAGCAACCGAAGCAGCTTCTGCCGTGCTGGTCGCCGCCTTGCGTTTCCCAGCGCACGTTATCGCCCTGCCAGTTGCTGAACACCACCTGTTCCGCCCGGTCGTGCACGGTCAGCAGATCGGGAATCGAAGTCAGGATGTCGCGCAGGGTGCGCTCGGCCGCACGCGCGGCGTCACGTTCGGCCCGCAACCGCGCAATTTCCGCTTCCAGCGCGGCCTCGCGTGCCGTTCCGGCATCTTCGAACACCATTCCCATCCCCTGTGCGGGCGCCTTCCACGCCGTCTCTTGCTCACTCATGGCATATCCATAGATAAAAAACACGGACCGCGAAGTTCACCACAATTGCGTTTCTGTATCCCAAATCCACGGGCATGAGCAACGGTTTTGGCAATCCGCGCCCGACGCGGGATTGACGGGCTCCGGACCACTCCGTACCGGCGGGCAACGAGTCGGACGGGCGTGTCGGGGGCATGCCGGGGGCTTCAAAAAAGGTCCCCGATCAGGTAAGCGCTTTGGGGATTCCACATTCACAGGCACCGGAGGCCCCGTGCAGACCATCGAAACCGGCATTCCCGGCCTGCTCCTTCTTGAGCCGCGCGTATTCCGCGACGAGCGCGGCTTCTTTCTCGAAACCTACCGCCGCGAACTGTTCGAGACACTGGGCGTGTCCGCCGGATTCGTGCAGGACAACCACGCCCGGTCGGAACAGCCCGGCGTGCTGCGCGGCCTGCATTTCCAACTCCCCCCCGCCACCCAGGCCAAACTGGTTTGGGTCAGCCGCGGTTCCGTATACGACGTGGCCGTGGACCTGCGGGTCGGCTCGCCCACCTACGGCCAGTGGTACGGCTGCGAACTGAGCGAGCGCAATTTCCTGCGGCTGTTCATGCCGCGCGGTTTCGCCCACGGGTACATGACCCTGGAGCCGGGCACCGAGTTCCAGTACAAGGTCGATGCCTACTACGCGCCGGAGCACGACGCGGGCATCGCCTGGGACGACCCGGACCTGGGCATTGCCTGGCCGGACATCGCTCCCGCTCTCCCCATCCTCTCGGACAAGGACCGCCGCCTGCCCCGGCTGCGCGATTTCCAGTCGCCGTTCACCTTCGAACCCGCCCCCCCGGCAAAGGCCGATGCATGACCATATCCCCCGTCACCGCAGCCCACGCCCCGCTCGAGCGCTGCCACGCCATCATCCTGGCGGGCGGCTCCGGCACCCGGCTGTGGCCCCTTTCGCGCGCGCTGTTTCCCAAGCAACTGCTAGCCCTGAACGGCGACCTTTCGCTGCTCCAGCAGACCGTGCGCCGCGTGCTCTCGCTGTTCCCGCCCGAGCGGGTGCACATCGTGACCAACGAGGAGCACGTGTTCGAGGTGCGGGCGCAGGCCCGCGCCCTGGACGAACGGCTGGACACCCAGGTGCTGGCCGAACCCGTGGGCCGCAACACCCTGCCCGCCATCCTGCTGGGGCTGGACGCGGCCATGGGCGGTGCGGATACCGGCGGCAACACCCAGCCCCCCCTGCTGGCGGTGTTCCCCTCTGATCACCAGCTGCACGACGAGGCCCGCTGGGGTGCCGCCGTCACGCGCGGGGCCGGCCTTGCCGCCGAAGGGTGGTCCGTCACCTTCGGGGTGCCACCCACCACGCCCGAGACGGGCTATGGCTACATTCGCCGGGGAACGCCCCTGCCGGTCGCCGGAGACACTGCGCAAGGCGCGGCCTTCGCCGTGGACGGCTTTGTGGAAAAGCCGGACCTGGAAACCGCGCGCGGCTTTCTGCGCGAAGGCATGCATTTCTGGAACAGCGGCATGTTCGTGTTCAACGGCGGCGTGCTGCTGTCCGCCGTGGAACGCTTTCAGCCGACACTTGCCGCCTGGTGGACCACCCGCGCGGACACCACCCTGTCCCCCGGCATCCCGCTGACCCACGGCTACTCCACCCTGCCGTCCATATCGATAGACTACGGCATCATGGAGCACGTGGAGCGCATCGCCGTGGTCGAGGCCGACTTCGGCTGGGACGACCTGGGCAGTTGGGAAGCGCTGTACCGCCTTGGCGCCAAGGACGAGCACGGCTGCGTGATCCAGGGCGACACCATGGCGCTGGACTGCGACGACTGCCTGCTGCTCTCGCGCGGGGGCAAACTGGTGGCCATCGGGCTTTCCAACGTCATCGCCGTGCAGACCCGCGACGCCACCCTCATCTGCGCCAAGGACCAGGTGCAGCGGGTGAAGGACGTGGTGGAAAAGCTGAAGGCCGAAAAGAGCCCGCTGGTGGACGTGCACCTTACCGTGCGCCGCCCCTGGGGCAACTACACGGTGCTCGACGAGGGGCCAGGGCGCAAGGTCAAGCGCATAGAGGTGAACCCCGGGGCGCGCCTGTCGCTGCAAATGCACCATCATCGCAGCGAGCACTGGGTGGTGGCAAAAGGTGCCGCGCTTGTGCAGGTTGGCAACGAGGAACGCACCCTGACCGAGAATGAATGGGTGGACATCCCGAAAGCGACGCTTCATCGGTTAACCAATCCGGGACGCATTCCTCTCGAACTCATTGAAATCCAAAGTGGTCCGTATCTTGGCGAAGACGACATCGTTCGCTTCGATGACGTGTACGGACGCCGCAAGGAGGGCTGAGCGGCCACTCAGGCGCCGTGCAATTTCACCTAGTTGCGCGAAATGGAAGCGGATTCGTGAAATATTTCACCTTGACAGCCTTTCAAACTGTCGCCTAGTAAGGTTGTCGTGGCAAGTGTGGGCATTCGTTATTCATCTCTCAAATCAGCTAATGAGGCGAAGGGTATGGAGGACAGGCAGTTAAACAGTTCAGGCTGCGCGAAGGATGGCGGGAAGTGCTGCGGCGGCGGCATCACACCGTTCCTCGTGGGCTTGGTCGTGTCGCTCATCTTCGGCTGGTGGGTGTTTCCGGACATGATCTACAGCAAGAAGGAACAACCGATACGCTTCAGCCACAAGGTGCACATGGAAAGCGCGGGCATGGAATGCAAGCAGTGTCACGTGCTGCGTGAGGACGGGACCTTCGCGGGTCTGCCCTCCACGGCAAGCTGTGCCGACTGCCATTCCGACGTCATGGGTTCCGACCCCGAGGAAGCCCGCTTCGTCAACGAATACGTGAAAACCGGCAAGGAAGTTAAGTGGCTGGTCTACCAGATCCAGCCCGACAACGTCTTCTTCAGCCATGCCGCCCATTCCCTTGACGGCTGCAACCAGTGTCATGACTTCAAGGAGTCGGAACTGTGCGCCCAGTGCCACCCCGACGTGGCCAACTCCGACAGCGCACCGACCCACTTCGAGAACAAGCTGACCGGTTACAGCAAGCAAACCATGAAGATGTGGCAATGCGAACGCTGTCACGCCAATGAGAACCACTACGGCGTGACGAGTGCAAACAATGCCTGCTTCGTCTGCCACAAGTAAAGGGGTGGTGCTATGGCTCTGGACAGAAGAGGTTTCCTGAAGTTCATCGGCGGCGCCACCGCGGGCATTCTCGCCACCCCCGTCGTCTGGAAAAGCCTGGACGACGTATCCATCTGGACGCAGAACTGGTCGTGGATTCCCCGTAACATCGACGGCGCCAATTCGTACGTGCCCACCGTCAGCAAGCTGTGTCCGTCCAGTGTGGGCGTACGGGTGCGGCTGGTGGACGGCCGCCCGGTGCGCGTGCTGACCAACAACGATCATCCCCTCGGCGGCGGGCTTTCGTCCATCGCCGCGGCGGAAGTGCAACTGCTGTACAGCCCCTCGCGCATGAAGCGCCCGCTGAAGCGGACTGCCGACGGCGCGTATGTGGGCATCACCTGGGAAGAGGCCGAAGCCATGCTGGTGGAAGGCCTGAAAAAGGCCAAGGGCGGCGACAAGCTTGCCGTCATCTCCGGCGACGAAACCGGCACCATCAACGAACTGTTCACGGCGCTTGCCGCCGAGATGGGTTCGAAGTCCTGCTTCCTGATGCCCGGCGAGGCCCAGTCCGCCGCCAAGGCATGGGAACTGATGGGCGGCGACGGCCAGGTGGGTTACGACATCGAAAAGAGCGACTACGTGCTCGCCATCGGGGCCAACGTGCTTGAAACCTGGGGCACGGTGATCCGCAATCGCCACGCCTTCAGGGCTGGCCGTCCCCATGGTGAAGCGCCGTCCGTGCGCTTTGCCTACGCTGGCCCGGTGCAGAACAACACCGCCGCCGCCGCAGACACCTGGCTGGCCATCCGCCCCGGCACCGAAGCGGTGCTGGCGCTGGGCCTGGCCAACCTGCTGATCAAGGCGGGGGCCACCAGCCCCGCCGCCGACTTCGGCGACTTCAAGGCCCTGGCCGCCAGGTTCACCCCCGAACAGGTGGCGGCGCAGACCGGCGTGGACGCCAAGCGTCTTGCCGCCGTGGCCCAGGAACTGGCCAAGGCCAAGCGCCCGCTGGTCATCGCCGGGTCCGAGTTCGGTCAGGGCGGCGGCGCGGCCCCCGTGCTGGCCGGCCTTGCCCTGAACGCGCTGCTGGGCTCCATGAACCGCGAAGGTGGCATCCGCGCCCTGCCTTACGCCCGCAAGGTGGTCTCTGCCGCCATGGACCGCAAGGCCCTGTTGCAGAACGACCTGGTGGCGTGGCTCGGCAAGGTGGCTTCCGGCAAGTCCGCCGCCCCGCAGGCGGTGGTCTTCTACGAAGCCAACCCCGTCTACGCGCTGCCCCAGGCCGACACCATCAAGGCCACGCTAGCCAAGGTGCCCTTCAAGGTGGCCTTCACCAGCTTCCTCGATGAAACCGCCATGGCCTGCGACCTCGTGCTGCCGGTGCCCATGGGTCTTGAACGCTTCGATGATGTGGACACGCCCTACGGCTGCGGCCAGGTGGTCTACGCCCTTGCCGTGCCCGCGCTGGCGCCCCTGGTGGACGCCCGTCCGGCTGGCGACGTGGTCATCGGCGTGGCGAAGAAGCTGGGCGCCGACCTTGGCGTTGCCGCCTTTGCCGACGCCCTGAAGGCCAAGGCGGAAGCCCGCGGCGCGAGCTTCACCGAACCTTCGGCCACCAATGCGCACGTCAGCAACGCGGTGCTGCCGGTCAACGGCATCGCACTGCGCGCCGACGTACTTTCCAAGGCCCTTGACGTGAAGGCCCCGGCCTTCCCCGTCGCCCTCGCCCCGGTCGCCAAGCTGAACGTTGGCACCAGCAAGACCGCCACCCCGCCCTTCAACACAAAGACCGTACGGCGCTGGGAAATCCAGGGCACGGAACTCTACGTGATGATGAACGGGGCCACGGCCGCCAAGCTGGGCCTGCGGATGCACGACCGCATCGAGCTCTCGAACCCCGCCGGCAAGTTCACGGCGCGGGTGAACCTGTTCGAAGGCGTCATCAATGACACCGTGGCCGTGCCCGCCGGGCACGGGCACACCGCCTTCGACGAGTTCAGCAAGGGCAAGGGCGAAAACGTCATGCGCCTGCTCGCAGCTGGTGCGGAACCCGGCACGGGCCTTTCGGTCTGGAACAGCGCCGGCGTAAACATCGCCAAAGCATAAGGAACGTACGTCATGTCCTCATTCAAGGAATTCAAGATCAAGTGGGGAATGGCCATCGACCTGGACAAATGTACGGGTTGCGGCGCGTGCATGGTCGCCTGCCAGGCCGAGAACAACATCGCCCCCCAGCCGGACGCCAGCAACAAGCTGAAGTCGCTTAACTGGCTGGTCGTATACGAACTGACCAACGGCAAGCCCTTCCCCGAGCATGAAGTGGCCTACCTGCCCCGTCCCTGCATGCAGTGCGGCAAGCCCTCGTGCGTGTCGGTGTGCCCCGTCATCGCCACCGACAAGAACGAGGAAGGCGGCATCGTCAGCCAGGTCTACCCCCGGTGCATCGGGTGCCGGTACTGCATGGCCTCGTGTCCCTACCATGCCCGGTACTTCAACTGGTTCGACCCGACCTGGCCCGAAGGCATGGACAAGACCCTGACCCCCGACGTGTCGGTGCGTCCGCGCGGCGTGGTGGAAAAGTGCTCGTTCTGCCACCACCGCTTCATGCAGGCCAAGGACAAGGCCCGCGTGGAAGGTCGTGACCCCAACGCCCTCAATGACGGCGACTACATCACCTCGTGCACCGAGGCCTGCCCCAACGGGGCCATCGTGTTCGGCGACGTGAACAACCCCGCGCACAAGGTGCACGAACTCGTGAAGAGCAAGTACGCCTTCCGGCTGCTGGAGCGCCTGGGCACCGAGCCCCAGGTTTACTACCTCAGCCGCCGCGAGTGGGTGCGGCGTCTTGGCGACAACTATCTCGAAAACGAAAAGGTCAAAGGGTAGGGGGCGGCCATGGATAAGAACTACGACCTTCCCATCGACGCCGCGCTGTTCCCCGAAGGCTGCACGCGCTGCTCGCTGTCCAAGTTCCTGGTCTGGATCACGGCCGTCATGGCCGTGTTCGGGTGGGGCCTGTACGCCGCGTACCGGGTGCTGGCCGAAGGCCTTGGCGTGACCGGGCTGGACGACTACTTCGGGTTCGGGCTGTGGATCACCTTCGACCTTGCGGTCATCGCCCTTGGCGCCGGTGCGTTCTTCACGGGCCTCTTGCGCTACATCCTGAACATCGATCCGCTGAAGAACATCATCAACCTCACGGTCATCGTGGGCTTCCTGTGCTACTCGGGCGCCATGCTGGTCCTGGTGCTCGACGTCGGCCAGCCGCTGCGCGCATGGTTCGGCTACTGGCACGCCAACGTGCACTCCATGCTGACGGAAGTGATCTTCTGCATCACCTGCTACTGCCTCGTGCTGGTCATCGAGTACGTACCGCTGATCCTTGAGCAGAAGCAGCTGAACAGCAACAAGCTGGTGCATGCCATCGCCCACAACTTCCACCTGATGATGCCGCTCTTCGCCGGTATCGGCGCCTTCCTGTCCACGTTCCACCAGGGGTCGCTGGGCGGCATGTACGGCGTGCTCTTTGCCCGCCCGTACGTGGCGCGCGACGGCTTCTTCATCTGGCCCTGGACCTTCTTCCTGTATGTCCTTTCCGCCGTGGGCTCCGGGCCGGTGTTCACCGTGCTCGTGTGCACCATCATGGAAAAGATGAGCGGCAAGCAGTTGGTCACCTGGGAAATCAAGAGCCTGATGGGCAAGATCGCCGGCACCATGCTGACCGTGTACATGGTCTTCAAGCTGGCGGACACCTGGGCGTGGGCCAACGACATCCTGCCCCGCTCCGGCCTGACCTTCGACCAGGTCTTCTACGGCTGGATCTACGGCAAGTGGCTGCTGTGGGCGGAACTGTTCGCCTGCGGCGTACTGCCCGCCATCATCCTGATCATCCCGTCCACGCGCAACAACCGCACGCTGTTCTACACGGCGGCGATCCTTGACTGCATTGGGGTGACCATCAACCGCTACGTCATGACCGTGCAGGCCCTGGCCGCGCCGGTGATGCCCTTCGACGGCTGGGAAACCTACGCCCCCAACTGGGCGGAGTGGGGCGCCAGCGCCATGATCATGGCCTACGCGGCCCTGATCCTCAGCCTGTCGTACCGCTACCTGCCGGTGTTCCCGCAGGAAGTGAAGCTGAACAAGTAGGCTTGCGGCCGCAAGGCCGTACGCCACCGCCTTGCCGGGCGGGACAGGGCAACCTGTCCCGCCCTTCTTTTTCATGCCTGCCACCGTCCCGACCACGCCGGGCACCTTGGCAGGGGCCGTGTTGCGGCGTATGCTGCACCTCAGAATGGAAAATTCCCGACATGGCCGGGACCGCTCGGCCCCACCACATGCAACGGGGCGCCGCCCTTCCTGCGATGTGCCCGGCACCACGCCGCAGGCCCCAACGGTCCCTCCACCGATCCCTCCTGCCCCGCAATCCCTGCCGGTCCCTGGGGGCCACGCCCTGCGGGCCGTGCTTGGGGATGTGGCCCGGTACTGCGCCCTGATGGGGGCGCTGGTGTGGATAACCCTGCGCGGCACGGCCGCATCGGGGTATGATTGGCAATGGCACCGGTTGTGGCGGCATCTGTTCGCGACGGCAGAAGACGGCGGAGTGCACGCCGGACCGCTGCTGGACGGGCTTGGCGTGACGTTGCAGGTGGTGGCGGCCAGTCTTGCCCTGGCGGTACTGGCCGGGCTGCTGGCCGCGCTGCTGCGCCAGTCCGGCTCGCGCGTGGGGCGTGGGCTGGCCGTGGTCTATGTGGAAACGGTGCGCAACACCCCGCTGCTCATCCAGCTGTTCGTGGTCTATTTCGTATTGGCGCCGGTGCTGGGCCTGGGCCGCTTTGCGGCCGGAGTGCTGGCCCTTTCGCTGTTCGAGGGGGCATACATCGCCGAAATCCTGCGGGCGGGCATCCTTTCCGTACCCACGGGGCAATGGGAAGCCGCGCGCAGCCTTGGCATGGACGTCCCCGGAACCTATATGGAGGTGGTGCTGCCCCAGGCGACCCGCACCGCCCTGCCCCCCCTGACCGGGCAACTGGTCTCCCTGGTCAAGGATTCGTCCCTGGTCAGCACCATCGCCCTGCACGACCTGGCCATGCAGGCCCAGGCGGTGGCCGCCGACACGTTCCTGGTGTTCGAGGTCTGGTTTCTCGTGGCGGGCATGTACCTTGCCCTCACACTGTCCCTTTCGGCCCTGGCGCAGTTGCTGGAACGGCGCCTGCGCTACGAATTCTGACGCGCCCGCATCACCCCCGGCACCTGCCGGACAGGACTGCCCAGCGGTAGCCGGTGATGCCGGACGCGGCCACACCGCCGACCGGCGGCATCGCCATGCCGCCGGGGCGCAGCCCGCGCGCCGCAACCGCGCGTCACGCAACGGAGGCACCTCCATGCATACGACAACATCACCTGCCCGTCTCCACGCCCCGGCACTGCTGCTGGCCACCCTGCTGGTGCTTGCGGCGCTGCTGGTACCGCACGCTCCTGCCCATGCGGCAGACGCATCCGTGCGCCAGAAACTGTCCGAGGAAAGCGTCATCGCCAATGTGCTGGAGCGCGGCGTGCTGCGGGTGGGCTTTTCCACCTTCGTGCCCTGGGCCATGCAGGACATCACCGGCAAGTTCATCGGCTTCGAGGTGGACGTGGCCAACCGACTGGCCGAGGACCTGGGGGTGAAGGTGGAATTCGTGCCCACCAAATGGTCGGGCATCATCCCCGCCCTGCTCACCGGCAAGTTCGACGTGATCATCGGCGGCATGAGCGTGAAGCCTGACCGGAACCTGAAGGTCAACTTCACCATTCCCTACGATTACGCCGGCATGGCCCTGATGGCCAACCGCGCCACCGCCAAGGGGTTCACCTCCCTGGACGACTTCGACAAGCCCGAGGTGACCATAGCCGCGCGCACCGGCAGCACTGCGGCGGCGGCAGCCAAAAAGCGCCTGCCAAGGGCCACCCTGCGCCTGTTCGACGACGAGGCCCCGGCCATCCAGGAAGTGTTGTCCGGCCGTGCCCATGCCATGGTTTCCAGCGCGCCGCTGCCCGCATTCGAGGTGCTGAAGAACCCGGACAAGCTGTTCCTGCCCGTGCCCGGCACCTTCACCAGCGAGCCGGTGGCCTTTGCCGTGCGCAAGGGCGACGTGGACACCCTGAACGTGTTCGACAACTGGATCCGCCTGATGGATGCCGAGGGCTGGCTGAAGGAGCGCAAGCACTACTGGTTCGAAACCAACGAATGGGAAACGCAGCTGAAATAGCCTGCCGCCTCCGCCACGCGACGCACCGGGCCTGCGCATGAGGCCCGGCGCGCCGTGCGGGTTTTCTCCCACAGCATCCCGCCACCTGCGCCGATCCGGAGTGCCATGCTGCCTCGCCCGTTTCCCGCCCTGCCGCCGGAGCACAACGTTCCGGCCTTTCCGCCGCGCGCACCCCTCCCTCCCCACCCGCCTCACCGGGGGCGCGAGGACGATGGCGCGCGGCGTGGTCCCGCGCTCGAAGCGCCAACCGCAGTGGAGGACTTTCTGGCCCCCCCGGCGGCCCGAAGGCTGGACGCGGCCCTGCTGGCCCTGCTGCTGGGCGCCGGGGCATGGCTGTTCTGGAACGCGGCCGACCGCCTGGACTATCACTGGAACTGGGGGGTGGTGTGGCAGTTCCTGCTGCGTCACGACACGCAGCAGGGGGCGGCAGGAGGCTGGGTACCGGGCACGCTGACCCAGGGGCTGCTGGTCACGCTGCGCCTGGGGTTGTGGTCCACTCTGCTGGCCCTGTGCATCGGCACGGGCATGGGGCTGCTGCGGGCCAGCCCGCGCCTGTTCCGGCGCATGGTGGCACGCACCTACGTGGAAGGGGTGCGCAACCTGCCGCCGCTGGTGCTGGTGTTCATCTTCCACTTCTTCGTCAGTTCGCAATTCGCCCCGCTTCTGGCCGGGCTGTTCACCCCCGTGGCAAACGCCGCCACGGCCCTGCTGCCCTCCCTTGCGCACCCGGACGCATGGGGCTGGCTGGCGCGGGCGTCCGCCCTGCTGCTGGCACCACCCGGCCAATTGCCGGTGTTCCTTTCCGGGGTCATCGTCCTTGGGTTGTACGAGGGCGCCTACATCACCGAAATCGTCCGCGCCGGGCTGGAAGGCGTGGGACGCGGCCAGTGGGAGGCATCGGCCTCCACGGGGCTGACCCGGCGGCAGCAACTGCGCCACGTCATCCTGCCGCAGGCCTTCCGGCTCATCGTGCCGCCACTGGCCGGGCAATTCATCTCCACCATCAAGGATTCGGCCATCCTGTCGGTGATCTCCATCCGCGAGCTGACCTTTCAGGGCATGGAGCTGATGGCAGCCACCTACCTGACCTTCGAAATCTGGCTCACGGTGGCGGCCCTGTATCTGGTGCTGACCTTTTCCTGTTCGCTGGCGGCGCGCCATGTGGAACGGCGCCTGCGCCGGGCCATGTAGGCCGGACGCAGGCGCCGCACCAACTCCTTTGCACCGGTTCGGACGATGCTGGTGGCCGTATTCACGGCTTGCCCGGCGCGTCTGTCCCCTCGGGCGCATCGGGCGGGCCGTTGCGCGCGTCATTGGGCCTGTCGTGGGGCCTGTCGTGGGGCATGTCGTGGGGCCTGTCGTGGGGCTCCGTGGGCTCCGTAAACACGCCCACGAACCTGGACAGCACCCGGCGCAATGCCTGCACGTCCACCGGCTTTTCGATGTAGTCGTCCATGCCCGCCGCCAGCAGGCGTTCGCGATCCCCCTCCATGGCATAGGCGGTCAGGGCAATGACCGGAACCTTCGGCCCGCCCGGCAGGTCCGTGGCGTTGCGGATGGCCGCCGTGGCCTGCAAGCCATCCATGACCGGCATCTGCACGTCCATGAGCACCGCGTCGAAGCGCCCTTCCCGCAACGCCTTCAGCGCCGCCGCGCCATCGCCCACGGCTTCGGCCTCGTAGCCCAGCTTCTCCAGCATCCAGAGCACCGTCAGTCGGTTCACGTGGTCGTCTTCCGCCAGCAGCAGGCGACCCTGATGCACGGACACATCGGACAGCCCGTTGCGCGGCTGCTCCATCTCGGGCACCCGGTCCGTCTCGGCCACGGGCAGGCGCAACGCAACGGTGGTGCCGCGCCCCTCCACACTCGCCATGGAAACCTCGCCCTCCATCAGGTCCACCATGCGCCGCACGATGGACAGCCCCAGACCGGCCCCGCCGTGCCTGCGCGTCACGGCGTCCTCCACCTGGGTGAACGGCTCGAAGATGGTGTCCAGCATGCCGCCGGGGATGCCGATGCCGGTGTCCTCCACGTCGATGCACAGCGTGCCCCGCCCGCCTCGCTCGCCTGGCCCCGCCGATTTCGACGATCCTGACGGGCCTGACGGGCCTGACGGGCCTGCGGCTGGCGGTTTGAACCGGGCCAGCAACCGCACGTTTCCCTGGTCGGTGAATTTCACCGCATTACCCACGATGTTCAGCAGCATCTGGCGGATGCGCAGCGGATCGCCCAGCAGGGCCTGCGGCACGCCGTCCACCGCCGCCTCCAGCACGATGTCCTTGCGGTCTGCCTCGGGCCGCAGCACGGCCAGCACTTCTTGCGCCAGCCCGGCGAAATCGAACGGCTCCTCGTGGATGGTAAGCCGCCCCGACTCCACCCTGGCCAGATCCAGCAGGTCGCCCAGAAGGCGCGTCAGGTTGCTGCCCGCCGCGTGGGCCACCTGCACGTAGCCGCGCTGCTCCGGGTCCAGAGGGGTGGCGTCCAGCAGTTGCAGCATGCCCAGCACGCCATTCATGGGGGTACGCAGTTCGTGGCTCATGTTGGCCAGAAAGGCGCTCTTGGCCCTGGTGGCGGTTTCCGCCGTCTCGCGCGCGTTGATCAGTTCACGCTCGGCGTTCTTCCGTTCGGTGATGTCCATGCCGTAGATGTTGGCGTAGCCACCATCGGCGATGGGGTTCACGGTCATGGCGTAGATGCGGTCGCAGCATTCGGCCTCGAAGCTCTGCACGGTCCAGGTGCGCAGGGCCTCGGCCACCACCTGGGCGAACGGCGCGGGGAAGGGGCTGCCCAGCCGCGCACCGAAACAGTCGAGGAAGACGCCGCTGGACCTATTGGCGTGCAGCAGCACCATATCCTGGCCAACCCGCATGACCGGGTTGGGGTTTTCGCCGGGAAAGCGCGCGAGGTCGCGTATCTCGCGTTCCGCCCGCAGTTGCTCACTGATGTCGCGCGCGAAGACCAAAGCGCCATCGCGCAGCCCCTGCCGAAAGGGCACGGCCGACGTTTCCGCTTCCACGACAGTGCCATCCCGGCGCAGGATGCGTACATGCCCCTGGCCCACCGCGCGGAGTTTCTCGTTCAACGCGCGGATGCGCTGGGTCACCACCTCGCGGTCGTCAGGGTGGATGAAATCCAGCACGCCCCTCCCCATGATCTCCTTGGGGTCATCGACCCCGAACAGCGCTCGCGCCGCCGGGTTGGCGTAGGCGAACCTGCCTTCCTTCTGCAGAAAGATGGCTTCCGGGGCGTGCTCCACCACCTGCCGGAAGCGTTCCTCGCTTTCGGCAAGACGCCGTTCAAAGGTCTTGCGCTGCTGGATGTCCTCCACCACGGATATGAAGTAGTCGGGCGTGCCGTCCGGCTTGCGCACCAGGGCCACGGTCAGGTTCACCCAAACCGGTTCGCCGCCCTTGCGCAGGTACCGCTTTTCCAGGCTGTAGCTGTCGATGGTTCCGGCCAGTACCCGGCGCATCTGGATAAGGTCGCTGTCGAGGTGTTCGGGGTGGGTGATGTCCTGAAAGCGCAGTCCCGCCAGTTCCTCTGGCGAGTAGCCCACGATGGCGCACAGCTTGCCGTTGACGCGCAGCCAGCTTCCGTCCGGGGCCACCAGGGCAAGGCCCATGGCCGCCTGCTCGAAGGTGGCGCGAAAGCGCGTTTCGCTTTCGTCAAGTTCTGCCTTGTGCCGTGCCCTGTCGCGCAGTTCCGCGTGCACGCTGGCCAGCAGCCCCGCCGCCGTGAAGGGCTTCTGGATGTACCCCTGCACCGCGCCGTGCAGCAGGTGCACGCGCAGGTCGTCGTCGGCCTTGGCGGTCAGCATCAGCACCGGCACGTCGGCCATGCCGGGGTAGCGGCGCAGCTGTTCCACCATGCGCTGACCGTCCACGCGGGGCATCATCACGTCGCACACGATGAGGTCTGGCCGCAGGTCCAGCGCCTTGCGCAGCCCCTCTTCGCCGTCGAAGGCAACGGCCACCTTGTGATGCGGCCGCAGGATGTCCACGATGTAGGCGATCATGTCGCGGTTGTCTTCCACCACCAGCACCAGCCCGCCGTCCCTGTCCTGTGCCGTGGCCTGTTGCGGCAAGGGACCGGAGGCCAGCCAGCCATGGCCGTCCGCATGGCTGCCCGGTCCGGCAAGGGGTTCCGCCGCGGCCACCTCCACGCCGGGGGGGGCGGCCAGGGGCAGCTGCACCAGGAACAGCGCCCCGCCCTCGGCCCCTTGCTCCGCGCTGGCGAAGCCGCCGTGCAATTCTGCGAATTCCTTGACGATGGCCAGGCCAAGACCGCTGCCGCCGTGCAGCCCCCGTGCACCTTCGCCGCTCTGGCGATAGCGTTCGAACACCGCACCGCGCAGGTGCGCGGGCACGCCGGGCCCGTCGTCGCTCACCGAAAGCAGCGCCTCGCCACCCTGACGTTCCAACGTCACGGAAACACTGCCTCCGTCCGGCGTGAACTTGAAGGCGTTGGACAGCAGGTTGAGCAGGATGCGGCGGTACTTGTCCGCATCCACCTGCGCGTCGAGACGCAGGGGCGCCTGCACCCCGTAGCGCATGCCGCGCTGTGCGGCCAACGTGTCGAAATAGGCGCAGATGATGCGGGTCAGCGCGGACAGGTCCGCCTCTGCATACCGCAACTGCATGGCCCCGGCGTCCACCCGCGAAAGGTCCAGCATGTCGTCCACATGCTGGTGCAGCAGCTGCGCGTTGCGCAACATGGTGCCCAGCGCGTGGCGGCGCGCATCGCCCTCCTCCGTTTCGGCCAGCAGTTGTTCCAGCGGGCCCAGCAGCAGGGTGAGCGGGGTGCGCAACTCGTGGCTGATGTTGGCGAAAAAGCGGGTCTTCAGGGCGTCCTGCTCATCGGCACGCGCACACCGGGCGGCAAGTTCCGCATTGGCCGCGCGCAGCCGCGCGCCGGTCTCGTCCGCCTCGGCACGCTCGGCCTGCTGCCGCTCCAGCGCCTGGGTGGCCCGGCGGACGGCGTCGTGCAGCCGCTGGTTCCCCAGGCTGAACAGCAGCCCCATGCCCAGGAACATGGCCACGGAGACCACGCCCACCGGTTCCGCCACCATGAAGGACAGGATGGGAGGAATGAAGAAGAACAGCACCAGCAGTGCCGATAACAAGGTGGCGACAATGCCGCCTGCCAGCCCGCCAGCCCACGAGGCGAAGAATACGGCGGGATAGAACAGAAACCACACATAGGGCCGGATGTAGTCCCACAACACCCATTGCAGCACCAACGCAGCCAGGGGCAGCATAAGGGCGAACAGCATGCCGCGCACCGACGTGAGGGGTGCAAAGAGAACGGAGGGGGCGGAAGGAAAGGCGCCGGACATGGTGTCATCGAGCCTAGCGGGCACAGCGGGCGCGGAACCCGGCGGTTCGTCGGGTGCCACGGGCGCAGGTGACGGCGACGGCCCGGATTGCGGAGATTGGGGGCTTGGGTCGACGGACATCGGGCCTCCTTGGGGGCGGCGATGGCAGAAGCTACCTCCAGGAACATCGCCCCACCATTATTACTCTGCCGCTGGCGGATGTGTAGTGCACCGAAGGAAACGACAATGCCGGGCCTGCGCAAGTTCCACGCGGGTGATGCTGCATGCCGGAAACGCCACCCGCGCGACCGAAAACGGAACCGCGCGGGAGAAGACGCAAGATCGACCGCTGGCCGCGCCACGGCGCCGGACAGCGGCAATGCGCCGGGAAAGAACGGCGAAAACGAGGGCGGACAGCGCCGCCTGGCAGGCTACTGCACGACCGAAGCGGTGGCTGACGCCTTGGCGGGCTGTGCGGGTGTGGCCTGTGCCTTGGGTTGTGCAGTCGCGGCCTTGCCAGCCTGGCCGGGCTTCGCGGGCTGGCCGGGCTTCGCGGGCTGGCCCGCCACCTTTTCCGCCAGGGCCAGGATGGTATTGGCGTAGGCCGCGCTGTTGTTGTAGCGCTTCAGCACGTTGTACCGCGCGTCGCGCCGCATGCCCGGTTGCCAGCCGTGCCTGTTGAGGTAACTGGACAGGCTGAACACCGCATCGCCCACCGCGAACAGGTCCACACGGCCATCACCGTCGCCGTCCACGCCGTAGGCCGGGATATTGGTAGGCATGAACTGGCAGATGCCCACGGCCCCGTAGATGGAGCCGGGCATGGTCAGCGGGTCTTGCCCCAGCGCGTCGGCATGGCGGATGAGGGCCTTCAGTTCCTGGTAGGCCCAGTCCGACTTCTGGCGCATGCGCTGCGAAATCCAGTCCAGGTTGTCGCCCGCACCGGGCAGCGCGGCGATGTAGCCGGACACCATGTCCGGGGTGTCTGCGGCGGCCATGGCGGCCAGGTTGCGGAAGGCGTTGCCCTTGCCCAGGGCCGTGCCCAGGCGCGTTTCGACGAACAGCAGCGATACGGCCACCTCGCGCGGCACGCCGTAACGCGATTCCGCCAGCGAGAACCAGCGGGCGTTTTCCGCCAGGAAGGCGCGGCACCTGGCCGCGTTCTCGTCGGTGACCACGCCGGGGTACATGGGCGGGCGCACGGGTTTGGGCTTCTGGCCGGGCGGCACGGGTTGCGGCTCCGGTCGCAGGAACTTGGTGGTGTACAGTTCCTTGACCTTGCGGCCCATGGGGTCTGGCGAGACCGCATCGCCCAGTTGGACGAACAGCGCGTCAATGCGCCCGCCGGACACGCCGTCGGCAGCCAGGCGGCCCAGCAGGGGATTCCAGCAGGGGGCGGGCCTGCCGGAGGCGGGGGGGGCTTCTGGGGTGGGCTGCGCGGATTCCACCCGCACCTCGCCGGGGGCCGGAGGCGTGACCACGCTTTCCGGCGCGGCCGCCTGCCGGGTACCGCTACACCCCGCAAGCAGCAGGGCGCACAGCGCGGCGGACGCCAGCGCGCGCCACAAGGCGGCACGGCCAGCCCACCCGCCCGTGCCGCCCGGCGTATCTGATGCTTGCAGGGCTTGGTGGGCCTGGGGCGATTGGGGGGTCTGGGATGCCTGGGGTGCGTGACGCACGCCCTGCGCTAGCGGCATGTGATTGCCTGCATCGGTCCCGGTCTGGTACGCTTGCATGGGACGCATGGTACGAACAGACCCGGTCCATGGCAAGGGGCTGCCGCGCCCCCGTCCGCACTGCCTTTCCACCCGCCCCGCAAATCCCACGGAGGCCGGATGCACGGAACCACCCTGCGCGACCGCGCCCGGCGCGTGCGCCGCTACGTGACCAGCGACGTCTGGCTTGAACGCGCCGAAACCGGCCCGCCCGCCCGGCGCGGCCTGATCTGGCTGTTGCGGCGCGCCTTTCTGGCGGCGCTGGGCTTCGTGGACGACCAGTGCCTGCTGCGCGCATCCGCCCTGACCATGACCTTCGTGCTGTCCATGGTGCCCTTTCTGGCCGTGGTGTTCTCCATCACCAAGGGCCTTGGGGTGCACAACGCAGAGGTCACCCAGATGCTGCTGTTGCGCCTTGCGGCGGGCAACCCGGACACGGTGGCGCGCATCCTGGAATACGTGGAGCGCACCAGCGCGGGCCGCATGGGCGCGGTGAGCGCGGCCTTTCTGCTGGTGACGGCGGGCATGCTCATGGCCAACATCGAGCGCTCGTTCAACGCCATCTGGAAAGTGCGGCAGGGACGCAGCCCGTGGCGCAAGTTCACCGATTTCTTTTCGGTGATGCTGGTCTGCCCCCTGCTGATGGGTACCGCCGTTACCCTGGGCGCCAGCCTGCGCAGCGGCAGGGTGCTGGGCAGGTTGCTGGAGGTGGCCCCGGTGGGTGCCGCCTATCTGCTGCTGCTCAAGCTGGTGCCGCTGTTCATGGTCTTCGTGGTGCTGCTGTTCCTGTACTCGTACATTCCCAACACCAGGGTGCGCCCGCGCGCGGCCATGGCCGGGGCATTGCTGGCGGCCATGGCCTGGCAGGGCGCGGAATACGCCTACATGGCCTGGCAGGCCCGCTTCGCCAGCTACGGGCTGATCTACGGCAGCTTCGCGCAGGTGCCGCTGTTCCTGATGTGGCTGTATGTTTCGTGGGCGGTGGTGCTGTTCGGGGTGGAGGTATGCCACGCGGTGCAGAACGCGCCCACCTTCGAAAAGCACCTGCGCGCCGGAAGGGTAAGCCGCCTTGAACGCGACCGGCTGGCCGTGCTGGCCATGCTGCTGCTTACCCGCGCCTTCGTGCGCGGCACGGGCGCGGTGCCCGGCCACCGCATGGCCGCCCTGCTGGACGCCCCGGACCATGTGCTGGACGACGTGCTGGACCGCCTGGCCCGCGAGGGCATGGTGGTGCGGGTGTGCGACGATGCCCCGGCCTGGGTGCTGGGCATGCCGCCCGACGAACTGCGCATCGCCGACGTGCTGCTGGCCCTGGCCGGTCGCACCCGGGGCGAGGGCGAGGAACGGGTGGCCACGGCCTTCGAATTCATCAACGACACCCTGGCCCGGCTGGCCGGGGACATGGCCGCCAGTCCGGCCAACACCACTCTGCGCGCCTACCACGACACCACCCTGCCCGACTGGTTCGATGCGGCCCCGCCAGGCGCGCCGGAAACGCCGGAGAACGCGCCCGCTGCGGCATGGGGCGGTGCCGGAAACGGCGCGGATGAAGATGCGGCAGCAGACGAAACGCATGGCCCTACCCTGCCCGAGCTGCTGCACGCAGCCGTGGACGGCGGCACATCCGCCGCCGATGACGTGTCCGAGGCCAATGGGACCAATGGGGCCAATGGGGCCGATGGCGGCGGTACCGGAGGTACCGGCAATGCTCGCAAGGGCGATCCCCCCGGCAGCGGCAGGGTCTGAAACGGGCACGACAGCAACGATGACGGCGCGACGGGATGTTCCCGCCGCGCCGTCGGATCATTCTGTCCGTCACGCGGCGCTCCGGCCATTTCCGCCACCGTGCCTTTCCGCCCGGCGTCGCAGTCGCCGGGCGGACCGGATTTCGGCAGCCGGATCGTCTTCGCTTTCCGCAGGCCGGGGCTGGCATCGCAGTCGCCATGGCCCGATGGAGCGGGAGAAGGACGTGGAACCGGAGCGCGCCGTACCGTTACACCATGCCTGCCCCCTTGCGGATGGCCCCGCCGTCGTGCACGCCACGGACCGTTCCGTCGGCATCGTGGAGGGCGCGCCACCGGGCAAGGGCCTGCACGGTAAGCACGGGCATGTCCTGCCGCGCGCCAAAGGCCCGCACGTCCGGCAGTCGGGCCATGGTGCCGTCGGGGTTGGTCAGTTCGCACAGCACCCCGCACGGCGAAAGGCCCGCAAGGCGCATCAGGTCCACGGTGGCCTCGGTGTGGCCGCGCCGTTCCAGCACGCCGCCGGGGCGGGCCCGCAACGGAAAGACATGGCCGGGGCGGTGCAGGTGTTCCGGCCGTGCGCCGGGCGCTGCCGCCGCCTTCACCGTGGCCACCCTGTCGGCGGCGGAAACACCGGTGGTGACGCCCTCCGCCGCCTCGATGGTCACGGTGAAGGCCGTACCGGCGCGGCTGGTGTTGCACGCCACCATGGGCGGCAGGTCCAGCGCGTCGGCATGGGCATCGGTAAGGCACAGGCAGACGATGCCGCTTCCCTCGCGGATCAGCAGGGCCATTTGTGCTTCGGTCAGGGTTTGCGCGGCAAAGATCATGTCACCTTCGTTTTCGCGGTCCTCGTCATCCACGACAAGAATGCCGCGTCCCGCGCGCAGGGCATCCAGGGCCTGCTCGACTGTTGCCAGGGGGGCCAGGCACGGCTGCGGAGCAGTCCCGGCCTGTGGCACGGGCGTGACATGATGCAGGGGGGGGCCGGTGGTTCCGGCCTGAACGGGAGTGGGGGACGGCTGATTCATGGCGCATCTCCTTGGCTGGAGGTCCAGAATCAGGGCGTGTGGAAACGCGGCGCGGCGGAACAGCCCACAGACAACATGCCGGGCGGACTCCGGGGCACGCGTCGCAGTCGCGCCCGCCGGAAGGCCACGCACCGGCACGCCGCAGCGGCGGCCATGCCGTCACGCGCAACACCACGCCATAACCGCACGCGGGAGGCCCACGGGGTTGGCTGGCGTTGCGCCGCGTCCTCTTTCATCCGGACTGTTACCGTCGGCCCCGGCATCTCACCGGGTCTGCTGACCCCGCTCCACGACGGAGCGGGCGCTCGCGGGCTCTCCGGCGCGGCGTGCCGCGCGGAATACCGCCGGTGGGGACTTTCACCCCGCCCTGAGGATTCGGGCCGGATGCTACATCCGCCGCGCACATGATGCAAGAGGCGGGGAGGAACACCAGACGGAATGGACGCCGCCCGAGTGCGCAAAAGTCGAAAGCCTTCTGCGGGACGGGGGGGGTGTCCGTACAGAAGGCTTCCGAAAGGGGGGATCTGAAGTAACACTCCGGGACCTTGGCAGATGGGGGGGGGATATCCGCCGAGGTCCGGTACATCAGAGCCAGTGTCGACTACGGGGGTCGGGGGGGACCGCCGGTATGGCTTGTGTCCCGCAGTCGCCTCTCTACTTAGCAAGCCGCGTGCCACAATGTGAGCAACCACTAGCCGGAATTATTCTTCAATAAAAACACCCCTATGGAGTGCTTCAAAAAAATAATCCCAATATGGCGACCATGATGGCGCGCCCTACCGTGCGGAATCGCACGTGCGATTCCGCACGGTAGGGCGATCCCGCACATTTGCATGCTGCACCCATCATACAGGTAGGGAATACCCGCACCCCAACACAACCGGCCCGGCTACTTGGCCAGCCGTCGGTGCAGGGCAAACCGCGAAATGCCCAAATGCGCCGCCGCCCGGCTCTTGTTCCCGCCGAACCGTTCCACCGCCTTGCGCACCAGGCCGTCCACCAGCGCTTCCACGTCAAAGGGGGCCTCGGGGAGCGTCAGGTTGTCCGGGTCCAGCCGCCATACCCCGGGGGTGGCGTTGGCACCGGGCGCGGGAGAAGGCACCTCGGTCGGGCCGTGGTCGTCCAGAAAGCCCAGGTGCCGGGCGGTGAGGGCGGGACCATCGTGCAGCAGCACGGCACGCTCCACGGAATTTTCCAGTTCGCGCACGTTGCCCGTCCACGGGTGACGGCCCAGCAGGCGCAGGGCGTCGGGCGAAAGCGCGGTGAAACGCTTCTTCTTGCGCACGGCCTCGCGTTGCAGGAACAGCCCGGCCAGCACGGGGATGTCCTCTGGCCGTTCGCGCAGGGGCGGAATGCGCAGGTGCCCCACCCGCAGCCGGTGATACAGGTCGCGCCGGAACTGCCCGGCCTCTACCATGGCCGAAAGATCGCGGTTGCCCGCGCAGACCACCCTGGCCTTGAATTCACGGCGCTTCACCCCGCCCAGGCGGTAGAAGCAGCGCTCTTCCAGCACCCGCAGCAGCTTGGGCTGCAGGGAAAGGGGCATTTCCGCCACTTCGTCCAGAAACAGGGTGCCCCCGCCCGCCAGTTCCAGCTTGCCGGGGGCGCCCCCCGCGCGGCTGCCGGTATAGGCCCCCGCCTCGTGCCCGAACAGTTCCGCCTCGAACAGTTCGTGCGGGATGGCCGCGCAGTTCAGGGCGATGAACGGGGTATCGTTGCCCGATTCCCCGTAATGGATGAGCCGGGCCACCACTTCCTTGCCGGTGCCCGTTTCGCCCTCGATGAGCACGGGCACGGACGGCTCGGCATGGAACACCCGCGTCTCGTCCAGCAACGCCGACATGGCGGGCGAAGCCGCCACCACCTCGCCGATCCCGGCCACCTGGCGCAGCCGGGTGCGGGCCGATTCCAGTTCACGGCGCAGGGCGTCGGCCCGCTGCTCCACGGCCTCGTCGAGGTGCTCGCGCAGTTCGCGGTTTTCCATGATCAGCGCCTGGTGCTCGGCGCAACGCTCCACCACCGCCGCCAGTTCGCGGGCGTTGATGGGTTTGTTCAGGTAGTCGTAGGCTCCGCGCCGCAATGCCTCGACGGCGGTTTCCATGTCGCCGTGCCCGGTGATCAGCACCACGTCGGCCTCGGCAGTGGAGGGGTCTTCCTTCAGATGCGAAAGCAGCGTCAGGCCGTCCATGCCGGGCATGCGGATATCGGTGATGATCAGGGGAAACCAGGTGGTGCGGGCCTCTGCCAGCGCGGCCACGGGGTCCTCGAAGGGGGTCGGTTCGTACCCCAGGTCGTGCAGGACGAGGCTGAGGCTCTGGAGGCTGGGCAGGTTGTCGTCAACGATGAGTATGCGCATGTGGATGTCCTTTAGGCATCGTGATGGGCGTCTGGGTGGCATCCCTTGTGCGGCATGCCGCCCCCGGCGCGTTCGCCGTGGCGCGGGGGCCATCCCCCCCTGTCAGTCGGTCTGTCGCTGTCCTTCCGGTGTTGCGTCCGCCCTTTCGTCCGGCATTTCACCCTACATTTCAACCGGCATATCACCCGGCATATCGTCCGGCATATCGTCCGGGTTCCCTTCGCTGACCGGGGGCACGAGTCGCCCCTGTGGGCACCCCTACTTCTCGGCAGGGGGTTCCGATGGCGTGGCCTGGCGCAGGGCCAGGGTGAACGCGGCACCGGTCATGGGCGGCTCGCCGCCGGACACGGAAATCTCCCCGCCCCAAGATTCCACGAAGCTGTGCACGATGGCGAGGCCAAGGCCCAGCCCCTTGTGCGGGTCCTTGGTGGTGAAGAAGGGGTCGAATACCCGGTCCTCCAGCCCCTGCAATCCCGGCCCGTTGTCCGCCACGGTCAGCAGCACGCGCCCCGCCGGGGCCTCGCCGTCCGGCGGGTGTGCCCCCTGCCCGTCACCGGAATCCGGCCGGTCTGTTCGGTCCGGCCTGTCTGTTCGATCGGACGGATCGGCGCCGCCACGCCGCACGGGCCGGTACGCGGCCTCGATGCGGATGCGCCGGTCCTGCCCGTCCGCCGGTTCCCTTGCGTCCAGCGCGTGCATGGCGTTGACCACCAGGTTGATGACCACCTGCTCCAGTTGCACGGGGTTGGCGCGCACGGTGGGCAGATCCGGGGGCAGCACGCGTTCCACGGTTACCTGGTGGGCGCGCAGTTGCGCTCCCACCAGCCCCAGCGCCCGGTCCACCGCCGCCTCGACCTGGGTGGGCGAAAGGGCCGCATCGCCGTGGGCCACCAGTGCCCGCATATGGTCGATGATGTCGCGGATGCGCGTCGCCTCGCCAAGGATCAGCGAAAGGCGGGCCAGCAGGGTTTCGCGGTCCGGCGCCCGGTCCTTTTCGGCCAGCATCTCCAGGCTGCCCGCATACAATTGCAGGGCCGACAGGGGCTGGTTGATCTCGTGCGCGATGCCCGTGGCCAGGGTGCCCATGGCTTCCAGCTTGCGGGCGCGCTGCAACCGTTCTTCCACGCGCAGGCGGTCGGTTTCGTCCTCCAGCATGACGATGACCGAATCCACCCCCCCGTCGCCCGCCAGGATGGGGCACGAGGTCAGGCGGTACGACCGGCGCCCGCCGGTGTGGGCCGTGGTCTCCAGCCGCCATTCATGGGTCCGTCCGTCGCGGAAGGTGGCCAGGCAGGCACAGCCGGGACAGCGACTGTTGTCCTCGCCGCAGTGCTCGGTCAGCATGCGGCACAGCAGCCCGCCGGGCGCCGCCGTTTCGCCGAACCATTCACGCAGGCGCGGATTGGACGCGGTGATGCCCAGCGCCCTGTCCAGCACGGCGATACCCAGGGTAAGGTTGTCGGTAATGGACCGGTACCGCTCCTCGCTGATGGACAGGGCCTCCTGCGCGCGCACCCCGGAGGTGATGTCGATGCCCAGCTTGAGCACCAGGGGCGAACCGTCCACGTCCTCGAAGGGGTAGGAATAGATGCGGAAGGCGGACCGGCGCTCCGGGCAGGCCCACTCGCACACGCACAAGGTGCGCGAATCGAAGACATCGAAGGGCGGGCACAGTGCGCAGGGGCGGTTCTGGCCCCGGATCACCTCGTAGCAGGGACGGCCCACGCCGGGGCCGAACAACTGGCGGAAACCCCGGTTCTCATAGCGGATGGAATAGTCCGGCCCCAGCAGCACCACGTAGGCGGGCAGCCGATCCAGCAGGTTGAGCAGCCGGGTTCGTTCGCTCCAGGCCGGGGCAGGCCCCTCGCTGGACAGGTTGGGCAGGGGGGTTGCGGTCAGGGTGGCGCACAGCACCGTGCCTTCGCCCCCTGGCTCGGAACCTCCCGCTGCACCGGAACCCGCCGATGCACCGAACGCAACGCCGCGCAGGGGGCGCGGGGTGACCAGCAGTTCCACCGGGGTGCCGGTTTCGCCGCGCAAGGATAGGGAATACGGCGTGGGCGCACCAGCCGCCTGGCGGTGCATCTCGCGTTCGAGCACGGAAAGGTTGCCGGGAGAGGAAAGCTCGCCCACCAGGCGCGGCAGGAATTCCCTTGCGGACCAGCCGGTCTGGGGCAGGATGACCGAGGCCGCATAGCTGAAGCCCCCCATGCTCGTGGCCTCATGCGGCGTCTGGTGGCCAGACATGCCGGATGCACCAGATGCGCCGGACGGGCCGGATGAGCCGGACGAGGCTGTCGGATCGGGTGACTTCTTCGGGATGGTGGGGGGGCCGCCGGGGACATCGGCGATCTGGGCCAGCAGCGCGCCCACCGGCAAGGGCAGGCGACGCGGCAGGCGCATCACCCGGCCCGCTACCGTCAGCCCACCGGGAAAGCCATCCCCGGCGGGTGCCGATGCGAAACGGGGCGCGTCCGGCGCAGGGGAGGCGTCATCCCCCTCGGATGGGACGGGCTGTGCCGCGTGGTCGTCCGATGCGTGCATGATGATGCCGCATAGTGTTCCTTTTCGCACACAGCGTCAAAACCTAATTCCGAAGGGCAAAACCGTGCGCATTCGCACATGCCGACTGCCTGCAACAGGCCCGGCGCAGCGAAAAACCCGTTGGGGCGGCAGTCCGACAGGGGTGCTGCCAGGAGCGGGAGGGGGGGGAATACGGAACGGGTGGGAGGCATGAGGACCTCCGGACCCGGAGGACACGGGGCGAGGGCGCGGCGAAACAGGCGCTGGCTCAACCGTGTCGCACCAGCCCGGCCAGACGCGCCACCCGCTCGATCTCCTCGTGAAAGGCCACGGGCTGGATGGGCTTGGCCACGTAGCCGTCCATGCCTGCGGCCAGCATGCGGTCGCGGTCGCCCGCCAGGGCATGCGCCGTCATGGCCACCACGGGCAGGGCCGGACTGACGCCGGGATGCATGGAATTGCGGATGCGGCGCAGCGTCTCGAAACCGTTCATGCGCGGCATCTCCATGTTCAGCAGCACCAGGTCGAAGCGTTCCGCCGCAAGCCGGGTCAGGGCTTCCACGCCATCCTGAGCCGTGGCGCAGGTATGTCCGCGCCGTTGCAGCAGGCGCGCGGCGATGGTGCGGGCCACCTCGCTGTCGTCGGCCACCAGCACGTGCAGCGAACGGCCCGCCGGTTCGTCGGATTGGGGTACGGTCTGATGGGTGTGCTGCGGCGCGGGCCGCGCGGCAGGGTGGGCAGGCGGTGCCCCCAGGGGCGGCAAAGGCGGTGCCGCCGGAGCCGGGTCGAGCAGCCGGGCCAACGCACCGGGCATGGCGGACGCCCCCCTGCCCGCCAGAAGGCGCGGATCGGTCCCGCCCGATGCAGGGCCACCGGACCCGCCGGGCGTCACCGGAGCACTGGAACCACCGGGCGCACCGGGAGCGGAGGCATTGGCGTCACTGAAGGTTCGGGGCGCAGTTGGCTCGCGCTCCTGCAATGCCGTCTCCACTTCGGCCTGGGGGGCGGGAGCGGGCCGCAGTCGGCAGGTGAAATGGAACGAACTGCCGACCCCCGGCAGGCTGCGGGCCCAGATGCTGCCGCCCATCATGCTCACCAACTGGCGACAGATGGACAGGCCAAGGCCCGAACCGCCATAGGTGGCCCCGGTGTCGTCGGAGGCTTGGGTGTATAGCTCGAAAATGGATTCCAGCCGGTCCTCGGCGATGCCGATGCCGGTGTCGCGCACCGTGAACAGCAGCGTGGCGCCGCCTGGCTCGCCGGGGGGAAACAACGATTCGAACAGGCTCGGCGGCGAGGGCACCGGCGCGACCTCCACCGAGACCACGCCCGCATGGGTGAACTTCACCGCGTTGCCCACAAGGTTGGCCAGTACCTGGGTCAGCCGCACCTGGTCGCCCGCCAGCACGGGGGGAATCTCCGGCGCCACCCGCCACGACAGGGCAAGGCCGCGCCGCGCCGCTTCCGACTGCACGGAACGCATTACCTTGCGCACCACGGAGGCGGGCTCGAAGGGGCGTTCCACAAGGCGTATCTGCCGCGCCTCCAGCCGTGAAAAATCCAAGACATCATTGAGCAGGGCCAGCAGCGTCTCTGCAGATTCCAGCACGGTGACCAGGTGGTCACGCTGTTCCTCGTCCTCGGCAGACTCCAGCGCAAGGTCGGTCATGCCCAGGATGCCGTTGAGCGAATTGCGTATCTCGTGGCTCATGCCTGCCAGAAAGGCACTTTTGGCGATGCTGGCGTTCTCGGCGGTGCGCCGGGCCTCGTCCAGGTCGCGCACGGCGCGGTGTTTCAGCAGGGCCACCTCGATGGTGGAATGCAGTTCGCGCTCTTCGAAGGGCTTCACCAGAAAGCCGAACGGCCCGCACGCCTTGGCCCGCTCCAGGGTGGCCGCATCGGAAAAGGCCGTCAGAAACACCACCGGCACCCCGTATTGCGCGGCGATGCGCCCCGCCGCCTCTATGCCGTCCATGGGGCCGCGCAGGCGGATATCCATCAGCACGAGGTCGGGGCGCAGTTCGCCCGCCATGCGCACGGCCTCTTCCCCGTCGGCGGCCATGGCAGGCACGGCATACCCCAGCCGCTCCAGAGTGCGCCGGATGTCCAGTGCCACGATCTGCTCGTCATCGACGATGACGATCGATGGGCGGGACGATTCCGGAAAAGGCGGCTGTTGGGTCATGGGCACTTTCCGCAGCGATGGTGGGTTTGCGACGGGGCCTTGGCACGGGCACTGCGATAACGCGCGCGCCTTGCCTACTTATGACAGCCTATGCCCCGTTTCGACATTCAGCGCAAGGTATCGAGTGCGTGATACCCCCTGCCCCTACCGGTTTTCCCCCATTTCGGCACAAAAAACGGGGCCGCGCCGCTTTCGCGGCACGGCCCTTTCGGAGTGGTCCTATCATGTTTCGCGCTCCGCGAGTCTCACGCGGCTGCGCGAACGCGATCAGAAACGTTGCAGCACCCAGGCCACGCGACCAACGATGCGTTCCGCATGCTTGTCCACGGGCAGGTATTGTTCGGGGTGGGCGGGATTTTCGGAACGCAGCACGAAGCGGGCCTTTTCCGCATCAAGGAAGATGCGTTTCAGCGCCACGCCCTCGTAAGGAACGTACACGCCGTACAGTTCGCCAGAGACCACATTCTTCTGTGCCGTATCCATGCCCACGTAGGCACCCTTGCGCACCAGCGGCTCCATGCTCGAAGCATCCATGCGCACCACCTGCACGGAGGGGCCGGAATACGACTGCGGCACGGACAGCTTGCCGATGCCCTTCAATGGGCCACCGCCCTGGTCCGTGACCTCGCAATGCATGGAATGCACGGTAACCACGCTGCTCTTGGCATCCGGGTCGCCGTAGCGGGCCGGATCCTCCAGCACCATGCCCGCTGCCGGGGCGTCCAGGGGCTGGTAGCCCTGCTCGGTACGCAGGTACATGGGACCAGAGGCCTTCTTGAGCCAGTCGGGGTTCAGGCCGAACTTCTCGAACAGCTTCATGTACCAGTCGGAGGGCACCGAATTGCGGCGTTTGGCGTCGGAAATGCTGGATTGCCGGATGTCGAGTACCTCGGCAAGCTCCACCTGCGTACGCGTATTGGTGGCCAGTTTGATACGTTCAAAGACTTCTTCAAAGGTGGACACGGTGTTCTCCCATTCAAGAATTACGGCCTCACGGCCGCGACCGGCGCGACGGAAACCGGCCCCCGGTGCGTACGCACCCCGCATTCCTGACGATTGCGGCGCGTCGTTGCAGTGTTGCCTCGCACGGAACGAGCGACACGTCAATGCCATGATGCAGGCGCTCGCCACCAAATGGCTGCACCGCATCGGCAACGTTGCGTCGCTCATTGCCGCCCGCGTTCCGGGTCGTTACGGCCCAGAGCAGTACAAGAACGGTGCCATCAATGAATAGGCCCCATGATTCCTTGGGGTAGCACCCTGTATAGCGCAACGCGCTTTCCGGTATCCGGTCGACAGTGCGTAACATGTTACACCGCGCTTACGCAGGAAGTGTAACAATGTTACGCTATCTGCCCTGGAATTGTTTCAGGAACGGATCCGTGGGGGTGAGAATGATGCGCGTGTTGTCGCGGAACACCTTGCGGTAGGCATCCAGACTGCGCTGGAAGTCGTAGAACTCCGGCGACTGCGAAAGCGCCTCGGAGAATATCCGGGCGGCGTCGGCATCGCCTTCGCCCCGCAGTATCTCGGACTTGCGGGTGGCCTCGGCCATCAGCACGGTACGCTCGCGGTCGGCGGTAGAGCGAATCTTGGTCGATTCCTCCTGGCCTTCCGAGCGGTACTGCTTGGCCTGGCGCTCGCGTTCGGCGCGCATGCGGCCGAAGATGGCGCGCTGGTTCTCCGTGGGCAGGTCGGTGCGCTTGATGCGCACGTCGATGATCTCCATGCCGTACTCGCGCAGCAGTTCAGAGGTGCGGGCCGTCACCGCGCCCATGATCTCGGCGCGCTTGGACGAAACCACCTCGGTCAGGGTGTTGCGCCCCACAAAGACGCGCAACTGCGAATACACGGTATCGTCCAGGCGGGCCTGGGCGCCGGGAATGGTGCGCACGGTGCGGTAGAAGGTCAGCGGGTCGGTGATGCGCCAGCGGGCGTAGTTGTCCAGCACGATGGCCTTCTTGTCGCTGGTCAGGGCCTCTGCCGAGCGGGCATCGTAGTCCAGGATGCGCGAGTCGAAGTACACCACGTTCTGGACGAACGGCAGCTTGAAGTGCAGGCCCGGGGCCACCACGCCGCCCACGGGTTCGCCCAGTTGCAGCACGATGGCCTTCTGGGTCTGGTGCACGCTGTACATGCACTGGCTGCCCATGACCAGCAGCGCGGCAAGGGCGATGAGCACGGTTATGGTACGACGGTCCATGCTATTCGCTCCCCTTGCGGGCCGCGCCCGCATCGCCACGGGGCCGTGCCCCGTCCAGCGGCAGGTAGGGCAGCATGCGCGCCCCCGCCTCGCCGGGAATGACGATCTTTTCCATGCCGGGCGCGGAAAGCACCTCTTCCATGGCCTCCAGGTACAGGCGCTTGCGGGTCACGTCCTTGGCCTTGTTGTATTCCTTCAGCACGGCCAGAAAGCGGCTGGCCTGGCCTTCCGCCTCGCGCACGCGTGCCTGACGGTACGCCTCGGCCTGGTTGATCACCTCGGCGGCAAGGCCTCTGGTGCGGGGGATAATTTCGTTCTGGTAGGCTTCGGCCTCGTTGATGATGCGGCTCTTGTCCTCTCGGGCACTGGCCACGTCCTTGAAGGCGTCGATGACCTCTTTCGGCGGATGCACGTCCTGCATCTGAACGGCCAGCACGCGCACGCCCACCTGGTAGATGTCCAGGATATCCTGCAGCAGCGTCAGCGTCTCGTTCTGGATCAGCTGCTTGCCGTCGGTAAGCGCGGCGTCGATACGGCTGTTGCCGATGACCTCGCGCATGGCGGCCTCGCCCGCGCTGCGCACCACCGCCGTGGGGTTGGTGACGTTGAACAGGTACTGGACGGGGTCCTTGATCTGGTACTGGATGCTGAACTGCACGTTGACGATGTTTTCGTCACCCGTAAGCATGGCAGCTTCCTCGGGCACGATGCGCCCGCCCCCCTGCTGGAACGAGGAGCCTTGCGCCACCGAGCGAAAGCCCACCTCGGCACGCTGCACCTGGGTCACCTTGGGGGTGTACACCGATTCAACGGGAAACGGCAGGTGATAGTGCGGGCCGGATTCCACGGTGCGGTCGTAGCGGCCAAAGCGCAGCACAACCCCCAGTTCGTCCGGCTCGACGATGTACACGCCCGATGCCGCCCATAAAAGGACGAACACGAGCGCCACCACCTTCCCCGCAGGGAAGGGGTATTCGCGGAACTTGCGGAAGGTTTCGCCGAGCTTCTCGAAGTCCGGTCCCGAGGGATCGTCCCAACCGCCGGGGCCTCCGGGGCCACCAGAGCCACCGGAACCACCCGAGCCGCCGGAACCACCGTCGTCCCCGTCGCCGGAGCCGCCGGAACCACCGGAGCCTCCGCGCCACCCGGAGTGCCGCTGCCGTTTTTCTTGCAGTTTTTCCCAATCCCAGTTCATAATACCTCAAAAATAGGGCAGATGTGGTGTGCGGTCAAGGCATGACGCCAATTTACGGCCTTACCCCATCTGCCGGAGCAGCCATGAAACCGATTTCCGACCGCCCATTCCGGGCGTATGACATCCGCGGCATCGTCGATGCCGACTTCGACGCCGAATGGGTGGAGCGCCTGGGGCGCGCCTGCGGCACCTACCTGCTGGAACGCGGCATCAACGCCGCCGTGGTGGGCCACGACTGCCGCCACAGCTCCCCCGCCTACCATGACGCGCTCACTGCCGGGCTCATCGCCTGCGGCATCGATGTCGTCAGCGTGGGCATGGTGCCCACCCCCCTCTTGTACTTCGCCGTGCGCCACCTGGACCGCCAGGGCGGCATCATGATCACCGCCAGCCACAACCCGCCGGAATACAACGGCTTCAAGGTGTGGGCCGGGCAGACGACCATCCATACCACCGAAATCCGGCGCATCTTCGAAATCTTCGCCGCCGGGCGCTTCGCCTCCGGCAAGGGCGTGGGCTGTTCCATGGATATCGTGCCCGCCTACATGGAGGCGGTGACGCAGCGGGTGCAACTGGCCCCGCGCGCCCAGGGCCCGTTGAAGGTGGTGGTGGACGGCGGCAACGGCGCGGGCGGCGAGCTGTGCGCCGAACTGCTGCGCCGCCTGGGCGCGGACGTCATCAAGCAGTACTGCGACCCGGACGGCGCCTTTCCCAACCACCACCCCGACCCGGTGGTGGAAGCCAACATGCGCGACCTGATGGCCCGCGTGGCCAGCGAAGGCGCGGACCTGGGCATTGGCCTTGACGGTGACGCCGACCGTCTGGGCGCGGTGGACGCGGCAGGCCGCCTGCTGTTCGGCGACGAGTTGCTCTCGCTCTTCGCGCGCGACCTGCTGGCCCGTACGCCGGGGGGCGAGGTGATGGGCGACGTGAAGTGCTCGCACCGCCTGTTCCGCGACATCGAGGCCCACGGCGGCAAGCCCACCATGTGGATCACCGGCCATTCGGTGATGAAGGCCCGCATGCTGGAAGTGAACGCGCCGCTGGCGGGCGAGATGAGCGGACACATGTTCTTCAACGAAGGGTGGTACGGCTTCGACGACGCCATCTACGCCGCCGCCCTGCTGCTGCGCATCCTGTCCGCATCCGACGTGCCGCTGACGGCGCTGCCCGGCTGGCCGCCCTCGCACGCCACGCCCGAACTGCACATGCCCTGCCCGGACGAACTGAAATTTGCCGTGGTGCGCCGTGCGCAGGAACACTTCCGCGCGCTGTACGAGGTCAACGAGATCGACGGCGCGCGCATCACCTGGCCAGACGGCTGGGCCCTGGTGCGCGCCTCGAACACCCAGCCGGTGCTGGTGTTGCGCTTCGAGGCGGAAACGCCGGAGCGCCTGGCCGAAATCCGCGCGCTGGTGGAAACGCCGCTCACCGCCTGGATAGCCGAGGCCCGCGCGGCCACCAACGCCACCGCGTGATCCGGGTCCATCCGCTCGCCCCTGCCAGCCCGACTTGCCGGTCAGCCAGGCGGGCTCACCAGTCAGGCAGCCGGGCCCGTAGCCAGACGGGCCGGCTCAGAGGAGCCTGATCCATGTTCCTCCGCTTTCCCAAGCGCGAACGAGGCGAGCCGCGCCTGCCGCTGGTCAACGCCGACACGCCGGGCCAGTTCTTTCTGCGCACCATGCTGCTCATCGCCGTGTTCGCATTGACGGCGTGGGCCTTCTGGGCGAACACCGAACGCCGCATGGCCGACGTGCGCGCGGCATCCGCCGTGTGGGACGAGGCGGACCTGCTGGCCGATGCGCAGGAAAAGGCCCTGCGCGAACTGGTGGACGCCTTCCGCGAAGTGCACGGGGTAAAGCTGCTCATCCACATCCGGCGCGACACGCCGGAACTGCCCCGGCTGGACGCCCAGACCCTGTTCGTGGGACTGTGCCCGGCCAAGGGGCAGGTCATCGTGGAACTGCCCCCGCTGCTGCGCAAGGCCTACGGCGATACCCTGGCCCAGACCCTTGAAAACGACTGGCTGCGCCCCGCCATGGCTTCCGGCCAGTGGGCCGAGGGGCTGGTGCGCGCCCTGAAACACCTGTGGGACCACCTGGGCGAGAACTGACCGGCACCAACCCCATCCGGCCCGGCCACGCAGTCGGCCCGTGCGCCTTCACCCCGGCCCGTTTCGGCATCACCTGCAACCCCATCACCGGACCATTCCATGACCATGAAGAACGTCCAGGCCTTCACCGACGGCTCGTGCCTTGGCAACCCCGGCCCCGGCGGCTGGGCCGCCGTACTGCGCTGCAACGGCTCCGAACGCGAGCTTTCGGGGGGCTTTGCCCTTACCACCAACAACCGCATGGAAATCCTGGCAGTCATCGAGGCGCTGGCCCTGCTCAACGAGCCATGCGGCGTGGACCTGTACACGGACTCGCAGTACGTGCGCGATGCGGTGGAAAAGAAGTGGCTGGCGGGCTGGCGCCGCAACGGCTGGAAGACCAGCGACAAGAAGCCGGTGAAGAACCGCGACCTGTGGGAACGGCTGCAACCCCTGCTGGACCTGCACCAGGTGCGCTTTCACTGGGTGCGCGGCCATTCCGGCCACCCCGAAAACGAACGGTGCGACGTGCTGGCCCGCAAGCAGGCATCGTCGCGCGGGCTGCCGCCCGACACGGGGTATCCGGATTAGGCCTGGGGCGCACACCGCACGCGTGCATCGGAATTTTCGATGGCGGGGCGTTCCCGGTAGGGCTCGCCCCCATTCTTTTTTTCCGTAAAGCCAGCTAGAAGCGCGCATGCCCCCCCACACCGCCATCACCGAACACCCCGCCGGACGGGCCACGGAGCGCGCAATGGTTACCCGTACCCGCAACGGCCAGGCCCTCGACCTGCCCCTTGGCACGCGCATGTTGCTGAACATGGCGGGCACCAAGGAAAACCTGTCCAGCGAACTGGTGGGGTTGCAGCACTACGAGTACCTGATCCTGAAAATGCCGCTGGTACCTGGCATCCGGGCGCGCCTGCTGAACGGCGAGATGGTGACCCTGCGCTACATCTCCGGGGGCACCATCTTCGGGTTCAAGAGCCAGGTGCTGAACCACATCGTCAAGCCGGGCTTTCTGCTGTTCGTGGACTACCCCGATTCCATGGAACAGGTGGACCTGCGCCAGCACCGCCGGATCAACTGCCTGCTTCCCGCAGCCGTGCACGGCCGCCATGGCGTGTACAAGTGCATCCTGCTGGACCTCAGCGAGGGCGGCTGCAAGGTTTCGCTGGAATTGCAGCGCGAAGACCCCTTCCGCGAAACCGCCGTGGATGACATGCTGATGTTGCAGTGCGGTTTCTTCGCCGCAGAGGGGGCGGCCCAGACCACCCTTTCGAGCCTGGTGAAAAGCATTTCCATGGACGGCAACCGCATGCAGCTGGGGCTGAAGTTCGCGGACCTCAGTACCGACACCCAACTGGAACTTTCCAGCTATCTCGACAACGTGTCCAACCTGGTGTGATCCGCCCCCCGCATCCGTCCCCACGTCACGCCAGCTTGCCCCCGCAAGGCTTTCGCGCGTACGGTCCGGCGCCGCGCACAGAAACCGGCCCCGGGCACGCTTGACGCCCCCCCGCCCCGCCACTACCTGATGCCGCGACACCCGCGCGGCACCAGCACGCGCCCCGCGCCGCCCGGCGCGCATGTATCCGCACGGAGCCCCGCATGACCGACGCGCAGACCACATGGCATCTCTGGGACGGCCTTGGCCGCCCCCTGCTGCGCCTGGTGCTGTCCATGTCCCTCGGGCTGTTCGTGGCCAACTGCATAGAATCGCTGAACTGGACGCGCGGGGTGGCCCGTCTGGCAGCGCCACTGGTGCACCTTGGGCACCTGCGCGACGTGGCAGGGGCCTCGTTTTCGCTGGCGTTCTTCTCGTCCGTGGCGTCCAACTCGCTGCTGGCCGAAAGCTACGAGAAGGGAGAACTGTCCCGGCGCGAACTGCGCTTCGCCAACCTGTTCAACAGCATGCCCAGCTACTTCGTGCACCTGCCCACGCTGTTCTTCATCACCTGGCCCGTGCTGGGGTTTCCCGCCGTGGTCTACGTGGGGCTGACCCTGCTGGCCGCCTTTCTGCGCACCGCGCTGACGGTGGCCTTCGGCCGGGTGCTGCTGCCCCCGCTGCCCGAGGGCTGCGTTACCTGCCGCCTTGACGAGCAGCAGGCCGGGCATGGGTCCAAGGGCTGGCGGGCCGGGCTGCGCACGGCGTGGGTACGCTTTCGCAAGCGCATGCCAAAGGTGATCTTTTTCACCGTGCCCACCTACGCAGCCATGTACTTCATGCAGCAGGCGGGCTGGTTCACCCTGGCAGAGGCCTGGATGTCCCGGCACATGAGCGCCCTGTCCTTTCTGCGGCCAGAGGCGCTGGGCATCGTGCTGCTGCACCTGGCGGCTGAATTCGGCGCGGCGGTGTCCGCCGCCGGGGCCGTGCTGGGCGGCGGCGGGCTGAGCGAGCGCGAAATCGTGCTGGCCCTGTTGGCGGGCAACGTACTGTCCACGCCCATGCGGGCCTTCCGCCACCAGTTTCCGTCCTATGCCGGGTACTTCAAGCCCGCCCTGGCGTTGGAACTGATCGTGGTCAACCAAGCCCTGCGCGCCGCGTCCATCACGCTGGTGGGGGTGGGGTACTACTGGCTGACCCTTCCCTGATACACCCCCCCCCAGCGCAAAGCCTTCCCCGCTGCTCCAGCGTCCTGCCGCGTCATTCGCCAATGATCTTCACCAGCACCCGCTTGCGCCGCCCCCCGTCGAACTCTCCGTAGAACACCTGCTCCCACGGCCCCAGGTCCAGCTTGCCCTCGGTCACGGCCACCACCACTTCGCGCCCCATGATCTGGCGCTTCATGTGCGCGTCGGCGTTGTCCTCGCCCACGTTGTGGCGGTACTGGCGCACCGGCTCGTGCGGTGCCAGCCGCTCCAGCCACTGCTCGTAGTCGTGGTGCAGTCCGCTTTCGTCGTCGTTGATGAACACGCTGGCCGTGATGTGCATGGCGTTGACCAGACACAACCCCTCGCGGATGGAGCTTGCCGCCAGTTCCGCGTCCACTTGCGGGGTGATGTTGAGGAACGCCCGCCGGGTGGGCACGTTGAACCACAATTCCTTGCGCCACGATTTCATGCCGCCCCTCCTCAGGATGCCCGCCTGCCGGGCTTTTCATTTTTCCAGTTTTACACATTATCGTCAGAAGACAACCACGCACGAGAACCGGCGCAGACTCCCCAGCAAACCGGCGTATCTTGCGCCAGACTGTGCAGCGCATCAAACTATTGAAACAAATTTGTCATATTTTACACTTTTTTGCGACAAAAATGTCGCGTGCTGAAATTGTGAAAAACATGCACTCACGTGCGCGCTCTCGGACATACCGGCGTGCACACCACTGCAACACCCCTCCATGCCCATTGCTGCCCGCATGCCGGAAACACCGGCGGCGCCTGCCGCACCCGCCACACCATGCTCGTGCAGGCAAGGTACGGCCCATGCCGCCGCACCTGCCATACCCTTGCGCGGGCTTTGCATGGGCATGCCGTCAGGGCATCCGCCTTCCGTCGTACACCCGCCGGAAACACCCCCTGCATCACATGCGTGCAGACATGCATGCCCGCGTTGCCTTGCCCGGTGCCGGGCGGTATGGCCCGTTTTCCATCATCTGGACAATCACGGACCATCCCGGAGGAAGGCAGCATGTCCCAGTGGCTCAAGAGCAATGACGTCCTTGGCACCACCAACCGCGGCAACACGGCGGAATCCGGCCTGTGCACCCTGTGCCGCGCCGACTGCATGGGCAAGTGCGAAACCTGGCTGTCGTGCATGAAAGGGCGCGAAACCCTGTACCCGCGCGACTTCGGCATCGTCACCGCAGGCAGCGGCAACACCACCCATGTGGGCGTATCGTACAACTCGCTGCGCATCCAGGGCTACAACTACGGGGCTTGCGGCGCAGGCGAAAAGGCCGCCACCGGCGATGCCCTGTTCACCGACGTTTCCCTTGCCGCCTCCTTCGGGGCGCAACACAAGACCACTTGCCGCTACCCGCTGATGACCGGCGCCCTCGGCTCCACCTTCGTGGCCGCCAAGTACTGGGACGCCTTTGCCACCGGCTGCGCCATCTGTGGCGTACCCATCGTGGTGGGCGAAAACGTGGTGGGCATCGACCGTCAGGCGGTGCTGGAAAACGGGCGCATCACCAGGGCCCCCGAACTGGAACGCCGCATCGACAACTACCTGCGCTACTACGACGGGCACGGCGCCATCATCGTGCAGCTGAACGTGGAGGACACCCGCAACGGCGTGGCCGAATACGTGGCGGGCAAATACGGCGACAAGGTGATCATCGAGCTGAAGTGGGGCCAGGGCGCCAAGGACATCGGCGGCGAGATCGAGGTGAAGAGCCTGGAGTATGCCCAGTTCCTGAAGCAGCGCGGCTACCTGGTGGACCCCGACCCCACCCGGCCCGAGGTGCAGGAAGGCTACCGCACCGGCGCAGTGAAGGGCTTCGCCCGGCACAGCCGCTTGGGCTACACCGACCTTTCCGGCTACGAGCAGGTGCGCGAGAACTTCATGACCCAGGTGGCCTACCTGCGCTCGCTGGGCTTTGGCCGCATCTCGCTGAAGACCGGCGCCTACGGCATGGAGGCGCTGGCCATGTCCATCCGCCTGGCCTCGGAGTGCGAACTGGACCTGCTGACCATCGACGGCGCTGGCGGCGGCACCGGCATGAGTCCGTGGGACATGATGGAAACCTGGGGCGTGCCGTCCATCCTGCTGCACGCCAAGGCCGCCGAATACGCGGCACTGCTGGCCGCAGGCGGTCGCAAGGTGGTGGACATGTCCTTCGCGGGCGGTTTCGCCAGGCCCAGCCAGATATTCAAGGGGTTGGCCCTTGGCGCGCCCTACGTGAAGATGATCTGCATGGGCCGGGCCATGATGATCCCCGGCTTCCTCGGGTCCAACATCGAAGGCGTGCTGAAACCGGAAAACCGCGCCCGCGTCAACGGCAACTGGGACACCCTGCCCAAGACCGTGGCCGAGCACGGCGCGACGGCGGAAGAAATCTTCGCCGGGTACCATGACGTGCAGGCCAGGATAGGCCGCGATGCCATGAAGGACCTGCCGTACGGCGCCATCGCCATGTGGACCCTGCTGGACAAGCTGGGCGCGGGCGTGCAGCAGCTGATGGCAGGTGCCCGCCGCTTCTCGCTGGACCAGATCCGCCGCGAGGACATCGCCTCGGGCAACCGCGAGACCGAGCGCGAGACCGGCATTCCGTTCATCACCGACGTGCAGGACGAGTTTGCCAGGGCCATCCTGAAGGCATAGGGGGTTCGCCGCTGCTGGAGGAGGCTTGCCCCCCGGCGCACTCCCGCGCATCCTGAATGATAACGGGGCGGAAACCATGCAGGTTTCCGCCCCGTTTCATTTTGCAATCGGCGCAGCGCCAGCCGACGCGGCCCCGGCTTCGTCCGCGCTACGGCACGAGGGGCTGCCCCTGGGCCAACCTGCCGTCGATCTCGGCCACGGCCATGGCCAGCCGGGCGGCGCGCGCCTGGGCGTCGGCCCGGGCATCCTGCCCCGGTGCGGCTTCGCCTTGCAACACCGCCCGACGCGACGGCGGCAGTTGCGCCAGCGCCTCGAACATGGGCGCGGCACGGCGGTGGTCGTAGCCCGCGCGGGCCATGCAGAACAGGGCCAGGCGCTCCACGTCGTGGCTGCCGATCTGGCGATCCGCCTCGGCGGCTTCGGGCTTCACCAGTCCGCCCGCCGGGGGCATGCCGTAATAGCCGCGCACGCCGGGCTTGTCGGACGCGGACGACACCGCCCCGGTTTTGGACTGCCCGCCTTGCCCACCTTGCCCGCCTTGTCGGACATGCTTGGCCATTTCCCGCCCCAGCACGGCTGCCAGCTCGTTATCGTCGGAAAAACGCTCCAGCAGGCCGATGGTCACGTGGATGGACTGGCCGGAAGAAAAGGCATCCACGGTATCGCGCACCTCCACGTCCATGGCGGTGTCGCATACCCGATGAAAGCGCACCGGCACGTCCAGGCGCAGCCCGTCGCGCTCCACGGCGTAGGATACGCTATCGCCCGCGCCCAGGGCCTTGGTGACCTGCCAGCGCAGGGTGCGCGCGGCCAGCTTGCCGGTGGGCAAGGGCTGCCCGTTCACCGCCACCAGCACGTCGCCGGGGCGGATGCCCGCCGCCTCGCCGCCGCTGCCGCGCAGCACGCTGATGACCCGGTGGCGCCCGTCCAGCCCGTACTCGCGCACATAGGCATCGCGCCAGCGGCGCATTTCGACGAAGGCGCCAAGGTCACCCCAGCGCACCGGCGACAGCATGTCGTCCAGCGTATCGGTGCTGACCACCACCACGCCGTCGTCCAGCACGGTGCGGCCACCGCACAGCGGGGCGTTGGATTCGCGCAGGGCATAGCCCACGTTCCACAAGCGCTCGCGCTGGCACATCCGCCGCTCCACGGAGGCGACCGGCTGGGGACAATGTTCCTTTCTTGCCTCGACAACAGGGGTCGGTGCCACGACCTTGCGGCCACAGCCGACCAACGCCAGGGACAGCGCCAGGGACAGCGCCAGGGACAGCGCCAGGGACAGCGCAAAGTCCGGCAGGGGGGCCGCGAAGGCCGCCGGAACCGGCAGCATGCCGCCCCGTCTCCACTGCATCCTTCCCCGAAATATCGCCATGTCACCTCCATTCCGGTGCATTGCCCCGCGCGAGCGTCTCTTGCCCCTCGCCCGTCGCGGTCATTCCCTTGCGCGAGACAAATGTCCTGCTGTCGCCGCATACCGTGTCACGGCAGTTCATGCAAGTTTTCTATTGAATGCCGGATCGCATGCCCTCTGCATGTCGCGACATCACATCGTAATACGGCAGATCATGCCGTTCCCGTGCACCCTGAAATGCGTAGCAAACACCGTGCCCTGCAAGTTCGCGCCGCAACAGGTGCACGTACCCGCTCCGGTGTGCCGCCGCATGACGGTTGTGCAATGAACACAGACTGCCGCGTGTTTCGACAATGTCCGCACCGTGCCGCAACGGGGGCAGGCGGCCCCAAGGCCCCCGGCAAAAGGGCGAAAACGACCCGCACGCGCGCCAGAACGGCGCACGGAACGCCCGTCATGCAAACGTAACCTTTGGAGTATCATTGTAACACTTTTGCCACCGTTCAGCCATCAAGGGCAGGCGCAGCGCTGTGTACATGACCGGAAAGCGACGTTCCGCAACCGTCACACGGGGCAAAAACAACGCAATCCATTCCGCCACGCACGGGCGGAGATTGACGGCGACAACAAGGCGAACAAGGCGGCCACCGGCAGCCACAGGGACAAAGGGCGGCACGCAACGCACGCCATCGGGGTACGCATCATGGGCAGCAGAAAGACCACGTTTTCCATCACCCGGCAGGAATTGCCCTCCGTCCTGCGGCGCATCGCCGACGCCCTGGAGCGGACCGGCACGGACGCACACCCGACCGGTGCCGCGCCCGACGGCGAAACGGACCCCCTGCTGGCCGCAGGGCTGGAAGATTTCCGCAAGTTCAAGCTCAACGCCAAGCACGCCTTCGGCCAGATGGAAGTGGTGCTCAAGGTCAAGACGCCCGACGCCGCCATCGCCGATGCCAACGGATCGGCGACCACCAGCGCGGCGGCAGGGGCGCACCACTCCGCCCGGCCAGCCCGAACCGGGGGCCGCCCCTCGTACAAGTCGCTCAAAAAGCGGATGCGCTCGTCGTTCAGGGCGTTGCGCCAGGCCGTGCAGGCCGGGGTGATGCCCCCGCCGCAGGCATCCGCCTCGTTCCTGTCCGATTCGCTGCTGATGGTGGAATACCCCGGATACGGCGACGAGCACTATGCGGCATACCGCACGGCCACAGAGGCCCTGCGCGTGGCGCTGGAAGCCGCGCCGCAGGCGCAGCCACACGGCGACCCTGCCCTCCTCGCTCCCCCCGCTTCCCCCGTTTCCCCCGCTTCCATGGACGGACCCGCCGAGGCCGCCCCCGCCGCGCGCACCGTCACACCGGAAATCCGCCACGCCGTGGAAGAACTCTACCGGCTCATGGTGCTGTGCCATGACCGCTACAAATAGGCCGCCCGCCATGAAGATCGTCAAGCACGCGGCGCACCGCTGCGCCGACCTGGAAGCCAGGTTGCGGGACCTTCCGGAAGACGTCACCGAGCAGGAGGACGCCCTGTTCCGCTCGCTGATCGTCACCGAACTGGCCCCCTGGCAGACCGAGCAGGTAACCACGCCTCCGTCCGTGCACGAGTCCCAGCGCGAGGTGCTGGCCACCCACTGGCACCCGGAATTCGTGCCCATGGGGCTCATCCGCCAGCGCATCGAGGCCATGTTTCCCGGCCGAGAGGACCAGTTGATCATCCCCACCCAGCACAACGAACTGACCAGTTGGGACGGCTACACGGGCGTGGAGGTGGACTGCTATTCCAGCGGCTTCAACCAGAAGGTGCAACTGCTGCTGCATTTCGAAAACAGCCGCGTGGCTCCGGCTGCGCCGCATGTGCAGGCGTCCGGCATCCCGCCTCTCGCGCAGGCCATCCCACCGGGCGCGCACGCGTCCCTGACCCTGCCGGAAGCGACCGACCCCGCCGCCCTCGCCGGTCCCACGGCTGCCAGGGTGCCGCAGCCCGCGTTTTCGCTGCTCTCCGGCGACAGGGCGCACACCCTGCGGTCCATGCTGGCCCACACCCGCAAGTACCGTGCCTCGCAACTGTACGACTACGTGCGCGCCGTGGTGCGGCCCGACGACAACGTGGCCGGTCCCGCCGTGCGCGAAACCGGGGCCGACGACGACGTGCTGGCCTTCGCCCGGCTGATGACCGGCAAGTTCGCGCGCCTTCTGGAAACGCACGGCGCACGCCTGCCCGAGGACATGATCAAGAACAAGCTGCTGCGCAACTTCATCGACGGGCTGCGCGGCGACTGGGAAGACACCTTCATCGACCGGGTGCAGGCCTACCTGAAGGCGGTGAAGGAACAGGTGAAGCGACGCTTTCCGCTCGACTACTTCTACCGGGCCACGGAATTCATCGAGGAAGCGCACGGCCTTGGCGGATGCGTGGTCATTCCCCACCCGGAACAGTTCTGGCCCATCCTGCTCGCGGAATATGACGTGGACGGCTACGAGGTGTGGAACCCGCAGTCCAGCCGGTACACCGAATTCCTCATTTCCGTGGTCAACCGCAAGAACCGGGGGCCGGGCCTTTCGCGCCGCGAGATCCTGGTGTTCATGGGCGACGACTGCCACCTGGGCGAAAAGACCCGCCCACGCCAGCAGCAGGACACGGAAAAGGCCGCCCGCGAGGTGGGCCTGCAACCGGCCTGGGACGACCCCGCCGTGCGCAAGCGCCTTTCGCTGACCGGAGTCAGCCGCGCCAGCGTCATCAGGGACTATCGGGCCAGGCTGGCGGGCTAGGCCCCAACTTGTCTTTTCGCCCGTTGGCTTCCGACCCGAAGGGCGCGAAGCGTGGCCGTTGGGCGAGCTTGCGAGTCCTACGGACATCGTGCGCAACGCGGTCAAACTTCGTCTGCCATCTCGGTCAAATACAACAAGAGTCTATTCCCTCATGGCTGACTTGTTTTCCACGCCAACGAACGAAAATCCTGCGTTGGGAGCGGACCACGGGAGGCACAGGACGCAGCATCCCCCGTCCCAGCCCCCTGCGTCACCCGACATCACCTGACGTCACCCGACGTCACCCGACCTTCACCCGTGCGGCACGTCCCCGCCCCTGGCGGACGGCATACACAACGCAGACAGGAGACACCCATGAGTTCGGAAGAAAAGTTCGTCTTCGAATCGTTGCAGGACTGCGAATCCATCCGGGCCTTTCTGGAAGCCCTCACCGAGGGCGTGGGCAGCAAGCATCTGGTGCTGTCCTCCGGCGGAGAGCGCATCGAACTGTACCCGCAAGGGCTCTTGCAGGTGGAAGTGAAGGCCCGGCGCAAGGGCGGGTCGAGCAAGGTCAGCCTGAAACTGGAGTGGAAGGACGCCCCGCGCGTGGAAACCACCGACAGGACGCTGTCCGTCAACAGCAACTGACGCCCAGGGATGGGGACGTGCCGACACCCCCTGCGCGCGCAGGGGGCATACCGGCACGCGGCGCAACGGCCCTGCCGGGCCTCGTCGGCCTCGCGTTCCTCGCGCCCCCCTTGCGACCCTTGCGACCCTTGCGAGAAGTCATCCCCGCTTTCATCAACGGACAGTTCCAAAGGCGAGATGCAGCGCACATGATCACCTTCGAAGGGCTGAGCGAAAACTTCAGGTTCCTGGTGCTCGAGGTTTCGGGCCAGATGCGTGCCACGCACGAGTTCATGCGTGCCCCAACGCGCGAGCTGTTCGACCGCATCACCGGGCGCGACGACTACATCGACAACCTGAAAACCATCATCGAGAACAAGTGCTTCTCGCGCATCCACACGGACAATTCGCTGGACCGGCGCGAGATACACCGCATCCGGGCCATCCACACCATTGCCGTGAACCTGGAGCGCATCGCCGACTTCTGCGTGAACATCCTGGGGCAGATGGGCCACCTGTCCGACCCCGCCAGGCTGCGGGCCGACGAGTACGACCCCATCTTCGCGGAAATAGAGGACAGCCTGAACCGCATCATCCCCGCGCTGGAAAAGGAAGACCTGCCCGGCGCCCTGGCCATCTGTCGTAGCGAGTACGAGCTGGACCGGCTGTACGAGGCGGTGTTCCACCGCATCCTGGCCGAAATGTCCGATGGCCGCAGCGTGCATGACCGCATCACCACCATCTTCATCTTCCGGTACCTGGAGCGCATCGGCGACAGCCTGCTGAACGTGGGAGAGGCGCTGATCTTCAGCGTGCTGGGCGAAAAGATCAAGATCAAGCAATTCGAAGCGTTGCAGAAAACGCTGTCCACGTCCGGCTTTGGCGATTCGCTGTCGGACATCGACTTCCGCTCCATCTGGGGCACCCGTTCCGGCTGCCGCATCGGCCGGGTGGAACGGGTGCGGGGCGCGCGCAGCTCCACCGGCGACGCGGAAGGCGGGGGCGGCCCGGCGCAGACGGGGCCGGACGGCCAGCCCCGGCCCGCGCCCGGCGGGCTTGGCTCCATCTACAAGCAGGGCAACAAGAAAAAGATCATCAAGGAGCGGGACAACATCACCCGCTGGTCCACCCTGTTCCCCAACCTGGTGCCGGAAATCTTCGGCTACCACGAGGACGACGACTCTGCCGCGCTGCTGGTGGAGTTTCTGCAAGGGTGTACCCTGGACGAGATCGTCCTGACCGGCGATGTCGAAATCCTGCAGAACGCCATGTTCGTGCTGCTGCAAACCCTGCACGAAATCTGGGAACGGACGGCCACGCCCGGCCCGGTGCCCACCGACTTCATGCGCCAGATGCGTTCGCGCATGGAGGCGGTGTTGCAGGTGCATCCGGGCCTGCGGCGCGAAGGGGTGGACATGTGCGGCGCCTCGGCCCTGTCCACCGAACAGCTCATCGACCGTTGCGAGGCCATCGAAAAGACCCTGCCCGCACCGTTCACCGTGTTCATCCACGGTGACTTCAACGTGAACAACCTGGTCTACGACCACACACGGCAGGCGGTGCGGTTCATCGACCTGTACCGCTCGCGCGACTGCGACTACGTGCAGGACATCTCGGTCTTCCTGGTCTCGAACTTCCGGTTGCCGGTGTTCGAGCCCGCCCTGCGCGAACGCATCCGCTGGGTGATGCGCGAATTCCTGGTGTTCGCCACCGGGGTGGCCACCGCACGCGGCGACGCCACCTTCCAAGCGCGGCTGGCCCTTGCGCTGGCCCGCTCGCTGTACACATCGACCCGGTTCGAACTGAACCATCATTTCGCCAAGGACATGTACCTGCGCTCGCACTACCTGATGGAGCGCATCGTGGCCCATCGCGGCACGTGGGACAGCTTCCGCCTGCCGGTGGAGGTGCTGGACTGCGGCGGCAACGCCATCATGAGGGAGGATACGCCGTGCGCATTGGCGTCGTAGGAACAAAGGGCGGCTGGTCGTCGGAACTCTTGGCCGACACCGTGGGCAGGGCCACCGGGCACCGCCTGCTCATCGAAATGGACAAGGTGCGGCTGGACCTGCCGTCGGGCCGCTGCCTGTACGAAGGCACCGACCTTTCCACGCTGGATGCGCTGATCATCAAGAAGATCGGCGCGTGGTACTCGCCAGACCTGCTGGACCGGCTGGAAATGCTGCGCCTGCTCAACGAGCGGGGCCTGCCCGTGTTCTCGGCCCCGCTGCGGGTGCTGCGGGTGCTGGACCGGCTGAGCTGCACCATCACCTTGCAGTCCGGCGACATCCCCATGCCGCCCACCACCATCACCGAAGACGTGGACCACGCCGTGCAGGCCGTGCGCGACTACGGCCGGGCCGTGTTCAAGCCGCTGTACTCCACCAAGGCGCGGGGCATGACCATCATGGAGGACGGCCCTGATCTCCCCGACCTGCGTGACAGGGTGGCGGCCTACAAGGCCGAGCATTCCATCCTGTACATCCAGAAGACCATAGAACTGGAAGGCGGACAGGACCTTGGCGTGGTCTTTCTGGGCGGCAGGTACCTGACCACCTACGCCCGCTGCCGCACCAACGGCAGTTGGAACACCACCACGGTCAACGGCGGCAAGTACGCCGCCTTCGAGCCCCCGGCAGAAATCATCGACCTGGCCCGACGGGCACAGGCCCTGTTCGGGCTGGACTTCACCTGCGTGGACGTGGCCCTGACCGCATCCGGCCCCTATGTGTTCGAGGTGTCGGCCTTTGGCGGGTTCCGGGGCATTCTGGAAACCAGTGGGCTGGACGCCGCGCAACTGCTGCTGGAGCACGTGCAGTGCTGCCTGACTGGCAGCGCCCAATCCGGCGGCTGCGGATCGGCCCCCACCATCACGGCCCCCCTCGTGTCCAACTGCATGGAGCCAGCCGCATGAGCGCCACCGCCGCCCGCACCCTTTCCCCGCACCTGACCCGCGCCGCGCTGGCCGCCGACGTACGCGGCTGGTACCCCGCCACGCACGAACTGGCCCTGCGCATCAACGACGTGTTCGTGCGCGTGGCCACCAACGCACCGGAACTGCACGCCAAGCTGACCCGCTACTTCGGCGAATTCCTGGCCCCGGACGTGGCGGACCACGGCGTACCCGCCGGGGCGGACGTCATCCGCGTCACCGCGCACGAGGCCCCGCGCCGCGACTGGGGCCTGCCCTTCATGGCCAAGCAGCCCGACGCGGGCAAGCGCAAGATCAAGGAAGAATACCTGGACCTGCCGGACGGGCGCATGGTGCACAAGCGGCTGACGGGCATGCTCTTTGCCTTCGGCGGGGGCGACAACGTGGCCGTTGGCCCCTGTACCGCCAACGACAACCAGGTGGTCAACTTCATCAACAACCGCTACCTGGAACTGATGCTGAACCGGGGCTGCCTGCTGGGGCACGCCGCCGCCGTGTCCCATGCCGGGCGCGGCCTTGCCGTGGCTGGGTTCTCCGGCATGGGCAAATCCACGCTGTCGCTGCGGCTGATGAGCCGTGGGGCCACCTTCGTCAGCAACGACCGGGTGCTGGTGGAGCGAAACGGCACCGGCGCCCCGCGCTGCCTGGGCATTCCCAAGCAGCCGCGCATCAACCCCGGCACCATCCTGGCCAACCCCGACCTTTCCCCGGTGCTGACCGAAGAGGAACGCACCACCCTTTCCGCCCTGCCCCCCGACGACCTGTGGCATCTGGAACGCAAGTACGACGCCATCATCGCCGACTGCTTCGGGCCGGGGCGGTTCATACCGCAGGCCCCGCTGGACGCGCTGGTGATCCTGAACTGGCGGCGCAACACCGGCGAACCGCTGCGGGTGAGCATGAGCAGCGCGGACGAGCGGCCCGACCTCTTGCCCGCATTCATGAAATCCACCGGGGTGTTCTACCTGCCCGCCCCCGGCGGCTGGGACCAGGACCCCGGCCACGCGGAGTACGCGCGCGGGCTGGCCGGTGTGCCGGTCATCGAGCTGTCCGGCGGGGTGGACTTTGACGCGGCGGCGGATGCCTGCATGCACTTCCTGTCTGTCGGCACGTTGTAGGAGCAGTCACGCATGGCCCGGCTGCTGCTGACCCGGCAGGTCACCCTGCCAGACCCGGTGAAGGTGGAACGCTTCACCCGTGCGCCCGACCTTGGGCCGCGCATCCTGTTCTTCAGCGGGGGAACGGCCCTGCGCGACGCCTCCACCGACCTTGCGCGGTACACCCACAACTCGGTGCACCTGATCACCCCGTTCGACTCGGGCGGCAGTTCCGCCCGGCTGCGCCAGACCTTCGCCATGCCCGCCGTGGGAGACCTGCGCAACCGGCTGATGGCCCTTGCGGACCGCAGCCTGCACGGCAACCCCGCCGTATTCCGGCTGTTCGCCTTCCGCCTGCCCGCAGAGGGCGAACGGAGCGAACTGGCCGACACCCTTTCGGCACTGGCCCAGGGCAGGCACCCGCTTGTCCGGGCCATACCCGACCCGTTGCGCAAGATCGTGCGTTCGCACATCGGCACGTTCATCGACCACGCGGGGCTGGAAAAGGACGGCGGCTTCGACCCACGCGGGGCGAGCCTTGGCAACATCGTGCTGGCATCTGGCTACTTGCAGAACCGCCGCCACCTGGACCCGGTGATCTTCATCTTTTCGAAGCTGGTGCAGGTACGCGGGGTGGTGCGTCCCATCGCCAACGCAGACCTGCACCTGGCCGTGAAACTGGCGGATGGCCGGATCATCGGGGGGCAGCACCGCTTTACCGGCAAGAACGGCGCGCCGCCGCTTACCGCCCGCATCGACGATATCTGGCTGTGCAAATCGCCCGACGACACCACCCCGGCAGACCTGCGCCTGCGGGCCAAGGTACGCGAACTCATCGGTACCGCGGAACTGGTGTGCTACCCTGTGGGCAGTTTCTACTCCAGCATCATCGCCAACCTGTTGCCCACCGGCGTGGGTGCGGCCCTGGCCGCCACCCGCTGCCCCAAGGTCTTCGTGCCCAACACCGGCAACGATCCGGAGTTGCTGGGGCATTCGCTGGAATTGCAGGTGGAGCGGCTGCTGCGCCACCTGCGCAACGACGCGCCGGATGCCATAACCCCGCGTGACGTGCTGGACTTCGTGCTGGTGGACAGCAAGGGGGGCCGCTACCCCGGCGGCGTGCCCAAGGGCATGTTGCAGAACCTGGCCGAACGGGGCATCCGCGTGCTGGACTGCCCGCTGGTAAGCCGCCAGTCGGCCCCGTACATCGACGAACGCCTGCTCAATCCGGTGCTGCTCTCGTTGTGCTGACCCCGGACGGGGCGCGCACCGTGCACACCGGCGGACAACCGCTACCAACCGAATGGAGGATTCCCATGGACGGTGAAAAGCAAAAGGTGAGCATTGAACAGCAGATGGCATACGCCGACGCGGTGGCCTACCTGGAAGCGCTGCTCAAGGGCTTCAAGGAAGGGCGCATCGTGGTGGAACGCGGTGGAGAGGCCGTGGTGCTTACCCCGCCCCAGAACGTGAACGTGGAAATCGAGGCGCGCCGCAAGGGCGACAAGCAGAAGTTCTCGCTGGAACTGGAGTGGAGCGCGGTCCCCGCCGTGGTGGAAGACCCGCTGACCATCTCCGCCGACCTGCCCAAGGCCGACGCCCCCTGCGCTTCTGGCTGCCCCACCGCCACCCCGGCGGAAGCGGCCAAGCCCGCCGACGCAAAGCCCACCCCGGCCCCGGCCAAGCCCGCTCCTTCGGCCCCGGCGTCCACGGTGAACTACGGCAAGGCCGAACCCGCCAAGCCCGCCGACCCCGCCAAGCCCGCTCCCAAGGACGCTCCCAAGCCCGGCGGCAAGTAGCCGAGCCAGACAGGACAGACAAGAAGGCCGCCCGCCGGAACATTCCGACGGGCGGCCTTTTCATCCCAAAGCGTTGACCTGCGACGTTTCAAGGGCTTTGCCCAAATGAGGATTTTCGTCCGTTGGCAAGGAAAACAAGCCTGCCATGAGGGAGTATGCCTCAGCCGTTAGGCGAGCTTGCGAGCCTTACGGATGAGGACCGCAGCGCGCTCTTACGTATTCGACCGATATGGCAGGCGTTGTTTGACGAAGCCAGCAGGCAAAAGGACGGCTTGCGCCTATGCGGTCATGTTATGAATGATCCCCCGCAACTGCGCGGCCATGTCGGCCAGCGCGCCCACCGCCCGCCCGGCCTGCTCCACCTCGGAGGTGACCTTGCCCGAGATGTCGCGCACCTCGGCCACGGAACTGCTGATGTGCTCGCTGGTGGACGACTGCTGCTCCGCCGCCGTGGCGATGGCGTGCACCTGATCGTTGGTGGCCACCACCAGGGTGACGATTTCCGCCAGGGCCGCGCCCGATTCCGCGGACAACCCGCGCGAGCGTTCCACGGCATGCACCGCCGCTTCCATGCCCGCCACCGAATCGCGGGTGCCTTCCTGGATGGCCCGGATGGCCTCGCCCACTTCCCGGGTGGCGTTCATGGTCTTTTCGGCCAGCTTGCGCACCTCGTCGGCCACCACCGCGAAACCGCGACCGGCGTCACCGGCGCGGGCCGCCTCGATGGCCGCATTCAGCGCCAGCAGGTTGGTCTGGTCGGCAATGTCGCTGATGACCTCCATGACCCGGCCAATGCCCTCGGCCCGGGTGCCCAGCGTGCCAAGGTCGGCTTTCAGCCGGGCGGCCATGGTGCTCACCTCGTCGATGGCGGCCATGGCCTTCTCCACCACGCCCGCCCCGGCTTCCGCCTTGGCGCGGGCATCGGTGGCCTGGCGGGCGGCGTCCGAGGCGTTGCGGGCCACTGCCAGCACCGCGCCGTTCATCTCGTCCATGGCAGCTGCCGTCTCGCCGATGCGGCTGGCCTGCCTGTCGGTCAGGGTGCCCGCATTGCGCATCTGCCCGGCCAGGGTGGTCGAGGTGCGGGCCACCTCGCCGGATATTTCCTCCGACTGGCGGGCCGCATCGGCAATGCGCTTGTTGGTGGCTTCCAGTTCGGCCTCGCGGGCGCGCAGGTCGGTAAGGTCCTGATAGATGCACAATGCGCCCATCAGCTTGCCCTCTATGTCGTACAGGGGCGAGGCATTGATGAAGATGCGCCGTTTGCCGCCCTTGCGGCCCATCAGGTCCACCTCGCGCCGGGCGATGGTGCCGTTTTCGATACAGTCGCGCAGCACGGTGCGGCGGGTGGCGTCGCCGTAGAAGAACTGGGCCACGTTCTGGCCGTAGAAACTTTCCGGCTTGCCGTCGTGTTCCAGAATGTGCAGCAGGTTGGCGTTGGTGTAGGTAAGCACCTCCTTGGGGTCCACCACCACGAAGGGGGTATCGATCCCCTTCAGCACACCCTGCGCAAATGAAAGGTTTCTGCGCAACTGGCCGATAAGCCCATCAAGGGAGATGCGCATCTCGACCAGTTCATCGCCGCCGTCGCAGGCGAAACAGACGGAATGGTCACCGGCCTTCAGCCGGTCGAGCCGCCAGGTGATCTCGCCCAGGGGCTTGACCACCTTGGCATGCAGCAGAAAAGCCAGGGCAATGGCCAGTATCACCGCACACCCCACGGTGATGCCCCCGGCCAGCCAGATGGTGCCGGGGGTGATGGAGCCCGCGCCGATGGAACCGAGCCAGGCGAAACCGCCCAGACAGACCAGGGGAACGAGTGCGAGCAGGAAGATAAGCGTCCGGATGCGCAACCCTTGCATCATCGAGGCAACTCCTTATGTCACGGGACACGGCAAAATGGCGGTTCACGTCTGGCGGCGCCGCCCCGCGCCGGGAACATTTGCTGCGTGCGCCCGCAACGGATGCATTTGGCGGCATGCACCACGTTACTGCCTATCGGCGCAACCGGAATAAACGTTAGCCGAGCGGGCGGTGCCTTTCAAGGAAATCCCCGAAGTTTCCAGCCCTGTCCGACCGCATGCACAAGGCGCTTTCCTTCGCCGCGCGACAACGGTATGCTCGCCGCGCGACAACACACTTCCTTCCGGACAACTTCGATGTCCGTTGCGTAACATCCCATGAAAGAAACCATCCCTTCACATACTCCGGCGGGCGACCCGCGATTCTTCCCCGTATCGCCCCTGATGATCTTTCCCAAGGCCGTTGGTTCGTTCAGCGTGTATCTGCGGCAGGGCAACACCCTGGTATTGTATGCCGCAGCGGGCGAGGCCTTCACCGAACGGCATCGCACCAACCTGTTCGAGAACGGCGTGCGTGAAGTGTACGTGCGCCTTGAACAGCGCGAAAACTACACCCGCTACGTGGAAGAGAACCTGGGCGCCATATTGCAGGACGAATCCATTCCGCTGCCGGAACGGGCAGGCACCTTCTACCGGGCCTCCACCGAAATACTGCGCGACGCCTTCGAGGCGCGCATGCCCGTGCCCCTGGACAGCGACACCTTCCGCAGGCTGCACTACTTCGTCACCCAGTCCATCCGTTTCCTGACCAGCGCCGATTCGCTACGGGCCCTCGGCGAATTCATCGCGCACGACTACAAGACCTACACCCACTCCATCAACGTGCTCATCTACACCATGCCCCTGGCGCAAACCCTGGGGCTGGACGATGCGGCGCTGATCCGCGTGGGCATAGGCGTCCTGCTGCACGACGTGGGCATGACCCGCGTGCCGAAGGCCATCATCGAGCGGGTCGGCCGCCTGCTGCCGGATGAAGAGGCCGTGTACCGCACCCACCCCGCGCAGGGGGTGGCCACCATCGCCCAGGTGCCCCTGACGCAAGAGGCCATCAACTGCATCCTGTTCCACCACGAGCGCATGGACGGTTCCGGCTACCCCACGGGCCTTTCGGGCGAGCAGATTCCGCCCGTCGTGCGTGCGCTGGCCGTGGCCGACACCTTCGACACGCTTACCTCCACGCGCAGCGGGCACCCCACGGCAACATCCGCCTTCGAGGTGCTGAACCGCATGCGCGCGGAAATGGCAGCGACCCTGGACATGGAAATGTTCCGGCGCTTCGTGCTGGTGCTGTCCGGGGCCATGCTGGACGGCGGCTTTGGCGCCGAAATGGGCTGATTCCAGCCCGCGAAGGCAGTCGGGGCCGGACAAACCGGACAGGGCCGCCCGCATACGCGCGTTAGCGCACATTCCGTGCCCCCACCGACCGGCACGATGCCCCGCCAGCCCTACGCCCGCCACACGTTGAAGAGAAAGTCTAGAAAAAGTTGACAATGCCTGTGCTTTCCGTCATGCCTTTGCGAGGGGAGAGGTGCGTCCATAACGGCCCAGCACCACTGCAACATCCAGGAAATTCTTGGAAATGACACAGGCATCGGCTGCGCAACAGGACCCCTCGGAATTCTTCGCGGTGCCCACCACGATGCTTCTGCCTGACATGTCGGGTTCTTTCGGCGTGTACATCAGGCAGGAGAAGGGGTTTGTCCTCTACGCCCACGAAGGCGAACAGTTCACGCCGCGCCATCGCCTGCAACTGCGTGCGCACGGGGTGGAGCACATCTACGTGCATCGGGCGCAGCACCCCCTGTACCGCGAACACCGCGAACTGTACCTGGGGCGCATCCTTTCCGACGAAACCATCCCCCTGCCGGAACGAGCCCGCCTGTTCTACGCCACCTCCACCGAAATCGTGCAGGAGGTGTTCGAACGCAAGCTGCCCCGCAGCCTGAAGCGCGCCACCTTCGACCGCATCCTGGCCCTGGTCAGCGAAGGCATCAGCTTCCTGACGCTGGAAAATTCGCTGAAGACCGTGGCATCGCTGGTCGCGCACGACTACCACACCTATTCCCACTCGCTGCACGTCTTCGTGTATTCGCAGGCCATCCTGCAAAGCTACGGCTTTGACGAGGAAAGCCTGGTGCAGTTCGGCCTGGGGGCCATGTTGCACGACATCGGCAAGACCTTCGTCAACCCGGACATCCTGGCCAAGCCCGGCGCGCTGACGCTGGACGAACGCATCGAGGTCAACCGCCACCCGGTGTTCGGCGTGGGCGCGTGCACGCTGATGCCCCTGTCGCAGGACGCCATCAACTGCATCCTGTTCCACCACGAGAAACTCGACGGCACCGGCTACCCCTGCGGCCTCGCGGGCGGCGAAATCCCCCTGCCGGTGCGGGCCATCACCATCGCCGACATTTACGACGCGCTGACATCAAACCGCCCCTACGCCCCAGCCATGAACGCCTTTCAGGTGCTGCGCCTGATGATGAACGAGATGCGCGAGCAGATCGACCTCGACATCTTCAAGCGTTTCGTGATGATCCTTTCCGGCGCCAACGTGGTGTAGCGCGCCTGCCCCCTGCCCATGATTCTTCCCCCGTACGCGGGGTTGCGCATCCGCTCGGCCAGGGCCACCGCAGGCCGTGCCTCAGGCTTGCTCCCTTCGTGCGATGACAACCGAATGCGCTTCCAGTACAAGCCGTAGCCGTGGACGGTCGTAACGCGACGGCCGGGAACCCCGCTGGCGCTTCGTCAGGCCTGCCGCTCCCATCACGACACCGAAGCGAGTTCCTTCGATGGATATCAAGATCTTTGCCTGCTACCACAAGGCAGCCCAGACCATCCGCAGCGACATCATCCAGCCCATCCATGTCGGCAAGGCCCTTTCCGCCGCCGATCTCGGTTTTCCCGGCGACGACACCGGCGACTGCATATCCACAAAAAATACACACTATTGCGAGCTGACAGCCACCTACTGGATATGGAAAAACGTACACGCCGACGTCGTGGGCCTGTTCCACTACAGGCGGCTGCTGAACCTTGCCAATGCGCGCACCAAGACCCACAAGACAGATGCCGCGTCCCTTTCCGCCCATGGACTGACGAGGGAAAACATCCATTCGCTGCTCTGCCGGTACGACGTGCTTCTGCCGCACGAGTGCAGCTTTGACGAAACCATCCACGAACAGTATCGCAAGGCGCATTTTGCGTCCGACATCGACACCGCACTTGCCGTCATCGACGAAAAGTATCCGCACATGTCCCATGCTGCCGACACCGTCATACGCAAAAGCTCGCGCATGTACGGCACCAACATGTTCGTTGCCCCCAAGCCCCTGTTCGACGAATATGCACGCTGGCTGTTCGACATTCTTTTCGAAGTCGAACGGCGCGTGCATGACAACGTTCACGACAGGAATGACTACCAGAAGCGGATATACGGCTTTCTCTCAGAACGGCTGATGGCCGTGTTCATCAGATACAAGCAGCAGGCGGACGGACTGAAGTTCATGACCTTTCCCGTCTTGCACGTAGAAGAAGACGAACGGAAATGGAACCGCTACAGATTCCATTTCTTCGGGCACAGGCTGCTGGGCGCACTTGGCCTTGGCAAGAAACGCTGGCAACGGCAGATGTAGCAGCCCGCGCCGTTACGACTTCCCCGTGGTGGCCCGTTGCGTCCATTCGGCCCTGCTCCTGCCCTCTTGCGCCGGAATGGTTCCGGCGCGTCTTTCCCCGCCCAGCCCCAGGTCCGCCCCCGCTCCGGCCCCCGCTCCGCCTCCGCTCCGCACGGTCTCTCCCCCCTGTTCTTGCCTGTCTCCCCCTGCTCCACCACGCAATCCCGACCAAAAAAATCCGCTCCGCCCCTTCCCCGGTCGGACGCGCGTTGTTATATGCCCAATAATGACGCGCCGTGCCCCGCCAAGTGCTCAGCCCAATGCTCTGCCAGTGCTCAGCCGAACGCGCTAACGCCCCCCGGAGGAACAGCAACATGTGGGAGTATACCGACAAGGTGCGAGAGCACTTTCTGAACCCGCGCAACGTGGGCTCCCTTGAAGACGCCAACGCCATCGGCGAGGTCGGCAGCCTTGCCTGCGGCGACGCCCTCAAGCTTTATCTCAGGATCGACGGCGACCGCATCGTGGACGCCAAATTCCAGACCTTCGGCTGCGCCAGCGCCATCGCCTCCAGTTCGGCCCTCACCGAACTGATCAAGGGCATGACGGTGGAAGAAGCCCTGAAGCTGACCAACCGCGACATCGCCGAATTTCTGGGCGGCCTGCCCAAGGAAAAGATGCACTGCTCGGTCATGGGGCAGGAAGCGCTGGAGGCCGCCATCCGTAACTGGCGCGGCGAACCCGCCGTGGAACACAGCCACGAGGGCCAACTGGTCTGCAAGTGCTTTGGCGTGACCGACGAGCAGATCGTGCGCGCCATCCGCGAAAACGGCCTGAAGACCGTGGAGGAAATCACCCACTACACCAAGGCCGGCGGCGGCTGCGGCGAATGCGTGGGCGAACTGCAAAAGCTGCTGGACGCGGAACTGGGCAAGACCCCGGTGTGTGAAACGCCGCTGGCCGCAGCACCCAGAAAGCTTTCCAACGTGCAGCGCATGCAACTGGTCCTGAAGGTGCTGGAGGGCGAAATCCGCCCCCGCCTGCAACAGGACGGCGGCGACATCGAACTCGTGGACATGGACGGCACCACCGTCTACGTGGCCCTGCGCGGCATGTGCACCAGCTGTCCCTCCAGCCGCCTGACGCTGGAAGGCTTTGTGGAAAAGACCCTGCGCGATCATGTGGACGAAAACATCGTGGTCAAGGAGGCGGCAGCGTGAACACGGTCTACTTCGACAACAACGCCACCACCCGCGTGGACCCGGCCGTGCTTGCGGCCATGCTGCCCTATTTCGGCGAACTGTACGGCAACCCCTCGTCCATGCACACCTTTGGCGGGCAGGTGGGCCGCGCCGTGCGCGAGGCGCGCGAACAGGTGGCCCGGCTCATCGGGGCCACGCCGGAAGAAATCGTGTTTACCTCGTGCGGGACCGAGGGCGACAACACCGCCATCCGCGCCGCGCTGGCCGCCCAGCCCGACAAGAAGCACATCATCACCACAAGGGTAGAGCACCCCGCCGTGCTCAGCCTGTCGCAGCACCTGGAAAAGAACGGCTACGAACTGACCCTGCTGGGCGTGGACGACAAAGGCCGCATGGACTTGGACGAACTGCGCGAGGCCATCCGCAAGGACACTGCCATCGTGTCCATCATGTTCGCCAACAACGAGACGGGCACCATCTTCCCCGTGGCGGAAGCCGCCGCCATCTGCAAGGAACGCGGCGTGCCCTTCCACACCGACGCGGTGCAGGCCGTGGGCAAGCTGGCCATCGACGTGCGCGAACTGCCCGTGGACTATCTGGTGCTGTCCGGCCACAAGCTGCATGCCCCCAAGGGCATCGGCGCGCTGTACGTGCGGCGCGGGGCGGCCTATCGGCCCTTCCTGCGCGGCGGCCACCAGGAACGCGGACGCCGGGGCGGCACCGAGAACGTGCCCGCCATCATCGGTCTGGGCATGGCCTGCGACCTTGCCGCCGCCAACATGGCGGAAGAGAACACCCGCGTGCGCGCCCTGCGCGACAGGCTGGAACAGGGCCTGCTGGCCGCCATCCCCGACGCCATCGTCAACGGCGACGAGGCAAACCGCCTGCCCAACACCACCAACATCTCGTTCAAGTACGTGGAGGGCGAGGCCATCCTGCTGCTGCTCGACCAGTTGGGGGTGTGCGCCAGTTCCGGCTCGGCCTGCACGTCCGGCAGTCTGGAACCCTCGCACGTGCTGCGGGCCATGGGCGTGCCGTTCACCTACGCGCACGGCTCCATCCGCTTCAGCCTTTCGCGCTTCAACACGCAGGAAGAAGTGGACCACGTGGTGCGCGAACTGCCGCGCGTCATCGCCCGCCTGCGCGAGATGTCGCCCTTCCGCGCCGGGAGCGAGGCAGAGGCGGCGCTGGGCAAGAAGCCTGCGTGCAGTTGCTAGGGCGCGCAACGTCGCGCACCGTGCGGCGTGCCCCTGCGCGGTGACGTGCCCCCGCAGCCGGGGCAACCTGCCCCGTGCCTGCGGGATCGGCCTGCCCCTGTACGCGCCGCACCGTTTGTGGCATCCCTGAGCATCGCCAGCAGTTTCGGCTGCATCCACGCATACGTTACCGCACATTCGGGGGAGGGGGCGCTTCCCTCCCCCTTTTTTCGCACACAGGCGACAGGCGGCGCACACACCGCCCCCGCGCGCACCACGCGCCCCGGCATCCACGCCGGACACCCACAGGAGGCTCGCATGAAGATCGCCCGCGACATGACGGAACTGGTAGGCCGTACCCCGCTGGTACGCCTGAACCGCGTCAGCGAAGGCTGCGCGGCCGAGGTGGTGGCGAAGCTGGAATTCAACAACCCCTGCGCCTCGGTGAAGGACCGCATTGCCCTGGCCATGATCGACGGGGCCATGGAACGGGGCGAACTGGCCCCCGGCGGCCTGCTGGTGGAACCCACCAGCGGCAATACCGGCGTGGGCCTGGCCTTTGTGGCGGCGGTGCGCGGGCTTACCCTTGTGCTGACCATGCCCGAAAGCATGAGCAACGAACGCAAGGCGCTGCTGCGCGGCTTTGGCGCGCGGCTGGTGCTTACCCCGGCCTCAAAGGGCATGCGCGGGGCCATCGAAGAAGCCGAGCGCATCGTGGCCGAAACGCCCGGCGCGGTGATGCTGGGCCAGTTCGTGAACCCGGACAACCCCATGGTGCACCGCAAGACCACGGCAGAGGAAATCTGGGCCGATACCGACGGCAAGGTGGATGCCTTCGTGGCGGGCGTGGGCACCGGCGGCACCGTGACCGGCACCGGCAGGCGGCTGCGCGAACTGAACCCGTCCATCAGGGTATTTGCCGTGGAACCGGACGAATCGCCCGTGCTGTCGGGCGGCGCGCCCGGCCCGCACGCCATCCAGGGCATTGGCGCGGGCTTCGTGCCCCCGGTGCTGGACACCAAGGTCTACGACGAGATCATCCGCGTGCCCGGCAAGGACGCGCTGGCCACGGCCCGGCGCCTGCTGCGCGAGGAAGGCATCCTGTGCGGCGTTTCGTCCGGGGCCAACGCCTTTGCCGCCATGGCCGTGGCGCGCCGCCCGGAAATGGCGGGCAAGCGCGTGGTGTTCGTGGTGTGCGACACCGGCGAGCGGTATCTTTCGACCCCGCTCTTTACCGAAATGCCCGACTAGCCCCGCCTGATGCGCCTTTCGCCCTCCGGCTTCGTCAGATGAAGCTGCGGCATCGGGTCACGTACAACCGAAGTACGCTCCCCTTGCCACACTTCATCTTCCTCGCCGGAGAACGAAATTCACATCAGGCGCAATGCCCTGGTCACAGCATTCTCTCCTCAATTTCCCCCATAACCCCAACCCCGACGGATCGCACGCGCATGAAGAAACTCGACGACCTCGACGCCCGCTCGCTGCAAGGCATGCCCGAACTGGAACGCATCGTGGCCGATCTGTGCGCGCCGGAATCGTACGAAGCGGTCTACCACCGCTCGCTGCACGACGCGCCCATGCCCTCGCTGGAGGCGCTGGCCGAAATGGTCAGCCGCCTGCGCGCCGCGCTGCTGCCCGGCTTTTTCGGCACCGCCACCGTGCATCTGGAATCGATGCGCTACCACCTGGCCGCCAACCTCGATTCCATCTTCCGCATCCTGTCCGAGCAGATCCGTCGTGGGGCGTGTTTCACCTGTGCCGACTTTGCCCGCGAATGCGGCAGCTGCGAACTGCACTCGCGCGACAAGGCCATCCAGTTCCTGCAACGACTGCCGGAAATCCGCCGCATGCTGGCCAGCGACGTGAAGGCCGCCTACGAAGGCGACCCCGCCGCCAAAAGCCCCGGCGAAACGGTGTTCTGCTACCCGTCCATCGCGGCCATGATCAACCACCGCATCGCGCACGAGCTGTACCGCATGGAGGTGCCGCTGATCCCGCGCATCATCAGCGAAATGGCCCACTCGCGCACCGGCATCGACATTCACCCCGGCGCGCGCATCGGCGAGGAATTCTTCATCGACCACGGCACCGGCGTGGTCATCGGCGAAACGTGCATCATCGGGCGCGGCTGCCGCATCTACCAGGGGGTGACCCTGGGCGCGCTGTCCTTCCCCAAGGACGGCGACGGCGTGCTGATCAAGGGCAACCCCCGCCACCCCATCCTGGAAGACAACGTCACGGTGTACGCCGGGGCCACCATTCTTGGCCGGGTGACCATCGGCACCGGGTCCATGATCGGCGGCAACGTGTGGGTGACCCACGACGTGCCGTCCGGCTCCAAGATCGTGCAGCAGCGCTCGGCCAAGCCCAAGCCCGACGAGGATATGGTGGGGCGGAAGTAGGCGACGGACAGACCAAACACGCCCAGACCAGACGCGCGTCAGGCCAGACGTGTTCCGGCCTCATTCATTCCGGCCAGACGGTGTCCCGTCATGCGCACCCCGCTATACCCCGGCAGCGCAGGGGGTTAGGCTGTCCCGCACACCTTCCCCCATCCGGCGCCAACCGCCAAAGGAGCCCCCATGCCCATTCCCCGCATCTGCCTGCTGACCCTTGGCGTGGCGGACCTTGCCCGCAGCCGGGCCTTTTACGAGGCCCTGGGCTGGAAGCCCGCCTACCCGGACTGCGACAAGATCGTGTTCTTTCAGGTGGGCGAACTGGTCGTGGCCCTGTACCCGCGCCAGGAATTGCTGGAAGACTGCGGCATGGCCGGGGCCACCCCCGCGCCGGGGGGCATCACCCTGGCCCACAACGTGACCGCGCGGAGCATGGTGGATGCGCTGATGGCCGAGGCCGTTGCCGCGGGCGGCACGGTGCTGGACGCCCCCCGCGACAAGCCGTGGGGCTATACCGGCTACTTCGCCGACCCGGACGGCCATCCGTGGGAAGTGGCCCACGTGCCTTCACTGAAGCTGGATGAGGCGGGGCGGATCGTACTCGGCTGAGTAAGCCGCGTGCCGCCGATCTCGCCTGAATACCGCGTCCGACTTCCCCTCCCCCCTTGCCCTGCCCAGAAATGCCACGGGTTCCGCGCACGCACTGCGCGGAGCCCGTTTTCTTTCATTCTTTCCATGCAACCGGATACGCATTCCATACCAAAACATGTTGGAACAGCGCGTATTGGAACTAAGCATACTAAAATTATTTTCGTCCGATTTTTCTTGCCTTCCGCTGCCGAATAACCTACCGGAAAAGTAGGTTATCAGCAGGAGGAACCGACATGCCGTTCCAGCTACTTGCCGATTCCATGGTCACCATTCCCGGCGTCACCTGCACGGGAACCCGCCGTCTGCTTGCCATCAACCAAACCTGTTTCGCCATCCACCGCAGCGGGGTGCGCTGCCGCCGCACGGACACCTACCACCGGGCACGGGTGGAAGTGTTCCGGCTGTTCGCCCGGCAGGACGACGCGCTGACGCCTGCCCGCGCCGACGGCAACGAGGGCGACTGGACCAGCGTGCTGCTGTCCTTTCGCCTGCGCGGTGAGCCGTGCATGCCCAAGCGGCCAAAGGGCGCGCCTCCACTGCCCGCCGTGGCGCGGTTGCCGTGGTGCCGCAGGCCCGCGCGGATCCTGGGCCTGAACGAAGACGCCGTGGCGCTGGCCATCCGCATGGACGGCGGACCGGCCATCGGAGTGTGGGTGCTGCCGCCCGGCTACGTGGCCGGGCTGGCCGACGCGGCCATTTCCGGTGCTCTGGAAGATGCGCTGGCCCTGCCCCTGCGCCGCGAGGACGTGCTGCTGGCCTGGCCACGCTAGCAACGGGCATTGCATGCGCTGGCCTGAAGAGGTTGGCACGAGTCCATTCCGGATTCCCTACCTTCCGACATGATTGGCTTTTCCCCTTGCATCCCGCGACGAGGTTCCGTCGCGGGATGCTGGCGCGGACGCGCGCCCATCCCGGCCTGTCCGGACGCATTGCACCGTCGCCCTTGCTGCGCCCCGATCCATGCTACGCCCCCCCCTGTGCCGCGTCCTGCCGTCTGAACACCTCGCGCGCGGCGGCAATGCCGTTGAGCGCGGCGGGAAAGCCTGCGTACACCGCCATCTGCATGATCACCTCCAGGATTTCCTCGCGGGTCAGGCCCACGTGCAATCCGGCGGCAATATGCACCTCCAGTTGGGGGCGCGCCGTGCCCATGGCCGTCAGCGCGGCAATGGTGGCAATCTCGCGCTCGCGCAGGCCAAGCTGGGGCCGGGCGTACACGTCGCCAAAGGGAAACTCCACCAGCAGCCGCGCGAAATCCGGCGCAAATTCCGCCAGTTTCGCCACCACCTGTTCGCCCGCCGTGCCGTCCACCTGCGACAGCACCCGCAGCCCCCGCTGATAGCGGGTTTCCGTCCCTTCCGCCCCTTGCGCCCCGTCCACCTGTCCCGCCCCTTCCGTTTGGGCCGTCTTCACGCCGTCATGCATGGTCATCCTCCTGCCCGCGATACCAGGCAATCTTGTCATCCAGATGGGTCAGGCACGCCGCCAACCGGTCCATGCGCTGGCGCACGCGCTGACGATGTGTTTCCAGCAGTTCACGCCGCGCGGCCAGGGTGACATCACCCTGCTCTCGCAGTTCCGCATAGCGCACCATTTCGCGCACGGGCATGTCCATCTCGCGCAGCCTGCCGATGAATTCCAGCCAGCGCAGGTCGCCCTGCGTGAACAGCCTGCGCCCGCCCCGGTCGCGCTCCACCGAGCGCAACAGGCCGATCTTCTCGTACCAGCGCAGGGTGTGGGCACTCAGTCCGGTGGCCGCCGCCACTTCACGGATGCGCATGGGCCTTCCTCCTTTTTCCGGAGCCTACAAGTTGGAGTACGCTCGAAGTCAAGCGGTTTCGCGGTGGGCACCAAAAAAACACGCCCGGCCGTATCCACGACCGGGCGGGAGATAGCCACCGCAAACCCCTTGCAGAGGCACGAAACGCCTCAGTGGTCGATGACCTCGCCGGGGTGTGCCGCAAGCCATGCGTCGATGAGCATCTGCCACTCCTCGATCATGGCACGGTACTCCGGCTCGGTGAAGGCGGCCAAATAGTCCCGCCCGGCATCGCCCAAAGCGGTAAGGGTATAGCGGACCACGGCTTCCGTCTCGCCAGCAGACACAGCCCGGCATGCCACCTCCACCAACCCCATCCGAGACGCGGGGGTAACGCGGGCATAGGCCACCTGCTGCGCCTCCGGGTCCCACCGGGTGCACATCCACAGGGTGTCCTCCGCCCCGCTGCCGGTACGAAACACCATGCCCTGCTCAATGCGGCCATCCGCCGGGTGGATGAATGCAGGACACCATCCGTCCACCCAACCAAGCTCGCCCAATGGGGTGAACATGGGAAATACCCGGTCCACGGCTCCGCGCAGCCAGATGGTGTGCTGCCGCTCAATCCGGCACATGGGCATCCCCCCCCTCGTGCAGGTTGTGACTGTGGGCCGCGGTGATATCCAGCCCGTAGATTTTCCGCAGTTCCCGGATCTTCTCCAGTGTATCCGCGGAAAACGGCTGGCTGCCGTCAAAGGCGTGCAGCACGATGCCCTCCAGAAGGTCGCCCAGGCTCATGTCCCGCAACTCAGCCAGGGCCTTGAGCACCTTGATCAACCGCTTTTCCATGCGTACGCCGGTTTGGACACGTTCGATATTCATGGTGCGTATGTACCAAGGTAGCACGATAGCGTCAAGATGGCACGGTGCCACCGAGCGGACGGCGGCATCGGCCACAATTGCCCATGTCGCACGAAAGTTTGTGCCGGGGATCAGGGGAATCGGGGGGGGGGCGGCGGGCAGCCCTACATGCCGAACAGCAGCGCGCTGGGGCGGCGCAGCACCTCGGGCAGCGGGTTCAGTTCGGCCCGCAGGGTCTCCTGCAACGCGCGCAGGCCTCCGGGATCGTCCGCCCCAAAAGAGGCAGGCGTCTGGCCCGTCACCCGCAGCAACCGCCCGCGCAGCCCGTTGCCAAACGTGTAGTTGCCGGTGAGGTAGACCAGGAACTTGCCGAACATGCGCACGGCGCGGGCCGGGCCGTGCCTGCGGGCCAGTGCGTCCAGCAGTGCCAGCGGTGCCTCGCGCCACGGGGCGGGGTTGCGGTCCGGGTCGTCATCAAGCGCGCCGGTCCACGCCGCAAACACCCACGGACGGGCCACGGCAATGCGCCCCAGCGACACGCCGTCGCAGCCGGTGTCGTCCAGCAGGCTGGCGCAGTCCTCCGGCGTGAACACGTCGCCGTTGCCCATGACCGGGATGGACACCGCCGCCTTGACCAGCCCGATGTGGGTGCGCCGGGGCGGTTGGGTGCGCCGGTCCGGGGCCACGCGGGGGTGGAAGACCAGGCAGTCGGCCCCGGCATCCTCGAAGCGGCGGGCCAGGTCCACAGCGGGTTGCGGGTCCGGCGACCAGCCAGTGCGGAACTTGACGAACACCGGAATGTCCACCGCGCGGCGCACCTCTGCCACCATGCGCACGGCGCGCTCCGGATCGCGCAGCAGGTCCGCACCGCAGCCGCGCTTGACGATGGCGGACACCGAGCAGCCCATGTTCAGGTCCACGCCGAAAAAACCTTCAGCCTGCACCCGGCGCGCGCCCTCGGCCATGTGTTCCGGCTCCGCCCCGAACAGCTGGCAGACCAGCCGGGGCGGCTCGCCCGCGCGCCACGAGAACGCCTCGGACTTGTCCGGTCGTTCCGTGGGCACGGCGCGGGCATTGCACATGCCGGTGAACAGCAGCCCGCAACCGCCGTAGCCCTCCACCACCTCGCGAAAGGCGGCGTGGCCCAGCCCGGCCATGGGGGCCAGCCACAGCCGCCCCGGCACGGTGCGCCCCCCCACGGTCAACGGCGCACGCAGGCGCGCGGCAAGGGCCGCATCGCCCCATGAAAGGGACGGGGACGGCGGGACGACGATCTGCGCGGCATGGGTGGCTGCGTCGGTCATGGAGTCGGGCCGGGGCATGTCCGCAAGGGATGTGTTCGGCACGGTGGGCGGGACAGGTGACGGCACGGGAAACGGCACGGGCGCGGGCTATGCGCCGGGGGTGTGGCGCAGCACTTCGTTGCCGTCCAGGTCGCGGATGGACAGGGTTCCGGCATCAAACAGGCCGTACGAGGCCACGTAGCCATCCTTGGGCAGGGTGGTGGAACCCACGTTCCAGATGTGCAGGCCGTCCACGGTTTCCGCGCGGGGAATGTGGGTGTGCCCGCACAGGAACACATCGCCGGGGGCAAGGTTCGGGAAGCGGTCGGGCAGTTGGTGATGGTGACCATGGTTGGCCCAGATGCGCAGCCCGTCGGCGAATATCCACGCCGCTTCCGGCAGGGGAAAGCGCAGGACCATGGTGTCCACCTCCGCGTCGCAATTGCCGCGCACGGCGATGATGCGCGGGGCCCAGTCGTTCAGCAGGGCCGCCACTTCACGCGGGGCATACCCTTCGGGCACCGGGTTGCGCGGGCCGTGGTACAGCAGGTCGCCCAGCAGCACCAGGGCGTCGGGGTGATGGGTGCGGGCCAGTTCCAGCACCAGTTCGGTACGCGGCAACGAGCCGTGCAGGTCGGAGGCGATGAGCAGTTTCATGGTCGAATGATTCCTGATGGTATGGCTGGCGCTGCACAGCGCGCCGGGAAGGAAACGGGCCGCCGCCTGGGGCGGTGGCCCGGAACATGGTCGCGGAAAGGGATGCATGCGGAAAAGTGGTTCTGGATGCGGACAGCAAGATGACGCGGCGACTACAAATGCTCGACGCTGATCCTGCGCGGCGCGGCGGCCTCGCGCTTGGGCATGCGGATGGTCAGCACGCCGTTGACCAGTTGGGCCGAAATGCGCGCGGCGTCCACCATGTCCGAAAGAGTGAACACGGCATGGTATTCCACGTCACCGAACTCCATGGCGTGCACGCGCGGACCGCCCGCCGGGCCGCAGCCGCAGGGCGCGGGATTTTCGGTGGCACCGGGCTCCGCGTCCTTGTCGCGTCCCCCGTCCTTGCCCATGTCGCGGCAATCGCCGAAGCGGGTCACGCCGCGCACGGTCAGTTCGTCACCCTCCACGTCCAGCACCAGGTCGTCGTGGGCCACGCCGGGCATGTCCAGAAACAGGTGAAAGCCGTCCTCGCGCTCCACCAGGTCTGCCTGGGGGCGCATGCGCGGCGGCTGGGGCGACTGGGCGAACCGGCCCTGCCGGGCGGAACCACCCCGGTCGCCACGTTCGTTCTGACGGGCAGGGCGCGCTGCGGGGTGCGGAAAACGGGGGCGGCGGTCTGGGGGCGTCACGGCTGTCTCCTATCTGACCGCTATATGGACGGTACGCGGCTTCACCGCCTGCGCCTTGGGCAGCACGATTTCCAGCACGCCGTCCTTCAGGGTGGCCGTGGCCCGGTCGCGGTCGATGGGCACGTTCAGGGTCACCACCCGCTGGAAGGGGCCGGTGGGCCGCTCCTGCCGATAGTACCGCCCACGCACAACGGGCAGTTCACCCTTGAGCACCAGCGTCTTGTCGGTAAGGGCAATGTCCAGCCCGTCCATGTCCACGCCGGGCACCAGCGCACGCACGCGGATGGCTGCGTCGTCCTCGCCGATGTTCAGCGGCGGGAACAGCGCCCTGCCGCGCGTGGCCGCCAGATTGCGGCCCGCATCGCCCGCCAGGCGGTCGAGCAGGTTGGGAAATTCATAGAACGCGCTGAAGTCGATGACCATGCGCACCTCTTCGGATGGGCGGATTGCGGACGGTGCTGCACACCGGCGGTTCAAAGGACCGGGAGACCGGACCAGCCGTACCGGCAGACAGGGGCGGCACAGGCATAGCTAACATCCCCGGCGGCGCTGTCAATGTGCCCGTGGGCGGCACGGAACACAAGGGGCCCGGCGCGCACGGCGGGTCAGGCCGACCATTCCGGTACGCCCGGGGCGAATCGGGCAATCCGGGCGCACGGACCGAACCGGAGCACACCGCCCACCAGGCACGAAGACCCCGCCGGGCGCTACTTCACCGAACGCTGCCCCTGCTCCCACAGCTCGGCGGGTACGGCCTCTTCCACCAGCATCACGGGAATTTCGTCGCGCACGGGGTAGACCACCTTGCACTGGGCGCACTTCAGGCCGCGCTCGTTGTCCACGGGTTCCACGGGCTGGCGGCACTTGGGGCAGGCGAGGATTTCCAGCAGTTCCTTGTTCAGCGACACGGCATGCTCCTTGGTTGCATTGTGGGCGCACCATAGCCCGAAGCCGCCGCCTGCTCAAGCAGGGCCAGGCCCGGTAGCCCGCCCGGCTTTCGCAACTTCCCACGGGCACCGGCAGCCCGTCCGGGATGCCGGACACCTTTGTTGACACCCGCCGGGGCGGCACGTAGCATCACCGCGTACCCGGTCGCACAGTTGCGCGGCATCAGGCACCCGGAGCAGACATGTCCATACGTTTCATAGACCTGCATTCCCATTCCACCGCATCGGACGGCAGCGACACCCCGGCGGAACTGGTGCGCAAGGCCGCCGCCGCCAAGCTGGCGGCCATAGCCCTTACCGACCACGACACCACGTCCGGCCTGGACGAGGCCATGCGCGAAGGCCGCCAGCGCGGCATCGAGGTCATCCGGGGGTGCGAACTGGGCGTGCGCTGCGAACACGGCGAACTGCACATCCTGGGCCTGTGGCTGCCCGGCGGCGACGGCTCCACTCCGGGTGGCGCCCCGCTGGACGCCACCCTGGCCGAACTGCGCCGCCACCGCGCCACCCGCAACCACCGCATCGCCGCGCAATTGCGCGAATGCGGCGTGGACATCGAATATGCCGAGGTAGAGGCCATCTCCGGCGGCGAATCAGTCAGCCGCCTGCACTTCGCGCGCATCCTGCACGAAAAGGGCTACGTCTCCTCGCCGCAAGAGGCCTTTGCCCGCTACCTCGGCCCCGGAGGCCGGGCGTACGTGGCCAAGGAAACCCTGTCCCCCGCAGACGGCGTGAGCCTGCTGCGTTCCGTGGGTGCCACCGTGGCCCTGGCCCACCCCATGCTGTTCCGCTACCCCGGCAACGGCTTTGCCGAATGGCTGGACGACACGGTGGCCGACCTCAAGCCCCACGGCCTGGACGCCATCGAAGCCTACCACAGCGAACATTCCCAGGCCGATACCCGCCGCTGCGTGGATCTGGCCGCCCGGCACGGGCTGGCCCTGACCGGCGGCTCGGACTATCACGGCGCGGGCAAGCCCGGCATATCACTGGGGCGCGGGCGCGGCGGCCTGCGCGTGACCACCGCCGTACTGGACGACCTGAAGGAACACAGACGCCGCCAGGGGCTGCCGGTATAGGGCCAACGCCCCACGGCCGCGCCGCCCGTTTCGCCAACCGATGGCGGGCCGCCCGCCGCCTGCCACCGCCCCAACAGCCTCAAACATCCACAGACATCATGACCACAGGCACCGGCCCCAATTTCCCCTTCTTCGCGTCCGTGCACGACGCTTCCCCCGCCATGCGCCCCGCCCTGCCCGAACTGCTGGCCCCGGCGGGCGACATGGAAAAGCTGGACGCGGCCCTGCGCTACGGCGCCAACGCCGTGTACCTCGGCGGACGCGGCCCCAACCTGCGCGCGGGCGCCCAGGGCTTTTCGCCCGACGAACTGCCCCAGGCGGTGCGGCGCGCCCATGCGGTGGACGCGCGCGTCTACTACTGCCTGAACAGCCTGCCCCACCAGCGCCACCTGCGCGACGTGGAAGCCGCCATGGACGAGGCCCACGCGGCGGGCGTGGACGCCCTGATCGTGGCCGACCCCGGCGTTGCCCGCATGGCCCGCCGCCGCGTGCCGCGCCTGCCGCTGCACGTTTCCACCCAGGCCAACACCGCCAACGCCGAAGCAGCCATGTTCTGGCAGGACATGGGCGCCACCCGCGTGAACATGGCGCGCGAACTGGACATGTCCGGAATCCGCGACCTGGTGCGGGCCTGTCCCGGCGTGGAATTCGAAGCCTTCGTGCACGGGGCCGTGTGCCTGGCCGTGTCCGGTCACTGCCTGCTTTCGGCCTGGATGAACAACCGTCCGGCCAACCTCGGCCAGTGCACCCACCCCTGCCGTTTCGAATACCAGGGCATGGCCCTGGCCGTGGAGGAAAAGACCCGGCCCGGCGAAATAGCGTGGGAGGCGGTGCAGGACGGTCCGTTCCATTCCAGCTTCTGGGCGCCCAACGATCTGTGCCTGGTGAAGTACGTGCGCTGGTTCGCCGCCGTGGGTGTGGCCGCGCTGAAGATCGAAGGCCGGGTGAAGAGCGCGGGCTACGTGGCCCAGGTGACCGACGCCTACCGCACCGCCCTGGACGACCTGACCCGGCGCACCTTCCGGCACGAGGACTACCTGTACGAATTGCTGAACACCGCAAGCAGACCGCTGTCCACCGGCTTTTTCCTCCCCGGCGGCAAACGGCTGAACCGGGGCCTGCCGCACGACACCATGCGCCGCCCGGTGGTGGCGCGCATCGAACAGCCCGCCGGTGACGGCGCGTGGCACGTTTCCGTGCGCGCCCCGTGGCGCGCCCAAAAGCCCCTGGAACTGCTGCTGCCCGGCCTGCACAGGCCGGAACTGCAACCCGGCGATTTCCGGCTGGAAAATCACAAGGGCGAAACCGTGGACCGGCTGCACCCCGGCATGACGGGGGTACTGCACTGCGACCATCAGGGCCTTGCGCCCGGACTGTTCGTGCGGGCCTGAGCAAGCCCGCCCGGCCCCCTCGGCATCCGTAGCCCCGGCGTCCGTAACACACTGGCGCGCACTGGCGCACACCGCTCCGCAACCCCCACGGAACCTTACGGAACATCCATGGCCCACGTGCTGATCATCGACGCAGACGCCGCCTTCGCCCACCTGGTCGCCGGCATTGCCGAGGGGCTGGGGCACCGGGCATCACGCGCGCTGGGCCTGGTGGAGGGCCGCCTGCTGGCCGACGACGCCGACGTGATCTTTCTGGCCGCCACCCTGCCCGACGGCAACGGAGTGGAGGCCATGCCCGGCCTGCGCGCCCTGCCCGGCCAGCCGGAAATCATCGTCACCGCAGAAGGGGGCGACCCGGACGGCGCGGAGCGGGCCATCCGCCACGGGGCGTGGGAATGGCTGCGCAAGCCCCTGCCCGCCGACCGGGTGGTGCTGCCCCTCTTGCGCGCGCTGGACTACCGCGCCCGCCTGCCCGCACAGCGGCCATCGTCGCGCCTGAAGCATTCCATCGTGGGGGTCAGCACGGCCATCCGCCGCTGCCTGGACGTGGTGGCCGAAGCGGCAGGCAGCGACGCCGCCGCGCTGGTTACCGGCGAAACGGGCGTGGGCAAGGAACTTTTCGCCCGGGCCATCCACGACAACAGCCCCCGCGCCGCCGCGCCCTTCGTGGCCGTGGACTGCGCCTCGCTGCCGCGTTCGCTGGCCGGGTCCATCCTGTTCGGCCATCGCAAGGGCGCCTTCACCGGGGCCGATTCCAACCGCGACGGCCTGGTGTTGCAGGCAGACAGGGGCACCCTGTTCCTGGACGAGGTGGGCGAACTGCCCCTGTCCATGCAGAAGATGTTTCTGCGCGTGTTGCAGGAACACCGCTTTCGCCCGGTGGGCGGGCGCACGGAAATCACCAGCGATTTCAGGCTTATCGCGGCAACCAACCGCGATCTGGAAGACATGGCCGAGCGCAACACCTTTCGCAGCGACCTGTTGTACCGCATGCGTACGGTGGTGGTGAACATTCCGCCGCTGCGCGAACGGTGCGAGGACGTCACCGCGCTGGCCGGGCATTACCTGCCGCGCATCTGGGCGCGCTTTGCCCTGCCGGAAAAGGACATCTCGCCCGACTTTCACGAAACGCTGCTGGCCTACCACTGGCCGGGCAACGTGCGCGAACTCATCCATACCCTTGAACGGGCGGTGCTGGCCTCTCAGGACGCACCCAAGTTGTTCGCCCGCCACCTGCCCGACTACCTGCGCATCTGTCTGGCCCGCGCCGCCGCGCGCAACGGTGCCGCCGCCCCTGCCGGCTACGGCGGCCTTGGCGGGCCATCCTGCCTGTACGGGGCCGGGGAGCGCGCCGCCCTTGCACCGCATGCCGCCAGGGAAACGCAGGACACTGACGGACCGGCCAGCCCCCGCCCCGCGAACGACCCCGCGGAAGCAACGCGGCCCACCACGGAAGTGCAGGCCGGGGACGGTCCGTCTCCCGTGCGTGAAGGCGACAGCGGCCTGGCCAGCCAGACCGTCACGCCGGGGCAGGCCCCCCCCGTATCGCCTGTCTCGCCCGGCTGGGGACCCCGCGCGCCCTATGCCATCTACACCTCGCCCCACTATGCCCCTCCTCCGGAACGGCCAGTGCCCCCGAATCACCCGGCGTTCACGGACAGCCTGAAGCACGGCGACATGCCCGACGGCAACGGCGGTGGCGGCCCATCGCGGGCAGGGCACGGCATCGGCGCGGACGCTATTCCCTTGGGCCTGGCAGCTCATGCGGGGCTGCCGCCCCACGGCACCCCGGTGGGCGACGCCCCCCATCGGTCACAGGCTGCAATCGTGCGGACGCCTTCCGTCGCAACCGCTCCCTTTGCCGGTGGCCTGCCTCGCTTCTTCGATTTTCGCGATGCCCAGTTCACCACCTACCTGCACGAACTGATGCGCCGGGCCGGGGGTGACATCCGCGCTGCCTGTGCCCTGTCCGGGCTATCCCGTTCGCACCTGTACGATCTGCTGCGCAAGCACGGCGTACCGCCCCGCTGACCCCGCGCAAGGTGCCTCGCCAAGGGCACTCGACAACGGGCACGCGGCAACGGACGCCTTGTCCGCCATCGCGGACGACTCCCTGCCCCTCGCTGTCCGCTATCGCGGATTTTTACGACTCGCGCGCGTCCGCCATCGCGGACGGACGCCCCGCGCGACCTTTCACTGGTTGACCGCCCAGCTGGGACAACGCGCAACACTACCGAATAAAAAGACATTCACAATAGAACACCATCGCAACACGAGTGGCACGCTTCTTGGTAAGTATATGGCAACAGACACCGGGCATGTCGGTCGATGCCCGATCCGTGCCGGAAGGCGGTTGGACAAGGCCAGCCGGTACGGGGGAATGCGTTGGACGCATTCCAGCCGCAGGGGTCCGTGGCGCAGTCGGTGCGTCGCGGGCGAAATCGGGGCGCGCCGTTCCATGTGAACGTCGCGCCCCGCACGTTTCTGGAAATACGGAGAGTGCGCGCCCGACACACGGCGCGTCAGGGCCGCCCGACACACGGCGCGTCAGGGCCGCCCGGCACACGGCGCGTCAGGGCATCAGGGGGCACGCAGGAGGGCGTGGGAACCACGCGAAACGGCGGGGCAGGATACGCGACGGCACCCGTCATGCGGGCACCGTGCATGCGCGCGACAAGACGCGCCACGCGGCGTAACGCGGGGCACGGCGGGTCGAGCAAGGCGCGTCAGGCGGATTCGCCCAACAGTTCCAGCACCTTCTGACTGAGCAGCTGCAAATCGGGCTTGGCGAACTGCGCATCCGCGCCCACCGATTCGCCCTTGTGCCCCAGCCGCTCCGAAACCAGCGACGAAAACAGCGCCACCGGCAGGGCACGCAACGCGGAGTCTTCCTTGATCCGGCGGCACAGGGTCAGCCCGTCCATGCGCGGCATCTCGATGTCGGAAACCACGGCCTGCACCAGATCGGACAGGGGAACGCCCTTGCCTTCCGCCTCGCGGCGCAGGCTTTCCAGCATTTCCCATGCTTCCTGTCCGTCGTTGGCCTGCAACAGCTCGAACCGCCCGCTGGCCTCCATCAGGCTGCGCACCAGACGGCGCACGCTGCCGGAATCGTCGGCATGCAGGATGCGGTAGCGGCGCGGCGGCAGATCCGGCTCGGCGTCAGGGACCATGACGTCCATGGTCTCGCCAGACGCATCGGTCCCGTCAGGCGCAACTTCCGCAACCTGCCGCCCCCTTCCGGCAGACATCGGGGCAAGGGGTCGTTCCATGCGGATGGACAGATCCGGATGCATCTCGGCCACGATGCTTTCCATGTCCAGCAGAAACACCACCAACGCATCCAGCCGGACCATGCCGGTGATGGAGTTGCGGCTGGCCTCCTGCAGGAAGCGGCCCGGGGCCTCCACATCGGTCCAGCTGATGCGGTGGATGCGGTTCACCCCGGACACCAGGAACCCGGTGACCACGGTGTTGAATTCGGTGACGATGATCTTGGGCTCGCCGCTGGTATCGCGCGGGATACCCAGATATTTGGCCAGGTCCACCAGCGGGATGACCCGCCCGTCGCGGTGCGGAAAGGCTCCCAGCACCGCCGGATGAGGCATCTGCGGCAGCGCAGTGACGGGCTGCATGCGGATGATTTCCACCACCTTGGCCACATTGACGCCATACCGCCGCCGTAGCGTACCGCACCCGGGCGGGGGTGCCGCGCCGAAAGAGCCCCCGGCGGACACTTCCGCCCCGCAGGCTCCATCGCCGTTCCGGCCCCCAGGCGTGACGACCGGTCCGCCATGCCCGGCATCAGCGTCAACCGGGCCAAACGGATCGCCCGCGCCAAACGGATCGGACATGCCTGGCGTCGCGCTGGCGGGCGCGGCCTCATCTACGAAAAACTCGACGATCTCGAGTTCGTTGGTGCCGGATTCCAGCAGAATGCCGGTCTGCCCCATGATGCCTCCCGACAGGGCGCTGGCGCGCCATGCCCCGATGAGAATCCGAGAGTAAGCCGATGCCGTGCCGATGCCAATGTCGACCGCGCTTGCGAAGGCCCGTTGCAAGGGCGCATGCCCGTTGCAAGAGCGCAGGGTATGCCGAATCCGCCCCAGAATGATGGCGTCCGCGTGTCGGCCCGGCGGCAACGCGCCGTCGCGCCGTGCGACATCGTTCGATCTGCAACATAGCGCCTTTCCGGACAAAGGGCCACCGGGCACCCGCACCCTTTCGCGGCGGGATCGCGCCGTGCCGCCCCCCTGGGGCGACACGCGGTTTTCCCTTGCGCCACGCCGCAGCCGGGCCTACAACCCGCAGTGTTCCCGCACGCTGCCGACCGGCGGCAGCCCCCTCCCGGAACCGAACCGTCGTCCGAATCATCGTCCCACCAGGCCGCCACCGCATGCCCACGCCGCACACCCGACAACACGGTGCCTCCACTCCGCCCCAGCAGCCCGGTGTACCGGGCACTCCCTCGTCCTCGTCCGTGAACCCCGCCACGCAGCCCCAGGGCCGCAGCGCACATGCACGTCACGACAGAACCGGCAGGATCGACAAAACCGGCAGGATCGGGGGCCGCCGTGTGTCGCGCATGGGACTGGCACTGCCGCTGCTGGCCTGTGCCGTGGCCCTGGGAGCCATCCTGGCCCGCGACCCCCGGTTGCTGGCCTGGCATGCCGCGTGGCCGGGGCTGGTACGCCCCCTGCTGCACATGCTGGTGACCATGGGTGTGGGACTGGCCGTGGGACTGGCTGTGGAAGCCTTTGGCTGGACGCCGCTTCTGGCCCGGCTGGCCCGCCCGGTAACCCGCTGGGGTCGCCTGCCCGACGCCAGCGGCGCCGCCTTTGCCACGGCGTTCCTGTCCGCTGCCGCATCCAACTCGCTGCTCATGGAGGCGCACACCGCCGGGCGGTTGTCCGCGCGCGAACTGCGCCTGTCATACCTGCTCAATTCCGGCTTGCCGGTCTTCCTGCTGCACCTGCCCACCACGTTCTTCGTGGTGGGGCCGCTGGCGCGCACGGCGGGCATCATCTACCTGACGCTGAACGGCGTGGCCGCGCTGCTGCGTACGGCGCTGGTGCTGCTGCTCACCCGCCGGGCAGAGCCACCTGACACGCGCGGGGACGGGGACGTGACCGGGGGACTGGACGGACACGGGCGGCTGCCTGCCGGACAGGACTCGCCCCATTCCGGCCCCATGCATGCGGATACGGCAGATGAAATCCACGCGGACGCGCCCGCCACCCCGGCTGACCGCCTGCGGGCGGCAGTGACGCTGGTGGGCGCGCGATTCCGCCGCCGCATCGGCCGCATGGCCCTGTTCACCGCGCCAACCTATCTTGCCATGTACGCCCTGCATCAGGCCGGGGTGTTCGACACCCTGCGCGAGCTTGCGGCAGGCGGCGCCGCCGGGGGACTCGGCATGGGCATCCTGCCGGTGCAGGCCGCCGGGGTGGTGATATTTTCCGCCGCCGCCGAATTCTCGTCCGGCGTGGCCGCCGCAGCAGCCCTGTTGGACGCGGGTTCGCTGGACACGGCCCAGACCGCGCTGGCGCTGGTGCTGGGCACCATCGTGGCCACCCCCATCCGGGCACTGCGCCACCAGTTGCCGTCGCACACCGGCATCTTCACCCCCCGCCTGGGACTGGTGCTGCTGGTGCAGAGCCAGCTGTTCCGCGTGGCCAGCCTGACCGCCGTTACCGCCACATGGTGGATGACCGCGCACTAGCCCTCGCCCCAACGCACGCGAACGGGACGGACGCGGCACTTGCCGCATCCGTCCCGTTCGCATCCTGACCGTCTGTGTTCCATCGTTCCGGCCCAGTCGTTCAGGCGTGGGTCATCCGGACTCCCTGCCTATCTGGGGCCATCCTTGGGGGCATCGTCGGGTTCGTTCATGGCTCCGCGCAGTTCGCGCACGGCCCTGCCCAATGTCTTGCCCAACTGGGGCAGCTTGTCCGGCCCGAAAACGAACAAGGCCACGATACCCACAACCAGCAGGTGCATCGGCTGAAAAAGCTCTCCGATCATGATTCCACCCCGTGAAGGCGCATGATGCGCGCAAGAATGCTGTCCACAGCGCGCGGTGCATGTCGGAACACCTTTCCGACGCCGCACGCCCCCGGCATTGCATACGCCTGATTGTCATGATGCGCCAACTTGTGCAATCACGCCGGGGATTGTGCGGGCAACCTGCACAAGCAATACGGCCCGAAGCAGGGCTCCGGGCCGTGAAGTCCGACAGGCAATGTGCTGCAACCGCAAGGAAAAACGCTTCCCGGCCACTAGGACGACAAGCTGCCCCGCAGGCTGCTTCCAACGCCAATCCGGAAACAACCCCTAGTCGTCCACCGCCTGCCTGGCCGGCAACCGCACGGTGAACCGGGTCCCCTCGCCGGGCACTCCGTCGCAGGCAATGCTGCCGCCATGGGTGCGCACCACGATGAAATAGCTGACCGCAAGCCCCAGCCCGGTGCCCACGCCCGGCGGCTTGGTGGTAAAGAACGGCTCGAATACCCGCCGCCGCACTTCCGGCTCCATGCCCGCCCCATTGTCCTCCACCACGATGACCACCTCGTCGCCCTCGCGCCGGGTGGCCACACGCAGGGCGGGGGCCTGCCCGACCGGGTAGCGTTTTTCCGCCATGGCATGAGCCGCGTTCTTGAACAGGTTCAGCAACACCTGCTCGATCTCGGTGGGCACGCAGGTCAGGGTATCCTCGTTCTCTGCGTAATCGCGCACCACGTGCAGCTTGCGGAAGTCGTACTGGCGGCGCAGATCGTAGTCGCTGCCCGCCAGGGCCAGCGCCCGCTCGGCCAGGGCGTGCGCCCGCGCCGTGGTGCGCCGCCCCTGTCCGGGCCGCGTGAAATCCAGCATGGTGGCGATGATGTCTGCCGCGCGGGTGCCCGCATCACGGATGCCTTCCAGCATTTCGGAAATGCGCCGGGTCTCCATGTAGGCGCGCATGGCCGCCAGCGACACCCCGGTTTCGCGCGCTGCCTGGGCGTTGGCGGCAAGGTCCGGGTCCAGTCGGCGCATGATGTTCTGCACGCCCTGCAACACCGCCCCCAGCGGATTGTTCAGTTCGTGCGCCATGCCGCCCGCAAGCCCCCCCACCGACAGCATCTTTTCGGTCTGCACCAGCATGTCGGCCAGCCGGGTGCGCTCGGTGACGTCGTCCACCCGCACGATGACGGCCCCCTGCACGCCGGGCGCGGCATCCTGCCCCGCAAGGGGGAACAGCATCACATCCAGGTAGCGCAGCCGCCCGTCCGTCACGCGGGGCAGTCCCTCGAACCGGGCGGCCTGGCGCCGGGCCACGGCTTCGTGCACGTCCGGGGCGGCGCCCACCAGCCGGGGCAACACCTCGGCCGCGGGGCGCCCGCGCGCCGCCCCGCGCGAAAGGCCGGACACCTCTTCCGCCGCGCGGTTCCAGTGAATGACCAGACCGTCCGGCCCCACCCCGGCCAGGGCCGATGGCATGGCCTCCATCACCGCATCCAGGAAGTCGCGCGCGTCGGCAAGATCGCCCAGGGCCTGCCGCAGGGGGGTTACATCCAGGATCACCCCATCCAGAAACTCCCTGCCTGCCTCGTCGTGCACCCGCCGCCCCTGCTCCATGACCGCGCGCTGGGTGCCGTCTTCGTGCTGTACCCGGTATTCCAGCGAATAATGCCCGTCCGGATCGGTGACCGCCGCCATCTCCGCGATGATCCTGGCGCGGTCATCGGGATGCACGATGTGTTCAAGGGGTAGGGTACCCTGTTGATATTCCGCCGCCGGATGCCCGGTCAGTTGTTCCACCTGGTCGGACACGAACAACGCCCGCCACGGCGGCGCGGTCTCGCAACGGTAGACCACGCCCGGCAGGTTGGCCACCAGCGAGCGGAAGCGCTGCTCGCTCTCGCGCAGGGCCAGTTCGGCACGGCGCAGGTCGTTGAGGTCCACGTCGATGCAGTACATCTCGGGCTCGCCGCCCTGCCCCTGCATCGCCACGTGCGAAGAATACACCGCCACCGGGCTGCCGTCCTTGTGGCGCAGGCGCAATTCGCCCGCGCGGGGGGCGATGCCGGTTTCCACCCAGTGGGCAACGTCGCGCAGCACCACGTCGACCATGTAGTCCGGGATGATGAGTTCCTCCAGCCGCCTGCCCACGGCCTCGTCACGAGTGAAGCCATACAGGCGTTCGCTGGCGGCGTTCCAGAAGAACACCCGCCGCTCGCGGTCGTAGCCCTGCACCGGCAGGTTCAGGGCGTTCTCTATCAGCGAACGGAACCGCGCCTCGCTGTGGCGCGCGGCCTGTTCGGCGGCGCGCTGTTCCGTGACGTCGATGTTGATGCCGAGAATGCCGAGCAGCCCGTCGGCCGTGTCTTCACGGATGGGACGGATGGGGGTGACCATGCTGGAGAAGACGCGCCGGGTGCCGTCCGGCAGTTGCGCCTCGTGCTCGTGGCGCACCGTCTCGCCCGCCATGGCACGGGCGTTGATGGCCGTCCACCCGCTGCGGGTAGCCTCGGGCACGTCCCGCTCGCTGTCGGGCGATACCGTCAGGTCGCCCCACAGGGCCACGGAAATGTCGCTTTGCATGACCACGCGGCCGCTGGCATCGCGCGCCCAGAAGTCGAAGGGAATGTTGCGGATCATGGCCCGCTGCATGGCCGAGGAGCGACGCAGTTCGTCCTCCATGACCCGGCAGCGGGTGGCGTCCGTAAAGACCACCGCGAACCGGTTCGGCCCCGCGCGCCAGGCCCGCACATTCCAGTGCCTGCCCAGCAGCGCGTCCCGGTGTTCGAAGGCCGTGCTTTCGCCGGTGGAGACCACCCTGCCGTAGATATCCAGCCACTTGCGTTCGATGCCGGGCAAAACCTCAAACAACGTACGGCCTATCATCCTGTCGCGGGCAAGGCCGGTCATGGCCTCGAAGGCGGGATTGACGTCGAGGAACCTGTAGTCGCACGGCTGGCCGTGCTCGTCCCAGAGCATTTCGTGCAGGGAATACGCGCTGGGCAGGTGTTCGAGCAGCAGACGAAGATTCTCTGCCGCGTCAAAAGGTTCCGCGTCCGGCAGGGCATGGGACGTCACATTCCCCGCGCCACCAGGCGAGGAACCCGGTGAAGCGCCAGCGGGAGCATTGCCGGAGCCTTCCCGGCGTCCGGGATGTGCGGGGGGCTGCCCGGTTCCGGCGATGTCGTGGTCGTGGTGGCCGTCGTCGGCTGCCATGCGTGTCGCTCCCCTGCGGCGCGCGCCGCGCTCGTTCCGTCGCCAGTTCCGTTCGGCCTGCCCTGCCTGCCCAGCCTGCCTTGCCATACCGAGGCGGAGCACGGAGCTTGCCGAAGTCGATCGTTGCGTCGTTCCAGCTTACATCAGACCGCGCCCCGGCGCGACAGGAACTTGCCGCATCCGGGCCACTCCGCGCTCTTTGCCGTATGGCTGGCGGGCGAAAGGACAATCCGCAAACGGCCCCGAGGGGCCTTTTGTGGATCAGGATTTTCGTTCGCTGGCGAGGAAAACAAGCCCGCCATGACGGAATATACTCGTGCGGTATTTGACCGAAGGGCGGGCGAAGTTTGACGTGGCCAGCGGGTGAAAGGACAATCCATAATCGGCCCTAGCGCTTGCCGGGCAAAAAGGTAGCCCGCAGAAACCGCATATCGAGAAACGCCAGCGGGTTGGCCACCACCCTGTCGGGCAGCAGGTGGTACCAGCGGTATCCCAACTTGCGGTAGTAGGCGCGGGTCCTGTCGGCGCAGCCCGCCTCGCGCGCGGCCTGCATGGCGGCATCGCGCTGGCAGCGCGACGAAGCCAGCGGGCGCAGCAGCCGGGGGGCAAAGCCCCAGCGGTCCAGCATGCGGCGCATCCGCAGGTATTCGCGGTAGCGGCTCAGGCCGTCGGCCCCGCACAACAGGGCTAGGCCGAACCAGCCGGAAGCGGGCATGAACAGCAGCAGCCCCATGGCCAGCGCCTCTTCCGCCAGCGCTTCCAGCGCCACGCGGGCCAAGCCCGCGCCGATGAGCGCGGATACTCCCCCGGTGGCATGAGGCAGGGGCGCTGCCCGCAGGTAGCGCACGGGCGCGGTCACCCCCCGCCGCAACAGCATGCCGAGGCCACCCGCCCCACTGCCCGAGGCGCGCTCCACCCGTTCCATTTGCCGGGCATGGCCCGACTGGCCCGACTGGCCCTGATGGCCCGACTGGCCCTGATGGCCCTGCTGGCCCTGATGCCCCTGATGCCCCTGATGCCCCTGATGAACAGGCGGGCACACCCGGCCCCCGCAACGGGGGCAGACGCCCTGCGTGCGTGTTCTGTCCGGCGCGGCGGGGCGCGGAACATGGCCGGGCGGCGCGGTTCCGTCACTGCGCCCTGCGGCGCTGCGGGACGTGGGCGTTGGCATGGGCATGTTCATGGCATGAAGGGGATGCATTGGGCGTGAAGCGGAGCTGAACCGGCATGAACAGGCATGAACTGGCATGAACTGGCATGGACCGGCATGAACCGGACGGGGCACGCATGTGACGACAGGCCCGAGCGCCCGTGCACCGGTTAGCCGTTCGCCAATTCACCGATTTCGATACCAAGGCAGGCACACCGGAACCTGCGCCCCGCCCCTGCCATGCGATCCCGCCTTTTCTGGCTAACCGCTCCTTGCCGCAAGGGCAAGCCCATACGGGACGACAACGTTAAATACTGTCAACCGATGTAAATATGCCGCGCCAGCCCGAACAGGGCCGCGCACATCTGCTATGAAGTGGCAAAGTATTGCGCGACGCAGGTGCCGCACCAACGCGGCACGGGCCGGAATACCCAGCCCGTGCGCCGCCGCGCCTGCCCACCGCAACGGAGGCCGCCATGGCAGACAACGTCGTTCGCATTCCCGCCCAGCGCCGGGCCAAGGTGATGGTTGTGGTGGGCACGCGCGCCCAGGCCATCGCCTGCGCCCCCGTGGTGCGCGCCCTGCGCGAGGGGGCCGCCAGATTCCAGGCCATCGTGGTCAGCGCGGGCCTGCACCGCGACCGGTTCGTGCCCACCCTGCACGACCTGGACATGGAGTGCGATATCGACCTCAGCCTGCCCGGCGACATCGACGATGGCCAGTTCCATCTGCTGGCGGGCAACGCGGTGTTGCGCTTCGGGCTGGTGGTCTCGCGCCTGCGGCCGGACATCGTGCTGGTGCAGGGGGCTTCCACCACGGCCCTGGCCGTGGCGCTGACCGCCTTCCACAACAATGTGCCGGTGGCCCACATCGACGCGGGCCCGCACGGCGAACAGACGGGCACCCCTTCACCCGAGGAAGGCAACCGCCGCTGCATCGCGGCCCTGGCATCGCTGCATTTCACGGCCACGGCAGAGGCGCGCGAAGCCCTGCTGCACGAAGGCGTGGACGGCGCGCGCATTGCCGTCACCGGAGCCACGGTGGCGGAAAGCCTGCACCGGTTCGCGGAAGCCGGACACGCGCACAGGTCGGCCCCGGACGACGGGATGCCCGACAACACCACGGGTTCGCCCGATACGGAACAGACCATGCCCGCCGCCGCGCATGCCCCGAGGGTGCCGGACATCCGCCGGGCATCCCTGCGGAACGTTCCGAAAAACGCCTCCGGTACGGCAGACGCTGCGGCCACGCAGGTTCCCGCCGCACCCGCACCGGCCACGCCCCGCGCCGCCCGCCCCCTTCCCGAAGGGCACACCGTGCTGGTCAGCCTGCACGGCATGCATGCCAACCCGGCAGCCCTGAAGGACATCTGCACTGCCGTGCGCGAACTGGCCCTGGCCCGCCGCGACATCGGATTTCTGGTGCCGGTGGGCAGCCACCGTCCCTTGCGCGATGCGGCCATCCCCCTGCTGGGCGCGGTACCCAACGTGCACCTGATGCCGGTGCCTCCGCTGCCGGAATTCGTGACCTGCCTGCGCGCCGCCCGCCTGGTGCTGACCGATGCCGCCGACGTGCTGGAGCAGGCCGCCGCGCTGGGCGTGCCGGTGCTGGCCCTGCGCGCCACCCCGCACCTGCCCGACGCGGTACGCGCCGGGCGCGCCAGACTGGTGGGAACGGACAAGGCCGCCATCCTGCGCGAGACGGCGGCCCTTCTGGATGATGGCGCGCACCATGCGGCCATGGCGGCGGCCTGCGCCGCCCCCGGCGACGGCCATGCCTCTGAGCGCATCACCCTGGCACTGGACCGGTTCATGACCGGACTTGCCCCGCTGCTCCCCCCGCACGCGGAGTTTCGGGCGTAACGCCGCCGCCTCGCGCCCATACCCGAACGCGAGGCGGCTACTCCACTTCCACCCGATCGCGTCCGCCGTTCTTGGCGCGGTACAGGGCGATATCGGCCCGGTGCAGCAGGGTGTCCACACTGTCCCCTTCGCGGAAGGCCGCCACACCGGCGCTGAGGGTGTGGATGCGCCCGGCTTCGAACGGTGTGGCGCGCAGGGCACCGCGCAGCCGCTCGGCCAGTTGCTCGGCCTCTTCCGCCGTGGTCTCCGGACAGAGCACCAGAAACTCCTCACCACCCCAACGGCCCACGGTATCCGCCGCGCGCACGCTGTCGCGCACCACCGAGGCAAAGACCTGCAAGGTCCTGTCGCCGGCGAGGTGCCCGTGCTCGTCATTGACGCGCTTGAAGTGGTCGATGTCCAGAATGGCGATGGAGAACGGCCGCCGGTAGCGTTGCGCCCGTTCCACCTCGCGCCGGAACAGGGCGTTCAGGCGGCTGCGGTTGGGCAGATCGGTGAGCGGATCGGTGCGGGCCAGGCGCTCCAGCACCGCGTTCATGCGCTGAAGCCTGCGGTTGTACCACAGCACCACCCCGGCCAGCAGCGCGAACACCCCGGCCACGCGGGCCACCAGCCAGTAATCCACGGAGGTCTGGGCGGTGATGGGTACGTGCCGGTTGACGATCTGCTGGCGGTCCTCGTCGGTCAGCGAGCGAATGCCCCGGTTCAGCACGGTGCGCAGCAGGGGATCGTCCCGCACCACGCCCATACGCAGCTTGTTCTGGTATTCCGGCAACTTTCCCGCGATCTTCAGATTGAACAGCCCCAACTGGCGAATGGTGTATGCCGCCACGATGAGCGAACGCATGGTCATGTCGGCCTTGCGTTCCTCGACCATGCGGATGGCCTCGGCCTCCGATTCCGTCACCAGCACCTTCAGGTTGGGGTAATCCTTGCGGATCAGTTCCTCCATGGCCGTTCCCTTGGGGAACACGATGGTCGCGCCCTCCAGCGCAGCCGGATCGGTGATGGCCGGATGCTCCGTGCGGGTGATGAACACGTTGTGGTCGGTCAGCAGGGGATCGGTAAAGCCCAGCCATGCCTCGCGCTGCGGGGTCTGGTTCAGGAAACTGAGCACCCGGCAACGGCCCCGCCCGCGCGGCGGCGATGCTTTCTTCCCACGTGGCCGTGGGCACCAGTTCGAAGGACAGGCCGGTGCGCCGCGCCACCAGCGCGATGATGTCGGCGGCAATGCCCACGTGGCGCGGCTGGCCGTCATGCGTCGCCACCTGCTCGAAAGGGGGCCAGTCCGGGTCCACGCACAGGGTGACGGGGCCGGACTCGCGGATGAAGCGCTGTTCCGCCGGGGTGAACCGAACGGCGGCGGGGTCGGAATCGGCCCGGCAGATGGCGGGAAGTGCCCCGGCAAGCAGCACTGCGAGCAGGACAATACAGGAAAATGGCGGGGAGAACCGGCGGAACATCAAGAATCCTCGTGGCGGGACGGAATGCGGCGGGGCGTAAGGGAGAGCCCTTCATCAGTCATTCTCTACCGGTACTCACCACCATGGCAAGAAGTATCATCCCGCCTGCCCCGGTCCGGCACCGCCCTCACAGTCGTAGCGGCATTCGCCGGAGGCAGGGTGCTACAAAAAGGACGACAGGCAACGCCCCGAAACGTGACGGGCACCGGAGAAATCTCCGGTGCCCGTTCCCGTCGCTGGCTGGAGGTGCACGCCAGTGGCCGTTACGGCCCATGGCGTACCGGGTTACGTGTTGCCGTCCTTCCCGTGGGGACGGTGGACGTCCTCTTCATGCTCGTGCCGCCCGTTGATCATGCCTCGCACCAAGCTGAGCGGGGTCGCCCCGGTGGTGGCAAGGTACAGGTGGCCCACGCAGAACAGCGCGAAGCAGATGACAATGACGAAGTGCGCCGCCACCAGGAACTGGCGGGGGCCGATGCCCGCCGAAACCGATTCCGGCAGCAGGAGCAGCAGGCCGGAGGCGATGAGCACCGGCATGCCCAGCAAGAACACTGCAAGGTACGCCACGCGTTGCAACGGGTTGAACCGCCGCTGCGCCGTCACCGGGAAGGGATGCGCCTCGCCCCGGAAGATGCCGCAGCAGTAGTAGCGCGCCTGCGTGAACAGGGCGCGCAGGCCCTCTCCCGGTCCCGGCAGGTACTGGCGGATGTCGCCGGTCAGGAACGCCCTGGCCACGTACGCCAGGAAGTTCAGGGCCAGCAGCACGCCGCCCGCGTTGTGGATGCGCGTTGCCGCCTCCAGCCCCAGTGCCCACGGGCTTTCCGTGAAGCGCACCGAAAGGCCGGTGCAGGCCAGCACCACGAACAGCGCGGCGTTGATCCAGTGGGTAACCCGCACGAAGCCGGGATACACGAACTCCGAGGCCAACATACCATGCGGGCCCTGCGGGCCGTGCCCCTTTCTGCCCGTTACCATGCGGCCCAGCCCGTGCAGCACCACCAGGGCAACCACTGCGGCAAGGCCGGTGGCCGCCGGGCGGTCCAGTTCGGGCATCACCCGCTTGGGCGGGAAGTAGCCGGAGGTCACCGGGCCCGCGCCCTCCACGTGCACGCTGGCCCGCACCACGATGAGCGATTGGCCCGAGGTGTGGCAGGTGGCGCAGTTGCGCAGGGCGGTCTTCTTCTCGCCGATGAGGTGCGCGTCAGGCTTGGTCATGGAGCCGTTGGCGTCGTTGGGCGTGTGGCATTCCACGCACATCACCGAACGGCTGTGGGCGTCCCAGTTGGCCAGGAACGAGTGCGCCGACCTTGCGTCGGGCACGGAACGGCCCGACAGTTCGCGCAGCTTGCCTGCGTTGCCATGGCAGGTCAGGCACTGGGCGTTGTACATGGCCGTCAGCGGCGCGTAGGCCACCTTGGCCGGGTTCTTCGGCTGGGCGTGCGGGTTGTGGCAGCTGTCGCAGGACACCTTGTCGCCCAATTTCTGGGCGTGGGTGCTCTGCCCGAAGGCCTTTACCTGATGCGCCAGGCCCACGTTGTGGCAGGACAGGCAGGTTGCATTGTCCGGCCTGGCCACCGCGTGGGGTTGCAGCAGGAAGCTGTCCTCGCCCTTCTGCCCGATGTGGCAGGTGGCGCACGGCAGGTTGGCGTGCGTGCCGTGCATGTAGCCCGCCCTGTCGATGTGCAGGTTCAGCGTCTTGCCGCGCTCGGTCACCGGGGTGGGCGGCGTGTCCGCGCCGTGGCACGACAGGCAGGCCGTGCTCTGGGCCGTCACGCCCCGCTTGCCGGACAGCAGCAGGGCCTTTTGCGCCTCGTCACCGGCAAAGGGCGTGGCGATGACCCCGCCCATGGCATCGGTGGAGGTGACCGCGTTGGACGCCACCTTGCGGTGACAGGTGGCGCAATCGCGCGAGGCGGTGGGCGGAAACGCCGTGGCGTTCGTGCCGCCCGCTCCGACCGCTCCGTTAGTCCCGTCCGTCTGGTTGGTGTTGTTGTGGCACTTGAAGCAGGCCTTGTCGGTGAAGTGGTCGGCCATGGTGATATGGGCCGTCTTCTTGGTGTCGAAGAGCTTCGAGTGGCAGTCGTCGCACCGGAAGCCCTTGGACGCGTGAAGCCTGCCGTCGAACATGACGGTCCCCTGGCCTCCGCCGCCGTAGCGCAGGGCCTTCCCCTCGCTGGTTGCCAGGGCTAGCCCCGGCCAGGCGGTCAGCAGAGCCAGGAGCAGGAGACTCCAGGCTCGTTTCATGCCTGCACCTTCGCGATGATGTTGGAGGTGGCCTTGCGCACGTCGGCCACGCCGGTCAGGGTCATGGCCACGGTCAGTTCGTCCTTGATGGTGTTCATGATCAGGGCCACGCCGTCGCGGCCCGCGCCGTGGGCGCCGCGCACCAGCGGGCGGCCGCACAGGCAGGCGTCGGCCCCCAGGGCCAGGAACTTCAGCACGTCCTGCCCACGCCGCACGGCACCGTCCACCAGGATGGTGGTCTTGCCCTTCACGGCGGCGGCAATGGCGGGCAGCACCGTGGCGGTGGCGGGGGTGTAGTCCAGCACGCGGCCACCGTGGTTGGACACGCAGATGCCCTTGGCGCCCACTTCCACGGCGATGCGGGCTTCTTCCACGGTCATGATGCCCTTGATGATGAACGGCAGGCTGGTGGACTTGACCAGTTCGGCCAGTTGCTCCGGCGTCTTGGGCTCCACGGTCTGGCCGGGCACGGCGCGGGCGGCGCGGCCCGCCGAGTCGATGTCGATGGCCACGGCCACGCCGCCCGCCTCTTCCACCATGCGGATGCGCTTGATGATCTCTTCGTTGGTCTTGGGTTTGATGGTGACGATGCCCTTGCCGCCGAACTGCGTCTTGAGCACCGAAATGCGGCGCTCGAAGACTTCCATCTTGTCACCAATGCCGTCGGCCACCCAGCCCAGGGTGCCCGCGTCAAGGCAGCCGCCGAGGATGGAGTTGATGTACTCCTCTTCGGTCATCTTGTTGCCCATGTTGTAGGTGACGCCGCCGGTGACGGCAGAGGTCACGGGCATGGACAGCTTCTGCCCGAACAGGGTGGTGGTGAGGTCGGGCTTCTTGACGTCGTGGAAGGTGCGCATGACCAGTTCGATGCGGGCCAGCGCATTGTAGTTGTTCTTGAAGGCCTGGCCGGAACCGATGCCGCCCATGCCGGGCACTTCGCCCGCGCAGGCCACGCCGTCGCATTCCGGACACACGCGGCAGATGGGGTACAGCTTTTCGCGGGCCACGCGCAGCACGTCGCCCATCTTCAGTTTGGCACCGGGCGCGGCGGGGGCAGCAGGCGCGGCGGCAGCAGCGGGTGCGGCGTCAACGGGAGCAGCGGCCTGCGCGGTCTTGGCCAGCACGGGGGTGAGCAGCGCGGCGGCGCCAGCCACCATGCCCGCCTTGATGAAGTTGCGGCGGGTCGCGTCGGTATCGTTCATGTCCTTGGTCATCGAAAACGCCTTCCTTGAGTTGTCGGTTGCACGGGAGATGTGTCGTCGGTCATGCGGCGATGGCCAAATCGAGATTTTTATTTGTTGGGCTTGAAGACGCCAACTAGCAGAAAGACGATTTGGCCCTACTTCGCGGGAACGAACGACTTGCCCACCACGGCCTGCGCCGGGGGCGTGAGCATGAATTCGAAGAACGCCTTGACGTCGGCGGACGGATTGACGGCGATGAGCGACAGGGGGCGCTTCAGCGGGTAGGCCCCGGAACGCACGCCAGCGGCGTCGGGCAGGGCGCCGTTCACGGGCACGGCCACCGCGCCGGGCAGGGCAAAGGACATGGAGGCGGCGGTAATGCCCCCGGCATCCTTGACCACATCGGCCACGCAGTCGGTGGCGTCGTCCAGTTCCTTCACCGGGCCGTAGGCGGTATCGCCCAGCACCATGGACTTGAAGGCCTTCACCGTGGCCCGGCCACCGTCCAGCTTTTCGCTGTACACGGTGATGGGCGCGTCGGCCCCGCCCACGTCCTTCCAATTGGTAGCCTTGCCGGAAAAGATGTCCTTGAGCTGGGACATGGTCAGGCCCTTGATGGGGTTCGCGCCGTGCACGAACACGCCCATGACGTCATAGCCGATGACCACGATGTCGGTGAGCTGGGCCTTTTCCTGCGCGGTGGGTTCGCTGGCCAGGCCGCCGAACGACACCTTGCCCGCCACCACCGCCTTGAAGCCCGCACCCGCACCGGCGGTACCGATGGCGCCGAATTGCACGCCCGACTTGGCCGTGAACAGTTTGGTGGCCTCCGGCAGGATCACCCCGCCGATGGTGCTGGCCCCTTCGTAGGTAAGGGGGGTGGTGTCCGCCGCCATGGCGGGTGCGCCGCACACGGCAACCCATGCCGCCAGCGCAAAAGCGCCCAACAATGCCCGCCGCACGGCGGATCTGACTGCGCCAACCTGTTGCATACATACTCCTGCTTCGTTCGTTGCGGCGCGCGGCCCCATGCCGCGCGCGCCACGGCGGGTCGCCCGTGACGGTCCAGCCCATCCGAATCATCAGGCCCGCCCGGCCCACCCGTGGTCACAAGCGCAAAAGCAGGTACGATGCCAGCCCGAAGCGTTCCGGCAACAGTGCAGAATCAATGTGATTATTTGAACAAATCAGAAGGGGGAAAAGCGCGAAGGGGTATGCCGCAGGGAATGGAATCCTGCTGAAAACGGCGAAGACAAGCGTTCACGCCGCATTGGCGCGATTTGCCCAACGGCATGCCATGCCATTCGGCATACCCCATCGCCGAAGCACGGCGGCGGGGAAATCCGATGGCGTGAATGAAAGGGAAGGATGGCGGGGGAATGCGTCAGCTGGCGTCGTCGTCGCGGCGTTGTGCCTTCAGGCGCTTGGACAGGGCGGACTGGGTGACCCCCAGCATGCGCGCGGCCAGGGTCTGCCGACCGCCGGAACGAGCCATGGCCTCGTCCAGCAGCAGCCGTTCGGCCTGGGCGAAGCTGGGCAGCGTGGCCAGATTCGCGAAGGGGTTGTCGCCGTCCGCCACGGCGGCGGCAACTGCGGTTGCCGCTTCAGGCGTACCTATATGCCGCTTGAAGGCGTCCATGGACAGCATGCGCCCGGTGTGCAGGCTGACCGCGTCGTAGACCATGGCCGCCAGTTCGCGCACGTTGCCGGGGAAGGGATACGTGCCCAGCAGCGCGGCCAGTTCCGGGGGCGGGGTGGGCTTGCGCTTGGCCATGGCCGCTGCCGCCTCGCCCAGAAAGTGGTCCAACAGCGGGGCGATGTCTTCGGGCCGCTCGCGCAGGGGCGGCACGGCCACGTGGTGGGTGCGCAGGCGAAAGAACAGGTCGCGCCGGAAGCGCCCTTCCCGTTCGCTGACGGCAAGGTCCGCGTGGGTGGCGGCGATGACGCGGGCGCACAGCCTGCGCGGCTGGTCGCTGCCCAGCGGGTAGTATTCGCCCTCTTGCAGCAGGCGCAGCAACTTGACCTGCGAGGCAATGGACAGGTCGCCGATCTCGTCGAGGAACAGCGTACCCTCTGCCGCCTCTTCCACCAGCCCCCGGCGCGGCGCGTCCGCCCCGGTAAAGGCGCCGCGCACGTGACCGAACAGCGTGTCGGCGAACACCGCGTCGTCCAGCCCGGCCACGTTCAGGGCCACCAGCGGGCCGCGCCTGCCGCTCAGTTCATGGGCGGCGCGCACCAGACTTTCCTTGCCCACGCCCGATTCGCCGGTGACCAGCAGGGGCCGGGGGCTTCTGGCCACGGCCTCGATGTAGGCGAAGATGGCGTGCATGGCCGCGCTGCGGGTGTGGATTGCCGCAAAGGCCTCTGGCTGGCGCAGTTGGCCCGAGACAAGGCGGCTGGCCACCTCGCGGTTTTCGGCGCGCAGCTCCAGCATGTGCATGGCCCGCGCAATGCCGCCCACGATGCGCGATTCGTCGTCGGTCTTGACGTAGTAGTCGTACGCGCCAAGGCGCATGCACTCCACGGCGGTGGCCAGTTGGTTCATGCCCGAAAGCACGATGCAGCACACGTCGGGGTGGCGTTCGGCAATGGCGGCCAACAGTTCGGTGCCGGAAACATGCGGCATGGTCAGGTCCAGCAGCACGAGGCCGATGCCCCCCGCATCCAGGATGTCCATGACCTGCCTGCTGTCCTGGCAGGCGCGCACGTCGGACAGCCCGGCGGAAAATTCCAGCAGCAGGGTCATGGAGGCCAGCCAGTCCGCCTCGTCGTCCACCAGCAGGATGCCGGGGGCCGCAAGGCTTTCCGGGGTGTTCGGGCAGTATCCGCTCATGACGCGCCGCCGCCTGACACGGGCAGCACAAGGCGCACGGTGGTGCCCCGGCCCGGTTCGGAGATGAAGTCCAGGCTGCCGCCGTGCTCCTGCACGATGCCTGCCGAGACGGAAAGCCCAAGCCCCGTGCCGCCGCTGGCGCGCTTGGTGGTGTAGAAGGGGTCGGTCAGGCGGGGGATGTCCTGCGGTGCGATGCCCACGCCCTCGTCCGTCACGGTGAGCACCACCGACCTGCCGTCCGGTGCGGCGGTGGTGGATACGGTAATGCCCCTGACATGCCTGTCGCCCCTGTCGCCCCTGTCTCCCCTGTCACGCTGATCACGCGGGGCACCCAGATCACGCGGGTCATGCGGGTCATGCGGGCCGCCATCCTCTGGCGCGGGCAGGGCCTGGCAGGCGTTCAGCAGCACGTTCACCACCACCTGCTCCATGCGCGAGGGGTTGCCCCATACCGACGGCAGGCCGGGGGCGAAATCCGTGTCGAACCGCGACGTGGCCTTGTTGATGGAACTGCCCACCAGGCGGATGGCCTTTTGCGTCACCTCGCCCAGATCAAAGGACTGGTGGTCGCTGGCGGGGGCCACGCGCGAGAAGTCGCGCAGGTCGTCCACGATGCGCCGGATGCGCTGGGCGCTTTCCTCCACCACCTCGACGATGCGGGGCAGCTTGTCGCGAATACGCGAATAGCTGCTGCCGCCCAGCGCAAAGTCGCCCTTTTCGCTGTACACCTCGTCCAGCACGCGCATGGCCTCTGCATTCAGCTTCTTGAGGATGGGCACGTTGACCAGGATCAGCCCGTTGGGGTTGTTGATCTCGTGCGCAACGCCGGAAACCAGCACCCCAAGCGCGGCCATCTTGTCGGCCTGCACCAGTTGCTGCTGATTCTCGCGCAGTTGCAAAAGGGCGTCGGACAGCGAGCGGGTGCGCTGGTCCACCTGCCGCTTGAGCGAACGCGTCCATAGCGCCGCAGCGCACAGCAAAAGCAGCAGCGGCCCCAGCACCACGGCGGCGTAGCGCGCCACCACCTGGGCAGAGATGCCCTCCGTATCCATGACGCCGAACCACTTGCGGCGCAGTTCCTGATAGCGGCCAGACTGTTTGACCAGCGCCAGCCCCTCGCCCAGCAGGGCCAGGGTGGCCTCGTCGCCGTGGCGCACGGCAAAGCCGTAGGGCTGGCTGGTGACGCTTTTGGCCACCACGCGCACGTTGTCGATGCCGTCCTGCTGCAAGGTGAACATGCCGGGCAGCATGGCCACCACCGCGTAGTCGGCCTCGCCACCGGCAAGGCGGCGCAGCCCGCCCACGGGGGTCTTGGAAAAAATCAGGTCCTTCTCGTAACCCATGCCGTCGAGGATGTCGTTGATGCTGCCGCCGGGGTGGACGATGACCTTCCTTCCGGCCAGTTCCTCCAGCGACGAGACGGCGGGCGTGCCCTTGCGGGCGAAGATGGCGTGGTTGATGGTGGTGTGCGGCGGGGTCATTTCCGCCTCGCGCAGCCACAGGTTGGAATACGGGGTGCGTTGCAGGGCATCCACCGCGCCGTCGGCAAGGGCGGTGTGCAGGCGCGACCAGTCCATGAGCACGAACCGCACGGGCACGCCCATGGCCTCTCCCACGGCGCGTGAAAGATCCACGTTGAAGCCGGTGGGCTGGCCCTTGTCGTCCAGATATTCGTAGGGCGGGTAATTCCTGTCGCCGCCGATGGTCAGCGCTCGCTGGGCGGGGGCTGCTTCCAGCGATTGGACGACGTGGGCCGGGGTAACGCCGCGAGCCGGGGGAACAGCAGGAGCCGGGGAATCTGTAGGGACGGAGGGAACGGCGCGGACAGGAGAACCCGTGGGGGTGACCGCGTACGCCGGACCGACGAAGGCGGCGATGCTGGCAAGACATACCGTGATAGCAAGGGCAAGCACACGGACCGCTCCCGGCAGGATGCTGCGGGTGGCGGGTCCGATGCCTTTCATATCTGGCCGGAATGCCGGTTTGCTGCTGGGGGTGCGCACCCGCCAGTCATAGGAACTCGGCGGAGTGGCGTCAACGTGATGGAGGGAGCCTTGGCGAGCGGTGGTGGGAGGGGCGTCCCCCCGGACACGCCCGCAATCGGATGAAAATGGAGGAAAGAACGGCTTGGCAATCGGAAGAGTCCGGTGGCCCTGCCGTTTCGTGCGCCCCTGCTGCGGCTACCCCCCGCATTTCATCTTTTCTATGAGCCCCAGCAGCGTCTGCGCCTGTTTCGACAGATCGCCCACCGCATGGGCGGACTGGCGCATGGCGTCGGCTGTCTCGCCGGAAATGCGGTTGATGTCCAGGATGCTGTGGTTGATCTCTTCGCTGACGGCGGACTGCTGCTCGCTGGAAGTCGCTATGCCGCGCACCTGGTCGGTTGCCGTTTGCACCATGCGGACGATGTCCTCCAGGGCCTCACCGCTTCGGCCCGCCAGCACCGTGGAATGTTCCACGGCCATGGCCGAACGCTCCACATTCTCCATGTTCTTGCGCGCCGCAGCCTGAATGCCGACGATGGCCTCGCCGACCTCCCGTGTGGCGTTCATGGTCTTTTCCGCCAGCTTGCGCACCTCGTCGGCCACCACAGCGAAACCGCGCCCGGCGTCACCCGCCCGGGCGGCCTCGATGGCGGCGTTCAGCGCCAGCAAGTTGGTCTGATCGGCGATGTCGTTGATGACGCCCATGATCTGCCCGATACCCTCGGCCTGCCTGCCCAGAACCACCATGTCGCCCTTGAGTTCCGCAGATACGCGCCGCACCTCGTCGATGCCCGTCATCACCTCGCCCACGATGCGCGCCCCCTCCGAGGCGCGCTGGCGGGCGGCCTCGGTCGATTCGGCGGCCCTTGTGGCGTTGCGGGCCACCTCGAGAACCGTGGAATTCATTTCATCCATGGCGGCTGCCGTCTCCGTGGCCCGTTGCGACTGCACTCCGGCCCCACGGCTGGATTCCTCGACCTGTGCCGCAAGCTGCCCGCTGGCGCTGCTGACGACCTCGACGATCTTCACCAGTTGTTCCGCCGCCTGCACCATGCCCTCGGCCCTGGCACATTCGGCCTGGGTTCTGGCGGCCTGGGCCTCGGCAACGGCGTTGCGGGCATTGCGGGCCTCTGCCTGGGCCAATTCCTCCGATCGATGCGCCTGCTCGATGCTGTCCTTCACCGCGACCACGGTGCCCTTGAACACCTCGGCAAGCTTGCCCAATTCGTCGTTGGTCGTTGCGTGGCAAACGGCATCGTAATCCCCCTTCGCAACGTTCGACGCGTAGGCGGAAAGCTGCCGCATGGGCGTGAGGATGGACCTGACGGCCAGAAAAGTAAGCAGCAGCACAACGGCATTGATGGCGCCAGCCGCAAGATAGAGAAACCACATGTCGGACGCCAGGCACTCGTCGGCCTTTCCCTCGACCTTGATGATCTCCGCGCCGGACAGTTCGACGGTTGTGTCGATGCCCGCACGATGCTTTCTGTAGTTTGCGGTCAAGGGGCCATAAAGCACCGCTTCCGCCTCGCCTGCATTGCCCTGACGCACCTGCGGCAGATAGGACTCACGCATGACCCGGAAAAACTCCAGCGCAGGCGGTGTGGACTCTTCCAGCAAGGCCCTGCGCAGACCCGCATGGGTCAGCTCCCCTGTCCAGAACTGGTGCCTGTTCAGGTAGTCCTTTTCCAACTGCTCCAGCTTGCGGACATACGCATCACGTTCCTGTCCGTCGGCTTTCAGCAGCTCGAAACAGATAAGGTAGGATTCGATGAGATACTCTGGCGGCGGCAGGATGTCCGCCACGAGATCCTTGTACGAAACGATGCTCTGATACAGCGGCCCGCGAATCTTGATCTCCTCTATGGTCCTGTACGAGACCAGGAGAAGCGCCAGCGAACCCATGAATGCAACGATAGCGGTCCCCCAGAGGCGTTCTGGCAGCGAAAGTGTACGCATGGACGAGCTCCTTGCAAAACACATATCCATATTCCGGACCTGTGCGCCATCACGTATTGCCGTATCCGCGCCAGCAAGCAACGTCAACTGCGCCTTGCAATGTTACTGCCGCAAGGAGTACGCGATCTTCCACGATTCTTGCGGCACGACATCACGTCCGGAACGCCCCCCGGGCGCAGCCTGCGGTGCAGGCATCCTACATTTTTGTAGCATTGCTATGCCTGTTCCTTCAGACACGCACCCCCCTTATCGTCAGGCTTCCTGCATCGCATTATTATGCAGTCCGGAACGTTGCGCGCGCCCCCCGCGCAAAACAAAAACGCCACCCCGCGCGCGCAGGGTGGCGTGAATACGTCGTGTAAACAAAACGAGCCTTCGGAGAAACACCCCGAAGGCTCTGAAAAAACCATCCGTTCCGGCCTGATCCGGATGAAATTTGGCGTCCCCAAGGGGATTTGAACCCCTGTCGACGGCGTGAAAGGCCGTTGTCCTGGGCCAGCTAGACGATGGGGACGCGCTGGCGCGCCAATGGCGCGGAGCGATTCAATAGCCAACGGGAAGGCCGCGCGTCAACTGTTTTTTCGGCGGCGCTCCGGGCACCTCGCGCCGCAATCCGTTCAGCCGCCTTCCACTCCCCCCCTTCCCCCTCACAAAATAACGTCAGCCCCCGCCCGCCGCGCTTGACGGCCCCCCACGCGGCCTTATTTCTAGGGCAAGGGAAAGGTCATGCATGTCAGGTACACGTCAGGGAAGGCCCCCGCTTCCCAGACATACATGGCAAGGGCTCGCGGGTGCTCCCCTGGCAGCCGCAGAAAAACCCCGGCGGAGGATGCAACGGAATAATGCCGACGGAACACTTCCCGATGAAAGGGATTTGCCGGTGAACCTGGTCCCTAGCCCATACGGCAATGCCGGGGCGGACCAACCGACGGTTCGGAAAATTCAGGCAAATCCCTTTCTGTTTGTCATTATTCTCTGTTATAGGCGGATGCTACTGGTCACATGCGCACGCGGCTCGCACTCCGCGTGGCCGCGCAAGACCCCAAACCATCCATCAGGCCCCAGCGCCCGGGCACGACCATGTTCCGCCTCGAACCACTCACCAATCTTTTCGACCTGCTGGACCATTACTGGGAACACCCGCGCACCCAGCGCCGGGTGGCGCTTGCGCTCATCTTCGCGTTCATCGGCGGCATCATCGCCATTGAACTGAACCGGCACGGCCTGCTGGCCGGGCTGCCGATAGAGCTGACCCGCTTCGTTCCCTCCAACCATTTCCAGGCCGTCAACTTCGCCTTCACCATGCTGCTGGTGCTGGAAGTGATGAGCCTGATCCTCGTGCTGTCCTGTTCGCTGTCTCGCTCGGTGGGCAAACAGTTCGAGATTCTCGCGCTGATCCTGCTGCGAAACTCCTTCAAAGAGCTTTCGCACATGCACGAGCCCATCACCCTTTCGCTCGACTTTCAGCCCGTGCTGCACATCATCGTATCGGCCAGCGCCGCGCTGGTGATCTTTTTGTGCCTGGGCCTGTACTACAAGGTGCAGCGGCCGCAGGGGTACATCACTTCGGCCATGGACCGCATGCATTACGTCATGGCCAAGAAGATCCTGGCGCTCGGCCTGTTTCTGGCATTCATCGGCATCGCCCTGTGGGACGGCTGGATGTTCGCCACCACCGGCCAGTCGTTCGACTTCTTCGAGACCATCTACACGGTGCTCATCTTTGCCGACATCCTGATGGTGCTGGTGGCACAGACCTTCATGCCCTCGTTCCACGCGGTGTTCCGCAACTCCGGCTACGTCATCGCCACCCTGCTCATGCGCATTGCCCTTGGCGCGCCGCCGTTCTGGGATGCCGCCGTGGGCATCGTCTCGGCCCTGTTCGCGCTGGCGCTGACCTGGGCCATCCGGGTGTTTCCGCCAAGCTCGGTTTCCTCGTCCTGCTCGTAGCCGGGCACGCACCGGGCGGACACCGCGCACCAGCCACATCACGCACACCATGAAAAAGGGGCGTTCCGCCACAGGCGGAGCGCCCCTTCAGTATTCCGTTCACGCGTCGCTTCCGGCTGCTGCCCGGCCAAAAACCGCCGGGATGCATCCCCTCCGGCCCCTTCAGGCCGACGCGCCGTGCCTGCTACATGCGCCAGGTGCCGGGTTCCTCGCGCAGATACATGTCCATTTCCTCGCTTATCCCCACCCGCACATCCTCCTTGTTGTCGGTAAGGCAGATGTTGCGGTCAGGGTCCAGGCCCACATCCAGGGCCAGCCCTTCCAGCCGTTCGATCAACCGTTCGAAGTCATCCCGAACGACCGGGTCGCTGTCCCATACGTGCCGTGGCACGCGTGCTATGCCGGTGAACATGCGTATCACCTCCCTCGCGCTGGGCGCGGTTGGCGTCTCGTCCCATACCATAAGACCGGAACGGCGATGTTCAAGGCAGGCGGGGTGCCCTTCTTCCCGCCCTGCCGCCTGCCCTCCTGCCGCCTGTCGTCCTGCCCCACGGCACCCTGCCATCGCCCGCCGAAGGCGGGCGCAACCCGTCACCCAACCGACCCGGATCCCCCCCCCACGCACACAAAAAAACGGGGCACCCCGCAAGGCGCCCCGTTCATTGCATACCTGTCGTCGCCGCCCCCCGATATCCGGGAAAAACGGCACGCGGCCCGGCTACAGCCGTTCGATGATGGCCTTGGCCGGGATCAGCCCGGTGGCCGCGGCGGACACGATGTTGCCCGCAACCCCCGGCCCGTCGCCCGCCACGAACAGCCCCTTGAGCGAGGTTTCCAGATGGTTGTCCGTCTCCACCTGGGTGGCGAAGAACTTGATCTCCGGCGCGTAGAGCAGCGTTTCCTCGTTGGCGATGCCGGGCATGACGTTGTTCAGCTGCTCCAGCCCCTCCACCAGGTTGGTCACGATGCGCTCCGGCAGGGCCATGGCGATGTCGCCGGGCACCACGTTGGTCATGGTGGGTTCTATGTAGCCCTTGTTGATGCGGTTCCACGTGGACCGGCGGCCCCGCCGCAGATCGCCGAAGCGTTGCAGGATGGGCTTGCCGCCGCCGATGATGGTGGCCAGCCGCCCGATGGCGGTGCCGTAGCCCTGGTTGTCGGACACCGGGTCGGTCAGCACCACCTTGGACAGGAAGGCGAAGTTGGTGTTCTCCGACTTGCGGTGGCGGTAGGCGTGGCCGTTCACGCACACGAAGTCCTGGTAGTTCTCCAGCGCGATGAACCCTTCCGGGTTGGTGCAGAAGGTGCGGGTCTGGTCGTCGTACTTGTCGGTCTGCACGAAGAAGGTGGGGTCGTAGATCACGTTGGTGATGTCCGACATGATGTCCTTGTGCACTTCCACGCGCACGCCCACCTCTATGCCGCGCTGGCTCACGGCCAGGCCGTGCCCGCGCGCCAGTTCGCCCACCCAGTCCGCGCCCACGCGGCCGGGGGCGATGATGACCGCCTTGCACGCATATTCGCCCTTGTCGGTGACAAGGCCGCGCACCGTGCCGTTTTCCACGGTAAGGGTGCGCACTTCTTCACCGGTGCGGATATCCACGCCCTTGTCGCGAATGTGCGCGCACATGGCGTCGATATGGTCGGGCAGGCAATCGCTGCCAAGGTGTTTCTGCTTGATGAGCAAAAGGTCGATGCCGTGCTTCTTGGCCTGCTTGCGGATGGCCTTGGCCGCCTCCATGTCCGAGGGGTAGACCGGGCCGTCCATGCCGAAACGGTTGAAGATGGTCTCCGTTTCGTTGATCAGCACCTCTGCCTCGGAACGGGGCATGAATTGGGTAAGGTCGGTCTTGCCCAGCTTGTGGATGAAGTTGAGCTTGCCGTCCGAGAACAGGCCGCCGCCGCCCATGCCGGACAGGATGTGGCACGGCTTGCACTTCAGACACTTCTGCGTCTTGTTGATGGGGCAGCTGCGCTTGCGCACGTCCTGCCCGCGTTCGATGAGGCAGGTACGCAGGCCGGAATGCTCGGCAAGGTGGTACGCGGCGAACAGCCCTGCCGGGCCGCCGCCCACGACGATGACGTCGAACTGATTGGAACCCTTTGACATGGTGAGAACTCTCCCTGACGGATCATTGCGGCATCCGCACGGCATGGGGAAAGGGGCACCTGCGTCGCGCCGTGCCACGGGCACGCCGAAGGGGCGCAAGCGATGTCGCGTGCGCCCGCGGTGACCGGCCCCGTCAGCACTGTTTCCAGACGCCGGGCCGCACGAAGGCCAGTTTACCCTGCACCGCAAGAGGCAAGCTGTCAAGACGGAGGTGTGTCGTGGACCGTGTTTCCCCGCCGCCCCCACTGGCGCGGCGACGCGCGATGCGTTATCAGTACACAATGGCGGACCATACCGGGAGCGCGCCACTTTTTCGGCCTGCACCAGACCAGACAGGCGGGCATTTCCGGCGCTTCATGCCCCATCGCGCGCCCCGCGCCCCGGCCAGCCGCCAGCCGTCCCCCGAACCCTGCGTATCGGGCGGGGCGCATTGCCCCGCGCCGGAACGTCCGCCAAGGAGTGCGCCATGACCCAATTCTCCGCCCAGCCCGCCGCCCACGGCTCCATTCCATCCGCCGCGTCTTCCTCCGCATTCGGTTCATCCACCCCAGCCGATGCCGCCCCCACAACTTCGTCCACCGGTCCTTCCGTCATCGGTGAGGACATGGCCGCGCTGGCCGCCCGCCAGAAGGCGTTCATCGCCTCTGGCGCGGCGCTGCCCTCCGGTGCGCGGGTGGACGCCCTGCGCCGCCTGCGCGAAGGCGTGCAGGGCTACCGCGATCGCCTGGCCGATGCCATCCGCGCCGACTATGGCCGCCCGGAGCACCCCTTTCTGGTGCGCGAGGTGGTGCCCGTGCTGCACGAGATCGACTGGCTGATCAAGGCCGTGCCCGGCTTCTGCGGCGGGCGGCGGGTGCTATCGTCGCTGGGTCAGTTCAAGGCGCGCAGCTACGTGCGTCACCAGCCACTGGGCCGGGTGGTGGCCTACGCCCACTGGGCCGATCCGTTCCGCAGCCTGCTGGTGCCCCTGGCCGACGCCCTCGGCGCGGGCAACGCCGTGGTGCTGCGCCCCTCGGCGGAAGCCCCGGCCACGGCGGAAATAATGACCCGGCTGGTGCGCCAGTACTTCGAGCCGGAGCATGTGGCCGTGGTCAGCGGCGGCGCGGAAACGGACGAGGCCCTGCTGGCCACCGCGCCCGACTTCGTGTGGTACGACGGCGACACGCGCGGCGCGCGGACCATCGCCGCGCTGGCAGCCCCCACGCTTACCCCGTATGCCGCTATCACCGGCGGCCCGTCCGCCGCGCTGGTGCACGGCGATGCGGACATGGCCATGGCCGCCCGGCGCATCGTGTGGGCCAAGTTCCTGCACGCCGGTCAGGTGCGCGCCGCGCCCGACATGCTGCTGGTGCAACGCACCGTGCTGGACCGCGTCCTGGACGCGCTGCGCGCCGAACTGGAACGCGCCTTCGGCCCGCAGCCGCGCACCAGCGCGGACTTTGGCCGCATGGTTTCCGCCGCCGGGTTCGTGCGCCAGGCGGAACGGCTGGCCGCCGGGCGCGCCCTGCCCTTCGGCCCCGGCGATGCCTCCAATCAACCTGACAGGGCATCCCTGTACGTGCCGCCCACCCTGATTACCGACGTGCCCGACGACAGCCCGGCACTGCGCGAGGAAGGCTTCGGCCCCGTGCTGGTGGTACGCCCCTACACCCGGCTGGACGAGGCCACGACCTTCCTGGCCGGGCTGCCCGCGCTCACCGCGCTGTACGCCTTCACCACCGCCCACGCGCGCGGCGAACGGCTGATGGAATCCACCCGCGCCGGGGCCGTGCTGATCAACGACGCGGCCACCCACCTGGCCAACCCGCGCCTGCCGCAGGGTGGCGTTGGCGAAACCGGGCACGGCGCCATGGCCGGCCCCGCCGGGCTGGCAACCTTCTCGGCCCCGCGCGCGGCAGCCGTGGGATCCAATTTCTTCGATATCCCCCTGCGCTTCGCCCCCGGCTCGGACCTGAAGCTGAAGCTGCTCAAGCGGCTGTACAAGTAACTCCCCCCTTGGGGCGGCGGATTTCCGCAACACACGGTCCGCCGCCCCATGGTTTTGCCCTGCCCGTCCGCATGCCGGGCACTCACGGTGAATACCCCCCAAGGGGTCACCAGCCGGGCACTCCGTCCGGCCTTTCCCCCGTGCTGGCCGCCACCGTCGCATGCCGCCCTTCTGGACACCCCCACTCCGAGAGGCTACATTCCCAGCGGCACCGATCCGGAGCTGTTGGTGCCCGAAAGGCCCGCGCCAAGATGCGGTGCACCCCAGTAGGCGTGCACCGGCCACGCTCCCCGGCACGCGGCACCACCCGCTTCTGCCGCCTTTCATCATCATTATCCCCACAGGTCATTTTCGCGCGCATGTCCGCATCCATACACCGGCCCGAATTCCGCCCTTCCGCCAGTGCCACCGGCACCGGCAGCCACGGCGCGCATGCCCCGCGCGCCAGTGCCGCCCCCACGCCGTCCGGCATGACCACGCTGCCCGGCCTGCCCCCGGCCCCCATCTGGGAACGCAACCCCGCCCTGTGCGCGGGCGTGATCATCGCCGTCACCACGCTGGTGCGCCTGTGGTTCGTGATGTCCGGCCAGCTCGACCTGGTGCAGGACGAATCGCAGTACTGGGACTGGTCGCGCAGGTTGCAGCTGTCCTACTATTCCAAGGGGCCGCTCATCGCCTGGCTCATCCACGGCTGGACGGCCCTGCTGGGCGACACGGAAACCGGCGTGCGCATGGGCGCGGTGGTCAATGCCGCGCTGGCCCAGACCCTGCTGTACCTCGGCGTTGCCCGGCTGTTCCGCGCACCCGCGCTGGGCGTGCTGACCCTGTTCGTGGCCAACGCCACCCCGCTGTTCATGGCATCCGGCATACTGATGACCACCGACAGCCCCCTGCTGCTGTGCTGGGCAGGCGCGCTGTTCTGCCTGCACTGGATATCGCAGGAACCGCGCCGCCGCATGCCCTACGCGCTGCTGTTCGCCTGCATGGCCCTTGGCGTGCTGGCCAAGTACATGATGCTGGCCATGGCGGGCGTGGCCGTGCTGTGGCTGTGGGGGCTGTCCCGCCACGCCCTGCTGGCGCGCGGCGTGGCCGCGCGGGTGCTGCTGGTGATGCTGGCCGGTTCCGCCGTGGGCATGCTGCCCATCCTGGCCTGGAACATCGCCAACGACTGGGTCAGCTTCCGCCACGTGGCCACCCTGGCCGGGGTGGCGGGCAAGGCCGCCAGAACCTTCCTGACGCCGGAACGGATGCCCGAACATCTGGGCGCGCAGGCGGGCATCATCACCCCGTGGTGGCTGGGCCTGATGCTGGCGGGTGGCTGGCGCGCCCTGCGCACCGCCTGTTCCGGACAGACGCGGGGCCGCAACATGCCCTCTGGCCCCGGCGCGCCCTCCGGCGCCTGCTGCGGTCCGGACCGGCTGCGCCGCGACATCCTGCTGGCCGCCGGATTCTGGCCCCTGTGGGGCGGCATGACCCTGTGGAGCCTGCACACCCGCATCTATCCCAACTGGCCCGCCATGAGCTATGTTGCGGGCATCATGCTGGCCGCGTGCGCCCTTGCAGACCTTGTGGCCGCCCGCCGCCGCGATGCCGCCCTGTCCCCGGGGGGCACGCGCACCACCGTATGGCGCAGGCTGGTGCCCGTATGGGCGGTGCTGGGGGTGCTGACCTTCGGCCTGGTGCACGCGCAGGACGCGCTGCCCCTGCCGCCGCAGTACAACCCCGCCACCCGCCTGAAGGGCTGGGCCGACCTTGGCGAACACCTCGACGAGGTGCGTCGGCAACTGCCCGACCCGGACCGGGTGTTCTTCTTTTCCGACGCCTACGACATGACCGCCTCGCTGGCGTTCTACGCCCCCGGTCAGCCGGTGACCTACTGCGCCGACTTCGGTCGCCGCATGAGCCAGTACGACATCTGGCCGTCGCCCGCCGACAAGGTGGGCTGGGATGCCGTGTTCGTGCGCCGCGACGGGCCGAACATGCCCCGTCAGCTCGAGGACATGTTCGACTCCGTGCAGGTCACCCACTACCAGTCCACCCACCGGGGCAAGCCGGGTCGCCCGTTCTGGGTGGTGGTGCTGCGCGGCTTCAACGGCACATGGCCCAACTCCGGCTCCGGAGCCTACTGACATGGCACGCGCACCCCGCACCCCCCGCACCCACAAGACATCGGGCACGCCCTGCGCGCGGCCCCATGCCCGTCCCCATGCCAAACGCGACGCGCCCGCGCCCGATCCCTCGGCCTGCGCCCGCTGTGCGGCGCAAGGGCCCACGTGCTGCTCCACCACCCCCGGCGAGGAAGAATTCTGCTTCCCCCTGTCCCGCTCGGAATGGGAGCGCATCGTGGAATGGTGCGACCATGTGGGCGGATTTGCCACCGAGCGCAACACCCGCCCCTTCGTGGACGGCATGAAGCGCCTGTTCCCCGGCGAGGAAGCCGCCGTGGAAGCCCTGTTCCCCCTGCACGGCGAACACCTGCGCCTGGCCGTGGACCGGCGGGGCGACTGCGCCTTTCTGGGCGCGGAAGGCTGCCGCCTCCCGCGCGAGGTGCGGCCCTGGTACTGTCGCCTGTTCCCCCTGTGGATGCGCGGCGAGCGCATCACCCTGTTCACCCCGGACCACTGCGTGGTCGTGCGTGAAGGGCGCACCCTGGCCAGCGTGCTGGCCGCCGTGCACCTGACGGAAAAGGATGTCCGCCTGCTGTTCGGGCGCATGCGCCTGGCCTGGGGGCTGGCCCCGCTGGACCCCTTCGAGGCCGGGTTGCCCTTCGCGGCCCCGGCAGACCCGGCAGCCCCCCCATCCAATGACACCGATGCCCCCGCCGCCCCGCCACCCCACGGAACGCGTGACGCGGCCCCCCTGCCCAAACCCCAGCCCATTCCCGATCCCCGCACCGCGCCGCGCGGTCGCCGCAGGCCACCCCGGCCCGGCAAACCGGGCGCTCTGGACGACGGGCCGGAAACGTTGTAACGCGCACCCCCATGAAAAAACTGCTGCTCACCCTCGGCATCGTCGGCGCGCTTGGCATTGCCGCCGCGGCCGGGCTTGCCGCCATGCTGGTCATCTGGGCCTCGCACGACCTGCCCAGCTTCACCCGCATTGCCGACTACCGTCCTCCCCTCGTCACCACCGTGTATGCCCGCGACGGCAGCGTGATGGGATATTTCTACCGTGAAAAGCGCTTTCTCGCGCCGCTGGAAAAGATGTCGCCCCGCGTGCCCCAGGCCTTTCTGGCCGCCGAGGACGACGGCTTCTACCGGCACGAGGGCATCGACCCCATCGCCATCTTTCGCGCGTTCATCAAGAACATGCAGGCGGGGTCCATCAAGCAGGGCGGCAGCACCATCACCCAGCAGATCGTCAAGCGCCTGCTGCTGACCTCGGAAAAAAGCTACGAGCGCAAGATAAAGGAAGCCATCCTTGCCTACAGGCTGGAAAAATACCTGAGCAAGGACGAAATCCTCACCATCTACCTGAACCAGATCTACCTTGGCGGCGGTGCCTACGGGGTGGAGGCGGCTGCGCGCACCTACTTCGGCAAGCACGTCAACGAACTGTCGCTGGCCGAGGCGGCGGTGATCGGCGGCCTGCCGCAGGCCCCCTCGAAGTACAACCCCTTCCGCGACCCGGACGCCACCAGGCAGCGCCAGATGTACGTGCTGCACCGCATGCTGGAGCTCGGCTGGATCAACCGCGCCGAATACGACGAGGCCGTGGCCCAGCCCCTGGTGTACCGGTCCATGGACGACAGCGGCTGGCGCGAGGGCGCGTGGTACCTTGAAGAGGTGCGCCGCCAGCTCATCGATTTCTTCAGCGAGGCCAACGTAAAGCGCCTGGGCCTGAAGGTGGACCGCTACGGCGAGGACGCCATCTACGAACTGGGCCTGCACGTGCGCACCAGCATGGAGCCGGTGCACCAGGCCGCGGCGGAAAAGGCCCTGCGCACCGGGCTGGACGACGCCTCGCACCGCCACGGCTGGCGCGGCCCGCTGCAACGGCTGAAGCCCGCCGAATACGACGCCTTCCTGAAGCACGAAAACTTCACCCCCGCCGCGCTGGCCGACGGCGCGTGGGTTCGGGCGCTGGTGACCAAGGTGGTGCCGCAGGGCGCGGAAGTGCGCCTGGGCGGCTACCGGGGCTTCATCGACGTGAAGTCCATGGCCTGGTGCCGCACCCCGGATATCCGCTACGCCCCCGAACACGTGCCCGCCGTCAAGGACGCCAAGAAGGTGCTGGAAGTGGGCGACGTGGTGTGGGTTTCCGCCCTGGGGGCCGACGGCAAGTCCGCCAGCTACAACCCTTCGCTGGTCTCGCAGGCCGGGGTGATCCAGCTTTCGCTGGAACAGTACCCCGACGTGCAGGGCGCCGTGGTGTCCATAGAGCCGGACACCGGCGACGTGCTGGCCCTGGTGGGCGGCTACAGCTTCAGCGACAGCCAGTTCAACCGGGCCATCCAGGCCAGGCGCCAGCCCGGCTCGTCGTTCAAGCCCATCGTGTACTCCGCCGCCATGGACCACGGCTTCACTGCCGGGTCGGTGGTGCTGGACGCGCCCTTCGTGTACCTGAACGAGTACACCGACAAGATCTGGCGGCCGGAGAACTTCGAGGGCGTGTTCTACGGCCCCACCCTGCTGCGCACCGCGCTGGCCAAGTCGCGCAACCTGTGCACCATCCGCGTGGCCCAGAAGATCGGCATCCCCGCCGTCATCGAGCGGGCCACGGCGCTGGGGCTGGAAGGGCCGTTCCCCAACGAGCTTTCCGTCAGCCTTGGGGCAGTGGCGGTTTCGCCCATCAACATGGCCGAGGCGTACACCGCCTTTGCCGCCGAAGGGCGCGTGGCCAAGCGCAGGTTCATCCATTCCATCAAGGACGCCTGGGGCGAGACGCTGTTCGAATCCAGACCCGATGTCCGCGAGGTGCTGAGCCCGCAAAACGCCTTCATCATGGCCACCCTGATGAAGGAAGTGGTGCAGGACGGCACGGCCACCAAGGCCAAGGTGCTGGGCAAGCCCCTGGCGGGCAAGACCGGCACCTCCAACGACGAACGCGATGCCTGGTTCATCGGCTACACCCCGCACCTGGTCAGCGTGGTGTACGTGGGCTTCGACCAGGTGGCGCCCATGGGCAAGTTCGAAACCGGCGGGCGCGCCGCGCTGCCCGTGTTCGTGGACTACCGCAAGGTGGTGGAGCCGCAGTACCCGCCGGACGACTTCCCCATGCCGCCCGGCATCGTCATGGTGCGCGTGGACGGCAAGACCGGGCAGATCGCCGGTCCGGGTTCCGAGACCAGCTACCTGCTGCCGTTCCAGTTGGGCACCCAGCCCACCTCCACGGCGGGCGACCCGGTGCACCGGGGTGACGACGACACCAAGAGCGCGGAAGACCTGCTGAAGCAGCTCTACTAGGCAGACAGGAACACGACCGGATGCATGCGCCCCGGCTCCATGAGGACTTTCGAGGACCGTGGGCCGGGGCGCTTTGCTTATGCTGCGCAAGGCCAACGCGCGCGCCATGACGCAGTGCGCAAGGACGCATCAACCCGACACGGACATTGCCCGGAGCCACCATGACCAAGCCCGTCCCCACCGTCACCGCCCGCGCGGATGCCGCCCCCTACGTCACCCGCGACGGGTCCATCATCCGCGAGCTGATGCACCCCGCCGTGCATGGCAACCGCAACCAGTCGCTGGCCGAGGCGGAAGTGCCCCCCGGCTGCGTCACCCTGCTGCACCGCCATCCCCGCAGCGAGGAACTGTACCACGTCACCGCCGGGCAGGGACTGATGACGCTTGGCGATGCCACCTTTGCCGTGGGGCCGGGCGACACCGTGCATATCGCCCCCGGCACTCCGCACCGCATCGCCAACACGGGGGATGCGCCGCTGCTGGTGCTGTGCTGCTGCGCCCCGCCCTACGCCCACGACGACACCGACCTGCTGGACCCCGCCGCCGGGTAACGCGCAGGCGCCATGCCTGCCGCAGACGGCAACGGCACGGCGCGCATCGACAACTTGCCGCAGGCGAAGGCGATTCCCGGCGGGTTCGCGTCCTGTCACCCCCACCCTTCCGGCAGGCGATCGGACACTTGCCGCAGGCCAGTTCGCATCCCCGGTGCTACCTCCCGGCTCAGGCGGATCAGGCGAATCAGGCGGATCATGCGGATCGGGCGGATCGGGCGGATTGGCCGAATCGGGCGAATCAGGTGGATCGGCCGCACTGTGCGGCACCGGCCACGCCGCATCCCGGCAGCACATACCGCCCTGCCCACTCGCCCTGCCAAACGAACCATGCTATAGGGCAGGCATGCGTATCTTCACCACCAACGGCGCCCTGCGCCGACCATCCGTGCCCTTCCTTTCGTTCCCCGCATGCGGCATTGCGTCGGCCACCCTGGCCGCCACGCTGCTGCTGGCCCCGCTTGGCGTGCAGGCCGCCCCGCAGCCCCAGAGCACTCCGGCCTTGCCCGCGCAATCCTCGGTGTCCGCTCCCTCGGCCAACACAGCCGACCCGCTTCCCGCCGCGCCCACGTCCGTGGTGCTCTACCCCCGTTCCGCGCGGGTCATGGTGGAGGAGCGCGTGTCCGTGGAGGCCGCCCCCGGCGGCGGCCAGGCATTCCGGCTTGCCCTGCCCGCCGGGGCGGACCCGGCCACCCTGTCCGTGACCATACCCGGCAACGGGGTGGCATCGGTAAGCGTTCGTGAAGCCGACGCATCCGAGTCCCCACGCGTGGCGCGCCTGCGCACGGAACTGGCCGGGCTGCGCCGCGAGGCCGCGTCCGTGGCCGGGTCCATCGCCGCCACCGAGGCACGCATGGCCCTGTGGTCCAAGCCCCCGGTCACCAACGCCCCCACCGCCGACCTGGAACGGCTGGACGCCCAGATGGCCCGGCGGCTGGCGGAACTGAACGCCACCCTGCCCGACCTGCGCGACAAGGACGCCGCGCTGGCCGCGCGCATCGACAGGCTGCAACAGGAATTGAACGACGCGGGCGGCGCGGCGCGCACGGCACCGGTGGCCACGGTACTGCTGGCAAGCCCGGCGCGCGGCCCCCTGGCGGTGTCCTATGCCTACACCCTGCGCGACGCCGGCTGGCACCCCGCCTACCGGCTGGAGGCCTTTCCGGACAAGGGCAGCGTGGGCTTCACCTTCGAGGCGGAACTGCGTCAGGGCGGCTCCGTGGACTGGAACGGCGTGCGCCTGTCCGTGGCCACGGTGGAACCGGGCACGGCCCTGCAACCGCCGCCCCTGCGCGACTGGCAATTGCGGCCCGTTCTGGGCGTGACGCCCATGCCCATGGCCATGAAGGCCGCACCCGTGGCCGCCGAAGCCGTGGCCCTGCGCGCCGATGCTGCGCCCCCCTCCCCACCGGTGGACGAAAAGGCCACCTACGAGGTGTGGGACCTTGGCCCGCGCACCCTGCCCGCAGGCGGCACCGCCCGAGTGGCCCTGCGCAGCGAACAGTGGCCCGCCACCTTCCGGCATACGGTGCGTCCGGCGGCGGACCCGCGCGCCTTCCTTACCGCTTCCGTCACCCTGCCCGAACCCCGCCACTACCCCATGGGAGAAGCGCTGTACGTGGCCGACGGGGCCAGCGTGGGCAGCGCCTCGTTCAGCCTGGCCGAGGACAAGGCCGACATCTTTTTCGGCAGCGATCCCATGGTGTCCGCCACCATGCGGCTGGACGAACGCAAGAGCGGGCGCGAAGGGCTGGTAAACAAGCAGCAGACCCGCACCTGGGCCTGGACCATCGAGGTGGCCAACCGGCGCGCCACTGCGGTGTCCGTGCGCGTAGAAGATCCGGAACCCCAGCCGCGCGACACGGGCATCTCGCTGAACGTGGAATCCGACCCCAAGCCCGCCACGGAAAACCACCGTCTGGTGTGGAATCTGGACGTTGCCCCGCGCACCACCGCCACCATCCGACACTCGGTGCGGGCCACGGCCCCCGCAGACATGCGGCTGGATGACGGCAGGTAGGCACGGCTTCCAACTCCGCCGTTTCGCCGGGGCTGATCGCCCCGTCGGCACCAGCCACCGGCACTGGCAGCCCGAAAAATGACAACGGCCCGTCCGGATGGACGGGCCGTTTCGTTTGTCGCAAGCAGGAATCGGAGGGAGATGGGGACCAACGCGGCATGCGCGGTGTGTACGGCCACGGGCCGCAGCCCGACCGCACACTATCCGGTCAGCTCTTGATGCTGCGCTGGCAGAAGGCCACCACCCCGCGCGCAAGGTCGGGCGTTTCCGGCCAGAAGATGCGGCGGCGGTTCAGCCCCAGCAGCAGGATGCCCACGATGCGCGCCGTTTCCGGCACGTCGATGTCGTCGCGCACCGTACCGTCGCGGATGCCCCGTATCAGGCATGCCTCCACGGTCTGGAACAGGCTGGTGGACAACGCATCCATCACCGCGCGGGCGCTGGGAATGGTGGTGTAGGTATTCAGCAGCACCCGGGTGTCGGTCAGGCGCGTTTCGACGAATTCGCAGTGGTCGAGGATCAGCGTTTCCAGCAGGCAATAGCCGCTCTTCTGCCGTTCCTTGATGGCCGCCATCAGCTTGCGGTACTCTTCCAGATAGGTATCGACGATGACGTCGAACACTTCCTGCTTGGAACGGTAGTGCCGGTAGATGGCCGCGTCCGTGACGTTGGACGTCTTGGCGATCTGCGCGATGGTGGTACCCTTGAAGCCGTTGGCGGCAAACAGGGTGCGTGCGTTTTCCAGTATCAGGTCCTTGGAGGATGCCATGCGTGCCTCTTTTCTGGATGCGTCCGCCGCAAGGGAAGCGAAAGGGGCGGAACGCGCGTTGCGCAGCACACCATAGACACGTTCCCGCAGGTGGCGTCAAGCACGGGAATTTGCGCGGCGTCGGATTCGCATGCCAGAGACCCGCCCGTGGCGACCGGTCCGCAATGCATCAGGCCGGGTGTCGCCATGGTGCGCGGGTACGGCATGACAAGGTCCGCCGTGCCCGTCGGCGCACGACGCAGCAGGCCGCAGGCTGCCCCCTGTTCCGGCCCTGTCTGGCCTGTCTGGCCTGTCTGCCGCGTCAGGCGTATTCGCCGGGCAACTCCTGGCCGCGCAGCACCCGCAGCACGCCCGATGCCAGGGCGTGCATTTCTTCCACCTCGGGCAGCACCACCACCGGGGCCAGCCATTCCAGCCGCTGGCGCAGCCGTTCCGTCAGCCGAACGCTGCGGGCCATGCCGCCGGTCAGCACCACCCCGGCGATGCGGGGCGGGCAGGCTGCGTCACCCGTTATGGGTTCGCCGCAACCGGTGCCGCTGCCGCCATCCAGCAAGGCGGGCGCCAGCGAGACGACCTCCTTGGCGATGGTGTAGGCCACGGCCTCGAACACCAGCGCGGCGTGGGCGTCGGGCGGGGTGCCGCCAGCATCGGGCGTACCGTCCTGATCGCAGCAGGACGTCCCGTCCTTATCGCAGCAGGACGTACCGTCCATGCGCCGCTCCAGCACGCGCAGGTCGTTGGTGCCGCAGTGGGCCCACATGCCGCCTTCGCGCAGAATGATGCGCCGCAGTTGCTCGAAGGTGTAGGTGCCGTCCTGCACCAGCGACAGCACGCCCAGCGAGGGCAGGCGCCCCGTGCGCTCCGGCGCGATGGGGCCGTCGCCGTCCAGGGCGTTGATGACATCCACGATGCGCCCGCAGCGGTGCGCCGCCACGGAAATGCCGCCCCCCATGTGCGCCACCAGCCAGCGGTTGGCCGCATAATCAACGCCCAGCAACGTGGCGGCCCGCCGCGCGGCGGAGCGCTGGCTGAGGGCATGGAACACGCTGCGGCGCGGCAGGGCGGGCAGGCCGGAAATGCGGGCCACCTCGTCCATCTCGTCGGTAACGGGCGGGTCCACGATGAACGCGGCCACGCCCCAGCGGGCGGCGTAGTCGTGGGCCAGCGGTGCGCCCAGATTGCAGGGGTGCTCGCCATGGCGGGCCTGCGCCAGCGTTTCCAGCATGGCCGGGGTAATGCGCCACGCGCCGCCGGGCATGGGCGGCAGCAGCCCGCCGCGACCAGCCACGGCGGCCAGGGGCATGTCGGCCATGCCGTGCTCGGCCAGCAGCGCGTCCACGGCGGCGCGGCGGTAGGCGTACTGGGCAATTACCGTGGGAAACGCAGCAAGCTCGTCGCGCGGGTGTTCCACGGTTTCGGAAAATACCTCGGTCTCGCCCTCGTACAGGGCCACCTTGGTGGAGGTGGAACCGGGGTTGATGGCCAGAATGCGTTCGCCGGGCTGGCTGGCGGTGGGTGAAGACGGGGAACTCAGATGGGTATCCTCTCGAAAGGCTGTGGCATGCGGATGCGGCAGCCCGAAAGCAGGGCCGCCGGAAAAAACCGAAACGGGACGGTTGCCTAGTTTCTGGCGGACAGGGCCAGGTACCCCGCCAGCGCGATGGAACAGAACTTGGACCGTTCGCTGTCCCCGCGCGAGGTGACCACCAGCGGCGCGGAACTGCCCGCCATGGTGCTGGCCATGTCCGCGTGGGCCAGGGTGGTCAGCGACTTGTACAGGATGTTGCCGCTCTCGATGTCCGGCGCCACGAGGATGTCGGCGCACCCGGCCACGGGATGGTCCACGCCCTTGCGGGCTGCGGCGTCGGGCGAGATGGCGATGTCCAGCGCCATGGGACCGGCCACGTCCGCCTCGCCGAATTCGCCCTGATCGGCCATGCGGGCCACGATCTGGGCATCCAGCGTGGCGGGCATGGCGGGCAGGATGACCTTTTCGGTGGCGGCCAGCATGGCCACGCGGGGCCGGGCAATGCCCAGCGCGCGGGCCACGGCCACGGCGTTGTGCACGATTTCCAGCTTGCGCTGCAAATTGGGGCGGATGTTCACGGCGGCGTCGGTCATCATGGCCAGACGCGTGGTGCCGCCCGGCGCGGGCAGCTCGAACACGGCCACGTGGCTCAGCACGCCCTTGGGCGGCAGGCCGGTGGCGCGGTTGAGCACCCGGCGCAGCAGCACGTCGGTGTTCACAAGGCCCTTCATGAGCACCTCGGCCTCGCCGCGCCGCACCATGTCCACGGCGCACTGCACGGCATCGCGCGGGTCGGGGGCGTGCACGGCGGCGATGCCGGAAATGTCGCGCGAGAGCTCCGCCGCGATGCGCATGGTCTGGTCCATGTCGCCCACCAGCAGGGGCTGGGCGATACCCCGTTCCATGGCGTCCAGCAACGCGCCCAGGGCGTGGGCCTCGGCACAGGCGGCCAGCGCGATGCGCGGACGCGCCCCGCAGGCAGCCACGCGCGCCACCAGTTCGTCGAGACCGCGCGGCCCCTGTCCGCCCGTGTGCGGGCCTTGGCAAATCTTTGCTTCAGTGGTCAAACCGGCATGCTCCGCTGGAGATGGACATCGTGAACGGGAAAGGGAAACCGAGGCCGCGAGTGAGGTGACGGTTGGAACATTTCATCATGCAGGGGTGCACGTTTGCCGAAGCGTACTCTTTGGTGCGTGACCGGAGCGGAAACGACGGCTGACGCAGTGATCCGACAAAATCGCCGCCTCTGCGCGATGCCCGCAGGAATTTTGCCCCGCAGGCAAGAAAAAACGCTGCCGCGCAAGGGAGCGTACGCATCGAAAGTCTCTTCATGCAGGGGTGGCAAGTTTGCCGGAGCACAAGGAAGGCGGCGTTTCCGCGATGGGAGCGTACTCTTTGGTACGTGACCGAAGCGAGGCGGCGGTTTGACGCCGCCCACGGGCAAAAGGCCAAGGGCATCAGTCGTCGTCGCCGCGCTTCATGGCAACCACGCCCGTCCTCGCCAAACTGCGGATGCCGAACGGGCGCAGCATGCGGATGAAGCCGTCCACCTTCTGGGTGTCGCCGGTCATTTCCACGGTCATGGTTTCCTGCCCCATGCCGATGACGCTGGCGCGGAACACCTCGCACACCTGCATGATCTGGGTGGTGGTCTCGCGGGTCACGTCCACCTTCACCAGCACCAGCTCGCGGTCCACGAAGTCGCGGCGCGAAAGGTCCTCGACCGTGGCCACCACGTCCTGGGCGCGCAGTTCATCGGCGATGGATTCCAGCTCGGCCTCGTGGTCCTCCACGGTCAGCACGAGGCGGGAAACGTCGAAATCCTCGGTCTCGGCGCAGGATATGGAACGAAAGCTGATGCCCCGGCGCCGGAAGACGTCGGTGGCTTCTGCCACGGCCCCGGCCCTGTTTTTCACCAGCACGGACAATGTATGTTTCATGGCGGCACTCCCGTGTGTCGATGGAGAGGAGCATAGCGCGGCCGTGGCGCTTCACGCAACGGCTTGACCGGATATTGGCAACGCGTGACCGACGGCACGAGGGGGCACGGCCGGGACGGAGGCCGCAGGTCGTCACGGTTGCCAGCCGGTCTGCCGGGGCCTATCTATGGGTGCCCGGGGCCGGGGGGTCCCGGGGACCGGGCCGCTCCATGGCCCGGGGCGCTGGATCGCGCCCGCCCGCAACGCCCGCAACAGGAACCGCCGATGACCTACCGTCCCGAACCCGACGAAGAATTCAGCCCGCGCGCGGAACACGCCCGCATCCCCTACGCCCGCAAGCGCACCACGCTGCGCACCATGCTGCTGTGGCTGGCCGCCCTGTGCGTGGGGGCGTACTCGTTGCAGGCCATGCTGCCGCGGGTTGCGCCCGACATCGTCAGGGCTGGCCAACAGAACGCCGGGCAGGCTACCGGCTGGCGCGACGTGACGCCGCAGGAAGCCGCCGCCGTCATCGAACAGCGCCGGAACGACGACGCCTTCATGGTGCTGGACGTGCGCACCCCCGGAGAATTCGCCGGGGGGCACCTTGCGGGTGCGCGGAACATCGACCTTGCCTCGCCGGAATTCCGCGACAGGGTACGCTCGCTGAACCGCAACCGCACCTATCTCGTCTACTGCCGCTCGGGCAATCGCAGCAGCAAGGCGCTGGAGACATTCCGCGAACTCGGCTTCACATCGGTCCTGCACATGGACGGCGGCACGCTGGCCTGGAACGCGGCGGGCCTGCCACTGGACACGCCGTGAATGGCGCGGACGCGCGACGGGACTGTCCGGCGCAAGCCGCCATGCGCCGCTCCAACGACCCTGACCTGCCCTTCGATTCATGCATGAATCGCCGACATTCCCGCCGCCTCTCCGCCAATCCGACGATGTACCGTCCTTGCCACACGGCCCGGCGCCTGCTTGCGCATGTTTTTTCAACAGCTTCCGTGCCTTCTCAGAAAACATCGCTCATGCGGCCGCCTTCGCCCCCTCACAGTCCGGTTATCGGCATCCGATCCGATGCAGAATCGCATCGGGCACCCCCTGCAATTGCGGGCAATCGCGAACCCATTCGATTCAATATCGCATCACTCCCGTCGCGCAACCGCCCCTGCAAACCCCGCAACCAGCAGAATTCACGCGCATCTCGTCGCGGGGCACGGTCCCTGCTGTACATGTGTGACGCATCTGCCGTCCTGCACCCGCGCGGCGCAAGGTTTTCCGAAGTCCGCATCGCCACGGCAGGTTTCCCCGGCATCCGACCGCCCGATCCCCACGGAATCGCCCGGTTTCCCGCACCCTGATCCCACTACCCGCAAGGAGTCCGATACATGGCCATCCAGAGTCTCAACCCGGCCACCGGAGAAGTGCTCGCCTCGTTCGACGCCTATACCCCCGAGCACACCCGCCAGATACTGGACGCCACCGCCGCCGCCTGGGAAACCTGGCGCCTGCTCAGCTACTCCCGCCGTGCCGAATACCTGAAAAAGGCCGCCGACGAACTGCGCCACCAGGCCCCCTGGCTGGCGGAAATCATGGCCCGCGAAATGGGCAAGCCGGTGCGCATGGGCGAGGGCGAGGCACTGAAATGCGCCGCCGTGTGCGACTACTACGCCACGGAGGGCGAGGCCATGCTGGCCCCCGTGCCTGTGCCCGGCGCGGGGCGCAAGGCCTTCATCACCTACGAGCCGCTGGGCACCGTGCTGACGGTGATGCCCTGGAACTTCCCGTTCTGGCAGGTGTTCCGCATTGCCGCGCCCTCGCTGATGGCGGGCAACGCCGTGGTGCTCAAGCACGCCTCCAACGTGCCCCAGTGCGCCCTGGCCATCGAGCAGATATTCAAGGACGCGGGCTTTCCCGAGCACATTTTCCGCACCCTGCTCATCGGCGCGCGCCAGGTGGAGGCGGTGCTGGACCACCCCTCGGTCTTCGCCGTCAGCCTTACGGGCAGCGAGCCCGCAGGCCGCAAGGTGGCCTCTGCCGCCGGTGCCCGCCTGAAGAAGTCGGTCATGGAACTGGGCGGCAGCGACCCCTTCCTCGTGCTGCCCGACGCCGACCTGGAAGAAGCGGTGAAGGTGGCCACCCAGTCCCGCTGCGGCAACACCGGCCAGACCTGCATCGCGGCCAAGCGCTTCATCGTGCTGGACGCGGTGTATGACGAATTCCTGGCCCGGCTCACCGAAAGCTTCGGCACGCTGGTGGTGGGCAACCCGCTGGACAAGGCCACGGACATGGGCCCCATGTCCTCGGCTGGCCTGCGCAAGGAACTGCAGGAGCAGGTGGACCGTTGCGTGCGCGCGGGCGGCATCGTGCGCATGGGCGGCCTCGTTCCGGAAGGGCCGGGCGCGTTCTACCCGCCCACCATCATCACCGACGTGCCCACCGACGACCCCGTGTGCCGCGAGGAACTGTTCGGCCCCGTGGCGCTGGTGTTCCGCGTGTCCTCGGTGGACAAGGCCGTGGCCCTGGCCAACGACACCCCCTTCGGCCTTGGCGGCTCCATCTGGTCGCGGGACGAGGAAGGCGCCCTGCAGATTGCCGCGCGCATCCGCACCGGCTGCGTATTCATCAACAGCCTGGTGCGCAGCGACGTGCACCTGCCCTTCGGCGGCATCGGCAATTCCGGCTACGGGCGCGAACTGGGCACCTACGGCATCCGCGAATTCGTCAACATCAAGTCGGTCTGCGTCGGCTGACCGTAATTCCGCCTCCCCGTGCCCGGCGGCAAATACCGGGCACGGGGCTGCATCCTTCCCCGCCCCGCCGTCCGGGGTGCATCCGCTTTCCGGACACCATGTTGTCTGCTACAGGGTGACCATGACGACACACGCCGACCTGCTCGCCATTCTGGATGCCGCCAGCTACGCCGTGGTCGCGCTGGACCTGAACTGCCGCGTGCTCTACCTGAACAAGAGCGCCAAGCTGTTCCTGCACAAGCGCGGCCGCTACGTGGAAGACTGCATCGGCTGCGACGGCGACCAGATTCTGCCGCTGGCCACCCCCAAGGTGCGCAAGGCCCTGTCCACGGCGGAATTCAAGGCGGGCGTGGGACGCATCGTGGACAAGGGCAACCAGCTCTTCTACGAAATCACCCCCCTGATGCAGGACGGCAAGCTGGCGGGGGCCGTGGTCAGCCTGCAACGCCCGGAACGCTTCGAGCAGATGGCCTGCAACCTGGAAACCTACCAGAACCTGGCCCTGCGGCTGCAAACCATCTTCGATTCCTCCAGTGACGGCATCTGGGTCTCCGACGAGAACGGCGTGGTGCTGGACATCAACAACGCCTCGGAAAAGCTCAACGGCGTCAACGCCGCCACCCTGCGCGGCCAGAACGTGCGCACCCTGCTGGAACGCGGGCTCATCGACGATTCCGTCACCATGCGCGTGTTGCAGACCAAACGCCAGCAGACCATCATCCAGAACATCAAGAAGACCGGGCGCCAGTTGCTGGTTACCGGCACCCCGGCCTTCAACGACCGGGGCGAACTGTATCTGGTGGTGGCCAACGAACGCGACATCACCGACCTGAACGTCCTGCAGGAAAACCTGGAACAGGCCCGCCGCGCGCAGGAAAAGGTGCAGCGCGAACTGGAGGGCCTGACCATGCTGGAGTACGAGCGCGGCGGCGTGGTGGCGGAATCGAAATCCATGCGCCGCGTGCTGATGACCTGCCTGAAGCTGGCCCAACTGGAGGCCACCACCCTGCTGCTGCTTGGCGAATCGGGCACCGGCAAGGGGCTGCTGGCCAAGTTCATCCACAAGAGCGGCCCGCGACAGACCAAGCCCTTCATTTCGGTGAACTGCGCGGCCCTGCCGGATTCCCTGTTCGAGGCGGAACTGTTCGGGTACGAGAAGGGCGCCTTCACCGGCGCGCTGGAAACGGGCCGCGTGGGGTTGATGGAACTGGCGGGCGACGGCACGCTGTTCCTCGACGAAGTGGGCGAGGTTTCGCCTTCGGGCCAGGCCAAGCTGCTGAAGGCCCTGGATGAACGCGAGTTTCTGCCGCTGGGCAGCAGCAAGCCCCGCCCGCTGGAATGCAACATCATCGCCGCCACCAACCGCGACCTGAAGGCCATGACCGAGGCCAAGAAGTTTCGCGAGGACCTGCTGTACCGCCTGAAGACCTTCACCGTGTCCATCCCGCCGCTGCGCGAACGGCGCGAAGACCTGTTCGAACTGGTCACCCTGCTGCTGAAGCAGAACAACGAACGCTACGGCACCCACAAGCGCATCACCCCCCGCTTTCTGGACACGTTGCAGCAGTACCCCTTTCCCGGCAACGTGCGCGAACTGACGGGCCTGATCCGCCAGGGCGTGGTCATGTGCGATGATGTGGTGCTGGACGACTTTCTGGAAGACCAGATCGGCAGCAAGGCGGAACAACAGGACGCGGAGGCGGCCACCTCGCTCACCGCCGCCGTGGACGCAGTGGAACGCGAAATGCTCATCAAGGCCCGCGCCGTCTGCCACGGCACCCGCGAAATGGCCACCTACCTCGGCATCAGCCAGCCCACGGTGGTGCGCAAGCTGCGCCGCCACGGCATCCGCCCGCCCCGCAACGCCGAATAACCCCCCGCAACATCGCACCGCGCCACCTGGGGGCGATACCGGGACAGCCACGCTGCCCGGCCTTTTCATCCCCCCCTTTCCCGTTTCCCCACGGTTGCGCTCCGGTTCCCCGGCCTCTGCAACGCCCCCATTTTCGCCCGGTCTTGCCCGGTGCCGACCGCTTCGACCGGTTCGGCCGGTTCGGCTGGCTCGACCGGTCCCGCCCCGTTGCGGCACCGCTCCCGTATCCGCGCCGTCCACGCGCCATCCCGCCGCCGCGCGAGCATGACGCCCTTGCGCCCACGTGCCCCGCGCCGGGCACCCGATTCCTTCCCGTGCCTGCCTGTTCCTGCCCGCGCCTGACAACTCCTTGCGGCACTGCCAGCCCCCGGCAGTGCCGCTGCCTGCCCGATGCAAAAACAAATCACCCTGTGCCGCATCCCTTGCGGTCCTGCCCGCATCCCCATTCCCGGAAACCTGATTTCATTGCATAAATAATGGCCATTTTTGTAATAATCTGGCGCCGGTTTGTCGCTCAATGAAAAATTTAAGCAATTATTTCAGAGCAGATTCAATTTCGCATCATTTCAGAGACAAAAGTCGGCTTAAACGGCCAAAAACGATTCACGAACGCATCACAGCAGCATGCCCAATTCGCAAAAATACAGCATAACCAACCGAAACACCTACCTATCGAACCAACGGCACACGGGTTGATAGAGGGAACCCCAGGCAACAGCATCCCATAGAGAGGGTTCTCATGAATCAGCAGACCAAAGACCTGATGGAACGAAGGGCCAAGGCCGTCGCCAAGGGCGTGTTCAACGCTGCGCCGGTGTTCGCCGCCAAGGCGGAAGGTGCCGTGATCACCGACGTGGAAGGCCGCCAGTTCATCGACTTTGCCGGTGGCATTGGCGTGATGAACGTGGGGCACAACCACCCCCGGGTGGTGGAGGCCATCAAGCGGCAGGCGGACAAGCTGCTGCATTCGTGCTTCCACATCGTGATGTACGAAGAATACGTGGCCCTGTGCGAAAAACTGGCCGCGCTCACGCCGGGGGCGTTCCCCAAAAAGGCCGCCCTGTTCAACAGCGGGGCCGAGGCGGTGGAAAACGCCGTCAAGATCGCGCGCCACGCCACCGGCAGGCAGGGCGTGGTGGTGTTCGAAAACGGCTTCCATGGCCGCACCCTGCTGGCCATGTCCCTGACCAGCAAGGTCAAGCCCTACAAGTTCGGCTTCGGCCCCTACGCGCCGGAAATCTACCGCATTCCCTACGCCTACTGTTACCGCTGCCCCATGGGCAAGGAATACCCCTCGTGCGACGTGGCCTGCGCAGACCTTTTGCGCAAGGCCTTCGTCAACAGCTTCGCGCCCGAGAACATCGCCTGCCTCATCGTGGAACCCATCGTGGGTGAAGGCGGGTTCGCCACGCCGCCGCCGGAATATTTCGCCCGGCTGAAGGCCATCTGCGAAGAATTCGGCATCGTGTTCATCGCCGACGAGGTGCAGACCGGCGCCGCCCGCACCGGCAGGATGTTCGCCATGGAGCACTGGGGCGTGGAGCCCGACCTTGTGTGCATGGCCAAGTCCATCGGCGGCGGCATGCCCATTTCCGCCGTGGCGGGCAAGGCGGAGCTGATGGATTCGCCCCAGGTGGGCGGCCTTGGCGGCACCTACGGCGGCAACCCGGTGTGCTGCGCCGCCGCGCTGGCCGCGCTGGAAGCCATAGAGGCGGACGGGCTGGTGGCCCGGTCCGAGGCGTTGGGTAACAAGCTGCTCGCCGCCTTCGGCGAAATGCAGAACAAGTATCCCCTCATAGGCGACGTGCGCGGCAAGGGTTCCATGATCGCCCTTGAACTGGTGCACGACCGCGCCGCCAAGACCCCGGCGGCGGACAAGGCCAAGGCCCTGACCGCCCACTGCTTCGAAAAGGGCCTCATCCTGCTGTCGTGCGGCAACTACGGCAACGTCATCCGCACGCTGATGCCGCTGGCCATCACCGATGCCCAGTTGGACAAGGCCATAGCCATCATCGACGAGGGCTTCGCCGCCATTGCATAACCCCCCACCGCGCGAGGGGCTGTTTCAAAAGCAGGATTTCCGTTCGTTGGCAAGGAAAACGAGTCCGCCATGAGGGCACATACTCTTCTTGTATTTGGCCGAGCCTCAGCCGTTAGGCGAGCTTGCGAGTCTTACGGATGAGGACAGCAGAGCAATGGCAGGTGAAGTTTGACGAAGCCAACGGGCGGAAGGACAATTTGGGAACAGCCCCGAAAGGAGAAAGGAATGAAACGTTCACACTTGCTGGCCGCCGTCCTGACGCTGTGCCTGACCGTTCCGGCCATGGCCTTCGCCGCCCCCTCCGTGAAGGTGGGCAACATCCTGCCTCTTTCCGGCCCGTCCGCCTCCGTGGGGCAGCAGGGCAAACAGGCCCGCGAGATGGCCGTGGAGGAAATCAACGCCGCAGGCGGCATCAAGTCGCTTGGCGGGGCCAAGATCGAACTCCTGTACGCCGACTCCAAGTCCGACCCCAACGTGGGCGTGACCGAAGCCGAACGCTTCATCAACACGGAAAAGGTGCACCTGATCACCGGCGCCTGGAACTCGGGCGTCACCTATCCCACCACCGCCGTGGCCGAACGCTACGGCGTGCCGTACCTCGTGCCGGTTTCGGTGCGCGACACCATCACCGAGCGCGGCTTCAAGAACGTGTTCCGCATCGCCGCCAAGGACTCGTGGTGGACGCGTGACCAGTTCACCTTCCTGAAGGACATGCAGAAGGAATTCGGCGGCACCCTGTCCACCGTGGCCTTCGTGTACGAAAACGGCGACTGGGGCACCGGCTTCGCCGCCCAGTGGAAGGAACTGGTGAAGGCTTCCGGCATGCAGGTGGTGCTGGACGAACCTTACTCCTCTTCCTCCACCGACCTGACCCCGCTGGTGAACAAGATCCGCCGGGCCAAGCCCGACGTGCTGCTGCTGGTCTCCAACGCCGCAGACGCCATCCTGCTCACCAACACCCTGGCCGACTACAAGGTAAGCCCCAAGGTCATCCTGGGTTCCGGCGGCGGCCATGCCGACCCCACCTTCCTTTCCGCCTGCGGCGCCAACGCCCGCTACGTCTTCGACATCGTGGAATGGGAAGCGGACGTGAACAAGCCCGGCGCCAAGGAAGCCAACGAGAAGTACCGCGCCAGGTACGGCACCAACCTCACCGGCGAAGCGGTGGACGCCTACGTGGCCATGTACGTGCTGGCCGACGCGCTGGAGCGTGCCGGTTCTCTCGACCCGGCCGCCATCCGCAAGGCCCTGGCCGAAACCGACTACAAGACCGGCCCCGGCATGATCGTGACGTACGATGCCATCAAGTTCGACGAATCCGGCCAGAACCGGAACGCCGCCCTTGCCATCGTGCAGATCAACGACCTGGGCAAGGGGCTCGAGCGCATCACCGTGTGGCCCAAGGCCGCCCGCCGCACGGGGTACACCCCCGTGTTCCCCATGCCCAAGAAGTAACCGCGACCGACGCGGGGCAGGGCACCGGCCCTGCCCCGCAAACCGCCTGGAGCTTTCATGGATCCGGTCTTTCTCGCACAGGATTGCATCAACGGCGTGCTCATGGGCCTGATATACGGCCTGGTGGCCCTGGGGCTGACCCTGATCTTCGGGGTGCTCAAGGTCATCAACTTCGCCCACGGCTCGTTCCTCATGGTGGGCATGTACGTGGCCTACTGGACCGTCACGCTCTCCGGCCTGTCACCCTACCCGGCCCTGGTGATCATCATCCCGGCCATGTTCCTGTTCGGGTACTGGGTCCAGCACCTGCTGATCCGCCCCATCTTCATCGCCGAAAAGAACGTGCGCGAACCCATCACGGTCATCATCGTCACCACCGGCCTGTGGTACGTGCTGGACAACCTGGCCCTGCTGGTGTTCGGCCCCGACTACCGCGCCCTGCACCCCAACCCGCTGAAGGGGCAGATGCTGGAGATGGGCGAAATTTTCGTCTCCGTACCCAAGCTGTACGGGGCCATGGCCACCTTGGCCACCGCCGGGGGGCTGCACCTTTTCCTGCAACACACCCGGCTTGGCCGCGCCGTGCGCGCCACCAGCCTGGACCGCGAGGCCGCCAGCCTGATGGGCATCGGCCAGTGGAAGATCTTCAACATCGCCTTCGGCATCGGCACCGCCGTGGCCGGCATTTCCGGCGCGGTGCTGACGCCGTTCTACAACGTCTACCCCACCGTGGGCATTCCCTTCGACATCAAGTCGTTCGTCATCGTCGTGCTGGGCGGGTTGGGCTCCATCTGGGGCGCCCTGGTCGGCGGGGTCATCATCGGGCTCATCGAGTCCATCGGGCCCAACTTCATGACCTCCACCTGGACGGAAGGCATCGTGTACGCCCTTTTTCTGCTGGTGCTTTTCGTTAAACCTTCCGGCCTGTTCGGGCAGAAACAGGACTGGTAAGCGCACCGCGAGCGACACATGACACAACAGAAATTCAAGCGGAACTGTCTCATCGCCGTGACGCTGGCCGCCTTTGCCCTGCCACTGGCGGTGCGCAGCGCAACCTACCTGCACATCCTGATCATCCTGTACCTGTACGCCTACATGACCACCACCTGGAACCTGGTGGGCGGCTTTGCCGGGGTACTGCCGCTGGGCCATTCGGTGTTCGTGGGCATAGGGGCCTACACCTCCACCATCCTCTGGCTGCAATACGGCATCAGCCCGTGGATCGGCATGCTGGTGGGGGCCGTGCTGGCCGCCGGGGTGGGCTATCTGATCGGCAAACCCACCCTGAAGATGCGCGGCGCGTACTTTGCTCTGTCCACCATGGCCTTCGTGGAAGGCATCCGCGTGATGGTCGAGAACATCGACATGCTGGGCCCGCTGAAGCTGAACGGCCCGCGCGGCCTGAACATACCCCCGCTGCAAGCGGGCGAGGGCAGCTTCTGGGCCTTTCAGTTCGCCAGCAAGGAACCGTACTACTACATCATCCTGACCATGCTGGTGGCGGTGCTGGCCATGACTTCGGCCATATCCCGCTCGAAGATGGGCTATTACCTGAAGAGCGGCGGCGAAGACCCGGACGCCGCGCAGGCGCTGGGCGTGAACGTGGCCCGCTACAAGGTCACCGCCATGGCCATCTCGTCGTTTCTCACGGCGCTGGCGGGCACCTTTCTGGCCCAGCTGACCCTGTTCATCTACCCCAAGAGCGTGCTGACGCTGGACCTTTCCTTCGAGCTGGCGTTCATCGCGCTGATCGGCGGGCGCGGCTCCATCGCCGGGCCCATCATCGGCGCCCTGCTGCTGCGCCCGGTGACGGAATTCAGCCGCATCTACTTCTCATCCTCCTTGCCGGGGCTGCACCTGATCATTCTCGGCGTGGTGCTGATCGTCGTCATGCTGTACCAGCCGCGCGGCCTTACGGAGCCGCTGCTGCGGATATTCGACAGGCTGGCCGCGCGGTTCGCCACCACGCCGCCGGATTCACCGGACACGCCCGACACGCCTGCCCTGCCGGGCATACCAGTTGCGCCCGGCGCCCCGGCCACCGCATCGCCACGGGAGGAACGCCCATGAGCCTTCTGCAAGTCCAGGATGTGACCATGCGCTTCGGCGGCCTTATCGCCGTCAACGACCTGAGCCTGGAAATCGGCCGGGGGCAGATTCTCGGCCTCATCGGCCCCAACGGCGCGGGCAAGTCCACCGCCTTCAACTGCGTGGCGGGGCTGTACAAACCCACCGAGGGGCGCATCCTGTTCGACGGAGAGGACGTGACCGGCCAGAAGCCGTGGGATTTGTGCAAAAAGGGCCTTGCCCGCACCTTCCAGATCGTCAAGCCCTTCCAGTCCATGACCGTGCTGGACAACGTGACCGTGGGGGCCTTTGCCATCACCGACCGCCGCGACGAGGCGCGCGACAAGGCCATGGAGGTGCTGCACCTGCTGGGCATGGGCGGCAAGAGCCGCGCCATGCCCGGATCGCTGACCATCGCCGACCGCAAGCGGCTGGAGATCGCCCGTGCCCTGGCCACGGACCCGAAGCTGCTGCTGCTCGACGAGGTCATGGCGGGCCTGCGCCCCACCGAGGTGGACGAGATGATCGACATCATCCGCGCCCTGCGCGAGCGCGGCATGACCATCTTCGTCATCGAGCACATCATGCGGGCCATCATGGCCCTGTCGGACGAAATCGTGGTCATTCATTTCGGCCAGAAGATATGCCGCGGCAAACCGGAACAGGTGGCCCGGGACGAGAACGTCATCAAGGCCTACCTGGGAGAGAACTATGGCACTGCTTGACATGGAAAAGGTCAACGTCGCCTACGGCGACGTGCAGGTTCTGTACGACCTCAGCATCTCCGTCCGCGAGGGCGAGGTGGTCTCCATCATTGGCGGCAACGGCGCGGGCAAGACCACCATGCTGAAGACGGTATCGTCGCTGCTGCGGCCAGACAGCGGCGCCATCACCTTCAACGGCGTGCCCATGCACACCCTGCCGCCCGAAGAGGTGGTAAACCACGGGCTGGTGCACGTGCCGGAAGGCCGGCGGCTGTTCTCGCTGATGAGCGTGAAGGACAACCTGCTGGCCGGTGCGCACAACAGCAAGGCCTATGCCGTGCGCGAGCGGACGCTGGAGGAAGTGTACACCATGTTCCCCCGCCTGCGCGAACGCCAGAACCAGGCGGCCATGACCCTTTCCGGCGGCGAGCAGCAAATGGTGGCCATTGGCCGGGGCCTGATGGCCTGCCCCAAGATGCTGATGCTGGACGAGCCCTCGCTGGGGCTTGCGCCCATCCTGATCGCGGAAATCTTCCGCACCATCCGCGTCATTGCCGACAAGGGGCTGACCGTGCTGCTGGTGGAACAGGACGTGAAGCACTCGCTGAGCCTGTCCGACCGGGGCTACGTGCTGGAACACGGCCGCGCGGCCATGGAAGGCCCGGCTAGCGAACTGCTGGACAGCCCGTACATCCGCGAGGCGTACCTGGGCATCTAGGCCGCGACCGAGGCCCCTGCCGCGCACGGCTCCCCCCTTCCCGCACAACGCAAACGAACGGCGGCCCTCCTTCGGGAGGACCGCCGTTTTACTGTTCAACTTTCAGATGGCGTAGCTGCCACTATACGGCACCGACATGCCTTCAGTTTCCGCAAGCAGTCCGTGCGCTGGCAAGGAGGATGAGGATTTTACGCAGGGAGCATACTCTTTGGTATGTGACCGGAGTAAAACCGGAATCCGACGAAGCCAGCGCGCGGAGAACTTGCGGAAACTAACAGCCTTCGCCAGTTCCGCGACACCCGCCCCCAGCACACGACGTCTTGCCCACGCCGCCCTTGCGGCCGCGCAAGGCAGCGGTGTTGCCTTTGCCGAAGACCACTTCCAGGGCGTCCTCGATGAAGCCGGAAGCTTCCACCGGCTGCACCCCGGCGGCCACCAGAATTCCTTCCGGATGCGCGCCAAAGGCAGCGCACAGCAGGGCGCGGCAATCGTGCAGGGTGGCGGCCACCTGCTTCCAGCGTTCGGGGCCGCAGCCGGGCTTGGGCGCAAGGCGCTCTTCCACCAGGAAGAACCCGTTGGCCCCCTGCCCCCAGATCTGGAACCGGGCGGCCTCGCCCAGGTGCTGGTTGACCAGCATGCCTTCGCGCGTGGCCACGGCCACGTAGGGGCGTTCGGCGTCTTCGGTCTTGCTGGCGGCGCAGGCGCGCAGGGTATCGGCCATCTCGGCGGACTTGTCCTCGTGCAGCAGGCCCACGGCGTCGGCGCGACAGCGCTTGCAGTGGGTCATCTGGGAAATGTACTCGCCCGCCACCTTGCGGGCCGCGTTGACGGCGGCGGCGTCCGGCTCGGGCAGGTGGGCCAGCGGAGTATCCGCCGTGGGCTTGAGCGGAATGATGTTCTGGATGGTGGCCCCCAGTTCGCCCACAACGCGCGCCACCTCTTCCACGTGGTGGTCGTTCACGCCGGGCACCAGGATGGTGTTCACCTTGACGATCATGCCGCGCTCCACAAGACCGCGCACCGATTCCAACTGGCGCGAAAGCAGCAGTTCCGCCGCCTCGCGGCCACGCCAGACCACCTTGTCGTCGCGCACCCAGGAATACAGCTTTTCGCCGATGGCCGGGTCCACCGCGTTGATGGTGACGGTGACGTGGGTGACGCCCAGTTCCTTCAGCCGGTCGAGATGCGGCGGCAGGCCCAGGCCGTTGGACGAAAGGCAGAACAGCAGTTCGGGATGCTTTTCATGGATCAGCCGCAGCGTTTCCAGCGTTTCCGCAGGGTTGGCCATGGGGTCGCCGGGGCCTGCGATGCCGATGACGGTGATGCGCGGGTCAGCGGCCAGCACCTTGTCCACGTACTCCAGGGACTGGCGCGGCGAAAGCACCGCACTGGTCACGCCGGGGCGCGATTCGTTGACGCAGTCGTACTTGCGGTTGCAGTACCCACACTGGATGTTGCACTTGGGCGCCACGGGAACATGGACGCGACCGCAGGACGAGGCGCTGTTGCGATCAAAGCACGGATGTCCGGGGGGGGTGGTGCGCAGCGGCTTCATGGCGGTCTCCTTCGTTTTAAAGCGTATCCCCGAATGAGGGATTTCGTTCGTCGGCCAGGAAAACGAGCCTGGCATGAGGGAGTATACTCTTGCGCTATTCGACCGATATGGCAGGCGAAGTTTGACGCCGCCCACGGGCGAAAGACCCATTCGGGGCCTAAAGATAGCAATAGCCGACGGGGCTATCCGTCTGGGTCTTCTCGATGACGGCGTTGACGATGCGGTCCATGAGGGCCTGGGCACCGGCGTAGCCCACGTGCAGCAGGCGGTGGCCGCCGAAGCGGTCGTGGATGGGAAAGCCCGCCCGCACCAGCGGAATGTTCCACTGCCGGGCATAGCGGTAGCCCTTGCTGTTGCCCACCAGCAGATCGGGCGAAAGGCCTTCCGCCGTGTCGGCGATTTCCTCGAAGTCGGCGCCCTCGATGACCATGGGCGTTTCTGGCAGCAGGCCTTCGGTGACGGCGGCAATGCCTTCTGCCAGGTGCGACCCGCGCGTGCCGGTGGCGGCCAGCACGGTGTGCACGCCAAGCTCGGTCAGCAGGGAAACAAGGCCGATGACCAGATCCGTCTCGCCGTAGACCACGGCGCGCTTGCCGGACACGTACTTGTGGCCGTCCACCAGGGCGTCGACGAACCGCCCGCGCTCCAGTTCGTGCTTGCGGGGCAGCGGCTTGCCGGTGATGGCCTCCAGCGCGGCGACAAGGGCGTCGGTTTCGCGCAGGCCAATGGGCAGGCCCACGGCATGCAGCGGCAGGCCGAAGCGGTCGTGCAGCACGCGCCCCGCCGTGGCCGGACCGGTGGACCCCACCGGGGTCATGGCCAGCGAGCGCCCGCACTCGATGACCGCCGCCGCACCGGACAGGGCGCGGATGTCGGCCAGCGGGGTGCCGCCTTCGGGCAGCGGGGTGTAGTCTTCCAGCGCCGGGCCATCCAGCGGGTCGGACAGGTCGGGCAGGATCACCACATCGCTGCCGAAGTCGGTGACAAGGTCGCGCAGGTGGCGCAGGTCCGCCGGGGAAACGAAGCCGGGCAGCAGGGCCACCTTGCCGTGGGGTTCCACCCGCTCCTTGGCCAACTGGTCCACCAGGGCGCGCACGGCGGCGTTCCAGCCTTCCATGTGCGTGCCGCTGTAGCTGGGCGTGTGCACATACACGATGTCCGGCAGGTCAAGGTCGCCGAATTCGTTGCGGAATTCGCGCAGGTAGCCGCCCACGTCATCACCGATGGTTTCGGTGAGACAGGTGGTGGCAACCCCCACCAGCACGGGGTCGTACTTCTTCATGACGTTGAGGATGCCCTTCTTCAGGTTGGGCCCCCCGCCGTACACGGCCTGCTTTTCGCCCAGCGAGGACGAGGCGATGTCCATGGGCTCGCGGTAATGGCTGATGACGTAGCGCCGCATGTAGGTGGCGCAGCCCTGCGAACCGTGCAGGAAGGGCACGGCGCCCTCCACGCCCCGGAAGGCCAGCATGGCCCCCAGCGGCGTGCACAGCTTGCAGGCGTTGGTGGTGGAGACGAAGTCGGGGCGCTTGGGGCGCGGGGCCTTGCCGGGCTTGCCGCCGCCGGTGGACGGGGCGGCCTTCAGGGCAACCGGCGTCAAGATGGCCGCCGAGGCCGAGCCGCAGTCGTCAGCATCGGCTTCCGGCGCTTCGGAACAGTCGCAGCCGTCAGCGCAACCGTCAGCGCAGCCGTCAGCGCAACCATCGGCGCAGCTTCCGCCGCAGTCGCAGTCACCGGCCACGGCATCGTCACCGGCGCACGTGCCGTCGAGTTCAACGTAATCAAGCGTCATGGCACACCCCCTATGCGTCCGCGCCAGACGGGGCGGCGGCGCGCTTGGACCGGCGGGGCACGAACCGCCAGACGGGACTCATGACCGAGGCGTGCACCTCGCGGGCGAAGTTGTACATGCCCTCGAAACCGGCCAGCGCGATCTTGCGCTCGTGGTTGTGGTCGCAAAAGCCCACGCCCAGCTTGTGGGCGATGGGGCGTTCCTTCACGCCGCCCACGAACACGTCCACGTCCAGTTCGCGCACGTAGTGCGAAAGCTCCAGCGGGTTGGCGTCGTCGATGATGACGGTGCCGGGGTCGCACACGGTTTCCAGTTCCTGGTATTCTTCCTGCGTGCCGGTCTGCGAACCCACCAGCACCACGTTCATGCCAATGTGCCGGAAGGCCTTGATCAGCGAGAACGCCTTGAACGAACCGCCCACGTAGATGGCGGCGCGTTTGCCGGAAAGGTCGCGCCGGATGTCGCGCAGGCGCGGCATGAGGGCGGCCAGTTCCTCGCGCACGAGATCGCGGGTGCGGTCCACGATGCCGGGGTCCACGGATTCGAAATGTTCGGCCACGGCGTACAGCGAATCGGCCATGTCCTCGATGCCCAGGTACGACACGCGCAGGTGCGGGGTGCCGTATTTTTCCTTCATCATCTTGGCCAGATCCATGGTGGACCCGCTGCACTGCACCAGGTTCAGGGCGGCGCCGTGGCAGCGGCGGATGTCGTCCACCCGGCCATCGCCGGTGATGTTGGCCACCACCTGGATGCCCATGCGCTCAAGGTACCCGCGCACGATCCAGATTTCGCCCGCCAGGTTGAAGTCGCCGAGAATGTTCACGGAAAGGGGCGAAACGCTGTCCGTGGACGCGGTGCCCACCAGTTGGAACATGGCCTTGCACGCGGCAAGGTACCCTTCGCGCTTGTTGCCCTTGAAGCCTTCCGACTGCACGGGAATGACCGGGATGCCCTTCTTCTCGGACATCTTGCGGCACACGGCGCCAAGGTCGTCGCCGATGAGCCCCACGATGCAGGTGGAGTAGACGAAGGCGGCCTTGGGCTGGTGCAGGTCGATCAGTTCGTCCAGCGCGGCGGCCAGCTTCTTTTCGCCGCCGAAGATGACGTCCTTTTCCTGCAAGTCGGTGGAAAAGCTCAGGCGGTGCAGTTCCGGCCCGGACGAAAGCGCCCCCCGGATGTCCCAGGTGTAGGCGGCGCAGCCGATGGGGCCGTGCACCAGGTGCAGCGCGTCGGCGATGGGGTACAGCACCACGCGCGAGCCACAGAACACGCAGGCGCGCTGGCTGACGGCCCCCGCGAGGCTCTCGCGGTTGCAGGCCATGTCGATGGGACCCTGCCCGGCGCGGTGCACCTGCTTCTTCCGTTCGTCCAGAAGATCCGCGTCGCGGCATGCTGCCGTGGCGGTGGCGTTGGGTGCGGTTGCGGTGGTCATGGTCGTTCCCCTTTGTCGTAGCTGCGCAAAAATTCGTATCCTTCCGGCAAATACTGCGGGGCTCCGCCCCGCGCCCCGCAAGTGGGCCGCGCCCCCTTGACCCCTTTTTGAGGGCACCCCCCTATTGAAAAGTTTTGGGGGGAGGGGTTCGGGGAGGGAGACCTTTTTACGCTCTGCGGTCGCCATCCATAAGGCTCGCAAGCTCGCCAACGGCTGCCGCAAAAGGTCCCCTCCCCGAAAAATCTCCATCTAGTACATCAGGTATTCGGCATTGGGTTCGCCGTCTTCGATGCCGTCGAGGATGGCATCGATGGCGTCGTGGCTGTCCACGCCCTTGAACCACCAGTTCTGCGGCTGCACCACGAGGACGGGGCCTTCCTCGCAGGCCTTCAGACACCCGGTGGCAGTGACCAGGATGTCGAGGCCGCGATCAAGGATTTCCTCTTCGAGGTACTGCAGGAACCCGTCGGTCTGCTTGAAACAGACGCCCTTGGGTTCGCCCTTGTGACGGAAGCTCTGGCATACGAGAATTTGATGCGTCGGCTTGGGCATGGTCCTTCCTCTCCCTTGCAATACCTAGACTGTGCGGCCCTTGCCGCGATTCTTGCCTTTCTTGCCACCCCCGTAGAGCACGTCCACGAGGCCCTCGATGTTGTCTTCGGTCTGGATCACGCGCAGCCCTCTGGTGGCCAGGTATTCCACGGGGCGCTGGCCCGCGCTGGACACCAGCAGGTAGGCGCAGTCGGACAGGACGGCGGCCAGCGCCTCCCACCGGGCATCACCGGAACCGGCGGGCGGTGCCGGGCGCACGCCCAGCAACTCCACGGGACCGGTCATGAGATCGGCAGAGGGACCGGACGCAGGACCATCCTTTGGCCCGTACACCAGAAACTGGCGGGCGTGCCCAAGGTGTTCGTCCACGTCAAAGCCGTCACTGCTGGCCACGGCCACATAGGGCCGGTCGCCACCGGGCAGCGGCAGGCCGGAGCCTGCGGAGACGGCCACGGGTTCGCCGCATCCCGGACCCGTGCGCCGCGCGACGGGCAGCCCGTCGCGGGCAGAGGCGTCAAGCACGGGCAGGTAGGCGGCTGCCGCGTTGCGGGCGGCGTCCATGGTGACCGCATCGGCAGCGGGCACGGGGCCTGCCGCGTCCTCGGCGGGAACGAAGGGCACCACGTAGATCCCCGAGGCTCCCAGCACCTTGGCTGCGGCGGCAATGTCACCCACGTGGGTATCGTTGATGCCGGGGTACACGGTGACGCACACCGCGACCTCGATGCCCGCCTTGACCAGCGCGGCAAGGGCCACGGCCTGCTCGTCCACGAGCAGCGAGGCGCCCTCGCCGGGGCGCAGGGTGCGGGTGCCGGGGCGGATCCAGGCGTACAGGGTGTCCACCAGTTCCGGGTCCACGGCGTCCATGAGCAGGGTAACGTGGCTGACGCCAAGCTCCGCCAGGGCAGCGGCATGGCTGGCCACGCCAAGGCCGTTGGTGGTCACGCACAGGGTGATGTGCGGGTAGGCGGCGTGTACCAGGTGCAGGGTTTCCAGGGTGCGGTCGGGCACGGCGAACGGGTCGCCGGGACCGGCAATGCCCACCGTATCCACCACCGCGCCCGATTCCATGACCGTGCGCAGGTGTTCCAGCGCCTCGTGCGGCAGCAACGCGGGGGACGCGGGCTGCGTTCCGCAGGCGCACGGGGTGCTCACGCCCGTATCGCCATGGCGGCTGCGGGCGTTGGAACGCGGCGCCACCGGCAGCAGCAGCCAGCCGCCGGGACGTCCGTTCGTGTGCGTACAGTGGGGTGCGCCGCTCATGGTGTCTCCGTGGGGTTCTCCGCCCGGCGCCGGGATGTGGCGCCGGGCGGAAAGGATGCAGTTGCTGGGTGTGTCGTCACGAGCAGGATTTTTGTGCTCTGCCAAGGAAGAACAATTTTTTATGGAGGGAGCGTACTCTTCCCGTACGTGACCGGAATAAAACTTGTTCTGACCTCGTTGCGCTCGATGTCCGTAGGGCTCGCAAGCTCGCCCAACGGGCACGCTTCGCGCCCTTCGGGTCGGTAAAGCAGAGGACAAAAGGACGCTCGTGACGGCACGCCCTAATAGACGAGCTCGAACTTCTCCTCGGGCGCGTCACGATCGGCGCGGTCGAGCAGGACGCCCAGGATCTTTTCCATCAGCCGGATGCCGCCCTTGTACCCCGTCACCGGGAAGTACTGGTGGCCCACCCGGTCCATGATGGGGAAGCCGAAGCGCACGTAGGGGATGTCCTCGTCACGGGCAATGTACTTGCAGTAGGTGTTGCCCATGATGAGATCGACCGGCTGGTTCTTGATCCACTGGTGGAGCAGGAACATGTCGCCCGCGGCGCGCACGTTGACGTCAAAGCCCTTGCCCGCGCACAATTCCTTGATGCGCGCCTCGAACTTCTTGCCCGGCGTGCCGGTGACCACGTGGACGGGCTGCATGTCGAGCGTCAGCAGGAACTCGGTCAGCGCGATGAGCTGGTCCGGGTCGCCCACCAGGGCCACCTTCTTGCCGAAGAAGTACTGGTGGTAGTCCGAGATGACGTCGATGAGCTGGCCGCGCTCGAAGTTCACCGTATCGGGCACGGAGGTACCGGCCACGGTGCGCAGGGCGTCGATGAAGCGGTCGGTGGCCTTCAGCCCGATGGGCAGGTCCAGCACCCGGCAGGGCACCTTGCACTGCGAATCCAGGGTGCGGGCCGCGTCGGCGGAACACCATTCGCCAAGGGCCAGGGTGCCGATGGCATCGCCTGCGGCGCGAATGTCCTCGGCCGGGGTGCCCGCGTCGGGGAACATGTGGTACTCGCCGGTCAGCGGGCCGTTGAGCACGCCCGAGGTGTCCGGGAACATGGTGAAGGACACGCCGATCATGTCGGCGATGCGCTTGATCTCCTCCATGTCCGCAGGTTCCACCCAGCCGGGGATGATGTTGACCTTGCCGTTCTTCTTGCCGGAAGAAACGGCCAGGCACTTCACCATGCCCTTGACCATGTTGGAGAAGCCGGTGACGTGCGAACCCACGTAGCTGGGCGTGGAGGCAAAGATCACCTGCTTGCCCTCGGGCACCTTGCCTTCTTTCACCGCCTTGTCGACGATCTGCTTCAGGTCGTCGCCAATGGTTTCGGACAGGCAGGTGGTGTGCACGGCGATGATTTCCGGCTCGTACACCGAGAAGATGTTCTCGATGGCCTGCAACAGGTTGGCCTGGCCGCCGAACACCGATGCGCCTTCCGTGAACGAGCTGGTGGCAGCCGACACGGGTTCCTTGTAGTGGCGGGTCAGCGTGCTGCGGTGGTAAGCGCAGCAGCCCTGCGAACCGTGGCTGTGCGGCAGGCAGCCCTTGATGCCCAGGCCCGCGTACATGGCGCCGATGGGCTGGCAGGTCTTGGCCGGGTTGATGTTGAGCGCCGAGCGCTCCTTGATTTCCGTCGGGGTATGTCTGAGCAGCATGTCGTTTCCCTTCCTTGCCCGTTATTCCCAGACGTAGGTTGCCGAGAGCTCGGGGTTTTCTTCCCAGGGGGCCTTGAGGTCACTCCAGACCTTGCTGGTGACCAGGCGCTTGATCTCCACGTAGAAGTTCACCGCGCCCTTGAAGCCCGCGTAGGGTCCGCCGTAGTCGTAGCTGTGCAGCTGCTTCATGGGCACGCCCATCTTCTGCACCGAGAACTTTTCCTTGATGCCGGCGCAGAACACGTCGGGCTTCAGGAGTTCGATCAGCTTGTCGGCCTCGTACTGGTTCAGGTCGTCGATGACGAGGGTGTTGGACTCCATCTGGGGCATCATCCCTTCGTAATCCTTGAAGGTGAAGCCTTCCGCGACAAGGCGCTTCAGGTCTTCTTCGGACTTGCGCGGGGCGAAGCGGGTGGAATCGGGCGTGACCTCGATTTCCTCGATGTTGCGGCTGTCGGCGTCCACCTTGATGGAGGGCATCACCTTGCGGCCTTCGTAGTCGTCGCGGTGGGCGAACTCGTACCCGGCGGCGATGGTCTTCATGCCCATTTCGGTGAACAGGTCCTGGTAGTGGTGAGCGCGCGAGCCGCCCACGAACAGCATGGCCGTCTTGCCTTCGGTGAAGGGCTTCACTTCTTCCAGGGCCGCGTACACGGCGGGCATTTCTTCGGCGATGACTTCTTCCACCCGGTCGATCAGCTTCTTGTCGCCGAAGTACTGGGCGATCTTGCGCAGCGACTTGGCAGAGGATTCCGCGCCGATGAAGTTCACCTTGATCCACGGGATGCCGTACTTGGTCTCCATCATTTCGGCCACGTAGTTGATGGACCGGTGGCACATGACGGCGTTCAGGTCGGCCTGGTGGGCGGTGGCGAAGTGCTCGTACGTGGAGTTGCCGCTGAAGGTGGACACCAGGGTGATGCCGCACTTTTCCAGCACGCGTTCCAGTTCAAAGGCATCACCGCCAATGTTGTACTCGCCCAGCATGTTGATCTTGTATTCGCCAAGCTTGGGGGTATCGTCCTCGCCCACCACGTGGGTGAAGATCTGGTTGTTGGCGATGTGGTGACCCGCGGACTGCGAGACGCCCTTGTACCCTTCGCAGCTGAAGGCGAAGATGTTGATGCCGAGCTTTTCCTTCATCTTGCGGGCCACGGCGTGAATGTCGTCGCCGATGAGGCCCACGGGACAGGTGGCGAAGATGGCGATGGCCTTGGGGTGGAAGGTGTCGTAGGCCTCCTGGATGGCCGCGATCAGCTTCTTTTCACCACCGAAGATGATGTCCTCATCCTGCATGTCCGTGGAAAAGGCGTAGGGCATGAAGTTTTCGGATGATTCCAGCGGCGCCTTGGTCTGGTTGCGCCGGGTGAGCCACGAATAGAACCCGCAGCCGATGGGCCCGTGCGTGATGTTCACGATGTCGCGGGTGGGGCCCAGGATAACGCCCTTGCACCCTGCGTAGGTGCAGCCGCGCATGGTGATGATGCCGGGGGTGGTGCGCACGTTGGCCTGCACCTCGGGCACCACGTCGCCGTCCTTCACGTCGTTGATGACGATCTGCTTGGCGCGCTTGCGGGCGACCTTGGTGGGATACTTCTTGAGCAGTTCTTCCTTGACGGTCGCGACGTCGGGGATGCTCTTGTGCTTCAAAGCCATGATGTACCTCGTTGCTAGCAGTAGGCGTGGTTGCAAGGTGTAGTTTTGTTCGCTGGCCAGGAAAACGAGGCGGCCGCGAGGGAACATACTCTTCTTGTATTTGACCGAGTCGGCGGCCGAAGTTTGACGCCGTCAGCGGGCAAAAGAACCCTTGCAACGCGCCTACAGGATGGCTTTGTCGCCATGCTCGGCGGTTCTCACACGGTGGGCTTCCGGAACAGCGGTGACGAAGATCTTGCCGTCGCCGGGCTTGCCCGTCTGGTTCACCTTGATCAGGGCCTCGACCACGTCGCTGACCTGGTCGTCGGGCACCACCACGGTGACCACGCGCTTTGAATACAGCCTGCCCTTTTCACCGAGCAGTTCCACGGCCTCTTCAAACCCTTCCTTGGCGCCTTCCAGCAGATCGCTGCTGACCAGCCCCTTGCCCCGACCGAAGGCTTCGTGCGCGTAAAAGCCGTTCACGCCCGCCTCGGTCAGCGCCTTCTTGGTCTGGTTCATCTTGTTCAGGCGCACTACGGCCATGATCTCCTTCATGCCGCGGCCTCCTCGACATCGGGTTCCTTCACGCCGGAGCTGATGGTGTAGACCTCTTCAACCGGGGTGACGAAGATCTTGCCGTCGCCGAAGGCGCCCTTGGCGCCCGTGCGGGCCGCTTCCATGATGGTGTCGATGACGAACTGCTTTTCGCTGGCCTTCACCACGCTGATCAGCAGGGTCTTCGGAATTTCGTCGTAGGTGATCTCGCCGATCTTGATGCCGCGCTGCTTGCCGCGCCCGGCCACAGACATCTTGGTCACGGCCGGGAAGCCTGCTGCCATGAGGGCGGCCAGCACGTCGTCGGATTTTTCGGGTCTCACGATGGCACGAACCATGATCATCATCGCCGTTCTCCTTCAGCTTGGGTGGCAGTCGTCTGTTGGGTTCTCATCAGGCCCGGACTAGGCTTCGAACAGGCCGTAATCCATCAGCAGCTTTTCCAGTTCCGCGATCTGGAGGGGCTTCGGCACCACGAACATCTTGTTTTCGTCGATGGCTTTCGCCAGATTGCGGTAGTGCTGGGCCTGACCGTGTTCGGGCGAGAACTCGATGACGGTCTGGCGGTGGATTTCGGCGCGCTGCACCTGGTTGTCGCGCGGGACGAAGTAGATCATCTGGGTGCCGATCTTGCGGGCCAGCTCCTCGATCATTTCCTTTTCGTTGTCCACGTTACGCGAGTTGCAGATAAGGCCGCCAAGGCGCACGGTGCCCGATTCGGCGTACTTCATGATGCCCTTGCAGATGTTGTTGGCCGCGTACATGGCCATCATCTCGCCGGAACACACGATGTAGATTTCCTCGGCCTTGCCGTCGCGGATGGGCATGGCGAAGCCGCCGCACACAACGTCGCCAAGCACGTCGTAGAACACGTAGTCCAGCTTCTGGTCTTCCTCGTAGGCGCCGAGGGATTCCAGCATGTTGATGGAGGTGATGATGCCGCGCCCCGCACAGCCCACGCCCGGTTCGGGACCGCCCGATTCCACGCAGAGGGTGGTGGAGTAGCCGGGCTTGCGGATATCATCGAGTTCCACGTCCTCGCCCTCGTCACGCAGGGTGTCGAGCACCGACTTCTGGGCCAGGCCGCCCAGCAGCAGACGGGTGGAGTCGGCCTTGGGGTCGCAGCCGACGACCATGACCTTGCGCCCCAGAGCTTCCGCGAGACCCGCGACGGTGTTCTGCGTGGTCGTGGACTTGCCGATGCCGCCCTTACCGTAGATGGCCACCTTTCTCATGATATCCTCCTGAAGATTCACGCCCGGCCTGGTGTTGGATTGGCCGGGGTGTGTTCGCCGTAACTGGCGTGCCCATGCAACGACACGCATAGGGCAAACCCCGTGCCAGTTCGCGAAATACAAATTAACACATTGAAATACCTGCATTTTACAGATCAAACGACTACTGCCGTACACGTCGTACGCTACACGTATGCAACTACCAATTTGTCGCATGCGACAAATCCGTTGCACCCGACATGTCCGGAACACGACGTGGGAAGTACGACAGGCAGGGTGGCGCGGCAAAACGGCAGGATTTGCGACGTGCGTGTACGGCGCGACGGGAAACACCGGCACGAAGGAATGCGTCGCCGTGTCAGCCATGCCGATCCGCAGGGGCACTAGGGGGTGCAGTGACATGCGGCCCGAACCCCCTATCGCCCAGCATGCGCACGGGGCCGACACACGGCGCGAGTAATCCGTGCCGTCTTGCGATGGGGTGCCCATTTGGCACTTACGACGCATGAATTTGGCACTGACGATGCATGCGATGATGCAACCGGTTCACGCGAGTCCGCCCCCCTCCTCCTCCACCGTCACCCGCGCGGTTCCAGCGCCAGTTCCTGTGAGGCCGGGGCGGCTCCGCCATTCTTCTCGGAGGCCGCATGCTGCTCGATACCACCTTGCGCGAAGGGGAACAGTCCTTCGGCACCTATCTGTCCATGACCGACCGCGAACGCATCCTGCGCGGCCTTGCCGCCGTGGGCGTGCCCGAGGCCGAGGTGGGCTGGGCCGGGCGCGACGACCTTGCGGACATGCTGGCCCTGGCGGCCCGCGTGGCCCCCGGCCTTGCCGCCGCCGCATGGTGCCGCTGCCGCCCCGAAGACCTGCGCGCCGCCGTGGCCTGCGGGGCGCGCCGGGTCTGCGTGGGGGTGCCCGTTTCCGATGCGCACCTGGCCCGGCGGCTGGGCCTTGGCAGGCCCGCCCTGCTCGACCAGCTGGCCGCCACGCTGGCCGAGGCGCGCATGCTGGGCATAGAGCACGTCACCGTGGGCATGGAAGATGCCTCGCGCGCGGACCGCTCCTTCGTGTTCGCCGTGGCGCGCCATGCCGCCGCGCACGGGGCGCACCGGGTGCGCCTGAGCGACACGGTGGGGCTGTACACCCCGCTGGAAGTGGCGGACATGGTGCGCGCGCTGCGCGCGGAACTGGAAGTCGCCCGGTTGGACGGCAGCGCCCCCCGCGCCCGCCGGGTGTCCATCGGCACCCACTTCCACAACGACTGCGGCATGGCCACGGCCAATGCCCTTACGGCCCTGGAGTGCGGGGCGGACTGCGCCGACGTTTCCGTACTGGGCCTTGGCGAACGGGCCGGGGTGGCCCGGCTGGAGGAACTGGCCGCCGCCCTGGTGGTGCGCGGCAGGGCCGCATTCGACCTTGCGCCCCTGCGGGGACTATGCGGTCACGTGGCCCAGGCCGCCTCGCTGTCCGTGCCGCGTCACTGGCCGGTTGCCGGGCGCGACATCTTTGCCGTGGAAAGCGGACTGCACGCCCACGGCGTACGGCGCGATCCCAGCCTGTTCGAACCCTTTCCGCCGGAACTGGTGGGCGGCAGCCGCCGGATGGGCGTAGGCCGCAAAAGCGGCGTCGCCGCCGTTGCCGCAGCACTGGCCGAACTTTCCATCCTGCCGCCGCCGGACCAACTGCCCGCCATCGTCGAGGCGGTGCGCGAACTTTCCGCCACCCTGCGCCGCCCGTTGACCCCGGCGGAACTTGGCGAACTGGCGGGCATTACCCGCAGCGAAAACGGTCCTTCCCCCGTACAGGCGGGCATCCGCCCCGATGGAGATGCCCTTGCTGTCCGGGACTCCGGCACACCTCTTTCCACCACGTCCCCGACCGCGAGCGCAGGCAACGGCACGCCCCGGCTGCCCCGCACTGGCGAAGCGGGTCGCGGACGCATACGGGAGGCATGACCATGCGCCTGTTCTGCACCACCTTGGCCGTAACCATGGCCTGCGCCATGCTGACGGCGCTTCTCCTCGGCCCGCTGCCCGCCTGACCGCGACCGAACACGGCAGCGCCGCGTCCACCAGGAGCGCGACAACGTCGTGGCGGCCCCGCGAACAACGGGCTCTGACACGGGGGCTGTCCGTTCCTTCCCGCGCGGAGGAGAACGGCAGCCCCTGTTCACGTTCACCAGTCCGGGCAGAACCCGGCAGCTTGCGCGTATCCGGGTGCGTCTGGCCGCATCTGGCCGCATCTGGCCGCGTCTGGCCGCGTCTGGCCACTTTCCCCGCACCGCCAAACAAAAAGAGCGGCCCTCCCCTTTCGGAAAGGACCGCCCACGCCAGGCAATGCTCGTGCCCCGCGTGCGGGGCATGTGTCTGGCCGCCCCGGCTACATGCCGAGGTAGGCCTTTTTCACGTCTTCGTTCACCAGCAGGTTGGCTGCCGTGTCTTCCAGGGTGATGCGCCCGGTTTCCATGACGTACGCGCGATGGGCGATCTTCAGGGCCTGGTTGGCGTTCTGCTCCACCAGGAACACCGTGGTGCCGTCGGCGTTGATCTTGCGGATGATGTCGAAGATCTGCTGGATGATGATGGGCGCGAGACCCAGCGAGGGTTCGTCCAGCAGCAGCAGGCGTGGCCTGCCCATGATGGCGCGCGAGATGGCCAGCATCTGCTGCTCGCCGCCGGAAAGGGTGCCCCCCGCCTGCTTGCGGCGCTGCGCAAGGATGGGGAACAGGCCGAAGATGTAGTCCAGGTCGCGGGCGATGCCGTCCTTGTCGTTGCGCAGGAACGCGCCAAGGTCCAGGTTTTCCTGCACCGTCAGGTCGGGGAAGATCAACCGGCCTTCCGGCACCTGGCTGATGCCCAGGCGCACGATCTCGTTGGGCTTCATGCCCTGGATGGGCTTGCCCTCGAAGAGCACCTCGCCGCTGCGCGGGGGCACCGCGCCGCACACGGTCATCAGCGTGGTGGTCTTGCCCGCGCCGTTGGCGCCGATGAGGGTGACGATCTCGCCCTGGCCGATGGTCAGGTTGATGTCGCGCAGGGCCTGGATATTGCCGTAGAAGGCATTGACGTTACGCAGCTCAAGCATGGGATTCCTCGCCCAGATAAGCCTTGATGACCCTGGGATTCTTGCTCACTTCCTCGGGGGTGCCCTCGGCGATCTTCGAACCGTACTCCATGACGTAGATGCGGTCCGACAGCGACATGACCATGCTCATGTCGTGCTCGATGAGCAGCACGGAAAGTTCGTGGCGCTCGCGGATCTCGATGACGAGTTCCTTGAGTTCGTGGGTTTCCTGCGGGTTCATGCCGGCGGCGGGTTCGTCAAGGCAGAGCAGGAAGGGTTCCGTGGCCAGCGCGCGGGCAATCTCCAGCCTGCGCTGGGCGCCGTAGGGCAGGTTGCGCGCCTCGTCCTTGTAGTGCTGGTGCAGGTTCACGCTTTTCAGCAGCGCGTAGCTTTCTTCCACGATGCGCTGTTCCTCGGCGCGGGTCCTGGGGTCGCGCAGCAGCGCGCCCAGAATGCCCGCACGGGTACGGCAGTGGCGCCCGATCATCACGTTTTCCAGCACGCTCATGGTGGGGAACAGCCGGATGTTCTGGAAGGTGCGCGACATGCCGAGCGCAGTGACCTGGCTGGCCTTCAGGCCGTTGACGGTGATGGTGCGGCCGTCGCGCGGGGTCACGTGCACGGTGCCTTCGGTGGGCACGTAGATGCCGGTGATGCAGTTGAAGAACGTGGTCTTGCCCGCCCCGTTGGGGCCGATGAGCGCCACGATCTCGCCCTGGCGCACTTGCAGGTCAACCTCGTTCAGGGCGCGCAGGCCCCCGAAGTTCATGGAAACGGAACGGACGTCAAGCACGGCGGCAGCCGCATTGGCGGTGGTTGCGGTCATCAGGCGTTGCCTCCGGCGGCGGGGCGCGCCGCGTCAGCACCGGCGCCTTCGGCGTCGGGCACGTTGTACTTGGTGCGCCCCGGCGAAACGAGGCCCTGCGGGCGGAAGACCATCATCAGCACCATGGTCGCGCCAAAGATGAGCATGCGGTACTCGGAAAACGCGCGCAGGTATTCGGGCAGCAGGATGAGCACCAGAGCGCCCAACGAGACCCCGATGACCGAGCCCATGCCCCCCAGCACCACCATGGCGAGCACCATGGCCGATTCGAGGAAGGTGAAGCTGGCCGGATTGATGAAGGTGGTCTTGGCCGCGAAGATGACCCCCGCAAAGCCCGCCCAGCACGCGCCCAGCGCGAACGCGGTGAGCTTGGTGGTGGTGATGTCGATGCCCATGGCCTGACAGGCTATTTCATCCTCGCGCAGGGCCTGCCACGCACGGCCGATGCGCGAATTCTTCAGGCGCGTCACCGCAAGGATGGTGACGATGACCGCCGCCAGGATGAGATAGTAGATGTAGGTGGTGGCGTCGCTGACCGAAAGCTGCATGCCCAGCAGGCCGGGCCGCTCGATGTTGGCGATGCCGCTGGGCCCCTGCGAGAAGCTGCTCCAGTTTTCCAGCACCAGGCGGATGATTTCGCCAAAGCCCAGGGTGACGATGGCCAGGTAGTCGCCGCGCAGGCGCAGCACCGGAAAGCCCAGCAAAATGCCGAACAGCGCGGCCATGGCCCCGCCGAGGGGCAGCACCGTCCAGAAGCCGAGGCCGAAGTTGCTGTTCAGGATGGCGTAGGAGTAAGCGCCCACGGCGTAGAAGGCCACGTAGCCCAGCACCAGCTGGCCCGAAAGGCCCACCACGATGTTCAGGCCAAGGCCCAGCATCACGTAGAGCAGCGCGGAAATCATGATGTTGGTCTGGTAGGTGGAAACCACCCACGGCAGCACCAGGAACGCGGCCAGCAGCACGGCCAGGGCGGGCACGGCGGCCTTGGGGTCGCTGCGCAGGCGTTCGAACCACGCGCCGCGCGCGGTCATGGCGCCCCCGGCGGCAGCTGCGCGCCCTGCTTCCTTGCGGGCCAGCATGAACCGCCACACGAAGGAAAGGACGAAAATGCCCGCGCCCATGCCCAGCATGTTCTCCCACCGCCATTCGATGGTCCCTTTCAGGCTGTCGACCCTGATGACCATGAGCGGAAAGGTCAGGAACATGAACCACAGGCTGACCAGTATGGATTTCTTGAGACCTTGCATGAAGACTTTCCTCGGAATGCGTCGTTGTGTCCTGCGTGTTCCGGCATCCGGCGGGGGGAGGGGCCGATGTCTGCGGGCTACCACAGGCAAGGCAGGGAAGGCCCTGAAACACGCGGGTAACCGCAGATAGGGCGGTGCCGCCACAAGCGGGATTCTTGTTCTCTGTCAGGGAAGAACGACGTTTTATGCAGGGAGCGTACTCTTATCGTACCCGACCGGAATAAAAAGGCGTTCTGGCGAAGACAGAGGACAAAAGGCACTTTGTGGGGGCGCCGCCTAGACCTTCTGGGTCTTGGCCTTGCCCAAAATGCCCGAAGGCCGGAAGATGAGGATGAGCACAAGCAGCGCGAACGCCAGCGCATCCTCGTAGTCGCTCGAAATGTACCCGGTGGCGAAGCTTTCGCACCAGCCAAGCACAAGGCCGCCCAGCATGGCGCCGGGAATGGAACCGATGCCGCCGAGCACGGCGGCGGTGAACGCCTTGATGCCCGCGATGAAACCGATGGCGAAGTTCACCTGCCCCACGTGCGAGGCGATGAGCACGCCGCCCACGGCCGCCAGCGACGAGCCGATGACGAAGGTGAGCGAGATCACCTTGTCGGCGTCGATGCCGAGCAGCATGGCCATCTTGCGGTTCTGGGCCGTGGCACGCATGGCCTTGCCCATGCGCGTGTACTTGATGAACAGCGTCAGCGCGGCCATGGACACGGCGGAGGTGACGATGATCAGCACCTCGCTGGCGCCCATGATGTGCGCGATGGGTTCAAGAAATTCGGGCTGCGGCACCAGGTTGGGAAACGGCATGAAGTCCGAGGTCTGGGCCAGGATGACGTAGTTCTGGAGAAAGATGGACATCCCGATGGCCGAGATGAGCGGCGAGAGGCGCGGCGCATCGCGCAGGGGCTTGTAGGCGATCTTTTCGAGCGTCAGGCCGTAGGCGGCACAGTAGATGACCGCCACCACCGCCGCGATGATCAGGATGGCCAGGGCCGGAAAGCCGTAGATGCCCAGCGCCCCGGCCACTATCAGCGCCGTGAACGCCCCCATCATGTACACCTCGCCGTGGGCGAAGTTGATCAGCTCGATGATGCCGTACACCATGGTGTAGCCAAGCGCGATGAGCGCGTAGATGGAGCCGCGCGTCAGGCCACCGAAGAAGAGTTCCCAGAAATACTGCCAATCCATTAGTGCCTTCCCGTACGTGCGCGGCCCTGGCCGCACCTTGTCAAAACTCGGGGGACGGGCCTCTGGCCCGCCCCCCTGTCATATCGGATGCTTTCCGTAGAACTACTTGAGTTCCACGTACTTGCCGTTCTTCACCTGGTACATGGAGAAGCCGACGCCTTCGGCATCGCCGCGCTTGTCGAACTTGATCTTGCCCACCGAGGTTTCAACGAATTCGGTGCGCAGGGCGTTCATGATCTTGGCGGAATCGGTGGAACCGGCCTTTTCGATGGCGTTCAGCAGGGCCAGCGACGCGGCGTAGGCTTCCTTGTAGAACGCGCCGGGCTCGGCGCCGAATTCCTTCACGTGGGCTTCGATGGCTTCCTTGTACAGGGGCAGCGTGCTCACGTCGCGGGAGCTGGAGGCGTACACGCCTTCGGCGTCCTTGCCAGCAACCTTGATGAAGGTGTCGTCCTTCACGCCGTCGTCGGACACGAAGGGCAGGTCCATGCGCTTCTTGCGCATCTGCTGCACGATCTTCGAGGCTTCGGGATGGTAGCCGCCGAACATCACGGCTTCGGCGCCGGAGTTGCGGATCTTCTGCACCACGGCGGAGTAGTCCACGGCGCCGGGGGTCACGCCTTCGAAGAGCACCACGGTGCCCTTGCCGCCCTGCTCGATGAACTGCTTGGCGTATTCGGCGTAGCCCTTGCCGTAGTCGCCCTTGTCGTGCAGCACGGCGATCTTCTTCTTGCCCAGCTTGTCGATGGTGAAATCGACGCCCAGCTTGGCCTGCTGATCGTCAGAGGCGATGGTGCGGAAGAAGTTGGGGTAGTCGCCGCTCTGGGTCAGGGCCGGGTTGGTGGCCGAGGGCGACATCAGCACGATGTTGGCTTCCTTGTAGATGGGAAGCGCGGCCTTGGTGGCGCCGGAGCAGATGTGGCCCAGCACAACGTTGGCGCCGTCGGACACCAGCTTGGTGGCCGCGTTGGTGGCCAGTTCGGGCTTGCACTGGTCGTCCTGGGGAATGACTTCCACCTGCTTGCCGAGCACGCCGCCCTTGGCGTTGATCATCTTGGCCACCAGCTTGGCGGCGTTGACCGTGGGCAGCCCGTAGGAGGCCAGGTCGCCACTGTGGGCACCGGCCACGCCGAACTTGATGGTATCCGCCGCAAACGCCGGGCAGGCCATAACGGCCACGGCAAGACCCGCAACAAGGCCCTTGAACCATCCTTTACGCATGCTCGATCCTCCGAAATGTTGACGAAACGAGTGAACAATATTGTAAAGACATTGCCGCAACGGCGACCACCCCGCGCACGCACGGCAATGCAGCGCGTCGGGCAGGAATGCCACCATCGACCAACGTTTTTTGATGCCACGGAATCCGGAAAGCTGTCAAATACTACCGGTTACGACAACTAGCCGATGTTTCGACGAAATTTCGGTGACACACCGCACGTTGCCATTTTTGGCACCACTTCGTGGCGGAAAAACCCGCGCCGGAGGTGCGGCCCTCCCTGGCGATATCCGGGGCGTCCGCACGCATGGGGCGAAGCGGCAATTTCCATTGCCTGTGGTGGATACTCGCATGCGCTACGTGGTGCGGTGCCACGCCGCCCCTCGTTTCAAACCGGGCGCACTGCCCTACCCCTGCATCGCTTCATCCGTCAAGAGCATCACGGCAGATTCAGCGGTTCCCCTGCCCACGCCGGTTCCCCTGCCGCGCCGGTTCACCCGCCGCGCCGGTTCACCCGCTCACGGAAGTTGCCCCAGCCCCACGCGCCTGCCCCCCTGCCGCGCCGTGGGCACGCGTTGCCCCGAAAAAGCGACACCGCCGCCGGAGACAGCTCCGGCGGCGGCGGGCCCGTGGGCCAGTCGCATCGGCCGCCCGACACGGGGTGCGGCAGGCAGGAGCGGCCGTACGACTAAATTCCGATGTGGGGCGAGGGGGGGGGGCGGCGTTGCCCGGCCCACGTCCGGGCCGCCCGCGTGCCCGGCAAGTACGGAACACTCGGGGCGCTCGCAACATTCGGGCTGCCGGAAGCCTTAAGGGTTACGGCAGCTTATTCCGGCGCGGCCCGCACCAGCAGCACGTCGCAGGGGGCGTCGCGGGTCAGGCGGGCCACGGCGTCGCGCATCACTTCAAGCCCCCGCGTGAACGGACTGGACAGCACCAGCAGGTCGTAGCCCTTGGCCGCATGCTCGCGGATCACGTCCACCACGTCGCCGGGAGCGGTCAGCAATGCACCGGGCACGTCGCCCCTGCGTTCCAGGAAGGCGCGCGCGCTTTCCGCCGCCGCCTTCTCTTCCAGCCCCTGCATGTATTCCAGAAAGCCGATGCGCGAATTGCAGCCCGACAGCCAGTCGTGCCCGGTGAACACGTCCCACGTGGCGTCGATGACGAACAGGGCGTCCAGGGTGGCGCCCTTCTCTCGGGCGATGCGGATGGCCTCGTCCACGGCACGGCGTGCGCCGGGTCCGTCGTCAAGGGCAAGCAGCAGCTTCATGGGCGGGTTACCGGACGAATTAACGGGCGACTTCATGAGGCATGTTCTCCGTAGGCGGGGTGGCGGGCGGCCTTGAGCCGCCCGCCGGATGTCTGGCGTATGCGATGGTGCGGTCGGGGGATTCCCCGCGACCACCATTATTATGGGCAGTTCTGGAACTGCTGGCGCTATGAGGATTTTTGTTCTCTGCCAAGGAAGAGAGATTTTTTATGAAGGGAGTATACTCTTTGGTATTCGACCGGAATAAAAAATCTTTCTACCGCAGGCAGAGGGCAAAAGGCCCATAGCGCCAAGATGGCTAGGGAAGGGTGCCCTTCTCGTGCTCAAGCACCACGATGGTCTGCTTGCCCTTCTTCAGGGCGTCGCCGGGCTTGCCGGAAATCTTCAGCACCTTGCCGTTGGCCTTGGCGGTGAAGCTTTCCACGGCAACCTTCTCTTCCATCACGTTGTTGACCCACTTCTTCTTGACCACTTCCAGCGAATAGAGCTTGTCGCCCTTCTTCACGTCGGCGCCTTCGGCCACGAATATCTCCACCAGCTTGCCGTCCTGCGAGGCCTTGATGCCCACCGAGGGCACGATGAAGGCCATGTAGGTCAGCACCACCACCACGATGAGGGCGGAAGCGAAGATGGCGGCCACGTCCTCGTGGCGATCGCTCTTGAATACGGTAAGGGACTTCTTCTTGTCGGACATGTGCGTTCTCCTCGTGCGGGCGGGCCTAGAAGGCGCCTTCCTTCGGAATGAAGGCCAGGATGATGATCATGGCGATGACGTACTTGGTGACGCCCGCGATGAGCCCGATGCGCAGCGGCGTGCCGCCCGCAGCCTTGATTTCGCGCACGTCGATGTACGCGCCAAGGCCCACGAGGCCGATGCCGAACACCCAGGCCATGACGTCGCGCATCAGGTGCAGCGTCTCGGAGCCTTCGGCGCCGATGATGTGCAGCGAGGACAGCGCGGTCATGCCGATGAAGCCCAGCACGAAGATGGGGAACTTGGAGGCAAGGATGGAAGCCAGGCTGACGTGTTCGGCGTCGGCCTCGCCCTTCCAGTACCAGGCGGTGATGAAGAACACCACGAACGGAATGCACAGCACGCGCACCACGTTCCAGATTTCGCCATAGGCCACGGCGGTGCCGGGGGCGAAGTTGGGGTTGAAGGCAAGGCAGGTGGCCAGCACCTGGCCGGAGTTCAGGATGCCCGTGCCCACCCAGGCGCCGAACTGGTAGTCCGACAGGGACAGCATCTTGCCGATGAACGGGCTGACGAACATGGTCATGATGCCGAAGCCGAGAATGGTGGCGATGGACAGGGCCAGGTCCACCGGCTTCGCGCGCACGCCGGGCGCGGTGGCCACGGCGGCGGAAACGCCGCACACGCCGCAGGCGGCGGCCATGGTGGCGGTGACGGAACGGTCGGCGCCCAGGCGCTTGCCCAGCCACAGCACGAAGATGGCCGTGCCGAACACGAAGGCCACGATGAGCGTGATGGCCACGCCGCCGACCTTCAGCAGCTTGTCGAAGGTGTACAGCGAACCCAGCATGATGACGCCGGTCTTGATGAACAGGCGGGTGGTGCGGAAGCCTTCCTCCGCCCAGGCGGGAATCTTTCCGCCGAACAGGATGTTGCGATAGAACATGCCCGTCAGGATGGACAGCAGGATGTAGTTCAGGCTCAGCACCTGCACCAGCCAGCCCTTGCTGCCGAACACCACGGCGTCCTTCATCCACGGCTCCACGTACACGCGCAGCACGTACAGCGTGCCGATCATCACCGCGAGACCGGGCACGATGGCCAGTATCTTACCGAAAAGCCCCTTGTCTTCCATTGCGTTGCATCTCCTGGGGGTTGCGTGACCTGTGAACGGATGCCCCGACGTGTCACCCCGCCGCGCCCATCTTGCGAACATGCTGCGAGCATGACGCGGGCATGACGCGAGCATGCTGTGGGCATGGCGCGGGCATGGCCCGCCGGTGCATCGTCCCTTTTCCTTGTCCCTTGCCGGTGCACGACCAGTGGCCGGGCGCCGGATAGTGCCCACCCCTTCAGCAAGACGCGGACCATTTGGCCCGGAGGCATCCGGAATCATGAATTACGGAAGGTTGCGCAAGTCTGGCACGAGCCTGCCTGCTAACTCGCGGCAGCACCCGCAGCCGATGCAACGCAGATTGCGGCACGCAGGTTGCCCTTTGCCCCGCCTGTGCTAGACATCGGCCATGCGGCGCCACTGACGGCCCAACCGCGCGGGCATGCCAACCTGAACGACCGCCGGACAGGCCCCGCCTGCACCGGACCACCTGGCCGAACCACCTGAACGGAACCGCCCGAACTGGCGAAGCAGGCCTGTCGCTGCCCCCTTCATGTATTGATGCGCCGCGCAAGGAACCACGTGATCCGACTCACGCCCCATTCGTTGCAGGCCCGCTTCCTGCTGGGCCTTCTGCTCATCCTCGCCTGTCTGGGCGGGTTCTTTGCCCTGTCGTTGTTCATGCACCTCGAACGGCTGGTGGAAAACGAGGCCCGCGACCGCGCGGCGCTCATTCTCTCGCAGGCCGAGGCGGTGCAGAGCTACGTGCGCAACACCCTGCGCCCTGCCATGTATAGAACCCTCTCCGAGGACACCTTCGTCATCGAGGCCATGTCCACCTCGTTCGTCACCCGCGCGGTGATGAACGACAACAACCTGGCCCACGACCGCTTCACCTACCGGCGTGTGGCCGTGGGCGCGCGCAACCCCACCTACGAGGCCTCGGACCTGGAACGCGCCCTCATCGAACGGTTCCGCGAAGACCCGGAACTGACCCGCGTGGAGGACGTAACCGAAGAAAACGGTGAACGGCTGTTCATCACCGCAAAGCCGGTGCGTTTCGAAGCCTCGTGCCTGCGCTGCCATGGCGACCCGGAACTGGCCCCGCCCGTGCTGCTGGCCATGTACGGGTCGGAGCGCGGCTTCTGGCGCAAGACCGGCGACCTTGCGGGCATGACCATGGTGGCCCTGCCCATGGACCAGGCCGTCAGCGGCATGACCGATGCGGTGACGTCGTTCGGGGTGCTGTTCGCGGGCGGGGCGCTGGTGCTGTTCGCGGTGATCCACGTGTTCTTCAATCGGCTGGTGGTGCACAACCTGCGCCGCATGGGCGGGGTGATGCGCCGCCACTTCCCGGACGAGGCGGACATGACCATGCCCCGGCGCGGCCACCCGGACGTGGGCATCGACGACCTGCTGGGCGACATGGAATCGCTGGCCCTGCACCTGAGCGAGGCGCGGGCCAAGCTGCGCGACTACGCGGCCAACCTGGAAGGCATGGTGCACGAACGCACCGTGGACCTTGCCACCGAGGCCACGGCCCGGCGAACCGACGTGGAGCTGTTCGTGGGTCTGCTGGACCGCCTGAACCGCAGCAGCGGCAAGGGCGAGTTGCTGGCTGCCTCGCTGGCGCTCATTGCGCGGCGCTTCGGGGCGGACCGGGCGGCCTACGCCTGCGTGCTCTCGGCCAGCGACTTCCACGCCTGGCCCGACCGCGCGGTGCGCCCGGAACTGCCCCCCGACTGGCACGACATGGCGGCGGAGGGCACCCCGCGCCTGACCGCGCGCGCCTGGTTCATCCCGGTGCAGACCAGCGACACCACGCGCGGCCTGCTGTGCCTGTTCTGGGACGCGGACCACGCCAGCGGCCCCGGCACGGCGGACCTGGCCCAGGCCGTGGGGCGGCAGCTTGGCATCGCCATGGACAACCTGGACGCGCTGGACAACCTGCTGCGCCAGAACGCCCTGCTGGATTCCATCTTCGAGGGCATTTCCGACCCGCTGCTGCTGCTGGGCGGCGATGGCCGGGTGGTGCTGGCCAACAGTTCCGCCCGGCGGCTGACCCGGTCACTGACGTCCGCCCCAAACAAGGAAGACAAGGGAGACGGGGAGAACGGTGGAGAAGGGGGCGCCACCGGCATCGGCGGGCCGGGCTTGGCCGAACTGCTGGACGCGGCGGACATCGCCGCGCGCATGGGCGATGGCCCGGTGTCGCGCGCGGTGACCCTGCGCGACGGGCGGTCCTTCGCGGTGAACGCCTACCCGCTGGGGGGGCGGCTGGAACGGGGCGGGCGCACCGTGGCCTACCTGCGCGAAACCACCGACGAACGCCGCATGCTGGAGCGCGTCCAACAGCACGAAAAACTGGTGGCCGTGGGCAAGCTGGCCGCAGGCCTGGCCCATGAAATCAACAACCCGCTGGGGGTCATCCACTGCTACGCCGACCTGCTGCGCGCCGCCGCCACCGACGGGCAGGCCCAGGCGGACATCGACGTGATCATGCGCCACACCGAGCAGGCCCGGAAGGTGGTGCGCGACCTGCTGGACTTTGCCCGGCCCAAACAAGCCGAACGCGGCCCCTGCGACGTGGCCGACGTGCTGGCGGGCCTGGCGGACGTGTTCCGGCCCAGGGCGCGGGCCGCGCGGGCGCGCATCGTGCCCGACCTGCCGGTTGCGCCGGGCGCCCCCGATGCGCCGGACGGAACGGCAGGCGGCGGCTGTGCCCCGCTGCCGCCGGTGCTGGCCGATCGCAGCGGGCTGGAACAGATTCTCACCAACCTGCTGCTCAATGCGCTGGATGCCGTGGAAACCGACGGGCCGATCATGCGCGACGCCCCGGCCCTGCGCGACGCAGAGGACGAGGGGCGCCCCCGGCGACGCGGGGTGGTTGTGCTGTCCGCGCGCCGCCTGGCCGACCCATCGGGACAGGACGAGGTGGTGGTACACGTCATCGACAACGGCCCCGGCATCCCGGAAGAGCACCTGCCCCGACTGTTCGACCCGTTCTTCACCACCAAGGCCGCCGGACGCGGCACGGGGCTGGGCCTGGCCGTGGTCTTCGGCATCATGCGGGACATGGGCGGGCGCATCGAGGCGCGCAACCTGACCCCGGCGGACCTTGCGCCCGCCGCCATGGGCGGCCTGGCCTGCCGGGTTGATCTGGCCGCCCTTTTCGCCGAGGCCGCCGAAACCGATTATGCCCCGATCAACCAATCCGGCCACGCCGTCGGGTCCGCGCCTGATTCACCTGATGCGCCCGATGCGCCGGGCCGCATCCCCGGACTGGCAGGGCTGCCGGGACTGACGGGACTGGCGGGACTGGCGGAACGGGCAGAACTGGCGGAACTGGCAGAACTGACGGAACTGGCGGGATTGGCCGAATTGGCGCGCGGCGCGGTATTCACCCTTCACCTGCCTGCGGCGGACCGGGAGCACCCGGCCCCGCTTACGGAGCACGACGCATGACCACGCCCCACGAGACCATCCTGGTGGTGGACGACGAGGCGGACTTCGCCAACGGCCTGGCCCGCCAACTGCGCGCGGGCTTTCCGGACGCGGAGGTACTGGTAGCCACCAGTGGCCGGGCCGGGCTGGACCTGCTGGGCCGTTGCGACCCCGCCGTGTTGCTGACCGACCTGCGCATGCCCGACATGGACGGGCTGGAACTGATGGCCCACGCCCAGACCCAGGACGCCACCCCCAGCGTCATCCTGCTCACCGCGCACGGCACCATCGAGACGGCGGTGACGGCACTCAAAAACGGGGCCTACGACTTCCTGACCAAGCCGGTGCGGCGCGAAGACCTGTACCGCGCCGTGACCAAGGGGCTGGAACGCTGCCGTTTGCTGCGCGAAAACCGCCAACTGCGCGAGGAAATGTCGCGCACGGGGCTGGAGCGCACGCTGATAGGCGAAACCCCGGCCATGCGCAGGCTGAAGGAAACCATCGCGGCGGTGGCCGCGTCGGACTACACGGTGCTGGTGCGGGGCGAATCGGGCACCGGCAAGGAACTGGTGGCCGCATCCATCCACGCCCTGTCCGGCAGGACGCAGCGGCCCATCGTCAGCGTGCACTGCCCGGCCATTCCGGACCAGCTGCTGGAAAGCGAACTGTTCGGCCACGTGAAGGGCGCGTTCACCGGGGCGGAGCGTTCGCGCAAGGGGCTGTTCATGTCCGCCGCCGGGGGCACCATCGTGCTCGACGAAATCGGCGACATCTCGCCCGGCATCCAGACCAAGCTGCTGCGGGTATTGCAGGAACACGAGATCCGCCCCGTGGGTTCCAGCGGCACGGTGAAGGTGGACGTGCGCATCATCGCCTCCACCAACCGGGCGCTCGAGGCGCGGATCAGGAGCGGGGAATTCCGGGAGGACCTGTTCTACCGGCTCAACGTGCTGACCATCCACACCCCGCCCCTGCGCGACCGCGCCGACGACATCCCCCTGCTGGCCGACCACTTTCTGGCCCAGACCTGCCGCGAAATGCAGATAGCCCCAAAGCGCCTTTCGCCAGAGGCCATGGCCTGCCTGTGCGGGCGCGAATGGCCGGGCAACGTGCGCGAGTTGCAGAACTTCGTCCGGCGGCTTGCGGTGTTCTGCCCCGGCCCCACGGTGGAAATGGCCCACCTGCGGCTGGTGGACGGCCCCGCCGACTGCGCCGCACCCGTGGCCGAGGCAGCGCTTACCCCGTACAAGGACGCCAAGGCCCACGTGGTGGACGAGTTCACCCGGCGCTACGTGGAGCGGCTGCTGGAGCGCACCGAAGGCAACATCTCGGAGGCGGCCCGGGTTTCCGGGCTGGAGCGGGTGTCATTGCAGAAGATATTGCGGCGGCTCGGCATCGGCGGCGCAGGCAGGGAGTAGATTGCGCGGGCGGCGCGGCCCGCCGTCTTTCGCCGCAGCCCGCAATGCGCCCTTGCTTTCACTGGCCGGTATCCTGCCGGTGCCTGCTTGCCTGCCCGCCTACGAGTGCTATCTTGTACCAACGGGTATCCCATCTCCCGCCCCTGCCACCCCGCCTGCCGCGACGTGCCACCAAATCCCCTGCCGTCCGGCACACCTGTCATCAGGCGATCCCGTTAGCAGCAGGCGTTCCCGCCATCCGTCGCCCCAACCATTCGGAGGCTCGCATGCTTGACCGCAGACGCTTCATGCAATCAATACTGGCTGTTGCCTCACTGGCCACCCTGCCCGCCACCACGGCCAACGCCGCCACGGGTGGAACTGGAACCGGCGCATCCTCCTCGCCGCCCGCATCCCCCGGCACGCAGGTGCCCGGCTTCTTCCGCCTGCCCGTGGGCGGCGTGACGGTATTCGCGCTGTTCGACGCCCACGGCAAACTCGATCCAGCCATCCTGCACGGGGCCGACCGCAAGGACATCGACGCCCTGCTGGAGAATGCGGGCATCCCCGCCGGGCAGCCCGCCACCAGCAACGTGAACTGCTTTTTGCTGGACGCCGGGACGCGCCGGGTGCTCATGGATACCGGGGCGGGGGCCTTCTTCGGCGCACGGGGCGGGCATCTGCCCACCAACCTGCGCGCGGCCGGGTACGCCCCGGAGCGCATCGAGCATGTGCTGCTCTCGCATCTGCACCCGGACCACGCGCTGGGCCTGGTGGACGCCGCCGGGGCACGGGTGTTTCCCAATGCCAGCGTGCACGTGAGCGCACCGGAACTGGACTACTGGACCAGCGACGCCACCCTGGCCGCCGCACCGGAGGGGCGCAAGGCCGGGTTGCTGGCCCTGCGCAAGGCGCTGGCCCCCTACAAGGATGCTGGCAGGCTGCACACCTTCGTGCCAGGGACCGCACCCCTGCCCGAGGTTCCGCAGGTGACCTCGGTGGACCTGCCCGGCCACACTCCGGGGCACTGCGGCTTCCGCGTGGCCTCGGGCGGAGCGTCGCTGCTGTTCTGGGCGGACATCATCCACAGCACCCCGGTGCAGTTCGCCCGACCGGAGGTGTCCATCGACTTCGACGTGGACCAGAAGGCCGCCGTGGCCACCCGCCTGCGCCTGCTGCCCCAGGTGGCCGCCGAAGGCTGCTGGGTGGCCGGGTCGCACCTGCCCTTCCCCGGTCTTGGTCGGGTGCGGGCCAGGAATGGCGGCAAGGACGGCTACGCCTGGCTGCCCGTGAATTACGCCGACGGGCTGTAGTCAAGGAGGGCGGTAGCCGCCCTGCCTCATCCCCAGAGCCCGCAATGAGCAACGCGCCGCCCGGCAGATACCGGGCGGCGCGTTGGTGCTGGAAATGGGTGGAGAACCGGAAGGATCGTCGCGCGTCACGCGCCCGAAGCGTCCGCAGAAGTGGCTGCGGGCGCTGCGACGGGCGCGTTCGGGGGCGTCAGCACGCCCGCGTAGTGCTTGCGCGCGGCCAGCCAGGCGCGGGACACGGCAAAGGACGCCTCGTCGTGCGGCTCCAGGGTGGCGGTGGGGTGCAGCCCGCGCGCGATGAGACCGCCAAACAGGTCGTCCAGCGGAATGGTCCCGGTGCCCAGGCCCAGGTGCTGGTCGTCGCTGCCGTCGTTGTCGTGTAGGTGCAGGTGCGCCAGGCGCGGGGCGAAGGCATCCAGCCAGCGCCGCATGTCGCGCCGCTGCGCGCCCCGCGCGAAGCTGTGCCAGTGCCCGGCGTCGAAGCAGATGCCCGCGCGGGCGCCGAACTGGAGGACCAGGGCATCGACCAGCGCGGCCACCGGCTCGGGGTCGCGCTCGTGGGTATTTTCGATGTGCACGGGGGCGTCGCACGCGCCCAGCACCGCCGCCCAGGTGCCGCAGGCCCGTTCCAGCCACGCATCCAATGCCGCATCATGCTGGCTGTGGTCGAAGGCGGCATGCCCCACCATGTGGCGGGGGGCGTACAGGGTGGCCAGTTCCGCCGCGCGGCGCAGGGTGTCGCGGCTGGCGGTCAGCACGGAATTGTTGAGGCTGCCGGGGTGCAGGTCGAAGAACGGCAGGTGCACCGCGCAGGGCAGCCCGGCATCGGCCAGACGGCGCGCGATGTCGCGGTGCCAGTCCTCGGACAACTCCTGTACGGCGAAAGTGTCGATGCCCAGTTCCGGGGCCAGCCCGTCGGCCACGAAACGGTTGAGCCACGCGGGGTCGCCCGCGACCCAGCTGAGGGGAAGATTCACGAAGGTGTGCATGGGGGGCGTGTAGCACAGCGCCCGCACGGGGCCAACCACGCATCGCGGGACCGGGCCGGAGCGGAAGCCGCTGGACGCCACCACCGGCCCGCCGAAAAAATGCCCCTGCCCTGTTTTGCGCCCACCATCTGCCGTTCCGGGCAGCCGAACCCCATTTTTTGGGCATCCGGAACCCGTTTTCGCGCGGCCTGTCTCGGTTTCCATACCTCCTGCTTCTTTTTTCGCGCTGTCGACCTGTTGCGCCGCGCATCCGCAAAAACACCCTGTCCCCCTCACGCCCCGTACCGCCTTAATCCGGACTGAAACAGGCCAGTTTGCAACCGCTTACAGACGCGATTTTAATCAGTTATTTTAGCAAGTAACAACGCACCCTCAAAGCCTTCGGACAACCCCGATTTTCCGCAGAATGTGCTTGACGCACCCTTGATAATCGCATACCCCTCCGGTAGGAATTATTCCATACCCTAGAAGTAGGGTATTCGCGCGCCTTCCGGCCGACGCCAACGACCGGAAAAACCCCGGCGAGTGCCTCTGACGATGCCCGCAACAATGCGGAATAACAGGACACACGCCAGGATAGCGCGTACGCCACAGGGAGGAACCACGATTCGGACCACACGCGGGTGCCCCGGCATGGGGGGCATCGGCGCGGTTCCGTTTCGTGGCAGGGCTCTGTCCGAACGTGCCGCCGCGCAAGCCGCAGGGAACCGGCTGGCGGCACGCCGACTGAGGGTTGTCAGAGGAAGCGTTTCACTCATTTCAAAGGACTGCCACTATGATGAACGCGAAATCACTGCTGCGATGGGCGGGAGCTCTGGTCGCCGTGGCTGCGGTCACGGTCTTCGGACTGGATGCGCGGGGCACGACGAAGCCCCTTCCCGGCTCCACCGGCGAGCAGCGCGCCGACCTGGTGGAAATCGGCGTCATGGCGAAATTCGGCGACCTGGAGTTGCCGAAGGTCACCTTCCCGCACGATCGGCATTCCGAGGCCGTGGCCAAGGCCGCCGCGCCCGGCAAGGAATGCGCCACCTGCCACAAGAATGACGACAAGGGCAAGATGTCGCTCAAGTTCATGCGCCTTGAGGACACCACTGCCGCCGACCTGAAGAATATCTACCACGCCAACTGTATCGGCTGTCACACCGAGCAGGCCAAGGCGGGCAAGAAGACCGGGCCGCAGGACGGCGAATGCCGCTCGTGCCACAACCCGAAGCCCATGGCCTCTTCGTGGAAGCAGATCGGACTCGACAAGTCGCTGCACTACCGCCACGTGGCCTCCAAGGCCATCGCGCCGGTGAACGACCCGCAGAAGAACTGCGGCGCCTGTCACCACGTGTACGACGAAGCCGCCAAGAAGCTTTCCTGGGGCAAGAACAAGGAAGACTCCTGCCGCGCCTGCCACGGCGATGCGCGCGTGGAAAAGAAGCCTTCGCTGCGCGAAGCCGCGCACACCCAGTGCATCACCTGCCACCGCAGTGTTGCCGCCGCCCCGGCCAAGGCCGATAGCGGCCCGGTTTCCTGCGCGGGCTGCCACGACCCGGCCATGCAGGCCAAGTTCAAGGTGGTGCGCGACGTGCCCCGCCTGGAACGCGGCCAGCCCGATGCCGCCATGGTCCTGCCCGTAGTGGGCCCCGGTGCCAAGGATGCGCCCAAGGGCATGAAGGGTTCCATGAAGCCCGTGGCCTTCAACCACAAGGTGCACGAAGCGGCCAGCAACACCTGCCGCGCCTGCCACCACGTGAAGATCGACAACTGCACCACCTGCCACACGCTGGAAGGCGTGAAGGACGGCAACTTCGTGCAGATCGAGAAGGCCATGCACCAGCCCGATTCCATGAAGAGCTGCGTGGGCTGCCACAACCAGAAGGTGCAGGCTCCGTCCTGCGCGGGCTGCCACGGCTTCATGAAGACCGGTGCCAAGCCCCAGCCCGAAGCCGCCTGCGCGGTGTGCCACGCCGACCCGGTGGGCATGGACGCCAAGGCCGTGGCCGACGGTGGCCTGCTGAAGGCAACCAAGGAGCAGCGCGCCGACGTGGCCGCCGCCACCCTGGCCGCCCGCCGCACCACCAAGGGCACCCTGTCCGTCGACGACATCCCCGAGTTCGTGACCATCGGCGTGCTGTCCGACAAGTACGAACCCTCGAAGCTGCCGCACCGCAAGATCGTCAACACCCTGATGGCCGCCATCGGCGACGACAAGCTGGCCGCCACGTTCCACACCGACAAGGCCACCGTGTGCGCGGGCTGCCATCACAACAGCCCCCTCAGCAAGACGCCGCCTAAGTGCGCCAGCTGCCATGGCCAGCCCTTCGACGCCGCCAAGGGCGACCGCCCCGGCCTGAAGGCTGCCTACCACCAGCAGTGCATGGGCTGCCACAACCGCATGAAGCTGGAAAAGCCCGCGGATACGGCCTGCGCCGAGTGTCACAAGGAACGCGCGAAATAGGAAACCGGTAAGGAGTTATCCATGAACAGGAGAAGATTCCTGACCCTGCTGGGCACCGCCGGTGTTTCCACGGCCATGAGCGCTGTAGGCGCGAAAAAGGCCGTCGCGGCGGGCAACCAGAGCTTCAAGGGATACAAGGACAGTTACGGGGTGCTGCACGACACCACCCGCTGCATCGGCTGCCGCAAGTGCGAGCAGGGCTGCAACGAGGTGAACAAGCTGCCCGCGCCCAAGGTGAAGTTCGACGACCTGACGGTGCTTGAAAAATCGCGCCGCACGGACGCGAACAACTGGACGGTGGTCAACAAGTACAACGTGGCCGGCCTGGACCATCCGGTGTTCCGCAAGCAGCAGTGCAACCACTGCCTGGAACCCGCCTGCGCCTCGGCCTGCTTCGTCAAGGCCTTCACCAAGAACCCCGACGGCTCCGTCACCTACGACGGCAGCCTGTGCGTGGGCTGTCGCTACTGCATGGTCGCGTGCCCGTTCAACGTGCCCGCCTTCCAGTACGACGAAGCCTTCGACCCGCTGATCCAGAAGTGCACCATGTGCCACCCGCGCATCCAGGAAGGCAAGCTGCCCGGCTGTGTCGAGGCCTGCCCCAAGGAGGCCCTGACCTTCGGCAAGCGCGAGGACCTCGTGCGCATCGCCCACGACCGCATCCGCAGCAACCCCGGCCGTTACCAGGACCACGTCTACGGTGAACTGGAAATGGGCGGCACCGCGTGGATGTATCTGGCTGGCGTGCCCTTCGAGGCCGTGGGCCAGCAGGAAATGGGCACCAAGTCCGCGCCGGAATACACGGCGGGGGCCTTGGGCTCCGTGCCCATGGTGGTGGGCATCTGGCCAGTGCTGCTGACCGGGGCCTACGCCATCTCCAAGCGCAAGGAAAAGGTTGCGGCCGAAGAGCGCGAAGAAGCCGTGCAGGCCGCGCTGGACAAGGCCAAGACCGAGGCGACCAAGGCCATGGATACCGCCCTGGCCAAGGCGGCCAAGGAGAAGGACGCCGCCGTGACCCGCGAGGTCAAGAAGGCCATCGAACAGGCGGAGCAGGCCTTCGAAGAGAAGTTCGCCGCCCTGCGTGCCGAAGGCCAGAGCGCCGAAAGTGGCGACGACGGCGAAGGCAAGGAGGATGCATAACATGCATGACGCCAACACCAAGAGCGGCCTGTTCACGCCCGGCAACATCATCACGGGCATCATCCTGGCCGTGGGCGCGGTGATCACCTTCATCCGCTTCACCCAGGGCATCGGGGCCGTCACCAACCTGTCCGACAACAACCCGTGGGGCATCTGGATCGGGTTCGACCTGCTGTGCGGCGTGGCCCTGGCCGCCGGCGGCTACGTCACCTCGGCCTCGTGCTACCTGTTCGGGATGAAGCGCTACCACTCTGCGGTGCGCCCGGCCATCACCACCGCGTTCCTCGGCTACTTCTTCGTGGTCGTGGCGCTGCACTATGACCTCGGGCATCCGCTGCGCCTGCCCTACCCGCTGGTGCTCTCGCAGGGCACCACCTCGCTGCTGTTCGAAGTGGGCCTGTGCGTGGCCACCTACCTTACCGTGCTGTTCGTGGAATGGTCCCCGGCGGCGCTGGAATGGCTGGGCCTGCGCAAGCTGCGCAACGTCATCGTCAAGCTGACCATCATGCTGACCATCTTCGGCGTGGTGCTGTCCACCCTGCACCAGTCCTCGCTGGGCGCGCTGTTCCTGATCGCCCCCGGCAAGCTGCACCCCCTGTGGTACTCCAGCTTCCTGCCGGTGTTCTTCTTCATCTCGTCCATGGTGGCGGGCCTTTCCATGGTCATCTTCGAAGGCACCCTGGCCCACGCCGGGCTGCACCACAAGATGGACGAAACCCACCTGAAGGAGGCCGAAGGCGTGATCTTTGGCTTCGGCAAGGCTGCCTCGTTCGTGCTTGCCGGGTACTTCTTCATCAAGACCATGGACATCGCCATGGACAACGACTGGGCCTACCTGGGCACCGGCTACGGGGCCTGGTTCCTGGTCGAGATGTTCGGTTTCGTGGCGCTGCCCTCGTTCCTGTACGCCCTTGGCGTGCGCGAGAAGAACGTCACCTTGGTGCGCATCGCGTCCATCAACGCGGTGCTCGGCATCGTGATGAACCGCTTCAACGTCTCGCTCGTCGCCTTCAACTGGAACCTGCCCGCCGCCGACCGCTACTTCCCGCACTGGATGGAGATCGGCGTTTCGGTGTTCATCGTGACGCTCATCATCACGGTCTACCGGTTCATCGCCACGCGCATGCCGGTCCTGTACGAGCATCCCGACTACAAGGACGCCCACTAGGGCCGCCAAGGAGCACGCTATGGAAATCCATACCCTGCATGAATTCATGCTGCACACCAAGAACATCACCTATCTGCTGATGGGTGCCACACTGGTGGGCTTTGTGTGCTACTGGCTGTTCCTTACCGGGCGCGACAAGAAGATCCGCAAATACTAAGCAGTGACCAGGGCGTGTTTACAGTGAGAGATTTCGTTCGTTGGCAAGGAAGGCAAGCCTGCCATGAGGGAGTATACTCTTATGGTATTTGACCGAGCCTTAGCCGTTAGGTGAGCTGAGCGAACCTTACGGATAATGACAGCAAAGCGATGGTAGGCGCAGCCTGACGCCGCCAACGGACGAAAGATCCACCTGTAAACATGGCCTGCCATAGGAGCAAACCATGTACGCATTCCTCACCGGTCCCATGCTGTGGGTGGCGCTGCTGGTCTTCTTCGGCGGCCTTGCGGCACGCGTGGTCTGGTATGTGCGCGGCCTGAGCTGGCAGCTCGACCGCGTGGCCTACGGCCCGCACCTGGCGCACGGCCTGAAGGGCGGCATCCATTCCGCCCTGAAGTGGATGCTGCCGTTCGGCACGCAAAGCTGGCGCGAACAGCCCTACTTCGCAGTGGCCTTCTTCCTGTTCCACATCGGCGCGGTGCTGGTGCCGCTGTTCCTTGCCGGGCATAACATCATCCTGGCCGAGCGGCTCGGCTTCAGCCTGCCGGTACTGCCCATGGGCATCGCCGACGCGCTGACCGTGGCCGCCATCATCGGCCTAGTGATGATAGCGCTGCGGCGCATCGCCCTCACCGAGGTGCGCATCCTCACCACCGCCTACGACTGGTTCATCCTCGCCGTTTCGGCGGCGCCGTTCGTCACCGGCCTCGTGGCCCGGCTGCACGTGGCCAACTACGAAACGTGGCTGCTCGCCCACATCATCACGGGCGAACTGCTGCTCATCGTGGCCCCGTTCACCAAGCTGTCCCACATCGTGCTGTTCTTCATGTCGCGCGGCCAGATCGGCATGGACTACGCCATCAAGCGCGGCGGCTACAGCCGCGGGGCGGCCTTCCCCTGGTAGCGGCACCGGCCGTTCCATGATCTGCGTGTGACGGACACGAAAGGAGCATCCCATGCCTGAAGGAACGTTCTGCAACAGACGCCCTGTCAACACCGAAGCGGACCTCAAGGCCCTGCTCGGCGACAAGGGCGGTGCACAATACTACAAGGAAATGGCGGAGCTGGAGGTTGATGTGGAGGCCCTCAAGGCCACCCTGCAGAAAACCTTGCAGTCGCGCACCAAGACCTGGCTGGAAATCTGTGCCCACTGCGGCATGTGTGCGGACAGCTGCTTCCTGTACCGGGTCAACGACCGCGACCCCAAGCAGGTGCCCGCCTACAAGATCCAGTCCACCCTCGGCGAGATCGTACGCAAGAAGGGCGCGGTGGACACCGCGTTCATGATGCACACCATGGAAGTGGCGTGGTCGCAGTGCACCTGCTGCAACCGTTGCGGCATGTACTGCCCCCACGGCATCGACATGGGCGTCATGTTCAGCTACCTGCGCGGCCTGCTGTTCTCCCAGGGCTTCGTGCCGTGGGAACTGAAGATCGGCTCCGGCATGCACCGCGTGTACGGCGCGCAGATGGACGTGACCACCGAAGACTGGGTGGAAACCTGCGAATGGATGGCCGAGGAACAGCAGGAAGAATGGCCGGGCCTGGAAATCCCCGTCGACAAGGAAGACGCGGATACCATGTACGTGCTGAACGCCCGCGAACCCAAGCACTATCCTGAAGACCTGGCCGAGGCCGCCATCCTGTTCCACCTGGCGGGCGAGAACTGGACCGTGCCCAGCGAAGGCTGGGAACAGACCTCGCTGACCATGTTCGCCGGTGACTGGGCGGGCTGCAAGATGCAGGTGGAGCGCGTGTACGCCGCCGTGGAAAAGCTGCGGCCCAAGCGCGTCGTCGGCACCGAATGCGGCCACGCGCACCGCGCCACGGTCATCGAAGGCCCCTACTGGGCCGGCCTGCCCAGCGGCCAGACCCCGGTGCCCTTCCTGCACTACGTGGAATGGGTGTCCGAGGCGCTGACCACCGGCAAGCTGAAGATCGACCCGGAAAAGCGCATCAAGGAACCCGTGACCTTGCAGGATTCCTGCAACTACGTGCGCAACCACGGCCTTGCCAAGCACACCCGCATCATCATGAGCTACATCGCGGAAGACTTCCACGAAATGGCTCCCAACCGCGAACACAACTACTGCTGCGGCGGTGGGGGCGGGTTCAACGGCATTGGCCGTTACCGCCACCAGCGCAACGTGGCGCTGAAAACCAAGCGCGACCAGATCCTGGCCACCGGCTGCAAGCTGGTGGTGGCGCCCTGCCACAACTGCTGGGACGCCATCCGCGACCTTGAGGAAGAATACGAGATCGGCATCCGCTGGTCGTTCCTGAAGCCGCTGCTCATCAGCATGGTCATCGTGCCCGAGCACCTGAAGCCGCAGGAAGAAGACGAATAGAACGCGCCGTGGCGCGGGCCTTGCACGACATTACGGCAAGGCCCGCACCGCGCACGCCACTGCATGGCCGCCGGGCGGGGAGAGCCACCCCCCGCCCGGCCGCCGGAACGCCCCCATCCCCCTCGCACGATGGCACAGGCGCCCCGGCGCGGCCCGCAAACGGAGGCCCGGAGCGACGCATGGTCAACGCCACCCAGGCCCGGAACACCCCGGCCAAGGCCATTCTGGTGGTAGAAGACGACCCGGACATCGCCGCCTACCTCGTATCGTTGTTCAGAACCAGCGGTTACCGGGCCGACGCCGCCACCGAAGGTCCCGACGCCGTGGAAATGGCGCGCGCCAGACGGCCCGACCTGGTCACGCTGGACCTGGAAATGCCCCGCCAGTGGGGGCCGCGCGTGTACCGCGAACTGATGGACCTGCCCGGCGGCGCGCACATACCCGTGGTGCTGGTGACCGGTCTTGGCGGGTTGCACCTGATGGTGCCCAACGCCGTAGGCACCGTGGACAAGCCGTTCGACCCCGACCTGATGCTGGGCATCGTGCGGCGCGCCTTGGGAGAATAGCGGGCGGACAACCACGCTCCCGGCGAACGGGCAACCGGGCACGCGGCGGGAGAGCCTGACCGTAGCCGGGCAACCGTACAGACACATTGCAGACAGGCTCATCGCCAGACAGGCAGGCAACGCCCCGGCATGAAACGAGCAGCGACCCGGCGACCGGGCACCGCCGCAAACCACACGGCATACGCATGAAACTGACCACCCGCAGCCGCTACGGCACCCGCATGCTGCTCGACATCGCCATGCACGGAGCGGAAGCCCCCGTGTCCATCCGCGATATCGCCAAGCGGCAGGGCATTTCCGTCAAGTACCTGGAAAAGCTTATCCGGGCACTGCGCAAGGCGGGCTACATCCGCAGCACGCTGGGTGCGCACGGCGGCTACCAGCTTACCCAGCCCGCCACGGAAATTCCCGTGGGCGACGTGGTGTTCGCGCTGGAAGAATCGCTGGCCCCCTACACCTGCGACGAAGAAAACCCCTGCTGCCCGCGCATGGCCGTGTGCCTGACGCGCACCATCTGGGACGAGGCCTCGCGCGCCATGTACAAGAAGCTCAACAGCTTCACCCTGGCCGACCTGATGCGCGACGCCAGCCTGTGCCCCAAGAACGCCTGCCACATCTCGCCTCACGCCCAGGATTAGGGCTCCCCCAGTCTCCACTGACGCCGTTTGCAGTGCGCCCTCGCATGGGCCATCGCAAAATCATCCTTCCATTTCCGGGGCGTTCCGCGTTACATTGCATGGGTTATCCTGCAACGCGCCCGTGCACGGCGTGCGTTGCGCAGACTGCGCGCCGCCCGGAGGCCCCATGCGAGCTCTCATAGTTGAAGACGATGCCCTCAGCGCCCGCGTGCTGCACCTGACGCTGACCCCGCACTTCGATACCGTCTGCGCGGACGACGCGGAAGCATCGTTCTCGACCTACCTGCAGGCGCTGGAAGACGACGCCCCCTTCGACGTGGTGCTGCTGGACCTGATGCTGCCCGGCGAAAGCGGCCTGACCGTGCTGGAACGCATCCGCACCGTGGAAACCGAACGCGGTCTGCCCCGCGTGCCCGTGCTGGTCACCACCGCCGTCACCGACATCACCATCGCCCTGCGTGCCTTCGAGCAGGGGCACATTTCCGCCTATCTGGTAAAGCCGCTGGACTTCGGCCGCCTGCTGGCTGAGCTGCGCACCTTGGGGCTGATCCGGGCGGAATAGCCCGGCTGCCCGCCCTTCCGTTCCACCATCCGGCAAACCTCCCGCCCCGCAGCCCCCCCCATCCCGGCAACACGCCACACCGACCTCGACATGCCCCGCCCGGCCCTGCCGCGCGGGTTTTTCCGCGTCCGAAGGCGGAGCCCCTGCATCCCCGCAGATATTGTTCATATTTCGAGATGTTACACAAGATGCGCACACGGTTATGCACACTGTGTGCGTTTCGTTTTGCCTGAAGCGCATTTCGAATCGCTCGCACTGCGCCCACACGCGTTGAACGCACACCTCATGAAGCTACTTTTATTCTATATTCAAGTATGTTGCATTGAGAAGTAACATTTTCCACAAGGCAAAAATGCACCACCATGCGTCTGCGTTGCCCCGCCACGGATTGACGGGTGGCGGATTGACGCCCCCCTGATTGACGCACGCCGCATCCGAGATGCATGAAGGCAAAAACATCGGAGGACCGCCATGTACGGCATACACGACATCTGGTTGTTCGTGGGTTCGGGCCTGTTGCTGAACATCACCCCCGGCCCGGACATGCTGTACATCATCGCCCGGTCTACCAACTGTGGCACCTGTGGCGCGTATGGCACGAGCGGCCTGCGCGCCGGGGTGGCGGCGGCCCTGGGCATCGGTGCGGGCTGCTCCGTGCACATCGCGGCAGCGGCCTTCGGGCTGTCCGCCGTGCTGGCCACATCGGCCACGGCCTTCACGGTGGTGAAGCTGCTGGGCGCGGCCTACCTGCTGTACATGGGCGCCGCCATGCTGCTGGCCCGCAAGGGTACGGCGGAAACCGCCGCCCGCAACGCGGCGCCCCGGAGCGAGCGTGCCCGGCACGCAACCTCCGCCGACCAGCCCCCTCCGACACCCCTGCGCGCCGTATTCGCGCAGGGCTTCCTGACCAACGCCCTGAACCCGAAGGTGGCGCTGTTCTTTCTGGCCTTTCTGCCGCAGTTCGTGGATGGCGGCGGCGCGGGTACCCCCCCGTCCCCCCTGGCCTTTCTGGTGCTGGGGTGCATCTTCACCGTCAACGGCACGCTGGTGAACCTGCTGGTGGCCTGGGGCGCCGCCCGGCTGGGCAGCATCTTTCAAGCCGGGGCGCTGGGGGGCCGATTTGCCCGGTGGGGCGACCGCTGTCTTGGCGCGCTGCTCCTGTTCCTGGGCGTACGGCTGGCACTGGCCGAACGAGGTTGACCCGCTGGCAGACCGGCCATGCGCGCCTCCTGTGAGCGGCTGACCGCCCGGATCAAAGCGCCCGAACCATGTCGCCTGGGCTATGCCGCGCGAACCATATCGCGCAAAACTGGGCCGCCCGGATCAGGCCGCGCGAAACCAGGTCGCATGAAACCGGGTCGCGCGGCACACGGCACAACCAACGCACAACGGCCCGCGCAGCCGGTGGTTCCGGATGCGCGGGCCGTCGTACCGCACGGTGACGCCCGTCAGATTTTCCGTGCTTTGGCGGGCAAGCCCGCCGGCACTGGCACCAGACCATTCCTGATCCACCCGGCCATGCCGCCCGGCTTCGCTGTGCTTCGCCCCTCGCCGTCAGACCGGCAGGCCCAGCCACAGCAGCACGGCCAGCACCGCCGCCGCGCAGACCCCGGCCACCACGTCGTCGATCATGATGCCCGGCCCGCCGTCCAGCCACGATTCGGAAGCCCCCACCGGACCGGGCTTCAGGATGTCGAACACCCGGAACAGCACGAAGGCCGCCAGCACACCCAGCGGCGACAGCGTGGCAAAGGGCAGCATGGCCGTCCACTGCCCGACCACCTCGTCGATGACCACGCTGCCGGGGTCGCACCGGCCCAGCACCCGCGCCGCTCGGCCCGCAGCCCAGGCCCCGCCGCAAAACACCGCCAGCAGCACCACCACGCGCCACCCCGGCGGCAATGGCAGAAACAGCCAGGGTGCCAGCAGGGCGGCCACGGCAGAGCCCACGGTACCGGGGGCCACGGGACTGCGCCCCGCATACCATACCCTCGCCACTTCCAGCGCCAGTCTGTCCACACCTTGCGGTGCGTGCGGGGGGGTGCAGCGTTCAGGCCCGTTGTCGTGCGTTGCGTGCATGCGTGTACTCCGTAGTCTTCCAGTCAGGCGCTCCCGGACATGGCCGGTGCGCGTCACAGGTGCAGCGCCTGTCGCACATCAGCTGCCTGCCGGTTCGATGATCCCATGGCGCAGCAGCAACCGGACCAGTTCCGCCACCGGCAGCCCCACCACGTTGCTCCATGAACCGTCGATGGATTCCACAAGAAACGCGCCCACCCCCTGGATGCCGTAGGCCCCGGCCTTGTCGTCGGGTTCCCCCGTGGCGGCATAGGCGGCAAGGGCGGCGGGGGGCGCATCCCACATGGTCACGCGGGTGGCGGCGTGGAAGGTTTCGCGGGTGCCGTCCGGCAGGGCCACGCAACAGGCGCTGACCACCTCGTGGGTATGCCCGGCCAGCCGGGAAAGCATGCGCACGGCGTCCGCGCGGTCGCGCGGCTTGCCCATGATCTCGCCGTGCAGGGCCACCACCGTATCCGCCGCGACAATCACACCGCCGGGGCGCAACGCGGCCACCGAGGCGGCCTTGGCCGCCGCCGCGCGACATGCGTAGTCCGCCGGTGGCTCACCGGGCAGCGGATCGGGCTCGGCCGCGCCGTTGCCGTACACCTCGAACGACAGCCCGAGGGAATGCAGGAACTCGCGGCGGCGGGGCGAGCCGGAGGCCAGCACCACGGGCAGCACAGCCCGGAAGGGACCTGCGGGCGCGGCCGGTTCTGCGAAATCCGCCGGACACGGCGGCACCTGCGTGGAAACATCGGTCATGCGGTTGCGGCTCCCAAAAGAACGTTACGGCCACGCCCTGTCCCGGCAAATTCCCCAATCCGGAAAACTGCCGTACCCGGAAGGTCCAGGCACCCCGATGGGGGCCCCAATGGGGGTGGCGCGCGGCGCGCCTTGCGTGTCATGCCCCATGGCGACGCCGGGCGCAAGTACGCCATACTCACAGCCGTACCGCATGCATGTGCCCGCATTACCATGCGACAGTGCAGTCATGACCCCCCACATGCATGCAAGACACCCAATGCATGGTGGGGGTATTCCCTACCTGCTCCGAAAGAATGCAGTCACACCGCAAAAGCACCTAATGTTTCGGCGCCAGCCGCCGATAGGAGGTGTGAGTGCATGGGCGGGTCTTCCCTCTTCGCATTGGCCGGAATTTTTTTTCGGAAAAAATGCGTCCGCCCCCTAAAGTTTTCCCTCAGGGTAGCCGATAGGCGATACGAGGGGAGACTACCGTGACCACGAACTCGTTTTACCTTCGCAACATGCTGCTTCATTACGACAAGCAGCTTGTAACCGCGCGCAGGCTGGCCCGCTACCGGCAGGCCATGCGTCTCGCGTCGGGCGAGGAGGAAAGCGCCATTCCTCCCGAGGTAAAGCGAAGATTCATGGTGGAACGGGTGGCTCGAGAGATCATGGAAAATCTTCTGCTTGCGGGAAGTGACAACCCCGTCGTACGAGAGATTCGGCAGAAGCTGGAACAGGAATTGGGAGAAACGCTCACCTTCACGTATCCTCCGACGCAGCTGGACATTCAGGTGTTCCGCGCCGGGCCGGAAGGCCCCGTCGAGGTAGCGCCAGCGGAGAAGGCGGGAATCCTGGACCGGCTATGGCACATTGCTCTCGAAACGGTGGACGATACCATGCTCTAGGCGGTCCACGTTCCGGTAAACGGTATGCTCCCCCGGGGAGGTAACCATGGAAATCAAGAACTATCTCAAGAATCTGGATCCGTACAGGACCAAGCTGGAACAGTCCGAGCTCCAGACCAAGCGCACCGCCGCCCGCAAGGAAAGCGACGCAGCGTCCTCTGCGCAGGGCGACCGCGTAAGCCTTTCCGACGAGGCGAAGCTGCGCACGGAAGCGTATTCCGCCGCCCTTGCCGCACCCGACGTGCGTCAGGAAAAGGTGGACGCGCTGAAGAGCAAGGTGGAATCCGGCGAGTATCAGGTGGACTCGCGCACCGTGGCCGAAAAGCTGCTCAAGGAAGAGCAGGACCTGTTCGGCTAGCGGCAGCGGGCGGACCTGCTCCAGCCCCTGTTTCCGCCCTGCGTTGCGCGGGGTGCGGCAGTCGCTGACCGGTTGTGCGTCGATTGCGCCAGTTGCCCCAGTTGCGCCAGTTGCGCCCAATCGGGGAAACCCGCGAAGGGTAGCTGGGCAGGGATGCATGCCCGCCCCCGTCCAGCGCTGTCCAAGATGTCCAACGGTATCCAACGGTATCCAACGGACCAGTCGTTCGGCCTTTCCGGCCGTGCGAGGCCGCACGGCCTTTGAATGCTACGATGAGGCGGAGTCGTCTTCGGACGGTTCCGCCTTGTCGCGTTGTGTTCCCCGCCCGAAAGCACGCGCAAGGTGCCGCAGGGAACGCGCTCGACACGCCCCTGGCACGCCACGCACAAGGGGCCGCGCGGCATGCACCGTGCGGCACCTTTCGATTCGAAGGCGCAACGTTCCGCCCAGGTGGCTACCCGCCGCCCCGCAGCAACCGCCGCACGGCAGCGGCATCGGGCAGATCCAGCGCCCGTTCCGCAAGCCTGGCGCAGGCCGCCATGTCGCAGCCGCGCACCACATCCTTGGCGCGCGGAATGGCCGGTCCGTTCATGCTCAATTCATCCAGCCCCAGCCCCACCAGCAGCGGGATGGCCTCTGCGCTGCCCGCCAGTTCGCCGCACATGGCCACGGGAATGCCTGCCGCATTGCCCGCCGCCACGGTGTCGCGCACCATGCGCAACACGGCAGGGTGCAGCGCGTCCGACAGGTCTGCCACGGCGGCGTTGCCCCGGTCGGCGGCCATGACATACTGGGCAAGATCGTTGGTGCCGATGCTGAAGAACGCGGCCTCGCGCGCCAACTGATCCGCCAGGGCCACGGCGGCGGGCACCTCGACCATGATGCCCACCTCCACCGGGCCATGGGGTAGCCCTTGCGCCACCAGCGCGGCGCGGGCTTCTTCCAGCAGGGTCTTTGCGGCGGCCAGTTCGCCGGGGTGGGCCACCATGGGGAACATGATCCGCAGGGGATGTTCGGCTGCGGCGCGCAGCAGGGCGCGCAATTGGGTCAGGAACAGTTCGCGCCGGGCGAGGCAGAAGCGGATGCCGCGCAGCCCCAGGAAGGGGTTGTCCTCTCCCGCCGCAAGGTCGGCCAGATAGGGCACCGGCTTGTCGCCGCCGATGTCCAGGGTGCGCACCACCACCGGCAGGCCCGGCATGGCGGCGGCAGCGGCCACGTAGGCGGCGCGCTGCTCTTCCTCGTCCGGGGCGGCGGCCCGGTCCAGAAACAGGAACTCGGTGCGGAACAGCCCCACGCCCTCCGCGCCGTTCAGCAGGGCGGGGGCGGCGTCTGCCGGAGAACCGATGTTGGCGTGCACGTGCACGTGGCGGCCATCAACCGTCACGGCTGGGCGGGAGGCCCCGGCCAGCGCTGCCTGCCGGGCGGCGTGCCACGCGGCCCGACGGGATTCGATGGTTGCCAGCACGTCGGGCGCGGGGGATATCCAGACCTCTCCGGTGGTGCCGTCCAGCGCCACGGTGATGCCATCGGCCACGTTGGCGGCCAGCGCGCCCGCGCCCGCCACCGCCGGAATGCCCATGGACCGGGCCAGAATGGCCGCGTGCGAGGTGGCCCCGCCCTGCATGGTGACGATGCCCAGCACCAGCGCCGGGTCCAGATGGGCCATGTCCGAGGGACCAAGGTCCGCAGCCAGCAGCACCGAAGGCCGGTCAAGGCGCGGGCCGGAGGGCGGCGCACCGGTAAGCAGGCGCAGCACGCGCGCGCCCACGTCCACCAGATCCGCCGCGCGCTCGCGCATGTAGCCTTCCGGCAGTTGCCGGAAACTTTCCGCCGCCTGGTCGATCACTGCGTACCATGCGGCTTCGGCGGGTTCGTGCCGCTCTGCTATGCGCTGCCGGGCATCCCCGGCGATGGTGGCATCATCCAGCAGCAGGCGGTGCATGACGAAGATTTCCGCCTCCTGCTTGCCCGCCATGGCGGCGGTGCGCCGTTCCAGCGCGGCCAGTTCGCGGCGGGCCGCATCCAGCGCGGTTTCCAGCCGGGCGGCCTCGCTGGCGGGGTCACCGGCCACCAGTCCCTGTGGCGGCGCGTCGAATGCCGGGCGATGCCAGACCGCCGGCCCCACGGCAATGCCCGGCGAGGCAGGCACCCCGCCCTTGGCGCCGGGCGCGCCCGCCGCACCGGCTTTCCCCCGCGTACCCTGTCCGTCCTGTCCGCCCGGTCTGGCCGACGACCCGGTTGCGTCCGGGATATCGCCGAAGTTTTCCGCCGCAAGCTCGGCCAGCGCCTTCAGGGCCTGGGCCGCATCCGCCCCGGTGGCCCGGAAGGTCACCGTATCGCCGCCGCGCACGGCCAGCGTGGCGATGCGGTTTACCGAGCGGGCGGACACCACCCGCTCGCCGCGCACCAGTTGCACATCGGCCCCGAACGGGCCGAGCACGGTGACGATGCGCGCGGCGGGGCGGGCATGCAGCCCCAGCCGGTTGGGCACCATCAGGGTCAGCTCGTGGCTGTCATCCGGGGCGGGGGCCGTCGGGGATGCCACGGGGGCTGCCGCCCCGGCGGAAGCATCGCCGCCGTCTTGCGGCAGGGGCATGCCCAGCAGTTCCGCCTTTGCCGCCAGGGCCGCCAGCGCCTCGCGCAGCACGGTGTCCAGGTCCGCCCCGATGGAGGCCTGCACGGCGGCGGCCATGACGCCCTCCACCAGCGGGGCCGGGCACAGCCGCACCTGCGCCGCCACTTCGGGCGGCAGCAGGTCCAGCGCCGTTTCCGCGCTCATCAGCGCGCTGCCAAGGTCCATCAGCACCACCACGCCGTCACCCTGCTGCACCGCTTCTATGGCGGCCATGACCCGCATGGGGTCGGTGCCGATGGGGTGTTCCGGGTCGTCGATGCCGCCCGCCACGGCCAGCGGCACGCGGCCCTGCGTCATCTGCTCCGCCAGTTCCTTCACGCCCTGCCCAAGCACGGCGCTGTGCGTGACGACGACAATGCCGACCATGGGTTAGCCCCGCACCACGTCGCGCAGGGCGGTCAGCAGCAGCACCGTGGACGTGGCGCCGGGGTCCTGATGCCCGATGCTGCGCTCGCCAAGGTAGCTGGCGCGCCCCTTGCGGGCCTGCAACGGAATGGTGGCGCGCATGCCGTCTTCCGCCGCCGCCACGGCGGCATCCAACCCGGCCAGCAGGTCGGCCCCGCCCGCCACGGCAGCGCGGTAGGCGTCGATGGCGGGCTTCCAGGCATCGAACATGGTCTTGTCGTGCGGCACGGGCCGCCCGCGCGAAACCACGCCCTCTACCCCGGCGTCCAGCAGAGCCTGCACGTCGGGGGCGTCCAGGGCGTCCTTGCCCGCCACGGCGAGCCCCGCCTTCATGAAAAAGGTGCCGTACAGGGGGCCGCTGGCCCCGCCCACGGTGGACAGCAGCACCATGCCGGTATCCTTCAGAATCGCGCCGATGTCCTTGTCCGCGAAGGTGGGCAGCTTTTCCTGCACCTTGCTGAAGCCCCGGTCCATGTTGATGCCGTGGTCGGCATCGCCGATGGCGGCGTCGAGATCGGTGAGATAGGTACGGTTGTCGCGCATGATATCGCCCAGCTTGGCGAGCCATGTGAGGATGTGATCGCGGGTGATCTGCATGGGGGCATCCTTGTGGAAATATGGTGGACGAAGGTCGTGACGCGCCAGTGAAATGGCGTGAACCGCCGTCCGCGTGTACGGATTCCGGTCCGGCGGACGGCAGGTATGCCATCCGCCGGACCGGGATTCATGGTCGGTAAGGAAACTGTTCTGGTTGCGGTAGCGTAAGCTTTTGGTTTGGCTTGGGCTCGCAGCATTCCAACATGCGTTGCACTGAGTCCATCAACTCTCTGCGTGCGCTACGCCAAGGCCATCGGCGTTTGCTGTGCCACTGCACTCCGCGCGCGCTGCGCGGATTTTTGTTCTCTGCCGAGGAGAAGCGCCTTTTCATGAAGGGAGCGTACTCTTATCGTACGTGACCGGAATGAAATGGCACTTCGACGAAGGCAGAGGGCAAAAGGACCGCAGCGCACTCGCCCCTAGCCCATGCGCAGGCCGGGGGTAACAGCCTTGGCATCCCAGAACTTCAGGATCTCGTCGTCCACCTTCAGCAGGGTGATGGAAAAGCCCTGCATTTCCAGAGAGGTGATGTACGGGCCGATCAGGTTGCGCACGATGGAGATGCCGCGCGCCCCGCAGATGTCGGCCAGCTTGCGGTACACGGCGTACAGTTCGCTGACCGGGGTGCCGCCCATGCTGTTGACGAAGGCGATGACCTTGTCGCCCTTGGCGAAGGGGGCATCGGTCAGGGTCTTGTCCACCCACTGGCCGCTGGCGCGGTCCAGTTCGCGCACGGTGCGGGTGTAGGCCGGGTCGTCGATGATGGTGGTGGTCATGATCTGCACCAGTTCGTCCACGGGCTTCATGGGGGCGCGCTGGGTGCCCGGTTCGCCGTGGATGCCGATGCCGATCTCTATCTCGTTCTCGGCCAGTTCGAAGGTGGGCTTGCCTGCGGCGGGCACGGTGCAGGGGGTCAGCGCCATGCCCATGGAGCGGCCATACTGGTTCACCTTGCGGCACAGGTCGGCGCACTTGTCGAGGTCGTACCCGGCTTCCGCCGCCGCGCCCACGATCTTTTCGGCCAGCACGGTGGTGCCCACGCCGCGCCGCCCGGCCGTGTACAGGCTGTCCTTTACGGCCACGTCGTCGTCGATAAGGATGTTCTGCACCTTCAGCCCGTCGGCGTGGCACAGTTCGGCGGCGGTTTCGAAGTTCATCACGTCGCCGGTGTAGTTCTTGACGATGAACAGCACGCCCGCGCCGCGATCAACGGCCTTTGCGCACTCGTACATCTGGTCGGGCGTGGGCGAGGTGAACACCTCGCCGGGGCAGGCGCCGTCCAGCATGCCGTGGCCGACGAAGCCGCCGTGCATGGGTTCGTGCCCGCTGCCGCCGCCAGAGACGATGGCCACCTTGCCTTGCGGTATTTCCTTGCGGCAGACGAAGTGCGGGTCGATGTTCACCCGCAGTTCCGGATGCGCCGCCGCCATGCCCTGCAACTGTTCGCGAACCACGTTTTCCACTGCATTGATCAATTTCTTCATGGTCATGCCTCGTGGGTTTTGCTCGTTAGGGACAGTCACGCCTGACCCTACGCGATTTCCGAGGCGGTGGGAACGGGGGAGAGGGAAGAAGGTGGCGACAGGTTGTGCCCCCCCTTGCCAACCTTCGCCACACAGATGCGGCAGTCCCAGCCAGTCAGCCAGTGCTTTCCCGCGCGGCAGCACACCGCTCCGGTCAAATGTGGAAGGGCAGCCGCCCCGAACAGAAAGACGGCGGGGGAAATCCCCCGCCGTCCACTGTCGGCAAGCCTGCGGTTAACCGTTCTCGCGCTTGATGTTCTCGATAAGGTCAGCAAGCTTCACGCATTGCAGATTCAGCGCCTGCTGCGCGTCCGCTGCCTGGCCGATGCCGCCGGTAATCCGGCCCGAAAGGGCATGGATCTCGTCGAGGGCACGGGTGATTTCCTCGCTGGCGGCGGACTGCTCTTCCGCAGCCGTGGCAATGGAACGAACCCTGTCCGCCGACTGCTCCGAGAGCACCACGATCTCGCGCAGGGCTTCTCCTGACCGCACCACGAGATCCGTCGCCTTGTCCACGGCAGTCACGGCATTCTCCACGCTTCGGGTATTCTCTCGCGTGGCCTGCTGAATCGCCCCTATGGCGTCACCCACTTCCTTCGTGGCGCTCATGGTCTTTTCTGCCAACTTGCGCACTTCGTCCGCCACCACGGCAAACCCGCGCCCGGCTTCTCCCGCGCGGGCCGCTTCTATGGCCGCGTTCAAGGCCAACAGATTCGTCTGGTCCGCAATATCGTTGATCACGTTCATGATCTGGCCGATGGCCTCGGCCTTCGCCCCCAGTTCCGCCACGTTGGCCTTGAGGGTGACAGCCAGGTGCTGCACTTCCTCTATGGCCGCCACGGAAGCATTGGCTGTGTCCGCTCCTTCCTGCGCCCTGCCCTTCGCATGGTCGGCGTTTTCGGCGGCCCTGCCGGAATTGCCCGCAACCTCCAGAATGGTGGCGTTCATTTCCTCCATGGCAGTGGCGGTTTCCGTTATGCGGTGCTGCTGCCCATCGGCCCCAGTGCTTATTTCCGCCGAAAGATCCGCCACCTGCCGGGATGCCTCCGTCAGAGAAGACACGATGGTGTCAAGGATGCCCGCCGCCGCAAGCATGCCTTCGGCCTTGGCGTGTTCCGCCCTGCGCCGGGCCTCTTCTGCCTCGGCGGTAGCCGCACGGGCACGGGCGGCTTCTTCTGCGGCCTGCTGGCCCTTCAGTCGCGCCTCTTCCATGCGCTCCTTCAGGCTGGTCACCATGACATGCAGGGCATCGGCAAGTTGCAGCATTTCTCCTCGGAAACGCCCGGTTATGGACGCATCAAGATCTCCGGAAGCGATTCTTCCGGCATAGTCCACCACCTGTCCCAGCGGCTGCCTGAGCCGCCGCTGTATGTACAGCACTACAAGCCCGACCATGCCGACCGCAATGAACAGCCCGATGACGCCACTACGCCCCATGAGGTCATGTATGGCGGCATTGAAACGGGATTGCTCGGCGACTATCTGCGCGTCCACTTCGTCCATGTAGACGCCCATGCCGATCACCCACCCCCACGGCTTGAACGCTTTCACATAGGACAATTTGGGATGTACGCCGCTCTTGCCGGGCTTTTCGAACCGGTAGGCGACCGTCCCTTCGCCTTGCGTCTTCGCCACTTCGGCCATTTCAACAAAGAAATGCTTGCCCTCGGCATCCACGGTCTGGGCAAGGTTTGTACCGTCCAACTCCGGCCTGACAGGATGCATGACCATGCGCGGAGCAAGGTCGTTGACCCAAAAATAGTTGCCGTCCGAAAGCCGGATGCGTCCGATCTGCTCCAACGCCTCACGCTTCAGTTCCTCCGTCATGTCATCAAGGTAGGCCCCAGCGCCGATGACCCAACCCAGTTCGGGCACCAGCTTGACGTATGACACCTTGACCTGCGCGTTGGTCTGCCCGGGTTTCGGCCACATGTAGTCCACCATGCCCTCACCCTTGCCACGCGCCACTGCCACGAACTCGTCGAACATGGCCTTGCCGTGGGCATCGCGCAACGAGTGCTGGCCCTTGCCTTCCAGTTGCGGGGACACGGGATGCATGAGCACCACCGTATCAAGATCGTTGACCCAAACGTAGTTGCCCCCATCGAAGCGCAATCCCCGCAACACGGACAGCATTTCCCTGGCCGCCTGCGCCCTGCGGTCCGCAGGCGCGGCAGCAATCTGCGCCTGCGCCATGGAAACAGCAGAATCCACAACCAGTTTCAGTTCACGTACCTTCAGCTGCTTCAGCGCTTCGACATCCTGCGACTGCGCATGGTACTTTGCGACGATGCTGTATGCTGAATCCACCATATCCCGCAGCGAATACTTTTCATGTTCATAGATTGTTCCGCGCGTCTGGTCCGCCTGTTTCCGGGCGAAACGCGTCAGATCGAACGAGACATAGCCGAGAAACGCCCCACCCTCCACGACCAGACCAATGACCACGATGAACAGGAGACGGATGATGACCGATCTGCGCATGACAGATTCCTCCACAGCATTGCAAGCGAACTTCAGTACACTTACGTTACGACAGGAGAAATTTGCCGGACATTATATAAGCGGCAACAAACAGGCATGGATGGCTGGGCATCGGCCAGCGCCAGTATGCCGCTGCCTGACACACCGGCGAGAAGATTGCCGACCCAACACCATGCAGGCGCGGCAGCAACACGAAAAGCGCCCCTGGGTACAAGACCCGGGGGCGCTCAGATGTACTGCGGGAAAATGGCCTAGTAGCGGTAATGCCCCGGCTTGTACGGCCCGTCCATGGGCACGCCGATGTAGTCGGCCTGTTCCTTGGTCAGGGTGGTCAGGGTAACGCCAAGGCGGGCCAGGTGCAGGCGGGCCACCTGTTCATCCAGCTTCTTGGGCAGGATGTACACCTTGCGTTCAAGGTCGGGGTTGGTGGCCAGTTCGATCTGGGCCAGGGTCTGGTTGGTGAAGCTGTTGGACATGACGAAGCTGGGGTGGCCGGTGGCGCAACCCAGGTTCACCAGACGCCCTTCGGCCAGCACGATGATGGAGCGGCCCGACTTCAGGGTCCACTTGTCCACCTGCGGCTTGATGTTCAGGCAGGTGCAGCCGGGGGTGGTTTCCAGGTAGTGCATGTCGATTTCGTTGTCGAAGTGGCCGATGTTGCAGACGATGGCCTCGTCCTTCATGGTCTCCATGTGCGCACCGGTGATGACCTTGTAGTTGCCGGTGGCGGTGACGAAGATGTCGCCTTCTTCCACGGCCTTTTCCATGGTGGTCACTTCGTAGCCTTCCATGGCGGCCTGCAGGGCGCAGATGGGGTCGATTTCGGTCACCAGCACGCGCGCGCCAAAGCCGCGCATGGACTGGGCGCAGCCCTTGCCCACGTCGCCGTAGCCTGCCACCACCACCACCTTGCCCGCCACCATCACGTCGGTGGCGCGCTTGATGCCGTCGGCCAGCGATTCGCGGCAGCCGTACAGGTTGTCGAACTTCGACTTGGTCACCGAATCATTCACATTGATGGCCGGGAACAGCAGCTTGCCTTCCTGCTCCAGCTGGTACAGGCGGTGTACGCCCGTGGTGGTTTCTTCCGAAACGCCGCGCACGCGGGCGGCCACGCGCTGCCAGCGGCCCGGATCGTTCTGATGGGCCAGGGCAAGGCGATCCATGATGATCTGGAATTCCTTGTTGTCGTAGGCCTGCTTGAGCAGTTCGGGGTTGTTTTCCACCTCGACGCCCTTGTGGATCATCAGGGTGGCGTCGCCGCCGTCGTCAACCAGCAGGTCGGGGCCGCTGCCGTCGGGCCAGGTCAGCGCCATTTCGGTGCACCACCAGTAATCTTCCAGCGTTTCGCCCTTCCAGGCGAACACCTTGGCCATGCCGGAATCGGCAATGGCCGCCGCCGCGTGGTCCTGGGTGGAGAAGATGTTGCACGAGGCCCAGCGGATGTCCGCGCCCAGCTCGTACAGCGTCTTGATGAGCATGGCCGTTTGGATGGTCATGTGCAGGGAACCGGTAACCCGCAGGCCCTTCAGCGGCTTGCTGACGCCGTACATGCGGATGAGTTCCATCAGCCCCGGCACTTCGCGCTCGGAAAGCTGCATTTCCTTGTGGCCGAAGTCGGCCAGGGCCATGTCGGCCACCTTGTTGGCAAGGGAAAGGTCCAGGGCTTGCGCCCGCTTGGCATCGGTCATCTGTGCCTCCGTAGGGAAGGATTTGGTTGCTGTTGCGGTGTGCCGGGTGCGGCAGGCCGGATGCGGCCCGGCGTGCATCCGGAACGCCCGGCGGTCCGGTGGTTTCCGAGTCGCGGCGGTACGCTGCGGAGCGCGGGACGCCGCCTGCGCGGCCCGTACACCGGGACACGTGGAAAACGTCAAAACATGAAAGCCTTGTGACGCCCGTAATGCGCGGGGCGGCGGCACGGTGCGCGCACGCCCCGGAAATCTGCCCTGTCCACTGTACCGGTGGACGGCGTGTTGCGGGAGTATAGTTGTCGATCGATGGCCGATTCCTGCCGCCCTGCTGGGCCGAAGCGCGGCCAGCGCCCTCGGCTACGCCTTCTCTGCCACGATCAGGTGCAGCGACAACCCCTTGCTCACCTCGCGCAGGTCGGCCCGGCGCACGACAAAGCCCGCCTCGGAAAGGCGGGCCGTCAGCGCGGCCCGGTCGAAACCAAGCCAGCGGTCACCATAGTCGGTGCGCATGCGTTCGTTGTCGTGGTGGTCGAAATCGCTGAGGAACAGCAGCCCGCCGGTGCGCAGGGTGCGGCCAATCTCGCGCAGGGCCGCAACCGGTTCCGACAGGTGATGCAGCACCATGTTGATGGAGGCAAAGTCCGCCTCGCCGTCGCGCAGGGGCAGATGGTCCAGTTCGCCGATGCGCAGGGATACGCGCGCCCCGGCGTCGGCCAGACGGCGACGGGCCATTTCCAGCATGCGCGGCGAACCGTCCACGCCGATGACATCTTGCGCGCGGGGCAACATGCGTTCCAGCACGGTGCCCGTGCCGCAGCCCAGGTCCACGGCCACGCGGCAGGCAGGCGCGCCATCCACGCCGGGGGCAGGCATGGCCTCCGCCACGGCGCCCGCCAGGTCGAAGCCGCCCAGCACCTCGCGGTTCAGCTCGTCCCAGTCCTCGGCAATGGCGTTGAAGAACTGGCGGGTCTTCAGCGCCCGTTCCTCGATGATCTTCTCGGCCATGGCCATGTCGCCCTGCAGGGTCATGTCCTCTGCGATGAACGGGGCCACCGCGTCCAGAAAGTCGCGGCCCTCGCCCTCCGCCGGGGCGGCGTAGAACACCCACAGCCCGTCGCGGCGCGAAACCAGCAGCCCCGCCCCGGTCAGTATCTTGAGATGGCGCGACACCCGCGACTGCCCCATCTCGAGGATGGAAACCAGTTCGTTCACGTTCAGCTCGTGCTTGTTCAGCACGTGCATGAGCCGCATTCGGGTGTCGTCGGATAGGGCCTTGAAGTAGTCGAGAGCTGCCGACATGGGGATTCCCGCGCAAGTTTTCTTGTAGCATGGCGCATGGTTATTCACGCGCCGGGCACCGTTTCCGGATGCCTTGATATCCATACATCAAGAAAACTTGATTTGCAAGTATCCGCTCTGGCGCATACAGCGCGCGCCCACCCGCATTTTCATTGCCGGGGCATCACCACGGGATTACAAAATGAAATATCTCCGTTGCAAAAGGTAATCCCGCACCCCCTTCCTCCGCACCTTCCCCACTCGTGCTCCGCTACACAGCCCACTGTTTCCGCTGCGTTTCCCTCTCCTCACCTCCCTTGGCACGCCGCATGCTCTACCGGTGATGTCCGGCACCCGCCGGACCGGGTCCGCCTTCTACCGCTGCCACATGCAGAAGCGGCACCCGCGCACCTCCACCCGCGCCCTGCCGGGCGCGCCGGAGCGCACCATGGAACTGTACGACGCCATCGGCATCGCCTTTGCGGCGGGCCTGTTCGTCTATCTGGTTTATGCGTTGTTTCGACCCGACAAATTTTAGCGGAATCCCCCCCGGACCGGCTCCCCATCCCTGTCGGCCCCGCCCCATACCGGAGACCATCATGACCCCGCGCGACTATCTGCAACTGGCCCTGTTCCTCGGCATACTGGCCGCCGTTTCGCCCCCGCTGGGCCGCTACATCCACCGCGTGCTGGAAGGCGGCCGCACCTGGCTGCACCCCCTGCTCGGCCCCGTGGAGCGTCTGATCTACGCGGCGGCGGGCGTGGACCCCACCCGCGACCACACCTGGCAGCGCTACGCCGCCTGCGTGCTGGGCTTCACCGTGGCAGGCTTCTGCCTGACCTTCGGCGTGCTGCTGTTCCAGGACGTGCTGCCGCTGAACCCGCAAGGCTTCCCGGCCCCGTCCTGGGATCTCGCCCTGAACACCGCCGTCAGCTTCGTCACCAACACCAACTGGCAGGCCTACGGCGGTGAAGCGACCATGAGCCACCTTTCGCAGATGGTGGCGCTGACCTACCAGAACTTCATCTCCGCCGCCGTGGGCATTGCCGTATGCATGGCCGTGGTGCGCGGCGTGGCCAGGGCCGAGGCTCAGGGGCTCGGCAACTTCTGGACGGATCTCGTGCGCACCAACCTGTACGTGCTGCTGCCGCTCTGCGTGGTGGGCGCGCTGGTGCTGGTGAGCCAGGGCATGGTGCAGACCTTCGCCGCCTCGTTCACTGCCCTCACGCAGGAAGGCGCCACCCAGACCATTGCCGTGGGGCCGGTGGCCTCGCAGGTGATCATCAAGATGCTGGGCACCAACGGCGGCGGGTTCTTCAACGCCAACGCGGCACATCCCTTCGAGAACCCCACGGCCGTTTCGAACTTCATCCAGATGCTGGCCATCTTCCTGCTGCCCAGCGCGCTGGTGTTCACCCTGGGGACCGCCGTGCGCCGCCCCCGCCATGCCTGGACGGTGTGGGGCGTGATGGCCGGGGTGTTCCTGGCGGGCACCCTGCTCACCGCCCACTTTGAATACCGGGGCACCCCGGCCATGGCGCAGGCCGTAGCCGCGACCACCGGTTCGCCCGCCGTTTCCGCGCCGACTCTCGCCGCGCCCCCTGTCCCGAACATGGAAGGCAAGGAAGTGCGCTTCGGCGTGTTCGCCTCTTCCCTGTTCGCCACCATCACCACCGACGCCTCGTGCGGGGCGGTGAACGCCATGCACGACAGCCTGACACCCGTCGGCGGGCTGGTGACCCTGGTGAACATGCAGCTTGGCGAAATCATCTTCGGCGGTGTGGGGTCCGGGCTGTACGGCATGGTGCTGTTCATCATCCTTACCGTGTTCCTGGCCGGGCTGATGGTGGGCCGCACGCCGGATTACCTCGGCAAGCGCATCGAGGGGCGCGAGGTCACCTGGTCCGTGGCGGCGCTGCTGCTGCCCGCCATGCCCCTGCTGGGCTTCACCGCCCTGTCCGCCGTGGGCTGGGGGCCGGAAGCCCTGGCCAACGCGGGCGCGCACGGTTTCTCGGAACTGCTCTACGCCTACACGTCCGCCTCGCAGAACAACGGCAGCGCCTTCGGCGGCCTGACGGTGAACAGCCCGGTATTCAACCTGACCACAGCGGCGGCCATGCTCATCGGGCGTTTTGGCGTCATGCTGCCCATGCTGGTGGTGGCCGGTTCGCTGGCCGCGCGCAGGCCGCGCCCCATCACCGACGCCTCGTTTCCCGTGGAGGGCGGCACCTTCGCCCTGCTGCTGACCTCCGTCATCCTCATCGTGGGCGCGCTGACCTACCTGCCTGCCCTCTCGCTGGGCCCCATCGTGGAACACCTGCAAATGCTCGAAGGGCTGCTGTTCTAGCCCACCCCATAGGTACACCGTCATGAAACGCAATCGCACGCAATCGCACGCCCCCTCCATGTACCGCCGCGCCACGGCGGACGCCTTCCGCAAGCTGGCCCCGCGCCTTCTCGCCAGAAACCCCGTCATGTTCGTGGTGGGCGCGGGCAGCCTGCTGACCACCGTTGCCTTCCTGCACGATCTCGTCCTGCACGGCTGGTCCGCCCGCGCGGCCTTCGGCGGCCAGATCAGCCTGTGGCTGTGGGCCACGGTGCTGTTCGCCAACTTCGCCGAAGCCCTGGCCGAAGGGCGCGGCAAGGCCCAGGCCGACACCCTGCGCAACGCGCGGCGTGACACCCCGGCCTTTCGCCTGCGCGACGGCGGGACCACCGAAGAGGTGTCCGCCTCGGCCCTTGTCCCCGCCGACCTGGTGGTGGTGGAAGCGGGGCAGGTGATACCCGCCGACGGCACCGTGGTGGAAGGTGCCGCCGCCGTGGACGAATCGGCCATCACCGGCGAATCGGCCCCGGTGGTGCGCGAGTCCGGCGGCGACCGCAGCGCGGTCACCGGCGGCACCACGGTGCTCTCGGACCGGCTGGTGATCCGCGTGACGCAGGAGCCGGGCAAGTCGTTCCTGGACCGGATGATCGCCCTGGTGGAAGGCGCGGAACGCCAGAAAACCCCCAACGAGATCGCCCTGAACATCCTGCTGGCCGGGCTGACCATCGTCTTCCTGCTGGCGGTGGTCACCCTGAAACCCTTCGCGCTGTTCCACGGGGTGAACGTAGGCGTGGTGGTGCTGATAGCCTTGCTGGTCTGCCTGATTCCCACCACCATCGGCGGGCTGCTGGCGGCCATCGGCATTGCGGGCATGGACCGCCTGCTGCGCCGCAACGTGCTGGCCATGTCGGGCCGCGCGGTGGAGGCGGCGGGCGACGTGGATGTGCTGCTGCTGGACAAAACCGGCACCATCACCTTGGGCAACCGCATGGCCGCCGACTTCATGCCCCTGCCGGGCGTGGAGCGCGCGGCGATGGTCCGCGCGGCGATGCAGGCATCCTCGGGCGACGAAACCCCGGAAGGCCGGTCCATCGTCGACCTCGCCCGCGCGCAAGGCGGCGAGGCCACCCTGCCCGCATCGCCCGGCGAAGTGCAACGCATCCCCTTCACCGCGCAAACCCGCATGAGCGGCATCGACCTGCCGGGCGAACAACTGCGCAAGGGCGCCACCGACGCCGTGCTGGCCTGGGCCGACAGTCTCGGGTTGCCCGGCATTGCCGAACGCCGCGCCGAGGCCCAGCGCCTGGCCGACGTCATCGCCACCGATGGCGGCACCCCGCTGGTGGTGGCCTCCACCAAGATGGGCGTGCTGGGCGTCATCCACCTGAAGGACGTGGTGAAGCCGGGCATGCGCGACCGCTTCGAGCGCATCCGGGCCATGGGCATCCGCACGGTGATGATCACCGGCGACAACCGCCTGACGGCCAAGGCCATCGCCGCCGAGGCGGGCGTGGACGACTTTCTGGCCGAAGCCAAACCCGAGGACAAGCTGCACCTCATCGTGGACCTGCAAAAGGGGGGGCGGCTGGTGGCCATGTCCGGCGACGGCACCAACGACGCCCCCGCGCTGGCCCAGTCGGACGTGGGGCTGGTGATGAATACCGGCACCCAGGCCGCGCGCGAGGCGGGCAACATGATCGACCTCGACTCCGACCCCACCAAGCTCATCGAAATCGTGGAGATCGGCAAGCAACTGCTGATCACCCGAGGGGCGCTGACCACCTTCAGCGTGGCCAACGACGTGGCCAAGTACTTCGCCATCATCCCCGCCATCTTCGTGGCCTCGCTGCCCCAACTCGGCGCGCTGGACGTGATGGGCCTGACCAGCCCGGAAAGCGCGGTGCTTTCCGCCGTCATCTTCAACGCGCTGATCATCGTGGCGCTGATCCCCCTGGCCCTGCGCGGCGTGCGCTACCGCCCGCGCTCCACGGCCCATGCCCTGCGCACCAACCTGCTGGTGTACGGCCTTGGCGGGCTGATCGCCCCGTTCATTGGCATCAAGTGCATCGATCTGCTCATCACCGCCCTTGGGCTGGTGTAAAGGAGTGTCCATTATGATCGCTCTCGCCAGACAATCCCTGGTCGTCACCCTGCTGCTTGCGGCCGTGCTGTGCGGCGCGTACCCTGTGCTCGTGACCGGCGCGGCGCAGGCCCTCATGCCCCACAAGGCCAACGGATCGCCCGTGCTGGTCGACGGGCGGGTAACGGGGTCGGAACTGATCGGCCAACTGTTCTCCGAGACCGGGTATTTCCATGCCCGCCTTTCCGCCGCCGGAGAAAACGGCTATGACGCCTCGGCCTCCAGCGGGTCCAACCTTGGCCCCACCAGCCGGAAACTGGCCGACCGGATGCAGGCGGACGCCACCGCCCTGCGCGCGGAAAACCCCGCGTGGAAGGCTTCCATTCCGGTCGACATGGTCACCGCCTCGGGCAGCGGCCTTGACCCGCACGTGAGCCCCGAGGGCGCGCGCATGCAGGTGGCCCGGGTGGCCGCCGCGCGCGGGCTGCCCACGGAGAAGGTGGCCGAACTGGTGAACTCCCACGTGGAAGGGCCTGAACTGGGCCTGTTCGGCGAACCGCGCGTCAACGTGCTGCGCCTGAATCTGGCGCTGGACGCTCTGGCGGGTGGACGCGCAGAAGGCAACTAGGACGTGTACGGGCAGTTGGAGGGTACATGGAAGGTTTCGCGGAACTGCTAGCCCGCAAACGTCAGGGATCGCTGAAGGTCTACCTTGGCTATGCGGCGGGCGTGGGCAAGACCTACGCCATGCTCCAGGAAGGCCACCGGCTGCGGCAGGCCGGGTTCGACGTGGCCATTGGCTACGTCGAACCTCACCGCCGCCCGGAAACCGCCACCCTCATGGACGGGCTGGAGATGGTGTCCCCCCGCATGTGCCGGGTGGGCGATGCCCAGTTTCCCGAAGTGGACGTGCCCGCCGTGCTGGCCCGCCGCCCGCAGGTGGCGCTGGTGGACGAACTGGCCCACACCAACGCGGCGGGTTCGCCCAACCCCAAGCGCTACCGCGACGTGCTGGACATCATGGAGGCAGGCATCAACGTCATCACCACGCTCAACGTGCAGCACCTGGAATCGGTGGCCGAACGGGTGGAGACGGTGACCGGCATCCCGGTGCGCGAACGGCTGCCCGACGCGGTGCTGCACCGCGCCGACCAGGTGGTGAACGTGGACGTGACCAAGGAGGAACTGCGCGAACGGCTGCGCCTGGGCAAGATATACGGGCCGGAACAGGCCGAACGGGCGCTGGTGGGCTTCTTCACCTACCAGAACCTCTCGCTGTTGCGCGAACTGTGCCTGCGCGAGGCGTCGGGCGACCAGGTGCGCAAGATCACCGAGCAGGGCCTCTTGTCGCGCGAGGCGGCGGGAGACGCCGTGGAGGCGGTCATGGTGGCCCTGAGTTCCGACCCCACCGACGCGGAAACCCTGATCCGCCGGGGCATGCGCATGGCCAGCCAGTTCGGTTCGCCGTGCTATGTGGTGTACGTGCGCCGCCCCAGCGAAACCCCCGTCCGCATCGACGCGGGGTTGCAACGGGTGCTGCAGAACAACCTGCGCCTGGCCGCACTGCTGGGGGCGGAGGTGGTGCAACTGGAAGGCCACGACGTGCCCGAGGCGCTGGTGAACTTTGCCAGCGAGCGCAACGTGCGCCATGCGGTGTTCGGCAAATCGCGCCTGTCGCCCCTGCGCGAGCGGCTGCGCGGCTCGTTCATCCTCGACTTTCTGCACGAGGCGGTGGGAGTGGACGTGCACATCGTCAACACCACCCCCAGGGAGGCTGCATGAGCGCCAGCCCGTATGCGTCCTTTACGGAGGGGCCTCTTGCGAGTGGGCATGATCCGGATGATTCCGGCGGGGACCTTCCCGGCAGGTACAGCCCCGGCGCGGGGCACGATCCGGCCCCCCCTGCCGCCCACGCGGGGCCGCACGCCACCCTGCCCACGCTGCAAAAGCGCATCCGGCGGGACTTCCTGCGGTTGGTGGGGCTGTTCGGGGTGCTGGGCATCGTGCTGGTGGGCGCTGTCTTCGCCGCCGGGCGCATGCCCAACCTGCTGGTACGCATGAACTACGATTCCATCGCCTGGGTGCGCGAAATGGAAACGGCCATGAACGGCCTGCGCTTTCCCGCCCAGTACCCGGAGCGGGACGACGCGGGCTGGGCCGCTGCCTTCGGGGCCGCGCTGGACAAGGCGGAGCGCAACATCACCGAACCCGATGAACCGCAGGCGCTGGCGGACATCCGCGCCGCCTGGGTGGACTTCCGCCGGGCGGCCACGGGGGGGGCGTCCCCATCCCTCGCCACCGATGCGCCCAATGTCGTTCCCCCTCCCGATACCATCGACGCCGCCTATGCACGGCTGCGCGCCGCCCTTGCCGCGCTGGTGGAGGTGAACGAGCGCGGCATGTTCCGGCGGCTGGACCGCAACGCCCTGCTGCGCGACGCCACCGTGCTGGGCGCGGCGGCGCTGTTTCTGGCGGGCACGCTGTGGGCGGTGCTGCTGGCGGACAGTATTGCGGGCCGCGTCTCGCACCCGCTGCGCCGGGCGGCGGAAGTGTTCAAGGAACGCCCCCGCCTTGGCGCGCCGCTGCACCTGCCGCCGCCCCAGACGCTGGAGGTGCGCGTGCTGTTCGACGAACTGGTACGCCTGTGGGGGCGCCTGAGCGAACTGGACGCCCTGAACGTGGGCAGCCTGACAGCGGAGAAACGCAAGCTGGAGGTCATCCTGGAATCGGCGGACGACGCCATCCTGGTGCTGGACGGCACAGGCACGGTGGCCCACGTCAGCGAACGGATGCTGCCGCTCATCGGCCTTGCGCGCGAACAGGTGCTGGGCATGCCCTGGGCCGATCTTTCCACCGCCGCGCCCAACTACCTGGCCCTGCGCGGGGCGCTGGACGCCAGCCTGCACGGCAAACGCGACGTGACCCTGACCGAAGGCGGCGAGGAACGGGTGTTCGTGGCCCGGCGGCGGGACCTGGTGGGCGGCGACGCCCACGGGCCGGCAGAGGCTGGCGGGGACGGGCGGACGCCTGGCCCTCGCCCCCAGTCAGCCCAATCCGCCCAATTCGCCCAATCCGCCCAATCCGCCTCGTTCACGCCGACCGCGTCCCCCTCTTCCCCCGCTTCAGTCGTCGGGCAGGTGTTCCTGCTGGGCGACGTCACCGAAGCCCGCAGGCGCGAAGGGCTACGCTCGGAAATGATGGACTGGGTCTCGCACGAACTGAAGACCCCCATGCAGTCGCTGTGCCTTGCGGCGGACCTGCTGGACCGGCGCAAGGACAATCTGGACGCCGAGGGACGGCTGCTGGTGGAAACGGTGCGCGAGGACGCCGCCCGCCTGCGCACCCTGGCCCAGCAGTTCATGGACATCGCCCGCATGACGCCATCCGCCCTGCAACTGGCGCGGGACGAGGCGGACCTGCCCGCCCTGCTTGACCGCTGGCTGACGCCCTTCGTGCTGCTGGCCCGCGAAACCGGCGTGCGCCTGGCCGTGGATGTCCGCGAGGCCCCCGTGAACGTGCGGCTGGATGCGGAGCGCTTCGCCTGGGTGGTGTCCAACCTGGTGGCCAACGCCCTGCGCGCCAGCCCCACGGACGGCGAAGTGCGGGTACGGGTAACCGAGCATCAGGGCCGCGCGGTCATCGAGGTGGAGGACGAGGGCGCGGGCCTGCCGGAAGCCGTGCAGGCGCGCCTGTTCCAGCCCTTCGCGCACGGCCCGGCTGCGGGCGCGCGCGGCGGCCTGTATGGCCTTGGCCTTGCCATCACCCGCTCCATCGTGGATGCCCACGGCGGGCACATTGCCTATGAACGGCGCGAGGAACGCGGCTCGCGCTTCACCGTGACCCTGCCCCTGCCACCCCGAAATGATCGGATGCCCGGCCAGACGGATGGCCAGACGGACAGCGCGCCCGGCAAGCCGTCCGACGAGCGGTCCCGCGACCCGGCAACGGCGGACGATTCCGCTCTGGACATCGGCTGATGCCGGGAACACCGACCACCACAAGCCGCCAGCCATACCCCACAATTCCATGAAGGACGCCATGCCCTCCACACCGCAACCACATGCCGCGCCTGCCTCCGCCTCCATCAACGAACACGCCCGCATCCCGCTGGACGTGCTGGTGGTGGACGACGACCCCGGCATCCTGACCACCCTGCGTCTGGCCCTGGCCGCCACCGGATGCCCGGTGCGCACGGCCACTGGCGCGGAAGAGGCACTGACCCTGCTGTCCGAACGGGCCGCCGACCTCGTGCTGACCGACGTACGCATGGAAGGGGCTTCCGGCATCGACCTTGTGCGCGAGGCCCGGGCACTGGTCCCGGACGCCCTGTGCGTGGTCATGACCGCCTTCGCCTCGTTCGAGAACGCCGTGGCCGCCATCAAGGCCGGGGCCTTTGACTACCTGCCCAAGCCCTTTTCGGTGGAACAACTGGAGCATCTGGTGGGCAAGGTGGCCACGGTGGTGGCCCTGCGCCGCGAAAACGCCCGATTGCGGGCGGCGGGCGCAATGGGCGCGGCGGGCGCGGGCGGCGACTGGTTCGCGGGGCTTACCGCCCCGGCCACGCTGGCCTTGCAGGCGCTGGTGGAGCGCATCGCCCCCAGCGAGGCCACGGTGCTGCTTACCGGAGAGACGGGCACCGGCAAGACCGCGCTGGCCCGGGCCATCCATACCCGCTCCGCCCGGTCTGGCCGTCCCTTCGTGGAGGTGACCTGCACCGCGCTGGCGGAATCGCTGTTCGAATCGGAGGTGTTCGGCCACGTGCGCGGGGCGTTCACCGGCGCGGTGCGCGACCACGCAGGCAAGTTCGAGCTGGCCGAGGGCGGCACGCTGTTCCTGGACGAAGTGGGCGAACTGTCGCCCGCATCGCAGGCCAAGCTGCTGCGCTTTCTGGAGGACCGGGTCATCGAACGGGTGGGCGGCACCCGTCCCCTACGGCTGGACGTGCGCATCATCGCCGCCACCAACCGCGAGCTTGCCCGGCTGTGCCGCGAAGGCGCGTTCCGCGAAGACCTGTACTACCGGCTGAACGTGTTCGAGTGTGTGGTGCCCCCCCTGCGTGACCGGCCCGACGACATTGCGCCGCTGGCGGCAAAGCTGTTCCGCGCGGCGTCGGTGCGGCTGGGGGTGGAGACGGGCGTGGGGCCAGATGCCGAAGGGCATCCCGGCACACCTGCCATGGGCGAAGGTCCCGGCCCCCTGCCGCAGGCGGTGCTGCACGCCCTGCTGGCCCACCGCTGGCCGGGCAACGTGCGCGAACTGCGCAACGCCATGGAACGCATGGCCCTGCTGGCCGCCGGACGGCAGCCGGGGCTGGCCGACCTGCCCGACGCAGTGCGCGCCGCCGCAGGGCTACCCCCGCTGGGCGCAGGCGGCCTGCCGCAGCGCGACGACGGGGACGACGCGCGCCTGCCCACCCTGCGCGAACTGGAAGAGGCGCACATCCGCCGGGTGCTGGCCACGGAACGCAACATGGAGCGCGCCGCCGCCATTCTGGGCATCACCACCGTGACCCTGTGGCGCAAGCGCAAGGAACTGGGGCTGGAATAAGCGCGGCCCTGCTCTGGAAGCTAATGGCGTCTTTTCGCTCGCTTCGTCCGATCCCGCCGGTTGCATCGGACGAAACGGCAACCTGAACCAAGGGTTGCTGAAAAACCTGTTTCGGGGCGCCTCTTACGGTCAACGACGGCAACTGCCATACGAATCTTCGAGCATTGCACCCGCCAATACAAATAAAAGTTTTGGGGGGAGGGGGCCGGGGGAGGAGACCCTTTTCCAAAAGGGTCCCTCCCCCGCAACGGTGTGGCTTTTCAACAGCCTCTACCTGGCCAATCGCAACAACCGCTCCGCCACCACCGCCGGGGCCACGTGGCGGCGCATGGATTCCGTGGCGCGCAGTTCGCCGCGCAGGGTCATGGGTTCGCTGGCGTGGGCGCTGGTCAGTTGTGCCTCGCAGGCGTCGCGCAGCAGGGCGAACGACGCCTCCACCTCGGGGTAGTGGTTGTCCTCGCGCCAGGGCAGGCGCAGCGTGGTTTCCGCCTCGCGCCCCGCGTGCGAGGGGGCATCCAGCACGTACACACCCTTGGGGGCCTCGCCCGCGCGCTCGCTTTCGCCGGGGTAGCAGTGGGGCCGCCACGAATCGGGCGGCTCGGGGATGGTGGACTGCACCCGCACCGGGGGCACGGCCAGCGCCTTTTCGTGCGGTTCAAGGGACACGGTGTAGCGCAGCACGGGGCGCAGGTTGCCGCGCTGCTTGTCGATGCGCCATTCGATGCGCATGGTCAGGCTCCTTCATGCAGGGTCAGCACCTCGCCAAAGGGCGGGGCGTCGTCGGGCGTGGTGGACCGGGTGGACGCCCACAGCACCGGGTACGGCGGCGGCGCGGGAAAACGGTTGCATTCAAGGTCGGTCAGGCAGATCAGGCAGGCCGGGTGCAGGCCGTCGGCATCCACGCGGGCGAAGGCCGGGCGGTAGTCGGTACCGCCGCCCCCGCGCGGGGTCAGGCGCAGGGGCAGGTCCCAGCGGGTCAGGTGCAGCACTTCCTGCACGGCGCAATCGCAGTAGATGACCGTGAGCCGGGTGTCGAAGTCCTGCAATATGGCGGATACCTCGCCGCAGAAGCGAGCCAGCGCGGCATCGTCCACCGAACCGGAGCTGTCGATGACCAGCACCAGCTCCGGCAGGTCCTGCGAGCGCAGCGACGGCAGGTGCAGCCCCATGTGCACGTACCGCCGGTTGGGCGGTGTCCACGAATAGTCGTTGGCCGTGCACTGGCGGATGAACCGGCGCAGCAGGGTCCGCCAGTCCAGCGGCGGGTGCAGGGCCTGCCCGGCCAGCCGTTCCAGCCCGGCGGGCAGGTCGCCCATGAAACGCGCCCCCTGCACCGCCTGCCCGAGGTCGATGCGCAGGTCGCGCTCTGCCCGGCGGCGGGCCGCGTCGGACGCGCCCCCCTGCAACTGGGGATGGTCGCGCACCTCGCCGGAAAAGGACGTTTCCACATTGTCGCGGCCTTCGCCCTCGCCCGTGCGGTCGCCGCCGCGCCCGTCCGCGTCGTTGCCCTCCGGCAGTTCCGGCGGGGCCTGTTCCGGGTCGCTGCGGCGCTGCGTGGCCGGGGCGTCTTCCGGCTGGTCGCCGGACGCGCCGGAGCGCGCCCCGCTGGCCTCGGCCTCGCCCTGGGCCTTGTCGCCCGTGCCGCCGCCCTTCTCTTCTTCCTGCATGCGCGAAAGCACGGCGTAGATGTCTTCCGCCGTGCGGCCCCGGTGCTCCGGCGCATCCAGAAACCCGGCGGGCAGGGTGAAGCCCGCGTCCAGCAATATGCCGTTCACCGCGTAGTCGCAGGCGCGGTTCCACAGGCCCTCGTCGCGTCCGTGGCGGCGAACGTGATGGCCGCAGACCACATGCAGCACCTCGTGCGCCTGCATGGCCGTGACCATGGCGTCCGGCAGGGCGGCCACCCGGCGCGGGTTGAAGCCCAGGGTCACGCCGTCGGTCCACAGGCCGTCGCAGGCCGGGTCCGCCTTCAGGTGCAACCGCAGGGCCAACGAGCCAAAGAAGGGATGGTCCAGCACCAGCGCGGCGCGGGCGCGCAGCATGCGCCCGTGGGCCTCGGTTTGCAGCGCCCTTTCGGCGGGGGCGGAAGGGACAGGGGATTCGGGGGCGCCGGGAGCGGACGGATAAGAGGCCACGTCCTCGGCGGCGACGGGCACGACGTCCACACCACCCGCCCCCCCGTCGGGCAATGCGCCCGACACGTCTGCGGGCAACGGCACAACGCCACGCCTGCCGGGCCGGAAGTCGGCAATCTCCGGGTGCACGGCCCCGCTCACAGCAGCACGTGCGCGTTGGCCTGCGCCCACCGCGCGAAGGACGGGGTTTCCACCACCGTGGTGTCGGCGCGCACGGAATCGCGCATCAGCAGCACGCCGAATTCCACGGGCAGGCGATCAGCGTAGCAGACCAGCGCCTCCATGGTGTCGGGCGCGGCGTGACGGGCCAGCGCCTCGCAGATGGCATAGGCGGCGGCGGGTTCGTCGGGCACCGGGGCGTCGTGCGGGGCGGCCAGCACATCGCCCGGCTCGGGCAGGTCGCGCCACACCCGCAGGAAGCCCGCGAATTCGGCGGCGGCACCTTCACCCACGGCCCCGCGCACCAGATCGTATTCCACGGCCTCGTCCGGTCCGGCGGCCAGCATGTCGGACACGTATTCCCAGGTGCGCGGCGAAGGGAAGGCCCGGTCGGCCACGGCGGGGTCGAAGTCGTGCAGCAGGCGCGGACGAAAGCGCAGGAAGGCCGTGACCTCGGAGCGGATGTTCGCGGACTGCGCCCAGCCCAGCCAGTCGTCGAGGTCCGTCTCGAAGTCCAGATGCACCATGCGGTTGGCCAGCGCGGTGGGCATGCGGTGGGTTACCGCCCGGTCCTGTTCGCGGTTGCCCGCCGCCACCACGGCCCAGCCGTCGGGCAGGCGGTATTCGCCAAGCTGGCGGTCCAGGATCAACTGGTAGCAGGCGGCCTGCACCAGCGGCGGCGCGGCGTTCAGTTCGTCCAGAAACAGGATGCCCCGGCCATCGTCGGGCAGGAACGAAGGCGGACACCACCGGGCACGCCCTGCGGCGTCGATGGTGGGCAGTCCGCGCAGATCCACCGGGTCCAGCAGCACGGCGCGGATGTCGCGCAGGTCCATGCCAAGGTCGTGGGCAACCTGCGCCACTACCCGGCTCTTGCCCACGCCCGGCGCGCCCCACAGGAACACGGGACGGCGGATGGCCACCAGCGTGGCAAGGGCGCGGGCAATCTGGGAAGGAATCATGAAGGCTCCAGGGATGAAGGAATGGCGTGTGATCGGGCCGGTCAGGTCGGGGCTGGCGGCCCGGCGAACCCTGACGGAAGGCGGGCACAGGCCCGCCGAAAGGCGCGGCGCACCCGGCAAATCCCGCAGCGAGGCGTATTGGACGGACACCATGTGGGGGAAGGCACATGCCGGGCACGCCGCCCTGCCGGGCCGCAGCCGCGTTCCGCCGATGAAGGCAGACGCGGAACGGCCACGGAGCAGGCGTGCCGCCGACGGGGTTGCTACCCACTTGCGATCTGGTTGCGGCCCGATCGCGATCAGGTCACCTCGTGGTCATGGCGCAGGGGGGCGGCGTCAACAACACGGTGTGGGCTTCGTCGGCGACCCAACCTGTTTATTGAAATTGAAAATCGAAGTCAACTAAATGTGCTACCGGCTCCATCCCGGCAATCCATAAGCGGACGAACCTCCCTCCACCCCTCCCAGATACGATCAAGGGACCGGCAATGGACCGGCCACTCCAAACATTTTCTTTCCTGCACCCGACCAGATTCACACAACAAATGCCCAGCCTGCCAACCAGCCAACACTCTGGGCACAAAAACGGCGGCCCCTCGCGGAGCCGCCGTCTTCATGCTTCATTTTCCGTCTCGCCACGCTTCGACGCGGCGCAGCCACCGTTCCCTACCACTTGCGCTCGTACTTGTTGCGCAGCCAGATGGCCGTGGCGTTCATGCCCAGCAGCAGCACCAGCAGCACCAGGATGCCCGCGGCGGTGCGCTCGGAAAAGGCCCGCTGCGAATCGGAGGCCCAGGTGAAAATCTGGGCGGGCAGCACCGTGGCCGCGCTGCTGAAGTTTTCCGGCGCCTCCGGAATGTAGGCCATCATGCCCACGATGAGCAGGGGCGCGGTTTCGCCCATGGCGCGGGCCAGGCCGATGATGGTGCCGGTCAGGATGCCCGGCAGCGACAGCGGCAGCACATGGTGCCACACCACCTGCAACGGCGTGGCCCCAAGGGCCAGTGCCGCCTCGCGGATGGACGGGGGAATGGAGCGGATGGCCGCCCGCGTGCTGATGATGATGGCGGGCAGGGTCATCAGCGACAGGGTCAGGCCGCCCACCATGGCCGATGAACGGGCCACCCCCATGAAGTTGATGAAGATGGCCAGCCCCAGCAGCCCGTACAGAATGGACGGGATGGCCGCAAGGTTGTTGATGTTCACCTCGATGACCTGGGTCAGCCGGTTGTCCGGCGCAAATTCCTCCAGGTACACCGCGCACATCACCCCCACGGGAAAGCTGATGGCCAGGGTGATCAGCAGCACGTACAGCGAGCCGATGGTCGCCGCGCGGATGCCCGCAAGCTCCGGCAGCTTGGAATCGCCCGCTTCGAAGAAGCCCCAGTTGAAGGCCAGGCGCGCCTTGCCCTCCTGGCGCATGGTGTCCACCAGGGCCTGGTGCTTGGGCCGCAGCCGGTTGGGCCGTCCCTTCATGTACTGGTCGGTGTCCGCGCTGGCCAACACCCACAGTTGCTGCGAGGTGCCGATAAGCCTGCTGTTCTCGGCCAGCATGGACGGAATGAGCCGGGTGAAGCTGCGCGAGACGATCTGCACCGTATCCGCGTCCATGGCGGCATAGGGGTTGTCGTGCGACTCCGCCGTGTAGTTCACGGTCACCAGCAGTTCCGCCTGCTGGAAGGCGGGGTACCCCTTGCGTCCGATGTCGAACAGGAAGAACACCAGAAACGCCCCGGCCAGAAACAGCGCGGCGATGGCGCACAGGCGAAAGCGCGTTTCGGCCGCGCGCCGCCTGTGCAGCAGTTTCTTTTCATCGATGCCGAACAAAGATGCCATGCCGGTGCCCCCCTACTCGTACTGTTCGCGGAACTTGCGGATGACAACCAGCGACACCACGTTGAGCACCAGCGTCAGCACCAGCAGCACAAAGCCCAGCCCGAAGGCCGAAAGGGTCTGCGGGCTGTCGAAGGCCTGGTCGCCGGTCAGCGAATCCACGATGCTCACGGTGACCGTGGTCATGCTCTTCAGCGGGTTCCACGTCAGGTTGGGCATGAGCCCGGCGGCCATGACCACGATCATGGTTTCACCCACCGCGCGCGACACGGCCAGCAGCACGGCGGAGACCACGCCCGGCAGCGCGGCGGGCAGCACCACCTTGCGGATGGTTTCGGACGTGGTGGCGCCCAGCGCGTACGACCCTTCGCGCATGGCCTGCGGCACGGCGTTGATCACGTCGTCCGACAGCGAGGAGACAAGGGGAATGATCATCACCCCCATGACCAGCCCCGGCGCCAGCGCGTTGGTGTATTCCGCCTCCAGCCCCACCAGTTCGGCAAGGTGCACGATGAACGGGCTGACCGTGATGGCCGCGAAGAACCCGTAGACAACGGTGGGGATGCCCGCCAGGATTTCCAGCGCGGGCTTGGCGATCCGCCGAACCCGCTGGCTGGCGTATTCGGCCATGTACACCGCCGCGAACAGCCCCATGGGCACGGCCACCAGCATGGCCACCACGGTGATGTAGAAGGTGCCCGCAAACAGCGGCAGCGAGCCGAATTCCGGCGTGGCCACGCTGCCGTCGGCCCTGCCCGTGGAAATCAGGAAGGCCGTCTCCGGGCTCCACTTGGTGCCGGTCAGGAAGTCCCACAGGTTGACCATGCGAAAGAACTGCATGGCCTCGACCACCACCGAAACCACGATGCCGATGGTGATGAGGATGGAAATGCACGAGGCGCCGATGAGCGCCCAGCGCACCACGCCCTCCACCTGATGGATGGCGCGGAAGTCGCGCCCGATGGCCCGTTGCGACCACACCAGGCCGAATGCGGCCAGGGCCACGCCCCCACCCGCCAGCACCGGCCCCGGCACGGTGGCGATGCGCAGCAGGTGCAGCAGCCCCGCCAGCACGAACAGGCCCATGGACGGCAGGGCCACCCACAGGAACGAATACCACCCGTAGTACACGAGCGGCGAATGAAATTCCGTGCCCCGCGCATTGTCGGCCCCCGCCCTGCGGCGTGCGGCCATGTACGCCAGCACCGAAAGCGGCAATATGGCCATCAGGGCCATCTGCAACGCGCTTCCCATGGTCATGTGCGTTCCCGTTGGCCGGGGGGCGCGCACCCCCCGGAAATGGTGAATGCCGGGGAAGGAGGCATCCTTCCCCGGCGCATGCGGCTTGTTGCTACTTCAGGTCTTCGGCGGTCAGCTTCTTGAGGCTGGTCACGTCCTTGCGCACCTTCTCGCGTTCGGCGGCAGGCAGCGGGATGAGACCGATGGTCTTCAGGTAACCGGCGTCGCCGATCATCTTTTCGGACATGAACAGATCCACGTATTCCTTCAGGCCGGGAATCTTCCCGATGTGGGCGTCCTTCACGTAGAAGTACAGCGCGCGGGAGATGGGGTACTTGCCCGAGGAGATGGCATCGAAGGTGGGGGCGTTGCCGCCCACGGTGCAACCCTTGATGCGGTCCTTGTTCTCGGCCAGGAAGCTGTAGCCGAAGATGCCCACGGCTTCCGTGTCCTTGGTCAGCTTCTGCACGATGAGGTTGTCGTTTTCACCGGCGGGCACGTAGGGACCGTCCTGGCGGATCTTCTTGTACGAGGCGGCGTCCTTGCCCAGCACGGCCTTGAAGGTCTCGTCCTTGCCGGTGAACTTTTCGACCACCATTTCGATGAAGGCGTCGCGGGTGCCGGAGGTGGCGGGCGGGCCGTAGATGACGATCTTGCGGTCGGGCAGGGCCGGGTTCAGCTGCTTCCAGGTCTTGTAGGGGTTCGGCGCCAGCTTGCCGTCCACGGGCACTTCTTCCAGCACGGCCAGGGCCAGGTCCTTCAGCGAAAGGTCCATGTCGGCGTTGCCGATGTTCTGCGCGATGACGATGCCGTCAAAGCCGATCTTGGCTTCGGTGACGTCGGTAACGCCATTCTTGGCGTTGGTTTCCAGCTCCTCGACCTTCATGCGGCGGGAAGAGTTGGTGACGTCGGGGGTGTCGGGGCCGACACCGGCGTAGAACAGCTTGTGGCCGCCGCCGGAACCGGTGGATTCAACCACGGGCGACTTGAACTGCTTGTTGGTGGCGCCGAATTCTTCGGCCACGGCGCTGGAGAAGGGATACACGGTGCTGGAACCCACGATGCGGATCTGGTCACGCGCTTCGGCCACACCGGCCAGCGACAGTACGAGCGCGGCGGCAAGCGCCACTTTCTTGATCGACTTCATTGCAAACCTCCCTGACGGTTCCCTGTTGGGGGTAATTGTGTGCGATTCAGCGTCAACGCGCCATAAAACTATCCAGCGCAGGTTACGACCTGTTGTGACAACCGTTACAATCCTGTGTCGCGAACACCGCCCGGTGCCGGACAGGGCACCGCGCGCAGGCAGTGCTTACGATTCCCCGTCATCGCAGTGGGTTGCCCCATCGCCGTCGCAGGTCATGCCGTCCATGACGTGTTGCAGTTCACCGGCCAGCCGCGAAAGCCCGGCCACGGCATCGGCCGATTCGGCCATGCCCTGGGCGGTCTCGCGGGCGATGGCGTCCACTTCGGCCACGGCGCGCACCACGTCTTCGCCGCCACGGGTCTGCGCCTCTGCCATGGCCGCGATGGCCCGCACCTCGCCACCGGAATCGCCGATACGGGCCAGGATGTCGTCCAGCGCCCCGCCGGAACGGGTGGCCAGCGCGTCGCTTTCGCGCACCGCCCCGGCCACGGTGGCGGTACTGTCCACAAAGCCGCGCGTGGCCCGCTGGATGGCCCGGACGCGCTCGCCCACCTGACCGGTGGCGCTCATGGTCTTTTCTGCCAGCTTGCGCACCTCGTCGGCCACCACGGCAAAACCGCGTCCGGCGTCACCGGCCCGGGCCGCCTCGATGGCCGCGTTGAGCGCCAGCAGATTGGTCTGGTCGGCAATGTCGCTGATGACGCCCATGATCTGGCCGATGGATTCCGCCTCGCGTCCGAGTTCCGCCACGTTTTCCTGCAACCGCTCCACCTGGCCGTGCACCTTGTGCATCACATCCATGGAGGCGCGCACCACGTCGCGGCCGTCCTCGGCCACTTTCATGGTGGACCCGGCCATGTCCACGGCCAGCGCAGCGCGGCGGCCCACCTCGGCCACGGTCTGGTTCATGCGGTCCATGGCGGCGGTTACCTCGTCCACGCGGGCCAGCTGGCGGGCGGCCCCGTCGCTGGAATGGGCCACCTGCTCGGCCAGTTCATGGGCCGACGAGGCCACCCGGCGGGCGATGTTCTCCGCCTCGCGCGCGGTGGCGGCGATGACCGCGTTCTGGGCATCCAGCCGGGCGTGCTGGGCGCGCTCGTGGGTCAGGTCCACCCACAGCGAGATGGCGCCCATCAGTTCGCCGTCCAGGTCGTAGATGGGCGTGGCCACCATGTGCAGCACCACCTCTCGCCCGTCGGCCTGCGGGTCCAGCACCACGTCCTCGGCCACCCGGTCGCGACGTTCCATGCTGCGCCGGGTCAGCACCGGCCGGGCGGCATCGGCGGTGCTGCCGTACACCAGCTCGCCCAGTTGGCGGCCCAGCCATTCCGCCGGGGCGCCCCCGCGTCGCAGCACGGCCAGGGCCTCTGCGTTGACGTGGGTGATGTTGTTGGCAAGGTCCACCACCACGCAGGGCACCACCACCCCGTCCAGCACCCCCTGGCTGAAGCCCAGGCGCATGCGCAATTCGCCCACCATGGCCTGCACGGCGCGCACCGTGGCCCCGATGGTGTCGTCCGCCGCGTAGTCGAAGGTGTAGTCGAAGTTGCCGCGCGCCACCTGCTGGGCCAGGGTGGCCAGCCGCTGCATGGGCACCATCAGTTGGCGCACCATCAACCAGATGACCAACGCGGCCACGGGCAGGGCCACGGCGGCGGCAATGGCCGCACCGCGCCACAGCCGCTCGCCCACGCCTTCCATCAGGTCCGCGCGGCTGACGGTGGTGACGACGGTGACGTCCCAGGGTGCGTAGCGGTCGGCGCAGGCTTCGTACTCCTCGCCGCTGTCCGTATAGATGACGGCGCGGGAGCTGCCCTTGTCCGCACTGGCGGCGGGGCCGGTCTTATCCGCACTGGCGGCGGGGCCGGCCTGGGCCTGCGCCGTGCCGCCCGGCTTCAGGGCCGCGCCCCACGGCAGGTCGAAAACGTTGCGGCCCACCATGGCCGGGTCGGGATGGATAAGGATGGTGCCCGCCCCGTCGAAGGCAAACGAATGTCCCTTGCCGCCCACGTTGTGGCGCACCACGGCGGCGGCGAATTCCGGCGTCAGCAGGGGGCGGGCCACTTCCACCGCGCCCAGTACCTCGCTGCCGTCCATGCCCTTGATGGGGGCATAGGCAGCCAGGTTCCATTCGCCGCCCACCTTGAGGATGCCGGTGAAGCCGTTACCGGACAGCACCGCCCTGGTCACGGGATGTTCCTTGCCAAGGAATGTCCACCGGGCGCTGCCGGAAGGGTCGGCCACACTGGAACTGACACGGGCCAGCCGCCCTTCGTGCAGTTGCAGTACCGAGGCCCCCACCCCGGCCAGGTCGCGGATGCGATCCACGAGGTCCGTGTTTTCGTGCAGGTAGGCGGAACCCAGCTTGAAGCCGGGCAGGGTGGCCTTTACCCGCTGGCCGGTGTCGGCATCGCGCAGTTCGGCCTCCACCTCCATGAAAATCTCGGGAATGGGAAACCCCGCCAGGCCGAACTGCAACTGCATCAGCTTGAGGTCCGAACCGATCTTGTTGCGATTCAACGTATCCTGAAATCTGACGGATTCCATGAGTATCTGCGAGACGTTGCGCAACGATGCGCGCCCCTGCGCAAGGTAGCCGCGCCGGGCATCCACCAGGCTGGTGACCAGCATGGCCGTCATGGTCACCAGAACCATGGCCAGCGAGCCCGCGATGAGCTTGGTGCGGAACGAAAGGGTGGAAAACATGCGCCCGTCCTTGAAGTATGCCGGTGGGATGAACCTGTGCGGCGTGGATGCGGGCCGGGGGGAGGGACGGGGGAAAGGAAATGCACAGGGCACGCGCGTCGGCGCGGAATCCGCATGGTTGCGCTCCGCCTCGTCGAAGCGCCAGTCTGCCCGGCTGCCCCCTGCCCGCCCGTCCGGCATCTGCCTGTCTGGCATCTGCCCGTCTGGCGGCAGGGACGCGCCACCCTCCCCGGCGGCTGGCGTATTCATGGGGTACGCGGACGAAGATCAGGTTACGATGACGTCACGTTTCCGTAACATGGAGCTGTTCCGCTGCGTTCCCCACGGATTGGCGCATGTGGCATTTGCGTTGCGGTGGCGCACGACGCAACGGCACCCGGCCTGCCCGGCCTGTCGGAGCCAACCGGCCCATCCGGCCCGCCCGACCACACCCAAGCGCACCCCATCGGCACCGCCCCCCCCAGCGCATCGTGCCGGGAACGCCCATCCCGTGCCCGGTGCGTTTCCGGACCGGACGTGCTACACCGCGCGCATGACGACCAGCTTTCCCCGTTTCCCCGCCACGCCCCACGCGGCCCGCGCGGCCCGCGCGCCTCACCCAACGGGCGCAGCGGACGCAGCATGCTCAGTGCGCACCCGCCGGAGGTCATCGTGAAGACCATCGGCGAGGCCCTGCGCGGCTTTCTGGAACGGCGCGGCGCACCGGAACGGATGCGTCTTGTGCGCCTGTGGGAAAACTGGGACATGGTCATGGGCACGGACATCGCCGTGCTGGCCTACCCGCTGGGCCACCGCAAGCGCATCCTGCTGGTGGGGGCAGAGGACAACATGGCCATGCAGGACCTGACCTTTCTGACGCCGGAAATCCTGGAGCGGGTCAACGCCTTCATGGACGACGTGTCCGACGGGCCGTACTTCGAACGGGTGGAGGTGCACCTGCTGCAACGCCGCACCCCGCTGGACGAGGTGCGCGTGACACGCAGCGCCCCCCCGCCCCGCGTGCCGCCCAGGCCCGACAATCTGGGCGGATTGCTGGGCGCGTTCGACCCGGAATCGCCCGTGGGCCGGGCCTACGCCAGCTACGTGCGCATGTTCCGCGAGATCGGCGACGCCGCCGCGAAGCCAGACGGATCGGCCAGACCAGACGGATCGGCCAGACCAGACGGACGCGGCGGCCAGGGCTGACGCGACGACAGCACCGGATATGCCGGAGCACGCCGGATATGGCCTGCACTGCCGCCCCCCCCATGGGGCAGTCGCTCCTACTTCCGTGCAGGCTGGAACGGCGTTTCGGCTCCATACGCCGCCCTCTCCGCATTCTCTTGCCGCGCCGCCATCTTTTTCGCTTGACGCACCCCGCGCCTTCGGAGTATCCGTCTCTTCCGCGCCGCAAGGCGCACTAGGGTGTCCCCATCGTCTAGCTGGCCCAGGACAACGGCCTTTCACGCCGTCGACAGGGGTTCAAATCCCCTTGGGGACGCCATCGCAAGCCAAAAGGCGTACGCAACCGCGTACGCCTTTTTCCGTTCGGGTGCCTGCCGCGCGCATCGACCGCCAGTGGCCAACTGTTCGCGCGCGGCGTTTGACACGGCAGCCGCGCAATTCGCGCGGCTGCCGCAGCATCCCCCCCTACACTTCCGCCGTGTACGGCGGGGCCGGGTCGTACTGGATCAGCCTGCGCACGGCGCGGGCGTGGTCCGGGTCATGCATCTGTCCCACCAGCCACAGGGCCATGTCGATGCCAGCCGACACCCCCTGCGAGGTGACGATGTTGCCGTCGCGCACGTAGCGCATGTCGGGCAGCAGGGTCAGTTGCGGATCGCGGCCCAGTTCCTCTGCATAGGCCCAGTGGGTGGTGGCCTTGCGTCCGCGCAGCAGGCCCGCCGCGTGCAGGATCAGCGTGCCGGTGCACACTGCCGTCACCCAGCGCGCCGTGGCGGCCTGCGCCCGCACCCAGTCCAGCAGGCCGGGGTCGGACAGGGCGTGGCGGGCGACGTCGGCGGTGCCGGGCAGCACCAGCACGTCCAAAGGCGGCGCATCGGCAAAGGTGTGGTCGGGAATCATGCGCAGGCCGCAGGCCCCCCGCAGCGGCTCGGCCCGCGCGGCAATGGTCACGATGGTGTCGCTGCCGCCCGCGATATGGCGCGAGGCCGCAAACACCTGCTGCGGGCCGACGAAGTCCTGCTCTGCCACCTGTTCGTAAATGTACAGGCCGTACGTGGTCATGGGTGCTCCTTGGTGTGATTGATGCGGTTAATGCGGTTGGCGACGTGCCGGGCAACCCCGGCGTCCGCTGCACACCGGGTGCATACAGGGCACATGCCGCCGGATGGCGTTGCGGACCACACCACAATGCACACGCGCAGCAGCCCGCCACAACGACACACGCCCCGCAGTTCACGCCATGGGCGAAACTGCGGGGCGTCATGCGCCACCGAAAAATGAACCAGGTTGTTGACAGGGTCTGCTTTTGGAAGCCTCCGGCAGCCAAGGACGGCAACCGTTATACGAGTCTTCGAGTGTTACGGATGGCGATCGCAGGGCGGCTATCGCCCCTGGGAACCCCATCTTTTACGCCCTCGTACTAGACTGAAAACATAAATAAAAGTTTTGGGAGGAAGGGGTACGGGGGAGGAGACCCTTTTCCAAAAGGGTCCCTCCCCCGCAAGAATTTGGGGTTGTCAACAGCCTCAACGGGACTTACGGCTCCGGCGCGCCGCGTCAGCCGCTGAAATGCTCCAGGTACTGGCTGGGCGTCACCCCCATGCGCCGCTGGAAGGCCCGGCGCAGCCGCTCCTCGCTGCCGAATCCCGCCGCCACGGCCACGGTCTGCATGTGCGCCTCGCCCGATTCCAGCAGTTCGCGCGCCCGGTCCAGCCGCAACTGCTCGACGTACCGCGCAGGGCTCATGCCTGTTTCCTGCGGGAACACCCGCGCGAAGTGGCGCGGGCTCATGTGGGCCTGCCCGGCCAACCGCTCCACGCCCAGATCTTCGCCAAGGCGCGCTTCCATCCAGGCGTGCAGCGGGCCAAAACGCGCCCCGGCCCGCGCCTGTGCCCGCAGCGGCGCGCTGAACTGGCTCTGGTTGCCCACCCGCCGCCGGTACACCACCAGCAGCCGGGCCACCTCCATGGCCGTGGCCGGGCCAAGGTCCTCTTCCACCAGATGCAGGGCCAGGTCGATGCCCGCCGTCACCCCGGCGCTGGTCACCACCCCGCCGTCACGCACGAAGATGGCGTCCGGTTCCACCCGCACCGCCGGATAGGCGGCCAACCGGGCGCAGGCCTGCCAGTGTGTGGTGGCCCGCCGCCCGTCCAGCAGGCCGCAGGCGGCCAGCAGCAATGCGCCGGTGCACACGGAAACCACGCGGCGGGACCGGGCAGCCAGTCCGGACACCATGCAGCACAGGTCCGGGGCGTCCCCCTCCCGCCCCGGCGTCACGCCACCGGGCACCACCAGGGTATGCGGGGCAAAGCCGCCCGGCCCGGAACGGTCCTTTTCGCACATATCGGGGGGCGTATCCGCCAGTACGGACAAACCGGACGCGGAAACCACCGGCCCCACCGCCTGCGCCGCGAAATGGCAACGGTACGGCACGGGGCGACCTTGCCGCTCGGCCAGCCGGGCGGCGCAGGAAAACACGTCGAGCGGACCGGCAAGGTCCAACCCCACGAAACCGGGATAGAGGACGAACACGATGTGGCGTACGGGCTGCGGCATGGGGTCTCACAGGGAATGGCTGCGTAGGGAGCGACAACGGGTCGGAAGGGCAACGGGCCTGAAAGACAACGCCTTCGGCCTGACCCGTGCAGTGTACCGGTGCTCCGCCATGGCGGCAATGTCACGCAACGTGCATTTTCCGCCAAAACGACCCCACGCCTTCCTCGCGGCGCAAGCCCGGTCGTGGTGACACATCCCCCCTTTCAGACGTCAGCCCGCCTCAGGCGTTGTCCCCCCCGCCATCCGGCCAGTTTTCCGCCCCGCGTCCCTCCCCGTCATCCGCCGCGAACATCTCCACCGCGGCCTCGACCAGACCGGGCTCCATGAAGTCGCTGCTGCGTTCCAACTGCCGGTTGGCTGCCCGGCGCATGCCCGCCACGAAGGGCACGGCCCCCGCCCCGTGCGCCGCTTCCAGCGCGGCGGCCACGGTGGGGCACAGGTAGTGCACGCATAACGGCGACTTGAAGAGATACAGTGTGCACCCCGTGGCCGTCAGATACGGGCAGCCCCGCTCGCCCATGGGTGCGCCATGGGCGTGGTGGGCGCCCTCCTCTGCCTGCAACCGGGCCAGCGCGTCGCCCATGCGCAGGGCAAGCCCCGTGGGGTGTTGCATCATGATGTCCGACAGGCTGAACACCACGTTGTGACTGCGGTTGCAGCAGCCCAGCGGGGGGCGTTCGCAGCCGTCGCGGCAGATGGGCTTGGTGGCGCGGTGCTGCACCATGTCCAACTGGCGGGTATACAGAGAATAGCCTATCAGTGCGCGGCGCAGGCCATCATCCACGGAACCCATGGCATTCAGGTGCGTGCTGAGCCGGGTTACCTGATGACGCACCGTGCGGGTGGACAGCAGCGGGTGGGGGCGAATGGCGAACATATCCAGGTCAAGGGCCACATCGCGATTCGCGACGCCGTCAGCCTGGCCGGGCAATGCCTCGAGCCAGCCGTCGATGGGCATGGGGGTGCACCTTTTGCGAAAGGCGGGGCATGTGCAACCCCGCCGGAAAACGCGGCAAGCGTGCCGAAAACGCACCGCCATCACCGCATCCGCAGACATCGGCACGCATCCGCATGCCTCCGCCCGCATCACCACGCATCAGGCAACACGCCGACAGGGCATTGCGCACCGCGCATTGCGGCGCACGACACGTCCTGTCCTTGGCTATCCTCTTCGGCATAGCACGCGGATTTCCGCATTGTACACCGCAATTGCGCTGCATTGCCGCTCCAGTGGCGCATGTTTTCGATATCCCGGCACATGCGCTGCACGTCAGCACCGTACAGCCCCACCACCCTTCGGCGACGTGCCGCACCATTGTTCCATCATCCCTGTTCAAAAAAAGGGGGGAGGCGAAACATGAAGGGGGCATGACCCAAAGGTCATGCCCCCATTGCATTCCGCACCCGGCACTGCCGGTGCGGCCCTATTGCCCTTGCGGTCGGCTCCCTGCGTCGGTCACGCCGCGCGGCCGCCGGACGATACGGCTAGAACTCGTACACCAGGTTGAAGGTCAGCTTCTTGGCGGCGTTCAGGTCTTCGCCTGCGGCGCCCCAGACATCTTCATCCAGATCCAGGCGGATGTACCCCATTTCAAGGATGAAGGTGAGGTTCTCGTAGATCTGGTAGGTGTGGTCGAAGTTCACTTCCCAGGCGCTGTCCTCGTCGGTCAGGAACACGCCGCCCTGTGCCGGGGCCAGTTCATCGGCCAGACCGGAAGTATCCTTCACCAGTTCGGAATCGTTGGTACCGCGCATGTAGGTGACGCGGACGAGGTGAGACAGGTTTTCGACAAACGAGATGTCCGCCACCTGCACGCCGATGCCCCACAGGCCCGCGCCGTTGAGGGCGAACTGGCTGTCCTGGTTGAAGACGGAACCGGGGAAGCCGAAGCTGGTGGGCGCCCAGGCGTTGGGCGAAACCGAAGGCATGCGCTCGGAGCCGTTGTCGATGTCGTCGTCTTCACCGCTGCCGTACCATGCGAACACGCCGGGGGTGGCGGATTCCATCTTGTATTCGACCATGGCAGAAACCAGCCAGCCTTCGCGGGTGGCGTAGTCTTCGTCGGCGTCCTTGTTGCCGTAGGTGAAGTCCATCTTCACGGCAAAGGGATCGAACATGGTCAGTTCGAAGGCCACGCCGCCCCACCACGCATTGTGGATGGTGGTGTCGTCGCCGGTCATGCCGGTGCGCTCGCCCAGGCTCTGCATGCCGTCCAGGAACGTCTCCCACGAGGTGGTGTCGGTGCCGTCCACGTCCTTGCCCACCGAGGCGTACATGACGTACGGGGTCACGCTGGCGCCGTCCAGGGTCACCGGCGCGGTCAGGCCGAACAGGTCCACTTCGTCGAAGTCGTTGCCGTCGGCGGAGGAGTTGCCGGAGTTGGTGTCGTAGGGGCGCGCCCAGAAGGCGGTGAGGCCCACGTTTTCGTTGACGGCGTAGCTCAGCACCAGGGCAGCCACGTCTTCATCGCTCAGCACCGGGTTGGCGCCAAAGGTGGCTCCGGGCATATCCATGCCCTGCAAGCCCATGCGCACCTGCACTTCGGTATCGGGCACCACCCAGTCGATATACGACCGGCGCACCTTCACCGACCGGCCATCGGAACCCAACGCCCCGTCTTCGGCACCCCAGGTGGTGGTGCCCATTTCCAGAAACACCACGCCGCGCAGCGATTCGCTGGCGATGATGTCGATCTGGGTACGCAGCCGCTGGTGGGCCGCGAAATCATCTTCGCTGTCCCCGCCGTCTTCGGCGGAGCGGTAGTTCATGCCGTCGGTCCACGAAAAATCGAAGGCCCACTCGCCCTTGGCCTCGATGGTGGCTGCGCCCGCCGGGGATACGGCGCCGCACAGCAGCGCCGCGCCCAGCAGCAACGTGATCAAACGTTTCATGTCGTCTCCTTCCTTCCTTACAGGAATATGTACGGGCCGGGCGACGGTAATGGCGCGCGGCCCCGTGCAACGTCGCGCCGCGCAGGGGGTACGACGGACGTTTCCGTCGTAGATACTGAAAACGATTTTCATAGTCAACATCATTACCGGAGCATTTCGGCCTCTCGCCGCCTCCCCCTCTTCCGCCTGTACGCCCGGCATCACGTGCAGCACTCAAGCAGGCACACCGCCCGGCGCCACGGAAAGCATACCGGGCATGCTTCGGTGCGCCCCGCCGTGTTCGGGCCTTCCCTGCGCCATTCCGATTTCGACACACCTGCGAAACACTATGTTTCATACCGACACACAGCCACGCACGTGCACTGCGCCAGCAACTGGCACGTTGCATTATGACACACGCAAAGCGGCATGCATTTTCTACCAAATCGGTTGCATTTCTACTCTACCATTGCGGTATACAATCAAATCTACCTCAGCAGTAGACTACTATTTTTTGCAACACCACTTCCCCGGTAGTCTTTCCTGTGCTACATACCCCTCAAACACATTCGCATTTGCGACGCCACAATACAGTGCAACGATCATTCTCCTGCCTTCGACGCAACTACGCCGAACGCAGAACAGGAGGTTCGCATGTCCACACCCACCGCAACCCCGCAAACGGCCCCCGGCCAGCCGGAAGCGCCGCCCGACGCGCACGCCGCAACGGGGCTTTCGCAGCCCGGCCCCGGCGACTGGGAACCGGGCAGGCGGGTCATCGCGTCGTCCTTCGCGCCGCTGCCCGACCACCAATGGCAGGAAGAACCGCTCATGTCGCACGACGGCATGCACGTGGCAGCCGTGGTCCGGCAGGAGGATGACAGCTTCACCATGCGCGTGGACGACGGTGTCTGGGATGCGGGCTTCGACAAGGTCTGGTCGCCGCGCTTCCTGCCCGATGGCCGGCTTGCCGCCATCGTGCAGCAGGACGGGGAATGGACCGTGGCCGTGGACGGCGAACCGTGGCCGGAAACATACGGTTTCGTGTGGTCGCTCATGCACGGGCCCGCCGGAAGGGTGATCGCCGCCGTGCAGCAGGACATGCGCTACGGCATGATCGTGGACGGCGAGCCGTGGGAAACGCTGTACGAGAACGCCAACAACTTCGCCCTCAGTCCCGATGGTCGCCGTACCGCCGCCGTGGTGCAGACCGTGCCGCTGGGGCAGGCCGACCTGGAGACCTTTACCAGGGGCGTCTACAGTGTGGCCGTTGACGGCGAGGCATGGGACCGCAACTTCATGAACGTGTGGACCCCCGTGTTCGACAACCGCAACGACCGGGTGGCCGCGCAGGTGCGCCTTTCCCATTCCGAATACACCGTGGCCGTCAACGGCACGCTGTGGCCCGCCACCTTCCCCTGCGTGTGGGAACCCTGCTTCGACCCGGCCACCGGCGCCGTGGCAGCCCCGGTGCGCAAGGATGGTCGCTGGGGCATGGCCCTGGACGGCACCCTGCTGTGGGAAGCGCGCTTCTTCCAGTGTTGGGCGCCCGCCTGGAGCCCGGACGGGCGGCATCTGTGGGCCATAGTGGCCCCCCGGTACGGCAGCTTCACCGTTGCCCGCGACGCATCCCCCTGGCCGTTCAGCGCCCCGGTGGTCACCGACCTTGTCCTGTCGCCCGACGGCACCCGCGCTGCGGCCCTGGCCAGCAACGACAACACCGCCTGGCAGGTGGTGGTGGACGGCGTGGCCTGGCCCGGCAAGTGGGACATGGCCTGGCGGCCCGTGTTCAGCCCGTGCGGTCGGCACGTGGCGGTGCGGGTACGGGACCGGGGCCGTGAAACGGTGCTGCTGGATGGTCGCCCGTGGCGCGATGCGTTCACCACGGCGTGGGACCCGATGTTCGGCCCCGCCGATTCCGGCTGCCCGTCCGGCAGCGTGCTGTTGCGGGGCATCCGCGACGGGGCGTGCGAACGGTGGGTGGCCACTCCCGACGATTTCAAGGCCTGATCGGCCAGCGGAGGCACAGCAATGCAGCAACTCTACAATTTCGCCGTGGGTCCCCTGGCTTGGGTTGCCTGGGCCGTGTTTCTGGGCGGGTCGGCCTGGCGCATCGCCTCCATGTGGGCACTGGCCCGCAAGAAGGACATGAACGCCGTGGCCTACATGGACGTGTGCTTTGCCGCGCGCTCCATGGCGCGCTGGGCAACCCCGTTCGCCACCCTGGGCTGGCGGGCCAACCCGGCCGTCACCGTGGCCACCTTCGCCTTCCACACCGCGCTCGGCCTGCTGCTGCTTTTCGCGCCGGGGCACGCGGTACTGTGGGATTACGCATTCGGCGTCAACGTCTGGTCGTTGCCGGAAGGCGTGGCCGACACCCTGACCGTGCTGGTCATCCTGCTGTGCGGATTCTTTGCATGGAGACGCCTGCAACTTCCCACTGTCCGCTTCGTCACCCGGCCCATGGACTGGCTGGTACTGGCGCTGGTGGCCGTGCCGTGCATCACCGCGTTCCTGGCCAAGCAGCAGATCGGCGACAACCTGCTGCTGTCCACCCTGCACGTGCTGTCGGGCGAGGCCACGCTGATGGCCCTGCCCTTCACCCGGCTGTCGCACGCCATCTTCTCGCCCTTCACCAGGGCCTACATGGGCTCGGAGTTCGGCGGGGTGCGCCACTGCCCCGACTGGTAGGGCGAAGCAGGCCGGATACGCCGACCTTGCGGGCAGACTCACGGGACATGCAGGACGGGCAGGGGCACAGGGACCGGACGGATTCATCGGAAGGGCGCGCGGCGCCATCCCACGGGAGACAACCACATGAGCGCAACGGAATTCTCGGGCATAGCGGAACGCCGCATAGAAGACGCCAACCTCGTGCGGGGCGTGGCCGCCCTGACGCGTGAACGCATCGAACGCGTGGTCAAGGCGGTGACCAAGGGCGAGGCCGGGGCGCGCCTGGCCGTCTACCATGAAACCTGCATGCGCTGCGGCATGTGCGCCGACGCCTGCCACTACTGCATCTCGCACGATGGCGACCCCACCTATTCGCCCGTGGGCAAGATGGAACAGACCATGTGGAAGCTGCTGCGCACCGGCGGCAAGGTGGACCCGGACGACATCTACGGCATGGCCCAGATCGCCTACACCGAATGCAACCTGTGCCGCCGTTGCGTGCATTACTGTCCCGTGGGCATCGACACCGGCTACGTCATGAGCCTGGTGCGGCGCATCTGTCATCGCCTGGGCGTGGTGCCCCTGTACATCCAGGACACCGCGCACAGCCATTCGGGCACCATGAACCAGATGTGGGTCAAGGAAGACGAATGGATCGACAGCCTGGTGTGGCAGGAAGACGAGGCGCGCAGCGAAATTCCCGCGCTGCGCATCCCCTTCGACAAGGAAGGGGCAGACTTCCTGTACTCGGTCATCGCGCCGGAGCCCAAGTTCCGCACCCAGCTCATTTACCAGGCCGCGGTGATCTTCGACCAGGCCGGGGTGGACTGGACCATGCCCTCGTCCCCCGGCTGGGACAACAGCGACATGTGCATGTTCACCGGCGACTACGAAATGATGGGGCGGCTCAAGCGCTGCCACTTCGAGATGGCCCAGAAGCTGAAGGTGAAACGCATCGTCATGGGTGAATGCGGGCACGCCTTCCGCTCGGTGTACGACGTGGGCAACCGCTGGCTGGGCTGGAAGAACCACCCGGTGCCCATCGTGCATTCGGTGGAATTCTTCTGGGAGCTGCTGACCGAGGGCAAGATCAAGCTGGCCAAGAAGTTCGACGAGCCGGTGACCATCCACGACCCGTGCAACATCATCCGGGGGCGCGGCCTGATGGACAAGCTGCGCGAGGTTACCCACGCCCTGTGCTCCAACGTGGTGGAAATGTCCCCCACGCGAGAACACAACCTGTGCTGCTGCGCGGGCGGCGGGGTGATCAACTGCGGACCGCCCTTCAAGGGCGTGCGCCTGGCGGGCAACAAGGCCAAGGCCGACCAGCTTGCCGCCACGGGCGTGCACACGGTGGTGGCCCCCTGCCACAACTGCCACGGCGGGCTTGAAGACATCATCCAGCACTACAAGCTCGGCATGCACACCAAGTTCCTGGGCGACCTGATCTACGACTGCATGGAAAAGCCCGGCGCCGCGTAGGCACGGCAAGGAGCACCCGCATGAAGGCACCACGTTCCCTGCCGCAGGCGACCCGTCTGGCAACCCAGTTGGCGATCGTGACGGCGATCCTGGCCACCGCGCTGCTGTTCCTGCTGTCGCCGCCCGTGGCCATGGCCCCGGCCCAGGAAGACATGAAGCATCTGGCGCCCGAGGCCCTGGCCCCGCAATCGCGCCCGGCCGCCCGGTTCGTGCACGACACGCACAACGAAAAGGCCAAGATCGACGAATGCGGCACCTGCCACCACGGCACCACCGAGGACGGACGGCGCGACGCCACGGCCCCCACGTCCGAAGGTACCCCCTGCGCCGACTGTCACTCCGCGCATGGCGGCAAGACCGGCAAGGGCACGCCGCTGGAGCGCGCCTATCACCGCCAGTGCATGGGCTGCCACAGGGAGCAGGGCAAGGGCCCCACGGCCTGCGGCGGCTGCCACACGAAAGCCTGAGGCGCCCTGGCGAAACGGCAACAACGGTAACCGGCCCCCTGCGGCATCCCGCGTCACACCGGACGGAGAACACCCCGGAGAAGACATGGACACCGTGCACCTTGCCCCCGACGGAACGCTCCGCGCGCCCGACGGAAGCACCCACGCCGACCCGCTGCCCTGTCTGCGACTGGCGGCGGTGCTGGACGCGGGCTGCACGCTGCGCTCGTTCTTCGCCCTGCTGACCCGGCATGCCGAGCTGCAACGCCTTGGCCCGTTCCTGCCCGCCGCCGTGGCCGAGGCCGACCGCTGCCCCGCTGAAGGCTGCCGTGCCGACGGGCTGACCGGCCTTGCACTGCGCAAGACGGTGGACCTTATCGGCTACCCCGGCGGCCCGCGCGCGGAAATCTACCTTTCGCTGCGGGCGCTGGCGCCGGGAGCCAACAGCCCCTGCGGCCGCGACGGCGAAACGGAACACGAAATCAGGTTCATCCCGCTCGATGCCCTTCTGGATCTGCCGCTCTCGCTGGGCGGCCTGCGACACGTGGTATTCGGGGACAGGACGCGGGTGCTCGACTGCGAGACCACCTTCAGTCTGTTCGAAGTCATCGAGGGCCTCGCATGGGAGCTCGGCTTCCAGGGTGGCGCCCGACACTGTAGCCTACGGAGGTAAACGCCATGTTCGGTAAGATCCTCTTTGCGACGTCGGCCTCGCCGGCATGTGACAACGCGGCCAAGGTGGCCTTCGAACTGGCCAGGCGCAACGAAGCGCGCCTGTATGTCTTCCACGTGCTGGGGGTGCCCACGCGCGGTTTCGGAAATTATGTGCGCGACCTCAAGTCGGGCGAGGAAGAAGTGGCCGACGCGGACTACCGCGAATGGGTCACCGAGGAACTGAAGCACGTCTACGAGGCCCAGTTCAAGGAATTCGGCCCGCCCAACGCCGCGCTGCAACTGGCCGTGGGCGTGCCGCACACCGAAATCCTGCGCTTTGCCCGGCAGGAAGGGGTGGACCTGATCGTCATGGGCGCGCACGGGCGCGATGAAGACGCCGCCGCATCACGGGTGCGCTCCATCATCGGCAACACCATGCAGAAGGTGTCCAAGTCCGCGCGCTGTCCGGTGCTGATCGTCAACCGGCCCTGCAACACCTGCTGGCACATGTTCTCCAACATCGTGTTCAGCACCGACTTCTCCAAGCCCGCCGACGCAGCCTTCCAGTTTGCCTACAAGACTGCGCGCGAGGTGGGTGCCAAGCTGTACCTGTTCCACGCCTGCGACCTTGGCGGCTCGGGGCTGTACCCCAGCCAGGCCGAGATCGAACGGCTGCTGGAACGGGCGCGCAAGCAGATGCAGGACAAGTACGTGAGCAAGATGACCGACTACGACAACTACCAGGTGGAAATCTGGGAAGGCACGCCGTATGTGGAAATCCTGAAGTACGCCCGTGACCGCAAGGCGGACCTTATCGTCATGGCCCACCACGCCAGGGACGTTCCCGCCGAGGACGCGGAAATCGGCTCCACCGTGGAGCAGGTCGTGCTGCGCTCCGCCTGTCCGGTGGCCAGCGTGACCCACGAAGAACGCGTCGCCTAGGACAGCCCCTCTAAAAAACAACCGAGCGGGTAGGCCCATGGCGCTGGTGCTGGTGGTGGACGACGACCTGTCGTTCCGGTTCTTCCTGAAGGCCCTGTTCGAAACCGACGGGCACGAGGCCGTGGCCGCCCGCAACGGCGCCGAAGGCCTGGAGACGGCGCGGCGACGGCGGCCTGACCTGGTGGTGCTGGACGTGATGATGCCGGGCGGCGGGGGCCTGCCCATGTACCGCGCCATGCAGGCCGACCCCGCCCTGCGTTCCGTCCCGGTGATCATGTTGTCCGGCGTGGGCGGGGCCACCTTTGCCCACGGACTGTCCATGTGCCATGCTGCGGACGGAGACGGGAACACGGAGGTGAACGAGCCGTTCGCCTATGTGGAAAAGCCCCCCCGGCCCGACAGGCTGCTGGAACTGGCCCACCGGGCGCTGGACGGAACGGGAAACGGATCGGCAGGGCCACCGGAACGGGCAAAACGGGCGGAACAGGATGGAACCGGGTCGACCCCGGACGGAATATCCCGAAAGACAGGGCAGGCAACGGCGTCACCGCGCGCCGCCACGCACGACGCCAAGGAGAATGAACGCATGCCGTACAAGATACTGGTCGTGGACGACGACCCCTACATCGTGAAGTACATGGTGGATATCCTTTCCGACAACGGGTACGCCACCTGCTCCGCTTCGGACGGCAGCGAGGCGCTGGAAGTGCTGCAACGCGAGCGGCCCGACCTTGTGACGCTGGACCTGGAAATGCCCAACGAGTGGGGGCCGCGCTTCTACCGCAAGATGACCAAGGAAGACGCCTTCCGCGACACCCCGGTCATCGTCATCAGCGGGCTGTCGGGCATCCATCTGGCCATCCGCAACGCCGTGGCGTCGCTGAAGAAACCCTTCGACCCCAACCGCCTGCTGGAAATCATCCGCGAAACGCTGGAAAAGCGCGGGGAACTGGCGGGGGAAGTGCCAGTAACGCATCAGTAGCGCGGCAGTAGCCCCTCGCACGGCGGGGATCGGGCGGCGGCAGGTCGCTGGCGGCAGGCATCGCGGTCTGCGTCGGCAGCGCATGCCGTCCGCCGGACCACGCACACCGCCTGTTGCCGACATGTCGCGCCACATGCCACACGCCACGTACCGCCGGGGCGGGCAATGCCCTCCCCGGCGGCCCGCCCTTGTTCTTTTTTGCACAGCATGGAACAATGCAGGACGGGCGGCGTCCGCCCCAACCCCGCCCACGGCGCGACAACGTCCGGGGCCTTCCCCCTCCATTTCCCGATGGCCGCGTCCGGGCACGCACACATGACACAGGGACCGTGCCCCCGACCGTGAACCGGATTCCGAGGAGCCGCGCATGGGCGCATCGATCCTGCTGGTGGACGACGAGGAAGGTATCCGCACCGTGCTCGGCATATCCCTTGCCGACGCGGGCTACGACGTGACCACCGCTGCCAGCGGCGAAGAGGCCCTTGCCCGGTTTGCCGAGCACAGGCCCGACATCGTGCTCACCGACATCAAGATGCCCGGCCTGTCCGGGCTGGACCTGCTGGAACGCCTGAAGGCCGCCGACCCGGAGGTGGAGGTCATCATGCTCACGGGCCACGGCGACATGGATCTCGCCATCCAGAGCCTGAAGCGCGACGCCACCGACTTTCTCACCAAGCCCGTCAACGACGACATGCTGGAAGTGGCCCTGCGCCGCGCCGAGGAACGCATGTCCATGCGCCGCCGCCTGCGCGGGTACACCGAAAACCTGGAACAGATGGTGCGCGACCAGTCGGCCCGGCTGGTGGAGGCGGAACGCCAGTTGGCCGCGTTGCAGGTCATGGACGGCATCGCCAGCGGCATCCGTTCCTTGTGCAGCGCGCTGGACGACGGCGGGCTGTTCAACGAACTGCCCTGCTTCGTGGCCGTGCACAATGCCGACCTCGAAATCGTCTCCACCAACCAGTTGTACAAGGAACGCCTGGGCCACCGCATCGGCAGCCGCAGTTGGGAGGCCTACGCCGGGCGCGGCCCCGGCGACCGGCTGTGCCCGGTGATGCGCGTGCTGGAAACGGGCGAGGGCTTTCGCTCGAACGAGGTGCTGCTGGGCAGGAACGGGCAGGAAATCCCGGTCATCGTGAACACCGCGCCCATCTACGGCAACGACGGCGAGGTGGAACTGGTGCTGGAGCTTTCGGTGGACATCTCCGAGGTGCGCCGCCTGCGTGAAGACCTGCGCCTGACCCGCGAACGGTTCCGCCAGTTGTTCGACGAATCGCCCTGCTACGTGGCGGTGATGGACCGCGACTTCGGCGTGGTGGAAGCCAACCGCAGATACCGCGAGGATTTCGGCGACCCCACGGGCCGCCGCTGCCACGACGCCTTTGCCCACCGCCTGGCCCCCTGTTCCGGCTGCCCCGCCGGGCGCACCTTTGACGACGGGCGTCCCCATCAGGCGGAAACCGTGGTCACCGCACGCGACGGGCGGCAGGTGAACGTGCTGGTGTGGACAGCCCCCCTGCGCGACGCGGAGGGCGCCATCACCGAAGTGATGGAAATGTCCACGGACATTACCGAACTGCGCCGTTTGCAGGACCGGCTTTCGCAACTGGGGCTGCTGCTGGGTTCCACGGCGCATGGCATCAAGGGGCTGCTCACCGCGCTGGACGGCGGGGTGTACCGCCTTGGCAGCGGCATCGCGCGCGGCGACGCGGCGCGGGTGCAGGACAGCCACCAGGACATCCGCCACCTGGTGGACCGGCTGCGCAAAATGGTGCTGGACCTTTTGTACTACGCCAAGAACCGCGAGCTGAACTGGGAAGTGGTGGTCACCCGCACCTTTGCCGAGGAAACCGCCACCCTGGTGGAAGCCAAGGCCACGGAACGCGGGGTGCGCTTTGTGCGGGACTTTACGGCAGCAGGGGTGGAAGCAGACAGCACGGGGAACGCGGAAACGGGGGCGGAGGTCGGCAAGAACACGGGTACGGCTCAGGCCGGATCAGCGGGAAGCGGTGGTATCGCGGACCTCGGCACCTTCGAGGCGGACGCCGGGGCGCTGTCAGCCGCACTGGTGAACCTGCTGGAAAACGGGGTGGAAGCCTGCGCGGCGGACAACCGCAAGCAGGACCACGTCGTCACCTTACGGGTGCGCGGCACGCCGGAAGAGGTGACCTTCACCATCATCGACAACGGCACCGGCATGGACCGCGAGACCCGCGAAAAGCTGTTTACCCTGTTCTTCTCGTCCAAAGGCAGCGCCGGGACGGGCATCGGCCTGTTCGTGGCCAGCCAGGTGGTACGGCAGCATGGCGGGCACATTGCCGTGGCCTCGGAACCCGGCGAGGGCAGCACCTTCACCGTCTCCTTGCCGCGCCGTCTGCCGGAAGCGGTGCGGCGGGGTGATGCACAGGGGGAAGAACAACGCGCCAGCGACGCATGACTCCCAGTGCGGACAAGCGGCGTTTCGCACTGGCATAAAGGTCATGGCGTGCAAAGAGGGCTTGCGCGGCAGACGTGCGCGGCATATGTAGTCACAAAGACTACACGGAGTACGCCATGAAGCCCACATCCATCCGGCTCGACGAAGCTACCCTTGCCTCCATCGACGGCATGGCCCAAGCCCTGGGCCGCAGCCGGGCGTGGATCATTCAGGACGCGCTGGCCAAGTACCTGGCCCACGAAACGTGGTTCCATGAAGAAGTCCGCAAGGGCCAGGCCGACCTTGCCGCCGGGCGCGCCGTTACGCACGGGGACGTCCGCGACCGCCTTGCCGCGCTTGGCGTTGACCTTGACCGGGCCGTCCGGTGATCCGCTGGGCGGAATCCGCCGCTGACGACCTGATGGAAGCGGTACGCTTCATCCGGCAGGATTCGCCGGAGGCCGCGTCTTCCGTGGCCGCGCGCATCGTCGCCGCCGTGGAGTCGCTGGCCGCGCTGCCCGCGCGGGGCAAGCCCGGACGCGTGGCGGGCACCCGCGAACTGCGCCTTGCCGACCTGCCCTATGTCATCGTGTACGCCGCCACCGGAACCAACGACATCGAGGTCATCCGCGTGCTGCACACCCGCAGGGCGTGGCCCACTGCCTAAGCCGCCCGACAGGCTATTCCCCTGCCCGCACCCGCAGCACAGCCCGCACGCCGCGCCCGTGCGAGGCGGGGCCAAGTTCCAGTTCGCCGCCCATTTCGCGGGCCAGCTTGCGCGTGGCCATGAGGCCCACGCCGCTGCCGCCCGGCTTGGCGGAAACGAAGGCGGCAAAGCCGTTCGGGGCTGCACTGCCCCCCTGCTCCTGCCCGGCCTGCCCGGCTGACCTGGCTGACCCGGCCTGCCCGGCTGGCCCGGCCTGTTCCGGAAAACCGGGACCGTTGTCCTCCACCACGTATTCGATGCCGGGCACGCTGGCCGCCCCAGCCTCCTCTGCTGACACGGCATCCCCGCCCGCAGCGTCAGGCAACGCCACCCGGCGGCTGCGCAGGAGCACCCGGCGGGCCGCATCCGGGAAGGCTTCTGCCGTCCCGCCGCCGCTGGCATCCATCCAGTCCGCAACCGTCGCTGGGGCACCAGATGCGCCAGTGGCCGAGACACCCATCCCGTCATCCTCCTCGAATGCCTCGATGGCGTTGACCACCAGATCCATCAGGCAGCGGTGCACCGCGTCCGGGTCCAGCATGACCGGGTCCGGCCCGGCCCCGCCCTGCATCGCCAGCGTCACCCCGGCCGCCGCCGCGCGCGGGGCCAGCAACCGGGCCACATCGCGCAGGGGGCCATCCGGGTCGCACGGGCGCGGGGCAAGTTCCGCTGTCCGCCCCATGTCCAGCAGGCGCATGGCCAGGTCGCGCACCCGCGCCACGTCGTCGCGCACCATGCGCCAGCCCTGCTCCAGATAGTCGCGCCGGTTGAGTTCCAGCCCCTTTTCCAGCACGAACATGGCCCCTTCCAGCCCGCCCGCCATGTTCTTGATGGCGTGGGCCAGGCCCGCAGCCGTTTCCCCAACGGCGGCCAACCGTTCTGCGTGCAGCAGTTCGCGGGAGCGTTGGGCCACCAGTTGTTCCAGTTCCTCGGTATGACGGCGCAGGGCCTCGCGCAGGGCCATGCGCTGGCGGGCGCGGTCCAGCGCCACTTCCAGCGCCTCCGGGGCCACCGGCTTGGTCAGAAAGTCGCCCGCCCCATGGCGCAGGCTGGACACGGCAAGCTCCATGTCGCCGTGGCCGGTCAGCACCAGCACCTCCACCCCGGAAAATTCCGCCTTCACCGCGCGCAGCAGGTCTATGCCGTCCATGCCGGGCATGCGCACGTCGGTCAGCACCACGGCGGGCGGATTCGCCCGGACCATGGCCAGCGCCTCCGCCCCGGAGGCCGCCGTGCGCACCGCGCAGCCCATGTCGGCCAGCAGCAGCGCCAGCACGGTGCGGATGCCTTCCTCGTCATCGACCAACAAGAGTGGCAGAAGTGGCTGGTGCGGCAGGGGCGGCTGTGCGTTCATGCCGCGCCGCCTTCACCGGGCAAACCCGGCCCCGGAGTTGTCGTGGTCGCTGTCGCGGGCGTTGTCGTGGTCGCTGTCGTGGTCGCTGTCGTGGTCGCTGTCGCGGGCGTTGTCGCGGACGAGTCCGCAACCCCCGAAGTCACCGGAAAATACAGGGTGAAGCACGCCCCGCCCTCCGCCAGGTTGGACGCCTGGATGGACCCGCCGAACTCCTTGACCAGCCCGTAACTGATGGACAACCCCAACCCCGTGCCCTTGCCCACCTTCTTGGTGGTAAAGAACGGCTCGAAGATGCGCGGCAACAGCGCCGGGGGTATGCCGCAGCCGGTGTCGCACACCCGCGCCGTCACCCGCCGGTCGTCGCCCACCGTCTCCACGGTGATGCGGCGCGGCGCGCCCGGTTCCTTCTCGCTGCGGTCCTCTATGGCGTCGCGGGCATTGAGCAGCAGGTTGATGAACACCTGCTCCAGCCGGTTGGACACGGCCATGACCGGGGGCAGCGACTCGGCCAGCCGCCAGTCGATGTCGATGCCGCGCAGCGACAACTGGCGGCTGAAGAATTCCGTGGCGCTTTGCAGCACCGCGTTGATGTCCACCCGCTCAAGCGCCAGGTCCGACCGGCGGCCAAAGTCACGCATGTGCCCGATGATGCGACTGGCCCGGTCCACATGGCCGTCGATCTCGCGAGCCATGGTGGCCAGGATTTCCGGGTCGATGGGTTCGCCCCGCGTCACCTTGCGCAGCAGAAAGCCCCCGGCGGTCTTGATGACCGTCAGCGGCTGGTTCAGTTCGTGGGCTACCCCGGTGGCCATTTCGCCCAGGGTGGCCATCTTGCCCGCCTGGATCACCTTCTGCTCGGCCTCCAGCCGTTCGGTGATGTCGGTGGTGGTCACCAGCAGCACCTGCCGGGCCAGGTATTCCGCCGGGGAAAGCATGATGTCCACGTGAAAGGGCCTGCCGTCACGCGCCACGTTGCGGGCGCGGTTCAGCACGGTAAAGGCCCGCAACTGCGAGGCATAGCGTTCGCGCTCGTCCGGGGGAAACAGGTCCAGGAACGAGCGGCCCTTCATCTCGTCGCGCGGCCAGCCGTAGACCTTCTCCGCCGTGGAGTTGCAGTCCACCACCTCCAGGCTCTGCTGGTCCAGCACGAACACGGCGCTGGGGATATGGTTGAAGATGGCGTGATACTTGAGTTCGGAACGGCGCAGCTTTTCTTCCAGTTCCTTGCGGTCGGTGATGTCCAGGGTCATTTCCATGGCCGCGGTCACCCGCCCTTCGGCATCGAACACGGGCGAGGTGTGCACAATCCAGTGCGCCCGGCTGCCGTCGGTGTGAAACCCGCTTTCCTCGCTGCAATGGGCAAGGCCGGTCTGCATGGTCATTTCCACGGCACAGTTGGGGCACTTGCCGGTGCGCCCCTTGTAGGCCTGAAAGCAGAAGTCGCCGGGTTTGGGCGTGAAGTTCTCGCGGAACATGCGGTTGTAGCGCAACAGCCGCAGATTCTTGTCCTGCACGGTGATGGAGCAGGGCACCTGGTCGAACAGTCGCTGGTATTCGTCGCGCTGGCGGTTCAGCTCCGCCTGCTTCTGGGCAATGTCCCGATCCATGCGGGTGATGGCCCCGGCCAGTTCGCCGATCTCGTCCTGCTGGCGCACGTCGGAAAGGTCCACCTTCTCGCCGCGCGCCACGGCACGGGTGCCCTCGATCAGCCGGGCCACGGGCCGCGTCAGAAAGCGGCGCATGAACAGGTGCACCGCCGTGGCGCCCAGCAAGAACACCGCCGCCGCCAGGGTGACCACCCGGGTCTGGAAGGACAGCACCTCGGTTTCCGCGTCCTGCAACGAAAGCACCACCTCCAGCGCGCCCAGCACCAGCTTGTCCGCCGGGTGGAAGTGGCAGGGTTCACCCGAACAGCCGGGTTCGTTCATGATGGGGGTAAGGCTGCCCAGCAGGCGGCGACCATCCGTGTCGGTGAACACGCGGGTACGCTCGCGCAGGGCCAGCCACTGGCGGGGCTGGGCCGTGCGATGACAGGCGGCGCAGGCCTCATCGCGGATGTTGGTGCGGCGTTCCACCTCGTCCGGGTTGCCCGAGAACTTGATGACGCCTTCCTTGTTGTAGATGCGGATGGAGACGATGTCCTTCTGGCGGGACACGTCGCTGATGATCTGGTTGATCTCGTCGCGGGCGTTCAGCATCATGGCGAAACGCGCGCCAAGACGGATGGTGGTGCCCAGGCGGTCGCCACCGGCGGCCAGTTCGTCGTGCAGGTGTTCGCGCTGATAACGAATGCTGCCCAGCGACAGCACCAGCACCCCCAGGAACAACGCCACGCCGCTGCCCGCCACCACCTTGGCGGCCAGGCTGGTGCCCGGCAGGCCACGCAAGCGCCGCCCCCGTCCCTCCTTGCCGGGGCGCCCGGCAGGATCGGGACCCGAGCCGGACCCGGCGCCCATCCCGGCGCCAGAACCTGTACCGGCGTTGATGCCCGTGCCCGTTCCGGGGTGGGGTGTGCCGCCCGTGCCGACGGTCATGGCCGCCTCCTGTGCTGCCGCACCGTACGCCCCCGGCCCACGGTCAGGACACGCGGATCGGCCGGGTGCGTGGGGCGCGCGGGGAGCCGGGGCCCTCCGCATCGTCCGGCCCGTCCAGACCAACTGGCCCTTCCGGTTCGCACGGTTCCGATACGGACATCGGCACGCGGGGCGTTGCGGGCACCATGCGGGCGGGGCAGCCGCCCGATATGGCCCCCCTTGCGGGCACGGATTTTTCCGGCCCATCGGATTCCGCCGAGTGCACCAGTTCTGCCCGTCCCGCCAGTTCCGCGGATTCCGCCGATCCAATGGACCCCGCAGGACCGGACGGCTCCGCAAGCCCGGCCAGCGCGCGCAGTTCCTGTTCCGCCTCCCGGCGATGCTCGGCCGCAGTGCCGGGGCACCAGTCGCCGAACTTCACCCCCTGGTCCACGTAGCGCAGCAGTTCGCCAAAGGTGATGGCGTCCAGCCGGTCGAACATGGCCCGGCTGCACTCCTTCCAGACCATGCGCGTCAGGCAGCCGGGGGCATGGGAACAGTGTTCCTCGTCGCGGCCGCAGCCCGCCATTTCCGCCCCGCCTTCCAGCACGCGCACCACGTCGCCCACGGAAATGTCGTCGGGCGAGCGCCCCAGGCGGTGCCCGCCGTTGGGCCCACGCTGGCTCACCAGCAGGCCCGCCTCTTTCAGCGAACGGCTGATCTTTTCCAGATACTTCTGCGATACATCCAGTCGGCGCGCCACGTCGCGCATCAGCACCGGCCCCTGACGGCTGTGCTGGGCGATATCCAGCATCATCCGCGTGCCGTAGCGACTGTTGGTCAGCAAACGCATGCCCTGCCCCCTCGGTTGACGATCACGCCGCGACCCTTCACGAAGCCCCACACGCCCGTGCCATGCCGCGCCCGCGCACGCAGCATCCGGCCACCCGCATGCACGCAGGGCGGCAATGGACACTCCATGCGCACTTTTGCACCATAGCATACCGCAATGGTATATTCAACAGCACCATACAACTAACGTATTCACTCCACATTGCCGCAATCCGGATTGAACGGATTGGCACGCTGCAAATCCACATTACGGACAAGGTACGCATACGCAGCACCGCACGCCACATCAGGGGTACCCTGCTGCATGCAACAAAAACGGCGCCCTGCCTGCACGGACGGGACGCCATTGTCTCTGGAAGGAATCGGAAAAATGCGAATGTGGCGGATGCAGGCGAAATGCGGTGGTCAGTGGGCGGTGTCAGACACCCGGCCTGTCCGCGAGGGGGGGCCCATCGTGGGATGGATCGTGCTCCGTCAGGTCGGGCTGGCCGTTGGCCAGATCATCCAGGGTGATCGAATCCAGCGCGGATTCCACGGCATCGGCGGCGCGCGTCCAGCCAAGGCAGGTCAGCCTGTCGCCGGGGGTGTCGGCCAGGCCGCAATGTTCCGCGATGCGGATGCCACCCTCCATGAGTCGCACCACCGTACCCAGGGTGATCCTGCCGGGCGGCAGGGCAAGCCGGTGGCCGCCCATGGCCCCCCGCGCGCTGGCTGTAAGCCCGGCGCGCCGCAAATCCTTGAGAATCTGCTCCAGGAACTGGACGCTGATGTCCGTGTACCGCGACAACGCGGTGGTGGTCAGCGGCCCTCCGGTGCCATGCACCGCAAGGGCCACCAGCACCCGTGCCGCATAGCGCGTTCTGGCGGTAAGCTTCATGCCGTTTCAGGGTCTCCCGTTGCGGCGGCGCGCGATGTTGCGCCCCGTCCACTGCGGTACACCTACACCATGCCTGCACGGCATACAACACCATTGGCAAGAAACGGCACACTCCGGCATTGCGGCGTGCACGCCGGAGAACTGTTGTATCGGACTGTTTTCATCCTGGATGTTTCCAATCCGAAACAATGTCCCGCAAGAGAAACCACATGAAACAGCTTCCCGCATGCCACCCGGCGCAATGCGGCCCGATCCGCGCCGAAGGGCGTTCATCCGGCATGCTTGTCGGCAGGCAGGTGGGAGCTTACCCCATCCCGCGCGGCCCACAGGTCCCCCACGATGTCCAGGAAGGCGTCCAGCGGCCGGGGATCGAACTGGGTGCCCCGCCCCTCGCGCATGATGCCGAGGGCCTTGTCGATTCCGAAGGCGGGCTTGTAGGGCCGCTTGCTGGTCAGCGCGTCGAACACGTCGGCCACGGCCACGATGCGCCCTTCGAGCGGAATTCCCTCGCCCGAAAGACCTCGCGGGTAGCCGCTGCCGTCCCAGCGTTCGTGGTGGGTGCCCGCGATGGCGGCGGCAATGCGCACCACCCGGGACGACGAGGCCGCCAGGATCTTTTCGCCGATGAGGGCATGCTGCCGCATGACCGCGAATTCCTCCGGCGTGAGCCTGCCCGGCTTCAGCAGGATGGCGTCGGGCGTGCCTATCTTTCCCACGTCGTGCATGGGGGCGGCCACGCGCAGGTCGCGCAGCCCGTCGGCGTGCATGCCCAGCGCGGCGGCGATACCCTCACTGTAGAAGGCCATGCGCTGGATGTGGTCGCCGGTGTCGTCGTCCTTGTAGGCGGCTGCCAGGGTGAGCCGGTTCAGGGTGTCGATGTACGAGCGCTCCAACTCGGCGCGCGAGGTGCGCAGGTCGAGCACGGTGCGGCTCAGGTCGTCCGCGAAGGCGCGCAACTGGCCGTGGGCCAGGTGCAGTTGCTCGCGCGTTTCCTCCATGGCCGAACAGGCGTCTTCCGCCGCCTCGGCAAGGCGTTTTCGTTCGGGATGCCGTGAGTCGTGCGTGGTATCCTGCGTCATGCGGTCCTCCCGTGCTGTGTGTCCGCTGCCCGTGGCCGGGCGATGATGAGCGTCTCTTGCCTCTTCCATGCCGCCGGTCCGCCAGTCCGGTTGGCTACTCCCGCCACTTCCCCCGTGGCCGCGCCGGGATTCGAGCTTGCGCTCGCGCGGGACCCGGCGTGACGAACCATGACGGCCGCGCCGGTCCGCCAATCCGTTTGGCTACTCCCCCCACTTCCCCTGTGGCCGCGCCGGGATTCGAGCTTGCGCTCGCGCGGGACCCGGCGCGGCCTGGGGCGGGGGTTGGTCAGCTCCGGGGCGGGTGGGCCGCACGGCGAAACCCCCGTCCGCCGTCCTGCCCCAGAGTGGGCGAACGGCCCCGCGCACGGGGGGGCACCCATGCACTCGGGCCGCGCCCCAAACATCAGCCTGTGGCCGCATCCCGTGCGGACATGCCATGCATGCTCACGCAGACGGGCAGACGCACCGCCACCGTGGTACCCCGGCCCACCTCGCTGGACAGGGTCACATCTCCCCCGTGCAGGCGGGCGATGGCCCGGGCCAGGGTAAGCCCGAGGCCCAGCCCTTCGCGGTTGCGCGTCATGTACCCCTGCGCCTGGTAAAAGCTTTCGAACACTCGTTCGCGTTCCTGGGCGCCAATGCCCATGCCGGTGTCCGCCACTTCCACCAGCACCTCGCGGGACGCGCAGCCCGACCCGTCCGCCCCGCCCGCCCCGTTCGGTCCGCCCTGCGCGCCAGCCCCCGTTCCGGCCATGCCGCGCGGTGGACGGCAGCGCAGGGTCACCATGCCCCCCTGCCTGTTGAAGCGGATGGCATTGTGCACCACGTGCAGGAACAGTTCGCGCAGCAGCCCCGCGTTGCCGCGCACCGTCACCTGCGCGGCCCCCACCGGCATGGGCCCCAGCACCACCCCCTGCGCGGCGGCAAAGGTGGAAAGTTCCTCCAGCACCCCGGCCAGTACCCGGTCCACTTCCACGGGCGCGTCCGACGCTTCCACCCGACCACCCTGCACCTCGGCGAAGCGCACCACCTCGCGCACCATGGCGTGCATGCGCCGCGCGGCCTGCAACAGATGGCCCAGCAATTCCTCGGCATCGGAATCGCCCCGGCGGCGCGCCTCGTCCAGCAGCACGTCGCCAAGCCCCAGAATGCCATTGAGCGGGGTGCGCATCTCGTGCGAGATGATGGCCAGAAAATCCTGCTTCAGGTGTTGCACCCGGCGTTGCATGCTGATGTCGTGCAGCACCAGCACCCGACCACCGTCGCGCATGGGCGAGGTGGCCACCCGCACCACCCGCCGGGCCACGCCGTCGGGCGAGGGCAATTCCAGTTCCACCACCCGTGCCCCGTACATGTCCTGCCCGTACATGTTCGGCCCGTACATGTTCGGCCCGTACGCATTCGACTCGGGCTCCCCGTCCGGTTCCCTGCTTCCGGAGGCGTCGGCCCGGTACCCACCCCCCGGCAGCACCGCCGCCGTGCCCGCCTCGCCCAGCAGTTGCACCAGCGGGCGGCCCTCCACCTCTGCCGGGGATCGGTCCAGCATGGCGCAGGCCGCCGTATTCACGGTAACCGCCCTGCCCGCCGCGTCCACCGTAAGCATGCCGTCGGCCATGGAATCGATGACTGCGCGCAACCGTTCGTTGACGGCCTGCAATTCGGCGCGCTGAGCCCGCTCCACGGTGTACAGCGCCGCCAGGTCTTCGGCGTAACGCACCGTCTGCATGGACACTTCGCCGCACTCGGCCAGTTCCGAAGGCGCAGGAGAATGGGCGGACACGCCGTCCGGCCCCCGTGCCGCACCCTGCCCCTCGTGGCCGCTGCCAGGGGGGGCGCTGCCGGAGAGGGCGCCTTGCCCGGCATCCGGTCCGGCTCCGGGCAGGGCACCGCGACTCTCGCCGGTCCGCGTGTCCCGGGGGGGGCCATCCTGCGCGCTGTTCATCCCAGGAATTCCTCTATCTTGCGAATCAGCGCCAGCGGGCTGAACGGCTTGGGAAAGTAATCGTCGGCCCCGGCGCGCAAGCCTTCCTCGCGGTCCTGGGTCTGACCCTTGGCGGTCAGCATGATGATCCGGCAGCCCGCCGTGGCCGGGTCGGCCCGGATGCGCCGGGTGGCCTCCAACCCATCGATCTCTCCGGGCATCATCACGTCCATCAGGATCAGGTCGGGCCGATGCAGACGGGCAATCTCCACCGCCTGCACGCCGTTTTCAGCCTGCAATATCTGGTAATTGCCAATTCGCAGCGTGGCCTGCACCAGTTCGCGCACCTCGTACTGGTCCTCTGCGATGAGTATCCGCTTCATGACACTTCCCCCTTGCATGCGGCAAAATCGGGGTATCGGACCGGAGGAACGCATGCGGTTCCGGGCCGATGGGCATCAGTACCGTTCGAAGTCGGCGTCGGACGTGCCCGCCTCGTCGAGGTCCAGGGTCACGCCCGCCTTCCCCGCCCTGGCGGCGCGGTCACCACGCAGCGTACCCTCGGTGATGGCGGGCTGCGGGTGCCCCCGTTGCGAACGGCGTCTCTCCAGCCCTCCCTTGCGGACCGGCTGGCCAGGCTGGCCAAACTGGCCCGGCCTGGCCTGGGGCATGGGCGCCACGCCACCGCCCGAAGGCAGCCGGAAGAACGCCACGGTCTGGGCCAGTTGCGTGGCCTGCCCGGCCAGTTGCTCCGACGTGGCGGCCATCATTTCCGAGGCGGAGGCGTTCTGCTGGATCACCGAATCGAGCTGCTGCACGGCCTTGTTGATCTGCTCCGCGCCCACGCTCTGCTCCTTGCTGCCCGCCGCGATCTCCTGCACCAGTTCCGCCGTCTTCTGGATACTGGGCACCAGCGTGCCCAGCATGTTGCCCGCGCGCTCGGCCAGGGCCACGCTGGACGAGGACAGTTCGCTGATCTCCGCCGCCGCCGTGCCGCTGCGTTCGGCCAGTTTGCGCACCTCGGAGGCCACCACGGCAAAGCCCTTGCCGTGCTCGCCCGCGCGGGCCGCCTCGATGGCGGCGTTAAGCGCCAGCAGGTTGGTCTGCCGGGCGATTTCCTGCACGATGGATATCTTTTCCGCGATGGTCTTCATGGCCCGCACGGTCTGGGCCACGGCCTGCCCGCCCTCGCGGGCGTCCTCTGCCGAACGCAGGGCGATGCGGTCGGTCTCGCCCGCGTTCTCGGCGTTCTGCTGGATGTTCGAGGTCATCTGCTCGACCGAGGCGGACACCTCTTCCACCGCGCTGGCCTGCTGCGTGGCGCCCTGGGCCATGTTCACCGCCGTCTCGGACAGTTCGCGGCTGCCCGCCGTGACGCCATGGGTGGTTTCCATCACCTCGCCGATGACCCGGCGCAGGTTGTCGGTCATGATGCGGATGGCCTCGGCCACGCTGCCCACCTCGTCCCGGCTGGTCACCTCCACGTCCGTCGTCAGGTCGCCCGCAGCCACCTGCCCTGCCACGTCGCGAATGCGCTGCAATGGGCGGGCGATGGACCGGCTGGCCAGCAACCACGCGCAGGCCACCACCACAATCACGATGCCCAGCGCCCAGCCCGCCACGGACAGGGAGGCGGACCGCACATGGGCGTTCACCGCGTCCAGCGACGAAACGATCTCGAACGCGCCGTGCACCTCGCCCTCGCGCCAGCCTTCCTTGATGCCGCCCACCACGTCGCGCTCGCCCTTGGGGTCGCCGTGGCAGAACAGGCATTCGCGGGTCAGGCGGATGGCCCGGAAATACCGGATGTGGTCCGCCTCGCGCAGGACCAGTTCCTGCTGGCCCGTGGACGAAAGCTGTTCCAGTACCTTCCGTTCCATTTCCGTGGGCTCGTTGGCCTGATTGCGGGGATGCATCTTGGGCACGCGGAATTCGTAGCCCAACTGTTCCGCATTGGCCTTGGCCATCTTGATGGCGGTAATCACCGGTACCGCGTCCACCACCTTGTCGGCTGGCAGCTCCGCGAACGGGCGAATCAGGCCCCCTTCAAGCTTGCGCGCCATCTCGTCGCGCGCGGCCTCGGCCATGAGCACCACCGCCCGGCTCTGTTGCAGGATGGCCTGGTGCGCGTCCTCGCGGATGTCGGCGATGCGTTGCACGGCCATGACGCCCGCGATGCACACCGGCCCCAGGATGGCGATGGCCATGATCTTGGCCTTGATGCCGAATGCTCCACGCCGTTCACGTTCACCGGTCATGGCATCTCCTTCGGGGCGCGCGGCCCCCATTCCCCAGTTCTCCAGAACCCCAAGCCGCAGCCATGCCCGTTCACGCACCAGTCGGGCCGACCGGGCCGGTCGGTAGCGTAAAGCGCACCGTGGTACCCACGTCCTTGGCGCTTTCCACCGCCACCTCTCCGCCATGGGCCTCGATGAGATACTTCACGATGCTCATGCCAAGGCCCGTGCCGGGTATGCCGGTATTCGAAGCATCGCCCCGATAGAATTTCTCGAACACCCGCGAAAGCTGTTCCGGACTCATGCCCATGCCGTTGTCGCGCACGCTGACCTCGTGCACGCCCTGGCCCGGGCGCAGCCGCACCTCGACCACGCCGCCGCCGGGGGAATACTTGACGGCGTTGCTCAGCACGTTGTCGAGCACCTGGGCCACCTTGTCCGCGTCCACCACGGCGGGAACCGGCGTTTCGGGCAGCAGCAGCCGGAACGAATGCCGACGCGTGCCCACGATGTGCGCGGCCACCTTGCGGCGGATCAACGCCACCAGGTCGCACGGCCTGCGCTTGAGGCTGAAGCCCTGGCCCATCTCGATGCGGGAAATGTCCAGCAGGTCCGCCACGATGCCGGTTACCATCGCGGCCTGCTCGTTGATGTAGCCAAGGTACTGGCGCTGCTCTGCGGAGGGGATGTCGTCGCCGGTGACCAGCAGTTCCGAAAACCCCAGGATGGTGGTGAGCGGGGTGCGCAGTTCGTGCGCGGCGGTGGTCAGGAATTCGTTCTTCATGCGGTCCAGTTCGCGCTCGCTGGTCACGTCGTGCAGTACGGTGACCACGCCGGTGCGCACGCCGCCCGCGTCGCGCACCTCGGAGGTGCTGGCCGTGTAGTGATGCACGCCGCCCGTTTCCGTCGGACGCGAAAAACCGAACTGGCAGGGCGCGCCGCCCATGGTGTCGTCCAGGCAGTGCACCAGCCGCTTGCGCAGCGGGGCGTCCTCGATGAGATCCGCCACCCCTTCACCCACCAGGTCACCGGGGGCGGCAAGACCCAGGATGTCTTCCGCCGCCGGGTTGGCCAACGTCACCCGGTGGTCTGGGTCGGTCACCAGCAGCCCCTCGGACACGGAACGCAGGATAAGGTCGATCTTCTCCCGCTGCGATTCCGCCGTGCGCAGGGCCTGTTCCAGGTCGCGGGTGCGCTCCAGCACCATGTTTTCGAGCCGGGCACGGTAGCCTTGCAGTTCCGCCTCGGCGGCGCGGCGCTCGCTGATGTCCTCCAGCATGCCCACGGCGTATTGCAGGTCGCCCTTGCGCCCCCTGATGGCCGCCACGGCCAGCCGCACGGGAAACACCGTGCCGTCGCGCCGCGAATGCTGCGTTTCCAGAAAGAAGCCGTTGCGTTCGCCCCGGTGCAATTCCGCGAACAGTGCGCGCACGTCGCCCGCCTCGTGACCGTGCACCAGTTCCGAAAAATGCCCCAGGGGCAGTTCCGCAGCGGCAAAGCCGTGCAGCACGTTGAACAGCCGGTTGGTCTTGACGAGGCTGCCGTCCTGATCCGTGATGAACACCCCCAGGGGGGCGTGCTCGAACACGGCGCGAAAACGCGCCTCGCTCTGCTGCAACGCCTCTTCCTGCTTGCGGCGGCGGCTGACGTCGCGCCCGATGCCGAAAACCAGCACCTTGTCGCCGTCGCGCACGGGCACGGACACAGATTCTATCCAGTTCTCGCGCCCGTCAGGGCGCAGCCACGAGTACACGACGCTCTGGGGACCGCGCAGCCCGCCATCGTCGCGGAAGGGATCGGGTGCCTTGCGCCCGCCCAGCAACACCTGCAACGTGCGTACGTCGTCCATGGCGCGCAGGTCGTCGCGGGTGCGCCCGGCCATGCGCTCGTAGCCCCTGTTGCAGTCCACCAACCGGGGGGCACTGCCGTCGTCGCGATGTTCGTAGACGGATATGCCGTCCTGCGAATGCTCGAAGATGGTGCGGTACCGCAGCTCCGCCTCGCGCAGGGCGCGTTCGGCCTGGCGCTGGGCGGTGATGTCGCGCAGGGCCACCAGGGTGGCCGGGCCGTCATCCCAGGTCACCGGGGCGGTGCGCACCTCCACCAGGCAGGGGGTGTCCCCCTCGCCGCACAGGTCCAGTTCGTCGTCGCGCACCGGCACGGGCGACGGATGGCCAAGCATGTCGGGCAGGTCGGGCGCGTCGCGCCCCAGCATGGCAAGCGCCGCCGGATTGGCGAAGCGCACCCGCGCGTCGGCGTCCACCACCAGCATGCCGTCCGGGTTGGCGCTGATGATGGTTTCCAGCCGCTGACGGTGCTGGCGCAACGCGCCCTCCGCCCGCTTGCGGTCGATGGCGTAGCGGATGGTGCGGCCGATGAGGCCTTCGGCCACCTCGCCCTTGCGCAGGTAGTCCTGGGCGCCGCGCGCCACGGCCTCTTCGGCGAAGGAAGGGCTGGAAAGCCCGGTCAGCACGATGACCGGCAGCTCAGGCGCATGTGCGACCAGGCTGGCCAGGGTGTCCCAGCCCTGGCTGTCGGGCAGGCTGAGGTCCAGCAGGGCCACGTCGAATGCGCCGCCATCCAACCGGGCAAGCCCCTCGGCCAGTGTTTCCGCGCGTTCGATGACATGCCGCAGACCCGACCCGGCAAGCAGCAGGCTGAACAGCCTGGCGTCGCCGGGGTCGTCCTCGAACAGCAGTATGCGCACCTGCCACTGGTCCATCCCCTGATCCATGAAGCCTCCGGGGGACTTCCCGGGTTACTTGGTTGTCCCCCCGCGTGCGTGGCACGCAGGGGGTTGGTCTGGGCGGGCCTGACGGATCTGGACGGGTCTGGGCGGGTCTGGGGCCGCAGTTCACGCGGCCATGATGGCGCGGCTTCGCGTCCGCTCCGCCTTGCCGCCCCCTCAACCCCCTTCAGTCCCCCTTTTGGGGCAGGGTCACGATGCCCATCCAGAAATGCTCGATCTGCCCCACCACCTCCAGAAACTGCTCCCAGCCCACGGGCTTGGTGATGTAACAGTTGGCGTTGAGATCGTAGGCGCTCAGAATGTCACGTTCCTGCCGCGAAGTGGTCAGCACCACCACCGGAATGGAGCGCAGTTCCGGCGATCTCTTGATCTCTTCCAGCACCTCGCGCCCGTTCTTGCGCGGCAGGTTCAGGTCCAGCAGCACGAGATCGGGGCGGGGCGCGTCGGCGTACTGGTCCTCGCGCCGCAGGAAGGACATGGCCTCCTCGCCGTCCTCCACCACGAACAGCCGGTTGGATACGCGATTGCCTTTCAGCGCCTCGCGCGTCAGGCGCACGTCGCCGGGGTCGTCCTCGACCAGCAGGATGTCGATGAGTCTTGCCTGACACATGCCGCTCATGTACTCCCTCCCGTGCAGTCTTGCTCAATTGATGCCACCCCGTTGGCGGTGGCGGCTGTTACGGCGGGGTCTGCCTGCCATGCCGGGCATGCGTGCCAGGCATGTCCGGCATGGCCAATCTGTCCGGTATCACGAACCGGAACGTGCTGCCCTTGCCCGGTGCCGATTCCACCTCGATGGTGCCACCGTGCCGCTCCACGATCTTCTTGCACACCGCAAGGCCGATGCCGGTGCCCGGGTAGCGACCCGGCCCGTGCAGCCGCTGGAAGACGCGAAAGACGCGCTCGAAATGCTCGGGCTTCATGCCGATGCCGTTGTCGCGCACATGAAAGCTCCACGCGCCTCCGTGGTGCCCGCCCCCCGTGGCCCGCTCCGCCCCGATGGAAATGTGCGGAGCCGCCTCCGACCGGTATTTCACCGCATTGCCCAGCAGGTTGCGCAGCACCTGCTCCATCTGCACCCGGTCGGCCCGGATCATGGGCAGCGGCCCCCGCTCCACCGTGGCCCCGGCCTCTTCGAACAGCAGACCCAGGTCCGAGAGCACGGTGTCCACCACCGTCTCCATGTCCGTGTCCTCGAACTCCCGCCCTTGCGTGCTGACCCGCGAATAGGCCAACAGGTCTTCAATCATGTCCTTCATGCGGCGGGCGGCATCCACGGCAAAACCGATGAACTCGTCGGCGTCGCTGTCCAGCCGCCCCACGTAGCGCTTGGCCAGCAGGTCGAGAAAACTCGCGATCTTGCGTAGCGGTTCCTGCAAGTCGTGCGAGGCGATGTAGGCGAACTGCTCCAGTTCCGCGTTGGAACGGCGCAACTCCTCTGCCTGGCGCTCCAGATGCAGTTCCGCCTCCTTGCGCTGGGTCACGTCGCGGCCGGACACATAGGCCAGCCCTTCCTCGGGCAGGGCCACCGAGGTCCAGGCAAGCCAGCGGTACACCCCGTCCTTGCAGCGAAAGCGGTTCTCCACCGGGATGGCCGCCCCGCTCACGGGTCCGGTGCCCCCCCCCATCAGCAACGAGCGACTTGCATCCCGGTCATCCGGATGCACGAAATCCAGAAACGGATGGCCCGACACTTCGTCCGCCAGAAAGCCGAACAGCCGCACCCAGGCAGGGTTCACCCGGCGCAGCGCGCCCTGCTGGGTGACGATGGCCACCGGGTCCAGCGACAGGGCGAAGAAACGTTCCGCCTCCTGCTCGGCCCGCTGCCTGCTGATGGCCTCGCGCAGCATGGACGCCCGCGCCTCGCGCGTGGCCACGGTGCCCGCCTCCACGTCGCGGCGCAGACGCGCCGTACGCCACAGCAAGAGCACCGAGGCCCCCAGGAACACCACCAGCAGCAGGAAGGCCACACCGGCCAGCAGCAATTCGCGGTCGCTGTAGCGCGACAGCACGTTGCCGCCGAACCAGCGGCGGTACAGCACGTCGTACTCGCCCGAGGCGCGCACCTTGCCGAGGGCCTCGTTCAGCTCCACCACAAGGGCGGTGTTGCCCTTGTCAATGCCGAACGAAAACCGCAGCGTGCGCAACGGCTGGCCGGAGGGTGCCAACGGAGCGTCCGTGGGCAGGCGGCGGATGATGTGCTCCACCACGGGTTCCGGGGCCACCAGGGCATCGGCCCGGCCCCAGGCCACGGCCATCACTGCATCCAGCGGGGTGGCTACCGGCAGCAGACGCTGCCCCGGTATGGACCGCAGGTACTGATGGCTGGAATGGTTCTCCACCACGGCCACCAGCAACCCGGAAAGGTCGGGCACGCCACGCGGGTACGCGGCGCCGTCGCGCCGCACATAAATGCGCTCGGCCACCTCCAAGCCCGGCTCGCTGAACTCCATCCGCTGCAGGCGCTCCGGCGTTTCCGCCACCAGGGCCAGCACATCCAGTTGGCCTTGGCTCAACTCGGCCCGCAACACCTTGCCGCTATCGTCGGCATGAATCGCCACGCGCCGCCCGGCAGCCCGGGCCACGGCTTCGGCCAGATCGCGCGCGAACCCTGCGGGCACCCCCTCGACCATGTAGCTGAGCGGCGGATAGGTGCTGATCAGGCCGATGCGCAGTTCCGGCGCATCGGCAGGCAATCCGTCGGCGTCGAGCAACGTCGGTGATGCCTGGGTAGCGGCGAGTTGCTCTGGTACGGGCGGGGTTTGCGCGCCGACATGCCGCCCGCCGCCCTCGGCCGCCCATACGGTCCCGGCCAGGGGCAGGACCGCCCGGCCCGGCCAGCCGCAGAGGGTGCCGAGGCCCTGCGGCAGCAGCAACAGCAGCACCACCGGCACGGCGGCCAGTGCGCACCGCGCCAGCCCCCCCGCCATGCCCGCCAAGGTGGCCGGGCCGGACCGGGTACTTCGTCGCCGCCACCCAGCCGACGTGTCGTTCCCCAAGGATGGCATGCCTACAGTCCGAGGTGCGCCCCGCGTCCGGGGTCCTCCTCGCCGCCATCCACCGGGGCCAGCCGGTAGCCCAGTTCCTGCGCTATCTGTTCCAGCGGCGTCACGTCGCGGGTGGTGCGCAGTATCTGAAAAAACGTTTCCACACCCAGCTTTGCCCCAAGGTCGAACGGGTTCAGTTCGCGCATCAGGGTGGGATAGGGCTTGCCGATGGTTCGCGCCACTTCGCGCGCCTGGCTTCTGCTGCTGAGCACCGCCCCCTGCACCATTCTGGTGATCCACTTCTCGGACATGTTCCCTCCTTGGCCGTCGTTGGCCTTCGTTCCAAGGGAATATCAAGAACCATGCCGGACCATGGGGCGGAGCAAGCGGACACTCCGTCAGATTGTATTTTTTGCAACATGCTGTTTCCACTAGGGTTGCCCTTTTCAACGGGGAGGGCTATCTCTAACCCTGTATCCAGAGGTGAGATTTGTGTCTCATGAAACGAGACTGCGTATCGCCTGATGAGACAACCTCTATTCTCCACCGCGTTGCCGAATCCACCAGCCATGCCCGGCGACAGCGGAAACCGGGCTGGCACGGCCCAAAAGGCGCCGGACGGAATTCCAGCCACCCCGCGAGGTTTCCCCCATGCCTCACCAGTCTCGCCAGTCTCCCCCGCCCGACACTCCACCCGGCGAGCCCCCCGAACGGGCCGGACAAGACAACTCAACTGAACCGGGCAATGCGACCAGACCGGGCAATGCGACCAGACCGGAAGAGCCGGCTGGCCCCGACCTTCGGACCGGACAGACGCACGATGGGCAATGCGGACAGGCAGGTGCGGACCCCAACCCCCAGCCCGCCGAACAACCGCGCAGGGTGCTCCCCGACCAGCAGGGCGGCCCCATTCCGCTCTTCGAGCACAGCGTGGCCCCCATGCTGCTGGTGGACCCCGCAAACGGCACCATCGTGGATGCCAACCCCGCCGCCTGCCGCTTTTATGGTCACCCGCGCGAACGCATGGCGGGCATGCCCATTTCCGCCATCAATACCCAGGACGAGCACGAGCTGACCGAGTGCATGGCCGAGGCCTTTCGCCGCGACCGCACAGCCTTCCGCTTCCGCCATCGCGTCGCGTCGGGCCTGACACGCGAGGTGGAGGTGCACAGCGGGCCGGTATGGCTGCATGGCCGGGCCCTGCTGCATTCGGTGGTGCACGACGTGTCGTCCCTGCACGATTCCATGCAGCGCGTGGAACGGGTGCAACGGCTCAACGACCTGCGCGCCGCACTCATCCACGGCGGTGCGCCAGAGGAAAAACTGCGCCTGCTGGCGCGGGAAATCCTGTCCATCTTCGGTGCCGGGTCCTGCCGCATCTGGCTGGCCCGGCAGGGTGACCGGTGCGACCAGTGCCCCCATGCCGGGGCTCCATGCCCCACTACGCCACGCAATCCCCCCATCTGCCTGCACCTTGTGGTGGAGGAACCTCCCTCGCCCTGCTGCCGGCCAACCCCGGCGGATCAGGTCCGGCCCGACCCGCGCATCCTTCGCATCCCCTTCCGGCACGGCCCGGTGGGGCGCGCCGCCTCGGCCAGCACCCGGCGTCCGGTGCTGCACGCAACGCCAGAGGCCGACGCCCCCCTGTCCTGCGACTGCGGCATGTTCACCGCATACGCCATCCGCATCGGCCAGGGGATTTCCGGCGGGGTGCTGGGCGTGCACCTGCCCGCGCTGGACCCCATAACCGACATGCAACTGGAAGGGCTTGCCCACACCGCCGCGCACCTATTGCAGGCGGCCCGCAACGCCGAGGGCACCCGTCGGGCCCTGCGCGGCCTGGACAACCGCATCCGAAAGCGCACCGCCCAGTTGCGCCGCGCCAACCAGTTGCTGCGGCACGAAGTGGCCGAACGCCGCCGGGCAGAACAGGCCCTGCGCCGCAGCCGGGATCTGCTGGAACACGGCGAACGCATCGGGCTGCTGGGCAGCTACTGGCGCGATCTGGAAACCGGGCAGGGCCAGTGGTCGGACAACCTGTTCCGGATGTTCGGTTTTCCCGTGGTGGCGGAAGCGCCCTCGTTCGCGCAGTTCTTCGAGCACATCCACCCGGAAGACAGGTCGCGGACCGCCGAACAGTTGCACCGGGCCATGGCCCGCAGCGCCGACACGCTGGTGGAGTACCGCTACCGGGGGGGAGCGGGGCAATATCGCCACGCCCGGCAGCAGGTGACCTTCGACACCCCGGCCCGCACCGGCCACAAGGCCCCGATGGTGATGCACGGCATGGTTCAGGACATCACCGACCAGCGCCAGCGCGATGAATTGCTGCGCCTGCAACGGGACCTGCTGCTGGCGCTCGGCATAACCACCACGGTGGAGGACTGTCTGGGGCTATGCCTGCGCACCGCCCTGCGCGCCGAAAGCGTGGACGCGGGCGCGGCCTGGCTGCGAGTGGAACTTCCCGATTCGCCCGATTCGCCCAGCTCACACGGTAAACACGGCGTACCCGCCAAGCCTGATGCTTCGAACGGCGAAACACGGCACGAATGGCGGCTGGTGGCGGCGCAGGGGTTCCCCCCGGCGGTGCTGGACAGGGTGCGCCGCCTTCCCTCCGGCACGCCCGCCGCGCGCCTGATGGCGGCGGGCCGACCCGTGCCGGAGACCCCGCCGGAACAGGAATCGTGCTGCGTGCTTACCGGCGACGCGGAACTGGACGCCCTGGCCTCCGCCTCGTCCATCTGCTGCGCGCACCTGCTGCCCGTGCTGCACGAGGGCCGGGCCGTGGCCTGCCTGCTGGCGGGCACGCGCGGGCCCGGTGCCATACACAAGGCGGCCCGCCACCATGTGGAGGCCGTGGCCGCCCAGGGCGGCAGTGCCTTTGCCCGGATCATGCAGCAGCAGTCGCTGCGCGAAAGCGAGGCCAACCTGCGCGCCCTGCTCAACGCACCGCGCCTCAGCGCCTTCCTGCTCGACGCCGCAGGCCGCGTGCTGGCCTGCAACGCCACCGGCGCCGGGCGGCTGGGCACCACCCCCGACGCCATGCTGGGGCACTCGCTGCGGGACTACATTCCCGACGACGACCTGCGCGGCAGACGCGACAACGTACTGGCCAGCGTGGTGGCCACGGCTACCCCGGCCACATTCCGCGATACGCGGGGCATCTACATTTTCGACCACTCCCTGTACCCCATCACCGACGATACGGGCCGCGTGCACCGGGTGGCCTGGCTGGCCGAGGACGTGGCCCACGAGGTGGCCCTGGAGCGGCAACTGCGCCAGGCCCAGAAGATGGAGGCCGTGGGCACCCTGGCCGGGGGGATCGCCCACGATTTCAACAATATCCTTGGCGTGATCATGAGCAACATCGAGATGCTGCGCGACACGGGCCTGGTCGGCAGGGCCGCCGCCCGCGCCGACCGCATCCTGCGCGCCGCGCTGCGGGCGCGCGAAGTGGTGCGCCAGTTGCTGGCCTTTGGCCGCCCTGCGGACGAACCCTACGCAACCATGGACCTGTGCCGCACCGTGGCCGAAGCCCTGCACCTGGGCCAACCGTCCATTCCGGCCAGCGTCACCCTGCGTACCCTGCTGCCCGCCACTGCGCTGCCGGTGCACGGCGACGCCACCCAGATCCACCAGGTCCTGTTGAACCTGTGCACCAACGCCGTGCACGCCATGCCCGACGGCGGCCTGCTGGACGTATCCCTGGAAACGCTGAACCTTGGCGGCGACGAAGTGTTGCGCAGCTACCCGGAACTGTCCCCCGGGCGGTACGCGTGCCTTTCGGTTGCCGATTCAGGGCTGGGCATGACCGCCCCCCAACTGGAACGGGTTTTCGAGCCGTTCTTCACCACCAAGCCGCAGGGCACGGGGTCCGGCCTTGGCCTCAGCATGGTGCACGGCATCGTCCGCAAGCACGGGGGCACGGTGCGCGCCCACTCCCAACCGGGCCAGGGGGCGCGCTTCGACGTGCTGCTGCCCTTGCTGGAACTGGTGGCCGCCGCGCCGCCCGACGCTGCCGATGCCTCCCCGCCGACTGCTCCCTTCCATATTCCGGACGGGCACGGGCAACCGCCACTGCATGTGCTGGTGGTGGACGACGAGCACGATTTCCGCCAGTCCGTGGCAGAAATGCTGCACGCCCTCGGCCATCGTTCCACGGGCACCAGCGATGCGGAAGACGCCTTGCGGCTGCTGGCGGCGGGCCACTATGACGTGGCCCTGCTGGACCTGCACATGCCCGGCAGTTCCGGCCCGGAACTGGCGCGCGCCATCCGCGCACGGGGGTTCACCCTGCCGTTGGTGCTGTGCACCGGCAACCAGAACGACATCACGGCAGAAGAACTGGAAAAATGCGAACTACTCCTGATCTCGAAACCATTCACCACAGAAGAACTACGGAATTACTTGCTCTCTTCGCTGCAAAAGGCGTAACGTTACAGGGATGCCTGAAATCCTCATCATCGATGACGATCCGCTGGTGGCGGAAACCCTGGCCGACCTTGCCGAGGACATGGGCCACGTCCCGTTGCGGGCCGCCTCGCTGGCTGACGGGCTGGCCCATGCGGACGCGGGCTTCGGCGACGTGGTGCTGCTGGACGTGATGATGCCCGACGGCAACGGGCTGGAGGCCCTGCCCCGTTTCGTGGCATCGCCCACCCGGCCGGAGGTGATCATCATCACCGGCGCGGACGCCGAGCAGTCCGCCGAAATGGCCGTGCGCAACGGCGCGTGGGACTACATCACCAAAGGCGCCCCGGTCAGCGCCATCCGCCTGGCAGTCCTGCGGGCGCTGGAATTCCGCAACGAAAAGCTGGCCCGCACCGCCCAGCAGGGGCGGCAGTTCAACCCCGCCGGTCTCGTGGGCACCAGCCCCGCCTTCATGGAATGTCTGGACCTGGTGGCCAAGGCCGCGCACAGCGATGTGCCGGTGCTGGTCACCGGCGAGACAGGCACCGGCAAGGAACTTGCCTCGCGGGCCATCCACGAGAACAGCGACCGGGCCGGGCGTCCCTTCGTGGTGGTGGACTGCGCCGCCCTGCCGGAAAACCTGGCCGAAAGCGTGCTGTTCGGCCATGTGCGCGGGGCCTTCACTGGGGCCGATCGCGATGCCGAAGGGCTGATCCGCCAGGCTTCGGGCGGCACGCTGTTTCTGGACGAGATAGGCGAGTTGCCCCCCATCCTGCAGAAAACCTTCCTGCGTGTGTTGCAGGAACGGCGCTTTCGCCCCGTGGGGGGCAGGAAGGAAGTGGAGTGCGACTTCCGGCTGCTGGCCGCCACCAATCGAGACCTGGCGCTGATGGCCCGGCGGGGCGAATTCCGCGAGGACCTGCTGTACCGGGTACGGGCCATGCACATCGCCCTTCCCCCCCTGCGCCAACGCGAGGGCGACCTGCGCCCGCTGGCCGAGCATTTCGTCCACCAGTACTGCGAACGCAACAGCCTGCCCTCGCGCATCCTGACCCAGGATCTGCTGCTGGCCCTTGGCGCCCACCACTGGCCGGGCAACGTGCGCGAACTGCGCAATACCGTGGAAACCATGATTGCCTTCGCGGGCGGCGTACGCACCCTGTACCCGGTACACCTGCCGGAGCACATCCGGGTGCGCCACATGCGCGCCACCGCCGAAGGCATGCGGCCCGCCCACACGGGACGCGAGGGCCATGCCGAACCCGACTCGCCGGACCTGCCCCTGGCCGGGCTGTCCATCCCCACCTGGATGACCTACCGCGACGTGGCGCTGGAACGCGCCGCCGTGGACTATTTCCAGAACCTGCTGGCCTACGCGGGCGGCGACATGACCAAGGCCCAGCAGCTTTCGGGCCTTTCGCGCGCGCAGTTCTACCGGCTGTTGCGCAAGCTGCGCTAGCCGCCGGCGCCCCCTCTCCTGCCCGACATGCCGCACGACACCACACCCCATCCCGCCGACGCGCTGAACTTGGCCTCGTACGACGCCGTGGCCCCGCAGTGGAACACGACGCGTCATGCCTTCTACGGCCGCGAGCAGGTCTACCTGGACCTGCTGCTGGAAGGGATCGCCCCCGCCGTCCCCGGCACCGGCCATGACCGGGCGACACGCCCGCTAGTGCTGGACGCCGGTTGCGGCACCGGGCGCCCCATGGCCGAATACGTGCTGCACCGTGGCTGCGACGTGCTGGGTATCGACCAGTCCCCGGCCATGATCGAACTGGCCCGCCAGCACTTTCCTCAGGCCCGGTGGCGGGTCACGGCCCTGGAAGCCTACGCCTTCGACGAACCCTGCCACGCCATCATCCTGTGGGACTGCCTGTTCCACATCCCCCGCGCGCGCCATGCGGACATCCTGGCCGGGGCCGTACGGGCCCTGTGTCCCGGCGGACGACTGATGCTCACCGTGGGCGGGTCCGCCCACCCGGCCTTCACTGACACCATGTTCGACCGGGAATTCTTTTACGATTCGCACCCGCCGGAGCAGGTGGCCGACATGCTGCGCGGGCTTTCCTGCCATATCCTGCTGCACGAGTTCATGAACCTGCCCACTGGCGGCAGGGAGAAGGGACGCTGCGCCTTCGTGGTCCGCAAGGCGGGGTAGGCAAGGCGTACCCCATGCAACCGTAAAAAACGAGAAAGCCCCCGCGAACATTCGCGGGGGCTTTCGTGTAACGCACCGCCGGGCACCGTCCGGAGGAGGGGTCGGACGGGGGGTGACCAGGCTGGGGCGGCCGGTCACCCCTCAGTTGGTCCCGGCGGATGCGGATGCGCCGGTTTCCTTCACCTGCGCATGGCCCGCACCGGGCATGGGTGCGCCATTCCAGCCGCCGCCCAGCGCCTTGAACAGGGTCAGGCGGTTGCTCTGGCGCGAAAGCAGGACGGACACCAGGTTCTGCCGGGCGCTCGCGTGGGACCGTTGCGCGTCGAGCTTGGTGAGGTAACCGTCCACGCCGCGCTCGTAGCGCTGGGTGGACAGTTCGTAGGCCTTGGCCGTAGCCCGCACCAGCGAGGCCTGCGCCTCGGCCTGGGTGGTCAGCGACGAGCCCTGCGCCAGCGCGTCGGAAACTTCCCTGAACGCGGTCTGCACGGTCTTCTCGTACTGGGCCACCTGAATGTCCCGCTCCGCCTCGGCCGACTCCACCCCGGCGCGAATGGCCCCGGCATGGAAGATGGGCAGGGTGCCCTGGGGCACGAAGCTCCAGGTACGCGAGCCCGCGCGGAACAGGTCGTTCATTTCGGTGCTGGCGTTGCCGTAACTGGCGGTCAGTCCGATACGCGGGAAGTATTCCGCCCGCGCCGCGCCGATGTTGGCATTGGCCGCCTTCAGGGTGTGCTCCGCCGCCACCACGTCGGGCCTGCGGGCCAGCACTTCCGACGGCAGCCCGGCGGGCAGGTCGGTCAGCGGGGCCACGTCGGCCAGTTTGCGGGCCGGGGTCAGGTCTGGCGTCAGGGCCGCGCCCACCAGCAGGGCCAGGGAGTTCTCGTCCGCCGTCACCGCGGCCTCGGCAGTGGCCACGTTCACGCGGGCGGTATCCACCGTGGTCTGGGCCTGCGCCACGTCCAGTTCCCCGGCGATGCCCTTGTCGTACCGGCTTTTCACCACCGCGAACGAGGCACGTTCCGTCTCCAGTATCTCGCGGGCGAGGTCCAGTTTCTCGCGGTCGGCGGCCAGGGTCAGGTAGGCCTGCCCCACCTCGGCCACCAGGGTCAGTTGCACGCTGCGGGCAGAGGCATCGGTGGACAGGTACTGTTCCAGAGCCTGTTCCTTCAGGCTGCGCACGCGGCCGAAAAGGTCCAGTTCGAACGAACTGAAGCCCACGCCCACGCTGTACGTGTGCGAGGTGTACGCATCGCCCGTGGAGGACAGCGGCGCCGAGGTGCGACCCATGTCCGCCCCGCCGGTGGCGTCGATGTGCGGGAACAGGTCGGCCCGGGCGATGGCATGCTGGGCGCGTGCCTTTTCGATTTGCAGCACGGCCACGCGCAGGTCGCGGTTGTTGGCAAGCGCCAGGTCGATCAGTCGGGCCATGGGGGCATCCGCCACCACCTGCCGCCAGTCCTGGGGAATGGCCGGGGAAAGGGTGGCCGCAGGGGCGGTTTGCCCCGCCGCCCCGCCCGCATTCCAGGCGGGGGGCATGTCCGGCGCGGGCCGTTGGTATTCGGGTATCAGCGAGCAGCCAACCAGCGGCGTGACGGCCAGGGCGACCAGCGTCGCCGCTGCCGCCAGCCGGGCGGCCTTGCGCATGCATGTGGTGCGGATCATCGCGTCACCTCGCCGGGGGTTCCGGCAGGATTGTCGTTGGAAGGCAGGGCGGTGCCCGGCGTTCCGGAATCCGGGTTGCCCGGTTTCGCGCCCTTTCGCCTGCGTGTGGCAAGCTTGTAGACCATCACGAAGAACACCGGCACGAAGTACACCGCCAGCACCGTGGCCGAAAGCATGCCCCCGATGACCCCGGTGCCGATGGCCCGCTGGCTGCCGGACCCCGCACCCGTGCTGATGGCCATGGGCAGCACCCCCAGCAGGAAGGCCAGCGAGGTCATCAGGATGGGCCGCAGCCGCAGCCGCGACGCCTCCACCGTGGCCTCCAGCAGGGGCTTGCCCGCCTTCACCAGGTGCATGGCGAACTCCACGATGAGGATGGCGTTCTTGGCCGCAAGGCCGATGGTGGTCAACAGGCCCACCTGGAAGAACACGTCGTTGTTGAGCCCCCGTCCGTAGGTGGCCGCAAGCGCCCCGATGATGCCGAGCGGCACCACCAGAATGACTGCCGTGGGCACCGACCAGGACTCGTACAGCGCGGCCAGGCACAGGAACACCACCAGGATGGAGATGGCATACAGCGCCGGGGCCTGCGAGCCGCTCATGCGCTCCTGGTAGGACAGGCCGGTCCATTCTATGCCCACGCCCGCAGGCAGCTTGGCAGCCATTTCCTCGATGGCCTGCATGGCGTCGCCGGTGCTGCGCCCCGGTGCCGCAGAACCCAGCAGTTCCACGGCGGGCAGGCCGTTGTAGCGTTCCAGGCGCGGCGAACCGTAGGTCCAACGGCTGGACGCAAAGGCCGAGAACGGCACCATGTTGCCCTGGGTGTTACGTACGTGCCAGTCGTTGATGTCTTCCGGCATCATGCGGAACGGGGCATCACCCTGCAAATAGACCTTCTTCACGCGGCCACGGTCGATGAAGTCGTTGACGTACGTGCCGCCAAGGGCCGTGGACAATGCGTCGTTCACGTCGGCCATGGACAGGCCGTGCGCGCCCGCCTTGGCCTGGTCGATGTCGATCTGGAACTGCGGCGTGTCTTCCATGCCGTTGGGGCGCAGCACGGCGATGGCCGGATTCTGCGCGGCCATGCCCAGCAACTGGTTGCGGGCCTGCATCAGCGCCTCGTGGCCGATGCCCGACCGGTCCTGCAGGAACAGGTTGAAGCCGGAGGCATTGCCCAGTTCCGTCACCGCCGGGGGGGTGAAGGCGTAGATGACGGCGTTCTTGACGCGCGAAAAGGCGCCCATGGCACGCCCGGCCACGGCGGCGGCGCTCATGCCCGCGCCCTTGCGCTCGTCCCACGGCTTCAACTGCACGAAGGCAAGGCCCGCGTTCTGGCCACGCCCGGCAAAGCTGAAGCCCGCCACGGTGAACAACGAATTCACCGTTTCCTTTTCCTCCACCAGATAGTGGTGCTCCACCTCGCGCAGCACCTCCAGGGTACGTTCCTGGGGTGCCCCGGTGGGCAGTTGCACCAGGCTGAAGATGGTGCCCTGGTCTTCTTCCGGCAGGAAGGATGTGGGCAGGCGCAGGAACAGGAAGCCCACGCCGACAAGCAGCACGAGGTAGATGCACATCATCCGGCCCACGCGTCCGGCCACCCCGGAAACCTGGTTGCGGTACCCCCGGCTGGTGCGGTCGAACATGCGGTTGAACCAGCCGAAGAACCCGCGCTGTGCATGATGCTCGTGCTTGTGCATGGGCTTGAGGAAGGTGGCGCACAGGGCCGGGGTGAGCACGATGGCCACGATGACCGACAGGGTCATGGCCGACACGATGGTGAGCGAGAACTGGCGGTAGATGACCCCCGAGGAACCCTTGATGAACGCCATGGGAATGAACACCGCCGAAAGGACCAGCGCAATGCCCACCAGCGCCCCGGTAATCTCGCCCATGGATTTGCGGGTGGCCTCCTTGGGCGGCAGGCCCTCCTCGGTCATGATGCGTTCCACGTTCTCGACCACCACGATGGCGTCGTCCACCAGCAGGCCGATGGCCAGCACCACCCCGAACATGGTCAGCATGTTGATGGAAAACCCGAAGGCCGCCAGCGCGCCGAAGGTGCCCAGCAACACCACGGGCACGGCGATGGTGGGAATGATGGTGGCCCGCATGTCCTGCAGGAACAGGTACATGACCAGAAACACCAGCACGATGGCCTCGGCCAGCGTCTTGACCACCTCTTCGATGCTCACCCGCACGAAGGGGGTGGTGTCGTAGGGGAAGACGCAGTGGATGCCCTCGGGCAGGTTCTTGGACAGTTCCTCCATGGTGGTGCGCACGCGCTTCACCGTATCCAGGGCGTTGGCCCCGGTGGCCAGCTTGAGGGCTATGCCGGTGGACGGCTTGCCGTTGAAGCGCGAAACGGAATCGTAGCTTTCGCTGCCCAGTTCCACGCGGGCCACGTCGGACAAGCGCACCGTGGAACCGTCCTGGTTCACCCGCAGCACGATCCTCTCGAACTCCTCACTGGTTTGCAGCAGCGACTGCGACAGGATGGTGAAGCTCATGCCCTGCCCCGGCACCGCCGGGGTGCCGCCGATCTGGCCCACGGACAACTGGGCGTTCTGGGCGGTAATGGCGGAACTGACGTCCGACGGGGTCATCTTGTAGTTCAGCAGCCTGTGCGGGTCGAGCCACACGCGCATGGCGTACTGGGCGCCGAACAGCATGGTTTCGCCCACGCCGTCCACGCGGCTGATGGGGTCCAGCAGGTAGGTGGCAGCGTAGTCGCTGAGGTCGCGCCCGGTCATGGAAGGATCGTCCGAGGCCAGCGCGATGATCATCAGGAAGCTGGAGGTGCTCTTGTTCACCGTGATGCCCTGGCGCTGCACGGCTTGCGGCAGCAGGGGCGTGGCCAGCGAGAGCTTGTTCTGCACCTGCACCTGGGCGATGTCGGGGTTGGTATCCGCATCGAAGGTCAGGGTGATGGAGGTCTGGCCGGTGGAGTCGCTGGTGGATGCCATGTAGCGCAGGCTGTCGACGCCCTTCATCTTCTGCTCGATGACCTGGGTGACGGTGTCCTCCATGGTCTTGGCGGAAGCGCCGGGGTACGAGGCGCTGATGGTGACCGACGTTGGCGCGATTTTCGGATACTGCGAAATGGGCAGGCTCAGTATCGACAGGGCGCCCGCCAGCATGATGATGATGGCGATGACCCAGGCGAAGACCGGGCGGTCGATGAAGAATCTGGACATGGTATTCGCTCCCCGCGCCTACTGGCGCGCGGCGGGGGTGGCCGCCGTACCTGCGGCCTGCGAGGTGGCCTGTCTGGTCGCGGGCGTCTGCCCAGATGCGGCAGACGCGGCAGACGCGGCAGACGCGTCAGGCGCGTCGGCAGTGGGAGCCTCGATGGCCCGCACCTTGCCGCCGGGCCGCACCTTTTGCAGGCCCTCCACGATCACCCGGTCGCCTGCGGCAAGGCCGCCGCCCACCAGCCAGTCGCTGCCCACCACGCGGTCCACGGTGATGGCGCGGCGCTCCACCGTGTTTTCGGCGGTGACCAGCAGCACCACGGGATTGCCCTTGGAGTCGCGGGTCACTGCGGCCTGCGGCACCAGGATGGCGCTATCGTCCTGGCCTTCTTCCAGCACGGCGCGCACATACAGGCCGGGCAGCAGGTCGCGTTTCGGGTTGGGGAACAGGGCGCGCAGGGTTACCACGCTGGTGTTCGGGTCCACGGTGATGTCCGAGAACTGCAACGCGCCTTCCAGCGGATAGGCGCTGCCGTCCTCGAACAGCAGCTTCACCCTGGCGCCGTCGGTCCCGACCTTGCGCAGCCGCCCGTCGGCCAGTGAACGCCGCAGGCGCAGCAGTTCGCCGGTGGACTGGGTGACGTCCACGTACACCGGGTCGGTCTTCTGCACCGTGGCCAGGGCATCGGCCTGATTGGCGGTGACCAGGGCACCGGGGGTCACGGAGGAGCGACCGATGCGCCCGGAAACGGGCGCGGTAACACGGGTGTAGCCAAGGTTGATGCGCGCGGTTTCCAGCGCGGCCCTGGCCGATGCCACCTCGGCCACGTACTGCTTGTACGCGGCCTGGGCGTCGTCATTGTCCTGGCGGCTCACGCCGTTGGTCGTCACCAGGTCCGCATAGCGTTCGGCCTTGAGCCGGGCGGGTTCCACGGCGGCCTCGGCCTTGGCCAGCGCGGCCTTGGCGCTATCGTACGCGGCCTGATAGGTGGCGGGGTCGATCTGGTAGAGCACCTCGCCTTCCTTCACGTCCGCCCCTTCACGGAACAGGCGCTTCTGAATGATGCCGCCGACCTGCGGGCGGACTTCGGAAACCAGCAGGGCCGCAGTGCGCCCCGGCAGAATGGTGGATAACGTCACCGGGCGGGGGCGGATGGTGATCACCGTGGCTTCCGGTTCCGGGGCGGGGCCTGCGGCGGGCTTGTCCTGGCCGCAACCGGCAAGCGCCGTCGCAAGCACGGCAAACAGGGCGATGAGTGCGTGTCTCATTGTGTTGCTCATTGATTTTCCTGAACCTTTCATCAAACTTCTGGATGTTGCTCCCACTTGGGGGAGGGGGCGTGACCGGGCAGGCCAAGGGCAAGACGCTCGATGCCGCCCAGGGAAAACTCGACGATGAAATCCGCCATGGCTTCGACGTTGCTGGGCTTCAGCACCATGTCGGGTGAAATGAGACGAATGACTTCGCTGGCGTGGGCATGCAGCACGCATTGCCCCACGATGCTCCCGGCGCAGCGCGACACCGTCTGGCTGTCGCAGCCGGGCAGAAGCTGCCGCACGATGTCCAGCAGCATGGCGTGCGCGGGGGCGCAGCAGTTCTCGATGACCGTAGGGAAATACCGCGACGAGGACTGCACGAACTCCTGCGACAGCAGCTTGCCAAGACGCACGGACACCGCATCGCCATCGCTGGCGAACTGGGCCAGCATGCTGCGCACGTAGGCCCGCAGGCGTCCGCGCGGAGACGTGAGGCTGCTGACGCCCGCGTCGCGCGGGTTGCGCCGCAGCTTCTGCTCCAGATGGTCGCGCAGCACGGCCACGTAGAGATTTTCCTTGCTGCCGAAGTGGTAGTTCACCGCCGCGATGTTGGCCCGCGCCAGCGTGCTGATCTTGCGGATGGTGGCCCGCTTCAACCCGTCGGACGCAAAGACCACCCTGGCCGCGTGCAGCAGCCGGGTGCGCGTTTCGGTATCCTGCGTGTCGCACATGACTTGACCCACCTTACGACGCTACCGCGCGGGCTCGCCGTGCCGGGAATGTCCATCCAAAAAATCATCACACCCCGCCACGGAGTGTGATCGAAACCGGTCCCGGTCATGGCCGGGCCTGCGTGGTACCCGTTGCGCATCACGCCCGCATCACGCCCGCATCAGGCCCGCATCAGGCCCGCCCGCCGCCGGATCCTTTCGGCTTTGGCAGCCTGGCGATGCGCGCACTTCGTAAAAAAACCATTTGTTTCAGCATGATGTAACGCAAGTGCGGCATCTTGCGCATTCGGACTTGCGTTCTTCGCCTCGTGGCCTATACTTTAATGACCGTACAGTACGGTTAGAAAACGTGACTGTCAACTCCCCCAATGTCGGGTTATGTTGCGAAAAACCTCACCGAGGCAGGAGACGCATATGGCGCTAGGCCGCCCCCCACGAGACCGAAGGTCCGAAATTCTCGAAATCGCCGGGCCGCTGTTTCTCGAACATGGCTACCAGGGAACGTCCATGTCGCGCATCGCAAGCGCGCTTGGCGGCTCCAAGGGCACCCTGTACGCCTATTTCGACAGCAAGGAGGCTCTGTTCGAAGCCTACATGGAAGACCGGGTGCGGGTACGCGGTGCCGCCGTGTTCGATCTGCCCCCCCATGCCGACGACCTGGGCGAAGTACTGCGCCTGTTGGGCAAGCGGTACATCAACCTGATCACCGACAAGGATCCGCAAGCCGTGCTGCGCTTGCTGTACCACGAAGCGCCGCGTTTTCCGGAGATCGGGCGCATCTTCTACGAAACGTGCATCCTGCGTGGCAGGCGTCTGCTGGCGGAATACCTGACCCGCGCGGATGCGCTGGGGGCACTGCGCATTCCCGACGCCGAGGTGGCCGCCGAGCATTTTCTGGCCTTGTGCCAGTCCACCGTGCAGATGCCGGTCATGCTCTGCGTGAAGACGGAAGTGAGCGACGAAGAGGCCGAGCACGCCGTGGAGGCCGCCGTCACCGCCTTTCTTGCCGCCTACGCGGCGTAGGTACCGGCAGGCTTTCCGGGCGGTCACCAGAAACTGCCCTTCGGCACGACAATGCAAAGGGCCGCCCGCGCAATGCGGGCGGCCCGTCTGTTTTTCCCGTATTCGCCGGGAGCACCGGATGCCACCGCCACCCCGGCTACGGCCCTACCCCATGCGCAACGGCCGCATGGCCAGCAGCGCCCTGCGGCTGAACGGACCGATGCGGTCCTGCGCGAATTTCCCCTGTGCTCCGCTTCCCGCGTCCGCCACCATGTGATGGTGGTAATGGCTGGGGTGCACCTCGCACAGGTACAGCACCCGGACAAGATCGGAATCGGCCAGCAGGGCCGCCGGGGATGTCTTCTGCACCTCGGCCAGCCGGGCGCGGGCAATGGCCAGCATCTCGTCGCGGTCGCCGAAGTGCATGGTGAACGTGGGGCAGGTCTTGACGCAGGCAGGCAGCATGCCCGCCCGCACCCTGTCGATGCACATGTTGCACTTGGTCAGCAGGCCCGTGGATTCCTCCTTGCGGGGGATGTCGTAGGGGCAGGCCTCGCGAATGGTCTGATAGTCCAGGTCCTTGGTCTTTTCCGTGTAGATCACCGCGCCGGTTGCCTCGTCCTGGATGATGGCGTCCGGGATGAAGGCATCCGCCATCATCTTGCACGGCGGCTCCAGGCAGTGGCGGCACTGCTCGGGAAAGAACACCCACTTCAGCTTGCCGTCCACTTCCACCTCGTTGAAGCGCACCAGCTTGAAGGTGTGCCCGTTGAGGTCCGGCGGGTTCTGGTAGCTGCCGGTGTTCACGGTTTCGTCGGCGGCCAGCTTCTTCCACTGCTTGCACGCGGCCTGGCAGCCCCGGCAGGCGGTGCAGCGGGTCTGGTCGATGAAGAAGGTCTTGCCCTTGTTCTCGCTCATGACTCACCTACCCTTGCTTTCCGGGCTGTGCCTTGCGGACGTTGACCATAAAGACTTTCGTCTCCGGGATTCCCGTGTTCGGATCGCCCACCGAAGGTGACAGCAGGTTGGCCGAATCGAACGTGGCGTTCTTCTTCTGGCCCCAGCCGAACTGCCAGGGAATGCCCACCTGATGCACGGTTTCGCCCATGACGGTGAACGGCTTCAGGCGCGGGGTGACGATGGCCACCACCTGCACCTTGCCACGCACCGATTCCAGTACCACCTGGTCACCGTTCTTCACGCCCAGTTGCGCCGCCAGTTCGCGGCTCATCTCGCAGAAGCCGTCGGGCTGCATTTCCTTCAGCCACGCGGTCTTGCGGGTCATGGTGCCGGACTGCCACTGCTCGGTCACCCGGTACGTGGTGCACACGTAGGGGAAGCGCGGGTCGCGCACGGCCTTTTCCTCGTGCGCGAAGTGCAGGGCCGTGGGGTTTACCCGTTGCGACGACAGGGGGTTGCCCGCCAGCGGGCTTTCGAAGGGTTCGTAGTGTTCCGGCAGGGGGCCGTCCACGCGGCCAGGACCATACAACTGCCCGCGCCCTTCGCGCACCATGATGAACGGCAGCTTTTCGCCGGGCTTCCACCCGCCGTCGGGCACGTCGCCCACCCACTTTTCGCCGTTCCAGGCAATGACCGCGCGCTTGGGGTCGAAGGGCTTGCCCGTCTGGTCCACCCCGGCGCGGTTGTACAGGATGCGCCGGTTGGCGGGCCAGGCGTACGACCAGTTGGGGAACAGGCCGATGGCCGCCTGTTCCGGGGTCTGGGTGCGATCGTGCCGGGCCATCATGTTGCCCTGTTCGGTATAGCAGCCGGAGAATATCCAGCAGCCGCACGCGGTGGAGCCATCGGCCTGCAACGCGGCAAAGCCGGGCACCTGCTGGCCCGCCTTCCATTCCTTGCCCGCGATGGTCACGTCCTTCATGAAGGTGCCGTTGAGCCGTTTGGCCAGCGCACTGGCGTCGTACGCCCCGTCCTTCAGGTAGGCGGTATCCAGGTTCAGGATGGGTTCCGGGTACTTGCCGCCCTCTGCCTTGTACAGCTTGCGCACTTCCTCGAACAGCCGGATGACGATGTCGCCGTCGCTCATGGAATCGCCCATGAACTTCGCGCTCTTTTCGCGCCATTGCAGCCAGCGGCCGGAGTTGGCCACCGAACCGTCCTTTTCCACGCTCATGCACGCAGGCAGAAAGAACACCTCGGTCTTGACGTCCTTGGGGTTCACGCCGGGGCCTTTCCAGAACAGCGAGGTCTCGTTCTCGAACAGGTTGACCACCACCATCCAGTCGAGGTTGGTCAGGCCCTTGCGGTTCTTGCCCGCGTTGGCCCCGCCCGCGCAGGGGTTCTGCCCCCACACGAACGCTCCCTTGAAGCCGCCGTTGTACATGCGCTCGAACAGCGACAGCCAAGAGTATTCCACCACCTTGGTGTCGTCGATCTTGGGCAGCCAGGTGTAGGCTTCCTTGTGGTCCGCCGTGGGGTACATGGCCTTCAGCAGGGACGCCGCGTACTTGTCCAGGTTGGACCACCAGTTGGCGCTTTGCGAATCCGCCGTGACCGGGGTGCCCGCCTTCACGTAGGCGTCGTAGTCGGCCCAGATGGCCCGGGGAATGGGCAGGTAGCCGGGCAGGTTGTCGCACAGAAGGGCGATGTCCGTGGTGCCCTGCACGTTGGATTCGCCGCGCAGCGCGTTCACCCCGCCGCCCGCGATGCCGATGTTGCCCAGCAGCATCTGGATCATGGACAGGGCGCGGATGTTCTGCACGCCCACGGTGTGCTGGCACTGACCCATGGCGTAGAGGATGGTGCCCGCCTTGTCCGGCTTGCCCGTGGCGGCAAAGGAATTCCATACCGCAAGCACCTTGTCTTCCGGCATGCCGGTGACATTCACCACGGTCTTCAGGTCGTAGCGGGCATAGTGGCGGCGCATCACTTGCAGGACACAGCGCGGATCCTTCAGGGTGGGATCCTTCAGGGTCACGCCCTTGTCGTCGGTGACGAAATTCCACTTCTTGCGGTCGTAGCTGGCCGTTTGCGGGTTGAAGCCGGAGAACAGGCCGTCCTTGAAGTCGTAGTCCGGCCCCACAAGGTACGAGGCGTTGGTGTAATCCACCACGTACTGCTTGAAATACAGCTCGTTATCCAGGATGTGCCTGATCAGCCCGCCAAAGAACACCAGGTCCGTGCCCGAGCGGATGGGCGCGTACAGGTCGGCCTTGGCCGAGGTGCGCGTGAAACGCGGGTCCACATGGATCAGCGTTGCCCCGCGCTGCTGGGCACGGGTAACCCACTTGAACGAGATGGGGTGGTTTTCCGCCGCGTTGCTGCCCATGATCAGCAACACGTCGCTGTTCTTGAGGTCGATCCAGTGATTCGTCATCGCGCCGCGTCCGTAGGACTCTGCCAGAGCCCCCACAGTGGAACTGTGTCAGATGCGGGCGTGGCTCTCCAGGTACACCAGGCCGAGGGAGCGGTGCATGGCCTGCAACAGCCAGCCCTCCTCGTTGTCGATGGCGGCGGACCCTACCGAGGCGATGGCGCGGGTACGGTTGACCGGCTGGCCCTTGTCGTTGACGTCCTCGAACGACGCATCGCGGGTGTCCTTGATCTTGCGGGCAATACGCGGCAGCGCCCAGTCCCACGACTTTTCCTCCCACTTGTCGCTGCCGGGGGCGCGGTACAGCACCTTGGTGATGCGCTGGCTCTGCTCCGTGGTCTGCCAGATGGACGAGCCCTTGGGGCACAGGGTGCCTTCGTTGGTGGGGTGGTCCGGGTTGCCTTCGATATTGATGGTGCGCCCGGTCGCGGGGTCGGTCCAGACCAGCAGGCCGCAGCCCACCGCACAGTAACAGCATACGGAGGTGGTCAGGGTGGCCTTGTCGATGGCCAACCCTTCCGCGTGTACCGCGACCGGGGCAAGGCTGATGCCCAACCCCCCGAACGCAGTGGCCACGGCACCCGTGGCAGCGAGCTTGATGAAGCCCCGCCGGTTCATTTTCATGTGTGCCTCCTGACGAAGGATGCGGGTTGCGCGCGGAAAATGCGCACCGGGCGCGGGCGGAAACGACATGCCGCCCCGCGAAAGCTGGCGCCCAGCATTCCCTGCATACCACATCGCACGGATATGGGAAGCCACTTTCTTCCACGTTATCAGCCATATATGTCTTTTTTGACAGAATGACGGGGCGGGCGGACGCCCGAAACAGACGGGGCGCGCGATGTGTTCCGCGCGCCCCGGTGGGTATGATGTGGTCAGGCTGTGGGCCTCGTCGGCACTGCGAGGATTTTTGTTCCCTGCCAAGGAAGAGCGCTTTTTTATGAAGGGAGTGTGCGGCAGCCGTTAGGCGAGTTCACGAGCCTTACGGATGGCGACCGCAGCGCGCCCTCGATGGTACTCGACCGGAATAAAAAAGCGCTCTGACGAAGGCAGGGGACAAAAGGACCGCAGTGCCCTACGACTTCAGCTTGTGGCAGTCCCGGCACTCCGTCGGCCCCGCGGCCTTGCCCGCCGCCAGCAGCCTGGCGTGGCAGGCGTTGCAGCTGGGCCCTTCGCCGTGGAAGGCGTTGCGGAAGTAGCGCGGGTTCTCCCGATCCTTGGGGGTGCCGGTTTGGGCGTCCACCACCACGTCATGGCAGTCCTTGCTGGCGCACTTCATGGGGCCGCCGTCCACGTAGCCCTTGTGGTGGCAGGTGCCGCAATCCACAGTGGGGGTGTGCGCCTCGTGCGGGAAGGGCACGCGGGGCTTGGCCAGTTTCGCCCCTTGCGGCACGGTGACAGTGACCGCCTTGCGCTCCACCAGGGGGTGGTGCACCGAGAATTCCGGCGTCTCGCCGTGGCAGACGGAGCAGTTGCCGGAGGCACCCATGGCGCGGGCGTACTGCTGGTACTGCATGGGGGGAATGTTGTCGCGGTCGCGCCCCAGCGGGTTGCGCGCCGGGTACACCGCGTGCGGCGCCCCGTGGCAGGCCGGGCAGCGCAGCATGGTGGTGTCGTCGGTGCGTTCGGCGTACAGCCCGGCGGCATCGGCGGTCCACTTGTTGAACGCGCTGGCGGTGGACGACCTGGGCTTTTCGGCAAAGTCGTGGCAGCCCGCGCAATCCGGCAGGTTCACCCACGGGGTGCGCGGGGCGATGTCTTTCGCATCCTTGACCGCCACGGGGGTGATGGCCGCCATCAGCCGTTCGGCGGCGGGGTTGCCCGCCTCCTGCTCCTTGCGCAGCAGGGACAGGGCATGGTCTTCCATGGCCCCGTGGCAGCGGGTGCAGTCCAGCCCCTTGGTCACGTGGTAGTCGCGCCAGAAGCGGGTGGCCCCGTCGGGCGCGGAAGGATGGCAGGCATTGCAGGCGTCGGCGCCGCGCCCGGCCATGTAGGCGGCATGCCAGCCGTGGATGGCGGCGGACATGGCGGGGGGCACGGGCTTGCCCGCGTCGGCCTTGGCTGCGTCGGCCTTGGCTGGCGGTTCATGACAACCGCGACAGACCACGGTAGTGCCGGACTTGGCCCGTTTGGCCAGGTCCGTGCCGTTGATGCGGTCGTGCACTTCCAGCACGTCGGCGGCGGTGGCCGGAGAAATGCCCGCCACGCCGCCCACCTTCCACTCGCCGCCGTGACAGTTGCGGCAGCCCATCTCGGTGGACACCGGCAACACGCAGCGGGTGGTGGCCAGCAACGCGCCCGAGGCGTCGCGCGCCTCCACGGTCACCGTGGGGTACGGGTTGAACCCGTTCCCGCCGCCGGTCCCCGTGTACGGCAGCACGGGAATGCCCGTGGCCTCGTACAGGGTGGTGCCCTCCACCAGCTTCAGTTCGCCGGAAAGCTGCTGCGCCTTGCCCCGCGTGCCTTCCGCCGGTTTCGTGACCGGAGTGGTGGCGGCCTGCCCGGCAGGGGAGAGCGAGGAATCGGCCACGGCGGCGGGCTGCGCTGCCGGGGGGGGTGCCTCGCCATCCAGCCGCCAGGTCAGGGTGGCGCCCTCGGTCACGGCCTGCGGACCGGGGCCGCGATGCACCAGTTGCGCCCGCAGGGTGGAGCCGGGGGGCAGCAGGGTCCATGCCGGTTCCGCGTCGGTGACGTGCTGCATGCCCTGCCTGCTCCACGCCACCAGCACGTGCCCGTCCTTGCCGGGGTCGAACGGGGGCACGTCGGTGACCAGTTGCCCGTAGCCGGTGCCGCCCTCAACGCGTGAAGCCGTGCCCGTCTGGCCCGAAACAGGTTGGCCCGAAGCAGTCTGGGCAGTCCCTGCCTGCTTGACGGCGGGCCGCATGGACGGCGCGAACAGTTGCGCGCCCAGAAAGCCCACCGCGAACACGGCCACCACGATCAGCCACACGCGGAACAGGTTTTCGGTCAGGCGGTTGTCGGTCTTGTTCATCGTCGCATCTCCCTGCGTCGTTGCTGCCGAAAGCTCACAAATACAGGTCCGGGCGGCTTAGCGCGCCAAACGAATATCCACTTCATGGGCAATGTACACAGCCAGCGCGTTGCGCTCCGCCGGGGTGCCGCAGAAGGGCGGCATGTAGGGCAGCAGTTTGCCCTGCCCGGCCAGTTGCGCCTCCATGCCCGCCACGCCGCGTCTGGCCGCGCGCGGCACCATGTCCAGCATGGGGTTGCCCATGCCGTGGCAGCTGGAACACTGTTGCGCCCACAAGAAACGGCCCACGTCCAACCGGTTGGCGTCGGTCACCTCGCGCGTGCCCGCCCAGGCGGTAAGCGACAGCGCACCGTCGCGCTGCATGCGCTCCACGTCCGCCGCGCGTATCCCGTTGGAATACATGTACCCGTGGATGACCCACGGACGGCGCCCCGTCTCGCGCACCCACTCGAAGGCCCCCACCTGGGCAAGGCCCAGCAGCAGCACCACGCCCGCCAGCACGGCCCGCGCCCTGCCGCTTGCCTTCACGAAAAAGGCCAGCCCGCCCAGGAACAGCAGCGGCGTGACCACCGGCCAGGCCAGGGCGAAGGGGCGAATGTCATCGGTACGGCGCAGGATCATGGCCTGCTGGTCAGGGGGAAGCGCGGTGAAATACCATGCCGCGCCCAGCAGCAGCCCGATGAACGGCAGGCACACCCATTTGGCCGACCAGCGGACCATGGCCTCGCGCGTTGCCGGGTGGGGTATGCGCAGCGCCGTGACCATGGCGAAGAGCCCCGCCAGCAGCAGGCACAAGGCAAAGCGGAACACCAGCGCGGGCCAGAAGGTGGGGTTGAAGAACCCGTCCCAGAAGTTGCCGGTGCGCAGCCACTCGCCGGGGGTGAGCATGAACCCGATGATGCCGTTGATCATGAACAGCGACAGGAAGGCGAACAGCGCGTACAGCCAGCCCGCCGTCATGTGGTCCTTCTTGTTCATGCGGCCGGACAGGCAGCGCTGGAAGGTGTAATAGTACACCAGCAGCGCCACTATCTCGCCCAGAAAGAACACCCATTCCGTGGCCCAGCCGTACAGGAACAGGTGCACCAGTTGCGAGGTGGCCGCCGGGCTGACCAGCGAGATGATCAGCCAGATGCCCACGCCGGTCACCCCGCCGAAAACCATGCTGAGCAGCACGAAGAACCGGCTGTGCCGCTTCACCCACTGCAATATCTCGTTGTTGCCTTCCGCGTGGCCCTTGCGCTCGGCCATGACCAGAAAGAACCCGCCCCCCACGGCGAACTGGGCCACGAACACGTGGATGACCGAAATCAGCGCGATGAGCAGGCCGCCGTTCACCGGCAGTTGCCAGACCGGGTACTGCATGGGCTACGCCTCCTTCCCGCTGCGACGGGCGATGACCACCAGCCACCATACGGCGGCGATGCCCGCCACCAGCGACACCACGAACAATGCCGCCGCGCCGTCCTGCCCGGCTATCGGTGGCACGACAGGGATCGCCGCCGCTGCTGCCGCCGCTTCCATGGACGCGTCCAGGTGCGGGGCCAGCCAGGCGTCGCGCAGCACGGCGCGCATGGCCGCCATCAGGAATATGACGCCCACGGTGGCGCCGGTGGCCAGCCATACCCGGCGCTGCCGGGCGGCCACAAGGGCCAGCACCGTGCCCGCCAGCCCCAGCACGAAGGCGCCGGTGGCCAGCCCGTGCCCGCCCATGAACAGGCGCGTCATGGGGCCGGGCAGGCTGAGCAGAAACCACGTGCCCAGCACGAACTGGGCGTAGGTGGCGTGGGTGAACCACTTGAGGCCCTCGGTGATGCGCAGTTCCCAGTCCTGCGGCCCCTGCGGACCGGAGGCCACCGGTCCGCCCGCCCGCAGCAGCAGTTGCGCGCGTCCGGCCACGAACAGCCCGCCCACGGCCACCGCGCCCACAACCATGTGCAGGTAGCGCGGCACCAGCGACGGTTCGCCCCAGTTCAGCAGGGTGCCCCCCGGCGAGGCGGCGTACCCGGTCCAGCGGGCCGGGTCCAGCATGAGGGTGGCGTTGTTGGTGAGCACGAAGGCGTTGACGAGCAGCAGCGCCACGCTGATGCCCGCCACCAGGGTGCGGCGCGGGCCGAGCACGGCGTGCCCAAGGCCATACAGGTAGAAGCCGTAGTAGGCCATCATCACGAAGCCCACGATCCCCAGCCACCACGTGGCCATCAGGATGGAGCTGGGATAGACGAACTGCCCGTACAGCACCTGCAGGAACAACAGCGGCGGCACCCCGAAGTTCACGGCCAGGGCCATGGCGCGCGGCACCCAGGCCGCCGTCTCGCGAATGTCGGTGTTGATCTGGTCATTGGGCGCAAACGGCGTGCGCAGCGAGCGGAACAGGGTGATCACCGCCGTGCCCAGCACCACGTTCATGAACAGCAGGTGCACCACGAAGGTGAGCAGCAGAAGCGCCTGAAACCACCCCCACGGCCCCGGTATGGGGTCGGGCACGGGCACCAGCGCGGCGGGCGGCAAAGCCGGGGTCATGCCGGTTTCCTCCTGGGTTCGCCAACCATGGCCCCACGCCATTCTTCCGGCCATGCCGGGCGGGCGGGAACAAAGCGGTCCTTCCGCTCGGGACGGGCACGTGGTGCGCGCAGGGCGTGCCAGCCCCGTGCCCAAAGGGACGATGGTAGACGTGAATGCTTGCATTCTTGCCCAAATTCCCTAACCGGGCAAGCGGTTCCGGCGAAAAATCAGCCCACGCGGAGGCGGGTCCCCATCCGCACGTTGAACAACGGGCCGGGGCGGCGTATAGGGTGAAGTCCGGTTCATGCCGGTTCACGCCGGTTCATGCCGGTTCATGCCTGCCCCGCACCGGGCACCGCGAACAGCAACTCCACAGGATGCAGACCACCATGCTTCACCCCTCCATACGCCTTCCGTTCCGTTCCCCCCGCAGCCTGGTCGTCCTGCTGGCCCTACTGGGCATGACCCTGCTTGCCGGGTTCGCCCCGGCGTGCCCCGGCCTGATCGCCCCGGGCACGGCGCTGGCCGCCGACGCCGCGCCCCTTCTGGCGGGCGACATGCCGCGAGAAGCACAGGACGACGCACCGGACGGGCAACAGTCCATGGACCTCATCTGGCAGACGCGCGGCCAGGAACTGACCGCGCTGGTGGAGGAAACCGACCGGCTGCGCAAGGCGCTGCCGGACATGGCCAAGGCGCTTGATACGCAGGTAGCCGCCGTGCAGCGCGACTACCAGCGCCTGTTCGCGCTGTACCAGCTGAGCCGCAACCACCCCAGCGAAATGGCCGCCATCCGCCGCCAGTTGGCGGGCGTGCAGCGCACCCTGCAAGGCCGACTGGCCCCCATGGAGGCCACCGATGCCGCCGTGCGCCAGCGTCTGGACGACTTCAACGCGCTGGACAAGGAATTGTCCGAGCATCTGGCCACGGAACGGTCCAGCGCGCTGTCCAAGGATCTGTCCGAATACCTTGCCAAGCTCACCGAGGGCCGCAAGAACCTCACGGTCCTGCGCACCCGCCTTGCCCGCGCCCTGGACCCCGGGCACGCGTTGGGCGCCAAGCTGGCCCAGGCGCTGGAGCAGATCGACGAGCAACTGCCCGCGCTGTGGCGCACCTACTACCTGGTGGCCTCCAGTTCGCTGATGGATCTTTCGGTGTGGCAGTCGCTGCCCGCCAACCTGTCCGCCTGGTCGGACACGGCAGAAGTCCGCCTGACCACGGAATTTCCGCAGAGTCCCCGTGACTGGGGGGCGCTGTTGCTGCGCTTCGCCTTCCTGGCCGTGCCCCTGTTCCTGCTGGGCCGGCTGACCCTGCGTCGCGGCTGCCAACTGCCCGGCGGCTGGGCCGAAAGCTGTCGCAACGTGGCCGCCCGCAGTTGGCCGTGGATCGCCGTGGGCATCGCCCTGCACTCTGCCTCGTGGACGCGCGGAGGCGAGGTGTACCGGGCCGTGGTGGTGCCCGCGCACCTCATGCTGCTGTGGGGTGAACTGACCCTGGTCTGGAGCCTGCGCGCCACCGGCCTTGCCGGGTTGCCGCAACGCTCGCCCCTGTCGCTGTTGTTCGCCCCGGCGGCCACCGGGGTGCTGCTGCTGTTCCTGAACCCGCCCGCCGTACTGCTGGCCCCGGCGTGGGCCCTGTGCATGGTGGCGGTGCTGGCCGTGCGCGCCCGGCGCGGCAGGCCCCGCGTGCTGCCCCTGCTGGAAAGGGTGTTGCTGGCCTGCGAGCCCGCCCTGTGCGTCGTATCGCTGCTGGCGGCGGTTTTCGGCTGGGCGCGGCTGGCCATTCCGTTCTTTCTGGTGGGGCTGGCCGTGGCGGTGGCCCTGCAACTGGGCGCGGTGCTGGTTGCCTTCGTGACCCTGCTGGCGGAACGCCTGCCGGACAAGGGCATGCGCGCCCTGTTGCGCGGCCTGGTGCTGGGCCTTGGCGCGCCCGCCATGTGGGTGGTGGCCGCCGCCACCCTGCTGCCGTGGATGTCCGCCTTCCCCGGCGGGCCGTACATGATGCGCCAAGCGCTGGAACTGAACGTCAACGTGGGCTCCGCGTCGTTCAACTCGCTGCGGGTGCTGGGCCTGGTGCTGCTGTTCTACCTCACCCGCTCGGCCATCGCCGTGGGTACGTCGTTTCTGGAAAACCTGCCCGCCCGCCTGCCCCGCGTCGAGCGCGGGGTGATCCCGCCGTTGCAGACCGGGCTGACCTATGCCCTGTGGGCACTGTTCGGCCTGGTGGTGCTGAATGCCCTGGGGGTCAGCCTGACCAGCCTCACGGTCATCGCCGGTGGCCTCAGCGTGGGGCTGGGCTTCGGGTTGCAGACCATCTTCAACAACTTCTTCAGCGGGCTCATCCTCATTTTCGGCCGCTCGCTGCTGGAGGGTGACATCATCCAGATCGGCGAGACGTGGGGCACGGTACGCAAGATCAGCATCCGCTCGACCACCGTCGAAACCTTCGACAACGCCGTGATCTTCGTGCCCAACGCGGAGTTCGTGTCCAACCGGCTCACCAACTGGACCCGCAACAGCATGCGCATGCGCCGCGACATAACCATCGGCGTGGCCTACGGCTCGGACATCGACAAGGTGACCGAACTGCTCATGCTGGCGGCGGACGAGCACCCCCGCGTGATGCGCGACCCCGCGCCCAACGTGCTGTTCCAGGACTTCGGCCCCAGCAGCCTCGACTTCGTGCTGCGGGTATGGGTGGACGACCTGAACCACGGCGTATCCACGGCATCCGACCTGCGCCGGACCATCGACCGCCTGTTCCGCGAGAACGCCATCGAGATATCCTTCCCGCAGATGGACGTGCACGTGCGCGGCATCGAAGGGCTGCCCGCGCTCTCCCCGTCCCCGGCACCCGCCGCCTCCGCCGCTCCCGCTCAGTGGACGGAAGGGGGCGTGGCGAACCCCCAAGGCATGGCGGATAACCGGAACGCCACGCGCGCCGGGGCCGCAGCCACCGGCCCCGGTGTTGACGACGACGCCTCGCGCTTCGAGGCCTGACGCCTGCGGCGGCTTCACGCATTGCTGACGCCCCCGGCGGCTCCACGCATTGCCAACGCCCCCGGCGGCGGGGCTCATGCCTGACGCCTGCGGTGTCGCCCCTGACCGACCGACAGCACCGAACCCCGCACAATGAAGCGCCGGAAATGTCCTTTTTCAAAAATGTCATTCCCGGCGCTTGTTTTTTTCGATAATTGTCAAAACAGCCTGCGACACATTCTGCTCCACCCACCGCAAGGTCAACGCAACAATCTGAAATCGTTTTCTGATTTTCCATCCTTGGGCGCACGATCACTGCGGAACCATCCTTGCAACGCATCCGGCATGCCGTGCACGTTGCAAAGCCTGAAACTCAAGGCCCTCTACGCCATCAGCCAGGTCTTCGACCGGGCCCTGGACCTCGAACAGGCCCTCGAAGAGGTTCTGCGCGTGCTTTCGGAAACCCTTTCCATGAAGCGCGCCACCATCACCCTGCCCGACCGCGAAACGGGGCAGCTGGTCATTGCCGCCTCGCACGGGCTTACCCCGGCGGAACGCGGACGGGGCGTATACCGCCTGGACGAAGGGGTGACGGGCACCATCTTCCAGACCGCCCGCCCGTACATCGTGCGCGACGTGCGCACCGACCCGCTGTTTCTCGACCGCACCGGCGCGCGCAAGGTGGAAAAGGGCAAGATATCCTTCCTCGGCGTGCCCATCCTGAAGCAGGGCACCCCCATCGGCGTGCTGAACGTGGACCGTCTGTTCAGCGACGAGGTCTCCACCTCCGAGGACGTGGAATTCCTGGGCATCGTGGCCACCCTGGTGGCCCAGTTCCTGAGCCTGAACGAGCAGCTCAACGAGCGGGTGGCCACCCTGCGCCGCGAAAACGTCAAGCTGCGCACCCAGGTACTGGACGAGCGGGGCGATTACATCGTGGGCCGCAGCGCGGTCATGCTCGACGTGCAGCGCCAGATAGAGCGCGTGGCCCCCACCAAGGCCACGGTGCTGCTGCTGGGCGAATCGGGCGTGGGCAAGACGCTCATCGCGCGGCTGTTGCACAACCTTTCCGACCGCATGGTGCACCCCTTCGTGAAGGTGAACTGTGCCTCCATTCCGGAAACGCTGCTGGAGGCGGAGCTGTTCGGCCACGAGAAGGGAGCGTTTACCGGGGCCGCCAACGTCCGCGCGGGGCGCTTCGAGGAAGCCCACAGGGGCACCATCTTTCTCGACGAAATCGGCGAACTGCCGCCCGCCATCCAGGCCAAGCTGCTGCGGGTGATCCAGGACCGCGAATTCGAGCGCCTGGGCAGCAACCTGACCCACCGCGTGGACGTGCGCATCGTGGCTGCCACCAACCGCGACCTGGCCCTGCTGTCCGAACAGGGGCGCTTTCGCCAGGACCTGTACTACCGATTGTGCGTGTTCCCCATCCGGGTGCCCGCCCTGCGCGAACGGCCCGACGACGTGGAACGCCTGCTCAACCATTTTCTGGCCAAGGCCGCGCGCGACTACCGCCGGGTGATTACCCTGGCCCCGGACGCGCTGGACCTGCTGCGCCGCCACGAATGGCCCGGCAACGTGCGCGAGATGGAAAACCTCATCGAACGCCTGGCCATCCTGTCCGAATCCGGCCAGATCGACCGGCGCTTCCTGGAGCCGCTGCTGGAGCATTCCGCCTCGGAAAACGCCCAGCCCGACTGGTCCTACCCGGCGCAGCCCGCGCAACCGGCACACCCGGCCCAGCATGCGTCCCTCTCCGGTGGCATGCCCGGTGGCCTGTCGGGGGGTATGTCGGGGGGTATGTCGGGCGGCCCCGCCATGGCCCACGGCCATCCGGACACCGGCCACGCCGGTCCGGCACCGTATGATGCGCACGCTGGTCACGGCGCCCCCCTCCCGCACGACGATGCGCACCCCACCACCCTGCGCGACATCGAGCGCAACGAGATCATCGCCGCCCTGCGCCGCAACGGCTGGGTGCAGCACCGCGCCGCCGCGGCACTGGGCATCACCCCCCGCCAGATGGGCTACCGCATCCGCAAGATGGGGCTTTCCGGCCTGGTGGCCGGGGAACGTGCCCGCCGGGGCGACTGAACGCACCCCCTCCTCCACCGGCCACGCGGGCATTTCGGGAGCCTGCCGTGCCACTCGTGCCTGCCGTGTTTTCGTCGCCATGCGAAAGGGCGGCCCCTGATGGGGGCCGCCCTTTCGCATGCATTGTTTCCGTACGGAGGTTCGAACCTGCCGGGCCTACGCCCCGCCGTCCGCCGCGCCGCCAGGTTCCGGCTCCTCACCGTTCCCGGTCCCGGCGGATTCCGGCGCCTGCCCCGCCGTGGGGCAGCCGCCCTGCTCGTGCAGGTAGTACTGCGAGGGAAAGCGCCCGTCGGTCTGGGGCACTTGCAGGCCCAGCCGGGCCTCGTGGTTGATCAGGATGGGGCCGGTAAGGTTCAGCGCCGTCTTTTCGGGCCGCCCCGGCGGAATGGACACGGTGACCAGCACCGCCACCTGCCGGATGGTGCGCAGCCGCAAGAGTTTCTGCTCCGCATCGCCGATGCGGATGGGGTAGTCCTCGATGAAGCTGTACGGGTCACCCACCAGCAAGCCCAGACGCGGGTCGTCCATGCTTTGCAGGATCAGGAAGGGCGCACCCTCGCGCAGTTGCAGCAGCGTGAACTCGTGCTTGTCCTCGAAGCCCATGAGGCCCCGGGGAAAATACAGCACCTTGTCCAGCGCCACATTCTGGCGGCCAAGCCGGGTCTGGATCACTCTTTCGTTCTGTCGTGCCATATCTGTGTCGCCGCGAGCAGGTCAGCGTTGCTGGTTTCGAGCGCCATGCGGTTTTCCTCCATGACGCGCCGGTAGACTTCCTCTCGATACACGACCATGTCGCCGGGTACGTCGAGCCCGATCTTGACCTGCTTTCCCTGCATGCCAAGGATGGTGATGCGAATGTTGTCGCCAAGGTACAGGCTTTCGCCCGGCCGGCGTGTAAGTATGAGCATGTGGCCCGGCCCTTACAGGAAGTTCGTGAGATTCATCTGCATGATCATGGAGGACGACTTGAGCACGCTGTTGTAGGTCAACTGCTGCTGCGCGAGTTTCGTCATCAGCTTGGCCACGTCCACGTCCTCTATGCTGCTCATGCGCATGGTCTGGTCGTCTTCCTGCGACTCCAGGATGCCCTGCACCACGTCGAGCCGGTTTTCCTTGCCGCCCACGCGCGCCGCCGCCGTCAGGATGACCTTGGAGGCGGTGCCCAACTCGTCCAGCGCCTCCTGGATGCCGGTCTGGCTGTTGGTTTCGGTGTAGGCGATCAGCCTGCCCACCACCTCGAACATGTTGCGCCCGTCGCCGTCGTACACCGCCGTGGGACTGGCCTGCCCCGGCGCCTGGAACATGCCGCCGAAGATGTCCTTGCCCACGTTGTTCACCGACATGTATTCGCCGGGCGAAATCTCGTACTCCAGAGAGGCGCGGTGCGGCCTGATGACGAACTGGTCGCCCGCCGTCAGCGCGTTGCCCCCGTTGGAGGCCAGCGTCAGGAAGCCGCCGGGCACCAGCAGCGACACGGGGCCGCCCGTGCCGGAAGCGGTGGCGGGCACCCAACTGGAGCCGCCGTCCATGCTGTACGAATAGCTGATGGCCCCGGAAAGCGTGCCCGACTGGTCGATGCGCACCATGACGTCGCGCGAGAACGAACCGTCGGCCGTGGCCGCGATGTCGTTGGCGCCGTACCTCTCGGCCGTGAGGCCGGAAGAGTTCATGTCGTCGCCCTTGTAGATGGCTGTCGGCCGAATGTACAGCCAGGTGCCGTTGTCCGTCTCGTGCTCGTTGGCGGTATCCACGGCAGTCACCGTGGCCCCCGGCGACATGGTCAGGCGCGCCCCGCCCAGCATCACCGGCGCGGCGTTGGCGGCCAGGGTGCCGGTCTTCCAGGTGGTTCCGCCGTCCTCGGAGTAGCGGTAGTCCAGCGCGTCGGTACCGATGGTGCCGCTTTCCAGGAACTGGAACACCATGGTGTTGCTGGCCCCGCCCTCCACCGTGAACGTGGTGTTCGACAGTGCCGGGTCGTTGGCGGTGACGGCAAGCCCCGCCACGTAGGCGGCGTCCTCGATCTTGTGCCCGGCGAAGATGTGGCGGCCTTCGTTCTCGGTATTGGCAAGGTTGATGAGCTGCCCGTACAGCTCGCGCATTTCGTAGCTGATTTCCTTGCGGTTCTCGGGGCTCACCGTACCGGTGGCCGCCTGTTCCGCCAGCGCCTTGATGCGGGTGAGCACCGTGCTGACCTGGGTCAGCGTCTTGTCCGCAAGGCTCAGCCAGCTTTCGGCCTGGCCCACGTTCTTCTGGTACTGCTCGTTGGTGGCCAGCGAGGCGCGGTAGTTCAGGATGCGGGCCATGCCCACGGGATCGTCGGACGGGCGGTTGACCTGCTTCTGGCTGGCCGACTGCATGTTCGATTCCATGAGGTTGGACAGCGCATAGTTCATGTTCGAGATGTAATTGTCGAACATGGTCCGCTGCGAAACACGTCCTGCCATGGGAGACTCCTTCCGTCGCTACTGCTTGAGGCCCAGCAGCGTCTGCATCATCTGGTCCGCCGTGGTCACCAGCTTGGCCGCCGCCTTGTAGGCGTGCTGGAACTTGACGAGACTGGCCATCTCTTCGTCCAGGTTCACCCCGGCCGATGCGCTCTGGCGTTCGTCCAGGTCCTTGGCCAGGGTTGCGGTGTAGGCCGCATTGAACTTGGTGGAGGCGGTATCCGCGCCCACGGTGGCCACGATGGCACTGTAGTATTCCGACAGGGTCTGCGAGCTGGCCCGCTCGAAGGTGGTGGCGATTGTCACTTCCTTGGTGGCCAGCCCGGCGATGGCCGTGGCGGTGTCGTTGTCGCCCTCGTTGGCCTCGTTGCCGCCGTTGACCTTGCCGGCATTGATGAAATTGGTGTCGCTGCGCACGTCCGGTCGCACGGCGATGGTGGACGCGTCCGACCCCTGAAAATAGGTGTTCAGCCCAAGGCCCGCCAGCAGACCGGCGGAATCCGCCCCCACGCCGAACTCGTAGCCGTCGTTGCTGCGCACGACCAGCTTGTTGTCCACGATGTCTGCGGTGACGTAGGTGCCGAAGGTGTTGTTCAGCGCATCGCGCACGTCGTTCAGCGAATGCACGGCAGGGTCGAAGTTCTGGATGCCCGGGGTGGCGGTGTCGAAGTCCAGCGGGCCGGAGGCGTTGGAAAGATACGTGCCGCTGGCGGCATCATAGACGTACATGCTGAAGTTGCCCGCCTCCAGCTTGTCCAACCAGGCAAGCCCCGAACTGTCCGACCCCAGGGCGATGGACGGATCGGCCACGCCGTAGGTGCCGCTCATGACCGACATGTTCTCGAGCCCCGCGCCCTGGCTGTGCAGGCGGTTCACTTCCCAGATCAGCGATTCCGACAGGGCGTTCACGCGATCCACGTAGCGGCCCACCTGCGTATCGCGAAAGATCATGAACCCGCCGATGGTCCCGCCGGTGATGCGCCGGGGATTGTCGGTACCGTCGGCCATGGTCTGGGGCGAGATGTTCAGGGGCGAGGTGGTGGGCGTCACCCAGTACACGCCGCTTTTGGGGGTGACGGTAAAGCGGTCGCCCGCCTCAAGGTCCTGGGTGGCACCGCTGAAATAGATGTCCAGCCCCTGCACCTTGACCTTCTGGTCTTCAGGACGGGCGGCGAACAACCGGTCATTGCCGTTCTCGTCCTTGAGCCAGGTCTTGCCGCCGTCCAGCGAGGCGCGGAACATGGCCGCGCCCGCGCCGCTGGCCACCGCGCCGGATTGCACCACGTCGAGGGTGTATTCGTACTCGTCCGAACCGTCGAAGTGGATCTCGCCGTCAAAATCCGAACCGGGCACCAGCGACTGCTGCGACTGCGGCCCCTGGTAGTCCAGCGAGAAGGCGTTCACCCCGTCCACCAGGGTGTGACCGGCCTTGGTGACCACCGTGAACCTGCCGCTGCCGTTGTCCACGACATCGACGTCGAGCTTCTGCGACAGTTCGCGCACCAGCAGGTTGCGGTTGTCGATGAGCGTGTTGGCGTTGTTCTTGCCCGGCTCGTCGTGCATTTCGATCTGCCGGTTCAGCTCCGCGATCTGCTTGATCAGGCTGTTGGCCTCGTCAACCTCCTGCTTCAGGTACTGGTCCATCTGCTGCTGCATGACGCGCAGGTTGGACTCGGCATTCTGGAGCAGCTTGACCATGTTGTCGGAATGCGAAAGCAGCGCGTCGCGGCTGGCCTTGTCGTCGGGCCGCTGCGAAAGGGCCTGCCAGTCGGCAAAGAACTGCGACATGGCGGAGTTGATGCCGGGGGTGGTCGACTCGTTGAACAGGCTTTCCACGCTTTGCAGCATTTCGTACTGCGCGTCCCAGCGCGACTGCTGCGAAGCCTTGTCGAGGTACGACTTTTCCACGAAGCCATTGAAATAGCGGTACACCTCTGCCGCGTACGCACCATTGCCTATCTGCCCCGGAAAGCCGTCGAGGGCGGGATATTCCTCGAAGCGCACCGCCTGACGCGAATACCCTACGGTATTCACGTTGGCGATGTTGTTGCCCGTGGTCTGGATGGCAGTCTGGTTCGCCAGCAGCGAAAGCTGCCCCATGTTGAGCAGCGAGGTGATCCCGGCCATTTACAGCCTCCCGCGGATAAGCGCGGCCTCTGAGCGCGTGGTGGTCATGCCACCCTTGCGGCCATAGGTCTCCTGCCTGGGCGGAGCCAGGCGGCGATGCAGGAAGTCCAGCAGTTCCTGGCTCTGGTCCAGCAGGGCCAGGGCCAGGTCCGCGTTCAGCGACGCCTGGCGGGCGCAGTGCTGTTCCTGGGCGTCGATGCGCGCGATGAGGGCGCGCACTTCCTCGCCCTGTTCCTCTGGCAGCATGTCCGCGTATTCCGAAAGCCGGGTACGCTGCATGACCGCCTTCAGGTCCACGCGTTCGCAGGCCAGTTGGCGCATCAGTTCGTGGATGGAGAACTCCACGGCGCTCACGGCCTCGGGCGAGCGCCCGCGCAGGTGGGCAAACTCTTCCTCGAGCAGCAGCGCCAGAACCTCGAGCCCCTTGGTCTGCCGGACAAGATTGCCGCGTATCTGATCGTACATCTGGTTATCCTCCGGTACGGGTCCGTTGTGCCGCGACACCCCCGGAAGCGAGGCTGCGCGCCGCGTATTCCGGATTCACCGCCAGCTCGCCCTGGCGCACCTCGAAGTGAAGATGCGGCCCGGCAACGCGGCCCGTCCCCCCTGCCTTGGCAATTTCCGTGCCCGCCCGAACCACGTCGCCCTCGCGCACGTCCAGGCTGCCGTTATGGCCGTAAAAACTGCGCCAGCCGCCGGGGTGTTCCAGCACCACCAGCCTGCCGTAGTCGGCCCGCTCACCGGCAAAGACCACCTTGCCGTCCCATGCCGCGCGCACCGGGTCGCCCTCTGTCACGGCAATGTCCACGCCCGGATGCCAGGCCCGCTCGCCGGTGATGGGGTCGTTGCGCCAGCCGAAGCCGGAGGCGATGCGCCCCTCATGCGGCCAGACCATGGAACCCGGCGTGCCCGAGGCCACCGCAGGGCCGCCCGTGGGCGACGCCTTGGACATCGGCGCGGTAGTCGGCGCGGTAGTCGGCGCGGTCGTCGGCGTGGTCGGGGTCGCCGGGAAAATTGACGATGCGGCCGCCGGGGAGGCCGCGCCCGATGCCGGAGCCGTCGCACCGGATGCCGGGGACGCCGTGCCTACTGCCCCATCGCCGGATACGGGGGTCTGCACGCCCTGCGCACCCTGCCCGGCGGCACCCGCCTGCAACTCGGCGGCCGAAGGCGCGCCCGTGGGCACGGCAAGCGTGCGCGTGGCCGCAGGCGAGGCCACCCGCTTCATGGCACCGCTGCGGTGCACGATGGGCGGACCCAACTGGGCATCACGCATGGGACTGCGCACCTTGCGCGTGTTCTCGCCCGGCACGGATGCGGCGGGCAGGCCGCGCGCGGCACGCCGCTGGGCCTTGGAGGCAGCGGCGCCTGCCTGCCCGGATTCGGCGGCGGCAGCCGGTACCGCAGCGGACGGGGCCGCGGCGGCGCCCGTTGCGGCAGCTGCGCCGGTTGTGACAGCGGCACCCGCAGAGCCCGCCACAGCCGGTGCGACCTCCACGGTTGCCACCACCTGGCTGGCCTCGCCGGCAGGGGGCGCGGCGGCGACCTGACGTTCCAGTTCGGCCAGATGCTGCCGCACGATGGCATGCCCGGCCTGACCTTCCGCACCGGCCTTCGCTTCCGTCCCGGTCGCGCCCGGCGCCTGGGCATCCGTCGCCACCTGTGCTTCGGGGCTGGCGGGTTCGTACATGGACGACGCGGCATCGGCCCTGGCCCCGCCTGCCCCGCCTATCCCGCCTGTCCCGCTGACCCCGTGCGCCCCTTCGGACGCGGGCGTGATCATGCGCGGCACCAGCGACACCGGCTTCACCGCCACCGGTTCACGTACCGAACTGGGCGCGGTGGTGCGGCTGGCGTCGGTAAGCTTGGTGGAAAGCTGCTCGTAGATCATGTCGGCCAGCCCGATGCCCCCGGCGGAGGTCATCTTTTTGGCAAGCTCCTGATCGAACATGGACTGCCAGAATTCTTCTTCCTTGCTGTGCAGGTAGCCTTCCTTGGGCAGGGTGGCGCGCATCTGCTCCCACATCTTCTGCACGAAGATGGATTCGAACCCCTCGCACGCCTCGCGCAGCTTCTGTTCCTTTGACGGATCGGTGCGCAGGCGCTTGCGCAGGGCATCCATCTCGAGCTTGCGCTGGGTAAGCTCGTGCTGGGCCGAGGCGGCGGTGGCGAGTTTGGGATCGACGGGAGCGGTCATGGTTGCTGTCCTTCCGGCTGAACTGGAACCTCATGCCTCTGCAACCGGGCAATCCGATTGGCGACGCGAGACTCCGGCACAAGAGGATTTTTTGTCTCTGCCGAGGAAGAACGCTCTTTTTGTGGAGGGAGCGTACTTTTGTGATACCCGACCGGAACAAAAAAGCGTTCTGACGACGGCAGAGGCAAAAAGGCCCTTGTGCCGCAGCTAGATGACTTCGAGGTCGGCATGCAAAGCCCCCGCCGTCTTCATGGCCCGCAGGATCGAAACAAGATCGCGCGGGGTAGCGCCGATGGCGTTCAGGCCATCCACCAGTTCCTGCAAGGTGGCGCCTTCCATGAGCATCAGACGGCGGTTTTCCTCACGCACGTTGATGTCGGTGCGCGGGGTGGCCACGGTCTGTCCCTGGCTGAACGGGCCGGGCTGCGAGACGTCCATGCCTTCCTGCACGGTGACCTGCAAACTGCCGTGGGCCACGGCCACGCGAGAGATGCGCACGTCGCGCCCCAGCACCACGGTGCCGGTCTTCTCGTCCACCACCACCTTGGCCGGGGAATCGGGGGTGACCTCGATGTTTTCGATGGAGGCCATCAGCGGCACCAGGTTGCCCCGGTAGGCGGGCGGCACGTCCAGGGCCACGGTGGAGGCATCCTGGGCCTTGGCGTAGCTGCCGCCCATGACCCGGTTCAGCCGTTCCACCACCTGCATGGTGGTGGAAAAATCGGCGCTGGACATGTGCAGGGTCAGCGTATCCTGGCTGTTGAACTGGAAGGGAATGCCCCGCTCCACGATGGCCCCGCCGGGAATGGTGCCCACGGTGGTCACGTTCTTCTGGGCACGGGCGGCCTGCCCTTCGACGGAAAAGCCGCCCAGGGCCAGCGGCCCCTGCGCCAGGCTGTACACCTTGCCGTCCACGCCCTTCAGCGGGGTGATCAGCAGCACGCCGCCCTGAAGGCTGGTGGCGTCGCCCATGGACGACACGGTGACGTCCAGACGGGTGCCGGGCTTGGCGGAAACGGGCATGCGGGTGGTGACCATGACGGCGGCCACGTTCTTGGGCTTCATCTTGGTCTGGTCCACGGCCACGCCCATGCGTTCCAGCATGTTGACCATGGAACTCATGGTGAAGGTGGAATCCTTCTTGTCGCCCGTGCCGCCCAGGCCCACCACCAGGCCGTAGCCCACGAGTTGGTTGTCACGCACGCCGCCGAAGCTGGCGATGTCCTTGATGCGCACGGCTCCGGCGCCGCCCGGCAGGGCCAGCAGCCACAGCGCCGCAAGCAGCGGAACAACCAGAAGACGGGCAGTGAGGAAACGAAGACTGGGCGACATGGCATTTCTCCGAAAATCCGGCTGCACGGGGCAGCCCGTTACGCGGCCCCCCCCCGAATGCGCGCCGGACATGGGCCGGACGTGCGCGAAGGGATGGGGCGCGCGGATTGCTGACGGTCAAGAAACAGGCATTCCGCAGGGCGCGGCACCGACGGGTATCCGACGGTATTCCGGCGCTGCCCATGGCTATTGCCAACACCGTGCCAGTGCGAAGGCGGCGATTCCGCCCGCAGGCAAGGAAAGCGGGGCCGACGACGAAGGTGTGTGCGTCTTCAGTCCTCACACGCGTCGCATAGCGCGAACGCGGCAAGTCCGTTCGCAGGCGAGGAAAACGGAGCCGCCGCCCAGGGAGTGTACTCTTTGGTACTCGACCCCGGCGGCGGCGATGTTTGACGATGCATGCGGGCGGAATCGCCGTGCCTGGCAACGCACAGGAAATGCGCCAGGCTGGCCCGCAGGCAAGGAAAGTGGGGCCGACGACGAAGGTGTGTGCGTCTTCAGTCCTCACACGCGTCGCGTAGCGCGAACGCGGCAAGTCCGTTCGCAGGCAAGGAAAACGGAGCCGCCGCCGGGGGAGTGTACTCTTTGGTACTCGACCCCGGCGGCGGCGATGTTTGACGATGCATGCGGGCGGAATCGCCGCGTTCGCACTAGAAAGGCCAGACGTTGTCCATAAGACGGGTGAACCACCCCGGCTTCTGCTTGTCCGCCAGGGTGCCCTTTCCGTAGTACTCGATGCGGGCGTTGGCCATTTGCGATGAGGTCACGGAGTTGTCCGAGGCCACGTCGCGGGCGCGCACCAGACCGCTGACCACGATGTACTGCGTCTCGTCGTTGACGCGGGTTTCGCGGGCGCCTTCCACTTCCATCAGGCCGCCGGGCAGCACGCGCAGCACGCGGGCGGCGATGGTGGTGGTGACGGTGCTTTCACGCTTGGTTTCGCCGGTGGCGGAATGCTTGGAGGTGGAACTGCTGCCGAGGATGGGATTGGCCCCCACCGCACCGCCAAAGGCCCCAGCGGGATTCATGGGATTGATGGACGCGCTGGACTGGCCGAAAAAGGCGCTGACACCCAGTTCGTTGGTGGAGGTCTTGTCGGCGGTGGTGTCGGCCTTGTTCTTGGCCTTGTCGGTTTCCACCACCTTGACCAGCACGATGTCGCCCACGCGGCGGGCGCGGTTGTCGGAGAACAGGAACTCCGAGTCCGATTCGCTGTACAGCGATCCGGGGTTGGCGGCCGTGTCCTCGGGCTCGGCATAGGCCTGCGGCTGGGTGACCGGCGGCACCGGCGAAGGCTGCTGACGGGCGGCATTGCACCCGGAAAGCAGCAGCATGGCGCACCCGGCGGCGAGCAGTCTGCGTTTCATGACGGTTCTCCTTGAAATTGCGGATGGGGCGAACTTCTACCCTTAAGGGGGGCCCTAGCGGACCACCACCGTCCCCCCATCCTTCACGGCGGCATAGATCTGCCGCTTGCTTTGCATGTTGCGCACGGGAATGGTCTCGCCAAGGCCGCCGTCAGCCATGGCCTCGCCCTGCACCTGAAGTCGCACGGATCCGGAATCGTACAACACGGTCACCACGCTGCCGCGCCGCACGGTGGGCACGCCGGAAAGATCACTCTGGTAGATCACCTGGTCGGCACCCACGGGGCGGGTCAGGCGCCACGGGCCGCCCAGCCCGTCCCACGCGGGCTCGCGCAGGTAGGCCAGGTTCTTGCGCACGCGGGTGATCCTGTCGGGGGTCAGCACGTCGTCCTTGTTCACGGGCTGGGCGGCGCAGGGCACATCGGCCCATACATCCACGAAGGCCGAACCGGTGAACTTGCGCACCGTGCTGCCATCCACCTCGCGCACGGCAAAGCGCAGGGTGTTGCGACCGGGGGCGGCCAGGGTGTTCTCCACCACCACCTGCTGCTGCGGGTGGGCCAGAAAGACATAGGGCGGCAGGCGATAGTCCTGCATGGAGGCCTCGCCGGGCATGGCGGCCAGGGCGGGCGTCAGAGCTCTGACGGCCAGGGCGCGCAGGTCGCCTTCGCGCAGTACCGCGCCGCCGCGCTGGAGCACCAGCGTGCCGGGGTACAGGCACAGGGATTCGGTATCGCGCAGGGCCTCGCGCAGCGCCTGTTGCAGACGCGGACGGTTGACGCTCATGGGGCGGCCCGGCTCGGTGGGGGACGGCCACAGGGGGGTGGCGGCCAGTTCGCGCCAGGTCTGCGGGGGGATGGGCCCCACCGGTTCCGCGATCTCACCCAGGGTCACCGTTGCGCCGGACACCACGGCCGCGTCCAGCAGCCGGATGCGCCAGCCCGCGTCGGCGGTACCGGCCCGCGCCGGGGCAAGGCCGAAGGCCAGCAGCCCCACGGCAAGGGCCAGCGCGGCCAGCCAGGCCACGGGACCGGCGAATGCGGACACCATGACGGCGGAATGGCGGGTGGATTCGGAATGGCGGCGGCGGATCATGCTATATCTCCCTGGAGTTCCAGAAATGTTCACGCTGCGGGATAACGCACGCCCTTAGGGCGATCTCCAAATGAGGATTTTCGTTCGTTGGCAAGGAAAACAAGCCTGCCATGACGGGAGTATACTCTTATCGTATTCGACCGGAATGGCAGGTGAAGTTTGACGCAGCCAACGGGCGAAAGGACCATTTGGAGGCAGCCCTTAGCGCTTCAGCTGGACAGCAGTCTGCAACATGGTGTCCGACGTCTGGATGGCCTTGGAGTTCATTTCGTAGGCGCGCTGGCCCACGATCATGTTCACCATCTCGTCCACCACCTCGACGTTGGACATTTCCAGAAAGCCCTGGGCAATGGTGCCCACGTTGTCTTCGCCGGGCACCCCTTCCACCGCCTCGCCCGATGCTTCGGACGGGACGTACAGGTTGCGCCCCCGCGCATCGAGACCCGCCGGGTTGATGAAGGTGTAGAGGGGGATGTCGGCCTCGGCCAGGGCGTCACCGTTCGTGTCGAGGGCGGAGATGTGTCCGTTTTCCGTCACCGTGATGTTCTTGGTTTCGGCGGGCACGGTGAATTCCGGCTGCAGGGTGTAGCCGTTGGCGGTCACCACCACCCCGTCCTGGTTCAGCTTGAACGCGCCCGCGCGGGTGTAGGCGTCTTCGCCGTTCACCTGCACCAGAAAGAAGCCGTCGCCTTCGATGGCGAGGTCCAGCGAGTTGCCGGTGTTGGAATAGTCGCCCTGGGTAAAGAACTTGTGCACCGTGGTGGGACGCACGCCCATACCCACCTGAATGCCGGTGGGAATGCGGTTGTCACCCTCGGTGGCGGCACCGGCGATGCGCATGTTCTGGTACATGAGGTCCTCGAACTCCGCGCGGCTTTTCTTGAAGCTCGTGGTATTCACGTTCGCGAGGTTGTTGGAAATCACGTCGATGTTGAGCTGCTGGGCCACCATGCCGGTGGCGGCCGTCCAGAGTGAACGCATCATGGTCGTTGTCTCCTTGCAAGGAGGTTGATTCCGTCAGTTGTCCGGCGGTGATTGCCCGCCGGTCAGGTGCTTGCAAACCGGATGCCGGATGCAATCGGGGCTTTCCAGCGGGCGGCAACAGGGCGGCCTGCATCAAGCTCTTGTTCCGAATTAGGGTTTTCGTTCGTTGGCGAGGAAAACGAGCCTGTCATGAGGGAGTGCCTCAGCCGTTAAGTGAGCGAAGCGAACTTTACGGATGAGGACCGCAGCGCGTACTCTTGTTGTATTCGACCGAGCCTTAGCCGTTAGGCGAGCGCACAGCGCGAGTCTTACAGATAAGGACAGCAAAGCCATGACAGGCGAAGTTTGACCGCGTTGCGCACGATGTCCGTAGGACTCGCGAACTCGTCCAACGGCCACGCTTCGCGCCCTTCGGGTCGGACGCCAACGGGCGAAAGGACAATTCGGAACCACGCCCTAGACCTTCTTGCCCACCTTCTGGGTCGCCTCCCGGTCTATGGAATCCGTGGTCTGCATCACCTTCTGGTAGGCTTCGAACTGCCGTTGGGCTTCGATCATGTTCACCATTTCGGAGACCACCTCGACGTTGGACGCTTCCAGGTAGCCCTGGGCCACGTAGGCCCCTTCTGCGGGCACCTCGCCCGCGTTGGAACCGGGCCGCAGCCGGTACATGTTGCCGCCCAGCTTTTCCAGGGCGGTCAGGTCGTTCACGGTGACCATGTTCAACTGGCCCACCAGGGCGCCGCCCGCGAATATCTGCCCGTCGTCGGATATCTGCACTTCCTCGCCGGGCGGCAGGGCTATGTCGCCTCCGTCGCCCTGCACCGCGTGGCCCATGGCGGTCACCAACTGGCCGTCGGCGGTCTGGATGAAGTTGCCGTTGCGGGTGTAGAATTCGCCCTCAGGGGTGCGCACCTTGAAAAAGGCGTTGCCGGACACGGCCACGTCCAGCGGGTTGCCGGTGTAGCGCATGCTGCCCTGCTCGAAGTCGGTGTGGGCCACGGCTATGCGCGGCCTGGCCACGTGCATGGGCTCCGGAAAGAGCTTCTTCGAACGCACGTTGGCTATGGGCTCCATGATCTGGTCGTGGGCGAACAGTTGCATGGTATCCTTGAAGGATATGACGTCGCGCTTGTAGCCCGTGGTGTTCACGTTCGCGAGATTGTTCGAGATGTTGTTCATGCGGTGCTCGTTGGTGAGCGCGCCGAACAGGCTCGACAACATGCCTTCTTGCATGCGTGCCTCCTTGCGGGCATGCTGCCCGCGCCGGTGGCTTTGCAAGGCATGGGCCACACCAGCAAACATGCGTCATTCCGGTGCGTGGCGACGCATGCGCCCTGCCCTGCACGCACCACGCACGGGCCATACCGACGGAACAACGACGGTCATCCACCCCGCCCGCTTTCCCGTGTGCACCGCGTACCGCGCGCAAGCCGCGCCACTCCCCGCGCCATCTCCTGTTGACAGACCTCCGGGTCCATACTATACATTCGCGTCTTGACAGAAGCGGCCGCCGATATTCCTCTGGAATCGCTTCACGGAGCGCCACGCCTTACCGCTCCACGGCAACGCCGCTTCGACATCCTGAGGGCCGTACGCGGCCATTCCGGGTGGCCTTTCGGCCCCCTTTTTTTTTGCTGCGGCTCCGCCGCCCACGACAACGGACGTTACCCCGCATCATGAGCACGCATCCCCTTCGCGACGCCGTCGCCGCCATCGCCACGCCCCTGGCCGACGCCCTGGGCATTGCCCTGTGGGGCATCGAGATCCTTGACGGGGGGCGCATGGTGCTGCGTGTGTACGTGGACGCCAGGCCCGGCATGCCCGCCCCGGAAGCAACGCCTGCCGACGGCGAAGCCCCCGAAACGGCCGAAGGCGCCACCCCCGAACACGTGACGATAGACCAGTGCGCCCGCCTTTCGCGCCAGCTTGGCCTTGCCCTGGACGTGGAAGACGTGGTCCGCGACGCCTACGTGCTCGAAGTGTCCTCGCCTGGGCTGGAACGTCCCTTCTTCGAGGCCGCCCAGATGGTCCCCTACGTGGGGCGCACCATCGAACTCACCCTTGCGGTGCCCCACCCGGAATGGCCGGGCCGCCGCAAGTTCCGGGGAGTGATCACGCGGGTTGAAGACGACACCCTTACCTTTCTGCCCGACACCGCGCCCCGCCCCGACGAAGACCCCGCCCCCCTCAGCGTGGCGTGGGACGACGTGAAGAAGGCGAACCTCGTTCACATTTTTCCCGACACGACCCGGCCCCAGCCCGGCGGCAAGACCGGCCAGCGCAAGAAGGCGCAGCCCAAGAAGCCCGCACGCGGCGGCGCGCCGCACGACGACACCACGGACTAGGCCACCGATCCGGAGGAGTACCCATGAGCCTGGAACTCAAGAAGGCCATCGACCAGATCAGCAAGGACAAGGGCCTTGACCGCGACATGCTGATCGACACCCTGGAGGAAGCCGTCCGCACCTCCGTGGCCCGCAAGTTCGGCGACGAGATGGACGCCGAAGTCAGCTACAATGACGAGACCGGCGAAATCGACGTCTATCAGTTCAAGATCGTCGTGACGAAGGTCGAGAACCCCAACAGCGAAATTTCGCTCGAGGACGCGCGCGCCCACGACCCCAGCGTACAGCTGGACGACGAAATGGGCTTTCGCGTGAAGATCGAGGATCTTGGCCGCATCGCCGCCCAGTCGGCCAAGCAGGTGATCATCCAGCGCATGCGCGACGCAGAGCAGGAGATCATCTACGAGGAATACAAGGACCGCCGGGGCGAGATTGTCAGCGGCATCATCCAGCGCCGCGACAAGGCCGGGTGGATCATCAACCTTGGCCGCACCGAAGCGCTGCTGCCCAAGGAAGAACAGATCCCGCGCGAACATTACAAGCGCGGCGACCGGGTGCAGGCCATCCTCATCGACGTGCGCAAGGAAGGACGCGGCCCGCAGGTCATCGTTTCCCGCGCGCACCGCGACTACATGGCGGCCCTGTTCCGCCGTGAAGTGCCCGAGGTGGACGACGGCACCGTGCAGATCATGGGCGTTTCCCGCGACCCCGGCAGCCGCGCCAAGGCCGCCGTCATGTCGCGCGACCGCGACGTGGATCCGGTGGGCGCGTGCGTCGGCATTCGCGGTTCGCGCATCCAGAACATCGTGCAGGAAATGCGCGGCGAGCGCATCGACATCGTGGTCTGGAGCCCGGACATCGCCACCTACGCCCGCAATGCCCTGTCGCCCGCGGTGATTTCTCGCATCGTGGTGGACGAGGAAGAGAACCTGCTCGAAGTCATCGTGCCGGACGACCAGCTTACCAACGCCATCGGCCGCAAGGGCCAGAACGTGAAGCTGGCCGCGAAGCTGCTGGGCTGGAAGATAGATATCTACACCGAAACCCGCTACAACGAGGCCAACGCCATCGGACGCGGGCTCGAACAGATCGCCAGCGTCGCCGAAATCTCCATCGAACAGTTCATCGCGGCAGGGTTCCAGTCCATCGAACGCCTGCGCGAGGCCGACGACGAGGAACTTTCCTCGGCGCTGGGCCTTGCGCCCGGCAAGATCGCGGACCTGCGCGCGGCCATCAACTTCCTTGCGCCCCAGGTGCAGGACGAGGCCGACGCGGAAGCCGGGCCGGAGGCGGAAGCCGCCCCCGAGACCCCGCAGGACACCGTGCAGGAATCCGCACAGGACCAGGGCGAAGGAACCGAAGCCGAAGCGAAAGAATAGTACGCGGATGGATGACGCCATCCGCGGGAAGCACATACCATTACGCACCTGCGTCATATGCAGGCGCCGCTTTGCAAAGCGCGAGCTTCTGCGGTACGTCCCCCCGACGGACACCGCCGGGGCGGGGGTAAGCCCCGTTCCGGATGAAAGGCAGATACTGCCTGGACGCGGGTTCTACGTATGCGAAAGCCCCGAATGCCGGGAGCGATTCCGGAAGTTCGGAGGCTGGCGAAGGAAGCGCAAGGGGGTTCAGGAATGACCGACGACAAGACCAGGGTGAAGGACCTGTCCACGGAGCTGGGCGTGTCCACCAAAGATCTGCTCCACACGCTGCGTGATCTCGACATACCGGCCAAGAGCGTGATGACCACGCTCACCGCCGACGAGGTCACCCGCGTACGCGAACGCCATCAGGGCCAGACCGCCGAAGCGGGCGTTGACCGCAAGGTGGTGCAGCCCGGCGTCATCGTGCGCCGCAGACGCCGCGACGGCGAAGAGGGCGAAGCCCCCGCGCGTCGTGGTGCCGATGAGCGCGAAGCCGAGACCGCCGATGCCGGTGCCCCCGTGGCCGCCAGGGCCGAAGCGCCCGTGCCGCCCGCGCCGCCCGCGACTGACGAACGGCCCACCCGTGCCGCCCGCGCCGAAGCCCCCGCGGCGCCCGAGGCACGTGCTGCCGCGCCCGCCGCGCGCATCATTCGCCGCCACGACGAGCCCGCACCGGTCGCAGAGGCACCGGCAGAGCCCGTGCAGGCTGCCCCGGCACCCCAGGCTGCGCCCGTGGCCGCCGGACCCGTTGGAGCGGACAAGCCCGCCGAAGCCACGGCAGAAGCCGCCCCGGCAGCCTCCGTGCCCACCGGGGCAGACAAGGCCGCCGAGCCCAAGGCCGAAAAGCCCGCCGCTCCCAACGCGCGCATCATCCGCCCGGCCCGGCCCGATGCTTCGGCCATGCCCGACGCCACCCCCCAGCCGTCCATCCTGCCCCCCGTGGCAGCCGACGCCGCCCCGCGCGGTGAAGGCGTGGACGGCGACGAGGACGACGCCGACGGCAACCGCCGCAGGAAAAAGAAGCGCACGCCCGACGTGCCCGGGCCGCAGGTCCGCGTCATTTCCCGTCCCGATCCTTCGGCCCCTGCGCCGCGCCCGTACCCGCCGCGTGAAGGCGGCCAGGGTGATCGCCCCGCCTACGGCGACCGGCAGGGCTACCAGCCCCGCTCCGGCGGCCCCGGCGGCCCCGGTGGCGACCGTCCCGCTTACGGTGGTGACCGGCAGGGGTATGCCCCCCGTCCTGGTGGCCCCGGCGGTCCCGGTGGCGACAGGCCCGGTTACGCTCCCCGTCCCGGTGGTCCCGGCGGCGACAGGCCCGGCTATGCGCCCCGCCCCGGTGGTCCCGGTGGCGATCGGCCCGGCTATGGCCCCCGCCCCGGTGGTCCTGGCGGCCCCGGCGGCCCCGGCGGCTACCGTCCGGGTGGTCCCGGCGGTCCTCGTCCCGGTGGGCCTGGTGGCCCCGGCTACGGTCCCCGCCCGGCGGGTCCCGGTGGCCCGGGTGCGCCCGGCGCCGGCCAGCCCCCGGCTGGCGGCGACGAAGGCCAGAGCAAGAAGAAGCGCCTGAAGGGCCGCCGCACGGTGGACTTCCAGGCCGGTGCCGACCGCGCTCCGCGTGGCCGCGAGGACGACGATTTCCCGCGTGGCGGTTCCCGCCGCGGCAAGGGGCGCAAGGGCCGCGACATGAAGCCCGCCACCGCCACCCAGCCGCTGAAGGCCGCCAAGCGCAAGATCAAGGTCGAGGAAGCCATCCGCGTGGCCGACATGGCCCACCAGATGGGTCTGAAGTCCACCGAAATCATCAAGGTGCTGTTCGGTCTCGGCGTCATGGCGACCATCAACCAGTCGCTGGACATCGAAACCGCCACCCTGGTGGCCTCGGAATTCGGCTACGAAGTGGAAAAGGTGGGCTTCTCGGAAGACGACTACCTGATCCCCAAGGAAGAAGACGCGCCCGAAACCTTGCAGCATCGGCCGCCCGTGGTCACCATCATGGGCCACGTCGACCACGGCAAGACCTCGCTGCTCGACGCCATCCGCAAGACCAACGTTACCATGGGCGAAGCGGGCGGCATCACCCAGCACATCGGCGCGTACCACGTGACCACCAAGAAGGGTGAGATCGTGTTCCTTGACACGCCCGGCCACGAAGCGTTCACCGCCATGCGTGCCCGTGGCGCGCAGGTGACCGACATCGTCGTGCTCGTGGTGGCCGCCGACGACGGCGTCATGGAGCAGACCCGCGAAGCGGTGAACCACTCCAAGGCCGCTGGCGTGCCCATCATGGTCGCCGTCAACAAGATGGACAAGGAAGGCGCCAACCCCGACCGCGTGCAGCGCGAACTGTCGGAGCTGGGCCTGGTGTCCGAAGCCTGGGGCGGCGATACCGTGTTCAGCCATGTGTCGGCCAAGACCCGCCAGGGCCTTGACGAACTGCTGGAACTGCTGGCCTTGCAGGCCGAAATCCTTGAGCTGAAGGCCAACCCCGACAAGCCCGCCCGTGGCCACATCGTGGAAGCCAAGCTGGACAAGGGCCGTGGCCCCGTGGCCACCGTACTGATCCAGGAAGGCACCCTGCGCCAGGGCGACACCTTCGTGTGCGGCGTGTTCAGCGGCCGCGTGCGCGCCATGTTCAACGACCAGGGCAAGAAGGTAAAGGAAGCCGGCCCCGCCATGCCGGTGGAAGTGCAGGGCTTCGAGGGCGTGCCCGAAGCGGGCGAGGAATTCGTGTGCGTGACGGACGAAAAGCTCGCCCGCCGCATCGCGGAAACCCGCGCCGTGAAGCAGCGCGAAAAGGAACTGGCCCGCGAATCCAAGGTTACCCTGGAAACGTTCCTGTCCCGCCGCGTCGACGACCAGGAAGCCTTGGTGCTCAACCTTGTCGTCAAGGCCGACGTGCAGGGCTCGCTGGAAGCCATTTCCGAAGCGCTGCGCAAGCTCAGCACCGAAAAGGTACGCATCAACATCATCCATGGCGGTGCCGGGGCCATCTCCGAATCCGACATCCTGCTGGCATCGGCCTCCGACGCCATCATCATCGGCTTCAACGTCCGTCCGACCGCCAAGGTCAAGGACATCGCCGAGCAGGAGAACGTGGACATCCGCTTCTACGACATCATCTACAAGCTTGTGGATGAAGTGAAGAATGCCATGGAAGGCATGCTCGCCCCGGTGCAGCGCGAAGTGTACCTGGGTCAGGTGGAAGTGCGGCAGACCTTCAGCGTGCCCAAGGTGGGCACCATCGCGGGCTGCCATGTTGCCGACGGCAAGATCACCCGCAACGCAGGGGTTCGCCTGCTGCGCGACGGCGTGGTGGTCTACACCGGCAAGATCACGTCCCTCAAGCGCTTCAAGGACGACATGAAGGAAGTCATGAAGGGCTACGAATGCGGTGTTGGCCTTGAAAACTTCAACGACATCAAGATAGGCGACATCATCGAAGCCTTCGAGATGGTCGAAGAAGCCGCCACGCTGTAAGGATAGACAGACCACGAATGCCTTCGGCGGGCAGGGGGCGCAAGCCTCCTGCCCTGCCGATTTACCGGCGCGGGATTTGCCCGCAGGATTTGTCAACGATGCGCCACGCGGCGCGGCACCCCCATGATCATCGGCGTGCTCACGGTGGAATTCGAGTTGCACGGCAACGATTCCCTGAAAGGGAAGCGGCGCATCGCCAGCAGCCTGAAGACGAAGGTCCGCAACACCTTCAACGTGTCCATCGCCGAGGTGCGCAACCAGGATTCCCTGACCCGGCTGTCGCTGGCCGTGGTTTCGGTAAGCAACAGCGAGCGGCACCTGCAAAGTCGGCTCGACAAGTGCCTGGCCATGATGGAAGCGGTGTGCCCCGAAGAGATGGTGTATAGCGACATAGAATTTTTCGCCGCCGAATAGGCGCGACGGGCCCTTCGCCTGCTGGCTGCGTCAAACGTCGCCACCCGGATCGGTCACGTACCAAAGAGTACGTTCCCTCCCGGCTGTCTTGTTTTCCTTGCCAGCAAACGAAAATCCCGCCGCGCTAAAGACAGGTGCCCCCGCTGGGGCAACGTCGCCCCCCCTTTGAAAAGTTTGGGGGGGAGGGGGCCGGGGAGGGAGACCCTTTCACGCTCTGCGGACGCCCTCCGTAATGTTCGCGCAAGCGCTTACATGACGGCTGCCGCAAAAGGTCCCCTCCCCGGCTCTTCCCCTGAAAACGCCCCCCGCAGGAACCCCACCATGACAGATACCGCAGCAAGCATCGCAGCCATCCTCCGTGCAGAGGACGACATCCTTGTGGCCAGCCACGCCAACCCGGACGGCGACGCCGTGGGGTCCATGGCGGCGGTGGCGCACATGTTGCGCGCGCTTGGCAAGCGGTTCCGGCTGTACAACACCAGCGGGGTGCCGCAGCAGTATGGCTGGGTGGACATGGGCGGCCCGGTTGCCCGCACCTGGGCGGAACTGGAAGGCTTCACCCCGCGCCTGGCGGTGATTCTGGACTGCGGCGACGCGCACCGCGTGGGCGGCGACCTGCAGGGAAGGTTGCCGGAACTGCGCAGCGTGAACATCGACCATCACCTCGGCAATCCCATGTTCGGCACGGTGGGCAACTGGGTGGAGCCGCACCTGGCGGCCACCTGCCAGATGGCGGGCATGCTGGCACGCGAACTGGGCGTGCCGCTTTCCGGCCCGCTGGGCGAGGCGGTGTACCTTGGCATCTGCACGGACACCGGCAACTTCTGCTACGGCAGCACCAGCGGCGAACTGCTGGAACTGGCGGCGGAAATCGTGCGGCTGGGGCTTGCGCCCGGCCTGTTCCACGACCGGCTGGAAAACAACTGGTCCATCGGCCGCATGCGGCTGTGGGGCGCGTTGATGCAGGGCATAGAACTGCACTGCGGCGGCGCGGTGGCGGTGTCAGTGATCACCGACGACATGTTCGCGCTGCACGGGGCCGACAAGGACGATCTGGAAGGCTACGCCTCTCAATTGCGGCGCCTTGCCGGGGTGCGGGTATCGCTGATGGTGCGCGGCGACGGCGCGGGCCGCAGCAAGATCAGCCTGCGCTCCAGTGGCACCGATGATGTGCGCGTGGTGGCGGCGTCCTTCGGCGGCGGCGGCCACCGCAATGCCGCCGGGGCGGAACTGGACATGCAGCCGCACGAGGCCGCGCGGGCCGTGCTGGCGGCCATTCCCGCGCAGCTTGCACCCTGCGGCAAAGAGGCATAAGGTATATGGCTGTCCTGCCAGAGCAGCAGCATGGCCTTCTGGTGCTGAACAAGCCCCAGGGCCCCACCTCGGCCCAGTGCATCGCCAGGGTGAAGCGGCTTGGCCAGAAAAAGATCGGACACGCGGGCACCCTCGACCCCATGGCGAGGGGGGTGCTCCTTGTGCTGTTGGGGCACGCCACAAAGATTTCCGGCCACCTGATGGCCGACGGCGAAAAGGTGTACCTTGGCACCCTTCGCCTTGGTACCACCACCGACACGTGGGACGCGGAAGGCAGCGTGACGGCCACCGCCCCGTACGACCACGTGACCCCGGACGACATCCGGCGCGAGGTGGAAAACTGGCTGGGCAGCACCGAACAGGAAGTGCCGCCTTACTCCGCCGCCAAGCACCAGGGGCAGCCCCTTTACAAGCTGTCCCGTGCCGGGCGCGAGACGCCGGTAAAGACGAAGACCGTCGAAATTTCGCGGGCACAGGTCGTATCGTGCGACCTGCCGTCCGCGACCTTCCGGGTAACGTGCAGTTCCGGCACCTACATACGGTCCCTGGCCCACAGCTTGGGGATGCGTTTAGGGTGCGGCGCCATGCTTACGGAACTGACCCGGGAGTACAGTCACCCGTTCGGTATTGACGAGGCGCACGAGCTTGATGCCGTGCTCGCCGAGCCCGAGCGGTTGCCGGAGCGGGTCATACCCGTCACGCGTGCCCTGCCCCACTGGCCCAAGCTGCGCATCAGCGCGGCGCAGGAAGCCGGGGTGCGCAACGGAATGACCGTGCCGTACATTCCCGAAGCCATGGCGGAACTGCCATTCGCGGAAGGATTGAAGGCCATCATGCTCGCTCCGGACGACACGCCCGTGGCCCTGGCCGAGACGCGCATCGTGAACGCGCAGCCGGTCTGGACCGTGCTTCGGGGACTGTGGAGCCAGTAACATCCACCTGGAGGATACAGCTGTGGTCATGGACGTCGATCAGAAGAAGAGCATCATTGATGTGCACGCCAAGCACGAAGGCGACACCGGTTCGCCCGAAGTGCAGGTTGCGCTGCTCACCGCCCGCATCGAACAGCTCACCGGGCACTTCAAGGCTCACAAGAAGGACTTTCACTCGCGCACCGGCCTGCTGAAGATGGTCGGTCAGCGTCGCAAGCTCCTCAAGTACCTGAAGGCCAAGGACGTTCAGCGCTACCGTGCGCTGATCGAAAAGCTGGGCCTCAGAAAGTAATCCGCCATCGGCGGGGTTCGCCGTCGCGTGACGGCGGGCCCCGCGCGATGCGCATGGGCGCCGAGTCGCCCCCAACACGCAGCGTGAAGGGGGGTCCGGGAAGAGTGCCATGCGGCAGCCGATACGCTGGCGCCGGACAAGCCATGACGGCAATCCGTCACGCCAGGTCCGCACGTCAAGTCCGCACGCCATGGTCTTCTCCCCGGAATCCCCTTCGCTGAACCGAAGAGGAATGCAACAATGCAGAGCGTTTTCAACGCTACCCGCGTCTCCGCCATGGTCGGCGGAAAAGAAATCATCCTTGAGACCGGCCGTCTCGCCAATCAGGCGCACGGCGCGGTCTGGGTGCAGTGCGGCGGCACCGTGGTGCTGGTCACCGCGTGCACCCAGCCCATGGAACGCGACATGGGCTTTTTCCCGCTGACCGTGGACTATTCCGAAAAGATGTACGCCGCTGGCCGCATCCCCGGCAGCTTCTTCCGCCGCGAAATCGGCCGCCCCAGCGAACGCGAAACCCTGGTCTCGCGCCTCATCGACCGCCCGGTGCGCCCGCTGTTCACCAAGGGCTTCCGCGATGAAGTGCAGATTCTCGCCAACGTCATCTCCGCCGACCAGGAAAACGACAGCGACGTGCTGGCCCTTACCGGTGCCTCCGCCGCGCTGTCCATTTCGCCCATTCCCTTCGAAGGCCCGGTGGCGGGCGCGCGCATCGGCCGTGTGAACGGCGAATTCGTGCTGAACCCCACCCTGAAGGAAATGGAAGGCAGCGATCTCGCCATCGTCATCGCCGCCTCGCGCGACTCCGTGGTGATGGTGGAAGGCGAAGCCCAGTTCGTGCCCGAAGACGTCATCGTGGCCGCCCTGGAATGGGCCCACAAGGAAATCCAGCCCCTCATCGACGCCCAGCTCAAGCTGGTGGAACTGGTGGGCAAGGCCAAGATGGCCGTGACTCCCCCGGTGGAAAACACCGAGCTGAAGGCCCGCGTGGACGAACTGGCCACCACCGAACTGGACGCCGCCCTGCGCATCCCCGAAAAGATGGCCCGCAAGGACGCCCGCAAGGCCGTGAAGCAAAAAGTGCTCGAAGCCCTGCTGGCCGATCCGGCCCTGGCCGAGAACGCCAACCTTGGCCGCGAAGTGGGCGACATGCTGAGCGCCCTGGAAAAGGTGCTGGTGCGCCGCCGCATCCTGAAGGAAGGCACCCGCATCGACGGTCGCGACACCAAGACCGTGCGCCCCATCCTCATCGAAGCGGGCCTCCTGCCCCGCGCCCACGGTTCCGCCCTGTTCGCGCGCGGCGAAACCAAGTCGCTGGTGGTGGCCACCCTTGGCAGCTCCACCGACAGCCAGCGCATGGATTCGCTGGTGGGCGACGTGACCAAGAAATTCATGCTGCACTACAACTTCCCCGCCTACTCGGTGGGCGAAGTGAAGATGTCGCGCGTGTCCCGCCGCGAAATCGGCCACGGCGCCCTTGCCGAAAAGGCGCTGAAGCCGGTGCTGCCCGTTGACGATTCCTTCCCCTTCACCCTGCGCGTGGTGGCGGAAACCATGGAATCCAACGGCTCCTCGTCCATGGCCGCAGTGTGCGGCGGCAGCCTTTCGCTGATGGACGCGGGCGTGCCCGTCACCGCCCCGGTGGCCGGCGTGGCCATGGGCCTGATCAAGGAAGAAGGCGAGTACCTGGTGCTCACCGACATCCTTGGCGATGAAGACGCCCTCGGCGACATGGACTTCAAGATCGCGGGCACTGCCGAAGGCATCACCGCCGTCCAGATGGACATCAAGATCACCGGCCTGCCCACCGAAGTCATGGCCCGCGCCATGACCCAGGCCCGCGAAGCGCGCCTGCACATCCTGGCCGAAATGGCCAAGGTGCTGGAAGCCCCCCGCACGGAACTGTCCAAGTACGCGCCGCAGCATGCCGAGGTGTTCGTCAACCCCGACGTCATCCGCATCATCATCGGCCCCGGCGGCAAGAACATCAAGGCCATCACCGCTGCCACCGGCGCGTCCATCGACATCGAGGACAGCGGCAAGGTCTCCATCTTCGCGCCCACCTTCGAAGCCATGGAAATGGCCCGCGAAATGGTGCAGTACTACGACCAGCGCGCGGACCTGGGCAAGAACTACGTGGGCAAGGTGCGCAAGGTGCTGGAAATCGGCGCCATCGTCGAAATCCTGCCCAACCTCGAAGCCCTGGTGCACATCTCGCAGCTGGACACCAACCGCGTGGAACAGGCTGGCGACGTGGCGCGCCTTGGCGAAGACATGACCGTGAAGGTCATCGAGATCAACGGCGACCGCATCCGCGCCAGCCGCAAGGCCGTGCTGCTGGAAGAACAGGGCATCGAATGGAACCCCGAAGACACCGCCCGCCCCTCCGGCCCGCCGCGTGATCGCGGTGACCGTGGCGATCGCGGTGGCCGTGGCGACCGTGGCGGCGACCGCCGTGGCGGCGATCGCGGTGGCCGTGGCGGCGACCGTGGTGGCCGTGGTGGCGACCGCCGCTAGGCGAGCCGCAACACAGCAGAGCGCAATACAGACGGGCGCGGGGATATCCCCGCGCCCGTTTTCATTGCCGTGCCGCCCGCCCTGGCAGGGGGAACGCCCGCACGGCCCGGCGGCCTGACATCAGTGGTCGCACGTATTCGCGCCAAGCTCCAGACTGTTGCCGAACCACGCCGCCACAAGGTCTGCCGGATCTGCGGCGGAAGCGCCCACCAGCACCTGTACGCCGCGCTCCTCCAGCAACTGGCGGGCCCGTGCGCCCATGCCCCCGGCGATGACCAGCCGGGTTCCCGTGTCCGCGATCCATGCGGGCAGCACACCCGGCTCGTGGGGCGGAGGCGTCAGCAGTTCCTGCCCCGTCACGGTGCCGCTGCCGGGGTCCACGGTCAGCACGGCAAACTGCTCGCAATGGCCGAAGTGCTGGCACAGCTTGCCTGCCGCCAGCGGAATGGCGATTTTCATGTCCGATATCCCTTGCGGCGCATGGCCGCCGTTGTCGTTGGCCCCATTTCCCGCAGTTTCCACAGTTTCCACAGTTTTCGCAGTCGCTGCTGTTTCCGCCGCAGTTGCCCGCACAAGCGGGCACACCCCCACGGCGGCTCGCACCACCGGACCGAAGGCCCGGATCACCGGATGCTCCGGTTCCTGCCCGGCTACCGGCTCCCCGTCCAGCAGGCTGCGTCCGGCATCACCGGCACTGGTCAGGTCGGGGTGCAGGGGAATGCTGCCCAGGAACGGCACGCCGGTCTCACGCGCCAGTTGCTCGCCGCCCCCAGGGGGAAACAGCGGGGTCAGTTCGCCGCATTTCGGGCACACGTAGCCGCCCATGTTCTCGACGATGCCCAGGATGGGGTTGCCGATCTGACGGCAGAACCCCACGGATCGCCGCACGTCGTCCACGGCCACGCCCTGCGGCGTGGTGACGATGACCGCATGCGCGTCCTCTCCCAGCAGTTGCAGCACCGAAAGCGGCTCGTCCCCGGTGCCGGGCGGGCAGTCGACAACCAGCACGTCCAGATCGCCCCAGCGCACGTCCACCAGAAACTGGCGCACCATGCCCATCTTCACCGGGCCGCGCCAGATTACCGGCACTTCCGGGTCGGGCAGAAAGAACCCCAGCGACATCACCCGCAGGTTCGGCCCCGCGCTCACCGGGGCCATCCAGCCTTCGCCCGCCACGGGCCTGGCCCGGCCAAGCCCCAGCATGCGCGGCACGCTGGGACCGTGCACGTCCACATCCAGCAGGCCCACCTTGCGCCCGGTGCGGGCAAGCCCCACGGCAAGGTTCACGGCCACGGTGCTCTTGCCCACGCCCCCCTTGCCGCTCAGCACCACCAGCTTGGCACCTACCCGCCCGGCCATGCGTACCGGGGTTTCGGTACCGTCGCCCAGCCCGGTGGCATCATGCCCGGCATGCCCGTCCCGACCACCATGGTCGCCGTGCCCGCCGCAGCCCGATCCGGTGCAGCCGCCGGTGGCCTCGACGTGTTGTTCGCCGCCGCAACCGGCCCCGCCGCAGCCGCAACGCTGCTCCTGTTCGTGGGTGTCCGTATCCATGGTTACCAGTGCCCTTCCCGGTCCGGCTCCGCCGCCGGGGCCAGGTTGCCGTCCGCCATGGCCCGCAGGGCCTGGCGCGCGGTGGCGTGCGTTGAAAGATAGATGGCGATGCCGCCCCGGCGCAGTGCGGTGAAGGCCTTGGGTCCCACATGACCGGTAATCACGGCCTGTGCCCCGGCATCGGCAGCGGCCTGCGCGGCCTGAATGCCCGCGCCCTGGGCCAGGGACATGTTGGAGGCCGCATCCAGCCTGCGCACCACCCCGGTGACCGTATCGCACAGCAGATAGCCCTGCGCGCGCCCGAAGCGCGGGTCCAGACGGGCATCGAGAAGGGCGTCGCCCCCCGCCGCGCCGGGCGGAGTGCCCGGTGCTGCGTCCTGCACGGTGATGAGAACCTGCATGCTGTCATTCTCCTGCGTTGCGACGCCGCCGCCGAAAGCAGACCGCGTCCGTTGTGTTGCACGTACCGCCGCGCCGTGGCCCGTTACCCCAGCCCGGAAGCGGGCGGCATCCGGGCATGGCAAGTGCGTCCGGCCTGCCCCGGACAAGGGCGGACAGCACGTCCGCCTCGCTGCCCGATAGCCACGGCAGGACGGCGATCCCGGCCATCTCCACGGCGCTCTGCCAGCAGGGGCGGATGCCCCCGCACACCAGCAGGGAAACCCCATGGCGCGACAGAACGTTGATGAGCGGCGCGGGTCCGCCATCCGGCACGGGGAGGACGGTCCGTTCCGCCGGAACGCCGCCGGTCATGCGCACGCAGCGCAGTTCGGCGGCCGTTTCCAGCAGCGTGGCAAGGCGATCCTCGAAGCAGGCAAGGCAGACATGGGCATTCATGGTGTCCCCACGGCGCGGCGGTCGTGCCCCCATCAAGCATGCATGATGCCATTCAAGAATATGCTGCAATCACAGCGTTTTGCCAGAAAGGGGCATCTCGGAACCTTCGCAACCAACCCACGCCATAGGCGCAAAACACGCCCGCAACGAAAAAACGGGCGCATTACACGCCCGTTGCCCTTCTGCGGCGGCAGGACAGCATTCCGCCATCCGCCCCGTCACGGCATATCACCACATGGTGCCGCAGCAGGGTCCGGGCATTTCCCCGGCCCGGCTCCTTCCGCCGCCTGCTGCTCAGTCCGCCCCGCCGCCCTTCAGGATGCGCCGCAGGGTATCCTTGGAAATGTCCAACTCGCGACAGGCAGCCATGACCCGCCCGCCATGCCGCCGCAGGGCCTCGCGCGCCGCGTTCAGTTTGGCGGCGGCCATGGTGCGCGGACTGCTTGTCACGGCCTGGGCGGGTGTGGGTCGGGCAGGCACGGTCTGGGCGGACGTGGTCCATCCCGGCCCCGCCGCAACCGCCGCCACCAGCCCCGCAGGGTCCGCAGTCCCCGCAGGGCCCGCAGTCCCCGCAGTCCCGCCCGGCTGCCCTACAGGCTGGCAAACGGGCGGGGTCTGCGCCCCCAGCAGGTATTCCGGCAAGTGTTCCAGTTGGATGAACCCGCGCGGGCACAGGATGAACGCATACTCGACGATGTTCTCCATCTCGCGCACGTTGCCGGGAAAGGGGTAGCGCAGCAGCAGGTGCAGCACGTCCTCGGACACGCCCTCGATCTCCTTGCCGCTCAGCAGGTTGCGCTGCGCCACGAAGTGATCGAGCAGCAGGGGGATGTCTTCCGGCCGTTCGCGCAGGGCGGGCAGGCGCACCATGACCACGTTGAGCCGGTAGAACAGGTCGCTGCGGAATCCCCCCTCGCCCGCCATGCGTTCCAGGTCGCGGTTGGTGGCGGCGATGACCCGCGCAGGCGCAGCCTGGGGGCGTACCCCGCCCAGCGGCTCGTACACCTTCTCCTGCAGCACCCGCAGCAGTTTCACCTGCAATGGCAGGGGCATGTCGCCTATTTCGTCCAGAAAGATGGTGCCGTCGTCCGCCAGGGCAAAGCGCCCCGGCTTGTCGCGCCGCGCGTCGGTGAACGCCCCGGCCTTGTAGCCAAACAGTTCCGATTCCAGCAGGTGTTCCGGCAGCGCCCCGCAGTTCACCCCCACGAAGGGCCTGCCCCGCCGGGGGCTGAGGTTGTGGATGGCGCGCGCGAACAGTTCCTTGCCGGTGCCCGATTCGCCCAGCACCAGCACAGGCGCGTCGCTGGCCGCCACCTGCGGCAGGATGCCCAGCAGGCGGATCATGGCCGCGCTGCGGGTGACGATGTCCTCCACCGTGTGCTGGCCGTCCAGTTGCTTGCGCATCAGGTGCAGCGCGGAAAGGTCGCGAAAGGTCTCCACCCCGCCAATCAGCCTGCCGCGCCGGTCACGCAGGGGCGCGCCGCTGATGCTCACGGGCACCTTGCGGCCATCCGGACGCAGGATGAACACCGAGCGGTTGCCCAGTTGCGTATCCTGTTCGATGCAGGCCCGCAGCACGCAGGCCCCGTCGCAGATGCTGGAATGGAACACGTCGCGGCAGCGCCTGCCCAGGGCCTCGTGCGGGGGCACCCCGGTGATCTCCGCCGCAGCCCGGTTGAACGAGGTGATGCGCCAGTCGAGGTCCACGGTGAACACGCCGTCGGCCACGCTTTCCATGATGGTCTCGCAGGATATGTCACGCGGCAGGGCCATGGTCCGCTCCTTTTCCCGACTGGGTGGCGTCTTGGCGGCGTCTGGGGGGGGCTGGGGGGGCATCTGGTGGGGCAACGCCGGAATGGCGGCGCGCAAGGTAAGCAAGCACTCGCATATCATGTGGGCGCGTTTTGCGCCTGCTTTTTCTCCGCACGATTCCGGGCCCTCCTAATTACCCGGCATCATTGGCGGGCACGGGCTGGAACGGTTCGTGCTCACAGGCTGGTGTGGCCGCGTGGCCACTGTTTCACCTGCAACCAGGAGGCGCATATGCCAGGCATGAACGGAACAGGCCCCATGGGGCACGGCCCCGGAACCGGACGCGGCATGGGCCGCTGCGGGGCGACACGGGCGCAGCGCGGGCAGGCAGGCCCGCCCATGGCCGACGGCGACAAGGCGGAAGATTCCGCCCTGGCCGAGCTTGCCGCAAACCTCGGCAACGTGCTCGACACGGCGCGGGACGCCATCGACGCCCTGCGCCTGGGTAACGGTCCCGGCTACGGTCCCGGCTACGGCAGGGGCTTCGGCAGGGGCGCCGGTCAGGGTAGGGGGCTGGGTAGAGGGCAAGGCCGGCGTGCCGGATCCGGTGGCGGGCGCGGCCCGGCCAATCCGCCAGCCACCGGCAACGACCAGTGACCGCCCCCTGCAATCGGACAGGCCGCCCGGGAAACGCCGTCCCCGGCGGCCTGCATGTACTCGTCACGGCGACGGAGGCCGCATGAAACTGGCCATTGCCAGCGGCAAGGGGGGCACGGGCAAGACCACCGTGGCCGTGAACCTTGCCGCGCTGCTTGCCGCGCGGGGCCACCACGTGGCGCTTGCCGACTGCGACGTGGAGGAGCCCAACGCGCACCTGTTCCTGCCCGTGGAATGGAAAACGCGCGAACAATGCACCCTGCCCGTGCCCAGGGTGAACGAAACCCTGTGCCTTGGCGGGGCATGCCGCCGCTGCGTGGATGCCTGCCGCTTCAAGGCGCTGGCGTTCATGGGTGATGCGGTTCTGGACTTTCCGGACCTGTGCCATGGCTGCGGCCTGTGCGCGCTGGTCTGCCCCACGGGCGCCATGACCTCCACCACGCGCCTGGTGGGCGAGGTGCGCGGCGGCATCGCCAGCATCCGGCCAGCCATGGGCAACGGCGCCGACACGGTGAAAAGGGACACCGCGCACCCCGGCGCAGTGCCTGTCCTGCGCTTTCGCGACGGGGTGCTGCGCATCGGCGAGGCCATGGCCACCCCGCTGATCAAGGCGGTGAAGGACGTGCCGCCCCCGGTCGTGCCACCCTCCGGGGCACCAGTCGGGGCACCAGGCGGGCCTGCCGCACGGGACGGGGCCGCGCAGGCGCCGTGCGTCTTCGTCATCCGCGACTGCCCGCCGGGCGTCGCCTGCGCCGCCATCAACGCCGTGCACGACGCCGATCTGCTCCTGCTGGTGGCCGAGCCATCGCCCTTCGGGCTGCACGACCTGCGTCTGGCCGTGAACCTTGCGCGACATCTGCGCCTGCCCCATGCCGTTGTGCTGAACCGGGCCGGAATGGGGAGTGCGATGGACTTGCCCGGCGCCCCACCGGCGGCGGGCGACCCCGTGCGGGACCCCGTCAGGGATTGGACCGCGCGCGAAGGCGTACCCCTGCTGGGCGTCATCCCCTTCAGCCGCGCCGCCGCGGAATGCGGGGCCACGGGCAGCCTGATGCACGACGCCGCCCCGGAGGTCCACGCGGCCTATGCCGGGCTGGCGGATGCGCTGGAGGCCATGGCCAGGGGGGCGGACGAACCGCGCCGACCATGGGACGGCATGGGGCTTGCCGCAGTGGCCAGTCCGGTAGAGACAGGCAGTCCGGTCAAGATGGCCGATCCGACAGGAAAGGCCGATGCGGCCGGAGACATCACGAGCGAGAAGGAGCGGACATGCGGCAGATAGTGGTCATCAGCGGCAAGGGAGGCACGGGCAAGACCAGCGTCACGGCGGCGTTGGCGGCCGTGGCCCACGCGGATGCCGCCCCGGCGATGGTCGCGCGGAAAGACGGGCCGCACCCGCCCGCGCTGGTGCTGGCCGACTGCGACGTGGATGCATCGGACCTGCACCTGCTGCTGGCCCCCGTGGTGCGCGAGCGGCACGATTTTCACAGCGGCGTGCTGGCCCGCATCAACGCCGACCTCTGCATCCGCTGCGGCACCTGCACCGCTGCCTGCCACTATGGCGCCCTGGATGCGCCGCCACGGGTGACGCGCGAGATGTGCGAAGGCTGCGGCGCCTGTGCCCATGTCTGCCCCGAAGGGGCCGTGGCGCTGGACGAGCGGCACTGCGGCGAATGGTACGTTTCCGACACCCGCTTCGGCCCCATGGTGCATGCGGCACTCGGCATCGGCGAGGAAAATTCCGGCAAGCTGGTCAGCACGGTGCGCACCCGCGCCCGCGAAATCGCCGAATCGCTGGGCGCGGACACCGTGCTCATCGACGGTTCGCCGGGGGTGGGCTGTCCGGTCATCGCCTCGCTGGCCGGGGCGGATACGGCCCTGCTGGTGACGGAACCCACGGTATCGGCCCTGCACGACCTGGAACGGGTGCACGCCCTGACCCTCCATTTCGGCGTGCGCGCAGCCGTACTGCTGAACAAGGCGGACATCCACACCGGCATGGCCCGCCACATCGAAACATTCTGCGCCGACCACGCGCTGCCGCTGCTCGGCAGCCTGCCCCATTCGCCGGTATTCATGGCCGCGCAGTTCGCCGGACTTTCCGTGCCGGAATTCGCGCCCCATGCCGAAGGCGCCCTGTTCCGCGCGGTGTGGAGCAGGCTGCACGCCCTTGCGGACGCCCCCGGCGATTGACCGCGTTCGCCCGCCCGGCCAGGCCAGCCGGGCGGGCAGAACCCGGCAGCAAACCGCCGGACCGCGCACCCGGCTGCGCCGCGCACACCACCATCGTGCGAAATGGCACACCTCGATACCTTGCCCGCGACCGGCAGTGGCGACACCCGTCGTGCGCCGGTCACGGGGCGGTCGTGCCATCTTGCCGAATCCCCTCGACATGACATGAAAAGCGACGGCGCATGCATCTGGCGGCAGGTTTTTTCTTTCCCCGCGCCGTAGTTGCGATTGACAGAAAATGCGCGGCGGCGCTATATAACTGTCTACAATTTTCTAAAGATATTCGCGACCTGCGCACAGGAAGAATGACCCAGCACGTCATCGCCGGGGGGGCCTGCCAGCGGGAACCGGGCACAGCGAGGTCCGTGATGCATGACCATGTCGAACATCTGCTGAAACGGCACCAGGACGCCATGGAACGCCACGAGCGCACCATGCGCGAAGCCGAACGCAAACGCCGCATCGAGGAAGAGCGTCTGGAGCAGGCCTACACGGCCTTGCGCCAGCGTCTTGCTGCCCAGCCCGACCCCGACGCCGGGGATGTGGTGCTGCCGCCACCGCCCGGCATGGCCGGTCCCTCGCAGGGCACCCTTGGTGGCCTGCTGGGCAGCCTGCGCGCGCTGCTGTTCTGAGTTTTCGCCATCAAAGTGGCAAAACGCCGCCACCGGAATCAACCGGTGGCGGCGTTTTTTCATACCGCACAGAAGGCTGCCACCCGCATGCCCGTCATGCTGCAAAGCGGTGCAGACCGTGTTTTTCAAACATGCACCAGAAGCGGGTGGGGGCTACCGCCCCCGCAACTGCCGCTTGTCCCCCACGCGCATGGTCACGCGCTCCTTGTCGAAGTATTCCAGCAGCGGAATCACGTACTTGCGCGAAAGGCCGCCCGAAAGTTCCTTGAAGCCCGCCGGGTCCAGGTCGTCGTGGGTGTCGAACCACGCGGCCACGCGGGCCTTCAGGTCCGCCACCACCGGGCCGGGAAAGTACAGCCCGTCCTTCACCTTCACCAGTTCCCCGGCGTCCTGCAACAGCTTGAACACCGCCGCCGCTTCCTTGAATTCCAGCCCCAGCGGTTCCAGCACATCCTTCACGTTGGGCGGACTGCTGCCCCCTTCCGCGTAGGCGGTGCGGATTTTGGCGCGCAACCCCTCCTGGTCCGACGCCAGCGATACCTTGTGCCCCGGCAGGCGCAGCACGTCGCCCTCGGCCACCAGTTCACCCGCCTTCAGCAGCCGCTCGATGATGAAGTGCACCAGCTTGGGGTGCAGCCCCCGGCCCCACCCGGCGGACAGCGCCCCGCGCGCCATGCCCGGCTTCAGCGGTTCGCGGGCGTGGTATTCCGCCGCACGGGTCAGGCAGCCCGCCGCAAGACGGCGCACCGTTTCCGCATCCACGTAGGCGCGCTCGTCCCGGTCGAAGCAGAACACCTGCCCCTTGGCGCCCAAGGCTTGCAGGGCCTTGTCCAGCCGCTTGGATTCCAGGTTGGTCAGCACCGAAAGCTGGGCAAACCGCGCCCCGGCGGAACCGGCCAGCCGCAGCAGGGACTGGGTGGCCGTTTCCTGCGTGGCGGCGTCGCCCGTGTCATGCGCACCGGGCACATCGGGCAGCCCCTCCAGCAGGGCCAGCCTGTCGGCAAATTCGGCGTCCTTGCGGCGCAGGTCCAGCCCCAGCGGATGCAGCACCGCGCCCCCGGCCACCGTGCGCAACGGCGAGAACGAACGCACCACGCAGCGGTCGCCCGCCACGCCCACCATGGGCTCGGTAAAGCGTACCTCGCACAGGGCGGTTTCTCCGGGGGCCAGCTTGTCCCGGTCGGGGAAGTACAGCCGCGCCAGCACCTCGCGCGCGCCGTGGTGAAAGTGCACCTCGGTGCGGTTCTTCAGCGGCGTGGGCGCGGACGACAGGCAGGTCAGCCGGGTCATCCAGCGCAGGGACGGAAACAGCGTGCCGGGGTGGGCCAGCACGTCACCGCGCTGCACCTCTTCCACGTCCAGTCCCAGCACGTTGACGGCGGTGCGCCGCCCGGCAGGGGCCACGTCCACCGGGCCGCCATGGCTTTGCAGGCTGCGCACCTTGGTTTGCGCGCCGCCGGGGTACAGCACCACCTCGTCGCCCACCTTCACGCTGCCGGACACCATGGTGCCGGTAACCACCGTGCCGTGCCCCTTCATGGTGAACACGCGGTCCACGGGCAGCCGGAACAGGTCGCTGCGGCGCACCGGGCGCAGTTCGCGCTCCAGCATGGCCAGATGCTCGCGCAGTGCATCCAGTCCCTGCCCGGTGGTCGACGACACCGGAAAGATGGGCGCCCCCTCAAGAAACGTCCCGGCCAGGAACCCGGCCACGTCTTCCTGCGCCAGGTCCAGCCATTCCGGGTCCACCATGTCCACCTTGGTCAGGGCCACCAGCCCGTGCCGGATGCCCAGCAGCGAGCAGATTTCCAGATGCTCGCGGGTCTGGGGCATCACCCCTTCGTCCGCCGCAATGACCAGCATGACGAAGTCGATGCCCGAGGCCCCGGCCACCATGTTCTTGACGAAGCGCTCGTGCCCCGGCACGTCCACGATGCCCAGCCGCCCGACTTCAGCCCCGGCGCCCGGCAGGTCGCAGAACGCAAAGCCGAGCTCGATGGTGATGCCCCTTCGCTTTTCCTCTTCCAGCCGGTCGCAGTCGATGCCGGTCAGCGCGCGGACCAGCGAGGTCTTGCCGTGGTCGATATGTCCTGCGGTGCCCATGACGACAGGCATGCGTGTACTCCCGGGTGGTAACGCCCCGGCAGGCAGTTCTTGTACGCCTGCGGTGGGCGGGTGATGCCGGAGATTTCTCTTGCGCCTCCGGCGGGCAAGGGGCTTCGCCCCCTGCACCCCCCTTCAATGTTCCTGGTGGAATGAAGTACGCAGGGCTACAGGGGAACAGCGCGGACACGGGCAGGCAGACACGGGGACACCCCCCGGCATGAACCTCACTTGCCTCGCATCGTCATGTGGTTGTAGGCAAAAAGCAGCACGGACTCAAGCTGGCAGGACGGCAAGCACACCCGCAACACGCCGTGTGCACTGACGAAACAGCGAAAACGCGTCCATATTCCCCCAAAGGAGACCCCATGGAAACGCTGTCCCTGCGCACCACCGCGCGCGAACAATTGCTGGATGTGACCGAAGAACTTCAGGAACTGGTAACCCGCAAGTGCTGGACCAACGGCGCGCTGGTGCTGTTCTGCCCGCACACCACCGGCGCGGTGACCGTGAACGAGGCCGCCGACCCGGACGTTGCCCGCGACATTGCCGTGAACATGGGCACCATCGTTCCCCGGCGCGGCGACTACCGCCACGCCGAAGGCAACAGCGACGCGCACATCAAGACCAGCCTGTTCGGACCGTCCCTGCTGCTCATCGTGGATGGCGGGCGGCTGCGCCTTGGCACATGGCAGGGGGTGTACTTCTGCGAATTCGACGGCCCGCGCGACAGGAGGCTGTGGGTGCAGTGGCTGCCGGGGTAGACAAGACGAACGGGACAGCCGGGCCGCTTACTCTTCCTTCAGCTCCCGCGTCATCAACTCGCGCACCGCGTCGTGCGGGTTGGCGCCGTCGTGCAGTACGCTGTACATGGCGTCGGTGATGGGCATGGCCACGCCCATGGCGGCGGCAAGGTCGTGCACGGCCTCCGTGGTCTTCACCCCTTCGGCCACCATGCGCATCTCGGTGACAATGTCGGCCAGCGCCCGCCCCTCGGCAAGGCGCAGCCCCACCTGCCGGTTGCGCGAAAGGTCGCCGGTGCAGGTCAGCACCAGATCGCCAAGCCCGGAAAGCCCCATGAAGGTGGATGCCCGCGCGCCCAGCGCCTCGCCCAGGCGGGACATTTCCGCCAGCCCGCGCGTGATCAGCCCGGCCCGCGCGTTGCTGCCGAAGCCGAGGCCGTCGGACAGCCCGGCGGCAATGGCGATGACGTTCTTCACCGCGCCGCCAAGCTCCACCCCGCGCACATCGGTGCTGGAATAGGTGCGGAAGCCGGGGGTGGAAAACACCTCGCGCAGCCGCGCCCCAAGGTCCGCGTCCGTGCAGCCCAGCACCACGGCGGTGGGCAGGTTGCGCACCACCTCCGCCGCGAAGGACGGCCCGGAAAGCACCGCATAGCGCGGGTCCAGCCCGTCCAGTTCCTCCGCCACCATCTCGGCGATGGTGCGCATGCTGCCCGTCTCCACGCCCTTGCTGGCGCTGACGAACACCACCTCGCGCGCCAGCAGGGGCCGCAACCCGCGCAACACCCCGCGCACCTGCTGGCAGGGCACCACGGAAAGCACCACCTCCGCGCCGTCCAGCGCCTCATCGGCGGCCACGTGCGCACGTACGCCGGGATGCAGGGCCAGCCCCGCCAGATAGCGCGGGTTTTCGTGCCGGGTGTTGATGGCCTGCGCCACATCGGCGTCGCGCAGCAGCAGGCGCGCATCGTAGCCCTTGCCCGCCAGCAGGTGGGCCAGGGCCGTGCCCCAGCTGCCGCCCCCGATGATGGCGATGCGCATGGCGTTGCTGGTCATGTCGTATACTCCGTGGCCGCAAGCGGCCCATGGTGTTTCAGATGTGCCTGATGTGCCTGATGTGCCTGATGTGTCATGCCAGTCGATCTTGCCAGCATGCCAATGGTCCGAAAGGATATGGCAAAGCGCGGCGCGCCACAAGGCAGGCGCGCCGCGACCTCATACGGCACCCCGGTGACAGGCGGATGACGGACGGGGATGCACCCTGCCCGGACCGGTACCCCGCGCCGCCCGCTGCCTCGCTGTCCGGTCACCCCTGGGCGCGGCGCGCAGCCAGCGCCGCCCTGCGCCATCCCTTACCCCGCGCCCCAGTCCCTGCGCATACCTGTCCCCCCTCACCCCGCCTGCGGGTTGCGTCGTCGGATGGGACGGGGTATCAGCGTGTGTCGAACCGCAACCGCACGAGGACCCCGCATGAGCCGTCCCGACGACACCGCGCCCCGATTCACCGAAACCGAGCGCCGCATCCTGGCCATCGTGCAGAAGAACCTGCCCGACAGCGCCACCCCGTACGCAGACATCGCCGCCGCCGTGGGCACCGACGAGGCCACCGTGCTCGACCTGCTGCGCCGCATGAAGGAAGACGGTTCCATCCGCCGCTTCGGCGCCAGCATCAAGCACCAGCGCGCCGGATGGACCCACAACGCCATGGTAGCCTGGCGCGTCACCGAACAGCAGGCCGAAGAAGCGGGCAAGCAGGCCGCCGAACACCCGCTGATCTCGCACGCCTACTACCGGCCCTCGTCCGCGCCCGACTGGCCGTACGAACTGTACACCATGATCCATGGCCGCCACGCCACGGAACACCTGGAAGTCATCGAACAGCTGCGCCGCGAAACCGTGCTCGACGAGTATGCCGTGCTCGAATCGCTGCGCGAGCTGAAAAAGACCTCCATGGTCTATTTTCCGGAATAGGCGCGCTACCGGAAGACGCGCCCCCTGCGCCGCGCCTTTCAGGCACCCATTTTTTCATCCGGAAACTGCCTTTCTTCCTTATACCCGCGACGGTCTTCCGTCGCGGGTGGCTGGTGCGGACGCGATGCGAGGAATTACGGGTTTTGTCCGCCGGGCAAGGCGGATCGGCATTTTTGAGCGCAGATCGGCAGCCGTTAGGTGAGCGCAACGCGCGAATCTTACGGATGGCGAAAGCAACGCTGTACTCTTGTACGTGAGCATCAAAAATGCCGAGCCAACGCCGCCCGGCGACAAAATACGGATTCCGTCGGCAACGCGTTCGCGCTACCCCCAGGCCGCCACCACCCGGCCCCGCCAACGCCGAAACATACCCGCCCCGCGCGGGTTTTTGCCGGAACCTCACGCACGCCACGGAGAACGCAGCATGGACCATCGCTCCAAGGAACTTTTCGAACGCGCCCAGCACCTCATCCCCGGCGGGGTCAACAGCCCCGTGCGCGCCTGTCTGGGCGTGGACAGCGACCCCCTGTTCGTGGCCAACGCCAAGGGCAGCCAGCTGACCACCGTGGACGGCGAAACCTTTGTCGACTACGTGCAGTCCTGGGGTCCCATGCTGCTCGGCCACGCCCACCCCGTGGTGGCCAGCGCCATCCACGCCGCCGTGGACCGGGGCACCAGCTACGGCGCCCCCTGCGAGGACGAGGTGGTCCTGGCCGAAGCCGTCATCGACGCCCTGCCCGCCGTGGAAATGGTGCGCATGGTCAATTCCGGCACAGAGGCCACCATGAGCGCCCTGCGCCTTGCGCGCGGCGTCACCGGTCGCAACAAGGTGGTCAAGTTCGTGGGCTGTTACCACGGCCATGCCGACGCCTTTCTGGCCAGCGCCGGATCGGGAGTGGCCACCCTGTCCATTCCCGGCACCCCCGGCGTGCCCGAGGCCACGGTGCGCGACACCCTGCTGGCCCCCTACAACGACCTGACCGCCGTGGCCGAACTGTTCGCCCTGCACGGCAAGGACATCGCCGCCATCATCGTGGAACCGGTGGCGGGCAACATGGGCCTGGTCCTGCCGGTGGACGGCTTTCTGCAGGGCCTGCGCGACCTGTGCACCGAACACGGCGCGCTGCTGATCTTCGACGAGGTGATCACCGGCTTTCGCGTGAATTACGGCGGGGCACAGAAGCGCTTCGGCATCACGCCCGACCTGACCACCCTCGGCAAGATCATCGGCGGCGGCCTGCCCGTGGGCGCGTACGGTGGCCGGGCCGACCTGATGCGCCGCATCGCCCCCTGCGGCGAGGTGTACCAGGCGGGCACCCTGTCCGGTAACCCGCTGGCCATGGCGGCGGGCATCGCCACCCTGACGGAACTGAAGAAGTCCGACTACGACGCGCTGGAAGCCCGCGTGGCCGCGTTGGCGGCAGAACTGCAAGCCATTCTGGCGGGCAAGGGCGTGCCGGTGCGGGTGAACACCATCGCCTCCATGTTCACGGTGTTCTTCACCGACCAGCCCGTCACCGATTTCGCCAGCGCCAAGACCGCCAACGCGGCCCTGTACACCAGCTATTACAAGCAGATGCGCGACAAGGGCATCTACCTTGCGCCGTCGCCGTTCGAGGCGGCCATGGTCTCGTTCGCCCATACCGACGCGGACTTCGCCGCGCTGCTGGACGCCGCCAGGGCCATTACCCTTACGGCGTAACGCACCACGCGCCGGAGCCCTGTTCCGGGCCATTGCAACGACCACGGGGGCGGATGCCGGTACGGCCCCGCCCCCGCCCGCGTTGCGGCGTCGCACCCGATGCGCCCCAACGCGCCCCAACGCTCACCGACATGTCCGGAGTGTCGGAAGCGTCCAGACGCATCCGGACGACCCGAGCTACCCGGCAGCACCCGGCGCATCCCGAAAGCGCAGCCCCGGACACCACGCAACCCCGTCATGATCGCCATGTCCCACACGCCCCCACATCCACCCGCGCCTCCCATGGCCGTGTACGCGCTGACTCCCGGCGGGGCCGCGCTGGCGCGGCGCATTGCCGCAACGCTGGGCGGGGTGCTGTACCTGCCGGAACGGCTGTGCGGGCCTGATATGGATGGGACGGGCGCGGACGGGGCCGACGGGGCCGACGGGGGCGTGACGGATGCAGGGGCGGACGGCGCATCGGGTATATCGGGCACGGTGGCCATCCACCCCTTCGCCTCGCTGGCGGAACTGGTGGCGCGCACCTTCCGCCTGCATCCCGGCCATGTCTTCGTGGCGGCCACGGGCATCGTGGTGCGCTGCATCGCCCCGCATATCGCATCAAAGACGCAGGATCCCTGCGTGGTGGCCTGCGACCAGCGCGGGGCCTTTGCCATCAGCCTGTTGTCCGGGCATCTGGGCGGCGGCAATGACCTGGCCCGGCAAGTGGCCGCCGTCACCGGGGGCGTGCCGGTCATCACCACCGCCACGGACACCGAGGGGTTGCCCTCGTTCGACCTGCTGGCCGCGCGGGCCGGGCTGGCCATGGCCGACATCGCCATGGTCCGCCACGTGGGCGGCGCGCTGCTGGCCGGGGAACCGGTGTGGATCTGCGACCCCGGCAACCGGTTGGGGCTGCACGCCGCATGCGTCTCGGCTGCCGAAGCAGGGGCGGACCACACCGGCGCGCACGGCGCTCCGGGGGCATCCGGCGACGGGCCTGACGGACTTCCCCACCCCGCGCACCTTTTCCGGTTCGTCGCTGACCCCGCCGACCTTCCGCCCGATGTCCCGTCGGTGCTGGTCACTCCGCACGATCACCTGGCCGCGCCGCGCCGCCTGGTGCTGCACCCGCGCGTGCTGCACGTGGGCACGGGCTGCAAGCGCGGGGTGGGTGGCGGCATCATCGAAGCCCGCATCCGCGAGGCGCTGGCCGCCGCCCATCTTGCCCCGGCGTCCATCGTTGCGCTGGCTTCCGTGAGCATCAAGGCCGACGAACCGGGCCTGCACCACGCCGCCGCCGCGCTGGGCGCGGAACTGCGCTTTTTCGACGCGGCCAGCCTGGCCGCCGTGCCCGTGCCGCACCCGTCCCCCAAGGCCGCAGAGGTGCTGGGCGTGGCGGAGGTGGGCGTGGCCGAGGCCGCCGCCCTGCTGTCTGCCCGGCAGGCAAGCGATGCCGCCGTCCTGCTGACGCCCAAGTCCGCCGGGCTGGGCGTCACCGTGGCCGTGGCCGCTCCGGACTACGCCCCCTGCGCACTTGCGGCATGTTCTGCAACCTCCCCAACCCTTCCCGCTGGCGAGACCACACCATGACCATCGCCCCCCTGCGCGTCATCGGGCTCGGCCCCGGCGACGCCGCCCTGCTCACCCCGCAGGCCCGCGCCGCCATTGCCGCGTCCGACTGCATCGTCGGCTACACCCTGTACGTGGAACTGGTGCCGCAAGAGCTGCGCCATGGCCGCGAGGTGCTGGCCACCGGCATGATGGCCGAAATGGAACGCTGCAACGCCGCCATCGACGCCGCTCTGGCGGGCCGGGTCACCTGCGTGGTCTGCTCCGGCGACCCCGGCGTGTACGCCATGGCCGGGCTGGTGTTCGAGCTGCTGGACCAGCGCGGCCTTGCCCGCCTTGCCCACGCGGTGGAGGTGGTGCCCGGCGTGCCCGCCCTGTGCGGGGCCGCCGCCCTGCTGGGCGCGCCGCTGATGCACGACTTTGCCTCGGTAAGCCTGAGCGACCTGCTGACCCCGTGGCCGGTCATCGAACGCCGCCTGGACGCCGCCCTAGGGGCCGATTTCGTGGTGGTGATCTACAACCCCCGCTCGCGCCGCCGGGCCGACCACCTGGAAAAGGCCCTGGCCATCGCCGCCCGCCACCGGGGGCCGGATACCCCCATCGGCCTGGTGCGCCAGGCCTACCGGCCCGACCAGCAGATATCGGTCACGCCCCTTGCCGCCTTCGACCCGGCAACCGTGGACATGCTGTCCATCGTCATCATCGGCAACGCGGCCACCACCATGGTGGGGGGACGCATGGTCACCCCGCGCGGATACATGGACAAGTACGCCCCCGACGGCACCCGCAAGCGGGGCGACGGCGAATAGTCATCCGGCGGCCCGTCCGCCTGCAAACGCTCCCGCCTGCCCATCACCCCCGGATAATGCCACAATCAGGGGACAGGCCCGCGTCACGGCATCACCCGCCGCCTTCGCGCTTTCTAATGGACGCCCGCGCCACCTTGTGCCGCACGGCACACGCGGCGCCTTCGGAATGGGGCAGCGATTTCCCCTAACCCACCAGAGTTCGCCGCATTTTCCCGGCCCGTCTTGACACCGTGAACGCGACCTACTACCATGGCGCTTGGGAAATCCTTAACATGCCTTGTGAAGGAGGTATTTCTGTGATGAAGAAGATGTTCCTCACTGGTGTGCTCGCGCTGGCCGTTGCCTTCGCCATGCCCGCCCTTGCCGCCGCCCCGAAGGCCCCCGCCGACGGTCTGAAGATGGACAAGACCAAGCAGCCCGTGGTCTTCAACCACTCGACCCACAAGGCCCTGAAGTGTGGCGAATGTCACCACCCGGTCAACGGCAAGGAAGACTACCAGAAGTGCTCCACCGCCGGTTGCCACGACAGCATGGACAAGAAGGACAAGTCCGCCAAGGGCTACTACCACGCCATGCATGACAAGGGCACCAAGTTCAAGACCTGCGTGGCCTGTCACACCGAAACCGCTGGCGCCGACGCCGCCAAGAAAAAGGAACTGACGGGCTGCAAGGGCTCGAAGTGCCACAGCTAGGCACTGCCGTCATTCTTCCGGCTTCGTGGGCCGTCCCTTCGGGGGCGGCCCTTTGCGTTTCCGGGTCGCGCGGGGCGGACCGCACTCTGGTGGCAGTGGCGGGGCGCCGCCATGTGGCATGCCGCACGCGCTTGCGCCATGCCCGCTCCTGTGTGTAGTATTGATGCCTTGAAACACGCAAAGCATCCGCCGCTTCAGGGCGGCACTTTGCCGGACAGGTGCGCGAGCGCCGCAACCGTTACCGAAGGTTTGCCCAAGGGTCTGTCATGTCTCGCACCGACGATGCCCACCTGACGGCCGACGAGGACATCATCGAGCTTACCGACATCATCGAGAAGGGCAACGCGCCGCTGGCGCAGCCCGGCTCCGATGTCGCGAGCTTCGAGAAGGAACTCGAAGACCTGTTCTCAGACGGCGGCGGCCTGGAATCGCTGACGGGGTACGATGCCCTTGATGCCGACATCGCGCCTCCGCCTCCCGCCGCGTCCCCGGCAGCCTCCATGACGCCGGACGACTATGCCCGCGACGGCGATGCCGGACCGGACGCCGGAATGGACGCCAGCATGGACGCCGACATCGATGCCCTGCTGAACAGCATCGGCGACCTGCCGGATACCCCGGAGCCAATTCCGGCCCAGGCGCCAGCCGCCCCCAAGGCCCCCGCCGCCCACCACGACGCAGAGGAGGCTCCCTCCATGGCCGCCAAGCCCGTCTCGTCCACGCCATCGGCCATCACCGGCCGCCCCGTCGACCCGGACGAGAAACTGTCCATGCCCGACATGACCGACGTGGACGCCCTGCTCGGCGACCTGGGCGCACCCACCGCCGCCGACCTGACGTCGGGCGATTCCGGCTCGACCATGGGCGACGACGACATCGACGCGCTCATTTCCGGGATGGACGCCAAGGCGCCCTCCGCGCCCCCGGCACCCGCCGCCCCGTCAGCCGCGCCGCAGAAGCCCGCCAGCCAGCCCGACAGGGCCGATCTGGTGGACGTGGCGGACCTGGACGCCCTGCTGGAGGACATGCTGGGAGCCAGCGGCAAGGCCGCGACACCCGCGCCCGAGCCCGAACCGGCCCCCGCCGCGCCTGGACAGCAGGAAGAAATGGACCCCTTCGAGGCCGCCCTGGCGGCCAGCGCGGCGCAGCCTTCCGTTGCCCCGCCCGACGAGCCCCCGGCAGACGGCGACCCCTTTGAAGCCGCCCTGGCCGCTGCCGCCACGGCCGCCGCCATGGCCGCGCCAGAGCCGCCCCGGCCCGCGCCCAAAGCCCAGCCTGCGCAGGCTCCTGCCGATATGGCCGACATTCCCATGCATGCGGAGATGCCCGATGCGCCTGCGGAACCCGAGGCAGGGGACAGCCCCGCAGGGTATGCCGCCCGCATCGAGGCGCTGGAAGCCTCGCTGGCCAGCCTGGCCGAACAGCGTGCCGAAGAGCGCGCCGCCCGCGAGGCGCTGGAAACGCGCCTTACGGCCATGGAATCGCTGGCCGACGCCGCCCCCGCACTTTCTGAAGACACGCTGACCGAACTGCTGGAACCACTGCTGGCTCGCTCCCTGAACGAAGACGGTCCGTTCGCCCCGTTGGTGGACCACGTGCGCACCGCCCTGGCCGAAGACCTGGACGCCCGCATCGAGGAACGCCTGGCGCCCCTGCGCGAGCGTCTTGAAGGCACCAGCGAGACGGGCGGTGCCGAAGGAACCGGTGTGGAAGGCATCACCCAGGCGGACCTGGACATGCTGGCCGCCGACCTGCGCGCCACGTTGCAGGCCGAGACGGACAAGGCCGCCGCTGCCGCCGCCGCACGGATCATCCGCGAGGAAATCGCCGCGCTGGCCGAAGCCCTGTAACCGCCCGCCGTGCCAACGCACGGACGCGCCCCCAATGGACAGCGGGGCAGCACGCGACGCAGCACGCACCACATCATGAAGGGCGGGGCCGGAACATCCGGTCCCGCCCTTTCGCGTGCGGTGCCGGGACCTGCGCGGGAAGCCCGCCGCAAAGCCTGCCCTGCCGGGCCTCGACGGGCGCGGGACGCAATGCTATAGACGCCTGAAAAAAGAGGGATGGCTCGCCGGTTATTCCTCTTTCACCCGTCCGGTCTTCGTCCGCTGTGGTCGAGACCATTCCCCCACGGGCGGGTTTTTCTTTTTTTCGGCGGCGTGGCCGCCCTGGTTCCCAGCCGGACACCTCGGTCCCGGCCCCGGTCGGCACGCTGGCCAAAGCACCAGACGCAAGCGCGGGCAACCGCCCCGGCCACCGGGCACGGCCCCATCGCGGAGCCGCTTCGACACCGCACTCTCGCCGGGCGCCCGGCAGACAGCACCCAAGGGACCGCACCCCAAAGGATTGCACATGGACAAGATTCGCAAGGAAGCCCTGCAGGTGACCAAGGAAATCGTGGTCAAGTTCATCGAAACCCAACGGGTTTCCCCGGCGAGCCTGGGCGAGGTGTTTCCCTCCATCTACCGCGTGGTGCTGGAATCCATAGCCACCGACGGCGCGCGCGACGGCCAGTCCCCGCTCCCCACGGCCTCCACCGGCACCGAGCGGGAGTAGCCGCGCATGGACCGTACCGCCACCTGCCCGCATGCCGCCCCGGCGCCCAAGGACAGCAACCGCCAGCCCGATCCGTGCGGGCATGCCCGCAACGTTTCCGGCATGTTCGGGCGCATCGCCGACTGGTACGACCTGCTGAACCGCGTGCTCAGCGGCGGGCTGGACAAGTACTGGCGCTACCGCCTGGTGCGCCACGTGGTGCCCGGCCCCACGGGCCGCGTGCTGGACCTGGCGGCGGGCACCCTGGACGTTTCGCTGGAAATCGTGCGCCAGCACCCCGGTACCCGCGTGCCCGCCCTGGACTTCTGCCGCCCCATGCTGCAACGCGGGCGGGGCAAGCTGTTCGGTGAAACGGCGCGCGCCATCTGGCCCGCCACCGCCGACGGTCGCCGCCTGCCCCTGGCCGACGCCAGCGTGGACTGCGTGACCATCGCCTTCGGCATCCGCAACATCCTGCCCCGGTCGGAAGCCTTTGCCGAGATTCTGCGGGTGCTGGTGCCCGGCGGGCGGCTGTGCGTGCTGGAATTCGGCACCGGCAAGACCCCGGTGTGGCGCGGCCTGTACAATTTCTACCTCAACCGGGTGCTGCCCATGGTGGGCAAGGCCGTTTCCGGCGATTCCGGCGCCTACCGCTACCTGGCCGATACCATCATGGCCTTTCCCACCGCCGACGAACTGGCCGGGGAAATGACGGAAGCGGGCTTTGGCCGGGTGTTCCACCTGCCGCTGACCTCGGGTATCGTGCGGTTGCACGTGGCCGAAAAGCCCCTTGCCCCGGCGACCGTACCCCGGCAGGCGGAAACAGCCACGCAGGAACGGCCCGCAGCCAGGGCGCGCAAGGCAGCACCAGCTACGTCCGCCATGGCGAAAGCACCGGGTCAGGACGCGGCAGCCAAGGCCGACAGCGCGGCAAAGGGCGGCACGTCGGTAAAAACCGGCACGACGCCCGACGGACAGGGCGCGCGCGGCACGGAGCAGGCCACCCTGCCCGGCGCGGCCACGCAGCAAACGGCAAAAAGGAAACGCGGCGCCAGCGGCGCCAAGGCGGGGAAGAAGGCGCGCTAGCCGCACGAAGGGCGAAGGCCGGGGACAGGAGACGTCAGGTCGGCATGCGCCGGACTGGCATGCGCCGGACAGGCATGCGTCAGGCCAGCATGCGCCGGGCCAGCCAGACCACCAGCACGCCCACGCACATGGCCGCAATGCCCATGCCCCGCAGCATGGCCGGGGGCTGGTCGGACAGCGACCGCAACACGGGGCGCATCCGTTCGGCAAACAGGACGTACGGAATGCTTTCGATGACGAAGGCAAGGCCCACGGCGCAGAGCAGGGTATTCCAGTCGATATGCATGGAAGCCTTCTCACACGGTGGCACCGCCCGTGGCAACCCCCTGCCGCCAACACAGCTTTCCGCCGACAGCCACGTCGGCATGCCCGGTCCGGGCGAACTCCGCAGCAGGGCAACTCCGGCCCATCCGAAAATGATCGGCAGGCAACGGAAGGCGACCGGCCACAATCGGCAGCAATCGGCCCGCAGGGCCGGACACAGGATAGCCAACAGAGTGAACGACATGACCACTTTTGATGCAATCGCGCGCCGCGAATCTCCCGTGGCTGTGGTGGGCCTGGGCTATGTGGGCCTGCCCCTGGCGGTGTCACTGGCCCGCCGCTTCGACGTCATCGGCTTCGACATTGCGCAGGGCCGCGTGGACGAACTGACCGCCGGACACGACCGCACCGGCGAAGTGGCCGACGCGGACCTTGCCGCCACCTCCGCCCGCTTCACCTGCGATGGCGCCGCCCTGGCCGCCGCCGGGGTGATCATCGTGGCCGTGCCCACGCCCATCGACAGCCATCGCAACCCCGACCTGACCCCCGTGGAAAGGGCCTCCGCCACCGTGGGCCGCCACATGTCGCGCGGCTGCGTGGTGGTGTACGAATCCACCGTGTACCCCGGCGTCACCGAAGACGTCTGCGTGCCCATCCTGGAGCGCGAATCGGGCCTGGTCTTCGGGCGCGACTTCACCGTGGGCTACTCGCCGGAACGCATCAACCCCGGCGACAAGGTGCACACCCTGGAAACCATCATGAAGGTGGTCTCCGGCAGCGATGCCCCCACCCTGGACCTGCTGGCCGGGCTGTACGGCAGCGTGGTCACCGCCGGGGTGCACCGCGCCGCCAGCATCAAGGTGGCAGAGGCCGCCAAGGTCATCGAGAACACCCAGCGCGACCTGAACATCGCGCTGATGAACGAGCTTTCGCTTATCTTCGACCGTCTGGGCATCGACACCCTGGAAGTGCTGGAGGCAGCGGGAACCAAATGGAACTTCCTGCCCTTCCGGCCCGGTCTGGTAGGCGGCCACTGCATCGGCGTGGACCCGTACTACCTCACCTTCAAGGCAGAGGAACTGGGCTACCACCCGCAGGTCATCCTGGCGGGCCGCCGCATCAACGACGGCATGGGCAAGCACGTGGCCGAAACCGCCGTCAAGCAGATGATCAGGGCGGGCTGTCGCGTGGACGGCGCACGGGTGGGCATTCTGGGGCTGACCTTCAAGGAGGACGTGCCCGACCTGCGCAACACCCGCGTGGTGGACGTGGTGGCCGAACTGCGCGAATACGGGGTGACGACACTGGTGCACGACCCCATGGCCGAAGCTGCGGAAGCCCGGCACGAGTACGGACTGGACCTTGCGTCACTGGATGATTTCACGCAGCTCGACGCGCTGATCCTGGCCGTGGGCCACAAGGCCTACCGTGCACTTCCCCTGTCCGCCATGCGCGGCTGGTTCGCCACGCCCGACCGCGCCCTGCTGCTGGACCTGAAGGGCCTGCACAACGCGCAGGCAGCGGAAGAGGCCGGATTTTTCGCTTACTGGCGTCTGTAACGGGCCCAGCGCGCCCTCGGCCCAAAGGACGTGAACGCCATGCTCGCCAGCCAACGACGCAAACGCCTGCCCCCGGCCCCCGACGACGCCACGCTGCGCGCGGCCCTGCGCCGCACCGAGGAAAAAGGGAAAGGCGGCGGCGACCAGGAAAGCGCGGACGCGTCCCCCCCGGGTCCCGCCTGCGCGCTGATGCCGGGCATTCCGCGCGGCACCCTGCTGTGCGAACTGCCCCCGCGCGACGTGCCGGTGGTGCTGTGCTGGGACGACTGCTGACGAGGCCTGCAGGAAGCGAGTTCGCTTCTGCGTTCCATGCCTGCGGGCGGGCAACTGCTGCTGGACATGGCGCCCAACCAGATGGGCAGCGCGCGGCACATCGCCCGCATCCGGCAGGCCGACGTGGTGGGCATGCCCTGCGCCACCGCCGAGGGGCATTTGCGACTGCTGCTGCGCAAGCGGTAAGGCCCAACACAGCGGTTTTACACCGGTAAAATCCGCCGCGAAACAACGATACACCCGGCGCACCCGCGCCGTTCATGGACAGCCTTCACGCATGAGTCTTGTCATCGCCACCGCCACCACCCGTGAAATGAAGGCCGTGCTCACCGGCTTCAACGGGCGGGGCCGCGTGGGCTGCGCCCTGCCCGGACCGGGCGAGGCCTGCCCTTCGCCCGTCAACGGGCGCAACTGCCTGCTGCTGGTCACCGGCGTGGGGCCGGTCAACGCGGCCCTGTCGCTGGGCCGGGTGCTTGGCGCGCACCGTGGCGTGCGCGGCGTGCTCAACCTTGGCGTGGCGGGCACCTTCGACGTGCTGCGCGCTCCGCTGGGCAGCGCCGTGCTCGCGTCCGCCGAGGTGTGGCCGGAATACGGCCTGGCGGGCGACGACGGCGTGGACCCGCAAGGCATCGCCTTTCCCCTGGCCGAAGGCCCGGCGGGCCCGGTGTGGGACCGCGTGGACCTTGCGCCGGAGGTACTGTTCGAACAATGGCACCTTGCCATGCCCGCTACCGTGCGCAACGGCGTTTCGCTGACCGTGGCCGGAGTTTCCGGCACCCCGGCGCGGGCAGAGGCCATGCGCCATCGCCACGCCCCGCTGATGGAGAACATGGAGGGCTTCGCCCTGGCCCTGGCCTGCCTGCGCCACGCCCTGCCCTTTGCCGAACTGCGCACCATGTCCAACATCGTGGGCTCGCGCGCGGCAGAGGACTGGGCGCTGGAAGGGGCGCTGGACGCCCTGGGCACCCTGGCCCGCGAACTTTTCCTGACCGACTGACGACCCCATTCCGGTGCGCGGCCTCCCCGAACCCGCGCGCCCATACACGCAGCCCATACACGCCGGTCCAGACGCGCCAGTTCTGGACATGCCCGGCCGCAAGCCCTACGGACATTCCCATGCTGAAGCTCAAAGCCTATCTGGCCACGGAACTGCCGCGCATCAACAAGACGCTCGACGCCGAGGTGGCCGTGCTCCACCCGCTGGTGCGCCCCGTGGCCGAACACGTGCTGCGCGCGGGCGGCAAGCGGCTGCGTCCCCTGCTGACCCTGCTGACCGCACGGACCTTGCGAACGGGGGGCGCGGAAGGCGGCGGCCTGTTCCGCACGGGCTCCGGCCCGGACCTGTACCCGCTGGCGTGTTCCGTGGAGTTGCTGCACTCGGCCACCCTGCTGCACGACGACATTCTGGACGGCGCCGACCTGCGGCGCGGCCTGCCCGCCGCGCACACCGTGTTCGGCCAGACGGAAACCGTACTGGCCGGAGACGCCCTGCTGGCCCTGGCCAACCGCATCGTGGCCCGCTACGGCGACACCCGGCTTACCGAGACCATCGCCGAAGCCATCGTGCAGACGGCCACCGGCGAAATCGTGGAGATCGCCCACCAGCGCTCCACCGACCACGGGCACGATACCTACATCGACATCATCACCGGCAAGACCGCGTGGATGCTGCGCGCCTCGTGCGAGTTGGGCGCCCTTGCGGCGCAGGCCCCGGACGAGGCCGTGCAGGCCGCCGCCGGGTTCGGCCTGAACCTCGGCATCGCCTTCCAGATCGTGGACGACGCGCTGGACTTCGCGGCCTCGTCCAAGGACACCGGCAAGCCCGTGGGCGGCGACCTGCGCGAGGGCAAGCTGACCCCGCCGCTGATCTACTACCTTGAAACACTGGCGCAGCCCGAACGCGATGCGTTCGTAACGCGGTTCCGGCAAGGCTCCTTCGATGATGCAGCGGTGGCCGAGGTCGCGGCCGACCTGCGGGCGCGCGGCTGCGACGCCAAGACGCGCGAACTGGCCGCCAGCTATCTGGACAAGGCATCGGCCTGCCTTGATGCATTGCCCGATACGTCGGAACGTCGTATCCTGCGCCAAAGCATCGACTACGTCCTCAATCGCGGCACGTAGTTCCGGGACGCGGTTCACCGCACCACACGGACGGCCATGCCGCCCTGAAACGCACCGGAATACGCCCCGAAGACATCCGAAAACGCGCGCCCCCCTTCGCCGAAGGGGTTGCCGCAACGCGATGCACCACGCAATCCCCCACACCGGAGGGGCGCATGACTGTTCCGCAGGGTCGGCACATGGCCGACGAAGACGCCATCAATCGCTGCCTGCAACTCACCTTTCCCCCGGTCATGGTGCAACTGGTGCAGGCACTGGTGGCGCCGTTTCCCGAATTTTCCACCATCGCCCGCATCCTGGCCATGGACCCCATGCTGGCCGCCGCCGTGCTGAACCTGGTCAACTCGCCCTACTACGGGCTGGGCACCAAGGTTTCCGACCTGCAACGGGCCGCCACGGTGCTGGGCACCCGAGAAATCCTCAAACTGGCCCTGTCGCTGTCGTTCCAGAAGCGGGTGAGCAACGAGCTGAAGCGCCCGCAGCAGGCCATGTACCAGGACTGGCGGCTGGTGGTCTGGTCGTCCATCGCGGCGGAACAGATCGCCCTGCGGGTGCAGCCCGACACGGCCCACCTGGCCTACCTTGCCTCGCTGCTGAAAGACCTTGCCCTGTTCATGCACCTGTGCTCGGCCGATGAAGACCCGGTGCTGCGCGGCAAGGCCTGCATCACCAGCCTGGAACGCGACCAGCTGTCGCTGGAAAACACCTGCTGGGGTGCCGACCACGCGGCCATGGCCCGCAACATCATCCACCACTGGGGCCTGCCCGAAGCCATCGCCGACGCCATCGCCAGCCACCACGACCTGGACGGCGTGCCCCACCACCCGCCCCTGACCCAGGCGGTGATTTTGGGCACGCAGTGGGCCGACCTGCTGCACGGACAGGCCACCCACCCCGCGCTGATCATCCAGTTCGAGATGCTGCTGCGCACCCGCCTTTCGCTGGATGACCAGGGGCTGGAAAACCTGCGCGAGGCCTGCGCCCAGCGCTTCAAGTCCATGCTGGCCCAACTGGCCATTCAGGACCGCCCGGCGGGCACCCGGCTGTACGAACAGTCGCTGGAAACCCTGCAATCCTTCTACTTCCTGGGGGCGGAACTGTCGCACGTGGCCGGCGGGCTGCCTTCGCTGGCGGCCACCCTGGGGCGGCAGCTGCGCTGGTACTGGAACGTGCAGCGCTGGGAGGTGGCCCTGCGCATGCCCGGCGGCGAAGAGTACCTGCTGTTCAGCGGCGACGAGACCACCCCGGTGCCCCGCCAGGCCGGTCCCGCCCCCTTCGCCCGGCTGCCCTGGCAGTCCGGGCAGGAACGGGTGCCCCTGTCCGCCTCGGGCATCGACTGGGGCCAACTGCGCCTGCCCAAGGACGCCCTGGCCCCTGCCCGCAAGTCCGCCCTGCTGGTGTACTGCCACTTCATGGCCATGGCGCTGGAAAACTACTACCGCCAGCAGGCCGTGCTGGAGGCCAAGGCCGAAACCCTGGACGCCCTGCCCCTGGGCGTGGCCCGGTTGGACCGCGAAGGGTTGCTGGTGGAAGCCAACCGGCGCTTTCTGGACTATGTGGGCCGTGACGAACTGGCCCCCCGCACCCCGGTGCGCCCCTTGCTGTCCGAAGCGCTGGGGCTGGACTTCGGCCCGGAATGGCAGGCCTTCACCGACGAGGGAGGCCCGGCGTTCATCAGCCGCCTGTTCTGCCCCACCGATGCGGCGGGCAGGCGCATGGGCGCCCCGTGCGCCTATGTTTCGCTGCACCGCCGCCGCGATGCCTCGCACGATGACGTGCTGCTGCTCATCGAGGACGTGACGGAAATTTCCGACGTGGACGTGCAGAACCTGCGCCAGCGCGACTTTCTGGAACGGCTGCTCGATTCCATGCAGGAAATCGTGCTTACGGTGGACCGCACGGGCCATATCTCGTGGGCCTCGCGCCGATGCGCCGGGCTGCGGGGCAAGAACCTGTTCGCCTCGTCGCGCCCCACGGCCACCTTTACCGACACCTGGGACGCGGCCTACCTGTCCGGAGCGTCACCGGCGGCCCCGGTGGAAGCGGTGCTGGAACTGGGCGACGGCAGCATGGGCCTGTTCGAACTGCTCTTTTCCGCGCTGGACACGCGCGAACACGAAGGCCCGGCCTTTCTGGTGGTGGGGCGCGACCTGACCAGCATCCGCCGCCTGGAAGAAAAGGTGAAGCAGCAGGCCATGTACGATGGCCTGACCGGGCTGTTCAACCATTCGCAGTTCCACATGATCCTGGAACGCGAAATGGAACGCAGCCGCCGCACCAACCGCCAGTTGGGGCTGATCTTCTTCGACCTAGACCGGTTCAAGGCCATCAACGACACCTACGGGCACCAGGCGGGCGACACGGTGCTGCGCCGCGTGGCGGCGGGCATCAGCGCGGTGGTGCGCAAGGGAATGGACTTTCCCTGCCGTTACGGCGGCGACGAGTTTGCCGTGGTGGTCACCGAGGTGACCCCCGAAATCATGGAGGGCCTTGCCCGGCGCATCCGCGAAGGGGTGGTGACCAGTTGCAAGGGCGCCGTGGACCTGAGCATGGGCCTTGCCCTGTTGACGCCTGCGGACACGGGTGAAAGCCTGGTCCAGCGGGCCGACCGGGCCAGCTATGCCGCCAAGAAGATGGAGGGGGTCAAGGCGCGCTGGGCCGAGTAGGGCTTGCAGCAGCACATCCCGCGACCATTCAAGGCCGCGTGCATAGATTTAGGCTATGCATGCGGCCTTATTCCATTTGAACTGTCGATTTCGCGTAACCTCCTCGCGCTGTTAGCATCCGCTCACACATCATTTCATCCCGTCACCGCAAGGAGGGTGTATGCGCCATCTTCGTGCCGTCCTGTCCCTGGTCATGGTTCTGGCTCTGGGCCTTGCCACCGTTTCCGCCGCCGCGCCGCTGGATGCCTTCGCGCCCCAATCCGGCCTCACCGGCTCCCTCGACATCGCCGGGGGCACCGCGCACATCCCGGTCATGAAGGAGGCCGCCAAGCGCATCATGACCGTGAACCCGGCCCTGCGCATTTCCGTGGCGGGTGGCGGCTCCGGCGTGGGCGTGCAGCAGGTGGGCGAGGGCCTCGTGGCCATCGGCAACACCGGCCGCCCCCTCACCGAGGCGGAAGTGCAGAAGTACGGCCTGCAATCCTTCCCCTTCGCCATCGACGGCGTGGCCGTGGTGGTCAGCCCGGCCAACCCGGTCACCGGTCTTACCGGCAAGCAGGTGGGCGACATCTTCGCGGGCACCGTCACCAACTGGAAGGACGTGGGCGGCAAGGACGCCCCCATCACCCTGTACTCCCGCGAGGACGGTAGCGGCACCCGCGAGGTGTTCGTGGAAAAGGCCCTGAAGAAGGGGCCGCAAGCCGCCACGGCCAACGTGGTGAACTCCAACGGCGCCATGAAGACCGCCGTCGCCCAGGACCCCAACGCCATCGGCTACGTGGGCATCGGGCACCTTGGCGAAACCATCAAGGGGCTGCACTTCGACGGCATGGTTCCCACGCAGGACAACGCGGCCAGCGGTGCCTACACCGTCACCCGCAAGCTGTACATGAACACCAAGGGCGCGCCGCAGGGCCTGGCCAAGGCATTCATCGACTACATCTTCAGCGCCGAAGGACAGGAAATCACCAAGGCCAGCGGCTACATCCCGCTCGACAGGTAAGCCCCGCCCATGCGTGACGGAAACGTGCCCTCCGCGCTGCGGTGCGCCGCCGCCGTCACGGTGCTGGGCATTGCCGCCGTGTTCGGTTTCGTCACCGTATATGCCCTGCCCGTGCTGCTGAGCGGGCAGGGCCTTGCCGTGCTGTCCTGGCGCTGGCTGCCCGCTGCAGGGCAGTTCGGCATCCTGCCCATGGTCTGCGGCTCGGTGCTGCTTTCGTGCTCTGCCCTGCTGCTGGGCTGGCCGCTGGCCCTCGGCCTGTGCGGCTGGCTGCACGGGCTTGGCCCCGCCCGGCCCGCCCGCGCCCTGCGCCAACTGGTGCACGGCATGGCAGCGGTGCCCACGGTGGTCTACGGCTTCGTCTCGGTGTTCCTGCTGGTGCCGCTGGTACGGCGGGCCGGGCAGGGGTCCGGCCTGTGCTGGCTGACCGCCGCGCTGGTGCTGGCCCTGCTGGTGCTGCCCACCATGGTGGTGATCATGGATGCCGCCCTGCGCGAACAGGGCCGGTCGTTGCGGCTCACTGGGGCGGCGCTGGGCCTTTCGCCCACGCAGGTCTTTGCCCACGTCATGCTGCCGGGGGCGCGACGCTGGCTGGTCACGGCGGGGGTGTTCGGCTTTGGCCGAGCCATGGGCGACACCCTGATTCCGCTGATGCTGGCGGGCAACGCACCCGGCGTGCCTGCGTCACCCTTCGACGCCCTGCGCACCCTCACCGCGCACATGGCGCTGGTCATGTCCACCGACGCGGGCAGCACCGCCTATCACTCGCTGTTCGCGGCGGGCATCCTGCTGCTGGCGGTGAGCGCGGGCGTCAGCCTGGCCGTGCGCCGCCTGCGCGGCACGGGGCAGGATTCCCTGACAGACGCAGGGTGGCGGCCATGACCGGACACCCGGTTTCGCCGCCCCCCCGGCAGTTGCTGGGCAGGCGAGTCCCGCCACAGGCCCGGCCTCGTGAACGGACGCGCGAGCGGTTGCTCACCGCGCTGGCCTGGCTGTCGGCCTTGCTGGTGGCATCCGTGGCCGCCATCGGCTGCGGCTATCTGCTGTGGCGCGGGGTGCCTACCCTTGGCCGCGCGCTCTTCTTCGGCGACACGCCCCCCCTGCTGGCCATGGCCGGGCTGCGCCCGGTGTGGGACGGCATCTGGCCCGCCTGCGCGGGCAGCCTGTACCTTGTCGGGCTGGCCACCCTGCTGGTGCTGGGGCCGGGCGTGGGCTGCGGCATCTACCTTGCCGAGTACGCGGGGCCGCGCGCCCGCCGCCACCTGGGGCTGGCCGTGGAACTGCTGGCCGGGGTGCCGTCCATCGTCATGGGGCTGTTCGGGTTCACGCTCATCCTCGTACTGCGCCGCACCTTCGTGCCGCAGGCCAACACCTGCCTGCTGCTGGCGGCGGGGTGCCTGGCCCTGCTGGTGCTGCCCCCGCTGGTGGTGTCCACGCGCGCCGCGCTGGAATCGCTGCCCCACGGATTGCGGCTGACCGGGGCGGCCCTTGGCCTGACCCGCGCGCAGACCGTGTTCCGGGTGCTGCTGCCGGAGGCCGGGCGCGGCATGCTGGGCGGGGTCATGCTGGCCATGGGCCGCGCAGCGGAAGACACGGCGGTGATCCTGCTCACCGGGGTGGTGGCCAACGCCGGGCTGCCCGCCGGGCTGCTGGCCAAGTTCGAGGCCCTGCCCTTCACCATCTATTACACCGCCGCCCAGTACCAGACCGAGGACGAACTGGCGCGCGGCTTTGGCGCGGCGCTGGTGCTGCTGGTCCTGTCCGGCTCCATGATGCTGGGTGCCGGGGCGTTGCAGAGGGTGATGGAACGCCGCCACAAGGGAGAGGATGCATGGAACTGAACCTACGCGTCCCCGAGCCGGGCCTGCGGGTAACCGGGTTGTGCGTGTCCTTCCATGGCCGCCCGGCGGTGAAAGACGCCTCGCTGGACCTGCCCCGCGCCGGGGTCACCGTGCTGCTGGGACGGTCCGGCTCGGGCAAGACCACCTTCCTGCGCGCCCTGAACCGCCTGAACGAATGCTTTCCCGGTTGCGAGACCACCGGCTCCATCGTGTTGTACCCCGGCAAAGCCGATGGCACGGGGCATGCCGACGGCGAACCCGGCACCCCATGTGACGTGCCGGGGCCTGCCGGTCCATGTGACCTGCTGGGGCCTGACGAACCGTGTGACATACTGGGGCCGAACGGCCCGGCCCTGACCGAACTGCGCCGCCGGGTGGGCATGGTCTTCCAGACGCCCAACGTGCTGCCCATGAGCATCCGTCGCAACCTGCTGCTGCCGCTGGAACTGGTGCGCGGGCAACTGCCCGACGCCCCGGCCCGCATGCAGGCCGTGCTGACCGACGTGGGCCTGTGGGACGACGTGCGCCAGCGGCTGGACCGCCCCGCCGCCCAGCTTTCCGGCGGGCAGCAGCAGCGGCTGTGTCTGGCCCGCATGCTGATCCTGCAACCGGACATCCTGCTGCTGGACGAGCCCACCGCCTCGCTGGACGCGGCCACCACCCGCGACGTGGAACAACTGGTGCGCCGCCTGGCCGCCCACCGCCCGGTGCTGATGGTGTCGCACAGCCTGGGCCAGGCCATGCGCCTGGCCGACCGGGTGGTCATCTTTGCCGACGGCAGGCCGCAACGGGAATTCACCCCCGCCGACCTCGCCGGCGATGCGGGCCGCGAGGCCCTGATGCAGGCGTTGTTGTAGCCCCCCTTGGGAACATTGCTCCGGTTTTGATTTTCTGCCACGTCATGGCCTGCGGCGAGCTGCGGCCAACCGTGCACACGCCTGATCCCCATGAGAATGGCGCTGAAGTCCTCACGACCAGCGCGCCAAAGGCCGCTACCGCCAAAACTACGGGAGCCGCGTGCGCATGCGCATTCCGCCGGGCAGATCACCCGAAGGCGCCTTGCGCCGAAGGGAAGCTGCCCGGCATTAGGAATGCGGCGCCAGAAACGCCGGGGGTCCAGGGGTGGCGAAGCCCCCCTGGAGCGCGGGGGTGCAGGGGGCTGCCGCTCAGCGGCCCCCTGCCCGCCGGAGGCATAACGAAATCGAGCGCCTCCGAACGTACTGGAGATTTTCCGTAGAAAACGCCTTCAATCAAGCCGCTACCTTCCCTCCCCCCGCTCCGCCAGCCTCGCCGCCCACCCCCTTCACGTATTTGCAAAGCGCGGCGTTTGCCTTTATGGAGAGCCAACCGCTCGCACCCCCAAACACCCTCAGGAGTCAGTCATGCTTCGGCGCATAGAAGTTGGCCTTCGGCCGCAGGTCACCGATACCGTGGGCCGCAACGTCGCCGCCAAGATCCGGGCCTCGCTGGGCCTGAACGTGGAATCCGTGCGCCTCGTCAGGGTGTTCACCGTGGATGGCCTTTCGGAAGGCGCACTGGCCCGCATGGTGGCTAAGGGCGTGCTGCACGACCCCGTATTGCAGGACGCCGCGCTGGACCTGCTGCCCGCCCCGCAGGGCGCGGCCCCGGCGGACTGGGTGCTGGAAGTGGGCTTTCGCCCCGGCGTCACCGACAACGAGGGCCGCACCGCGCGCGACACCCTGGCTCTGGTGCTGGGTGCCGACCGCCGCGCCATCGCCGTGTACACCTCGGCCCAGTTCCACGTGACCTGCGCCAGGGACACGCCCCTGTCCCGCGCGGACATGGAGCACATCGCCCGCGACCTGCTGGCCAACGAGCTCATCCAGCGCTTTGTCCTGAAAAGCCGCGACGAATGGGCAGCCGAACCCGGCTTTGTCCCGCAGGCCGCGCAGGTGACCGGGGCATCGAGCGACGAAGTTGCCATAATCCCGCTGTCCACCATGGACGACGCGGCCATGATGGCCTTCAGCCGCGAGAATACCCTGGCCCTCAGTCTGGAAGAGTTGCACGCCATCCGCGCCTACTACGCGGACCCCGCCGTGCGCCAAGGCCGCGCCGTCATGGGCCTGCCTGCCGACCCCACCGACGCGGAAATCGAAGTGCTGGCCCAGACCTGGTCCGAGCACTGCAAGCACAAGATATTTTCTGCCCGCATCGACTACGAGAACCGCGAAACGGGCCGCCGCGAGGTGGTGGACAGCCTGTACAAGACGTACATTCAGGGTTCCACCAAAACCATCCGCCAGCGCCTCGGCGATCGCGACTTCTGCCGTTCGGTGTTCAAGGATAACGCCGGGGTCATCGCCTTCAACGACACCCACGACGTGTGCATCAAGGTGGAAACCCACAACAGCCCCTCGGCGCTGGACCCCTACGGCGGCGCGCTGACCGGCATCGTGGGCGTGAACCGCGACCCCATGGGCACCGGCCTTGGCGCGGAACTCTTGTGCAACACCGACGTGTTCTGCTTTGCCTCGCCCTTCCACGAAGGCGAACTGCCCCCCCGCCTGCTGCACCCCCGCCGGGTCATGGAAGGCGTGCGCGAGGGCGTTGAGCACGGCGGCAACAAGTCGGGCATTCCCACCGTCAACGGCTCCATCGTGTTCGACGAACGCTACCTCGGCAAGCCGCTGGTGTACTGCGGCACCGTGGGCATGCTGCCCAAGGAAATTCATGGCCGCCCCGGCTGGTACAAGAAGGCCCTGCCCGGCGACATCATCGTCATGGCGGGTGGGCGCATCGGCAAGGACGGCATCCACGGGGCCACCTTCTCGTCCGAAGAACTGCACGAAGGCTCCCCGGCCACGGCAGTGCAGATCGGCGACCCCATCACCCAGCGCAAGATGTACGACTGCATCATGCGCGCCCGCGACATGGGCCTGTACAACGCCATCACCGACAACGGCGCGGGCGGCCTTTCCTCGTCCGTGGGCGAAATGGCCCAGGATACCGGCGGCTGCCGTCTGGACCTTTCGCGCGCCCCGCTGAAGTACGACGGCCTGCGCCCGTGGGAAATCCTGCTGTCGGAAGCGCAGGAACGCATGACCCTGGCCGTGCCGCCGCAAAAGCTGGACGCCTTCCTGGCCCTGGCCAAGGAAATGGACGTGGAGCTTACCCCGCTGGGCGAGTTCACCGAATCGGGGCGCTTCCACGTGGTGTACGGCGACAGGCAGGTGGCCTGCCTGGACATGGACTTCCTGCATGACGGCGTGCCCCAGATGCAACTTTCCGCCGTGTGGGAACGCCCGTCCGTCGCCCCCGAATGCGAGTGCAGGCTGAACCCGGCCCCTGCCGAGCAGGGCCCGCTGCTGCACGCCATGCTGGGCCGCCTGAACATCTGCAGCAAGGAATACCTGATCCGCCAGTACGACCACGAGGTGAAGGGCGGCAGCGTGGTGAAGCCCCTCGTCGGCGTCAAGCGCGACGGCCCGGCGGACGCCGCCGTGGTGCGCCCCCTGCTGGACAGCGAGGCGGGCATCGTGCTTTCGCACGGCATCTGCCCCAAGTTCAGCGATTACGACACCTACTGGATGATGGCCAATGCCATCGACGAGGCGGTGCGCAACGCCGTGGCCGTGGGCGGCGACCCCGACCGCATGGCCGGCACCGACAACTTCTGCTGGTGCGACCCGGTGCAGTCGGAAAAGACCCCCGACGGCCAGTACAAGCTGGCCCAACTGGTGCGCGCCAACCAGGCCCTGGCCCACTTCTGCCTTGCCTACGGGGTGCCCTGCATCTCCGGCAAGGACTCCATGAAGAACGACTACTTCGGCGGCGGGGTGAAAATCTCCATCCCGCCCACGGTGCTGTACTCGGTGCTGGGCGTCATGGATGACGTGAACCGGGCCGTCACCTCCGACTTCAAGCAGCCCGGCGACAAGGTGTACCTGCTGGGCGACACCTTCCGCGAACTGGGCGGCAGCGAAATCGCCGACCAGTTGAACACCGTGGGCGCCCAGGTGCCCCAGGTGGACGCGCTGGCCGCCATGGCCCGCTACCGCGCCCTGCACGCGGCCATCAACGCGGGCCTCGTCACCGCCTGCCACGACCTGTCCGACGGCGGCCTTGCCGTGGCCCTGGCCGAAATGGCCGTGGGCGGGCGGCTGGGCGCGCGGTGCGACATTGCCGCCGCGCCTGTTGCAGACGACATGACCGCCACGGAACTGCTGTATGCCGAATCCGCCAGCCGACTGCTGGTCACCGTGAAGCCGGGCAACGCCGCCGCCTTTGAGGCGCACTTTGCCGGGTCCGCCTGCGCCTGCATCGGCGAGGTGACGGCGGATGCCGTCCTTGCCGTCACCGCGCAGGGCGCCCCCCTGCTGGCGGAAGGCGTGGAAGGGCTGGCCCGCTCGTTCAAGGCCACCTTCAACTGGTAGCCAGCGTGCCCTTTTGACCGTTGGCGCGGGCCAGGACGGCTGCGCGACACGGCAACACACCTACATCACCTCACGGGGCGGGCCTTGCGGCCTGCCCCGTTTGTCCTTTCCGGTTTGCCCGATCCCGGTCACCCGATACGCCCGTTTCTTTGCCCCGCGGTGTCACCTTGCGCTCACGGCATGATTTGCTGTGGCGCACGGCAAAAAAGCGTGCCATGATACTGGCAGCTTCCAACGGCCGCAGCCCGGTCGTAAAGCCGTCCGCGCCAGGAGTCGCCATGCGGTCGCACATGTTCTCCATCCGCGTCACCCTGGTCTGGGTAGCCCTTCTGGCGGCCCTGCCCTCGTTCGGGGTCATCCTGTACGATTCCCACCGCTACGCCTCGCAGCTACAGGCAGAGGCAGATGCCTCGATCATGCGCACCACCAACAGCATCGCGGTGTTGCAGGAACGCGTGACCGACAGCGCCCGCCAGATACTGACCACCCTTGCCGCCCTGTCCGACGTGCGGCGGCTGGACCCCGCCGCCTGCGAAAGCATCTTCCGCGACACGCTCTCCGGCGACAACACCCTGCTGAACCTGCTCGCCATCGACATCAACGGCGACCTCGTGGCCTCGGGACGCCCCCTCGCCTCCCCCTCCGACGAAGCCCCCCTGAATTTTTCCGACCGCATGTACTTTCGCAGCGCCGTGCGCGAAAAACGCTTTTCCAGCGGCGAATACGTGGTTGCCCGTACCCTGCGGGAAGCCACCTTTCACTTCGCGTTGCCCCTCATCGACGGCGAAGGGCATGTGTACGGGGTGCTGGCGGCCCCCATCCGCCTCGACCATTACGACTCGTTCTTCGACAAGCTGCTCCTGCCGCAGGGTTCCATCCTCAGCCTGTCCGACCACCGGGGCATCCGCCTGGCCTATCGCCCCGCCATGGGCATGAATCCGCCCGGCGCTCCCATCCGGCGCGAGGCGTGGGACATGGTGCGCAGTTCGATGGACAACGGTCAGGCTACCCGCGTGGGGCTGGACGGAACCAGACGGCTGTACGGGTTCACCCGCCTGCGCCTGTATCCGGAAGCGGCCGCGTACATGAACATCATCGTGGGCCTGCCCGAAGATGCCGTGCTGGCTCCGGTGCGGGCCGCGCGCAACCGTGCCCTGCTGCTGCTCGGCGGCGCCATGGCCGTGACCCTGGCCGTGGCCTGGAGCATCGGCGGCAGGCTGGTGGCCCGGCCCCTGTCGCACATCGCCGCCACAGCCACCCGCATCGGCGAAGGCCAGTTGGGCACGCGTACCGGCATTCGCCACGACATGGGCGAAATCGGCCAGTTGGCCTTCAGCGTGGACACCATGGCCGCCATCCTCGCCAGCCGCCTGCGCGAACGCGAAGCCTTCACCGCCGAACTGCACGACAACGAGGCCCGCTACCGCGCCGTATTCGACAACGCCATGGACGCCATTCTGCTGGCCGACGCGGATACCGGCCTCATTCTGGACGCCAACCGGGCTGCCCAGCAGGTGTTCGGCTACACCCGCGATGAACTGGTGGGCATGCACCAGCGTCAACTGCACCCGGACAGGGCGCACCGCAACGGCTTTGGCGGGCGCTTCAACACCCTGCGCGAACACCCCATGGAAATGCCCGCGGAAATGCCCATGCGCACCAAGGCTGGCATAGAACGCGACATGCTGGTCAAGGCCAGGGTGCTGCGCGTGGGCAATCGCGACGTGGTCGTGGGCATGTTCCACGACATCACCGAGCGCAGGCAGTCGGAACAGCAACTGCGCGAAGTGGAGGCCCGATTCCGCTCCATCGTCGAAGGCGCCCCGCTGGGTCTCTTGCTGCTCACCCTGGACCAGGCCGAACACCTGCGCATAGAGGCGGTGAATCCCACTGCCGACACGGCCCTGCACATCACCGGCCGGAGCATGCTGGGGCGGCGGCTGACCGAGGCCCTGCCCGGCATCGCCGCCACCAACCTGCCCACCATCTTCGGCTCCATCGCCATCAAGGGCGGGACGTTCAGCGTCTCGGCCCATGCCAGCGCCGGGTGGCTGCCCGCCGGGTGGGCCTTTGTGGACCTGTGGGTATTCCGCACCGGCAGCCGCCAGATCGCGGTGATGTTCGCGGACGTCACCCGGCGCACCCGCGCCGAGGACGAACTGCGCCAGGCCAGGGATACGGCGGAGAAGGCCAACCGTTCCAAGTCGGAATTCATCGCGGTCATGAGCCACGAGGTGCGCACCCCCATCAACGGCATCATGGGCATGCTGCAACTGCTGCGCGGCACTCGGCTTTCCGACGACCAGGAAGACTGCGTGGACACGGCCCTGGGCGCCAGCCGCAACCTGCTGCGCATCCTCGACGACATCCTGGACATCTCGCGCATGGAGGCGGGCGCGCTGCCGCTGGTGGAAGAACCGTTCAGCATGGCCCAGGTGACAGAACCCGTGCACGCCATGCTGGCCCACCAGACCCAGGCCAAGGGGCTGACCTTCGAGGTGCTGACCGCCCCGGACCTGCCCGCCACGCTCATGGGCGATGCCGGGCGCATTCGCCAGGTGCTGGTGAACCTGGTGTCCAATGCGGTCAAATGCACCGACACGGGCGGAGTGCGGGTGGAAATATACCCGTTGCCGCGGTGCGGCCCGGCAGAGCGGACCTGCATCCACATGGCGGTCATCGACACGGGCGTCGGCTTCGCGCCGGAGCGGCTGCGCACCCTGTTCGACAACTACGCCACGGGCAGCGCGGCCACGGCGCGCCCCGGCGGCACGGGCCTGGGACTGGCCATCGTGCGGCGGCTCACCCGGCTCATGGGCGGCAGCATCTGCGTGGACACCGCCCCCGGCGAGGGCACCGAATTCCACATCACCCTGCCCCTGCGTACCGAAGAAGCCCCCCCCAAGGCGAGCCGCGCACCCCGACGGCCCGCAGCGCCGGACGCAACGGGCTCTGCTCCGGAAGCCGCCAGCACCCAGGGCGCCACCCCGAACGCATCACCGCCCCCCCACGCGGCGGCAAAACCAGCAAAAGAGGGCGAAACGGCAGGGGGAAAGGGTGCTGCGGGGGACCATGCCCCGGACGCCGCCGGGGATACCCCGCGCATTCTGGTGGTGGATGACGACGAGGTGAACCTGATAACCGCGCAACGGTTGCTGACCCGGCTGGGCTACGCGGCAGACCGCGCCGCCTCAGGGCGGCAGGCTCTGGAAATGCTGGGCCGCAACCGCTACGACGCGGTACTCATGGACATCCAGATGCCCGACATGGACGGGATGGACGTTACCCGGCTCATCCGCATGCGCGAGCCCGTGAGCCCCGGCACCACCCCGCCGTGGGTGCCGGTGGTGGCCCTGACCGCCCACGCCATGCTGGGCGACCGCGAGCGGTTTCTGGCGGCGGGCATGAACGACTACCTGGCCAAACCCATAGAACTCGACCAGTTGGATGCCCGCTTGCGGGCCCAATTGCGCAGCCGGCCGCAGGCACAATCGCAGACCCGCCCGGAACCCGCCCAGCCCACCGGCACCGGGTCTGGCGACCGCTGACCCGGCTTCGGGCCGCCGCCGGGCGTACCGTTCCCCCCTTGTGCAACACACCACGCCCGGTGCAACATGTCGCACCAAGCATATTCCAACTGCACGCACAACCTGTGTTTTTTTCCACCCCTGCTTGACGCAACCCCGCCCCTTGAGTACAGCGATAGCAAACGAGAACGGCGCTATACCGGGTCTTGTCGGCACGCGGCGGGGGACGACCTGAAGTCGGGCAGTGTCTGCCCCCATGCGCGGCGCGCTGCACCATGCGTCCGCCGCAACCACGCGCGCCGACCACCCATTGGCACATCGCCCCGGAACACCGGGGCGGGCACCCTGCGAGCTCGCGCCGCAGGACAAACCGGGGGGTCGCATGCTGTTCACCCGTTCGCTGGGCGCCAAGGTGCAAATGCTGGTCGTGGGCACCGCAGTCATCGTCTTCGCGGCGTTGTTCCTCACCAACTCCTACTGGCAACGGGAAACCACCCTCCATCTCATCCACGATTCCTCCGCCCGCACCGCCCAGATCCTGCTCGAGGCCATCAACGACCCCATGTCCAAGGGCAACGACGAAGGCACCGAGGAAAAATTCAACGCCATCGCCGCGCGCTATCCTACCGTCAGCGTGCATCTTGCCGACTTTCGGGGTTCCATCACCTATTCCACCCGGCACGAGGTCATCCGCAAGCCCATGAAGGACGTGGTGCGCGACCCGCGCTTCGCCACGTTGTTCGACACCGCGCTGCAAAAGCCGGTGGACGATGGGCAGCTGCTGGAACTGGGCGGCGTGCCGTACTACACCGAACTCAAGACCATCCCCAATGCGCCGGAATGCCATCACTGCCACGGCGCCAGCCAGCCCATCCTGGGGGCCATGGTCATGCTGCAGGACATTTCCGCCGACGCGGCGCTGCTGCGCACCCGCCAGTGGCAGGGCGGGGCTCTTTCGCTGGCGGGCATGCTGGCCCTTACCGCCGTGCTCTCGCTGTTCATGCGCCGGGCCGTGGTGGGCCGGGTGCGTACCATCGCCCGGGTGAGCAGCGAAATCGAGCGCGGCAACTACGCCGTGTCCTTCACCGACGATTCCCGCGACGAACTGGGCGTGCTGTCCGCGAACCTGGCGGCCATGGTTTCCACCATCCGCAACCAGCTGGAATACAACAAATCCGTGCTTGGCGGCATCATCGTGCCGCTGGCGGTCATGGACAAGGCGGGGCGCATCGAATTCGCCAACCAGCCCATGTGCGCCATCCTCGGGTCCGCGTGCAAGGACCTGATGGGGCTTTCGCTGCGCGAGGTACTGGAAAAGGGCGGACAGGACTGTACCCTGCAATGCGACCCGGTGACCCAGGTGCTGTCCACCGGCACCAGCACCAGCGGCATGCTGCGCTACGTGCGGCGGGACGGGGTGGCCTTTCCCCTGCACTACGAGGCGTCACCCCTGCGCGACACCGCCGGCATGGCCGTGGGGGTCATCACCGTGATGATCGACCTGACCCAGGAGGAAGAGGACAAGGTCCGCATAGAGACCCAGCGCCGCAACCTGCTGGAAGTGGCCGAGGAAGTGACCGGGGTGGCCCGCGCCCTGTCCGACGCCGCCGGGGAACTTTCCGTGCGCATGGGCGAGCTGGCCCGCAACGTCGTGGAATCCACCGACGAGACGGCCCAGGTGGCCACGGCCATGGACGAGATGAACGCCACGGTGGTGGAAGTGACCCGCAACGCATCGGCCACGGCAGAGGCCGCCGACCTTGCCAACCGCGAGGCGCAGCAGGGCGGCAGCGAGATGCAGTCCACCGTGGCCGAAACGCGCCAGGTTGCCGAACGGGCCGCCGGGCTTGCCGCCTCGCTCCACGACCTGGCGGCGCGGGCCGACAACATCGGCCGGGTCATCGACGTGATCAACGAAATCGCGGACCAGACCAACCTGCTGGCGCTGAACGCCGCCATCGAGGCGGCCCGCGCCGGTGACGCGGGACGCGGGTTCGCCGTGGTGGCCGACGAGGTGCGCAAGCTGGCCGAAAAGACCATGACCGCCACCAAGGAAGTCGAGCACGCCGTCAAGGACATCCAGACGGGCACGGCCCAGGCCGTGGACGAGATGACCCGCACGCGCGGCCAGGTGGAAGCCACGGCGGACAAGGCCGAAGGCACCGGCGAAACCCTGGGGCGCATTGTGCGGCGGGCCGTGAACATCGCCGACATGGTGCGCAACATCGCCACCGCGTCGGAGCAGCAATCGGCCACCAGCGACGAGATCAATCGCAACGTCACGCGCATCAACGACCTGTCGCGCGACATCGCGGGCCGCATCCACACGGCGGAAGCCTCCATCACCGAAGTGTCCGGCATGGCCCGGCGGCTGGGCGAACTTGTGGAACGGTTCCGCCAGTAGGGCCAGGCCGCGTCCGCGCCTTGCCCCACCGCGCCTGCGATCCGGGTGCATCCGGAATTTCGCGCAATCTTTCCGCCAGTTCGCGGAGAATGATTGAACAGTCCACCGACCTGATGTATAGGTGGCAGTACCGCATGTGCCCTCCGTTCCGTCCAGCGGCACGCCCCACGCGGCGTACACCGCACGGGCCGCCACCGGAACCTTCGCCCCCCCCGGATCGCAGGACACGCGGAAGCAACGAGACACCCCGGCCCCCCCCGGACCGGAGGGACCGGACGGACCGCACGCACAAAGCGGGCGCCCAGCACCGCACGAACATCACACGGCCGATACAGGCCCCAAAGATCCTTCAAGGAGACATCCCGTGCCGAACATGCTCGAAGTCTACAAGTGCGTTCACTGTGGCAACATCGTTGAAGTCATGCACGCTGGCGGCGGCGACCTCGTCTGCTGTGGCGAACCCATGAAGCTCATGAAGGAAGGCACCAGCGACGGCGCCAAGGAAAAGCACGTGCCGGTCATCGAAAAGACCGCCACCGGCTACAAGGTGAAGGTTGGCTCCGTGGCCCACCCCATGGAGGAAACCCACTGGATCGAGTGGATCGAACTCATCGCCGACGGTCGCAGCTACACGAAGTTCCTGAAGCCCGGCGATGCCCCCGAGGCCGAGTTCTGCATCCAGGCCACCGAAGTTTCCGCCCGCGAATACTGCAACCTGCACGGACACTGGAAGGCGTAAGCCCGCCCTCGCGCCGCCCCGGCGGACAGCAGTCCCCGCCGCCCCGGCGGCCGACAGTCCCGTGACAGGCCGCGGCGCGTGCCCGCATCGCAACCACCCGACAATGAGGAACGAATCATGAAGAAGTACGTCTGCACCGTTTGCGGCTACGAATACGACCCCGCCGAAGGCGACCCCGACAACGGCGTGAAGCCCGGCACCGCCTTTGAAGACGTGCCCGCCGACTGGGTGTGCCCCATCTGCGGCGCGCCCAAGTCCGAATTCGAACCCGCCTAGGGCATTTCGACTCATGACCATCAGGGGAGGCCGCGCCGCCAATGGCGGTGCGCCTCCCCCCTTTGCGTCCGCCCCTGTTTCGGGCCACATCCCCCCCCCCGGGGGGTGGAGGGTCGGTACGCCGCATGCGCCGGGTGCCGAGGCCCAGGGCACGTCGAAGCCGCCACCCGAAGCCGCGTTGCGCGCCGGTTCGCACCGCGCGCCAGCCCGCACCGCACATCAGGCATCGCCCCCCTTGCCCCACCCACGGAATTTACTTACTCCTTTGGTCAGCCCTCTTGCGCATGCTCGCCGGCATGCCGCGCCCCCCGCGCACACCCACCGCACCCGCACCGCGAGGTAGAACATGCACGCCCTTGAAATAAAGAAGGACATTCACTGGGTCGGCGTTGTCGACCACAACAGCCGCGACTTCCACGGCTATTCGCTGTCGCCGCAGGGCACCACGTACAACGCCTACGTGGTCATGGACGAAAAGGTCACCCTGTTCGACACGGTGAAGCACGAATTCCTGCCCACCCTGCTCTGCCGCCTGTCCCAGGTGGTGGAGCCCGAAAAGATCGACTACATCGTCTGCAACCATCTGGAGCCCGACCACGCCGGTGCCCTGGCCGACATGGTGGCCCGCTGCAAGCCTGAAAAGATCTTCTGCTCGCCCATGGGCCTGAAGGCCATGGAAGCCCACTTCGACATCACCGGCTGGCCCGTGCAGGTGGTGAAGACGGGCGACTCCATCAGCCTCGGCAAGCGCACCGTGACCTTTGTGGAAACGCGCATGCTGCACTGGCCCGACAGCATGGTGTCGTACATCCCGGAAGACAAGCTGCTGATCTGCAACGACGCCTTCGGCCAGAACATCGCCAGCACCGAACGCTACGCCGACGAAATAGGCCGCTCCGCGCTGCTGCACGCCATGAAGGAGTACTACCACAACATCGTGCTGCCCTTCTCGCCCATCGTGCTGAAGACGCTGGACGCCATCGCCGAGCTGAAGCTGGACATCGACATGCTGGCCCCCGACCACGGATTAATCTTCCGTGGGTACGACGAAGTGCGGTTCGCCTTCGACACCTACCGCCGCTATGCCGAGCAGAAGCCGCAGAAGCGCGCCGTCATCGTGTTCGACACCATGTGGCACTCCACCGAAAAGATGGCCCATGCCATCGCCGACGGGCTGGAGGCGGGCGGCGTGCCCACCCGCATCATGTGGCTGAAGGCCAACCACCACAGCGCGGTGATGACCGAACTGGCCGACTGCGGCGCGGTGATCGTGGGTTCGCCCACCCACAACAACGGCATCCTGCCCGAAGTGGCCAAGATGCTCACCTACATGAAGGGCCTGCGCCCGCAAAACCGCATCGGCGCCGCGTTCGGCTCGTTCGGCTGGTCCGGCGAATCGGTGAAGGCCATCACCGAATGGCTGGAATCCATGGGCATGGAACTGCCCGCGGAAGCGGTGAAGGTGAAGCACGTGCCCACCCACGACACCTACGCAAAGTGCTTCGAACTGGGCAAGGCCGTGGCCGCCGCGCTGACCGCCAAGTGCGGAGCATAGGCGACGCGCAGCCAGCAGTCTGAGCCGCATCTGGAAAACGCAAGGGGAAGGGCCGCACGGTCCTTCCCCTTTTCTTTGGCAAATCGGGACATTCCTGTGGGTGCCACGCCCGCAGGCATCGCGCCGGGGGCCTTTTCCGACAGCATGTCGCGGGCTCGTGTCAGTGCCCCGTGCCACGGTCACCAAGACAAATTTTTTCGTGCCTCTGTTGCGGCCCCCCGCCCTTTTCGCCACAGTCGGGCCATGGATTTCCTTTCCCCCCTCTTCGCGGCGGACACGCTGAAGCTGTCCGTCATCCTGCTCACGTTGAAGGTGGCGGGCATCGCCACGGTGGTGTCCTCGGTGCTCGGCATCCTGACGGCGTGGTGCATCGCCCGCCGCCCCTTTCCGGGCCGCACCTGGGTGGACGCCCTGTGCGCCCTGCCGCTGGTGCTGCCGCCCACGGTCATCGGCTACTACCTCATCCTGCTGGTGGGGCGGCGCGGCCTGCTGGGGCCGTGGCTGGCCGAATTCGGCATCAACCTGATGTTCTCGTGGGAAGGCGCGGTGGTGGCGGCCACGGTGGTGGTCTTTCCGCTCATCTACAAATCGGCCCGCGCCGCGCTGGAAGCCGTGGATCACAACCTCGAAAACGCGGCCCGCACCCTGGGGGCATCCGAGTGGAAGGTGTTCCTGCGGGTGTCGCTGCCCCTTGCGTGGCGCGGCATTCTGGCCGGGGTCATGCTGGCCTTCGCGCGGGGCATGGGCGAATTCGGCGCCACGCTGATGATCGCGGGCAACCTGCCGGGCCGCACCCAAACCCTGTCACTGGCCATCTACTCCGCCTTTCAGGCCGGGGACGACGCGCAGGCGCTGGCGCTGGTCATCGCCACCTCGCTGTTGTGCATGGGCGTGCTGATCCTGGCGGACAAGCTGGCCACGGGCGGGCTTTCCTTCGGCAGGGGGGCGTGATGATAGACGTTTCCATCACCCACCGCCTGCCCCCGGCCCGTGGCGCGGGCGGCAAGGGCTTCAAGATCGACGTTTCCTTCGCCACGGAGGACCGCACCCTGGTGCTGTTCGGCCATTCCGGCTCGGGCAAGACCCTGACCCTGCAAGCCATTGCCGGACTGATGCACCCGCGCGAGGGGCGCATCGTCATCAACGGCACCACCCTGCTGGACACGGCGACGGGCATCGACATTCCCGCGCGCGACCGGGGCATCGGCTACGTGTTCCAAGACTACGCCCTGTTCCCGCACCTGTCGGTACGCAAGAACGTGGAGTTCGGCCTGGGCGCCGGGCACCGTGCCAGCGTTGCCGGGAATGGAAACGCCTCCATGGCCGACGGCGCAGGCGGCAAACGGCGCGTGGACGAACTGCTGGAACTGTTCGAGATAGACCACGTGGCCCACAACCTGCCGGGAAACATTTCCGGCGGGCAGCGCCAGCGCACCGCGCTGGCCCGCGCCCTGGCCACCAACCCGCGCGCGCTCTTGCTGGACGAACCGTTCTCTGCCCTGGACCCGCTGCTGCGGGTGCGCATGCGCAAGGAATTCAGCAGGCTGTTCGCCCACTTCGACATACCGGCCATCATCATCACCCACGACCCGGACGATGTGGACGCCTTTGCCGACACCCTGGTGCTGTACGAGGACGGCCGCATTCGCCACCGCCTGAACTTCCGCGAACTGCGGGCGGAGGGGAAGCCTGCGTTGGGGTTGCTCATGGCCCTGATGGGGTAGCAGCACCCAGGCCATCCGCTCTTTCCGCCACCTTTCCCGCCAGGCCATGCGCGTCAACATGGCCTGGCGGGTTTCACCCGGCGCGCCGCCTCGCGCGTCCGGCAGTCACGGGCCATCGGGTACCATTCGCCCATCTGTCCCCCCGTCCGCCCCTCCATGTGAAAGCGCCGCCGCCCCCTCGGGGACGGCAGCGCTTTCCGCAGGCGGGCGGCATGCCACCCGCAGACCATGCCTACATGTCATGCTCACACGGCATGCCCGCACACAGGGCGTTTCGCCAGGCTATTCCACGTTCAGGATCACCGAGAACGCCTTGAACATCACCAGAATGTCGATGCCCGGCGCAAGGTCCAGCGCCTTCACGCTTTCCACGGTCAGCAGGGCGCACACGGTGGTGCCTTCCGGCAGGTCCACCACCACCTCGGCGGCTATCTCGGAAAGGTTCACCCGCGCCACCTTGCCCGCGTAGCGGTTGCGGGCGCTGGTCTTCAGGCGGTTTTCCTCACGGGCCAGGATCACCCACGGCGCCTTCACCGTGGCGGTCATCACCTTGCCGGTGCTCACCCCAAGGTTCTGGGCGCTTTCCTCGGTAATAACCGAAACCACCTTCAGCCCGCTGTTGGTGGTCAGTTCCACCTCCACCAGCAGCCCGTCCTTGACGACGGACGTGACCCTGCCGGTGAACGCGTTGCGTGCGCTGGTCTTCATCCGGGTCTCCTTGTTCAGGTAATGATGCACGATGCGCCGTACGTCATCGTCCGAAAAACGCAGGTAGTTGGCCGTCTGGTTCATGCTCTGGTGGCCCAGGATGCCCTGCACGATCTTCAGCGGCACGCCGCCGCGCAAAAGCTCCACTGCCCGCGAATGCCGGATGACACGCGGGTTCAGGTATTCCTTGGGAATGGAGCATTCCGCCGCACGCTCGTAGAACTTGCGGCGCACGTAGCCCTGATCCATGCGGAATACCCGCCCGCGCAGCCCGAACATCATGGGGTCGTCCAGCACCCGCTGCACCTCGCGCATGACCGGGCCGGGCAACTGGATTTCGCGCCCGCCATGCCCGCGCACGATAACCTGCTGCCGCACCGGGTCAAGGTCGGCGGCATCATCCAGGGCCAGCACCTCGCCAAGCCGCAGCGCGCCGTGGCGCATCATCAGAAAGGCCACCCACAGACGCCCGCGCGAACGGCGCTGCACCGGCGTGGTGGCCGCGCCGAACCAGGCAAGGAAGGTTACCGTCAGCTCGTCGAGCTGTTCGGACGTAAGGTGCTTGACCCCTTCCGGCACCTCGAAGCTCTGGGCAGGGCAGGGAACATCCTTGCCCCCCTGCGGTGCGGGTCGGGGATGGGCGCCGTCGTCACCGTTCCGGGCGGCACCGTGCGGGCAGGCGGTGGGGCCGCTCATGCCCGATACGCCGGACAACGCGGTGACGATGGAGTGCAGCGTTGCCGCGCCCAGGGGGTCCGCGCCCACGCAGCCTGCGCCTGACATGCCTGATGCGCCTGACATGCCTGATACGCCTGACGCACCAGATACGCCGGATTCCGCGAGTGTGCCGGATACGCCGCCGTTAAGCCGCGCCTCCAGTTCCCGTTCGATGCAGGCCCGCATCAGTTCCAGTTGTGTCTCGTCCAGTGCGCCGACGATACCGGCCAAAGGAGCATGCATGGTCGTTCTGCCTCCGCGGTGTCGTTGCCGCCGCTACCCTGCCGGAAGTCTTGGTCGGTTTTGGCCGGAAAGGGAACACAGTCACGAAAAAAACAACCCAGGTGACCGTATTGCGTGCTGCCCGGGCAAAGACTACCCGGAAGATGGAAGGAGCCCGGTCGCACGTGCCTGCCGCACCGGTGCCCCGACGAGGTCCGGCCCGGAATGCGCACCGGGCCGGCACCTCCGTGCCGCCTTCATGCCCCGTCCGGAATGCTGCACCGGCATCCGCAGGGCGGGCTGCTTCTCCGGCTTACCTGCGCCATCGACGAGATGCCCATGCCCTTCGCGTCCTCCCTGCCCGCCGTGCTTGTTCCCGTGCTGTCCTTGCTGTTGCTTGCGCTGGCCGCTCTGGCCGTGCTGCTGGCCTTCGAGGGGGGCCGCTCGCCGCGCGGCAACGCCCATGACGGCGAACTGGGGTTGGCAACGGGACGCGGCGCTGCCATGCGCCTGCGCCTGCGCGAACTGTGCGGCGGTCCGCTGGCCCTGATGCTGGCCGGGCTGGGCGTGCCCCTGCTGTGGCCGGAACCGGAGGCCGGGGTGGCCCTGCTGGCCACGGCGACGGCGCTGCACCTGCTGCACGGCCCGGTGGCCGCCCACGCCGCGCCCCGTCCCCCAGAAACTCGGGCAGACACTCGGGCAGACACTCGGGCAGACGATCCCGCAGACGATCCGCACGCCCAACACATTTCCTACGCGCCTGTGGCCCACATGCGCACCCCGTTCACCAACGTGCGCGGCATGCCCATCCAGCCCGTGGGCGCCCAGGGCGTGGCGGGCAGCATCGACGTGCTGCCCGAATTCGCCGACGGCCTCGCCGACATCGAAGGCTTTTCGCACCTTCTGGTCATTTACCACCTGCACGAATGCAAGGGCTTCACCCTTCTCGTGAAGCCCTTCCTGGACAACGACGAGCACGGCGTGTTCGCCACCCGCTCGCCCCGCAGGCCCAACCCCATCGGCATTTCCGTCCTGCGGCTTACCGGCATCACCGGTAACCGGCTGCACGTGGAAAACGTGGACATGCTGGATGGCACCCCGGTGCTGGACATCAAGCCGTACGTCCCCACCTTTGACGTATGGGATGCCGACAGGACGGGCTGGTTCGCCACCGTGGCGGACAATGCCGTGCAGTGCAGGGCCGACGACCGTTTCGTCCCCGCAGACACCACTCAACCTCAGACAGGAGGCGCCTCATGATTTCCGGTTTCCGTCCGCTTCGCACCGGCCGCCGCGTTCTTGCCGCACTGATCCCCACCGCACTGGTCTGCGCCGCACTGGTCTGCGCCCCCCTCGCCGCCCAGGCGGGCGAGATCACCGTGTCCGCCGCCGCCAGCCTGACCAACGCCTTCACCGACATCAAGGGCATGTTCGAAAAGGCCACCCCCGGCAGCAAGGTGCAGACCAACTTCGCCGCGTCCGGCCCGCTGCTGAAGCAGATGCAGGAAGGGGCGCCGGTGGACATCTTTGCCTCCGCCGACCAGGCCACCATGGACAAGGCCGTGGAAAGCAAGCTCATCGACGTGGCCACCCGCATCGACTTCGTGTCCAACAGCCTGGTGCTCATCGTGCCCGCCGATTCCAAGTTGGCCATCGCGGGCGTGGACGACCTGAAGAAGGCCAATGTCACCCGCATCGCCGTGGGCAACCCCGATTCCGTGCCCGTGGGCCGCTACACCAAGGCCGCGCTGACCGCCGCCGGTTCGTGGGACGCCATCTCCGGCAAGGCCGTGCTGGCCGAAAGCGTGCGCCAGGCCCTGGACTACGTGGCGCGCGGCGAGGCCGAAGCGGGCTTCGTGTACATGACCGACGCCAAGATCGCGGGCGACAAGGTGAAGGTGGTGGCCACCGTCAAGGGCCACGCCCCCATCACCTACCCCATTGCCGTCCTGTCCGGCTCCAAGGACAAGGCCACCGCCGCCGCGTTCATCAAGTACGTCACCGGCCCCGAAGGCATGGCCGTGCTGGACAAGTACGGCTTCGGCAAGCCGTAGCCCGTAATTCCGATTGCCCGAATTCCCCCGCCGACAGCAACGGGCGTCGACCATGCGGTCGGCGCCCGTTGCGCATGAGGGCATGGCGCATGCCCGAAATGTTCCCTGCCTGCTACGGGCAGTGCGGGCACATCCGCACGACTCGCCCCCGTGCCTGCGCACACCCGCCCGGCCTGCCCCTTCCCCCTGCCCGTCCGCACCGCTCATCCCGCCCCGCAAACCGGCCATCCCGCCCCGCAAACCGGCCATCCCGCCCCGCAAACCGGCCAGCACCGCCAACTTGCCGCCGCCATGCATTTTTTGCTGACAGTTTCTCCGCAACCATGCTAGATTGCGTACAGTCCCTTCCGTCAGCGCGTGTAAAAATTCTTCCACCATGCTTGCATATTGGCAGGAAAGTGGTAGTAGCAACCATTATCGCTTGATGCGCACACGTCGTCCGGCCTTCGGCGGAAGCAGACCGGGCGGCGCGCCGATTTCACCGTTTAACCTTGCCGGGCTTCCGGGCGGTCACACCGCCGGACCCGCAAAGGGGGAAAGCATGGATGTCGTCATGCTGTCACGGCTGCAGTTCGCGGTGGCCGTTTTCTTCCATTTCATTTTCGTGCCGCTGACACTGGGCCTTTCGGTGCTCATCGCGGTCATGCAGACCCTCCACTACCGCACCGGAAACGAAACCTACAAACGCATGGCCAAGTTCTGGGGCAAGTTGTTCCTGATCAACTTCACCCTTGGCGTTGTCACCGGCATCACCCTGGAATTCCAGTTCGGCACCAACTGGTCCCGCTACTCGGAATACGTGGGTGACATCTTCGGTTCGCTGCTGGCCATAGAAGCCACCCTGGCCTTCTTCCTGGAATCCACCTTCCTGGCCGTGTGGGTGTTCGGGTGGGAGCGCGTGTCCAAAAAGATGCACCTGTTCGCCATCTGGGCCGTGGCGTTTGCCTCCAACCTGTCCGGCCTGTGGATCATCCTGGCCAACGGCTGGATGCAGAACCCCGTGGGCTACGTGATCCGCAACAACCGTGCGGAACTGGACAACTTCTTCACCGTGCTCAGCAACCCCTACGCATGGGGCCAGTTCTTCCACAACATGTTCGCCTCGTGGATGCTGGCGGGCTTCTTCGTGCTGGGCATCTCTGCCTGGCACCTCTTGCGCCGCAACGAAGAGGATTTCTTCAATCGCTCGTTCAGGCTGGCCGCCGGGTTCACCCTGGTGCTGGCCCTTCTGGTGGCGGTGCAGGGGCACAACCACGGCAACACCGTGGCCGAGCTGCAACCCGCCAAGCTGGCGGCCATGGAATCGCACTGGGAAACCCAGAAGTCCGCGCCCATGTACCTGCTGGCCGTGCCCAATGAAAGCGCGGAGGGCAATTCCATCCAGGCCTTCGGCATTCCCGGCGTGCTCAGCCTGCTGGCCTTCAACGATCCCTCGGCCGAAGTGAAGGGCCTGAAGGACTTCCCCAAGGAAGACCGCCCGCCCGTGCTGCTGACCTTCCTGAACTTCCGCCTGATGGTGGGCCTTGGCACGCTGTTCCCGCTGCTGGCGGGTGCCGCCTTCCTGTTCCGCAACCGCCTGCAGGACAAGCAGTGGCTGCTGAAGGCGCTGCCCTGGGCCATCCCGCTGCCCTACGTGGCCATCATGGCCGGGTGGGCCGTGGCCGAAATAGGCCGCCAGCCGTGGATCGTGTACGGCATGATGCGCACCACCGACGCGGTATCGCCGGTGCCCGCCTCGTCCGTTGCCGTATCGCTGCTGGCGTTCGGGGCGGTATACACCCTGCTCGGCGTGCTCGACATCTACCTGCTTCGCAAGTACGCGCGCAAAGGCCCCGCTGCCTAGCCCGCACGACGTGCCGCATAGCCGCATGAACAGCTAACCGAGAGGATCGGAAACATGTTGGAGACAATCTGGTTCGTCCTGTGGGGCCTGTTGTGGGCCGTATACTTCGTCCTTGACGGTTTCGACTTCGGCATGGGCACCCTGCTGCCCTTCGCCGCACGCAACGAGACCGAACGCCGTACCATCTATAACGCTGCGGGGCCGTTCTGGGACGGCAACGAGGTGTGGCTGATCACCGCCGGTGGCGTCACCTTCGCCGCGTTTCCCAAGGCCTACGCGGTGATGTTCAGCGCGCTGTACGCGCCGCTGCTCATCCTGCTTTTCGCGCTGATCTTCCGCGCGGTGTCCTTCGAGTTCCGCAACAAGATCGACAACCCCCGCTGGCGCAAGGTGTGGGACGTGTTCCAGTTTCTGGGCAACTTCGTGCCCGCGCTGCTGTTCGGCGTGGCCTTCGCCAACCTGTTCATGGGCATCCCCATCGACGGCAACGGCGTGTACCACGGCAACCTGCTGAAGCTGCTGAACCCGTATGGCCTGCTGGGCGGCGTGTTCTTCGTGCTGATGTTCGCCCTGCACGGCGCGCTGTGGATGGGCATCAAGTCCACCGGCGAGCTGCACGACCGGGCCGTGGCCCTGGCGCGCGGCATCTGGCCGCTGCTGCTGTGCGCCGCGCTGGCCTTTCTGGCGGCCACCGCCGTGTACACCAACCTGTACGTCAACTACATGAAGCTGCCGCCGCTGCTGGTGTTCCCCATTCTGGCCGTGGCCTCGCTGCTGACCACCCGGTTCTTCATCGCCTCCAACTCGGTGGGCATGGCCTGGGTGTGCAACGCGGTGTTCATCGTGTGCGTGACCTTCTTCGGGGTGTTCGGCATGTACCCGGCGCTCTTGCCGTCGAGCATGGACCCGGCCTTCAGCGTCACCATCGCCAACGGCGCGTCCAGCCCGCTGACGCTCAAGATCATGCTCACCGTGGTAGTGATCTTCGTGCCCATCGTGCTGGCGTACCAGGCGTGGGTGTACTCCGTGTTCACCCACAAGATCACCGACGAGGATCTGGAAGACGAGCACGCCTACTAAGGCTCTACATGGTCTTTTTGTCCGTTGGCCTGCGGCAGATAGCCAATGGCAGGGCAAAGGACGCAAGGCACTGCAAACGAAAGGGGAGGCCCATGGGCCTCCCCTTTTTCGTTTCCCTCGCTCTCGCGTGGCAAACCGCCGGACATCGGGCAACATCGCCCGCCTCGTCCCCCGCCTACTTCAGCGAGCGCTCCACCGAACGGGCGTCATGCAGCGGCGTGCGGCGCGGGTCGGGCAGCAGCCATTCGCACACGCAGCGCAGCCCCCGCACCGTGCACAGCGCGCGCAGGCACCCCCCGATGCGCGGGACGCGGGCGCGGTACATCCACACGGCCAGCCCCGCCACCACGCCCAGCACCCACCACGCGGCATGGGCCAGCACCGCGCCCAGCACCAGCGCCAGCCCTGCGGCCCCCCAGCGCAGCGGGCCGCGCAGCAGACGTACGGCGGTCAGCACGCCGCACAGGGCGTTGGCCAGCAGAAAGCCGTCGGCCAGCGCCACCAGCCCGGTCACGTCGATGACATCCCGGCCCACGGCGGCCAGCACCACCATGTGCGCGCCGCACAGCATCCCGATGCCCCCGGCGGGCGCGCCGGTAGCGGCCCGCAGCCCCACCACGCGGGGCAGGATGCCGTCCGCCGCCAGCGATGCGGCCAGACGCGCCACCCCGCCCACGAACATCAGGTAGGTGGTGGCGCACAGGGCCAGCGCAAGCGCCCCCAGTACCGGGCCGCCCCACGCGCCGAACAGCGGCGTCAGCAGCGCGGCCACCCCGTCCTGCGGCACGGTGAAGCCGCCAGCGGCGTCTACCGCACCCGGCGCGCCGATCACACCCGGCGCGCTCCCCAGGGCCGGTGCCGCGTTGCGCACCGCCAGCCACTGCATGCCCCCGGCCACGGCCACATCCACCGCCGTGACGGCGGCCAGCGCGCGGATGACCGCCTTGCGGATGGTGCGGCGCGGGTTGCGCACCTCCGCGCTGTAGTTGCCCACCACTTCCCAGCCCACCACGATCCAGAACAGCAGCAACAGCGCGTGCCCCAGCATGGACCAGTCCGGCGCGGGCAGGGCGAAGGCAGCCATTCCGCCCACCATTCCCCCCCCCGTACCCTTCCACAGCGTACCCGCCGCATCGCCCAGCGTGGCCACGCCCCCGGCAAACAGCAGCCCTGCCGATACCGACGACAGCACCAGGGCCACCCGCCCCAGCGAGGCCACCTGCCGCAGCATCAGCCCGGCGCACACCAGCAGCAGGCCGTAGGCCACGCCCACCGGCGGCATCCCGCCCAGCGGCAGGTAACGCACCCCCGTCAGCAGCACGGCCACGGGGCCGAACAGCACCGCCACCACCAGATACAGCGAGGCCAACCGCCGCCCCTCGGGGCCAAAAGCGTGCCCCACCGCCACGGAAACACCCCCATCGCCGGGGAACAGCACGGAAAGCTCTCCGAACACCAACCCGAACACCACCCCGACTGCAATCATGACCAGCCACGCGGGCAGCGCCCACGGCCCGGCCACGCCCAGCACCACGGGCGGCAGGATGATGATGCCCGAACCCAATACCGGCCCCACGATGAGCCCCGCCAGAAGCCACGGTCCAAGTTGCGCGCTGCGCATGGGGTTGCCCTCCTGTTGTTTCCGTGCCATCCTTGGCCCCATAGCGCCCGGAAATCCAACGGTATTTCCCGAAGGCAGCGTTCGGTGCAGCCGAATGCCCGCCCAGCCTGCCCAGTCTGGCGGATATGGCCCAGCCTGCCCAGTCTGGCCGGACATGGCCCAGCTTGGCCGGACATGACCGGATATGACAGGGTCCGGCGTATCCGGTAGAACCTGACGGGTTACCCCGGCGGCGCGCATGGCGTCTTCCGCCCCCACGGCTTTCGGCGTCACCGGCCTTTCCCCCTGCTTCCACAACCCCGCGCACCGTATGGAACTGCACCTGCTCCGCGCTTTCGCCACCGTGGCCGAATCCGGCACGCTCACCCGCGCCGCCGCAGAGCTGCACCTCAGCCAGTCGGCCCTCAGCGGGCAGATTCGCGCGCTGGAAGACGCCCTGGGCGTGACCCTGTTCCGCCGCCGCGCGCGCGGCATGGACCTGACCGACGCTGGCGCCGACCTGCTGCCCCTGGCACGCAAGGCGCTGGATGCCGCCACGGCCCTGCGCCGCAAGGCCGAACGGCTGCGCGCCCAGCCCACCGGGCGGATCACCCTTGGCCTGAACACCGACCCTTCGTTCCTGCGCATGGTGGCCCTGCACGAGGCGCTGGGCGCGGCCTGCCCCGACGTGGCGCTGGAATTCACCATGACCCAGACCATGACCACGCCGGAATTGCTGCGCGAATCGGTCATTGACGCAGGCTACCGCTACGGGCAGGAATTTTCGCCCGACATCGTGGAGCACCCCCTGCGCGATGTGGAAATACGCATCGTGATTCCCGCCAGCATGGTGCCCGCGCTGCCCGCCGCATCCCCCACCGCCGTCTCGCCGGGGGCCGCTGCCGCCGCGCCCGCCAACGCCCCCCGCAAGGGCCGTGCCCGCGCGCAATCGCATCCGCCGCCGGAACGCCCGGAATGGTCCGACGCCGTGCGCCGCCACAGCGCCCCGCAGTTCGGCCAATACGCGCAGCAGTTCGCTGAAGACGCGCCACGGCCCGCCGACGCCACGGCCCCGCACATGCCGGGACAGGACGTGGCACCGGATGGTGGCTCCGGCACCTCTGCCGCCGATGCCCCCGCCCCCGGGCTGCTGGCCGCCCTGCTGACCCGCCACGGCGGCATGCCCGCGCCCAGGCCGGACTATGCCCCTTCCGACCTGCCCCGCCTGCCCGTGCACGACGCCAACGCCTGGCATGCCCTATCGCAACTGCCGTGGATCTGGCCGACCTGCGACTGCCCCTTCCATCGCACCGTGGCCGCGCGCATGGCCCCCTACGGCCTGCGCCCGCGCACTGCGGCGGTTGCCATCGACGAACCCATCGTCAAGCAGCTGGTGGCCACCGGAAAGGGTGTGGCCGTGCTGCGCGCGGACGAAACCGCCCAGATGGTGCGCGACCACGGGGTATACGTGTGGCCCGAACCGCTGGCGGTGCCGCTGTGCATCGCCCACCGCACCGACCGCAGCGACGACCCGGCCCTGCGCGCCCTGGTGGAGGCCGCCCGCGCCGTGTGGCGATAGCCGCCCGCCGGTTATCCGCCGCCGTACGCTTTTCGGCCCCTACTCTCCGGCCTGCGCACCCCGCCCGCCCCGCAACGACGGACGCGGCCCCCGCCAAGGCGGAAACCGCGTTCATTCCGTGCGGCCACAGCCGCGCACAACACAATGCTGCCCGGACATCCGGGGGCGCGCCGTGCTCGCGCCCCTTCATGCCCAGCATCGGCTACACGTTGATGCTGACGCCCGCCGCCCCACCGGACGATCCGGAATCGTTGGAGCTGGTCGTCTCCAGTTTGCTCTTCTGCGATTGCAGTTCCGTCAGCTGGCTCTGAAGCATGGTGATTTCCGACATCTTCATGGCCACCTGCTGCTGCTTCTGCTCGTCGTCCAGGCTGGCATCCTGCTGGACTTCCTGCAATTCCTGCTGCTTTTCCTGGATCTGTTCGCGCAGGTTCTGGATTTGCTCCTTCAGCGATGCCAGTTCGTCGCTGGAGTCCGACTCTTCAGTGGACTGCGCACCACCCGCGCCGCTGCCGGCCATCCCTGCCGCCTTCTGGCGCCCTTCATCCGAAATGCTCACGGTGTCGCCGCCGCTTTCCGTGTCCTCCGTGGACGCGGTGCGCAACGTGCCCGTGCGTTCCGTGCCCGCCTGCACCTGCAAGGTGCTGTAGGCGGTGCCGACCTGGGTTCCGTCCAGTGCTTCGACCATGGGACCTCCTTTCGCGCAAATGCGCGACGTTCAGTCAACCTATCGGCGCAGCACATGAAGAGTTTACGGCACCCGCTCACATTTCATTGCATAACACAACATACCTTGTGATTCCTGAATGGTGTTCCGGCAGTTCGCGCGGCTGACCGCTGCCCCATTCCCCCCGCCAGCCGTGCCCGCCCCTGTAAACGCAGACGCGGCCCCGCCGAAGCGAAGGCCGCGTCCTTTCGCATGCGCTGTGCGTGCATGCGGGTGCGTGAGCCTGATCCCTGTTGCCGCAGTGCATCCGTGGCCCCCGCCACGGAAAACATGTGTCCCGTTCTGCGCCAAACGTCCCACGCTGGTCCATGCGTCCCGCGCCGGGCCTGCGGACCGCCGACAGGTGCCGCAAGAACCGCTATTCTTCTCCGGTTTCCGCCTCCGCCGTGGCGGTTGCGTCGTCGCCGCCCTGCTCGGCTTCCTGCTGCTGCTCCTCCAACTCGGACTTTTCGGTCAGGGCCTGCGAAATCTGGCTTTCCAGCATGGTAATCTTGGCCTGCATCAACTGGACCTGTTCCTGCTTGGTTTCCTCGTCCATGTCGGTGTCGTCCTGCAATTCGGCCAGTTCGTCCTCCGCTTCGCTGAGGCTCTGGCGCAGGTCCGATACCTCGGATTCCGCCGACGAGATGTCCGACTGCGAAACCTCGCTCTGCAGGGCCTGGGCGGCATCCGAACTGCCGGACTTGCCCGACCCGCCGGACTCGCCAAGCAGGGCTGCCTTGCGGCGCGCCTCGTCCGAGATGGTCACGGTGTCGCCGCTGCTGGTGGTGGTTGTTTCCGTTCCGGACATGGCGGAACCAGTAGAAGTGGAGCCGGTGGCCGCCGTCCCCGCCGTTCCCGTTGCCTGCGTGAAGCCGCCAAGGCCCAACAGTCCCTGCGCGGTGCCGATGCCATCCATCATGGTGCCTCCTTCCAACGCGGAATGCGTTGCGTTGCACCCTTCCTATCGGCGCGGCGCGGGATATGCTTAAATAACTACGTGTAATGATAGTGGAATGTACATCAAGAAGCGTAGCCGCACGCAAAGCGGTGCCCCACCTTTGCAAGCGGCTTGACGCACCGGAAACACGCCGGAAACACGCGGGAGCGTGAATGCGTGGCGCAGGGGGGCTGGTGCCGGACGAGCAGGCAAGTCAGGTCGGAGATCAGACCAGACGGCAGGAGGGACGGGACGGGCCGAACGGGCGAGACGGGCGAGAAGCAACGCGCCGGGGCGGGTGGACCGGCTATTCCGTGCGGCACGCACCGGTAAGCGCCCGGTGCACGTTGACCACGAAGTCCTGCACGTTGGTGAGGATGGAGCGCGAGGTCAGCGATCCGCGGTCGGCCAGCTTGCCCGCTGCGAATTCCGAGATGTCCGCAATGAAGAAATGCACCGGGCGCAGGCTGCCCCCCGGCCCGGCCTGATACGAAGGGGTCATGTTGCCGGTGGCGATGGTGTGCAGCGCGGTGGCCAGTGCCACCACGGTGGTGGCGCGGCGCACGTGGGCGCGCATGGCGTCCTGTGCGGCGTACACATCGGCAATGACTTCCGGCAGGGGGCCGTCGTCGCGGATGGACCCGGCCAGCACGTAGGGCACGGAGCGCGTTTCCAGCGCGTGCATCACCCCGTCACGCACGCGGCCCGACTGCACAGCGGCGCGGATGGACCCGCAGCCCCGGATGGTGTTGATGGCGTCCAGATGGTGGTAGTGCCCGCGCGGGGCCTGCCGCTTGTCGTACAGGCCCTGCCCCAGCGCGGTGCCGTACAGGGCGGCCTCCAGGTCGTGCGTGGCAAGGGCGTTGCCCGCCAGCAGGGCGTGCACGTAACCCGCGTCGATCAGCCCGGCAAAGGCGCGGCGGGCGTCGGCATCGAACACCACGGCAGGACCGGCCACCCACACGATGTGGCCGTTGTCCCTGTCGTGGCGCAGCACGTCATACAGGGTGTCGTAATCGAGCGAGAAGGAAGTTTCGCGGCTGACGCCGGTACGGAAGGCGAACTTGTCGGCAGGGGCGGCGGAGGAAAGCGGGGCGGATGATGCGGATGGGGCGGAATGGGCGGACGGGACGGACGAGTCGGACGGGGCGGCGGGGCTTTCCGCCTGTGGGTTGTCAGCATGGGACGTTGATGGTTGCGAAGCGGCAGACGTGGGGCCAACCGTGCTGGCAGACACGTTGGCCGGAGTCCACCCGGCCAGAAAGTCCGGCAACTGGTCCAGCGGTCCGGCATGCACGTAGATGCCGTCCTCGCCGTTTTCACCCCGGCTCACCGCCACCAGATCGCCCTTTTTCAACCGCCGGAACTCCACCACCTCCAGCGAACCATCCGGATTCTTGCGGATGACGCAATCCATGCGCGATTCCGTAAGCAACACCCAGCGCCCCGGTTCCACCTGCACGAACTCCGGATAGATGGACGTGGCGTGGTAGTTGTCGGGGGCTACGCCGTCGGCGGGGGCATTCGTAAACGTTCCATGCAAAACTGCTCTCCAACTCATCAGATATGTTGTGTCAAAAATTTAACCAAGCATGGTGGTGTCTTAGCATACTGTGAAAATTCTGAAATTACATTTTGAACCAAGGGCCTTTTCCGAACTTTTCCATCCGTAAATATTTTGTACCTATCAGATGAAGACTCTTCGATTAAGAGATTGAAAAATTTCATTAAAAATTCTGCAACAAATTTGCCCCTAACAAAACAAGATGGGTTACGCTTATTGGTTGCCTTTTCAGCATTAATTTCATCAGGTGATATTTCATGCGCGTTGCTAAACAATTCTTTTATTATTTCGACATTGTACTTTTTCTTAACACCATCCAAAGAGATATCTACAAATCTATGCGCACCATAATTATTAAGATTTAACGCTCTAACGCCTGCCAATTTTTCTTTTTTCGAATGGATCGACAACCAACACGTGAATTCAACCATCGCGACAACAAACTCCTCAAACAATTCAATAAACAAAGAAGAACAACTAAAAAAGCTGCTAGATTTTATTTTTAGATTAAAATCTCTTAAGAGTATCTTTTCAACAGAAAAATAATCAGCGTAAAGATTTTCAATAGAGTGGCATGGCAAACAATACACACATTCATCGTCAATATTCAATTCATCATAGTCTCTATCAACAAAAAAAAACACTCTCGCTGTGCTGAAAGTTTCATTTTCACGTATTAACTTCCTAACCAGCAACACCTGCGCCTTACCCGCGCAACTATAAGCCCTATAACGCTCTCTACGCACGCTATCAATTCTAACGCCATAATATAGCTCATCGTCCCCCTCAAAAAAACAATGCAACAGCATGCTTTCCCTATCGAAAGATGTTGAAAACTCCAGAAAAGCCGCAACACCGCGCCTACGACCTTCGCGAAGTTCTTCGACATAGCCCATAGCTACACCACGAACTCTTCAATATCTTTTGCGTAGAAATCAAGCTCATTGTCAAAAATAAAAGGCGAGTGCGTTATTACAAACAAATCAGAGCACTTTCCAGATTTAACAATCTCCTCTAGCAACATCTTCTGCCATTTCATCGACAATGAAAGCTCTGGCTCATCAATCATAAACACATATGGGGCACCTGAACCTAAAAAAACTTTAGACATCATAGAAACCACCTGTTTCTCACCAGAAGATAAATCCTCCAGGGATATTTTAGAAGCATTATCCGTCCTTCTGATATCAACTTCCACGTCATGCAAGTTGTAATCAAAATACTTATTTACCAAAAACTTGTTGCACGAATTGCAAAACCCGTTAATTGAATCGTCTTTATCCTTTTGCTTTGAATATGCAGAAAGCAATTTCCCGAGCAAAAAAGCTATCGTGAAGTATTTATCTGAAAATATTTCCCCTGTGCTTATTGATTCTTTAATCAAACTTATTGCGTCATGATTAATTCTCTTCCCCAGCCGTGCCATGACAACATCAATATTCTTTACATCAGCCATAAACGAAATTTTATCAATTTCCGCTTCGCCACTAGCTAAGTTATTAAGCATATCACCCGAAACGTCATGAAACTGAGCCACGGAAGAGGTCTTTATATTAGAAGTCATCTCATCTATCATCGAAACCACGTCACCCATACCAAACTCGATCGAAGCAAACTTACCCTTCACCCCTCCCTCGACGCCTATTTTACTCAAATCATCTTCGATCCTTCGATACGTCGGGAAATACAACACACTATTTTTGTCAATACACTTCACCCCTCTCCCTTGAACACTCTGCCCCTTACCACCAGAGAACAATTCAAAATGCTCCATTACAACACCAGCAATATGAGGGTATTTATCCATCATGTGATATATTCTTTTCTTGTGTATATCTGAAACAAACCCATGATCTATAAATCTTGACAGCACATAATAATCATCTGTTGACAGCAAGTGCCTAAAACTTTCAAAAATCTTACTCACATTCGACACATCCTTACCGCTACGTTTATAAGCCTTTGGTACAAAATCGTATTTTCCCCCATCTACATAATTTACTTTTACACTCTTAAAATCATATCGTAGCAGCTTATTTACATTTCCAGTTATTGCTGCATGAACAATATTTAGTATTGTTGTTTTTCCAGATCCATTTTCACCAACAATAATTCTAATTCCTCCATCAAATATAATTCGGTAACTCCTTCTCCCAAATAGACCATTTATATCAACAGACTCAATTCTATGCTGAACTGGAATTTTAAATTTCGAATTCATCATACTACCCTCACACATACAACTCCCCACCCACACAGTCATTAATGACCAGCAGGGGGAAATCCTTCACGGTCAATTCACGGATGGCTTCCGGACCAAGGTCGTCGTAGGCGATGACGGTGGCGGCAGTGATGCACTGCGAAAGCAGCGCGCCCGCGCCGCCTGTCGCCCCCAGGTAGACGGCAGTATGTTCTTTCAGGGCGTCGCGCACTTCGGTGTTGCGGCGTCCTTTGCCTATGGTTGCCTTCAGCCCCAGCGCGTGCAGGCGCGGGGCGTAGCTGTCCATGCGGTAGCTGGTGGTGGGACCGGCAGAGCCGATGGGCCGTCCGGGCGGGGCCGGGCTGGGGCCAACGTAGTAGATCACCGCGCCGCGCAGGTCGAAGGGCAGGTCTTCGCCCCGATCCAGCGATTCGGCCAGACGGCGGTGGGCCGCATCGCGCGCGGTGTAGATGGTGCCGGACAGAAAGACCACGTCGCCGCTGCGCAGTTGCGCCACGGCCTCGTCGGTCAGGGGGGTGGTAAGGTGGTGGGTAGCCATATCTGGTTCCTTGTATTTCCGTACATGTCCCGAGGCGGGACCGCAATGGGGCTATTGAGGATGGCGGGCGATTGCGTTGCCGCACCCCGCGTCGGTCAGCGATGCGCAGACATCTGCACCGTGCGCGGCACCCGCGTCGGGGCGATTCGCAATCCAGCATCATGCAGCAACAACAGGCCCGCAACGGTTGCGCAGCTTGCCGACCACTTGCAGGAAAGCGTCCGCAGGGTTGCGGCTAGTCCGCTCACCGCACGGTCCTCCCCGCCGCCCGGCGCACGGCCCGGCCCGCAGCCCTACCTACAGTTCTATCTCGCCGTGCCGGGCCGAATGACACTGCACGTTCACGGCCAGCGGCAGGCTGGCCAGATGGCACGGGGCAAAAGCCATCTTCACGCCAAGACAGGTGGCCTTGCCGCCAAGGCCCATGGGGCCGATGCCCAGTTCGTTGATGGCGGCCAGCAGTTCCGCTTCCTTGGCGGCCATGTCCGGGTCGGGGTGGATGTCCGTCAGCGGGCGCAGCAGCGCCTTTTTTGCCAGGATGGGCGCATAGTCGAAGGTGCCGCCCACGCCCACGCCGATGATGGTGGGTGGGCAGGGGTTCGGCCCCGCCTCGCGCACGCGCTGCACCACAAAGTCCTTGATGCCCTGCCACCCCTGCGCGGGGGCCAGCATGGTCACGCGCGACATGTTCTCGCTGCCGCCGCCCTTGGCCATGAAGGCAATGCGCAGCCGATCGCCGGGCACAAGGTCCATGTGGATGACCGCCGGGGTGTTGTCGCCGGTGTTCTTGCGGGTCAGGGGGTCGCAGGCGGACTTGCGCAGAAAGCCCTCGGCATAGCCGATGCGCACACCCTCGGTGATGGCCTCGCGCAGGGTCATGCCGTCCACGCGACAGTCCTCGCCCAGTTCCACGAAAAAGACGGCCAGCCCCGTGTCCTGACACAGCGGCAGGCCGGTGGTGGCCGCAAGGTCGGCGTTTTCCAGCAGTTGCCGGAACACCTCTTTGGCGACGTCGCTGTCCTCCGCCGCCTGCGCCTTGCAGAAGGCCCACCGCACATCCTTGGGCAGGTAGCGGTTGCACTCCACGCACAGCCGCGCCACTTCCTCCACAACTCGTGTCGCCGGTATGCGGCGCATGTCTGGCTCCTTTGTCCGGTATGAACGGGGGAGAACCGGGGGATGGCCCCGCTCCTCCATACTTTCGATTCGGTTGCGGACGCAGCGTCCGTGCGGCCCGATCTGCTGCCGCAACGCCACCCTAGCAAGCCTTGAGTGCCCACCGCAACACGGCAGGGCATCGCCCGGATGCCCGCGCACGGAACGGGCCGGGGCAACCGCAACGCAACACCGCAACCGCACAACAGCGCAAGCCATGAGGGCATACGATCTTTCCCGCTTCACCCGGCAGCGCCAACCGCCGAACGGATTGCGCCCGCCGCCGGAGATCGCCGCCGCGCATGCGGCGGAAGCTCCGGCGTGGCGGGCGCACCGGGAACAACGCTACGGACAGGGCACGCGCACGCGTGGGGCCAAGGCGGCGGGAGCACCGCGCGCATGGCATTCCCGCCGGGCAGATCACCCGAAGGCGCCCTGCGCCGCAGGGAAGCTGCCCGGCACAGGGAATGCGCGCATGAGGCCGGGGGATCGGACTTCAGCCGTTATGAACGCGCAACGCGCGGACATTACGGATGAAGATCGCAACGCGGGCGCAGCCCCCGAAGCGCGGGGGTTGGTAGGGGGGCCTCGCTAAGCGGCAGCCGTTGGCGCGCTTGCGCGCCTTACGGATGGCGACCGCAGCGCGTGCCCCCCTACCCCACGCCGGAGGCGGCCCAACTATGCCGAGCCGCACGCTCCGTAGTTACCAAGGGCTTCAGGCCATGCGTCGGCCCTTTCCCTATCCTTCCCTGCCCCACTACCCCCCGAACGGCAGCAGCTTTTTCAGCACGGTCAGGCCCATCTTGCGCCGCAGATAGCCCAACTGGTTCTGCAACGGCAGATGCTTGGGACAGACATCCTCGCAGGCCAGCAGGCCCATGCAGCCAAAGATGCCCTCGTCGGAACCGATGATCTCGTAGAAGTCCGCGTCGGTGCGCTGGTCGCGCGGGTCGGCGGCAAAGCGCGCCACGCGGATGAACCCTGCCGGGGCCAGGAAGTCGGGCCGCAGGTTGGCGGTGCCGCAGGCGGCCACGCAGCAGCCGCATTCGATGCACCGGTCCAGTTCATAGATGGCGTTGGCCACCTCGTTTTCCATGCGCGCTTCCTGCGCGGCGGGCTCGAATTCCGCGCGGGTGTGAATCCACGATTCGGTGCGCTGGTACATGGCGCGGAACCACGTGCCCGTATCCACCGCCAGGTCGCCCACCAGCTTGAACACCGGCAGGGGCAACAGGGTGATGGTGTCCGGCAGGTCGCGCGTCTTGGTGTGGCAGGCAAGACCGGGCCGCCCGTTGATGACCATGGCGCACGAGCCGCACACCCCGGCGCGGCAGCAGAAGTCGAACTTCAGCGAGGGGTCCTGTTCTTCGCGCAGGCGGTGCAGGGCGATGAACAGCGTCATGCTGTCCGTCTCGTCCAGCTTGTAGGTGTCCATGTGCGGCACGGACGCCGGGTCCTGCGGGTTGTGGCGGAAGATGTTGAAGGTCAGCGAGCGTTGCATGTGCGTGGTCCCCCTCAGGAAGCTGCCGGAATGATCTTGCCGCCGCCATACCCGCGATCACCGGGAGGCAACTCGACATAACTGGTGGCCGGTTCGTACTCCAGGTGCGGCAAATCCGCCCCCGGTCGCCACGAAGCCAGCGTGCGGTTCAACCAGTCGCGGTCGTTGCGTTCCGGGAAGTCCTCGCGGGTATGCGAGCCGCGGCTTTCGGTGCGCATCAGCGCGCCATGGCACACGCACAGCGCCAGCCGCACCATGCCCGGCATGCGGATGGCCAGCGCCAGTTCCGCGTTGGCCCCCACCCCGTCGGAGGCAAGGCCGATGTGCTGCGCCCGTTCGTGCACCTCTTGCAACGCCTGCACGCCCCAGGTCAGGTCCTTGCCGTTGCGGAACACGTAGGCCGCCCGTTCCAGGATGTCGTACATGGCCTCGCGCACGGCGTAGACGCTTTCCTTGCCATCTGCGCCGGAAACGATGCGCTTGATGCGCGCATCATCCCGCGCCGCCGCCTCGCGCACATGCGCGGTGGAGAAGGCCGTGTCGTACCCTTGCAGGAATTCCGCAATGTTGCGGCCCACAATGCCGCCCGCCACCACGGTTTCCGCCAGCGAGTTGCCGCCCAGACGGTTGAAGCCGTGCAGGTCCCAGCAGGCGGATTCGCCCGCGCTGAACAGGCCCTTCAGGCCATAGGCCGCGCCGGTCTTGTCGGTGCGCACGCCGCCCATGGAATAGTGCTGGGTGGGCCGCACGGGGATGAGCTGGTGCAGCGGATCGATGCCCAGGAAGTTCTGGCAGATTTCGTCCACCTCGCGCAGCTTGGTGCGGATGTGCTGCTCGCCCAGATGCCGGATGTCCAGCCACAGGTGTTCGCCGTAAGGGCTTTGCACGCCCTTGCCGGTGCGCATGTGCTCGATCATGCGGCGCGAAACCACGTCGCGAGAGGCCAGTTCCGCCTTGTCCGGCTCGTAGTCGGGCATGAAGCGGTAGTCGTCGCGGTCCAGCAGGGTGCCGCCGTCGCCCCGGCAGCCTTCGGTGACCAGGATGTCGGTGGGCACGGTGCCGGTGGGGTGAAACTGCACGGCCTCCATGTTGCCCAGCTTGGCCACGCCGGTATCCAGCGCCAGCGACAGGCCCGTGCCTTCGCAGATGATGGCGTTGGTGGAGGCGCGGTAGATGCGCCCGTACCCGCCGGATGCCACCAGCGTGGCCCGCGCGAGGTAGGCGCGCAGTTCGCCGGTGCGCAGGCAGCGCACGATGGCCCCGTGGCAGGTTTCGCCGTCGTGGATCAGGGAAACGGCTTCCGACCGGTCATGCACGGTCACGCCAAGCTGCGCGGCGCGGTTGTCCATGGTGTACAGCACCGCGTGGCCTGCCCCGTCCGATGCGTAGCAGGTGCGCCACTTGGCCGTGCCGCCGAAGGCGCGCGAGTGGATCAGCCCGTGGTTTTCGGCCTTTTCGGTGGCGTCGAAGGGCTTGCCGCCCTTCCAGTAGGTGTGCGTGCCCGCGACGACGCGGTTCCACGGCACCCCCCAGTGGGCCAGGCGGCGCATTTCGATGGGGGCCGCTTCCACGAACATGCGGGCCACTTCCTGGTCCGCGCCCCAGTCGGAGCCTTTCACGGTATCCAGAAAGTGCACGTCGGGGCTGTCGCCGTCGCCCATGATGGCATTGCCAAGGGCCGCCTGCATGCCGCCCTGCGCCGCCACGGAATGCGAACGCCGCGCGGGCACCAGGGAGAGACAGACCACGGAAAAGCCCGCGCCCGCCACTTCGATGGCGCAGCGCTCTCCGGCAAGGCCCGCGCCGATGGTCAGAAGGTCGGTATGGATGATCTGCATGGGTACGTGCCTCCTATTCCAGCGGCAGCAGCCGGAAACGCAGCAGGGGGAGCAGCGACAGGCACAGGAACCCGGCAATCAGGTACAGGCCCTTGCGGGTGATGGCAGCGCGGTTCTCGCGGGTGATGACGCCCCACTTCACCCCGGCGCGCCACGCCCCGATGACCAGATGCAGCGCCAGCGCGGGCAGCACCAGCAGAAACACCCAAAACCAGCCGCCATGCTGCACGCGCACGGCGCTTTTCAGCGCCTGCACCGGCAGATCGGTAAGCCCCGTCCAGATGTGGATGGTGATGAACACCGCAAGGATGAACGCGGTGGCCACCTGCGCGACCCAGGCCCAGGTTTCCGGGTGGTGCAGCAGGCGGGCGTGACGCCAGGCGGTGACGGCCTGCGCGGCCTTGAAGGGAATCTTGCGGGCGGCCACCGTGGCGTGGACGCAGAACACGATGGCGATGCACACGCCGCCCACGGTTTCCAGATGCAGCGCGTCCATGACGGCGGAAAGCCCGTTCAGGGCACCCGCGCCGAACAGCACGCTGGAAAGAAAGATCATGTGCATGCAGGCGAACAGCGCCAGCGCCGCCCCCGTGGCCATCTGCACCCAGTCGAGCCAGCCGTCGGCACGGGATCGTGGCCGGGCCGGGCCGATGCAGTCCGTTTCCATTGAGCCTCCTTGCGAACCTGAGACGGTCATGAGGATGACGGCGGCGGAGCAGGGAAACCGGGATGATGCCGGGCGCGCGGTTCAGGCGGCGAAGCACGCACGGCCAAGCCGGGGTGCAACCACCGCAATGCGGCAGATTGAACGCCCAACCACCCAGATTCCATACCTTTTCCCGTGACGCAGGAATATGGCTGACACTCCGGCGCATGTCAAATAATGCGGGCGCCATGTTGGTGTAAATGCAACCGCATGCGCACGCCGGGCGGGCGTCCGGGGCTCCTGCCGAACAGGAAACACTGCACGGATACCGACGGGCAAGCCGCCCTCCGGACGGTGTGGCGACCGGAACAAGGGCGAACGGACGGAATCGGGCGGGGCCGGGCGGAAGGGCCACGCTTGCATTTCGCGGCGGCTGCGGATAGGGGGGAAATTTCCCGACACCAACGGACCGCGACGGCGCAGTCAGGGTATGGCACGACGCGGCCAGAACATGACCGCGCAGCCGGAACACGACCGGACCCGCCGGACATGACCGGTCACCACGGTCGTGCCCCGGCACCGCCCGGCTTGCCTCCGGTCCGCATCCCGTCGGCCATATCGTTTTTGAGGGGGGCCTCAATGCACGAAATACGCGAAGAACTCATCCGGCTGGCCCGCGAATCGGGCTTTCCGGTACCGGTGGACGCCTCGGTGACCGAGGTGGTGCAACTGCTGGACAGCGACACGCACCTGTCGCCCGACCTGTGCGAAGCGCTGAACCACATCCTTGCCGGACTCGGCGGGGTTGCCGTTCCCGCCGCTTGCAAATAGCGCACGCCAAAGGGGCATGCCTGCCATCATCATGGCGGGCATGCCCCCTGATTTTCCGTGTGGTCCGCACCGTACCCCGCCCCCCCGTGCGTGGGGGTGAAGGCGCGCGTTCCGGTGCGCCATGCGTCGTACCGTTGCGCGCCTGTGCGTCTGCCGTGCAGTCCCGTGCGTGCGCGCAGGCCCGATGCCCGGGTTCCGGCCATCCGGCCACGGATGCGCCGCAGCAGCTCCCGCCCGCTACATGTCCACGTCCAGCGCCAGCCCCACCGGGCAGTGGTCTGACCCCATGACGTGCATGTCTATCCACGCGTCGCGCACCGCGCCGCGCAGTTCCTCGGACACGAAGAAATAGTCGATGCGCCAGCCCACGTTCCGTTCGCGGGCGCGGGTCTTGTACGACCACCACGAGTAGGCGTGGGGCGTGTCGCCCTGCACCAGCCGGAAGGTGTCCACGTAGCCCGCCGCCGTGAAGCGGTCCAGCCATGCCCGTTCGATGGGCAGGAAGCCGGAAATGTCCTCGTTGTCCTTGGGGCGCGCGAGATCGATGGGCCTGTGCGCGGTGTTGAAGTCGCCGCAGACCACGATGGGCTTGTGGCGGCGCAGCGTTTCTGCGTGGTTCAGGAAGGCGTCGTAGAAGCCCAGCTTGTAGCGCAGCCGTTCCTCGCCCTGCCCGCCGTTGGGGAAGTAGATGTTGAAGTAGTGGAAGGCCGGAAATTCCAGATGGATGCATCGGCCTTCGCCCTGCCATTGCGAGTCCGGCATGTCCAGATGCACGGCCAGCGGCTCGATGCGGCTGAACACGGCCACCCCGGAGTAGCCCTTCTTCACCTGCGAGGCCAGCCACCACGCCTTCCAGCCCTCCGGGTCGCGGTGGGCGGCGGGCACCTGTTCCGGCTCGGCCTTGGTTTCCTGAAGGCCCACGATGTGGCCGTCGCACCCGGCGAACCAGTTCCATTCCGGCTTGCCGCTCAGCGCGCGGATGCCGTTGACGTTCCAGGAATACAGCTTGAGCAGCACGGAACCTCCCTGCGTGCGGATGAATACGGACAAGACGGATGCTGCGGACGGGCCTGTCCGGCGGGGCACGGCACGAACGCGCAACGACCGCCCAAAGTGGCCGGATGCCCGTGAACGCGCCGCGCCCGGCAGGCGGGGTGGGGCTATTCCGTCGTGCCGCCCTGCCCGACCAGTTCGACCTGCCCGCCCTGCCCGACCAGTTCGGCCTGTTCGCTCGTGCCGTGCCGCAGCCGCGCCGCGTACTGCATGTCCACGCCCAGAATGTGGTCCTCGAACCACGACTTCAGGAAGTGGAACATCTCCAACGGCAGCATGGGCGGGTGGTCGTCGGCATCGAGGGCCAGGGTGAATTCGCGCACCCGCGAAAGAAATTTCAGGTGTTCGCCCTGATGATAGGCCAACAGTTCCGGCGCCACCTGGCGCACCACGGCTTCTTCCGCCGAAAAGTGCGCGGCGGCATGGGCCTTCAGGCCGGACAGCACGGCGCGCAGGCGGCTGCCTTCCTCGGGGTTGGCGGCGGCCTCGGCCATGTCGTTCAGCAGTTCGATGATGCGGGCATGCTGGGCGTCCAGTTCAGGCACGCCCACGCTGAACCGGTTGGACCACTCCACGTGACGCATGACGGCTCCTTGGATGCGTGGCGCGGGGCACAGGCCTTCCCGCGTCCGGCCAGCATACACCGTGGAAGCGCCTTGGCGAAAGGGGGTTAGCCCCGAAAGGTGATGGGGGAAAGACCTCGGTGGCCGATGCTGGCGAATCCGCGTCCGGAATCAGTGTCCCTTGGGCCGATCCACGAACAAGCCGGGCACGTCCTCGCCCGGCACGGGACGCGAGAACAGGTAGCCCTGGCCGCCCTCGCACGAAAGTTCGGACAGCATGATGCGCTGTTCCTCTTCCTCCACGCCTTCGGCCACCACGTCCAGGCCAAGGCTGTGCGCCAGCGCCACAACGGCCTGCACGATCTTGAAGTGCCCCGGCTCGCGGCACATGCGCGCCACGAAGCTCTGGTCCACCTTCAGGGTGTCGATGGGGAACTGTTGCAGGTAGCTGAGCGAGGAATACCCGGTGCCGAAGTCGTCGATGCACAGCCGCACGCCGATTTCCTTCAGCCTGCGCAACACCAGGTTGGCGTAGTCCGGGTTTTCCATCAGCATGGTTTCGGTCACTTCCAGCTTCAGGCACCGTGCGGGCAGGCCGGTTTCGCGCAGCACGGCGGCCACCTGCTCGACCAGGCCCGGCTGCGAAAGCTGCCGCGCCGAAAGGTTCACGTGCATGACCACGCCGCGCATGCTGGCCTGCTGTTCGCGCCAGGCGGCAAGGGCGCGGCACGCCTCGGCCAGCACCCAGCGGCCCATCTGGTGGATCTGCCCGGTGGACTCGGAGACGGGAATGAATTCCGACGGCCCCACGATGCCCCGCTCCGGGTGGTTCCAGCGCACCAGCGCCTCGAACCCGGTCAGCTTGCGGTCGTGCAGCGACATGATGGGCTGGTAGACCAGGAAGAATTCGTTGTTGTCCAGCGCCCGGTGCAGGTCGATTTCCAACTGCATCAGGTTCATGGCCTGTTCGAGCATGGAAGGCTGGAACACCGCCATGCCGTCGCCGCCGTGTTCCTTCACGTGGTGCATGGCGATGTTGGCGTTGCGCAGCATTTCGTCGGCGTTGCCGCCGCCCCGGTTCACCACCACGCCCACGCTGGCGGAAATGCGGATCTGGCGGCCCGCCACTTCCAGCGGCGGCTCGAGCGAGGTGCAGATGCGCCGCACCGTGACCAGGGCCTCTTCTTCGGAGCGCACCTCGTCCAGCAGCAGGATGAATTCGTCGCTGCCCAGGCGCGACACGGTGTCGATGGTGCGGATGTTCTCGGCCAGACGCCGGGCCACCTCGCGCAGCACCTGGTCGCCCGCGGCGTTGCCCATGGAATCGTTGACCACCTTGAAGCGGTCCAGGTCCAGGAAGGCCACGGCGCACACGTTGTCCGCGCCGCGCCGGGCGCGGTGCAGCGAACGGTCGATGCGGTCCAGGCACAGGGCACGGTTGGGCAACCCGGTGAGCGGGTCATGCCAGGCCTGGTGCTTCATCTGGGTGAGCATGATCTTGCGGTCGGTCACGTCGCGCCCGCTGAAGCGCACCCCCAGGGACGCGCCGTCGGCGTCGTGCAGGCGGCGGCTGGTGCAGGCCAGCCAGCGTTCGCGACCGTCCTGGGTGCGCACGCGCACCTCCACCTCCACCATTTCGGCCCCGGATGCCATCATCTCGCGGTGCTTGCGCCACAGGGGCAGGTCTTCGGGGTGCATGATGCCCTCGATGAACCGGGCGTTGGCGCGGAACGACTCCAGGGAATAGCCGGTGATGCGCTGGCAGGCGGGGGTGACGAACACCACCTTGCCGGCGGTGTCCTCCCAGCTTTCCCAGTCGGCCAGGTGATCGGCCAGCACGCGGAAGCTCTGCGCGGTGTCGCCCTCGGGCAGGGGGGACGGGGCATGCGGAAAGGGCACGGCATGGCGGGCGCGGGAGGGGGCATCGTCGAACGGCCCGGCGTCCGGAGAAATGCGAGGGGCAGCATGGGGGGGATGGTCGGGGGTCACAGCGGAAAGAGGCGCGGTGGCCGGGGGCAGGTCGGGCAGGGTGTCGGACCCGGCATCATGCGGCGTGCCGCCGGGGCGCGGGGCGTGAACATCCACCGGGTCCGGCGCCTGGCCATGCCCGGTGGCTGCGGCGTGCCACACGTTCTCCGCAGAGTCCTGTCCCTTCTGGTCGCTCACGCGGCATACCCCCTATGCCTTGCCAGCTTGCCGCGCGTGCAACGCGCGTGCGGCCCACCACGCGGGCGGCCGAAGGATGCGTGCTCGTCTGTTCATCTGCTCGTCTGTTCATCTGCTCGTCTGCTCATGCGGGGCCGCAACGGCCCGTCAGGTGGGCGTAATACAAGCCGCCGGAAATAACAACTCCCGCAACCGGACGGGGGTACATCCACCATGCGCCACAACACCCCGATTTCGCAAACTTTCGCACCGCACTGCATGGCCCTGTCCACGGCCCGGGCATGGCGATCCGGAATTTCCGGACGGTTTTCCGGTATCCGCCGCCCACATTCCGTCGCCCGCATTCCGTCGCCCGCATTCCGTCACCCGCATTTCGTCAAGGACCGCCGGGTTCCCAGGCCGGGGGTGCTGCGCTACACTGCGCGCGGGCGGCCGCGCCCCACTCCACCCGACCCCACACAAGGACCCGGCATGACGCCACCCCCAGTTCAGGCCGCCCCGATCGGCACGCCCCCCCCCAGCGCTTCCCTGGCCCGCAATGCCGCCACCGTTGCCGGGGCCACGCTGGTGTCGCGGGTGCTGGGCTACGCGCGCGATGCGCTGACCGCGCACATCCTGGGCGCGGGTGCCGGGGCGGACGCCTTTTTCGTGGCCTTCCGCCTGCCCAACCTCATGCGCCGCCTGCTCGGCGAGGGAGCGGTGTCGCTGGCGTTCACCCCCGCCTTCGTGCGCCTGCGCGAGGGCGAGGGCGATGCGCGGGCCTTTGCCTTCGGGCGCGGGGTGGTGCTGCGCGCGCTGGTACCCCTGGCCCTGCTGTGCCTGCTGGGCATGGCCCTGGCCCATCCCCTGGCCCTGCTGCTGGCCCCCGGCTTTGGCGCGCCCAGCAGCAGTCTGCCGGACGCTCCGCCGGGCGTGGCGGAGCGGGCCGCGCACCTTCTGCGCATCTGCCTGCCCTACGGGGTGGCCGCCACCTGCGCGGCGCTGTGCGCGGGCATGCTGCACGCCCACGGACGCTTTCTGCCGCCCGCGCTGGCCCCGGCGGTGCTCAACCTGGTGGTCATGGCCACCGGCGGGCTTGCCCTGGCCGGTTTCGGCGACGCAGCCACCCTGCTGGCCTGCGGCGTGCTGGCGGGCGGCGTGGCCCAATTGGGTCTGCAACTGCCCGCCCTGCACCGCCTGGGCCTGCGCTGGCGCGCCCCCCTGCCCACCCGCGACCCGCAGGCAGGTGACGCGGCCCGCGCCCTGCCCGCCGGGGTGTTCGGTGCATCCGCCCAGCAGCTCAACGTGCTGGCCTGCACCCTGCTGGCCTCGTTCCTGTCCGAAGGCAGCGTCACCGCGCTGTACTATGCGGAACGGCTGATGGAATTTCCGCTGGGGGTGTTCGGCGTGGCCGTGGGCACGGCCGCCCTGCCTGCCCTTTCCGCCCTTTCAACACAGTCCGGGCAAACCGCCAGATCGGTGCAGCCTGGGCAATCAGGGCAATCTGCCCCGTCGGCCCAGTCCGCCCCTTCTGCCCAGTCCGCCCCGTCTGCCCAGTCCGCACAGTCCGGCACCGCGCCGCCGCACGCTGCATTCCGCCGGGTGCTGGGCGACGGCCTGCGCCTGTCCCTGTTCATCAGCCTGCCCTCGGCCCTGGGCCTTGCCGCCGTGGCCGCGCCATTGGTGGCCCTGCTGTTCGGGCACGGGGCCTTTGACCGCCATGCCGTGGACGCCACGGTGGCCGCGCTGCTGGCCTACGCACCGGGCATCCCGGCCTTTGCCGTCACCCGCCCACTGCTGGCCGCCTGCAACGCCCGCCAGGCAACGGGGGCTCCGGTGGTGGCGGGGCTGGCCTCGGTGGCGGTCACGCTGGGCCTTGGCGCGCTGCTGCTGGGGCCGCTGGGGGTGGCCGGTCCCGCGCTGGCCGCCAGTTGCGCGGCATGGATCAACGCGGCCTGCCTGGTCCTGGCCTTGCGGCGGGGCGGCGTCCCCGTGGATCTGCACCCCCGCGCCGCCCTGCTGCACACGGCACTGGCCTGCGCCGCCTGCCTGCCCGCATGGTGGCTGGCGGGGGCATGTTCCGGCACGGAGTGGGCCGCGCCCACCCTGCACCCTGCCGTACGGCTGGCCCTGGGCGTGCCCCTGGCCGCCCTGCTGTACCTGGTCCTTGCACTGTGCTGCCGCAGCCATGACGCCCGCGCGCTGCTGCGCGTTGTGCGAAGCGGCAAAACAGGCTAGGCTGGCCGGGTCGCCTTTGCCCGCACCAGCTTGCGGCCAAAGGACACCATACCGCGCGCAAATGCGCAGCCGGACCACGTCCGGCAGCCAGCCCGCCAAGGCACCCGTCAGGCTTTCGCAGGGAACGCCGCAAAGGACGCCGCATGCCCCAAAAGGCCCCACGCCATCTGCTCACCGGCATCCAGACCCGGCTCGGCCTGCTGATCACGCTGGTCACCACCGTCATGCTGGTGGTGTTCATGGTCACGGACTACACCGCCGCCAGCCTCAAGCTGCATCGCGAGATCGAGGACTTCGCGCGGCGTCTGGCCGTGCGCACCGCCCGCCAGTTGCAGGTGCCCGCGTGGAATCTGGACGCCATGTCCATCTCCGCCGTCATCGCGGCGGAGATGGAGGACCAGCGGGTGTACGCGGTGGCCCTGTTCGAACGCGACGGGACCACCCTGCTCGGCGGCATGCAGCGTGACGGAGACTGGCGCCCCGTACCGTGGAGCGGCGCCATCAACGGCGACTCCGGGGGCGACTTCATCACCGAGCGCGAGGTGCTGGCCCACCACGGCGAAGAAATCGGCAGCGTGGTGGTGATGGTCTCACCGCGCGGCATCGACGACGCCCTGTCCGCCATGGTGCGCGAGAACGCCGTGCGCGTGACCCTGATGGGCTTCGTGCTGGTGGTGCTGATCATCCTCATCCTGCGGCGCACGGTGGTGGTGCCCGTGGCCGGGCTGGCCCTGGTGGCCCGCAAGGTGGCCGAAGAACGCAACTACGCCCTGCGCGCCGCCCGGCACGGCCATGACGAGATAGGCCTGCTGGTGGACGCCTTCAACACCATGCTCGAACAGGTGGAGCGCCACGAGCGCCAACTGACCGTGCAGCAGGGCGAACTGGAACGCACGGTGCGCGAACGCACCACGGCACTGGACACGGCGAAGGCCCGCGTGGAACGCGCCAGCCGCGCCAAGAACGAATTCCTGGCCGGGGTCACCCACGAATTGCGCACCCCCATGAATGCCGTCATCGGCATGGTGGATATCACCCTTTGCACCGATCTTTCGCCCAAGCAACGAGAATATCTGAACCTTGTCCGTTCATCGGCCCGCTCGCTGCTGGGCGTGGTGAACGGCGTGCTGGACTTTTCCAAGCTGGAGGCCGGGCGGCTGACCCTGGAATCCATCCCCTTCCGCACCCGCGACCTGCTGGAAGAAATCACCGACCTGTTCCATGACCGCCTGGCCATCAAGGACATCGAACTGGTGGTGGACATCGACACCGGCGTGCCTCCGGTGCTGGTGGGTGATCCGCTGCGGCTGCGGCAGGTGCTGGTGAACCTGGCCGCCAACGCCTTCAAGTTCACCGAACGGGGCGAGGTGGTCATCCGCGTGGGGCTGGCCGACACCGGGCCGGACATACTGGGAGGCGCGGGGGGCGGGGCCGGAAGCGACACGGAAGGCCCGGAGAAAGACGCGGCACCCCGCGTCCGGACCCGTGGCCCGAACGGCGGCGCGGCACTGGCCTTCTCGGTGCGCGATACCGGCATCGGCATCGCGCCGGAGGCACGCGAGCGACTGTTCGAATCGTACAGCCAGGCCGATGTTTCAGTGTCGCGCCGCTTCGGCGGCACGGGGCTTGGGCTGTCCATAGTGCGCGCGCTGGTGCAGCTCATGGGCGGCGATGTGGGCGTGGAAAGCGAGCCCGGCCGGGGCAGCACCTTCCGCTTCACCGCCCGGTTCGGGCTGCCGCACGAGCAGGAGGCGCCCGCCCCGCACCACCCGGCGCTGGAAGGAAAGCTGGCGCTGGTGGCCGAGGGCAACCCCACCTGTGCACGCGTGCTGGCCCGGCTGCTGGCGCAACTGGGGGTGCGCTGCCAGGTGGCGCCCGACGTGGCCGCCCTGCGCGCGGCGCTGCATCACGGCCCGGAGCAGGTCGCCGCCCCCGGACACATGCGGGATCACACGGTGGACCACATGATGGACCACGCGGCGGACCATGTCGTGCCCGCCCCGCACGACGACCAGGACGCCTGCCTCGCGCCAGCCGCCTGGGACTTCGTGCTCTGCGGCCTGTACCTGCCGGTCATCGGGGCCACCAACGAGGGCGCGACCGCCCCGCTGGCCGCACCGGAATGCGCAGGCGAGCAGGGCGACATCCCCAGCACATGCGCTGCCTCCACCATTCTCATGCACCTGCGCGAGGAAGGGGTGCCCGTGCCGCCGCTGCTGGTGGCTGCGGCCATGGGCCGCGAGCCGGACGCGGAAACCGCCGCCCGCCTTGGCGTGCTGGCTGTGCTGATCAAACCCGTGAAGCTGAACGCCCTGCGCGAGGCGGCCCTGCGCACCGTCAGCCCCGAACCGGAACAATGCGCCGGAACGGGTACGCGGGGCGGCGCAAAGCCCGCTGCCGGGCTGGCACCCGCCGCGCCCCGGAGCATCAATGCCAACGCTGGCACCGCCCATGCGCCGCCCGGCAAGAGAGCCCCGGCCCAGCCCGACCCGGCCCCGCCTGTACTGCTCGCCCCTGACCAGCCTGTACTGCCCGACCCGGTCCTGCATGACGCCCGCGTGCTGCTGGTGGACGACAACCCCATCAACCGCGCCGTGGCCACGGAAATGCTGCACGCCGCAGGGGTGGCGGTAGAGGCGGTTGCCTCGGGCGAGGCGGCGCTGGACACGCTGGCCCGTTCCCCCCGTCTCACTGACGGGGCGGATGCACAGGCCCCCCCCTTCGACGCCGTGCTGCTGGACATCCAGATGCCGGGCATGGACGGCTACCAGACCGCCACGGCCATCCGCGCGCGCAATGCCTCCGGCGGCCTGCGTCTGCGGCCCGGCGCCCCGGTCATTGCCTTTACCGCGCGGGTGGAAGGCGAGGATGAAGAGGCCCTGCATCGGGCGGGCATCGTCACCCGGCTGCCCAAACCCGTGGAGCGCCGGGAACTGCTGGCCACCCTGCGCCGCCACCTGCCCGCGCGCCCGGCTGCGGACGCCTCGCAATCGGACAGCACGGAATCGGGCGCGGACTCACCGGACATGCACGCCGAACGCTCCGCGTCAGCGCTCCCCACGCCGCAAACCGCCAACGGCAAGCCCGCAACGGGCCACCGCCCCGCGCCGGAAGACCTGCCCCCCTCCCTGCCGGGGCTGGACGTGACCAGCGGCGTGCGCCGCATGAACGGCAAGGCCTGGCTGTACTTGCGGGTGCTGGGCAGCTTCGTGGGCGCCTATTCCGGAGCGGGCGAGGAAATGCGGGGATTGCTGGCCGCCGCCACGAAACAGTCTGATTCCATCGGGGCGGATGCCGGTGCCGCCGCGTGGCGCACGCTGTCGGAGCGTGCCCACGCCATGGCGGGCGCGGCGGGCAGCATATCCGCCAACGAGGTGCGCGAGGCGGCCCGCGCCCTGGAGCATCTGGGCCTGCTGCTGGCGGGCGACCTGCCCCCGACCGAGGCGGATATGGGGGATGCGGCCATCGCGCGGGATGCATCCGCGCACGACCTTGTGGAGCGTTTCGACGAGGCGGTGCGCACCGCCTGCCGCAGCATCCACACCCTGCTGGATGCCCATGGCGGATAGCGCTGGCCCTGGTGCGCGGGCACATTCGGGGCGCCTCCGGGGCCGCATGCCGACCGACGATGCTCCACAAATTTCCTGAAGGAAAACGGCGCCCCGCACCGCCTGCCGCCGGTTGCGGCCATTGGTGGGGTTCCGTTCCGGGGCCGGGAAGGGTATGGTCCGCTCGACATGAGCAAGGGAAATTCCGCCCATCCGCACCGGCACGCACCGGGCTTCCGCAACCGGGCGCCGCGCCGGATTTCGGAAAAAGAAAAGCCCCGCTTGCGCGGGGCACGGAATCAATGGGGCGAATGATGGGACTTGAACCCACGGCCACCTGGGCCACAACCAGGTGCTCTGCCAACTGAGCTACATCCGCCGTAAGAGAGAGCGCATATACACCCGGCACCGGGACCGGTCAAGAGGCAATCGGCCCCTTCCGCCGCCAAATCCGGTGTTTTCCGACCGCACGGGGCAGGTACCGCCCCCCGGCCCGGGTCGGCCCGCCGCCATCGCAATCACCCGCGCGGAGCATATCCGCCGCGACTACCCGTAAAGGATACCCCCGACCACATGGACAAGCTCGTCATCCAAGGCGGCGTGCCCCTGCGCGGCACCATCGCCGTCAGCGGTTCCAAGAACGCCGCCCTGCCCATCCTGATGGCCTCGATCCTGGCCGAAGAACCCATCACCTACACCAACGTGCCGCGCCTGCGCGACATCTTCACCACCAACAAGCTGCTGGGCATCCTTGGCTGCCCGGCGGAGTTCGACGGCCACACCGTCACCGTGACCCCGTGCGACCTGAAGCCGGAAGCCCCCTACGACCTGGTGAAGACCATGCGCGCCTCGGTGCTGTGCCTTGGCCCGCTGCTGGCGCGCCTTGGCGAGGCCCGCGTGGCCCTGCCCGGCGGCTGCGCCATCGGCGCGCGCCCGGTGGACCTGCACCTGACCGCGCTGGAAAAGATGGGGGCCACCTTCGACCTCGAATCCGGCTACATCCAGGGCCATTGCAAGAAGCTGCGCGGCGCGCACATCCACTTCGACTTCCCCACCGTGGGCGGCACCGAAAACCTGCTCATGGCCGCCACCCTGGCCGAGGGCGAGACCATACTGGAAAACGTTGCCCGCGAACCGGAAGTGGTGGACCTGACCAACTTTCTCATTGCCTGCGGGGCAAAGATCGAGGGGCACGGCTCCAGCATCATCAAGGTGCAGGGCGTTGCGCGCCTTGGCGGGTGCGAATACCGCATCATGCCCGACCGCATCGAGGCGGGCACCTTCATGGTGGCGGCGGGCATCACCGGCGGCGATCTGCTGCTGACCGACTGCCCCTTCGAGGAACTGGAGGCGGTCATCGCCAAGCTGCGCGACATGGGGCTTGTGATCGAGCGCGAAGGCGCCCGCGACGTGCGCGTGACCCACAACGGGCACCTGCGCGCCCGCGACGTGACCACCCGCCCCTTCCCCGGCTTTCCCACCGACATGCAGGCCCAGCTCATGGCGCTGATGACCATTGCCAGCGGCGCGGGCGTGGTGGAGGAAACCATCTTCGAGAACCGCTTCATGCACGTGCCGGAACTGGTGCGCATGGGCGCGGACGTCAAGCTGTCCGGCCACTCCGCCATGGTGCGCGGCGTGCAGAAGCTCATCGGCGCGCCGGTCATGGCGTCGGACCTGCGGGCCAGCGCCTCGCTGGTGCTGGCGGGCCTGGCCGCCCATGGCGAAACCCATGTCCAGCGCATCTACCATCTGGATCGTGGCTACGAACGCATCGAGGATAAACTGAACGCCGTGGGCGCACGCATCACGCGCATGCCGGAATAGACGCACGCCTTCCGGGCGGGCCCGCCACGCGGCGCGGCCCGCCTTTTTTTGCACCCGACACTCCCGCAGGCACCGCCAACCTCATGCACCAGCCATCCCCGCAGCCCCTGCCCGCTCCGCCCCTGCCGCCGCTGCTGTTTCGGCAGGCCTGCCTGCTGGCAGCGCTGGCAGGGTTGGCCGCACTGCCGCCACGGGGCGAACCCGTGTGGGCCGTTACGGCGGCGGTGCTGCTGTGGCTGGGCATGGGAGCTCGGGCGCGCGGCCTGGCCCGCGTGACCGTGTACGCGCTGTGCTTCTGCGCCGGACTGGGCGCGGCGTGGCTGCGCGAACCCGGACCGCCGCCGCAAACGCCCGCCTGGGCCGACACCGGCCACCCGGTGCGCTTCAGCGGCACGGTGGCGGAGTGCACTCCCACCACCGACGGACGTATCCGCCTGCTGCTGCGCGATGTGCAGCCAGAGTTGGACACCCCACAGGCGGGCGGCGATGACAACGCCGTGCCCACAACCACACCATCCGCCACCGCCCCCACGGCGATGCCGGGTGCCGGGCCGGGCACTGCGCCGTCCGCCATGGACATGGAATCCGTGCCCCTGCCGGGATTGCTGGCCCTTTCGTGGCAAAGCCCACCCCTGCGGCCCGCGCCGGGCACCCGCCTGACCGTCACCGCCGCAGTGGCCCCCATGCGCGGGCTGGCCAACCCCGGCGGCGACGACAGCGCGGCGTTCTGGGCCTCGCGCGATGTGCGCTTCCGCGCCTGGACCACCCGCGCCAAGGGCGCGCCCCGCGTGCAGGGCACGCCGTCCGCAGGCTGGACGTTCCGCGAGAATCTGCGCACCGCCATGTTGCGGGCCATCGCCCTGCACGGAGGCTCCGAGGGAGGCAGGCCGGACACCGGAAACGGCGACGAGGCGGCAGCCGTCACCACGGAGTCGCCGCCACAAAAGGGGACGGACGCAAAGCCCCACCGCAGGGCCACGACAGGGGCTTCCGCGTCGGGAACATCCGCGCCGGAATCCACCCCTGACGCCGCGCCCGGCAACGCCCCCGATCCGCCCACCCCGGCGGGCGCCTTTCTGCCCGCGCTGGTGCTGGGCGACCGCTTTCATTTGGACAGCCGCGACCTGGACCTTGTGGCCCGCGCCTCGCTGATCCACGCCATCGCCCTTTCGGGCATGCACCTGTGCGCGGCGGCGGCGCTGGGTGCCGGGCTTGCCCTGCTGGCCGGACGCATGGCCCCCGGCGTGTACCTGCGCATTCCGCGCCGCAAGCTGGCCCTGGCCTGCTCGCTGCCGCCCGCGCTGGCCTATGTCTGGCTGGGCGGCGCGCCGCCCTCTCTGGTGCGCGCGGCACTGATGCTGGTATTCTGGGCGTGGCTGTACTGGCGGGGCAGGCCTCAGGTGCTGCTGGACGGCCTGCTGTGGGCGGTGTGCGTCATCGTGCTGTTCGACCCCGGCGCAGCGGACGACCTGTCGTTGCAGCTTTCCGCCTGCGCGGTGGCGGGCATTGCCCTGGCCAAACCACTGGCCGCCCTGCTGCCCCGCCGACTGCGCGAACTGGGTGGTCTGGGTGGGTCGGCATCCCCCGGTGACCGGGATGACGGAGGCGGCGGCAACCGCCGGGACGGCATCGGAAACGCAGTCGGCACCGCCGCATCGGGCACGGGTGGCCGCCCTCTTCGGCATCCGGCCCAAACCTCACGCACCAGGCGGACCTCCCTGACCTCACGCACATGGCGCTCCCGCCTTGTCGTATACGCCGCGCGCACCCTGTGGGTGACCCTGTGCATCCAGGTGATTCTGCTGCCCCTTTCCGCGCGGGTCTTCGGCACGTCCAGCCCGTGGTTCGCGCTGAACCTGCTGTTCCTGCCGCTCATCGACGGCGTGGCGCTGCCGCTGGGCCTTGCGGGCATGGCCGTTGCCCCGGCGGCACCGGATGTGGCGGGATGGCTGCTGCTGGTGGCCCGCTGGCCGTTCGACCTGCTGCTGGTTTCGCTGCGCGGGCTGGACAACGCGGGCCTGCTGGGCAACCCCCAACTGCTGCGCCCCCACCCCGCCGCCATGCTGGGGCTGTGGGTGCTGCTGGGTGCGGCGGTGCTGCATGTGTCCGGGCGTGCGGCAGATGACAGCGTCGAGCATGGGAATGGGCAGGCATCGGACGCACCACGTCGCCGCGCCGCCCTGTTGCTGGCCGCCGGGGCGCTGCTGGTGCTGGGACCGGTGTGGCCGCGCTTCGTCGCCGCCACGGACCCTGCCGTACGACTGGCCGTGCTGGACGTGGGGCAGGGGCAGTCCGTGGCGCTGGATTGGGGCGCTGGGCGCATGCTGGTGGACGGTGGGGGCACGGCCTCGCGCTCGTGGGACACCGGGCGCCGCGTGGTGGCCCCGGCCCTGACCGACAACCGCCCGCCCCGGCTGGACGCGGTGGCCTGGTCGCACCCGGACCGCGACCATTTGCGGGGACTTTTGTACGTCATCGACACCTTTGCCGTGCGCCGGGTGGCGGGCAACGGTGATGCCCCGCGCGGCGAGGATGGCGCGCGGCTGGCCGCCATCCTGCGCCATGCCCGACTGATCGGACACCACGAGGAACGCTGGCATGCCGGGCAGCGCATATCCCTTGCGGACGGGCTGGAACTGGAAGTGCTGCACCCGCCCCTGCCGCAGGCGGTTGGCCCCGCCTTTGACGGCAACGACGCCTCGCTGGTGCTGCGGCTGACGGCACCTGACGGCCAGAATCGGCGGGATGACCACGATGGAAAGGACGGGCGAGGCGCGCGGCGCGGACTGGCGCTGATTCCCGGCGATGCGGGCGACCCGGCCATCCGCGCCCTGCTGGAAACCGGGGCGGATCTTTCGGCGGAAGTGCTGGTGCTGCCCCACCACGGCGGCAGGCGCAAGCTGCTGCCGCAACTGCTGGACGCGGTGCGCCCCGCCATGGCCGTGGCCAGCGCGGGCTACCGCAACCGCTGGGGCTTTCCCGTGGCGGACACCCGCGCCGCGCTGGCGGCACGGAACATCCCCCTGCTGGTAACGGCGGAATCGGGCCAGGTGCTGGCCCGATGGGATGCGCAGGGGGCGAAGGGAACAGGCTGGATCAACGGTACCGGCGGGGAACTCGCATGGCCCGGCCCGGCCACCGTCACCACTGCCCGTGATAAAGACGGCGACGACGCGGACGGCGGGCAGTAGCCGCCACCATTGACGAGTTGCCCCGCGCCATGCACGGGACGCATGCCGAAAGTGCAGGGTCGAAATGTGGCTTCGATTCCCCCGTACCGGGTGGCTGCGCGGCCACATCGCGTGATGCCCACCACTTGCCATGCCCGACAAGGCCTTTGTCCGGCCCCCGCCTGTCCCCTTCCGGCTATTTCGGCTTCTGGCAGTGCTCGCAGTACACCGTGGTGCGCCCGGCCACCTTGCCCGTGGTCAGTATACGCCCGCAGGCCACACACGGCTGCCCGGACCTGCCATACACCCGGAAACGGTTCTGGAAGGCCCCGGCATCGCCGTGGGCATCACGGTAATCGCGGATGGAACTGCCGCACTCGGCGATGGATTCGCGCAGCACATCCACCAGATGGCCATGCAGAACGCGCAATCGATCGGGCGAAAGCTCCCCGGCCTGCGCGTCGGGCCGGATGGACGCCCGGAACAGCGATTCATCAGCGTAGATGTTGCCGATGCCCGCGATGACCGTCTGATCCAGCAACAGCGCCTTGATGCGCCCCCGCCGCCCTCGGAACAGCACCGCGAAATCCGGCGCGGCGATCTCCAGCGGCTCCGGCCCCAGCGACCGCCAGAAGTCCCACGTGGCCAGATCGGCGTCGGACAGGGCGCGCACATAGCCAAACTTGCGCGCATCGTCGAAGAACAGCCGGTTGCCGTCGTCCAGCCCGAACACCACGCGGGTGTGCGTGTTGGGCGCCACCTCCGGCCCGTAGACGAACAGCCGCCCGGTCATTTTCAGATGCACGCCCAGCAGATGCGGCACACGGTTGCCACCCACGCCGCCTGCACCTGTCGCGCCTGTACTTCCCGCTCCGGCCACCCTGCCCGACGCGTCACGGCAGGCCATCAAATCCGCCGCGTCTGTCGGGGCAGTCGCCCCCATCCCGGCGGACCTTGGCTCAACCGCACCGCCCGCCCCACCGCCTGTGGCATCCGGGCCATTCGTACCATCCGGGCCATCCGGCGAGGCCAGTTCCATCAGCAACAACTTGCCGCGCCGCCCCACCCCGGCGATGACGCGTCCCGGCACGCAGCGGGCGAACGCCGCCGCATCGCCCTGCACCGTGCCCTCGTTGCGCACCGAAACGGACACGATGCGCCGCCCCGTCAACTGGGGCCGCAACCCGCAGGCAATGGTTTCCACCTCTGGCAATTCAGGCATGGGCAACTCCACGTGACTGACGTGCGATGACGAAAAACAAACCGCATCGGCACACCATAGGCACGCCGACGCGGCCTGTCAGCAGGCCCGCGCATGACGGGGCGGAATTGGCGGGGAAACAGGGAAGGTGGCAATCCGTCGCTTGGTATCATGCGCGACAGCGTTTGCCCCACTGCCATCGTCTTTCCGGCCTCAGGCACAACCTGCGCGTTTGCCGTGGATTTCGTGCCGAGAGCAAGGAAGGCGGCCCTGACGTGAGGGCGTTTGTCCCAAGGGCGTTGCATTTACCGGCCCACGGCGCGACCGGCGCAGACGGCGGATTGTGCGTCGAGGGCAAGGAAGGCGGCCCTTTTGCGACGGGAGCGTACTCTTCTCGTACCCGACCGGAGCGGAAGGGCCGCCTGACGCAGCCATCGGCCGTAAGACGCCGCCTGCGTCAGGGGCAGCCCATGCGGTCGCAAAGGTCACGAATCGCCGCCACCACCACCTGCGACCGGCTCATGTTCCAGTCGGCGGCCACGGCATCCAGCGTGTCCTTTTCCTGCTCGGTCATGGTCAGGGTTACCTTGACCACCCGGCGCGGTTCCAGGCGCACGGGCACCATGAACAGGGCGGCGCCAGCGGGCGGGGCCGTGGGCAACCGGTCCGGCGGGGTGGGTTCGGGCAGGGTTTCGCCACGGGCCAGCAGCCCGCGCACGTGTTCGGCCAGTGCTTCCTCGGCCATGCCGTAGGCCTCGCACAAGGTATCAGCGCCCATGTCACCGGGGGCGGCATCGGGAAAATCGGGAAAGTCCACGGCGAAACCGTCATCGCCGAGGGGGGTCAGCACGGCGCAATACAGCATTCCATCCTCCGGCCGGGGTATCCGGCGCATGCTCGTGGCTTGTACGTTTGCTCATGATGGCGCGGGTACGCCGGATTCCCATGCCCAACGGGGCCCACTCCGGCAGGACGCACCCCGTTGACGCATGCCAATCGGGGCGAACCAATCAAATTCCAATTCGTCCGATTCCGCAACGCAACCCTCCCCTGCGCAACCGCTGTCCGTGGCAAAAACTCGGGACGCACGGCAGCGCGGGTGGCTGCGGAAAACTGCTACTTCAGGCCGGGTACGGTCAACACCCGTTCGCCGTCGGCAGCGCCGGGACCGCGCACGGTAAAGCGCACGTCCTGCCCGGCGGCCACGGCAGCCGCGCCCGCCTCGTGCAGCACGCGCATACTGTCCACCACGCGGTCACCCACACGCAGGATGAGGTCGCCCGGACGGAACCCGGCGCGCTCGGCCACGGAGCCCGGCTCCACCTGTTCCACGCGCGCGCCGTCCGCTTCCTGCTGCAACAGCAGGCCCAGACGGGGCCGTGCGGGGCCGCCCGCAGCGGCTGGCATGCCGGGCATGGGGCGCGGCGGTTCCGGCTCTGCCCGGCACACCCAGAACATGTCGGCCTGCGCCGCATCGGGCGGGGTGTCCGCAGATTCCGCGACAGAAACATTTGCGGGCGCGCCCTTGGCGTCGGGCACCGGGGGCCTGACATCCGCATCCGGCGCGATGCGCCACGGCATCACCAGCAGCACGTGAGCATCCGGGTCCAGCAGGCGAATGCGCCGGGCGATGCCCCAGCCGAACTCCACATGCCCGCCGCCCGCAAGAATGACCACCGGGCCACCGTGGGCCACGCGCACCCGCACCGCCTGGTGGGCCATGGCCGAATCCCACAGCGACTGCACCAGCAGGAACCGTTCGAGGGCTTCGGCGTCGTTGGCGGGG